>JAABUT010000006.1_pt1 | contig 384378 bp, 386 predicted proteins | sample 5559281 | NCBI WGS metagenome assembly JAABUT01 (sample SAMN10711880, study PRJNA513359) | rock metagenome | isolation source: Antarctica rocks | place: Antarctica: Victoria Land, Ricker Hills nord | collected 2016-01-04 | reverse complement strand
AGGTGGGCCTCAGCGCTGGCGGCCCACGTGAACTGCGCCGAGCGTTCGCTCGCCGCGTGGCCGAGGGCGGCGCAGCGCTCGGGGTCATCCAGCAGGGCCGCGAGGCCGCCGGCGATCGATGCCGGGTCGGGTTCGGTGTAGGCCACGGCGGTACCGCCCACCTCGGGCAGCGCCAGCCGACGGGTCGTGAGCACGGCCGCCCCGCATGCCATGGCCTCGAGCACGGGCAGGCCGAAGCCCTCGCCGAACGAGGGGTAGCCCACCACCACGGCGCCCCCGAGCAGCCCCGGCAGGTCCGGGATCCGCAGGTAGCCCGGCCGCAGCACCCGCAGCCGCGACGGCACGTCGGCCAGCGCCTGGTCCACCTCGTCGTCCCAGCCGGCGCCGCCTGCCAGCACCAGCGCCGGCGGCTCCTCCCGGCCCTCGCAGGCCATCACCCACCCCCGGATCAGGCCCGGCACGTTCTTGCGGGGCTCGAGCACGGACAAAAAGGCGATGTACGGCTGACCACTCAAGCCGAGCCGCGTCTGGACACGGTCCTTCTCCTGCTCGCCCGGCACGTGGAAGAGCCGCGAGTCCACTCCGTGGTGCGCGACGAAGAGCTTGTCGGGATCGGCCTGCAGCAGCCGAACCAGCTCGTCCCGGGTCGCGCGAGAGGGAACCACCACCCTGGTCGCCCGTCTCAGCGCGGTGCGCGTCGCCGAGCGGAAGAACGTGACCCGGGCCGAGACGTGCAGCTCCGGGATGGTGAAGAAGGTGGCGTCGTGGATGGTCACCACGACCGGGCACCCGGCGCGCAACGGCAGCGTGTAGTGCGGGGAGTGGACGACCTCTGCTGCCACCTGCTCGGCGATCAGGGGCAGGCCGGTCTGCTCCCAGGCCAGGCGGGCAGGGCGGTGGGCCACCGCCGCCGGCGCTGCGACGACAGTCGCCTCGGGAGCCATCCGGGAGTACCGCTCGAGATCGGCACGCTGGCAGACCAGGGCAAGGTCTGCACCTGCCTGGGCGAGGGCCGAGACCAGACCGTCGACGTAGCGCCCGACGCCGCCCCTGTCGGCGGGGACCGCCGTCGCGTCCAGCAGGACGCGAGGGCTCGTGACTGCGGCTGACAGGGTGGGCTCCTCGGGGACGGGCAGACAGCGCCGAACCCTACGCCGCGAGCGGCCCATCGGAGGCCATAGCCGGTGGCGGCGCGGGAAAGCAGCCGTTCGACCCGTCGCACGGGCACCCTCCCAGCACGTGACATGGATCTGAGGGTCGGCTGCGCGAAGGGCCGGTGCGCCCGTCACCTCCTACACTTCAGGGAACCCGGGGCCGCGCCTGGTCGTCTTTCCCGGGACAGGCCACTGGAGCAAGGAGACGTGTGACGAGCCCCGGAGACGGTCCCGAGCAGGGTCCGTCCGGCTTGCCGCCGCACCTCGACCCCCGTCGGCCGAGGGCTCAGGTCCCACGACGCGATGCCGCACAGGTCGTGCGGCCGCGGCAGCGCTCCCGGGCTCGACGGTTCGGCCGGGTGCTGTCGTGGATCGCGCTGACCATGTCCGTGCTGATCCTGGGACTGGCCGGGGTCGGGTACGTCCTCCTGCAGCACTACGACGGCAACATCCGCCGCATCGACGTGTTCAGCAGGCGGGTCGGCGCGGCCGCACCGCCCGCTGCGCCCCACGACGCCATGAACTTCCTGCTCGTCGGGTCCGACAGCCGGGCCGGGGCCAACGGTGCCGGTACCGGCGGCTCGGGCCTGACCGCGGGCGAGCGCTCCGACACCATCATCCTGGCCCACCTGTTCGGCTCGACGAACAGGGCCGAGCTGGTCAGCGTCCCCCGCGACGCCTACGTCGAGATACCGGCCTACACGGACGCGACCGGCACCAAGCACCAGGCGCGCCACGACAAGGTCAACAGCGCGATCGCCGAGGGCGGCCCCGCCCTGCTCATCGCCACCGTGGAGAAGCTGTCCGGGATCCGGGTGGACCACTACGTCCAGATCGACTTCTCAGGATTCAAGAACATGGTCAACAAGCTCGGTGGTGTCGACGTCTGCCTGTCCAAGGACCAGCACGACGTCTTGTCGCACCTTGACCTGGCGGCCGGCCGGCACCACATCGACGGCAACGTCGCCCTCGCCTTTGTCCGCCAGCGACACGGCCTTACCAACGGTGACATCGACCGCATCGGTCGCCAGCAGCAGCTGCTCGGGTCGCTCGTGCACCGGGTGCTGTCGGCCGGCACGCTGCTCAACCCGCTCAGGCTGAACGGCTTCATCGACGTGACCACGCAGTCGCTGCAGTTCGACAAGGGCCTGCAGCTCTCGCAGCTCCGGGACCTGGCGCTGCGGCTCAAGGACGTCAACTCCAAGGACATCACGTTCACCTCGCTGCCCATCGCCGACCTCGGCGCCCGGGTCGGCAGCGCGCTGGTGGTGCAGCTTGACAGCGTCAAGAGCGCGGCCCTGTTCGACGGCCTCCGCCAGGACCAGGTCCCCGGCACCCGCGCCGCCCCCAAGGGGCCGAACCTCACGGTGCCTCCGGGCGGCATCCGGGTGCGCGTCTTCAACGGCTCCGGGGTCAGCGGGCAGGCGCGCAAGGCCTTCACCGCGCTGGCTGCGGCCGGTTTTGTGACAACCGGCGTACCGGCCTCCCGTGGCTCCGGCCTGGCGGTGACGACCATCCACTACGGCCCGACCAAGGCCGACTCGGCCGCCACCCTGGCGGCAGCCATCCCTGGTGCGGTCCTCGCGGCGGACGCGTCCTTGCAGCAGACGCTGGAGGTCGTCGTCGGAACCAACTACACCGGCGTGCAGAAGGTCACGGTCAAAGCCCCCAAGGGCCCTGCGCCCGGGGGCGCCGACCCCCTGACCAAGACCCGGACAGCCGCCGACGACCCCTGCACCGGGGCGTAGCTCGCGTCCGTCAGCCGCGCAGCGCGTCCCCCCCGACGCAGAACGCCTCGGCCAGCGCCTCGCGCCAGCCCTGGAACAGCGGCAGGCCGGCGTCCTGCCAGGCCCGTGGCGACAGCACGCTGTAGGCGGGCCGCGGCGCCGGCCGCACGAAGGCCGAGGAGTCGGTCGGCAGGACGCGGCCCGGGTCGGCGCCCAGCTCGGTGAAGATCGCCTGGGTGAAGCCGTGCCAGGACACCGAGCCCGAGTTGGTGCCGTGGTAGGTCCCGGCCGGTGCCTCGGACCGGCACAGCTCGAGCAGACCGGCAGCGAGGTCGCCCGTCCACGTCGGGCTGCCCACCTGGTCGGTGACGACGCTGACCGTGTCCCTTGTCCGCTCCAGCGCCGCCATCGTCGTGACGAAGTTGCGACCCCCCGCGCCGTACAACCAGGCCGTCCGCACGACGCACGACGCCTCCGGGAGGATCTCCCGCACGGCCTGCTCTCCCGCCAGCTTGGTGCGGCCGTAGGCCGACCGGGGGCCGGTGGGGTCGTCGACGTCGTACGGCTCGGTGGCGTCGCCGGGGAACACGTAGTCGGTGCTGAGCTGGACCAGGCGCGCGCCGGCGGCGGCGCACGCGGTGGCCAACAGGGCGGGGGCGGCCGCGTTGACGGCGTAGGCCGCCGCCTCGTCCTGCTCCGCTTCGTCGACCGCCGTGTAGGCCGCCGCGTTGATCACGACCAGCCGGTGCGCCGGGCTGTCGCAGCGCACGACGCGGGCCCACTCCTGCACGGTGTCGCGCACCGAAAAGGGGTCGGTCAGGTCCACGTCGGCCCGGGCGACGCCGCGCGCGAACGGGATGTCGGCAGCGCGCCGGGCCCTGGCGAGGAGCTCGCTGCCCAGCTGGCCCCTCGCACCGGTGACCAGCAGAGCGAGCGTCATCCGCGTGCCGCGGCGTACCGCGCCTCGGCGGCCCCCTTGAGGGACCGCCACCACGCCTCCTTGTCGCGGTACCACTCGACGGTGGCCTGCAGACCGGCGGCGAAGTCGGCGTACTGCGGCGCCCAGCCCAGCTCGGTACGCAGCTTGGTCGAGTCGATCGCGTAACGACGGTCGTGGCCCGGCCGGTCCGCGACGTGGTCGTAGGCGTCCTCGCTTCGCCCCAGCGCCCGCAGGATCGCCTGCACCACGGTCTTGTTGCTCTGCTCGCCGTCGGCCCCGATGAGGTAGGTCTGCCCGGGCCGGCCGCGGTCGATGATCGCCCAGACCGCACTGTTGTGGTCATCGACGTGGATCCAGTCGCGCACGTTCAGCCCGTCGCCGTAGAGCTTGGGCGGCACACCGTCGAGCACGTTGGTGATCTGCCGGGGGATGAACTTCTCCACGTGCTGCCACGGCCCGTAGTTGTTCGAGCAGTTCGACAACGTCGCCGGCACCCCGAACGACCTCCCCCACGCCCGCACCAGCAGATCCGAGGCCGCCTTCGTCGAGCTGTACGGCGAACTCGGGTCGTAGACGCTGTCCTCGGTGAACCGGGCTGGGTCGTCGAGCTCCAGGTCGCCGTAGACCTCGTCCGTCGACACGTGGTGCAGGCGCACGCCGTGCCGCCGGACGGCCTCCAGGAGCACGAACGTCCCGACCACGTTGGTTTGGACGAACGGCGAGGGGTCCACCAGCGAGTTGTCGTTGTGGGTCTCGGCGGCGAAGTGCACGACCAGGTCGGCGGTCGCCACCAGCCGGTCGACCAGCGGGGCGTCGGTGATGTCACCCCGGACCAGCTCGACGTCGAGGCCGGCCAGGTTGGAGCCGTCGGAGGCGTAGGTGAGGGCGTCCAGGACGGTGAGGACCTCCTGTGGGCGGTGCCGCCGGGTCCAGTGGACGAAGTTGGCACCGATGAACCCGGCTCCGCCGGTGACGAGGATCCGCATGGTCACAGTCTCGCAGGCGGCCGGCCAGCTGGAGCTGTCCGTCAGCGCCCTAGCCTTGCGCTCCATGACGCCAGCACTGATGGGCCGCCGCGACCCCGCCCAGCCGCTGCTCACGCTGCTCGACGGCCCGGCGCGGGTGGAGCTGTCCGGGTCGACGACGGCGAACTGGGTGGCGAAGACCGCCAATCTGCTAGTCGACGGGCACGGCGCCCCCGATCGCGTGGGGCTGCTGCTGCCGCTGCACTGGCAGCCCGTCTGCTTCCTGCTGGGCGTCGCCGCGACTGGCGCCACGGTGGTCATCGCCCGGGAATCCGAGGGCCTGGCCGGCTGCCCACTGGCCTTCACGACGCCCGAGTGCGCGCAGGACGCGCTCGACGCCGGCGTCGAGGACGTGCTGGTGATCAGCGGTCATCCCCTGGGCGTGCCGGTCGCCGGCCTGCCGGCGATGGTGCTCGACGCCGCCCGCGAGATCCCTGGCTATGGCGACCGCTTCGCCGGACAGGCGGTTTCGGTGCCGCGGATCGAGGTCGGCGGCCGGAGCTGGTCGGCCGGCCGCGAACTCGGGCTCACGGCAGCGGACCGGGTGCTGACTGTGCTCGGTCTGGCTGACGGCCTGGACGTGCTGCTCGGCGCGCTGTCGGCCGGCGCGGCCCTGGTGCTGGTCCCGCACCCGGCGACCGTCGACCTGGCGGCGGCCGTCGCGGCCGAACGGGTGACCGCCTGCGCCGGCATCGACCTGCCAGGAGTGCGACGGGTCTAGCTAGCCGGGTCCGTCCCGGTCGTCGGCCGAGGCCGCAGGGGTGCCAAGGGTGACGAAGTCTGCCGGCAGCTGCTCCAGCGCCAACCGGGCGAGCACCTGCTGCTCGGTGGCGACCCGCTCTGACCGCCCACGTCCCAAGAAGCTGATCAGCCAGTGCAGGACGGTGGTGATGCGGTGCTTGAAGCCCACGATGTAGACGAGGTGGATGACCAGCCACATCAACCAGGCGAGCAGGCCGGAGAACCGGAACCGGCCGACGCTGGCGACGGCGCTGAACCGGCTGATCGTGGCCATGCTGCCCTTGTCGTGGTAGCGGAACGACGTTCCCCGCTCCCCGCTGCGGATCTGCCGGGCAGCGTGCCGGGCACCTTGGATGGCGACCTGTGCCACGCCGGGCAGGTCCATGGCAGCCATGTCGCCGATCACGAAGACCTCAGGATGACCGGGCAGTGTCAGGTCGGCGTTCGGGCGGACCCGGCCGGCCCGGTCGACATCCGCACCGCACTGCTCCCCGAGCTGCCGCCCGAGCGGACTGGCCTGTACGCCGGCCGCCCAGATCTTGCAGAACGACGGGATCCGGCGGCGGCTGCCGTCGCGGTCCTCGACCTCGATGCCGTCCCGGTCGACGTCGACGACCTTCGCGTTGAGCTGCACCTCCACGCCGATGTCCCGCAGGTGACGCGTGGCCTTGCCCGACAAGCGGTCCCCGAAGCTGGCCAGCACCTGCGAAGCGGCATCCAACAGCACGACGCGGGCGGTCCTCGGGTCGATGTTACGAAAGTCTCCGGGCAGGGCCCGGCGGGCCAGCTCGGTGATCTGGCCGGCCATCTCCACGCCGGTCGGACCCGCGCCGACGACCACGAACGTCAGCAGCTGGTCGATCTCCGCCGGGTCGGTCGCCAGCTCGGCCAGCTCGAAGGCCCCGAAGATCCGGCCTCGCAGCTCGAGGGCGTCGTCGATGCTCTTCATGCCGGGCGCGTGCCGGGCGAACCGGTCGTTGCCGAAGTAGGACTGGGTAGAGCCGGCCGCCACGACCAGCTGGTCGTAGGGGGTGACGGTGACCCGGTCGAGCACCCGGGAGGTGACCGTGCGGGCCGGCAGGTCGATTGTGTCGACCTCGCCGAGCAACACGCCGACGTTCTTCTGCCGGCGCAGGATCTCCCGGGTCGCCGGCGCGATCTCGCCTTCGGACAGGATGCCGGTCGCGACCTGGTAGAGCAGCGGCTGGAACAGGTGGTGCGTGGTGCTCGCAATGACCGTGATGTCGACATCGGCCCGCTTGAGCGCCTGGGCGGCGAACAGTCCGCCGAAGCCCGAGCCGACGATGACGACGTGCGGACGCTGCTGGCTCATACCGAGGCCCTTCCCCCTGGGCGGCCATCCTCCCTGCCGACCCGCACCGTCATGGCGCCAGCTCTGTCTGCTTCCGCTTAGGCCGGGTCAACGCCTCGCGCAGCAGCGCGCGCTGCGCGTCGGCCGCGAGCAGGACGACCTCATCGCCGGCCGCGAGCAGTGTGCTGCCACGGACCCCGAGCAGCTTCCGGTCCCGCACGACCAGGCTGACCCATACCTCCCCGGCGATGTCGTCGAGGTCCCGCACGGGCAGGCCGTCGGCCTGCGAGCCGGCATGCACCTGCAGCCGCAGGACGCCCTCAGGTTCCCCGGCCAGCCGGACCCCGACGGCGAACGGCTCGACGGGAGACGTCGTCATGGGGACGCTCAGCCAGTGGGCCAGCGACGGGACGAGGCCTCCCTGCAGCACCACTGAGAGCACGACGACGACCACGACCACGCCGTACAGCCGCTCGGCCTGTGGCACGTGGGCGGCCAGCAGGAAGCTCCCGAGCAGGACTGGCACCGCGCCCTTGAGGCCGGCCAGCAGGACGAAGCCGCGCTCGCCGCGGGTCAGCGCGACCGGCCAGAGGCACAGCCCGAGCAGCAGCGGCCGCACGACCAGCGCCATCGCCACGAACAGCACAATTCCGGGCAGCAGCACGTCTGCGCGCAAGAGCACGCCGAGATCGACGGTCAGGCCGAGCACGACGAACGCCACGACCTCGCCCAGGCTCGCCAGCGCCGAGGAGAACCGCTGCACCTCCCGCTTGTACGGCGCGCCGGGGTCGCCCAGCACGACGCCGGCGACGAAGACCGCGAGGAAGCCCGAGCCGTGCAGCAGGGTGGCGACGCCGTACAGCGCCAGCGCGCCAGCGATGGCGCGCAGCGGGTAGAGACCCTCACCCGGCAGCGGCACCCGGCGGACCAGCTCGAGCAGCGCCCGGCCGCCGATCACGCCGACCGCGACCCCGACGGCCATCTGGAGCGCGAACTCGCCACCCACCTGGAGCGCCGCCCCGCCGCTGACCCCACCCGCCGCGAGCAGGCCGGCCAGCAGGGCGATGCTGACCGGGTCGTTCGCGCCCGACTCGCCCTCGAGCACGGTGCCGCTGCGCCCCTGCACCTCGCGCTGGCCCAGCACCGAGAACACCACCGCGGGATCGGTAGGTGACAGTGCGGTCCCTATGAGCAGCGAGAGGTAGGCGCCGGTGCCGAGCACCAGGTGGGCGACCAGCGCGAGACCTCCGGCGGTGAGGAAGGTCCCCAGCACACCGGTGAGGGCGATGGGTGCGGCCGCTGCCCGGAACCGCCGCCAACCGATGCCGGCGCCCCCGTCCAGCAGGATGACGAGCAGGGCGACAGTGACGACCCGCTCGACGGTCCGCTCCTGCGGCCGCAGGTGCGGGACCAGCCGGGCGGCAGCGGCAGCTGCCACGAAGAACAGGGCTGGGGCGGGCACGCGCAGCCGCTCGGTCAGCCGGTTCGACAGGACCGCGAGCAGCACCGCCAGCGAGCTGAGCAGGACCACCAGACCGAAGGGCTGGACATCGGACACAGGGGCTCCCGGGACAGGTGGCATCGACTGCCGACCAGACTTCCCGGCGCACCGGGGCACACTCTATCCGCCCGCCCCCGCTTCACCGGGACAGCACGCGAGGCGGCGCCGGGTGGATGACCCGGCACCGCCTCGGCTGGTGCATGTCGGCCTACAGGGGCGGGAGTCCCCGCCCGGAGGCCAACGGGTCGATGCTGGGCCGCTCCGTGGTCGCGGCACCGCTGCCGGCAGGCGTCACCGGGGTCGGCAGCACGGCGGTCTCGGCAGGCCCGGCGGGCCCGGCGGCGGGGTAGGGATCGCGCGCGGCCTCCTTGACGGTTGCCGCGCTGTCGGCAGCCTGCCCGGTCACCGTGCCCGCGGCGTCGGCGGCACTGTGCTGGACGTCGGAGGCGGCGGAGGAGGCCGTCTCCTTGACGGCCCCGACGGCCTGCTGGCCAGCCTCCTTGACGGCGGCCGCGGCATCAGCTGCCTGTGGCGCCACCTGCTCCTTGACCTCGGTGGCGGCGCTCGTGAGCGCCTCCTTCACCGGCTCCTTGAGAGCACCAGCGGAGTCCTTGACCTGCCCGGCGAGCTGCTGCTCCTTGCTCGAGGCTGGCAGCAGCGACGACAGCAGGTAGCCGACCCCGAAGGCGACAGCTCCGGCGATGACCGGACTGCCCGAGGCGCGGGACTTCGCGGCGTGCGGCGCGGACGCGACCGCACCGGCCGCGCCGGAGACCGCGTCGCTGACGCCGCCGGCGACACTGCTGGCCGCGTCGGCGGCGGACCCGCCGTACGCCGCCCCCATCGCGCCGTGGGCGCCCAAACCGCCACTGTCGTGGCTACCGAGCACCTTGTCCTTCACTCCGCTGACCGCCCCCTTCACGCCGTCGACCTTGCGCTCGACGATCTTGGAGGGGGTTACCTTCTCGGTCAGCCGGCTGGCGTCGTTGGCCAGCTCACTACGGGTCTGGTCGATCTCCGCCCGGATCTGCGCGGGGTCCTTGGGCGTGGTCATCAGAGCGTCTCCTTCAGGCTGGCGACCGTCTGGGTCGGGGTGGGGTTCACGGTCTTGAGCTGCTGGCGGCCCTTGCTGTAGAGCGAGAAGCCGACGGCCGCCCACAGGGCGGTCACCAGCAGCGCCGCTACGACCAGGGGCATCACGAAGTTGAGCAGGTATATCAGCGTGATCGAGGCGAAGATGCCGACCATCAAGCCGGCGTAGCCGGCGCCGCCGAGCAGTCCAGCCCCCTTGCCGGCTTTGGTTGCCTCGGCCTTGAGCTCGGCCTTGGCCAGCTCCAGCTCCTGCCGCATCAGCTTGCTGAGGTCGGCGGCGACCTGCCCTACGAGGTCACCTACGGAGGCCTCACCGACGGGACGGGTCGACCCACCCGGGTACGGCGTCGAACCCAGGTCGGCGGTCACAGCTGGCCGCCCGGGCTGCCGTAGGTCGGCTGCACGGGGCGGACCGATGACACCTCATCCGAGAGCGGCGGGTACGGGGAGGTCACGGGCACGACCGGTTCGCCGTACGAAGTGCCGAGGTCGGCAGCGGGGACGTAGCCGGCGGCGACGCCGGTGCCGACGGGGGCGGTGACGCCGGCCAGCGGGTTGCCAGCGGCGGTGCCCGTGCTGGACGGGACCGGCGGCGTGCTCGGCGGCTTGCCGGCGCTCATGCCCTTGGCGAGCCGTCCGGAGACCAGGCCCGCCGCGGCCGCGCCGAGCAGGAAGCTGCCGGGGCTGCGCCTGGCGTAGCCACGCAGGTCGTCGACCAGGCCCTGCGGCCCGGCCCGCTCCACGTGGCCGGCCAGCCTCTCGATGCGCTGGCCGACCTCGGACAGGACTTGTCCAACGACACCTGAGGTGTCCCCCTCGTTGAGCTGCGTGCTGATCGAACGGAGGCCTGAGGTGAGCCGGTCGCTCTGCGTGCCGACCTGCTCACCGACCTGGGTGCGGACGGTCTGAACCAGGTCCTTGGCCTGATCCAGGCCCTCACCGATGACGTTGGCGGCCTGCTCCTTGGCGGTGCCGGTGACATCTGCGGCCGCGGTCGTCGCCGAACCGGCCACGGTGGACGCGGAGTCGGCGGCGGTGCGGGCCACGTTGGCGGCCTCGTCCTTGGCTGCGCTGGCGGGCTGCTGAGGTGCGGTCACGGTTCCTCGTTTCTGCTGGGGCTGCTGTCTCGTCCGGCACCCATACCCCGATGCCGACAATGAAAGCCCGCGGACGCGCCGCAGGGCGGGGCGCCGTGGCGCCCCGCCCTGCGGTCACTCCTGTGCCTGAACTGACTAGCTGTTGACCAGCTGAGTGGCGAGCTCGGCTACGCGCGCCTGCCCGGCGGTCAGCACGGCCTGCCGTGACTTGTGCGCCTTCTCGTACGCCAGAACGACCTGCACGTCGTCGGTGCTGCGCAGCCGGCCGACCGCGGTGGCGGCCTCCTTGACGGGCTTGCCGTCGTACGCCGGGATTGGCAGGTCACCGGCGTCAACGACGCCGAGGTCCTCGCGCACCGCGTGCACGCTGCGTGCCGCGTCGGCACCGAACTGCTTGCCGGCCTGGTTCTCGGCCTCGGACAGGGTGGCCTCGCGGCCGGCGCCGACAACCTTCTTGGCGCTGCGGGACAGGCTCTTGAGGCGGCTGACCTGCTGGGTGAGCGTCTCGCTCGTCTTGTCCGACAGGGTTCCGGCGGTGGCCACGGCCCGGTTCACGCCGTTGGCCGCAGCGCTGCCGGCGAAGGTGGCGGCGGTGCGGGCAGTCCCTGCGGCGGTCTGGAAGGCCGTCGGGGCGAGCGCGGCCGGCCCGCCGATCGCGGTCTCGGCCAGCACAGTGAACAGCCACTGGATGGTTTCACCGTGGGCGTTCTCGAGCCGCTCGGCCAGGGCTACCAGCTCCGGGGCGTCCGCGTCGGACGCGAGGACCTTGACGAGCCTCGCGCGGTCGAACAGCTGGTGCTCCAGAGCCAGGTCTGCGAGCAGCACCTCGATGATGGGCATCGCCTGCTCCATGGGCAGCTTGGCGGTCGCGGCCGCCTTGCCGAGGGCGATCCCGATCACGTCCGGCGCGCCGCCGAGGTCACGGACCGCCTGCCGCAGGGCGTCCGCGCGGGCGTCGCCTTTCGCAGCGTTCTGCGTCAGCTCAGTGCGGATGGCCTCCGTCGTGGCCTGCGCGACACGGGCGCGGGCAGTCGTCGCCTCATGGGCGGTCAGTCTCAGGAGCGTGTTGAGCTGGACGATGAGCTCGTCGTTTTGCGTTGCCATGGTCGGGCACCTCTCGTTGGGGACTCCCCTCCCCTGCCCGCTTGCTGAGGTGCTAACCGCAGCAAGCACCCGGCATGGGTGTGACGCCGGGCACCCCCTACGCGAGGAGGGCCCTGGCCATCACCATGCGCTGGATCTGGTTGGTGCCCTCGTAGATCTGGGTGATCTTGGCGTCGCGCATCATCCGCTCGACCGGGAAGTCCCGCGTGTAGCCGTAGCCGCCGAACAGCTGCACGGCATCGGTCGTGACCTGCATCGCGGTGTCCGAGGCGAACGTCTTGGCTGCGCTGGACAGGAACGTCAGGTCCTTGTCGCCTCGCTCGGCCGAGGCGTTGGCGGCGTAGACCAGGTGCCGTGCTGCCTCGGTCTTCATCGCCATGTCGGCCAGCATGAACTGCACGCCCTGGAACTCCGCGACCGCCTTGCCGAACTGCCGGCGCTCCTTGACGTAGGCGACCGCGGCGTCCAGGGCGCCCTGCGCGATGCCGACGGCCTGGGCGCCGATCATCGAGCGGGTGTGGTCCAGCGTCTTGAGGGCCGTGATGAAGCCGGTGCCCTCCGCGCCGATGATCCGGCCAACCGGGATCCGGCAGTTCTCGAAGTAGATCTCGCAGGTAGGGCTGCCCTTGATGCCCAGCTTGCGCTCCTTGGTGCCGACCGAGAAGCCCGGGTCATCTGCATGCACGACAAAGGCGCTGATGCCCTTGGCGCCCTTGCTGGCGTCGGTCGAGGCCATCACCGTGTAGTGCGTGTTGACGCCCGCACCGGTGATCCAGCACTTGGTGCCGTTGAGGACGTAGGAGTCGCCGTCCCGGACCGCGCGGGTGCGCATGGCGGCGGCGTCCGAGCCGGCCTCCCGCTCGGACAGCGCGTAGGAGAAGGTGGCCGTCCCCGCGGCGACGGCTGGCAGGTAGGCCGACTTGAGCTCCTCGGAGCCGGACAGGATCAGGCCCATCGTGCCCAGCTTGTTGCCGGCGACGATCAGACTGCTCGACGCGCAGACACGCGCGATCTCCTCGACCACTATGGAGTGCGCGATCCGGTCGGCCCCGGCCCCGCCGTACTGCTCCGGGACGTGGATCGCGAGCAGGTCGGCCCTCTTGAGCGCCTCGTGTACGTCCCACGGGTACTCCGCGGCCTCGTCGATCGCGGCGGCCCGCGGTGCGATCTTGTCCTCGGCGAGCTCGCGGACGGCTTTGCGGAGGAGCTGGTGCTCCTCAGACAGGGAGTAGAGCGAGTAGCCGGAGTCGAAGAGGCCCATGTCGGTCATGGTAGGGACCGATAGCCTGCCCCGCATGAGCGATCGCCCCCGCCTGAGCGTGATCGGGACCGGCTACCTGGGTGCCACGCACGCCGTCTGCATGGCCGAGCTCGGCTTCGAGGTGCTGGGCGTCGACGTGCTCGAGGACAAGGTGGCCCTGCTGCAGTCAGGGCAGGTGCCGTTCTTCGAGCCGGGGCTGCCGGAGTTGTTGCGCAAGAGCCTGGACAGCGGCCGGCTGCGGTTCACGACGTCGTATGAACAGGCCGGTGAGTTCGGCGACGTGCACTTCCTGTGCGTGGGCACGCCGCAGAAGAAGGGCGAGATGGCGGCCGACCTGACCTACGTCGACGCCGCCTTCACCTCGCTGGTGCCGCACCTGCGGGACGGCGCGCTCGTGGTCGGCAAGTCCACCGTGCCGGCCGGGACGGCGGAGCGGCTGTCAGCCCTCCTGCAGGAGACCGCGACCGCGCGGGACGTCGAGCTGGCGTGGAACCCCGAGTTCCTGCGGGAGGGCTTCGCGGTCGAGGACACCCTTCGTCCCGACCGCCTGGTGTTCGGTGTGCAGTCCGCCTCGGCCGAGGCCGGTTTGCGAGCTGCCTACGCCCCGGTCATCGGCACCCCGACGCCGGTCGTGGTGACCGACCTGGCCACCGCCCAGTTGGTCAAGGTCGCCGCCAACGCCTTCCTCGCCACCAAGATCAGTTTCATCAACGCGATGGCCGAGGTGTGCGAAGCCACCGGCGGCGACGTGACGTTGCTGAGCAAGGCGCTGTCCTACGACAGCCGCATCGGCGGGCGCTTCCTGAACGCCGGCCTCGGCTTCGGGGGCGGCTGCCTGCCCAAGGACATCCGGGCCTTCATGGCGCGGGCCGGTGAGCTCGGGGTGGACCAGGCCCTGTCGTTCCTCAAGGAGGTCGACGCCATCAACCTGCGCCGGCGGGCGCGGATGGTCGACCTGGCCCGCGAGGAACTGGAGGGCAGCTTCGGGGGCATGCGGGTCGCGGTCCTGGGGGCTGCGTTCAAGCCGAACAGCGATGACATCCGCGACAGCCCCGCGCTGGAGGTCGCGACCGCCATCCAGAAGCAGGGCGCCGCCGTCTGCGTCTACGACCCGGCGGCGATGGCCAACGCCCGCATCGCCTACCCCGAGCTGGGCTACCGCAACAGCGCCCTGAGCGCTGCGCAGGGAGCTGACCTCGTGCTGCACCTCACCGAGTGGGACGAGTTCCGCGCCATGGACCCGGCTGCGCTGTCCGCCGTGGTCGCCGCCAAGCGGATCGTCGACGGCCGCAACGTGCTGGACCCCGCGCAGTGGCGCGCGGCCGGCTGGACCTACCGCGCCCTCGGCCGCCCCTGAGTAGTCCTTTGCGCCCGCGCCCTGGTCGGACCCGGCACGACCTGGAGCGGGACGGTCGTCACCCTCGCCGTCCTGCTGGGCGCGCGGCTGGTCCGCCGGCTGCCGCTCGAGGTCGCCGCCGGCCTGCTCGCCGCCACCGGCACGGGCCTCGCCGCCGCCGACCAGGGATGGTTGTCGTGGGCCTTGGCAGCCGACGGGCTGCTGGCCCTGGCCCTCGCCCTGCGCCCCGACCGCCGACAGGTCGCGGTCGCCGGCGCACTGCTGCTGTCCGCCTCGAGCTGGGTGCGGCTGGCCGACGCGCACATCGGCGCACCCGAGCCCTACGTCCTGCCGCTGGTCCGCTGTCGCCCTCGGCCTCGTTCACCTGCGCCGTTGGCAGCAGCCCTCGACCGGGTCCTTCGCGGCCTATGGCCCCGGGCTGTCACTGTTGCTGGTCCCGTCGCTGCTGGCCAGCCTGGACGACGTGACGCCGCTGCGAGCGGTGCTGCTGCTGCCCGCTGCGGCGCTGGTGGTCATCATGGGGGTGTCGGAGCGGTTGCGTGCCCCACTGGTCATCGGAGGAGGCGTCCTGGTGGTCGACGGGCTGCACCTGCTGGCGCCGTACGTCTCTGCATTCCCCCGCTGGTCGCTGCTCGCCCAGGTCGGGACGGTGCTGGTGGTGCTGGGCCTGACGTACGCGCAGCGCCGACAGGAGCTGGCTCGGATGCGGGACCGCTACGCGGCCCTGCGGTAGGGCGCACGGCGGCAGGGAGCTCGGCGTTCGGGATGACGGGGTAGGACGTGACCATGGGCGACGTCGAGGACCTGCTGACGATGGACACCTGGGCGGTGGTCGGGCTGTCGGACAACCGCAACCGGGCTGCCTGGGCCGTCGCCAGCTTCCTGCAGGGCAAGGGCAAGCGGATCGTGCCGGTCCACCCGTCCGCGCCGTTGGTGCACGGCGAGCAGGGCGTGGCGTCGCTGGCCGACGTGCCGGTGCCGGTCGACGTGGTCGACTGCTTTGTGCGCTCCGAGCTGGTGGGGCCGGTCGTCGACGCCGCGATCGCGATCGGCGCCCGAGGGGTGTGGATGCAGCTCGGGGTGGTCGACGCGGCCGCCGCCGGCCGCGCCCGGGACTCCGGGCTGACCGTCGTCATGGACCGGTGCCCCAAGATCGAGTGGCGTGGTTGACCGGCACGGTCAGCTCCACCGGCGGCGGAACGACCGGGCTGCGACCGACGGTGAATCGGCGCACGCCGGTGCCGGGAGCGGCCGCCGGCCGGCCTACCGATCGAGCTGTGCCTGCAGGGTGGCGTCCTTGGCCCGGGCCGAGTCGGCCAGCGCCGCCTGAAATTGGCTCATCCGGGCCAGCAGCTCCGGGTCGGAGGCGGCCAGGATGCGTACGGCGAGCAGGCCGGCGTTGCGGGCTCCGCCGATCGACACGGTGGCGACCGGCACCCCGGCCGGCATCTGCACGATCGACAGCAGCGAGTCCAACCCGTCCAGCTGTGCCAGCGGCACCGGCACGCCGATGACCGGCAACGGGGTCGTCGAGGCGACCATCCCGGGCAGGTGCGCCGCACCCCCCGCCCCCGCGACGACGACCCGCAGCCCGCGGTCGGCAGCCGATGCCGCCCAGTCCAGCATGTCCCGCGGCGTCCGGTGAGCGGACACCACCCGGATCTCGTGCTCGACCGCGAACTCCTGCAGGGCAACCGAAGCAGCCTCCATGACCAGCCAGTCCGAGTCGCTGCCCATCACGATGCCGACTACTGCAGCCATGTGCCTGTCCTCAGGTAGTGCGCGCCTTCACGGGCCCGCCGACGGACGTCGTCGAGGTCGTCGCCGAGCGCGGTCACGTGCCCCACCTTGCGACCGGGCCGGACCTGCTTGCCGTAGAGGTGCACCTTGAGGCCAGGGTCCCGGCCGAACAGCAGGTGCAGCCGGTGATCGAGGTCGGGCTCACCCTCACCACCCAGCACGTTGGCCATCACCACCCACTCCGCGGTGCGGCAGGTGGTACCCATCGGGTAGTCCAGCACGGCCCGCAGGTGCTGCTCGAACTGCGAGGTGCGCGAGCCCTCGATCGTCCAGTGGGCACTGTTGTGCGGGCGCATCGCCAGCTCGTTGACGAGCAGGCCGGCTGCGCTCTCGAACAGCTCGACGGCGAGCACCCCCACCACCCCCAGCTCGTCGGCGAGCCGCAGCGCGAGCCGCTGCGCCTGCACGGCCAGCTCCTCAGGCAGCCCCGGTGCCGGAGCGACCACCTCGACGCAGATGCCATCCCGCTGCACGGTCTCGACGACCGGCCAGGCCGCCCCCTGGCGGCCAGGGGATCGGGCGACGACCGCTGCCAGCTCCCGGCGCAACGGCACGAGCTGCTCGACCAGCAGCCGTACGCCGCTGGCCAGCACCGGAGCCGCCTCGGCCGGGGTGCGGCAGATCCAGACGCCCTTGCCGTCGTACCCGCCGGTGACGGCTTTGAGGACGACCGGCCACCCGTGCTCAGCCGCGAACGCCTCGACGTCGGCTGTGCTGGCTACCGGCGCGAAGGCCGGGACGGCCACCCCGAGGGCCGACAGCCGCTGGCGCATGACCAGCTTGTCCTGAGCATGCAGCAGGGCCGCTGCCCCCGGCTGCACGTTGGTGCCGCTCGCCTCCAGGGCAGCGATCAACGCGCCGGGAACGTGCTCGTGGTCGAAGGTGACGACCTCACATCCGGCCGCGAAGGCGGTCAGGTCGGCCAGCGACGTGTGCGAGCCGACGACAACGCCGTGCGCGACCAGCGCCGCGCTGTCGTGCGTGCCGTCGGCCAGGACGCGCAGCGAAAGCCCGAGCGAGATGGCGGCCTGGTGGGTCATCCGGGACAGCTGTCCACCGCCGACCATGCCGACGACGGGCAGCCCCATCGCGCCGCGGATCGCCACGATCGGCAGGCTAGACGAGCAGCCGGCGCGACAGCCGGGCCACGGTCTCCTCGTCGACCCCGACCGCCATCGCCAGGCCGTGCATCCCGCCGTAGTCGCGGTCCACCCGGTCCAGGAACAGCTCGACGTTGTGCGCGTGCGGCCGCATCGAGTCCAACGTCCGGCCACCGACGTCCGAGGCGTACGTCGGCGACGCGACCAGCCGGTCGCGGACCCCTTCGATCCGATCACCGGACAGGGCGTAGTCCGCCACGACCGCGTCGCGCAGCACCCCCACCAGGGACAGCGCGACGGCCACGACGACCCCGGTGCGGTCCTTCCCGGCGGCGCAGTGGGCCAGCACCGTGCCGCTGCCGGGGTCAGCGAGCAACCGCAGGGCGCTCGCGATGCTGTCCGGGGCGTCGATGAGGTAGTCGGCGTACCAGTGGTCCATGGCGTGCTCCGGCGCGTTCTCATCAGGGATCGCCCGGGCCAGCGCGGCCCTGCCCTCGAAGCCGTGCGGCACCAGGTCGAGGTGGTGGTGCGTGACCTCGGGGCGGGACCACAACGGGCCCTTGCCCTCCGCGTCCACCTCGGCCGCGGTGCGCAGGTCGAGCACCGTACGCACCCCGAGCTCGTCGACCAGCTGCCGCACATCGGCCGCCGACAGCCCCTGCAGGTTGTCCGACCTCAGCAGCACGCCGGTGCGCGTACGCCGCCCGTCGACGGTCGGCAGACCACCGACGTCCCTCGCGTTCGCCGCACCGTCCAGCTCCAGCCACGTCACGCCGGGCATGCTCGCACGCCCCTATCCTCGTACCGTGCTCCCGCCCACCGTCGCCGCCCGGCTGCGCCCGCTCGGCGCCGAGCTCGGCAAGTTCGTCGTCGTCGGCGGCTTCTGCTTCGCCCTGGATCTGCTGCTGGCCAACGTCTTCCGCTTGTCGTTCGGCCTAGGCCCGACGACCAGCAAAGCGCTGTCCACGATCATCGCCACGGCTGTGTCCTACGTCGGCAACCGGCTGTGGTCCTTCGCGGCCCGCACCGAGGGGCAGGCGGCGCGGCACGGCCGGGACGCCTCGATCTACGCCGTCATCAACGCCATCGGTCTGGTCATCACGCTGATCCCGGTTGACGTCTCGCACTACCTGCTGCACCAGACCAGCACCCTGGCCTTCAACGTCAGCGGCGTCGTGGGGACGGCGGTCGCCACGCTGTTCCGATTCACCGCCTACCGGCGCTGGGTCTTCCCCGCGACCGCGGAGGAGCACGCGCTGGTCTGAGTCGTCCAGCGCCTGATCCACCGCTCCGGTGCTGTCCGGTTGCTCCGGCCAGGCGCTCCGGCTGAGGACCGAGCTCAACCTTCGGCGCGTCGTACGAGGTGCGGCGTGAGGGCGCGGTAGCCGCGCACCGAGCGTCGATGCAGCGGCCGCACCCGCAGCTCCGGGTCGGTCGCCAGCGCGGCGGCAGCGAGGTCGTCGACCAGCACCGTGCCCGGGCGCGCCTCGTCCGTGAGCCGGCTCGCGAGGTTGACCGGCTGGCCGAAGACGTCCCCCAGCCGGACGAGCACCGGACGGCCGCGGACAGCGTGGCCACGAGGGCCTCGTCGACGGTGAGCTCCCCCACGGTGGAGCGGAACACGTCGACCTGCGCCTCGGCGAGCCGGCTCAGCCCCTGGCCCATCGAGCGGGCCAGGACCAGCAGCGTGTCCTCGTCGATCAGGCCGCTCTCGACCAGCCACGAGGCCCGCTGCAGGGCGAGGACGTCGGCGGAGGTGAACGCCGGCTCCCCGTCGGGCACCTCGGCGAAGCCCATGGCTGTCCAGACGGCCCGCGCCCGCTCTGCGCCGACGCCGGCCCGCTCGACGACCTGAGCCCGTGTCAGGCAGGGCGACTCGCCGAGCAGGACGGCCTCGAGGTCCTCCACGGGGCGAGCGTAGAGGTGCGGGAGGGAGCGGCCCGGCGTACGGTCAGGTCATGGATCGGCGGCATCTGGCGTACTTCGCCTTCCGGGGCAGCTCGGCCGGGATCTTCCTGCTCTCCGCGACGCTGCTGACCGGCACGCCAGCGGTCATCGGCTGCATCGTCGCCGGCATGGGCGGCTTGCTGACCTGCATCGGCGTCAACGCCGGTGGGCCGGGCGAGCGAGCCGGTTCGCGGCGCGAGCAGGTGCAGTTCGACCGGGTCCGCGCCCCGCAGGGCGAGTGGCCGCCCTACGACGCCGACAAGGTCATCGACGGTGAGCTAGCGGGCAGCTAGCCGGCGTCCGCCAGCTCGTTGATCGTGCGTTGGACCTGCTCGACGTGCGGCACCTCCGTCAGCACGACCTGCCCCCGCTCGCCGGCGGACTCGACGACCAGCGTCCCGCAGCCCAGCAGCCGCTCCAGCAAGGTGTGGGAGAAGGTGACGTCGTTGACGCGGCTCATCGGGACGTCCCGCCCGGACCTGCTGAGCACCCCTTGGCGCACCGCCACCCGGCGCGTGGTGACGACGAACAACGTGGTGCGCCAGCGCAGGAAGGGAACCACCACCCGCCAGAGCAGCAGCGCGAGCACGAACACGCCGATGCCCAGCCGTGCGGTGCCGTCGGCCACCAAGGCCAGCACAAGGCCGTAGCCCGCGGCCAGGATCAGCAGGACGAGGACCGGCACGACCAGCCGCTTCCAGTGCGGGTGCAGGTCGAGGACGACCCGCTCCCCGTCACCGAGCAACCTCACCGGGTACGCCACCGGCTCATGATCTCAGGTGCCCGGCGTCGACTAGGACTCCTGGTGGTAGTGGGCGGCGGGGCCGCCTGCCTTGCCGGTCTGCTCCTCGTGGTAGTCGTCCTCGACGTTGACTTCCCAGACGTCGTGACTGGTGCCGTCGAGGATGTTCTGTGCGCTGAGGATCGCCGTGAACATGCTGTGGTCCTGGTTGTTGTAGCGGTGCATGCCGTTGCGGCCGGCCGGGTGCACGTTGGGGACCTCTGCGGCGATCCAGGTCCGGATGGTGTCGAGATTGCCGGCGTAGGCCTTGTCGTAGAACGGGTAGGCCTTGGGCATACGTACGACGAAGCCCCGCTCGACCTGGTCGGGGGCGACAAGCTCGAGCTGCGCCAGCTCCTTGGTCGCCAGCGCGATCAGCTCGTCGTCGGGCAGGTTCCAGGTGTCGTCGCCCTGGAAGACGAAGTACTCCATGCCCAGGCAGGTCCGGCCGTCCTTGACCAGGTACGGCGACCAGCTGCCGTAGTTCTGGATCCGCCCCACCTGCACGTCCGGGGAGTGGATGTAGATCCAGTTGTCGGGGAAGCCGGCGCTCTCCGGGATGACCAGGGCGACCGTGAGGTAGTCGCGGTACTTCAGGTCGCGCGCGGCGTCCCGGACGTGGGAGGGCGCGGGCGGGTCCATCGCCAGGATCAGCGAGCTCAAGGGCATCGTGGACACCAGCTGCTCGCACTCGAACCGGATGGTGCTGCCGACATCGGTACGCGATGTCTCCGGCGCCCCGGCACCAGGACCGTAGCCACCAGTCACCACCGCGCTGACCCCGATCGCGCCGCGGCCCGGCTCGCGGTGGATCCGCGTGACCTTGGTCTGCATCACGACCTCACCGCCCTGCTGGACGACCAGCTCGGCGCAGCGCTCCCACATCATCCCTGGCCCGAGCTTGGGGTACTGGAACTCCTCGATGAGCGAGGTGATGTCCTTCTGGTTGCGCTTGGGCAGCACCGCGTTGGTGACGGCGTTGAGCAGCGAGAGGTTTTTGATCCGCTGCGCAGCCCAGTCCGACTGCAGCTCAGTGGCGTCGCGGCCCCACAGCTTCTCGGTGTAGGTCTTGAAGAAGATCCGGTACAGCCGCCAGCCGAACCGCGCGGCGACCCAGCCCTCGAAGTTGCTCTGGTCCTTGGGCGGACGCACCCGCACCAGCGCGTAGGACAGCACGCAGCGGACCGCCTCGAGGACGCCGAGGTTGCGCAGCGCGTTCATCGCCTTGAGCGGGTAGTCGTAGAGCTTGCCCTTGTAGAAGATGCGGCTCATCCGCGGCCGCATCAAGAAGTCCTCGTCGGGGAGGATCTCGTGCCACAGCGCCTCGACCTCGGGCACCTTCGTGAAGAAGCGATGCCCACCGATGTCGAAGCGCCAGCCCTCTCGCACCGCGGTCCGGCTGATGCCGCCGACCATGGCGTCACCCTCGACGACCGTGACCGGGGCGCCGCGCTTGGTGAGCTCGTAGGCAGCGGTGAGACCGGCCGGCCCGGCACCGATCACCAGGGTGCGAGGCATGGGCTTCGTCAAGGCGCACCTTCCACATCAGCGGTCACGACGGCCGGCGCAGGACGGGCAGGTCACCAATAGCGTAGAGCCGGAGGCTCTCAGGCCGCTGCCGCAGCGCCGACTGCCATGCGGTCACGCTCTCAGGTGGATCACGTCACCAGCCGCGTACGCCGTGCCGTCGACGACCAGCCGGCCGCTGTCGTCCACCGCCTCGGCCATCCCCTCCCGGTGGCTGCCGCCGGGCAGCTCGATGCGCACCCGCCGGCCGACCGTGTCTGACAACCGTCGGTAGACGTCTGGATCACGCGCGGACAGCTGATCCGTCAACCGGCGCAGCACCGCCTTGAGCAACGTCACCCGGTCAGTGGTGCTCGCCCCTTCCAGACGCAGCGAGGTGGCCTGCTCCTCCGGGAGCTCGTCGGACCGGGTCGTGACGTTGAGCCCGACCCCGAGCACCACGGCACCCCCCTTCACCACCTCGGCAAGCAGGCCGCAGACCTTGCGACCGCCGACCAGCACGTCGTTCGGCCACTTCAACCGGGCCGGCACACCCGCCTGCTCCTGTAGGGCCAGCGCCACTGCCGCCCCGGCCCACAGGGGGAGCCAGGGCCAGCGGCTGGACGGCAGGTCTGGCCGGAGCAGGACCGAAAACGTCAGGCCGGCGCGTGGCGGGGACACCCAGGACCGGTCCAGCCGGCCACGTCCGGCGGTCTGGTGCTCCGCGACCACGACCAGGCCGGCCGGCTCGCCCTGCCCGGCCCGGTCGGCGACGACGGCGTTGGTCGAGCCCGTCTCGGCCAGGACCTCGACGCGCCACCCCTGCGCGGCCAGCGCCCGGGACAGGGCGGCGGGGCGCAGCGGGGGACGGTCGAGGTCGTCGTACACCGCTCCATCTTCGGGCAGCCCGGAGCGCCCGGATACCCTGCCGGCGTGACCGCCGAGCCCGTGAGCGAGCCTTGTCAGGACGTGCACACGACAGCCGGCAAGCTCGCCGAGCTGGGTCGCCGTAACGAAGCCGCGTTGCACCCGGGCAGCGAGGCTGCGCTGGACAAGCGGCATGCCAAGGGCCAGCGCACGGCGCGCGAGCGGATCGAGGCGCTCCTGGACCCGGGCAGCTTCACCGAGACCGACGCGCTGGCCCGGCACCGCGCCCGCGACTTCGGGCTGGAGCAGAACCGGCCCATCGGCGATGGTGTGATCACCGGATTCGGCACGGTCGACGGCCGGCCGGTCTGCATTTTCAGCCAGGACGCGATGGTGTTCGGGGGGGCGCTGGGTGAGGTCTACGGCGAGAAGATCGTCAAGGTGATGGATCTGGCCCTGAAGACCGGTGTCCCCCTGGTCGGCATCAACGAGGGCAGCGGCGCCCGGATCCAGGAGGGGATCATGGGTCTGGCGCTGTACGGCGACATCTTCTACCGCAACGTGATGGCCTCCGGCGTGGTCCCGCAGATCTCGCTGATCCTCGGCAACTGTGCGGGCGGCCACGTCTACAGCCCGGCGCTGACCGACTTCAACCTCATGGTCGACGGCGCCTCGGCCATGATGATCACCGGCCCGGACGTCATCAAGACCGTGACCGGTGAGGACATCTCCATCGAGGACCTCGGGGGCGCGCGGGCCCACAACTCCAAGAGCGGCGTCGCGCACTTCATGAGCCCGGATGAGGACGACGCCCTCGAGGTGGCCAAGGCGCTGCTGTCGTTCCTGCCGAGCAACAACCTGTCCGAACCGCCGGTGTTCGACGAGGTCGACGCACTGGCCGAGGACCCGCTCGTCGAGCTCGACAGGATCATCCCGGACAGTAACAACGCGCCGTACGACATGGTCACCGTCATCACGTCGGTCCTCGACGACGGCGACTTCCTGCAGGTGCAGGAGCTGTGGGCCCAGTCGATGGTGTGCGGGTTCGGTCGGATCGAGGGCCGCAGCGTCGGTGTCGTCGCCAACAACCCGATGCACTTCGCCGGCACCCTCGACATCGACGCCTCCGAGAAGGCGGCCCGCTTCGTGCGCACCTGCGACGCGTTCAACGTGCCGGTGCTGACGTTCTGCGACGTGCCGGGCTTCCTGCCGGGAGTCAGCCAGGAGCACGCGGGGATCATCCGGCGCGGTGCGAAGCTGCTCTACGCCTACTCCGAGGCGACCGTCCCGCTGGTCACGGTCATCACCCGCAAGGCCTACGGCGGCGCGTACGTCGTCATGGGCTCCAAGCACCTCGGCGCCGACGTCAACCTGGCCTGGCCAACCGCGCAGGTCGCCGTGGTAGGCGCGCAAGGCGCGGTCAACATCATCCAACGCAAGGCGATCGCGGCCTCTGACGACCCGGAGGCGACGCGGGCGGAGTTCATCCAGCAGTACGAAGACACCTTCGCCACGCCCTACATTGCCGCCGAGCGCGGGTTCGTCGACGCGGTCATCGAGCCGTCGCGGACCCGTATCGAGGTTGCCAAGGCCCTCCGTCTGCTGCGCACCAAGCGGCAGACGCTGCCGCCCAAGAAGCACGGGAACATCCCGCTGTGACCGACCCGCTTACGACGTCGCCGTTGCTGCGCGTGCTGCGGGGCGATCCCTCGCCCGAGGAGCTGGCCGCGCTGGTCGCCGTCGTCGCGTCCCGGTCGGCGCCCGCCCGACCACCTGTCCGGTCCGAGCGTCCGCTGTGGGGGCGGCCGGTGCTCCGCCGCCCCTTGACCGTCGGGCCCGGGGCCTGGCGCAGCTCGTCCCAGCCGGGCTGAGCGGCAGCGATGAAGGTCAGCGTCGTGGTCCCCGTCTACAACCCCGGCCCCCACCTCGAGCCGCTCATCGAGGCGCTGGCCGCGCAGAGCCTGCCGCAGGAGGATTTCGAAGCGGTCTTCGTCGACGACGGCTGCACTGACTCGACCCCGGCCCGGCTCGACGCGCTCGCCGCTGAGCGCCCCAACATGAGGGTCATCCACCAGGCCAACAGCGGCTGGGCCGGCGGTCCGCGCAACGTCGGGACCGACGCCGCGCGCGGCGACTACGTGCTGTACGTCGACAGCGACGACTGGATCGGCAGCGAGGCGCTGGCCCGGATGCACGCGTTTGCGACCGAGCACGACCTGGACGTGCTGGTCCCGCGTTCGGTCGGACACGGCCGGGGCGTCCCGAAAGAGCTGTTCCTCAAGACCCGAACCCGGGCCACGCTCGGCAACGCACCGCTGATGGACGCCCTGACGGCACACAAGATGTACCGCCGCGCCTTCCTCCAGCAGGAGGGGCTGCGCTTCCCGGAGGGACGCAGGCGGCTGGAGGACCACGTCCTCGTCCTCGAGGCGTACTTCCGCGCGCGGACCATCGGCGTGCTCTCGGACTACCCGTACTACCACCACGTCGGCCGCAAGGACGCCGGCAACCTGACGGCCGAGCGGATCGACCCGGTCAGTTACTACGCAAGCGTGGCGGAGGTCCTGGACGTCATCGAGGCGCACACCGAGCCGGGCAGCAGCCTCCGGGACAGATGCCTGGCCCGGCCGTGGCGTCAGGAGATGCTCGGGCGGCTCACTGGGCACGCGCTGCTGACGGCGCCGGAGGCCTACCGCCGTACGCTGTTCCAGCAGATCCGGGCGCTGGCGGTGGCGCGGGTGCCGGAGTGGGTCGACGCCCGGCTGGCCCCGGAGCAGCGGGTGCTGGCAGCTCTGGTACGAGCCGACCGCTACGACGAGGTGCTCGCCGCGGCACGGGAGCGACGCGACCGCCGCCTGCGCGCGCGAGTGCACCGGGCGACGTGGCGGGACGGCCTGCTCGAGATCGAGGTGCGCGCCGTGGTGCTGCAGGACGGGCGGAAGGCGGCCCGGCTGTACGAGCAGGTGGGACAAGCGCTGCTGCTCCCCGGTCCCCTCCAGGAGGGGCCCGCCCTGTCACCGGAGGTGCGGGACGTCACGGCGTCGGTCGCGACCAGCACGCTGCGCCTGTCGTTGCGCCAGTACCAGGGCCAGGACGAATGGCACCTGCCGGTGCGCGCGGAGATGGTGCGCCACCGCGAGGAACAGGGCACCTGGCTGGAGCACGTCGGGACGGTCGTGCTCGACCCCGCGACCCTGGCCGGCGGCGCTGCGCTGCCCTGCGGGCGCTGGGACCTGCACGCCTCGGTGCGGGAGGCCGGCTGGTCGGGTCGCGCGCGGGTCGGGACGGCGAACGTCCGGACTCTGGCACGCACTGCACCCGGGATCGTCGCCGGGAAGGTCGTGGGGGTCCTCGTGAGCCCGCGCAGCGGGTTCAGCATGACGGTCGAGTCCAGCCTGTCGCGCACCGCGAGGCAGCACCTGCTCCTGTCGGGCCTGCGCGCCGACCTCGTAGCAGGCGAGGTTCGGCTCCATCTGCAGGCAGCGGCGGCCCTCGACGCCACCTCAGCGCCGACCGTCATCCTGACTGGCCCCAACGGCGGCCAGCACGAGATCCCGCTCGTTCCCGCGGCTAACGGCGTCTCAGGGTTGGAGGGAAGCCTGCGCCGTGACGCGCTTCCCGACGGCCGATGGGCGGTCCACCTCCGGCTCGCTGCCGGCCTGCCCGCGGCAGCGCTCGGCCGCGAACTAGTCCTCGGCAGCGGGGCCCGCCCGCGGGTGCGGTGGACCGCCGACGGCCTCCGGCAGCGCAGCATCGCCCCCTGGTCGGACCAGCTCCGTCAGCACGGCCGGCGTCGTGCCTATGCAGCCAAGTCGGCCGGCCGTCGGCTGAGGCGCGGGCTGAGGCGTCGGCTGAGGCGTGGGCTGAGACGTCAGCTGAGGCGTCGGCTGCCTGCGCCCGTGTCGGCGCCGGTCCTGCGCAGCATCCGTGCCGCGCCCAGCGTGCCGCAGCTGGCCCGCCGCACGCTGCAGCGGCTGCCCGCACCGCTCAGCAGCGCGGCGCGCAAGGTAGTCCGGGTGACGGCGAAGACCAAGGTGAGCGTCGTCATCCCCACCTACAACACCGACCCGCAGGGCTTCCAGCGCCTGCTGGATTCGCTCGCGGCGCAGTCGATGCCGGTTCGTGACATCGAGATCGTGCTGATCGACGACGGCTCGACCGACGACACCCTCGAGCGCCTGCAGACTTTCGCGCGCACCAGGCAGAACGTCGTCGTGCGCAGCATCCCCAACTCGGGATGGGCCAGCCGGCCGCGCAACGTGGGCATCAAGGCGGCCCGCGGGGAGTACCTGCTGTTCATGGATCACGACGACGTGCTGTTCCCCGGGGCGCTGGAGCACGCTTACGAGTTCGGGCGGCAGCACTCGGCAGACGTCGTCAACGCGAAGGAGGTGCGGACCAAGGGGTGGTCCTGGGGATGGGACGCCTTCACGCAGGACATCCCCTCTGCCGAGGGCCGCGTCCCGCACCCGCTTATCCCCATGACGCCGCACAAGCTCTACCGGCGGAAGTTCGTGTTGAAGAACCGCATCACATTTCCTGAGGGGCGACGGGTCCTGTGGGAGGACGTCTACTTCAACGTGCAGGCCGTCGCGCATGGCGCCCGGGTGTCCGTGCTCTCCCGCTACCCCTGCTACCACTGGGTCAGTACCGCTGACAACACCTCAAGCACGTTCGAGCACGATGTTGAGGAGTTTTGGTCCAAGCTCGCGGGGCTCTTCGCGTTCATCCGAGCCGAACTGGCTGCCCTGCCGGCTGGGCCTCAGCTCATCGCCCACCACCTCCAGGCCCGCGTCCTCGGCTTTGTCGGTCCCCGCTCGCTGAGCCGCACGCCCGCCGAGTACGACGTGGCTTACGGCCATGTCCAGCAGCTCGTCGCGGAGCACGCGCCTCCGGAGCTCGACGCGGCCCTGTCCGCCGTCGACCGGTGCCGGATCGAGCTGGTGCGGACAGGCCGGGCCGACCTGCAACGCGCGCTGGCCGAGCACGACCGGGGCGTCACTGCCCTGCCCGTCCTGGAGGAGGTCGTCTGGGTCGGTCCCGAGTTGGTGCTGACCGTGACGACCACCCTCGTCGACGCCGACGGTGCTCCGGTTCGCTTCCGGCGCGAGGGTGACCGGTGGGTGCGCGAGGTGCCCGCCGAGCTCGCCGGCGCCCTGTCGCCCACCGCGAGGGACATCACTGCCGAGCTCGAGTGCGCCATGTTCCAGGTGAGCGTCAAGGGCAGGACGTCACGCTCGACCTGGCCGCTGGCCGGACAGGGGCGGGTGAGCTGCACCGACGACGGCAGCGGCAGTGGCGTCATCACCGCGGCGGTGACGACTCGCTTCGATCCGGTTGCCTTTGCGGCGGAGCACGACCTCGACGACGCGGTGTGGGACTTCGCGGCCCGGTTGAGCGTCGTCGGCTACGGCTCGCATCGAGGGCTGCGTGGCGGCCGAACGATGGTCGGCCTGCTCGCCGGAGTCGCGGCTGTCGGCTATGAGAACCGCGGCGGCCTGTACAGCCTGGACATGGCTGCAGCCGTTCGCACCGTGGTCGGCTCGGCTGCCCCCAGCGCGCAGGACGTCCGGCTGGAAGCAGAGCCGCGGCAGGACGGCCTGCGGGTCCGGGCCATCCTGCCGCTGCCGGACGTGCACTGCTTCGGTGACACCCGGCTGGACGGCGAGGTGTACGTCGGCACCCAGATCCGCGCCCCGGGCACCCTCAGCACGCAGGAGGGGCGCGCCGAAATCGGCTTCGAGGTCACGGCACCGGAGGGCGACCACGACCTGCGGGCGCGCTTTTGCGGGCGGACCGGTGCGACCGGCCTCGTCCTGTCCGTGTCCGGCCAAACGGCCGCGGTCAGCTCTCGGCCAAGCTCCGCACCTGACTGATCCATGAGAGGCCGACCCCGGCGCGTCGTGGCGTACCTGGGAAAGGCGGTCGCGCGGCAGGCTAGCGACAGGCGCGCCGCGGAACCCGGGACGCGGCCTGGCATCCGATACGATTGAGCCGTGGTCGTGCCTCCCGGGAAGTTCGACCGGATGCATGCCAGGGCCAGCCGGCTGCTACCGGTCCTCGTCTTCGCCTGGGTGCAGGCGGTGTTGCTGCTCTGGTGGGTCGCGCAGTGGCCAGGGCTGCTCAGCCCTGACTCGATCCGGTACGTGCTGCACGTGACGTCCGGCCCCTGGACCGCTGACCACTCGGTGCTGTACGACACTGCCGTCCTTGCCTCGTTGACCCTGACACGCAACGTCGCGCTGCTGACGGCCCTGCAGACCACCCTGGCCGCGCTGGTGGTCGCCTACACGGTGGCCTCGTTACGGGTGGCGGGGGTGCGGGGTCGTTGGGCCGCGGTGCCCGCAATCATCCTGCCCCTCCTGCCGAGCTTCGGCGCGTTCGTCACGACCGTGTGGAAGGACGTCCCGTTCGCACTGTGCGAGGTCCTCGTCGCCGCCACGACCCTGCGCCTGTTCGCTCAACGGGAGGGCGGCGGGACCTACCGCCAGACACCACGACGTCTGCTGCTGGCGCTGGGTGCCGAGCTGCTCGGCCTGGCGCTCTTCCGCAACGACGGCTTCGTCCTGATCCTCGTGATCGCAGTGGTGCTCGCCGTCCTCATGCGGGGCGCCCGCATCGCGGTACTGGCCGTTTCCGTCGTGGCGATCGTCGCGTCGTTCCTCGCCCAGGGGGTGATCTACCCGGCCGCCGGCATCCAGCCGGCAGCCTCCAGCCTGTCGTACGGGCTGTTCGACGCGGACATCGCCCTGGCCTATGCGGGTGCACCGCGCACATTCACGGCAACGGACAGGGCCTTGATGGCCTCGGTTGCCCCGCTCGCGACCTGGCGCCGATCTGACAACTGCTACAACAGCGACCCGCTGTTCCATGGCAAGGGCTTCAGCGCGCGCGCCGCCGACCAGCATCACATCGAGCTGCTGAAGCTCTGGCAGAAGGTGCTGGTGCGTACTTCCGTCACCGTGGTGCTTGGCCGCCTGTGCCGCGGCTCGGTCGCCTGGAACGTCCTTCCGCCCCCCAAGGACAAGGCCAACTTCGGCGAGGTCGTGTCCGTCGTCCCTGCCAACCTGTACGGGCGGATCTCGTTGTTGCCGACCGACATCGGGCAGAATCTGCGGCCTCAGCCGCTCAACTCCCCACTAGGCGATCTCGGAAAGACGTTGCGGGACGAGACGCGCAAGCCGGCGTACCAGCCGGTGTTGTGGCGCGGCGCAACGTGGTGCTATCTGGCCTACTTGGCCCTGCTCATCGGGGCTCGTCGACTGCGACGCTGGGATCTGCTAGCGGTCGGGGCACCCCTGCTGGCCAACCAGCTCACGGTGCTGGCCCTCAATCCCGCCCAGCTCTACCGCTACATGGTCGGACCGATCTTCCTGGGAATCCTCCTGCTGCCCCTGGTTTCGGCCAGGCGAAGCGTCATGCCGAGTCCTCCAAGGCAGGACGAGCCGGAAACTGCCGCCACGGCGGAACTGACACCGGCCGCCGCAAGCTGGTCACTCAGTGACCGCTCAAGGTCCTGCTAACTTTCACGATCGACGGTCGTCAACAGACCGACGCCGGTGGGCGCTTGCCGGTGAGTCGGCTGTGTCTCGCGACCCCGGAGGGCGAAATGGCTAACGGCAGCGGTAGCGGCGAAACGGCCGGAGCTGACTACGCTGACCGGCTGGCCCGGCTCGAGGGGGCCTGGTGGCGGCGAGCGGTTCCCGTTCAGTTGCCTTACGCCCTGCATCTTCGCAGCCTGCGCCTGGGCAGGACGCTGGACGTCGGCTGCGGCCTCGGCAGGAACCTCAAGCACCTGCCTGCAGGGTCGGTCGGAGTCGACCACAACGCGGTGAGTGTGGCGCGTTGCCGCACGCGTGGGCTGACGGCCTGCACCGTCGAGGAGCTCGCGGAGCTCCCGCCGGACCGGGCCACGGACTTCGACAGCATCCTGCTAGCCCATGTCGTCGAGCACATGACCGAACCCGAGGGCGACGCCCTGCTCGCCTCCGTGCTGACGAGGCTGCGACCGGGTGGGCGCTTGGTCCTGATCACACCGCAGGAACGCGGCTACACCACCGACGCCACGCACGTGCGTTTCGTGGACAACCAGGCCCTGTCCGTCCTGGCTGAGCGACAGGGGCTCGTTGTCGAGCGGTCCTACTCGTTCCCGTTCCCTCGCGCGGCCGGCCGCGCCTTCCCGTACAACGAGTTCGTGCTGCTGGCACGCAAACCCGGCTGAGCGGCAGCTTCGCCATTTCTTCCGCTCGAGCTGCCTGATCAGATGACCGGCGGCCGACCCGCCCTCGTCATCCTCCATACGGTCTGCCACGACATCGGTTGCCGGAGGGCCGGCGCGTGGCGCAGACCTTCCGCCGTGCCCCGCAAGACGTCAGACAAGGCGCTGACAGAGCGCAAGCGGGCACCGGTCAGGACGAGCCAGACCATTGGATAGAGCACGTTGCATGGCCAGGGCAGCCGCCGCCGAGCGAGCCACACGCGGTTGCGCGCCGAGAGCCGGTCTCGATGTGGAAATCGTCCAGGGTCGTTCGCCTCGTGCAGGACCGTCACGTCGGCGATGTAGCGCACCCGAGATCCCGCATCCCACACCGCCCACGCCAGGTCGATTCCCTCGTGGGCATAGAAGAACTCACCGGCCCATCCGCCTGCTGCCTTCCAGGACGAGCGCCGGAGGGCGACGACGCCTTCCCACACCGCCGTGACGTCACTGCTGCGGCCAGGATCACCCACGCGCAGCCGCGGCACCCACCGCCTCGGCGCCGGCCGACCGTCCGGATCGATCACCCTTGGCTGCACCAGCCCGAGGGTCGCGTCGGCGGCGAACAGCCGCTCCAGGTGCAGCAGGGCGTCGTCGTCCCGGAACTGCGCGTCATCGTCGACGAAAGCGAGCAGCTCGCCGCGCACCAGCGGCACACCGGCGTTTCGACCAGCCGGAATGCCAACGTTGACCGGCAGAGCGGCAGTCAGCACGCCCGCCGGCAAACCGGTCGGCACCCAGCCGTTACCGACGACGACGATTTCCACGTCCGTGCCCCGCTGCCGCAGAACCGACCCCAGAGCCGCTGCCAAGGCGTCGGGGCGCTGCCCTTGGGTGAGCACGACGCACCCCCACGAAGGGGTCACGTACGCAGCCGTGACGAGCTGAGGACGCCCAACAGGTGACCGACCACGATCACCGCTGCGAGCGGCACGAGAAGCACGAGCAGGAGGCGACTGCCCTGCAGGTTTCCGTGCCAGGCGTCCACGAGTCCGGCAACGAGTACCAGGAAGGAGAACTCAACCGCGACGAAAGCCCGGAAGAAGGGGAAGAAGCGGACGGCTCGGCGGACGAGGGCGAGGGCGCCGCCTCGTGGACGAGACGTACCGGTCGCGTCCTGGACCAGCGGCAGACCCGCGTAGGCGCGTGCGACGTGCACGAGGTCGGTCTCTGCCTTGTTGAGCAGGTGGAGTACGGCGCACAGCAGTCCCACGGTCGTCCACCCGCCGATGGACTCCCAGCCGCCGTCAGCCCGGATGCCAAGCGCGACCGGCAGCGCCGACTCCGTCGCATAGTGGCCGATGCGGTCCAGGTAGACCCCGACCGGCGACGAGTGATGCCGCCACCGGGCCACCTCGCCATCAGCGCAGTCGAAGAGCAGCTGGCCCTGCACCAGGACCACGCAGAGCACGGCGCCGATCAGGCCGAAGCTGGCCAGCGCCACAGCTCCCAGCACCCCGGAGGCAATCATCAACCAGGTGACGGCATCGGCGCTGATGCTGGTCCGCAACAGCTCACGGGTGATGTACGGCGAGGCCCGCCGCATGTACAGGCGCCCTGCCCAGTGCTCGGCATTGGCCCTGCCGAGCACTGACTCCGGCTGGGTGACGGCGATCAACTCAGCCATCGATGGCCGTGACGAGGTCACGCACGCGCTCCTGGGCTTGGTCGTGGGACGGGTCGGGGTGCTCGAGCACGGGGTAATGGTCGCCCATGCCGGCCCGGGCTTCGCGGCACGGTCGGCCCGGAGGCTACCGATCAGGGGCGCTTGTGGTGGCCGACGACCGGTTGGGCAGCTCGCACAACCGGTCGACGGCCTGCCGCAGGCCGCCGATCGGATCGGAAGACGACGGGCCGAGCAGATAGCGCCTCGCGGCCTGGCGGGCCGAGGTGAGCGGGTCCGGCCCGCCTCGGGCCTGGTCGAGCAGGAGCGGGAGGTCGACCAGGTCGGGCCGCAGGAGAACCGCACCGGCAGCCGACGGAAATCGGCTGCGGAAAGCCTCCGCCGTCCCCCCCGAGCCGTCGAGCACGGCGTACGGCCGATCCGCCAGAAGCCACTCGGTGGCCACGCTCGATACGTCGGCGATCAGCGTGTCCGAGACGGCGAAGCAGTCATGCAGGTCAGGTGCCGGAGCAGTCAGAATCCGGTGGGCGGCGGGGACGGCGGACCAGTAGGCGGTCGTCCACCGCTCGACGGCCGCTCGGTGCGCCGCGCGTGACCAAGTGGTTCCGGGTCGACAGGCCGAATCGAGCAGGTCGCCCTTGCCCGCTGCGGTCTGCCCGGGCGGAGCCGACACCGATTCCGGTCCGGCCGCGCCTGCGGCCCGCAACCGCTGCTCGACCTCGTCGGTGGCCCGCCGTACCGCAGGGTCGCGCGACCCACCGAGCGGGTGCGGTCGAAAGAGCACCCGCACGCCGGGTACGGCCAACAGCGCCTCGACGAGCAGCGGACCCATCAGCGCCAGCGACGTGTGGAAGGGGTCGTCCCCCCAGCCCTCCCACGTCGGGGCGTAGAGCACCGTCAGCCGCCCATCGCCTGGCGGGGTGCGGGACAGGTCTGGTCCGAGCTCAGGCCGGCCCACCTCGACAATCCGCTCGGGTACGACGCCGATGGCGGCCAGCCGGTAGCGGTCCCGGCCCGCCTGGCCCGCGACCCAAATTTCGTCATACACCCGGGTGAAGGGGTTGGTGGAGGCAGCCTTGTCGCTGTCGCCGTGGCCGACGAAGACCGAACGCGACGTGCGGTGGCGCAACAGATGCATGCTGTCACCGGTGTTGGCCACGAACAGGCTCACCCGTGCGTCCGGGAGTTCGAGGGCCGTCAATGCGCTGCCGTTGGGCACGCACACGATCGGCAGCGTGGTCGGCGCGAGGGCTGACAGCACCTCCCGGTCGCGGACCAGCACCAAGGCAGGACGTTCCAGCTGTTCGACGGCCTCCAGCCACATCTCGACCTGGTAGCGCCAGGACGGGTCGCCCCCGAAGTAGAGGATGATCTGCGGGCGAAGCTCGGCGACCGCTCGTGTCACCGCTTCCGCCACCCGCTTCCGCACCCGTCGCCGCCAGAGGATTGCGGCCGCCGCCCCCAGCACCACCACCCACAGGGCCGCCAGCGCGAGCGAGATGCCGAGCCCGACGAAGGTGGCTGTCTGCGCGGTCGAGGAGGCGAGCGCCAGCCCCACAACGGCCGGCAACTCGAGCACGGGCAACCACGCACCGGGCTCGTGCAGGGCCAGCGGAAGTGCAGGCGGCACGCCTGTACAACCCAGAGCCAGGCCCCGGGACAGCAGCGGGGGGGCGCGCAGCAAGGCAATTGCCTGCGAAGCACCGGCCCGCAGGGCCGCGAGGCAGCCCAGCAGCACCAGGACGATGGCAGTGAAGGTAAGGCTGCCGCCTGGCAGCGCCCGGCCGGCAAACAGCACAAGGGCGAGGCCACGCAGCAGGGTGCGCGCCGGTGGCCCCAGACCAATCCGGCTGAGCGCCCAGGCACCGATCGGCACGCGGGCGCCGACGGCGAACTCGACCGCGACCAGGAAAATTGCGGCAAGGACCAACAAACGCGGCGAGGGAACGGCCGATGCTGCAAGCAGCAGCACGTATGCCACCGGCAGGCAAGCGAGCTGCAGGGCGGTGGACCGGCGCGGACCTAGCAGCGGCACCACCTCGACGGCTGCGACGCGACGCCCTGCGGCCGGGGCCTTCACCGCCCGAACGTACCAACCACCGGGCTCGCACACCGCCGCCACGCCCCGGGCAGCGAGCCGTCCGTACGCGCGCATGTAGAGTCCGGGCCGCCCGGGTGGGCCGGGAGCCCGCCGTCCGGAGCCGTCGCCGGCGGAACGACACCGGCACCTGCACCTGCACCGCGGCCACCCGGCCCGACTGTGAGGATCCGCCTGTCATGACTGAGGCCAGCCGCCCCGAGGAGTCGCTCCGCACTGTCGCCGTCGTCCTGGCCGGCGGCACCGGCTCGCGAGTCGGGCTGGACGTGCCGAAGCAGCTGCTGAAGGTGGCCGGCCGCACGATCATGGAACACACCGTCGGCGGGTTGCACGACTGCCCGGAGATCGATGAGGTCGTCGTGATCATGACTGCCGACTTCGTGGACGACGCCCGCACCCTGCTGCTACGCGAGGACTGGCCCAAGCTCACCCGGGTGCTTGCCGGCGGGCGCGACCGCAACGAGTCGACCCGCAGAGCGCTGGCCGCCCTCGGCGAGCAGGAGTGCAACGTTCTGTTCCACGATGCCGTGCGGCCGTTGATCTCCCAGCGCATCGTGACCGACTGTGTGGCAGCGCTGCGAACCTTCGAAGCTGTCGATGTGGCGATCCCTTCATCGGACACGGTGGTGCGCGTCGACGACGACAACCAGATCGTGGAGATTCCCGACCGCAGTCATCTGCGCCGCGGACAGACACCGCAGGGTTTCCGCTTGTCCACCATCCGACGGGCCTACGACGTCGCGGCCGGTGATCCTGACTTCGCGGCTACTGATGACTGCGCCGTCGTGCTTCGGTACCTGCCGGAGGTGCCGATCCATGTCGTCCGTGGCGATGAGCAGAACATGAAGGTGACGTATCCCGTCGACCTGTTCATCGTCGACAAGTTGTTCCAGCTCAGCAGTCACTCTGTGGCGCCGCGCACCCCGGATGAGCACGCCCGGTTGCTGGCCGGAAAGGTAGTCGTGATTCTCGGCGGAAGCTATGGGATCGGGGCTGACATCGCGCGCCTCGCCGAACAGGCCGGCAGTCGGGTGTTCTCGTTCAGCAGGTCGACCACCGGAACAGATGTCGAGAAGCCCGGGGCCATCGTTGAGGCCCTGCAGGAAGCGCACCGCACCGCCGGTCGCATCGACGCCGTTGTGCTCACTGCCGCCCTGCTCGCCAAAGGACCCCTCGCGGAGATGAGCGATGACGAGGTTCTGCAACAGGTGCAGGTCAACTATCTGGCACCGGTGCATGCAGCCCGAGCCGCCGAACCGTTTCTGCGGGAGACCTCCGGGTCGCTGCTGCTGTTCACGTCCAGCAGTTACACGCGTGGGCGGGCTGACTACGTGATGTACTCCTCGACCAAGGCCGCCGTCGTCAACCTCACGCAGGCCCTAGCCGATGAATGGACCGAGGCGGGAATCGCGGTCAATGTCATCAACCCGGAGCGGACCGCCACCCCGATGCGGTTGCAGGCGTTCGGCGAGGAACCCGAAGGCACGCTGCTGTCCAGTCAGGCCGTCGCTTCGACCGCCCTCGACGTGCTGGTCTCCGGACAGACGGGACAGGTGGTCGATGTCCGCAGACCGGCCCAGCGCGTCACCCCTGTGGATGTCGTCCACGATGAGGTGGACCGAGTAGAGGCGGAGGCGGAGGCGGAAGCAGGACGCGCATGACAATTCCAGGGCTGTGGTTGATCGGTCCGTTCCTCGCCCTCTACGCGCTGCTCACCGCCGGCGCCCTCATCCCCTCCCTGGCTGCGGTGGTCGTGGCCGCCCTCGGGCTGCACCTCTGCGAGATGGCGCTCAAGCGAATCCCGGATCGCCAACTGGTGCGCTACCTCCAGCGGCTGCAAGCCGGGCTAGGAGTCCGGACCCTGCTCCGGCTGCTATTGCTGACGACCTTCATCGTGCGGTCCGGCCAGCACCCCGCTTGGCAGGCCGGCCTGGTCGTCTTCTGCTCGGTGCTGCATCAGGTCGCCCGGCTGCTTCTGGGGGCGCTCACCTCGATCGTGAACACCCGCCGCCGGCGGCGGGCCGAGACGCGCAACATCGACGTGCCAGGCACCGAGTTGCCTCCCGCTCCAAGGGACGCGCTCCTGCTCAATGGACAGTCCTCCCTGGTGCTCAGCGATCTGCTGCTGATCGCCACCCTCGCCTGGGCGCTCGTGAGCGGTTCTTCCCAGCTGATCGTGCCTGGGGCCGTTGCCATGGCGCTGGTGGCGCTCGCCTTTCCGGCGTGGCTGATCTGGCCGGCATTGCGGCTGGGTTCCGTCGTACGGGGTGTCGACCAGTACCACCTTGCCGTGACGGCGACACAGCAGCTGTCTCCGGAAGTAATCATGTACTTCAGCGGAGGCGCGCGCGACACCTATCAGGTGGACACCTGGCTGCGCACCCTCGAGCTGCTCGATCGGCCCGTGCTCGTACTGCTGCGCGAACGCGCTGTCTTCGCGGCACTCGCGCCGACCACCCTGCCTGTTCTGTGCCTGCCGGGCGCTGCCGATGTCCTCAACCTGACGCTACCGAGCGCCCGGGTCGCGCTATTCGCGGCCAATGTCGGCAAGAATATCCATCTGCTCCGCGAGCCTGACCTGATGAGCGTCTTCATCGGCCACGGCGACAGCGACAAGACCGCCAGCTTCAACCCCTTCACCAAGGTCTACGACGAGGTGTGGGTGGCTGGTGAGGCAGGCCGCGATCGCTACCGCCGGGCCGCTGTCGGCATTCGGGACGAGCAGGTGGTGGTCGTCGGGCGCCCCCAGCTCGACGGCCTGCACCAGGCCGAGCCGCGCTCGGCAGATGAGGGACTGACCGTGCTATACGCGCCGACCTGGGAGGGCTGGACCGAGGACCCGCACCATTCCTCCATCGCCACCATGGGCGAGAACATCGTTCAGACCCTGCTGGCGAGTGAGCGGGTACGCGTGCTGTTCAAGCCGCACCCGCGGACCGGCAGCGTCGACCCGGCGGCTGCGCGCGCGCTTGATCGCATTGTCGCGCTACTCACTACAGCGGGCGCGCCGCATGCAGCCGTTCTCGACGACCGGCTCAGCCTTTATGAGTGCTTCGACGCCGCTGATGCCCTCGTCAGCGATGTCTCCAGCGTGGTATCGGACTTTCTGGCCTCAGAGAAGCCCTACTTCGTGGCGAACGGCGCCGACCTGCCGACGGCTGAGTTCCGCTCGATCTACGCGTCGGCAGCCGCCGCCTACCTGATCGGCCCGGGTGCGACCGGCCTTCCCGAAGGTCTGGCCGACCTGCGCGGCCGGGACACGATGAAGGCGGGGCGGCGCGAGGTGCGGACCTACCTGCTCGGCAGCTCAGACGTGCCCTCTTTGAGCCGTTTCCGGGCAGCCGTAGATGCGCTTGCTGCACGCGCCCGACGCGGTCACCACTACGCCGCAGAGGTTCCCGAGAACGTGCTGCTTCCGGACCAGCCCGACGGCTGAACCGCTGCCCGTGATCAGTCACCGTTCGCCGCGGGCGGTGCGTAGCGCGCCTTCAGGATGGCCTTCTTCCTCGTTCCCTCGTCGTTGAGGCCCTTCTCGATCACGACCATGTTGTGATAGAAGTGCACGCCGATCACGTGTCGGTCGGTGTACGACGGCTCATAAGGTTCACGCACAAACTCCTCGTGATTGAGTCCGTCGACCAGCCGCTTGAGCATGGCCACGGAGGTCATGGGCGACTCCGGGTCCTCCTCGCCACCCCACTCAGGCCAGTACGAGGTTTGGGTGTCCTCTACGACGTAGATGCCGTCGCCGGCCAGCAGGGGGAAGAGCGTCCGGAACGACGCGATCACATGCTCCGGGACGTGGCTTCCGTCGTCGATGATGACGTCGAGCGTGCCTGTTTCCGCCACGATCTGCGCCAGCAGCACCGGGTCGGACTGATCGCCCTGGAACGCCCGGATGCGATCCTCCTCAACGAAGCTCTTGTCGGAGATGTCCAGCCCGAAGATCTGGCCGCAGGGGAAGTACTCCTTCCACATCCGAAGCGACGCGCCACCCTGGCCCTCGCGGCTGTATCCGCCGATACCGATCTCCAACAGCTTGACCGGCCGTCTACGCAGGTGCTGGAGGTGGTGCTGGTAGTGGGGCGTGTAACGGTGCGCGCCCCACTTGTCGGTCTTGAAATGCTGTGCGAGCGCGGTCAGGTCGCTGGCCCGGGCGCGACGCTCCGCCTCCTTGCGTACCACCACCCGACGTGCCAGCCAGCGGCGATGGGCGCGGTGCAACTGGCGCTCGCTTCGCCCTAGGGCAGCCACTCCGCCGTTGCCCACGACGGACTCCAGCAGACGGCGCAGTGTCGATCGAGCAGTCACGACAATCTTCTCTCGTCAGGCTCTGGCATGGACAGCGCGGACCGGATGAGGCGGGTCTGGCTCGTGGCAGGCAGACTACCGAGGGCTTAGCGGCTCTCGCAGTCCCTTGCTGAACGCCTCGCGGACCGCCTCAGCCAGTGCCCGAGGCTGCGCCAGAGTGGTGGTCCGGGCCTTGACTCACTTGTAGAACCAGGCCTCGCTCACCGACAGGACCCGGCAGCTAAACTCGTGTGGCACCCGGTAGAAGGTTCTTGGGTCGGGGGCACCACTGCTGGCCGTAGTAGCGGGTCTGGCAAGAGGGGCGGGTGTAGATGGTCGCTTCGCCGTCGTCCAGCGGGCGGACCGGCGCAGGCGGTGATGTGGGAGTCCCGTGGCCGCGAGCCCAGGCCGTCTTGCGGCAGACGTCCGAGCAGAACCGCTGCCGGCGGACCCGCTGGAAGCTGCTCCAGCAGACCGGGCTGAGCAGCTGCTCACTCGGTGCCGTTGGCGGGTCGGTGGTGGGCTGGTTGTCGTCGTGATGTCGTCGCCTGACGGGATGTCGGCATGTTCGTCATCGGCTGGCGCCGCTAGGGCGGAGCTTGGCGGCGCGAGAGCGTGGTGGGCGCGCAGCCGGTAGCTGTCGCCGTCCAGGTGCATGACGACGCTGCGGTCCAACAACCGGTCGAGCATGGCGGCGGCGAGCATGTAGTCGCCGAACACGCTGCCCCAGCTGGTGATCTGCCGGTGACGCCGGCGGGTCGGGAAGCTCGACCCAGTCCCACTGCACCTCCGCGCCCGGCGAATGGTCAATCACGGTGTGGTCGTAGCCGGTCGTAGCCGGTCGAGGCCGCGCACGGCTCGCAGTGCGGCCGCAGCTGGTGCGCCCGCAGGCACTTGGTGAACGTCCGGTAGGACCGGTCAAACGCGCAACTGCACCGTCTCATCAAACAACACCACCGATCACACGTGCGGGTCGTCGGCCAGCCGCTGCCCCAAATAGCCCAGGAACGGCTCGAGCGGGTCAGTCGCGCTCAGCGCCCGCCGGCCGGCGGCGCGCTCACCGAACAAATGCCCCCGCATCGTCTTGGGGTCAACTCCACGTTGGTGTGCTGTCTACTAGGTGAAAGCGTAGGCCTTCCGCTCGGGGACCCGCGCGACCGGCCTGTTACGGCTGCGGTCCCGCAGCCGTAAGGCAGTGCACGAGGCCGCTGGGACGCGGGCGACGTTGCTGTTCATGTCGCCTGCGCTTTTAGGCAGCACCCAAGGCATCGTTGTTGCGGGTGTTGGCTGTTGCTGTCGTCGTGGGCCGGTCATGCCAGCAGGGGCGCCCCGGTTGCTTGGGGCGCCCCTGCTGGTGGTTGTGCTTACTTGGTGAAGTAGCCCATGACGTCCAGGGCGATGTCGGTCTGGCCGACGTTGGCACTCAGGTTGACGGCGCCGCCGGTGCCGAGCGGCATGATGACGAGGTCGGCCACGGCCAGGTTGTCCTGCAGGTTCAGCACCGAGGTGCGCCGCGGCGGCTTGGAACCCGTCGGGTACATCTCCACATCCAGCGACCGGGTGGCGTTCACGCCGGTGGTGTTGACCACGACACCCAGGGCGTCCGCAGGCACGTTGTTGTGGCTCCCGACCGCCACCGGCTGGTCGTTCCCGGCGATCACCGGCCTGCCGGTGATCCGAGTGTCCAGCAACCGGCTCGGCGCCATCGGGATGAACCGACTGCCGTCCGAGGCGTAGTACCCGAGCACGTCCGCTACCAGGTCGACGCTGCCCTGGTTGACGTGCAGTTGGACGCTGCCACCGCTACCGATCGGGCTGGTGACTAGCGCCGCAACGGCCTGCCCCGGCAGGATGTTCACGTCGCTGGTCGGGCTGACCGGCCTGTTTCCGGTCGGGTAGACCTGGACGAACGCCGGCTTGGTGGCGTCGACGGCGGTCAGCGTCATGACGACGGCGCTCGCCCCGTTGGCGGGGACTCCGCCGTGTCCGGCAATCACCAGAGCGCGGTCGGCTCCCGCAGCGACTGGTCCTCCACTGCCCGACTGGCGGGTGTCCAGGATCCGGCTGGGCGTGGATGCGTGGTAGTAGTCGCCGGTGTGGTCGGTGGCGTCGCCGTACCAGCCAACAACGTCCAGCACCACGTGAGCGCTACCCGAGTTGACCAGCAGACCCACCTTGCCGCCACTGCCGACCTTGACCGTGACCGCGTTCGCCACGGTGCGTCCTGGGCGCCAGTTGGCGTTGCTGGTGGCGATCGCCGGCTTGCTTCCCGACGGGTAGACCTCCAAGTAGCCGCGAGCCGCCGGCTTGGGAACGGTCGCTTTCAGGACCACGGCGGACACACCCGACGTGGGCACGCCCCCGACGCCGATGACCGAGACCTGCCGGTCAGCGCCGGCCTTGACGGGGGTGGACGTGGTGCGGGTGTCCAGGATCCGGGCCGGGGTCAGCGGGTGGAAGCGGCCGGCGGCGGCCGGCGGGACGAATAGCAGCGGGCCACTGATCTGCCGACTGATGACACCTGCGCGGGTCTGCTTGTTGTCAATGACCTTGGTGCTGGTGACGCAGGCGGCGGTGCAGCCGTCGGAGTAGCCGATGAGTGCGTGACCGGTCTTGTCCACCGTGATGTCGTTGAAGTCCAGCAGGTTGCGGCCGGCGCTGCACGTGGTGCCGTTGGTGCAGATCTGACCGCGCTGCACCGGGTCGGTGGGGGTGATGTCCTGGGTGTTCCAGGTCGCCCCACCGTCCACCGTCGTGGACGTGTACATGTCGAAGGTGCCCCCGGTGTAGGTGGTGCCATCCGCGGACTTGCCGTACGTGTCGATGTTGCGGTCACCAGGGGTGGTGGAACCGACGAAGGCGACCGTGGCCCGGCCGGCGTCGCCGGCGATGACCTCCGGGTAGACCGACTTGAGGATCTTGAGGTTGTCGCCGATGTTGATCGGCGTCTTCCACGTGCTGCCCTGGGTGTTGGACACCGAGACCTGGGGCTTGCCGGCGGAGTTGATCGAGGCGAAGTAGACGTTGCCCGCGCGGTCCGCCGCCACCGACGGGTCGCTGCCGTCGCTGGGCGTCGTGAAGGTCACCGGCTGGAGCTTCCAGGTCTGCCCGGCGTCCTTGGACACCGCCAGCCCCTGGGTGCTGCCGCAGCTCTTGTTCGGCAGGTAGACGTTGCCCTCCGGCCCGACCCGGACGTGCCCGTGCAGACCACCGCAGCCATCGGCGGTGGTGTACGGGGGGGCACCGGTCACGAAGCTGGTGCCGCCGTTGTCGCTGCGGGAGCAGAACGCGGCCACGATGGCCTGCGAGCAGTAGTAGAACGCGTGCTTGTAGGTGCCGGTCGGGCCGACCCCGGCCGGGAGCACCTTGGGGTACACCCCCCCGCCCAGGGTCTGGTGGTCCGGGCCGCTGAGCTCACCTCCGCCCTGGCTCGGCTGGCACACGGCCTGCGGTCCACTTGGGCTCGTCGCTGTGGTGTCGAAGAACTGCGTGACGCTGTTGGCGGCCAGCGGGTTGACCAGCAGCTGGCTGACCCCGGTCCGCCCGGTCTGGGAGTCGGTGAACATGATCGGGTCCAGCGTCTTCGCCGTCGTTGCTGCACAACTGACGTCCGTCAGGGTCGGGCTAGCGCCGTAGGACGGGAACTGCGCCTTGATCGTGGTCAGGTTCGCCTGGAAGTAGACGTTTCCGGTGTTCCAGTCCACCCCGATCGAGGGCTCCCCGGACTTGGCGGAACCCGGGACCGACGCCAGCGGGTAGTTGCCGTAGGAGGACGGGCCGGCGGTGGTGCTGGTCCCACCCGTCGTCGTGACTGGCGTCGGCAGGGCCGTGGTCAGGGTGACGCTGGCGGTGTAGGGCGACGCTCCAGCGAACGAGCAGGTGATCGCGTCGTAGGTACCCGACGGCGGATCGACGATCGTCTTGCTCTCCGAACCACCCACCGCGCTGTTGTCGGAACTGCCGGACCCCGCGGGGCCGGCCACCGTCAGGATGCTGTCGGCGGCGGTCGCCGTCTCGGAGATCTCCATCTTCACGGTGTGCGTGGGGTAGAAGTTGGCCGGCACGGACAGGGTGAAGGTGTGGTGGTCATTGGTGGCGCCCACCGGGGTCTGGGAGCAGTCACTGTTGGGATTAGCCCCGGCGATGCTGCCGGTCCAGCCGGAACTCACCACCCCAGGCGTCGGGGACGGGGTGAGCGTCCCGGAATCCGCTGGCGTGCTGGCGAACGCAGGCAGCGCACCCACACCGCCCAACGCAGCGATCGAAAGCGCGATAGTGCAACGACGTAAGCGCATGAATGTCCATTCAGAAGGCGGACCGACAGGGCACCGGCAACACAGGACGGTCCGGCCACGACGAGCCACCATCCCGGAATGACATCATCCTAGCCGCTTTGCCCGAATCGCGCATCCACTTCCACACACTCAAGGAAAGCCGCCGAACAAGCTTCCGCTTGCGCCACCCCACCAAGACGCCGAGACGTTGCGCAGAACAACAATGAGAACCGGCTCGACTGGCTGAAGCCGTCTGCGACCTCATCAGCCCATGCCTCGGAGACGCCTGTTCCTCCGGCGCCTCCCGGGGGCGGCAAGGCCGGACGCAGCTACCCGTCAGCGTGATGGGGAACCGACTTGCCATGTCCGCCGTCGAACTGAGGTGAACGTGGCGGCCTGACCGAGCAGGCGTTGGAGCGGTGCGCTCACGGGGGTGGCGGCCGCGGTAGTCCTGGGGGAGCGCTGATGGGTTGCTCGGCGCCAGCGGACCGGGGGGAGCCGGCATGGTTAGTCCCGCCGAGCCCACTGTCGGGCCCGCCACGGCCCGGCGGTCACCGAGCCCAGCGCTGTCGCGGGCGGCGGGCTCGCGGTCCCCGCGCCCAGCGCCGCTGCCGGCTGGTGGCGTGAGCATTCCCCAAAACCGTGGCCGGCCACAACGGCCGTGATGACAAGGAGACGCTCATCGACGATGAGCCGAGCCGCCGGCTTCGACAGCGTGCTGCTCGCCCATGTCGTGGAGCACATGACTGAGCCCGAGGGCGACGCTCTGCTCGCATCCGTTCTGCCGAGGCTGCGACCGGGTGGTCGCCTGGTCCTGATCACACCGCAAGGACGCGGCTACGCCACGGACGCTACGCACGTGCGCTTCGTGGACGCCCGCGCGCCCTGTGTGTCCTGGCTGATCGGCGGGGGCTGGTCGCGAAGCGGTCCTACTCCTTCCCGTTCCCTCGCACGCCGGCCGCGTCTTCCCGTACAACGGGTTCGTACAATTGCCACGCAAGCCCGGCTGAGCGGGCACCGTCGCCTCCGCCATCCCGTTATGACCGCCGAAGCTCGCGAGAGTCCCGCAGCTCGTCGACCTCGAGGCGAAGCAGGCCGAGCTCCTCTGCTAGCCCGCGGCTTCGGTCCTCCAGGCGGCTGACCTCCCAGGACAGGTGCACACAGACCAGCAGGAGGACCAGCCCCGTCACCAGGAACAGCAAATTGGGGCCGGACTTGACGCCGAGCGCCCCCGCCAAGATGTCCAGCAGATGCGGAAAGATGGCGAGCACGAGCATGGAGATGCCGACGCCCAACCACAGAACGGCATACTTCTCCTTGACCTGCCTGCGTCGCAGCAGCTCGAACATCACCACGGTGCCGACGGCACCGCCTACCAGCGCGGTGATGTAAGCGCTCATGTTTGACCTCCGGGAATCCTCAATGTCGAAGCCGGGACATAACCAGGGCGAGCACCGTGCGGGCGAGTTGCACAGCGGCCTTGACCGGGCGGTGGCTCGGCGTCCCGGTCGTCCGGGGACGCATGTTGACAGGGATCTGCGTGACCCGGCAACCGGCTCGGGCCGCGATGACCAGCGCCTCCACCGTGTCGCCCAGGTACTCCGCCGGGTAGTCCCGGGCGAAAAGCTCAACGGTCCGGCGGTTGAACGCCCGGAACCCTGAGGTCGTGTCGGTCAGCGGTGTACCTGCTCGCTTGGACAGAGAGCGGGCGAGCAACCACATGGCAACGCGCCGTGCCCCGCGGGCCTCGTAGTCACCACGGCCCGCGAACCGGGCACCGATGACGAGGTCGGCCGTCGCCAGCTCAGCCAGCAAGCGCCCGATCTCGGCGGGGTCGTGCTGGCCATCGCCGTCGACCTGCACCACGACATCGAAGCCGCGCCGCTCCGCGAAACGGAAACCGGCCCGCAGGGCTCCGCCAACCCCGAGGTTGTAGGGGAGGGAGAGCACGTGGGCGTCTGCCGCCCGGGCCACCTCACGGGTCCGGTCGGTCGAGCCGTCGTCGACGACCAGCACCGTGGCGTCGCGGCGGGCGGCGGCCACCTCCTTGACCACGAGGCCTACCGACTCCTCCTCGTTGAGGGCGGGGATGACCACCAGCAGCTTATAAGCAGGGCCGGGGACACCTGAGGAAGGGAGCTCGGGCACGCACCACTGTCCCATGGGGCCGGCGCCGCCAGTCGCCGACACAGCGCAGCGCCTACAGCATTCGCCGTACGGCAGACCAATACATGCCCAGTACGGCGTTGAGGAGGTTAGCGCCCGGTGGCAGCGCCACGTTGGCCGGCTCGATCCGGCCCACCAGCAACCGCGCAAGGACGCGGTCCGGCACCACACGCTCGGACTGCACGCGCGCCCGCCGGCTTCGCACGTGCTCTAGGTGCGTCAGTAGCCACCAGTAGCCGCGCAGCTTTGCCCCGCCCCAACCTTGCGCGGCCGCGGCCGTCAAGGTCGGCACCTCCAGCAGGAGCAACGCGGGCAGGACGAGCAGCAGCGTGCGGCGCGAGTAGACGGTGAGCAAGGTCAGGAACCGGTTGCGCTCCAACAGGTAGTTCTTGGTGGGGTTACGCGAGAACTCGTAGCGGTGCCTGGCGATGGCCGACGGCACGTAGCGGACCGTCAACCCTCGCAGGTGGCAGCGCAAGCTGAGCTCGGTGTCCTCGTGGTAGGCGAAGTACTCGTCGTCGAATCCTCCGAGCCCCTCCCACAGCGAGCGACGGATCGCCATACATGCCCCGCTCGCCGTGGCGACATCCTGCTCGTCACGATGGTCGGCGGCGGGTTCACCGAAGCCTCCGGCCCATACGACACCGAGGTAGTGCATCGGATTGCCCCTGCTGTTGAGCAGCTCCGGGCGGTCGGCCAACCGCACGCTCGCCGTGGCGATCCCGACGTGACTGATTGACGCAACCCGGGTGAGCTCTGCGAGGCAGTTCAACTCGACCACCGCGTCCGAGTTCACCAGGGCGATGACGTCGCCGGTGGCGATCCGCGCGCCAGCGTTGCAACCGCCCGCATAGCCGAGGTTCACATCTGGTCTGACGACGCGTACACCTAGGCGCCCCTCGAGCCGGGCAGTCACACCTGTCAGGTCGCCGTTGTCGACGATGACCACGTCGACGGTCACCCCTTTGCTGGCCAGCACCGACTTGACACATGCCTCGATCCAGGGCTCGTCGCCATACGCCAGGACGACCGCGGTGACGGATGGGCGAAGTGCGTTCACAGTTCCACGCCCGTCGCAGCGCTCAGGTCGCAGGTCGCATCCGCCGCCGGTTCGTGCCGCGCCAGACGGCCGGGCAGCAGCCCGGCCAGCACGATGGCCGCGACCAGCGAACCGAGCAGATAGCCAGCGACTACCCGGCCTACCAGCCCGGATCCGATGACGGATACCGCCAGGAAGACCACGAGGCCGAAGATCCAGCCGACGACGCTGCGCCCGTAGCCCCGCAGGGCCACATGCGCCTGAGATAACACCACCGCCACCATGTACAGCCCGCTGGCGAGCGTGACGGCAGCAAGCGTGCCACCGGAGAGTGTGAGCTTCGGGCCGAACAGGATCGACATGGCCAGGTGGCCCAGCAGCGCGGCCGCGACCGTCGACACCGCCATCAGTGCAGCGACGAGCCCGACCAGTCGGAGCACGCCGTGCACGAACTCCCGCTTGCGCCCAGCAGCCAGCAGGCTCGCGAGGCCGGGAAGCAGGGACGCCTGCACAGCAGCGAACAGGAACAGTGGCAGCCGGGCGAGCACCAGGCCGGCGAGCAAGGCACCCGCGGCGGCCTGCTCGCCAGGTCCGGCCAACAGGCGCACCGCGACCGGACCGGCGTTCACAAGGGCCTGTGACAGCAACGCCGAGGCGAGCAGCCAGCCGAGAGAGCCCGACAGGTCGGCCCAACCGGCAAGCGGCCCATCCGTGGCGAGGGTGCGTGGGCGCGGAACGGTCAGGACAACCGACGCGATCAGGGCCCCGCCGAGCAAGAAGCCGTACGCGCCAACACCGCGGACGCCGACCAGGAACAAGGAGCCGCAGCCCAGCACCCGCACGATCCCCTCGATCGCGAGCTGCAGCCCGTACCGCTTGAAGCGGCCGGTGCCGGCGAGGGCGCCGCGGGACAGGTGGGCACCCCAGAGCCCGGCGCAGCTCAGCAACAGGCCGAGCAGCGCGGCCACCGATCCGGCGAACAGGTGATCCACCGCGAGGCGACCCAGCGCCACCGCGAGGACAACGACCGCGGCCGCCAGAGCCAGCCCAAGCGCGGCTGCCTTCCGCAGGACCGGCAGGCCCCCTTCACCGCGCACCCGCCGCTCGGCAAGGGCGCGGCCGACCTCTTGTTCGAGGGGGAGAAACAGACCCGGCCCGACCGTGTAGACCAGCGCGTAGAGCACCGAGAGCGTGGCGAAGTCGGCGGGGGACAGCGCCCGGCCGGCCAACGCGAGGAACGCGTAAGAGCACAGCCCCAGCACGAGCAGTCCACCGCTGACGCCGGAGACGCCCGCCGGCAGCGCGAACCGGCGCATGGCAGCCCGCACGATCATCGCGCCACCTCTGGTCGAGTGCCACCTCCGTCGAGTGTGGCAGCGCGGCTCAGCCCGCAGCCTTCTGCCACGCTACAGCCACCCTTTCAGCTTGCCCGAACGCCTGGGCCCGGTGCCAGAAGCCGAGTCCGCGACGCGGCATTAGGCTCTGGTCGTGACCTCCCTCGTCCGCCCGGACACCGACGCGCCGCCGCTCCCGGTGTCCCGGCAGTCAATGCGTGAGGGATCCGGACAACTGGCTGACATGGCACGGGAAGCCGGGCTGAAGCCGATCTCGGTGCGTCCACCACTTCGGGCGTACCTGCCCGACCTTTGGCAGCGCCGCCACTTCGTCGTGGCCTTCGCGAGCGCGCGAAACATCGCCACCTTCGCCGACGCGCGGCTCGGCCAGGTGTGGCAGGTACTCACCCCGCTGCTGAACGCGGGCGTCTACTACCTGATCTTCGGGTTGCTGCTGAACACCAAGCGCGGTGTGCCCAACTTCATCGCGTTCCTGGTGATCGGCATCTTCGTGTTCACCTACATGCAGCGGTCAGTACTGAACGGCTCCCGCGCGATTAACACGAACCTCGACCTCATTCGGGCGCTGCACTTCCCCCGGGCGTCCCTCCCGCTGGCCACGGTGCTCGTCGAGCTGCAGCAGCTGGCGGTGTCCATGGTGGTCATGCTCGCGATCGTGCTGATCACCGGTGAGCCGCTGACACCGGCGTGGCTGCTGGTGATCCCGGCACTGCTGCTGCAGACCATGTTCTGCGTCGGGATCAGCCTGGCGATGGCCAGGGTCGGAGCCAACCTCAAGGACCTCTCGCAGTTGCTGCCGTTCATCCTGCGTACCTGGCTCTACCTGTCGGGCGTTTTCTACTCCATCTCGAGGTTCACCGCCCACGCTCCGCACATCGTGCGGCAGGCACTGGACGCCAACCCTGGCGCGGTCTTCATCGAACTCATCCGTGACGCCCTGCTGCAGGATCATGTCGCGGTCGCGCATGCGTGGTCCTACGCCGTCTTCTGGGGGATCTTCAGCCTCATCGCAGGGTTCCTGTTCTTCTATCGTGGCGAGGAGACCTACGGGCGTGGCTGATCCGACGACGGTCCTGCACGCGGACCTCTCGCGACCGGGCAGCACCGATGCACGCCAACCGACTGTTGTGGTCGACGACCTGCACGTCGTCTACCGCGTCTACGGAACCGGCTCCGGCGGCAGCCCCGCCACCCTCGCCCTCCGCAGGCTGCTGCGCCGGCAGGCGGCCCCCTCCCTGCGGGAGGTGCACGCGGTACGGGGGGTCACTCTCACGGCCTACCGCGGCGAGGCCATCGGGTTGATCGGCCGCAACGGCTCCGGCAAGTCGACGTTGCTGCGTGCCGTCGCCGGCCTGCTGCCGCCGGAGAAGGGCGCGGTCTACACCGATGGCCAGCCCTCACTGCTGGGCGTCAACGCCGCCCTCATGCGCGACCTCACCGGGGAGCGCAACGTCCGCCTGGGGTGCCTCGCGATGGGCATGTCCCGTGAGGAGGCGACCGAGGCCTACCAGGGCATCGTCGACTTCGCCGGCATCGGCGACTTCATCTCGCTGCCCATGCGTACCTACTCCTCGGGCATGGCCGCGCGACTGCGTTTCGCGATCGCGGCAGCCCGGACGCACAGCGTGCTGATGATCGACGAGGCTCTCGGCACGGGCGACAGCAGCTTCCGACGCAAGAGCCAGGCACGCATCGAGGAGCTGCGCGAGGAAGCCGGCACCGTCTTCCTGGTCAGCCACGGCATCGAGACGATCACGAGCAGCTGTACCCGCGCGATCTGGCTGGACAAGGGATCGATCCGCATGGACGGTGACGTCCACGAGGTCACGGCCGCGTACGAAGAGGAGTCCGCGCGCGACTGAATGGCCGGCCGTGCCGCTCTCCGCCCTGCTGGACCGCCTCTAGACTGCCCCGCAGTCCGAGCCCCGGGGAGAGATGTGCGCAAGGTCCTGATCGCCAACCGCGGCGAGATCGCCGTCCGGATCGCCCGGGCCTGCAAGGACGCCGGCTTGCAGTCCGTGGCGGTCTACGCCGAGCCCGACCTCGACGCGCTGCACGTCCGGGTCACCGACGAGGCCTTCGCCCTCGACGGCACGACTCCTGGCGACTCCTACCTGCGCATCGACAAGGTCCTGCAGGCCGTCAAGGACAGCGGCGCGGACGCGGTCCACCCCGGCTACGGCTTCCTGTCTGAGAACGCGGAGTTCGCGCAGGCCGTGATCGACGCGGGTGTCACCTGGATCGGGCCGTCGCCCGCGGCGATCGCGGCGCTCGGCGACAAGACCACCGCCCGGCACATCGCGCTGGAGATCGGGGCCCCGCTGGTCCCGGGCACCGCCGACCCGGTGAAGGGCGTCGAGGAGGTGCTGGCCTTCGTCGAGGAGTACGGGCTGCCGGTGGCCATCAAGGCGGCGTTCGGAGGTGGTGGCCGCGGCCTGAAGATCGCCCGCACCAAGGAGGAGGTCCCTGAGCTGTTCGAGTCGGCGGTCCGCGAGGCGGTGGCGGCGTTCGGTCGCGGTGAGTGCTTCGTCGAGCGCTACCTGGACAAGCCGCGGCACGTCGAGACCCAGGTGCTCGCCGACAGTCACGGCAACGTCGTGGTCGTCAGCACCCGCGACTGCTCGTTGCAGCGCCGCTACCAAAAGGTCGTGGAGGAGGCGCCAGCGCCGTTCCTCACCAAGGAGCAGACCGCCCAGCTGTACGACGCATCCAAGAAGATCATCCGCGCGGCCGGTTACGTCGGCGCCGGCACCTGCGAGTTCCTCGTCGGAGCCGACGGGCTCGTCTCCTTCCTCGAGGTCAACACGCGGCTGCAGGTCGAGCACCCGGTGACCGAGGAGGTCACCGGGATCGATCTCGTGCGCGAGCAGTTCCGGATCGCCGACGGGCTCGAGCTCGGTTTCTCCGACCCCGAACCGCGCGGGCACTGCTTCGAGTTCCGCATCAACGGAGAGGACCCGGGGCGCGGCTTCCTGCCTGCGCCCGGCACCGTCACGTCGTACACCGCTCCCTCTGGGCCCGGCGTCCGGATCGACAGCGGGGTGGAGGCCGGTTCGGTCATCGGCGGGGTGTTCGATTCCTTGCTGGCCAAGCTCATCGTCACCGGCGCGACTCGTGAGCAGGCCCTGCAGCGCTCGGCCCGTGCGCTCGACGAGATGCAGGTCGAGGGGCTGGCCACGCTGCTGCCCTTCCACCGCAAGGTGGTCCGCGACCCGGCGTTCACCCGCGAGCCCTTCACGGTGCACAACCGCTGGATCGAGACCGAGTTCGACAATGACCTCGCCCCGTACGGCGGGACCGCCGGCGTCGAGAACGACAGCGGGCCGCGGGAGACCGTCGTGATCGAGGTGGCCGGCAAGCGCCTCGAGGTCACCCTGCCGGCCGGCCTGGGTGCGGGGGGTGACGGTGCGGTGACGAAGGCGGCACCCAGGCGCAAGGCGGGCCGCAGCGGCGGAGCCGCCGTCTCCGGCGACTCGCTGACCTCCCCCATGCAAGGCACCATCGTGAAGGTGGCCGTCGAGGACGGCGCAACCGTTGCGGCCGGCGAGCTGATCGTCGTGCTGGAGGCGATGAAGATGGAGCAGCCGCTGAACGCCCACAAGGCCGGCACCGTGACCGGCCTGACCGCCTCGGTGGGCGAGGTCGTCACCGCGGGCACCGCCCTGTGCGAGATCAAGGACTGACTAACCGGGCAGGTCAGTCCGACGGTGTCGTGCCCAGACCGCGCGGGCTGGGCGCCCGGCCCAGGGTGCGCGGGCTGGTGAGGAAGCCGGCCGCCCAGCACTGGTGCATGCAGACGTAGACCACCGGCAACCACAGCCGGCTGCGGGCGGGAAGACCAGTGGAGGTGACCGCGGCAGCCAGCAGAACGGCCAGCAGATAGCCCAGCGGCAGCACCCACCCGACCGGCTGGCCGAGCAGAGCGGCGCCCGTGCCGAGGACGATCAGGCCCTGCGCCACCGGCGGGGCCAGGTAGCGCAGGTTGATGCTGCCCTTGTGCTGGCGGGCCACGACGCGCCGCCACCGCCCGTAGTTCAGGTACTGCCGCGCGAGCAGGGCCAGGGTGTGCCGCGGCCGGTAGCCGACCCGCATGGCGGGCTGGAACCACACCAGCCCGCCAGCCGCCCGGATCCGGAAGTTCAGCTCCCAGTCCTGGGCGCGATGGAAGGCCTCGTCGTACCCGCCGGCGGCTTCCAGCGCGGCCCGCCGGAACACCCCGAGGTAGACGGTGTCGGCGGGACCGGCCTCACCGCCGGTGTGGAAGGGGGCGTTGCCGACCCCGAATGGCGAGGTCATGGCGCGGGCCACGGCTTGCTCGAACGGCGTCACCCCTTCGGCGGCCATGATCCCGCCGACGTTGTCCGCACCGGTCTCCTGCAGCGTGTCGACCGCGATCCGGACGTAGTCCCGTGGCAGCAGCGCGTGCCCGTCGACCCGGACGACGACCTCGCCCGCGCAGGCCGCGATCGCCGCGTTCAACCCCGCCGGGGTCCTGCCGGAAGGGTTCACGACCGTCGTGACGCGCGGGTCCTGTGCGAGCAGGGCGGCGACAGAGCTGCTGCGGTCCCGGGACGGTCCCAGCGCCAGCACCAGGTCCAGAGCGCCCTCGTAGTCCTGGGACAAGACGTGCTCGACCGCGGCGCGCAGGTGCCGCTCCTCGTTCAGGACGGTCGCGACCACGGAGACGGACGGCAGGGGCACCCTCAGGCCTCGTGCAGCATGAGCTGGCGCGCGGCCTCGGTCAGCGACCCGGACAGCGAGGGGTAGATCGCAAACGTGTGCGCCAGTTGGTCGGTCGTGAGCCCGTGCTGCACCGCCAGCGACACGGCCAGGATGAGTTCCGAGGCCCGCGGCGCCACGACCACGCCGCCCAGTACCGTCCCTGAGCCGGGCCGGCAGAACAGCTTGACGAAGCCGTCGGTGACGCCCTGCATCTTGGCGCGGGCGTTGGTCGCCAGCGGGAGCTGGACCGACAGGGCGATCACGGTGCCGTCGCTGACCTGCTTCTGCGTCACCCCGACCGAGGCGACCTCCGGATCGGTGAAGACGTTCGCCGCCACGGTGCCGAGCCGCAGCGGGGCCACGGCCTCGCCGAGGGCATGCCACATGGCGATCCGCCCCTGCATCGCGGCCACCGAGGCCAGCATCAGGACCCCGGTGCAGTCACCGGCCGCGTAGATCGCGGGCGCCGTCGTACGGCTGACCCGGTCCACCTGGATGAAGCCACCGGCATCGAGCTCGACACCCGCCGCCTCCAGGTCCATGCCGCCGGTGTTCGGCACGGAACCGACCGTCATGAGGCAGTGCGACCCTTCGACCACGCTCCCGTCCGTCAGGCGTACGACGACGCCGTCCGCGGTCCGGTCCACACCCGCGGCCCGTCCCCGCGAGACGGTCATCCCGCGGCGCCGGAAGACCTGCTGGAGCTGCTCAGCAGCATCCGGATCCTCCGAGGGCAGGACCCGCTCGCGGGAGGAGACCAGCGTGACCTGGCAACCCATGGCGAGGTAGGCGGAGGCGAATTCGGCCCCGGTCACGCCGGAGCCGACGACGACCAGATGGGTCGGCAGCGCCGGCAGGTCGTAGAGCTGCCGCCAGTCCAGGACGCGCTCACCGTCAGGCTCGGCGCCCGGCACGACACGTGGGTGCGCGCCGGTGGACAGCAGCACCACGTCGGCGGCCAGCACTTCACCCTCGACGTCGACCTTCCCGTGCCCGAGCAACCGAGCCGTGCCGTGCCGGATTGTGACGCCCTCGCGCAGCAGCCGGGCGGTGATGTCCGCAGACTGCGCCAGCGCGAGCGCCTTGACGCGGGCGTGCACCTCGGCCACCCGGACCGTCACCGCGCCTTCGGCGTGCACGCCGACCAGGTCGGCCTGCGACAAGTCGGTCATCGCCTCGCTGGTGGCGATGAACGTCTTGCTCGGCACGCAGTCGGACAGCACGCACTGACCCCCGACGCCGTCGCGGTCGATGACCGTCACCTCGGCGCCGAGTTGGACCGCCACCAGGGCCGCTTCGTAGCCGGCCGGTCCGCCCCCGACGACGACGATGCGCGTGGCGGGGCGGGCGTCGTTGCTGGTCACGGGTCCATCGTCCCATCCCGCTAGGGTTCGGCTCATGGCGCTCTACGCCGCGTACGGCAGCAACCTGGACCCGGCGCAGATGAAGCAGCGCTGCCCGCACTCGCCGGTCGCCGGCGCCGGCTGGGTCGAGGGGTGGCGCCTGACCTTCGGCGGTGAGGAGCTCGGCTGGGAGGGGTCCCTCGCCACCCTGGTGGAGTCCGCCGGCGAGCACGTCTACGTCGGGCTGTACGACGTCACCGACCAGGACGAACGCGACCTCGACACCTGGGAGGGCGCCGACACGGGGCTGTACCGCAAGGTGCGGGTCCGGGTCGCCACGCTCGACGGCGACCGGCTGGCCTGGGTCTACGTGCTCGACGGGTTCGAGGGCGGACTGCCCGGCGCCCGCTACCTGGGCGTGCTGGCCGGTGCCGCCGAGCTGGCGGGGGCGCCGGATGACTACGTCCGGGCGCTGCGCGAACGGCCCTGCCGGTCCAGCGGCTCCTGAGCTGCCGGAGCGCCTGCGCCGGCAATCACTTGGGGTTCAGGCAACCGTTGGCACCGTGGACGTCGTGACGAAGGAACGGTGGCTGCAGGCGTGGATCGGTCTCGCCACAGCATGCCTGCTGTTGTCCGCAGCAGTGACGTTCACCGGCAACGGGAACCACAAGCCGAGCCTGCTGGCCGCTGTCCTGCTGGTCCTGGGCAGCGGCGTCAGCGGCGTGGGCATCACGATGCTGCTCTGAGCACGAAGCGGACCTTTCGCGACGACGTGCGCCGGGTTCGCGAGACGACACCCCAGTGGTCGCAGCAGCTGATCGCTCGTGCCGACTTCAGGCGGGCGCTGGTGTGCGGCGTCGGGGCGGTCGTCGCAGCCGCCGAGCGGATTGCTGCACGTCCCCAACGCCTCGATCCGCGCCGCCGGCGTCGGGTCGTGGCAGGAAGACCTGTCCGACGGTTCGGCGGCCAGCCGCGTCTCCGGCAGGCTCAGCGCATGTTGCCGGTGTGGCCGAGGGAGTACCGGCCCGGCTGCGGCCAGACGCACATCCCGTGCGGCTTGTGCGGGACGTGCACCTGCGCCATCAGGTGCCCGTCCCGAGTCGACACCTTGTAGATGGTGGCGTCGTAGCGCCCGGACAACCACAGCGCGGACCCGTCCGGGCTGACGCCGCCCATGTCGGGGCTGCCGCCCATGGGGAGCCGCCACGTGGTGATGACCCGACGGGTTCGGGGATCGATCACCGAGATCGTCCCGTTGCCGCGGTTGCTGACGTACATCGCGTGGCCGTCGCGGCTGGGGTAGATGCCGTGCGCATCCGGTCCGGTGGCCAGGAAGCCGACCTGGACGAAGCGCTTGGCGTCGATGACGTGGACCCCGCCCAGGCGCTTGTCGGCGACGAGGAACGCAGTTCCGTCCGGCGTCAGGCGCACGTCCTGCGGTGACGAAGCCGGCAGGTCGAGGTAGCCGGTCACGGAGCGGGTTGCCAGATCGAGGCGCAGCAGCCGGTGGCTGAACTCGCAGGAGGCGATCATGAACCGCTCGGTCGCGTCGAAGTCCGCGTGGTCGACGCCCGCGCAGTCCACGTGCGTGACGGACGTCGGCGCGAAGGTCTGGGCGTCGTAGAACTCCAGCTGCTGACGCTGCTCCGCGACCACGATGGCCTGCTTGCCACCGGGGGCGAAGTACATGTTGTAGGGGTCATCCACGGCGACGTTCGGGCCTTTGGGGCGACCGGTCAGCGGGTCGAACGGCGTCAGAGAGTTGGCCAGGTCATTGGTCGACCACAGCGTCTTCAGGTCGTAGGAGGGAACGACGTGCTGCGGGTCCAGGCCAGTCGTGTAGTGACCGATCACCTTCAGTCGAACGGGGTCGACGACGTCGACGCCGCTCCCGGCCGACTCCGGCACGTACAGCAGATACGGAGCGCGCCGCGCCGCGGGAGCGAGCTGGCCGATCCCGGTGTGGTCGTACACGCCGAGGGAACGCGTGCTCCGGAATCCAGAACCCGGCCGGGCGGCCGGCGTAGCCCGCTGCGGCGAGTGGGTCGAGTCTGCGGACGGACGTTCAGCACCGCTGGCGGAGACAAAGGCCGCACCGACCGCGCAGCAGGCCACCACCACGGTCGCGAGAAAGCGCCGCCTTCTGACGCGCGCTGACAGTCGAGCTTTCGGGTCCACGACACCAGGGTGCCGGTCGTCGCCTGCTTTTCGCGTGACGACATGCCCCCGAACCGGCGGCGTTCAGGCAGCTCATATCCACGACGCCAGCGCTAGGCCGGTTCAGGCACCGGCTCCGGCCGCACGGCGCCCTGCTGCTCGGAGACGACGATCGCCACGGCCATCACCGTCACCGCCCCACCGACGAGGCTGATCGCGTTCACCGCCTCCCCGGCGACCAGGGCCCCGAGCACCACCGCCACCACCGGGTTGACGTAGGCATACGTCGCGACCTGGCTGACCGGCGCGGTGCCGAGCAGCCAGGAGTAGGCGGTGAACGCCACGATCGAGCCGAAGACGACCAGGTAGGCCAGCGCCAGCAGGCTGCTGGGAGTGACCATCGAGGGATGCAGCCGCTCACCGCGCAGCAGCCCGACGAACAGCAGACCCACAGCGCCGCCGGTCATCTCACCGATCGTGGTCATCAGCGGGTCGGCCGGCAGGTCGAGCCGGCTGGCCAGGAAGGACCCGACCGACCACATCGCACTCGACACCACGACCGTGCCCGCGGCCAGCAGCGAGACCCCGACAGGGCGCGCGCCGGGCAGCAGCAGGACCGCCAGACCGACGAACCCGATCGCCACTCCGACCAGCGTCCGAGTCGTGGGCCGGTCCCGCACCAGCAACCGCAGCAGCACCACGAACAGCGGCACCCCGGCCACCAGCAGGGCGGTCAGCCCCGACGGCAGGTGCGCCTGCTCGGCCAGCGTGACGCCGCCGTTGCCGCCGAGCAACAGCAGCAGACCGATGCCGGCAGCCCCGAACCATTGCCGGCGGGTGGCCGCGAAGGGCCCGCGCCCCCGTCGCAGGCGGACAAAGGCCGCCAGCAGCAGGCTGGCCAGGACGAACCGGGTACCCGCCGTCAGCAGCGGTGGCAGCCCCACCACGACGTAGCGGATGGCGAGGTACGTCGAGCCCCAGACGACGTAGACCAGTCCGAGGGCGGTCCACGTCTTCCACGGTGCTGGCGTCACGCAAGGACCCTAGGTGGTCAACGCCGCGACGGCGGTGGCGGACAGCAGCCGCACCCCGATCGCGATGGCCGCCTCGTCCACGTCGAAGGTCCCCTGGTGCAGGTCGTGCGACCGCTCCGCACCCGGCGGCCGGACCCCCAGCCTGGCCATAGCACCGGGCACCTTGTCCAGGTACCAGGCGAAGTCCTCACCGCCCAGGGACTGCAGCGTCGGTACCCCGGCACCCGGTCCCAGCGCGGCCTGGACCGCCGCCATGAGCACGGCAGTCGCGGCGCTGTCGTTGACGACGGGCGGCACGCCGCGCTCGTAGGTCACGGCCGCCCGGGCGCCGTAGGGCGTGACGAGGCCGGTGACCAGCCGTTCCACCAGCTCCGGGGCAGCGGCCCAGGCCGCCTTGTCGAGCACCCGTAAGGTGCCGCGCAGCACCCCCTCACGCGGGATGGCGTTGCTGGCCACACCGGCCGAGACGTGACCCCACACCAGGCAGAGCCCGGCCCGCGGGTCGACCACCCGGGACAGCGCATCCGGCAGACCGGTGGCGACCGTGGCCAGGGCGTGGACCAGGTCGACGGTGTTGTAGGGCCGGGAGGTGTGCCCTCCGGGTCCGGTCAGACGGACCCGGACGGAGTCAGCGGCCGCCGTGATCGGGCCGGCTCTGAGCCCGATCCGGCCGACCTCGAGCGAGGGATCGCAGTGCAGGGCGTAGACGGCGGCGACTCCCTCCATCCAGCCGCCGGCGAGGACGTCGAGCGCGCCACCCGGCATGAGCTCCTCAGCCGGCTGGAAGACCAGCCGCACGGTGCCCGGAAGCGGCTGCTGCGCCAGCGCCAGCCCGGTGCCGAGCAGCACCGCGGTGTGCACGTCGTGACCACAGGCGTGGCAGGCACCTGGCACCTGCGAGCGGTACGGCACGTCCTTCTCGTCCTGCAGCGGCAGCGCGTCGAGGTCGGCGCGCAGCGCCACCACCGGCCCGCCGCTGCCGACGTCGCAGACCAGACCGGTGCCGCCGGCAAGGACGGTTGGGGACAACCCGGCGGCGGTAAGGCGGTCGACCAGCAGCGCGGTGGTGGCGTACTCCTGCCGGCCGAGCTCGGGGTGCCGGTGCAGGGTGCGCCGGACGTCGATCAGCTCGGCCTCGTGCGCCGCCAGCCAGGAGTCGACGCTCACACCGGGGCGCCGTCGACGCCCGGCGTAACCAACAGGGGAAGCGGTTGGGGCGCCCCGGCTTTGAACTCCGCCAGCAGGCTGTCGACCACGGCGTGCAGGTCTCCTGCGCTGGCCGCCGCGACCGCCCGCTGCCGCTGGTAGGACGCGCCCATCTCGAGGACCTCCAGGACGGTGGCCAGCTCGGCCTCGCAGCCGAGCCGCTGCGACGCCGGCCCGAGCTCGTGGACCAGCTCGGCCAGCGCGTCCCGGACCGGCACCGTCTCGTTGCCCTCACCACGGATGACGATTGCGTCCAGGCCGTACCTCGCGGCCCGCCACTTGTTCTCCCGCACCACCCAGCCCTTGGGCACGGGCAGCGTGTAGCCGCGGTCCAGCTCCCGGTCCAGGTTGTCCACCAGGCACTGCGACAGGGCCGCCACCATGCCGACCTCTCGCAACGTCGGCAGCCCGTCGCAGATCCGCAGCTCCACCGTCCCGAAGGTGGGGTGCGGCCGGATGTCCCACCACACCTCCTTGATGGAGGCGATGGTGCCGGTCGAGATCAGCGTCTCCATGTACGCCTCGAACTCCGGCCAGTCCGCCAGCTGGTAGGGCAGGCCGGCGGTCGGCAGCCCCTCGAAGACCTTGCTCCGGGCCGACGCCAACCCGGTGTCGTTGCCGATCCAGTACGGCGAGGACGCGGACAGCGCCAGCAGGTGGGGGATGTACGCCGTCAGCGCATTGACGATGGGGATCGCCTTGTCGGCCGAGCGGACTCCGACGTGCACGTGCACCCCGAAGATCTGCAGCCGGCGAGCCAGCCACTGCATGTCGGCGATCAGCTTCTGATACCGCGGGTTCGGGCTGACCTGCTGCGTCGTCCAGTCGGTGACCGGGTGGGTGCCGGCGCACATCATGGCCAGCCCGCGGGCCGTCACCAGCGGCCGCAGCTCCTCGATCGTGCCGGCGAGGTCCGCGGTCGCCTCCGGCACCGTCGAGCAGACGCCGGTGATCACCTCGATCGTCGACTGGAGCAGCTCGTGCTTGGCCTTGGGGTGCTCACCGTCCGGCGAGAGCTCCGCCAGCACCTGCGACGCGCCACTGGTGAGCTGACGTGTCTCCGGTGACACCAGCTGCAGCTCCCACTCGACGCCGAGGCTGGACCGAGCCGAGGAGCTGAACGGGATCTGCATACGTCCGGACCCTAGCGCTGGAGCAGCAGGGCTACCGAGTCCGAGTAGACGCCGTCCACGCCAAGGCGCAGCACCGCCTCCAGGCGGCCCCTCGACTGCACGTCCCACGCGAACGCCAGCAGCCCCGCGGCGTGCACCCGGTGCACCAGGCCGGGCGTCCACCGGCCGCGCCGCAGGTTCACGGCGTCGACCCCGCCGGCCGCCAACCGCCGCAGGTAGGCCGCCGGCGAGGGCAGCGCGTGCGCGAGCCTGGTGTCGGTGACCAGCCGGACGGCGGGGTCGACGGCCCGCCAGCGCAGCGGCTCGCCGCCCCTGCCGCACAGCCACAACCTGCGCAGGTCGAAGCCGGCCGCCACGGCCACCTCGACGGTCCGGTGCGCGGTCCTGCGCTGCTTGAGGTCCACGCACAGGTCGAAGTCGGTCCCGCAGGCGGTGAACAGCTCGGCCAAGGACAGCGGAGGCGTACGCAGCCGGCGGGCCGGGCCGTGGTGCAGGACCGGCTGCCCGTCGGGGTCGAGCCAGACGTCGGACTCGAGACCCCGGACACCGCGGGCGAGGGCACCGGTGAACGCCTCGAGGGAGTTCTCAGGGGCATCGGCCATGCCACCCCGATGGGCGAACCGCAGGGCGCCCTCAGTCTCGGCCAGGCTCCCGCTCCGTACCCGCGTCCGTCCCTGCGCCCGTACCCGCGTCGACGACCCGCACGGCTGGGCTGGCGGACCACGAGGTGGTCAGCGACCGCGCGGTCCGGAAGCGGTCGACCTCGTCGAGGCGGTTCGGCTTGCGCAACAGCGAGACGACGACGGCGACGGCCACCAGGACGAGCCCAGCGATGACGAGGTACAGCACGGCTGGCCTTCCCGACGACAGTCCCCCCGGACCGGGTCCAGCGTAGGCCGGGCCGCGCTGCCCCCGCTCAGTGGGCGGGTGTCTCCCGGAACGACATCCCTGCCACCGCCCTCGGTTCTGCGCGTCCAGCCTTCGACGCCGTCTACGAGATCCCAGCGCAGCGGCGCGAGAGCCAGGCCGAGACCCCCGTCGACTAGAAGAACTCCTGCGGCGTGTAGACGCCCCAGACCTCGCGCAGCGCGTTGCAGACCTCGCCGACGGTCGCCAAGGCCCGGAGCGCGTCCTTCATCGGCCAGAGCACGTTGCTGTCTCCTTGTGCCGCGGCCTTGAGGTCCAGCAGGGCCTTGTCGACGGTGCCCTGGTCGCGGCGCGCCCGCAGCTCGACCAGCCGCTGCCGTTGGTCGGCCTCGATCTCTGGGTTGACGCGCAGCGGCTCGTAGCGCTCCTCGCTGGCCGCCTTGAAGCGGTTCAGCCCGACCACGATGCGCTCCCCGGAGTCGATCCCCTTCGAGATCTCGTACGCCGACAGCTCGATCTGGGTCTTCTGGAACCCGGTCTCGATGGCGGCCACGGCGCCGCCCATCTCCTCGACCTTGGCCATCAGCTCACGGGCACCCTGCTCGACCTCATCGGTCATCGCCTCCATGACGTAGGAGCCGGCGAACGGGTCGACGGTGGCGGTCACGTCGGTCTCGTAGGCCAGCACCTGCTGGGTGCGCAGCGCCAGTGTCGCGGCCTTTACCGTCGGCAGTGCGATGGCCTCATCGAAGGAGTTGGTGTGCAGCGACTGCGTCCCGCCCAACACCGCGGCCAGGCCCTGCACGGCGACGCGGACCAGGTTGACCTCAGGCTGCTGGGCGGTCAGCTGGACCCCTGCCGTCTGCGTGTGGAAGCGCAGCATCATCGACTTGGGGTCACGGGCGCCGAACTCCTCCCGCATGACCTGCGCCCAGATTCGGCGGGCCGCCCGGAACTTCGCGACCTCCTCCAGGATCGTGGTGCGGGAGACGAAGAAAAAGGCCAGTCGCGGAGCGAAGTCGTCGACCTCGAGGCCGGCGGCGATCGCGGCCCGGACATACTCAATTCCGTCCGACAAGGTGAAGGCGATCTCCTGCGTGGGCGTCGCCCCGGCCTCGGCCATGTGGTAGCCCGAGATGGAGATGGTGTTCCACTTCGGGATCTGCGCCGCGCAGTACTCGAAGATGTCGGTGATCAGCCGCAGCGAGTGGGCCGGTGGGTAGATGTAGGTCCCGCGGGCGATGTACTCCTTGAGCACGTCGTTTTGGATGGTCCCGGTGATGGCGGTGCCAGGGACGCCGTTCTCCTCCGCCACCAGCTGGTACATCAGCAGCAGCACCGCGGCCGGGGCGTTGATCGTCATCGACGTCGACACCTGGTCCAGCGGGATCGCGTCGAACAGGATGCGCATGTCCTCCAGCGAGTCGATGGCCACCCCCACCTTGCCGACCTCGCCTGCGGCCATGACGTCGTCGCTGTCGTAACCCATCTGGGTGGGCAGGTCGAAGGCCACCGACAGCCCACCGGTGCCCTGGTCGACCAGGTGCCGGTAGCGCTCGTTGGACTCCGCCGCCGTCCCGAACCCGGCGTACTGCCGCATCGTCCAGGGCCGGCCGGTGTACATGCTCGGGTAGACGCCGCGGGTGAAGGGGAAGCCGCCTGGCTCTCCCAGCCGCTCCGCCAGACCGTCCCTGACCGACCCCGGCCCGTACACCGGTTCGATGGGGAATCCCGACTCCGACGCCCGCGTCATGCCAGCTCCCCTCGTACGACGTAGACCGGAGGGTAGGGCTCGGCCGGGGGTGGCTCACCTCACACGCCTGCGGGTGCCCGCTCCGCACCCCGTCGTTAGCATGAGCCGGTCGGGCAGGGGTCCGGCGACGACTCGGAGAGGCTGCCGGATGGCGAAGGCTCCAGCAGGGACGCTCTACCGCGGGCGCGAGGGCATGTGGTCCTGGGTCGCCCACCGCGTGACCGGTGTCCTGATCTTCTTCTTCCTGTTCGCGCACGTCCTGGACACCGCGCTGGTGCGGGTCTCGCCCGAGTCCTACGACCGGGTCATCGACACCTACAAGACGCCGGTCGTCAACCTTATGGAACTCGGATTGACCGGCGCGGTGCTCTACCACGCGCTCAACGGCCTGCGCGTCATGGCCATCGATTTCTGGGAGAAAGGCCCGCGCTACCAGAAGCAGATGACCTACGCCGTGGTCGCCGTGTTCGTGGTGGTCATGGTCCCAGGCGCCTACTTCATGCTGGAGCACACCGTCCGCACCGTGTTCGGGAGCTCGTCATGACCGCCGGGGTCGACGCGCCGCAGAGCGCCGACACACTGCGCATCGAGTCGCCGCGGACCAACCGGCGGCGCGCCTCGGCCGGCCGGTCCAAGACCAACTTCGAGATGTACAGCTGGATCTTCATGCGGATGAGCGGCCTGCTGCTCATCGTGCTCGTCCTGGGGCACCTGCTGATCATGAACGTGCTGGACGGTGGTGTGCAACGGGTCAACTTCGGGTTCGTGGCCGGCCGCTGGGCGTCGCCGTTCTGGCGGACGTGGGACCTCATGCAGCTGTGGCTCGCCGAGCTGCACGGCACCAACGGGCTGCGCACCATCATCAACGACTACGCCGAGCGCGACGGCACCCGCTTCTGGCTCAAGATGCTGCTGTACGCCTCGGCCTTCCTGGTGCTCATGCTCGGGACGCTGGTCATCTTCACGTTCGACCCCAACCTCAAGTAGGAGCGGTCCGTGCCAGCTGGAGTGCAGATCCACCGCTACGACACGGTCATCGTCGGCGCCGGTGGCGCCGGCATGCGAGCGGCCCTGGAGGCCGGCAAGCGCTCCCGCACAGCGGTTCTGACCAAGCTCTACCCGACGCGCTCGCACACCGGCGCGGCACAGGGCGGCATGTGCGCCGCCCTGGCCAACGTCGAGGAGGACAACTGGGAGTGGCACACCTTCGACACCGTCAAGGGCGGTGACTACCTGGTCGACCAGGACGCCGCCGAGGTGATGTGCAAGGAGGCCATCGACGCGGTCCTGGACCTCGAGAAGATGGGCCTGCCCTTCAACCGCACGCCCGAGGGCCGGATCGACCAGCGGCGCTTCGGGGGCCACACCCGCAACCACGGCGAGGCAGCCGTCCGCCGATCCTGCTTCGCGGCGGACCGCACCGGCCACATGATCCTGCAGACCCTGTTCCAGCAGTGCGTCAAGGAGGGCATCGAGTTCTACAACGAGTTCTACGTCCTGGACCTGCTGCTGAACGACGGCCGGACCGCCGGCGTCGTGGCCTACGAGCTGGCCACCGGCGAGATCCACGTCTTCCAGGCCAAGTCGGTGCTGCTCGCCTCGGGTGGCTTCGGCAAGGTCTTCAAGGTGACCTCGAACGCCCACACCCTCACCGGTGACGGCATGGGGATCGTCTACCGCAAGGGCCTGCCCCTGGAGGACATGGAGTTCTTCCAGTTCCACCCGACCGGCATCTGGAAGATGGGCATCCTGCTCACCGAGGGTGCCCGCGGCGAGGGCGGCATCCTGCGGAACTCCGACGGCGAGCGCTTCATGGAGCGCTACGCGCCGACCATCAAGGACCTGGCGCCCCGCGACATGGTGGCCCGCGCCATCTACACCGAGATCCGGCAGGGCCGCGGCTGCGGCCCGAGCGGCGACCACGTGTTGCTCGACCTCACCCACCTGCCCCCGGAACAGCTCGACGCCAAGCTGCCGGACATCACTGAGTTCGCCCGCACCTACCTCGGCATCGAGCCCTACACCGACCCGATCCCGATCCAGCCGACAGCGCATTACGCGATGGGCGGCGTCCCCACCAACATCGACGCCCAGGTGCTCCGCAACAACACCGAGGTCGTGCCCGGCCTGTTCGCCGCGGGCGAGGTCGCCTGCGTCTCGGTGCACGGAGCCAACCGGCTCGGCACCAATTCGCTGCTGGACATCAACGTCTTCGGACGCCGCGGCGGGTTGTCGGCCGCCGCCTATGCCAACGCCAACGACTTCGCCGACCTGCCAGGCGATCCCACGCATGACGTCGTACAGCTGCTGCGTCGGCTGCGGGACGGCGGCGGCACCGAGAACGTCGCGGCCATCCGCTCCGAGCTGCAGGAGTCGATGGACACCAACGCGTCGGTCTACCGGACCGAGGCGACCCTCAAGCAAGCCGAGGTCGACATCGCCGGCCTCAAGGAGCGCTACCTGCAGGTCGGGGTCTCCGACCGCGGGTTGCGCTACAACACCGAGCTGCTCGAAGCGGTGGAGCTCGGCTTCCTGCTCGACCTCGCCGAGTGCCTGGTGGTGTCGGCCAAGGCCCGCAACGAGTCGCGCGGCGGCCACTTCCGTGAAGACTTCCCGACCCGCGACGACGTCAACTTCATGCGCCACACGATGGCGTACAAGCAGGGCTCGGAGATCCGGCTGGACTACAAGCCGGTGGTCCAGACCCGCTACCAGCCGATGGAGCGCAAGTACTGATGACCCTCACCGAGCAGCGGCCCGAGTCAGGTCCCACCGAGGGACCGGCCGGCGGCCCCGCCGACCACCTGCGCACCGTCACCCTGAAGATCCGGCGCTTCGACCCCGAGCTCGACCCGGAACCGAACTGGCAGAGCTTCGACGTGCCGGTCGAGAAGGGCGACCGCCTGCTCGACGCCCTGCACCACGTCAAGTGGTACATGGACGGCTCGCTGACCTTCCGGCGCTCCTGCGCGCACGGCGTCTGCGGATCCGACGCGATGCGCATCAACGGCGTCAACCGGCTGGCCTGCAAGGTGCTCGTCAAGGACCTGGGGGACGAGATCCTGGTCGAGCCCATCAAGGGGCTGCCGGTGCTCAAAGACCTGCTGGTGGACATGGAGCCGTTCTTCGAGGCGTTCCGGGCGGTCAAGCCGTTCCTGATCACCGACGGCCACGAGCCGAGCCGCGAGCGGCTGCAGAGCGCGGCGGACCGCGCCCGCTTCGACGACACCACGAAGTGCATCATGTGCGCGGCCTGCACCACCTCGTGCCCGGTCTACTGGAATGACGACAGTTACTTCGGCCCGCAGGCCATCGTCATGGCGCACCGCTTCATCTTCGACAGCCGCGACGCCGGCGGCGAGGAGCGCCTCGAGATCCTCAACGAGAAGGAGGGTGTCTGGCGCTGCCGGACCACCTTTAACTGCACCGACGCCTGCCCACGCGGTATCCAGGTCACCAAGGCCATCCAGGAGGTCAAGCGCGCTCTGATCTTCCGGCGTATCTGACCTGGCGCGTGGACTTCTTCCGGTAGGTTCGGCGCACCATGCCGACTTCTCGAGGCCGCAGGGCCGCCTGCACCGGCCTGCTGCTGGCCGTGCTCCCGCTGCTGGGTGGCGCTCCGGCCAGCGCACAAGGCACGGCCGTCGGCGGTGACCAGCTAGCGGTCCACGGCACCGTCGTCCCGGCAACCGCCCCGCCGCTGCCGGCCACGGTCGCCAGCGGCTGGCTGGTGGCCGACCTCGACACCGGTGACGTCCTGGCGGCCAAGGACCCGCACGGTCGCTACCCGCCCGCCAGCACGCTGAAGGCGCTCACCGCCCTCACCCTCATCCCGAGGCTGGCCCCCGGCCGCCAGGTGACGCCGACCTTCGCCGACGTCAAGGTGGACGGCTCCCGCGTCGGGCTCGTCGAGCACGTCGCCTACCCGGTCAGCCAGCTGTTCACGGCCATGCTGGTCGTCTCCGGCAACGACGCCGCCAACTCCCTCGCCACCGCCAATGGAGGTGTCGGCCCGACGGTCACGCAGATGAACGTCGAGGCCGCGTACCTGCGGGCCCTGGACACCCATGCCAACACGCCGAACGGCCTGGACTCGGCCGGCCAGACCAGCTCGGCGTACGACCTCGCCCTGATCGCCCGGGCCGCCATGCGCCTGCCGGATTTCCGGCGCTACGTCGCCACCAAGCACAGCACGGTCCGCGGCCTGCATGGCAAGGCGATCTCGATCAGCAGCCACGACAAGCTGCTCTACAACTACCCCGGCGCCATCGGGATCAAGAACGGTTACACGGTGGCCGCCGGAGCCACTTTCATCGGCGCCGCCACCCGTGGCGGCCACACCCTGGTCGTCACGCTGCTGCACACTGCACCGCGGTACTGGCCGGAGGCGGCCGCGCTGCTGGACTGGGGCTTCGCCGCCGAGTCCAGATCGGTGCAGCCGGTGGGGCGACTCGTCGACCCGGGCAGCAGCGCCGGCCCGTCCGGGAGGGCGGGCGCGGTTACGGCCGTCCCGGCTGTGGCCGCTCGGGTGCCCGCGACCGGCCACAGCAGCGGCGTCCCGGTGCTGCCGGTCGCTGTCGTGGTGCTTGGTGGGGGCGCGGTGGCCGTGTTCGTCCGCCGCCGCTGGGCCTGACCGGTCAGCGCCGGAGCACACCGCGCAGGCAGCGGAGCGCGTAGACGAGCACGCCGAGCACGCCGGCGCCGAGCACACCGGTCGAGACCCGGGCAGCCAGCTGCACAGCGGCGGCCCCCTGCGGCGGCGGGCCGGCGGTGGCTGCCGGCGCGTCAGGGCGGGTGGCGCCTGGTCCCACGACCGGCCGGGGGGGCAGCGCAGCCGATGACCGGGGCGCTGACCCGGGCGCTGACCCGGCCGCTGACCCGGATGAGCCGGCCGCTGACGGCCCAGTCGCTGACCCGGCTGACCCGACTGACCCGGACCCGGACGACCCGGACGACCCGGACGACCCGGACGACCCGGCCGACCCGTACGACCCGGACGACCGCGCGAGCCTCGAGGTGGTGCGCGCGCCCCGGGCCGACTGCTCGGTGCCTTCGTCGGAGGCCGTCGGCGTGGACTCCCCGGCGGCCACGGCCGCGCTGCCCTCCGGCTCGTCCTGGGAGGGCGTCCGGCCCTGCACGGCGGCTCGCAGCGGGGCCGGCGCGCCGTCCTCCTGCAGGTTCTGGTCGGTGTCGGCGTACTCCTCAGGGATGCCGGCCTTCCTGGCCTGCTCGGCATCCGCGGTCCCGGACGGCGCGATGTCGGAGTCGTACGGGCCGGTGACGGTGAACGCCGCCGCGAGCAGGACGACGCGGGAGATCAGGTTGAGGAACAGCAGCAGGCCGACGACCACCGCGAAGGTGCCGTACGTCGCCTCCCCCTTGGACGTCGTGCGGGCGACGTAGATGGCCCCGACGTACTTGACGACCTCGAAGCCGACCGCACCGAACACCGCGCCCTTGAGGATGCGTCGCAGCGGGCTGCGGACCCTCGCAAGCCGGCTGAACAGGTACAGGAACACCAGGACGTCGATCACGCCGCCGATGACGTAGCCCAGCGCCTGCAGGAACAGCGAGACGCCCGGAGTGTCGGTCAGCCCGAGGAGGCTCAGCACCGCGGCGGTCGAGGCGGTGGTGGCGCCGCTGACGAGCACGGAGGCGGTGATGACGGCGAACAACCCCAGCAGCACGCCGATGTCCAGAATTTTGCGGGTCACGAAGTTCCCGGCCGTGACGTTCTGGTGCCAGATGGTCCGGATCGCCTCGCGCAGGGCGTCGATCCAGCCGAGGCCGGACAGCAGTGTGCCGATCAGCCCGAGGATGCCGGCCTTGCCCTTGCTGTTCGCGACGACGTCGCCGACGGTGGTCGCCACTCCCTTCGGCAGGTAGCCCGCGAGTCCGCTGACGATCTGCGTTCGGGCGTCGCCGCCGAGGGCGAAGCCCAGGATCGAGATGGCGACGAGCAGGATCGGGAACAGCGAGAGGAACCAGTAGAAGGTCACCGCCGCGGCCAGCCGGTCACCGGTGTCGGCCTGGTAGCGGCCGACGGTTCGCACGAGGTGGTCCACGAACGGGCGGCGCTCCCGGGCACGCGTCAGCAGGGCAGCAGGCGAGATCATGACAACCTGCCTACCCTGCCCGGGCGTACGACGCACCCATGGACACCGGGACGCGGGTCAGGACGCGGGGGTCTGGGACGCGGGTCAGGGACGAGGGGCCAGCAGACCGATCCGGTCGCGCACCGCTGCCATCGTCGCGGCGGCGACCTCGTGGGCACGCGCCGCCCCGTCGGCGAGCACCCCGTCAAGGTGGCCCGGATCGGCTACCAGCTCGGCGTACCGCTCTCGCACCGGCGCGAACATCTCGATGACGGCCTCGGCGACATCGGCCTTGAAATCGCCGTAGCCCCTGCCGGCGTAGCCGGCCTCCAGCTCCCCGACCGCCTTGCCGGTGGCGACCGACAGGATGGTCAACAAGTTCGTGATGCCGGGCTTGTCCTCACCGGCCCGCACCTCCCGGCCGGTGTCCGTCACCGCGCTGCGCACCTTCTTGGCCAGGGCCTTCGGGTCGTCCAGCACCCAGATGGTGCCTGGCCCGCCGATGGTCTTGCTCATCTTGCGCGCCGGGACCTGCAGGTCCTTGATGCGCTCACCCGCCCGGGCGGCGTAGGCAGCCGGCAGCACGAACGTCTCGCCGTACCGGCTGTTGAAGCGCTGCGCGACGTCGCGGGTCAGCTCGAGGTGTTGGCGCTGGTCCTCACCGATCGGCACGGCGTTCGCCTGATACATGAGGATGTCCGCGGCTTGCAGTACCGGGTAGGTGAACAGCCCGACCGTGCCGCCGCCCTTCTCCTTGAACTGCGTCATGCGGCTGGCCTCACCGAAGCCGGTCAGGCAGCCCAGCACCCACGCCAGCTCGGCATGCTCGGGCACGTGGCTCTGCACGAAGACGGCGCTGCGCTGCGGATCCACGCCCATGGCGAGCAGCTCGGCGACCGACTCGCGGGTGCGCCGCTGCAGGGTCGCCGGCTCGGGGGTGTCGACGAGGGCGTGCAGGTCGGCCAAGAAGAAGAAGCACTCGGCCTCGTCCTGCATCTGGGCCCAGTGCCGGACCGCGCCCACGTAGTTGCCGAGCTGGAAGCTCTCTCCAGTGGGACGGATGCCGGACAGCACACGGGGGCGGGACATGCCGGCCATGGTCCCACCTGGGACGATGACCATGTGTACGACGTGGCGGTGGTCGGTGCGGGCCCGGCCGGCTCGGCTGCGGCCCTGTCGGTGCTGCACAGTCGCCCTGGTGCGAAGGTCCTGCTGATGGACCGCGCGGACTTCCCGCGTGACAAGTCGTGCGGTGACGGCATCGCCCCGCACGCGCTCGACGAGTTGGCCAGGCTCGGCGCGGCCCACGTGGTCGCCGACCGGGTCCCGATCCGCCGGATGCGCCTTCGGTCGCCCCGTGGCGTTGAGGCAAGTGCCCAGCTGCTACGGCCGAACGTGGTCATCCCACGCGAGCTGTTCGACGCGCGGCTGGTCGAGGCCGCGGCCACCTGCGGCGCCGAGCTGGTCCGGCACACGGTGCGTCAGGTGCAGGTCCGAGCTGACTCGGTCGTCCTGGACGAGTCCGTCGAGGCGCGGGTGGTCATCGGGGCCGACGGGGCCAACGGCCTGGTACGACGCCAGCTCGGCGTTCCCCGGCAGAGGGCCAGGACCGTCGCCGTGGCGGTCCGGGGCTACGCGGCTGCGCCGGACGGCGAACCGGAGCAGCTGATCGTCATGGACGGCGGGGACTGGCCCGCCTACGCCTGGTCGTTTGCCGCGGGGGACGGCACGGCCAACGTGGGGTTCGGCATGCTGCTGACCTCGCTGCGGGCGGCCGACGGCGGCCGGGACGCGCTGCACAACCGGCTGCTGGAGCTGCTGCCGGGCATCGAGCCGACCCGGCTGCGGTCGCACCACCTGCCGCTGTCGCCCGGCCGGCCAGCGTTGCCGGCCGGTCGGGTGCTGCTCGCCGGGGACGCCGCCTCGCTCATCAACCCGCTGACCGGGGAGGGGATCTTCTACGCGCTGCTGTCCGGTCGGCTCGCGGGGATCGCGGCGGTGTCCGGGGGCGACCCGGGTGCGTCGTACGCCTCGGCACTGGGCCGGCAGCTGGGACGGCACCTGCGGCACACGACGGTGCTGTCCCGACTGACGGCGTACCCCCGGGTGCTCGAGGCGGGCGTCCGGGCGGCCGACCGCTCGCCGGGAGCCATGGACGCCCTGGTGGAGATCGGTCTGGGCCGAGGGTTGGTGACGCAGCCGTTGGTTCGGGCGCTGGCCGGTGAGCTGGTGGGCTCGGCCCGCCGCCGCCTGACCGGGTGAAGCCCTGCACCTGACCGCGCTCGTGCTGGCGACCTGGACGGTGACCTCGGCGCTCGAGCGAGACGGGTCGTCGAAGTCCAGGCACGTCGAAGAAGTCGTTGGTGCGCAGATGCTCGCCGCGCTGCGCCTGGCCGGTGCTACTCACCCGGAGATCACCTTCCGGTCGTCCAAGGTGGAGAAGACCGGCGGCGACGACTTCGCGATGACCGGTGACCTCACCATCAAGGGCGTCACCAAGCCCGTCACGGTGGAGTTCGAGCACACCGGCGTGGCCCGGGACTCCTACGGCAACCTGCGTGCCGGGTTCGACGGCAAGGCGGTCATCACCCGCGGCGACTGGGGCATCAACTTCAACGCGGCCCTCGAGACCGGCGGCGTGCTGGTCTCGGACAAGATCACGTTGGAGTTCGACGTGTCCGCCATCAAGAACGCGACCAGCTAGCGACGGCCGGCCGCAGTGCGGCCGTCGAGAGCGCGGCCGGCGCGAAGACTTTGTCGCACCCATCCGGCGGCGGGTTCCCTCAGGGGCCGCCGTCGGCGGTCAGGCCCCGAGCATCCCGCGCAGGACCTCGGCCTCCGTGGCGGTGAGCTTGCGGACCATGTCGGCCAGAAATGACTCCGCCTTGCGGCCGATGATCGGCACGCTGACCTTCACCTCGGCGTCGATGACGTAGCGGCAGCCCTCCGCAGTCGGCTGGAGCTGCATTGCGCCGCCCACGCTCGCCGGCGCACCAGGGATGTCAGCCCGCCACGTCCCCCGGCGGGTCCCGCCGCTGTCGGGTCCCCAGCTGTCGGTCTGCACCGCCCGGCCGTCCTTGGGCAGGAACCTCGTCAGGAAACTGGGTACGCCTTCCGGCAGCTCGCGGGAGACGACCAGCTCCACGAAGCCGTCGGCGCCGACGTCGCGGCGGACCGTGCGGCTGCCGTCCGACAGCGCTGCCGCCTTCGCGACCGCCCATCCCTCGCCGGACAAGGCGGCGAAGACCGTCTCGACAGCTCGGCTGATCTCGTAGGCCTCGCTCAGCCGAGCGGTCATGACACCTCCTCCGGCACATCCCGGCCGGCGTCGGAAACGATGGGCGTGACCCGCACCCGTGCCACCCGCCGGCCGTCCAGCTCGGTCACCTCGAGCCGGTGGCCGGCCGTCTCCAGCGCCTCCCCGGTACGCGGCAAGTGCCCGAGCGCGGCCATCACGAAGCCGGCCAACGTCTCGTACGGCCCCTCCACCAAGCGCAGCCCGGTCTGCTCGAAGACCTCGTCCAGGTTGAGCAGACCGTCGGCCTCCACCTCCCCGCCTGGGAAGCGCAGCGGCTCATCACCCGGCGCGTCGTACTCGTCCCGGATGTCACCGATGACCTCCTCGATGAGGTCCTCGAGGGTGACGATGCCGGCCGTTCCGCCGTATTCGTCGACGACGACGGCGATGTGGTGGCCCTCGCGCCGCATCTCAGACAGTGACGGGAGCACCATCTTGGTGCCGGGCAGCAGCTTCACGTCCCTGGTGACGTCCGCGACCTTCAGGGTGCGCGCCCTGGCGGTCGGCACCAGCAGGTCGCGCACGTGCACGAAGCCGATGACGTCGTCCTGCGAGCCCCGCACGACCGGGTAGCGTGAGTGCGGCGCCGTCGAGGTCACCTTCGCCGCCCGAGCAACGGTCACCCCGGCGTCGAGGAACTCCACCTCGGTGCGCGGAATCATCACCTCGCGCAGCTGTCGCTCCCCGGCGGCGAAGACCTCGTCGATCAGTTTGCGCTCGTCCTTGCTCAGCGACTCGTGACTGGCGACCAGGCCACGCAGCTCCTCCTCGGTGATGGCCTCGCGCTTGGCGCCCGGGTCGGCGCCGAGCAGCCGGACGACGACATCGGTGCTGCGGGACAGCAGCCAGATGAACGGCCGGACCGCCGTGGCGAAGCCGTCGAGCAGCGGGGCGAGCAGCAGAGCAGTCCCTTCGGCGCGCTGCAGGCCCAGGCGCTTGGGCACCAGCTCGCCGACCACGATCGCGACGTAGCTGATGACCAGGGTGATCAGCACCAGAGCCAGCACGTCGGCCAGCCCCGCCGAGAGCCCGAGGTCGACCAGATGCGGCTGCAGGTGGCCGGACAGCCGGGACTCACCGAACGCAGCGGACATGAACCCGGCGAAGGTGACGCCGATCTGGGTGGCGGCCAGGAAGCGGTTGGGGGTGGCGGCCAGGGTGGCCACCCGCTGGCCGCGCCGTCCGCCGTCGGCGATCCCCTTGACCTGGCTCTCCCGCAGGCTGACCAGGGCGATCTCACCGGCGACGAACACGGCGCCGAGCAGGACCAGCAGCAGGATCAGCCCCATGCTCACCAGCACATCGGTCATCGGGCAGCTGCCGGTTGCTCCACCGGTCCAGCGTAGGGGCAGGTCAGAACTCGGCCAGGGCCGCGTTGAAGGTGGCGCTCGGCCGCATGACAGCGTCGGTCTTGGCCCTGTCGACGTAGTAGTAGCCGCCCAGGTCGACCGGCGCGCCCTGCACCGCGGCCAGCTCCTCGACGATCACGGCCTCCTCGGCCGCCAGCCGCTGCGCGAGGGGCGCGAACAGCGCCGCTGCCTCGGCGTCATCGGACTGCGCGGCCAGCGCCTGCGCCCAGTAGAGCGCGAGGTAGAAGTGACTGCCCCGGTTGTCCAGCTCCTTCACCTTGCGTGAGGGGGATCTGCCCTCATCGAGAACCCTGGCGATGGCAGCGTCGAGCGTCCTGCCGAGCAGCGCCGCCCTGGCGTTGTTGGTCTTCTCGGCCAGGAACTCAAAGGACACCGACAGCGCCAGGAACTCACCGAGGGAGTCCCAGCGCAGGTGGTCCTCACGGACCAGCTGCTGAACGTGCTTGGGCGCGGAGCCGCCGGCGCCGGTCTCGAACAGGCCGCCACCGTCCATCAGCGGGACGATCGAGAGCATCTTCGCGCTGGTACCCAGCTCGAGGATCGGGAACAGGTCGGTGAGGTAGTCACGTAGCACGTTTCCGGTGACCGAGATGGTGTCCTCGCCGCGACGGGCGCGGTCCAGGGTGTAGCGGGTCGCGGCGGCCACGTCCATGACCTCGATCGTCAGGCCGTCGGTCTCGGCCGCTGCGAGGTAGGCACGCACCTTCTTCAGCACCTCGGCGTCGTGCCCGCGGCTCTCATCCAGCCAGAAGACCGCCGGCGCACCGGTGGCGCGGGCCCGGGAGACGGCGAGCTGCACCCAGTCGCGAATCGGCGCGTCCTTGGTCTGGCAGGCGCGCCAGATGTCGCCTGGCTCGACGTCGTGGGTCAGCAGCGCGGTACCCGCCGCGTCGACCACACGGACGCTCCCCGCGGCGGCGATCTCGAAGGTCTTGTCGTGGCTGCCGTACTCCTCGGCCTGCTGCGCCATCAGGCCGACGTTGGGCGTTGTCCCCATCTTCGTCGGGTCGAAGGCGCCGTGCTCGCGGCAGAACGCCACCGTCTCGGCGTAGAGCGGCGCGTAGGACGAGTCCGGGATGACGTACTTGGTGTCCTGCTGCTGGTCGTCGGCGTTCCACATCTGACCGGAGGTGCGGATCGCGGCCGGCATGGAGGCGTCGATGATGACATCGCTCGGCACGTGCAGGTTGGTGATGCCCCTGCTCGAGTCGACCATCGCCAGCGCCGGGCCGCTCGCGTAGGCCGCTGTGATGGCGTCTTGCACCGCCTCGCCCGTCTCGGCCGGCAGCTTGTCGAGGGCCGCCAGCACGCTGGCCAGGCCGTTGTCCGGATCGGCGCCGACCGAGCCCAGCTGCTCGGCGTACTGCTCGAAGACGGCCGGGAAGAACTGCTCCACCACGTGCCCGAAGATGATCGGGTCCGAGACCTTCATCATGGTCGCCTTGAGGTGCACGCTGAACAGCACGTCCTGTGCCTTCGCGTCGGCGATCTCCTTGGTCAGGAAGGATTCGAGGGCGGCCTTGTGCATGACGGCGGCATCGACGATCTCCCCCGCCAGCACCGGTAGTTCCTGCTTGAGGACGGTGACGGTGCTGTCGGCGGCGACGTGCTCGATGCGCAGCACGGCCGCCTCAGCGAGCGTGACGGAGCGCTCCGAGTGCCGGAAGTCCCCGTCGGACATCGTGACCACGTGCGAGCGGGACTCGGGCGACCACGCGCCCATCGAGTGTGGGTGCTTCCTGGCGAAGCCCTTCACCGACGCCGGCGCCCGGCGGTCGGAGTTGCCCTCGCGCAGGACCGGGTTGACCGCGCTGCCCTTGACCGCGTCGTAGGCCGAGCGGGCGGCTCGCTGCTCGTCGGACTGCGGGCCCTCCGGGTAGTCCGGGACCGCGAAACCGGCCGCCTGCAGCTCGGCCACGGCTGCCTTGAGCTGGGGCAGCGAGGCGCTCACGTTGGGCAGCTTGATGATGTTCGCCTCGGGCGTCTTGGCCAGCGCGCCGAGCTCGGACAGCGCATCCGGACCCAGCTCGAAGGCCGCGAGGATGCGTGCCGCCAGCGAGATGTCGCGCGTCTCGATGTCCACCCCGGCCTTGCCGGCGTAGGCCTTGAGGATCGGCAGGAGCGAGTGGGTGGCGAGCGCGGGTGCCTCGTCGGTGTAGGTGTAGATGACCTTCATCGGTGCTGTTGCCTGCCTGCTTCGGAAGGGGTTGGACTAGATGAGGCCGAGCTCGCGCACGGCATCGCGCTCCTCGACCAGCTCGGCGACCGACGCGTCGATCCGGGCCTGCGAGAAGTCGTCGACGGACAGTCCCTGGACGATCTCCCACTCACCACCGCTGCTGGTCACCGGGAAGCTGGAGATGATGCCCTCGGGCACACCGTACGAGCCGTCGGACATGATGGCGGCCGAGACCCAGTCGCCTTCGGGAGTGCCGTTCACCCAGTCGAAGACGTGGTCGACGGCGGCGTTCGCAGCACTGGCCGCCGATGACGCGCCACGCGCCTCGATGATCGCCGCGCCACGCTTGGCCACGGTCGGGATGAAGGTGTCCTCCAGCCAGGTCCGGTCCCCGACGACCTGCTCGACGGGGGCACCGGCGACCGTGGCCATGCTCCAGTCGGGGTACTGCGTCGCAGAGTGGTTGCCCCAGATGGTCAGCTTCTTGATGTCCGTCAGCGGCGCGCCGGTCCTGGCAGACAGCTGCGCGAGGGCCCGGTTGTGGTCCAGGCGGGTCATCGCGGTGAAGCGGCTGCCCGGGATGTCGGGCGCGTGGGAGGCGGCGATCAGCGCGTTGGTGTTCGCCGGGTTGCCGACCACCAGCACCCGGACATCGGAGGCCGCACCGCTGTTGAGGGCCTGGCCCTGGGGCTTGAAAATCCCGCCGTTCGCCGACAGCAGGTCGCCGCGCTCCATGCCGGCCGTGCGCGGTCGGGCACCGACCAGCAGGGCGACGTTGACGCCGTCGAACGCGGCCGCTGCGTCGGAGGTGATGTCGATGCCCGCAAGCAGCGGGAACGCGCAGTCGTCGAGCTCCATGGCGGTGCCCTGAGCGGCCTTCAGGGCCGGCTCGATCTCGAGCAGGCGCAGGCGGACCGGCACGTCCGGCCCCAGCAACTGACCCGAGGCGATGCGGAACAGCAGCGCGTAGCCGATCTGTCCAGCGGCTCCGGTGACGGTGACGGTGACGGGTGCCTTGTCGGCCATGGGTGCTCCGCACTGATCGGGGATGTCTTCGCCGACAGCGTAGGAGGTCGGCTCAGTGCCCCGGGATGATGTTGACCAGCACCACCACCGCAAAACCCAGCACCAGCAGGACGGTCGCATCGACAGGACGGCTGCGCACGACCAGCAGGCCGGCCTGGCGGGCCGGCAGGGCGAGTCGCAGGCCGGCGGCGAGCAGCAGCCCTAGACCGACCACACCGGAGCCCGCCCGCCAGTGGTCGAACGCGCCGGCCCCGACGACACCGACCGCCACGACCCCGATCACCGCGAACAGGGGCAGCTCCCTCATGTCCCGACTGTACGGCGGGCCGCGTGTCAGCCCGGCCGGCCCGGGTACCCGAAGAGGCAGGACATCACCCAGCCGCCCGGAGGATCCCGCTTGTGGACACGCCGCAGCTGCGCGTCGAGCAGACCGGCGCGGTCTTCGCACTCAAGCAGGACCTGACAACGGTCGGGCGCGGTGGGGGCGTCGACATTGCGCTGTCCGATCCGAGCGTGTCGCGATTGCACGCGGAGATCGTTCGCCGTGGCGCGCACGTCTACGTCTCGGACCTCGGACTGTCGGTCAACGGGACCCGCGTCAACGGTCGGCCGGTGGGGCGCCGGGTTCTGCTGGACGGTGACGTGCTGGCCTTCGGCAGCGCCCGCGCGCGGGTGGTCGGCCTGCCCGCCAGCGCGGATGACGACGAGACGATGGAGCTGCGCCGGCTGAGCGCACCCGACCTGACCCGCCGCGAGTACGAGGTGCTGACCGCGCTGTGCCGGCCCGCCGTGGCCCAGGACGCCTTCGTGGCCCCGGCCACCGCCCAGGAGGTGGCTACCGAGCTGGTCGTCACCGAAGCCGCCGTCAAGCAGCACCTGCTGCGGCTGTACTCGAAGTTCCGCATCGCTGAGGGCGTCAACCGGCGGGCCCGGCTGGCCAACGAGGTGATCAGCGCCGGCGTCGTCCGCCCGCTGCCGACCGACGTCGAGACCGACGTCCGGCAGGCCGGTTAGGACGTCGAGACCGACGTCCGGCAGGCGGGTCAGGTCAGTCCGGCGCGCCGTTCGGCGGCCTCGACGCAGTTCCTGAACAGCATCGCGACCGTGGTCGGGCCGACCCCGCCGAGCCGAGGGGTGATCGCACCGGCCACCTCGTTGCAGGCCTCGTCGACATCGGGCAGCAGCCGCTTCCCGTCGTACCTCACGCCACCGCCGATGACCGTCGCACCGGGCGTGATGTGCTGCGGGGCGAGGATTCCCGGGACACCTACGGCCGCGATGACCACCTCGGCCCGGCGGGTGTAGTCACCCCAGTTCGGCACCCCGGTGTGGACCACCGTCACCGCGGCGTTGGCCGTCGGCCGCTTCTGCGACAGCAGCAGCGCCAGCGGCCGCCCCAGCGTCGTTCCCCTTCCCAGGATGCAGACCTCCCGCCCGGCGACCGCGATCCCGTAGTGGGCCAGCAGCGCCTCGATCCCTGCCGGGGTGCACGGCACCGGCCCAGCCATCGACAGGGCGAGCCGCCCCATGTTGACCGGGTGCAGCCCGTCCACGTCCTTGTCGGGGTCCATCTCCAGCAGCGCCGCCTCGAAGTCCACCTGAGGCGGCGTGGGGTGCTGCACCAGCATCGCGTCGCAGGACGGGTCGCCGTTGAGGCGCCGGATCGCTGCGACCACGTCCGCCGTCGTGGCGGTGTCCGGCAGCCGCTCGTGCGGGCTGGTGAAGCCCAGCTCGGTCGCCTTGGCCATCTTCATGCCGACGTAGCCGGCGCTCGCGGAGTCCTCGCCGACCAGCACGGTGCCGAGCCCGGGGATGCGGCCCGCAGCCCGCAGGGCCGCGATGCGCGGAGCGAGGTCGGCGAAGACCGCCTCCGCGACAGGGGCGCCGGGCAGCAGTCGGGCGGTCATGCCCCGAGAGGCTAGCCGCGCCACCCCGCCGTACGGTCGGTCCATGGCGACCTTCCCTGCGGGTTTCTTCGCCCGCGATGACGAGGGTCCTGATGCCGACTTCTACGCCCATCCGCGTTTTGTGACTCACCTGGACGACCGGGCGATCGCGGCTGTCGGTCTGCTGTACGGCGAGCTGGGCGTCACCGGTGACGTCCTGGACCTGATGTCGAGCTGGGTGAGCCACTTCCGCGAGCGGCCGCGCTCCCTGACCGTGCTCGGCCTGAACGCCCCCGAGCTGGCGGCCAACCCGCAGGCCGACGCGCGGGTGGTGCACGACCTCAACGCCGAACCCACGCTGCCGTTCCCCGACAGCGCCTTCGACGCGGTCGTCAACTGCGTCAGCGTCGACTACCTGGTGCGTCCGGTAGAGGTGCTCACCGACGTACGGCGGGTCCTGCGCCCTGGCGGGCTGTCGGTCTGCACCTTCAGCAACCGCTGCTTCCCGACCAAGGCGGTCCGGGGCTGGCTGTCGGTACAGGAGTCGCAGCGGCCGCTGGTCGTCGCGGAGTACCACCGGCAGGCCGGCTTCGCCGAGCCGGTCGCGCAGGAGCGGCTGGCCGCGACGTGGCGGCACGACCCGCTCTGGGCGGTGTGGGCGGCTCGGTAGTCCTGCTGACCAGGAGGCGCTCAGTCGTCCCCTACGAGAGCGCCCCTCGCCCGAGCCAGCAGGGCCGCGGTGGCCAGGTCGATGCGGACACCGGCCCAGTCGACGCCGTCGACGTCACAGCCGTCGAGGGTGGCGCCACGCAGGTCCGCTCCCCGCAGTCGGGCGCCCCGCAGTCGGGCATGGGTGAGGTCGGCGCCCCGCAGGTCGCAGCGGAGCAGGACGGCGTCGGACAGGTCGGCCTCGGTCAAACGCAGGTCGACCAGCGCGGTGCCGGTCAGGTCCTGTCCACGCAAGGTGGCGTAGGACCAGTCGCCACCCGTCACCGTCACCGGGCGCCAGTCGCAGCGGATGAACGTCGAGCCCGTCGTCTTGCAGTCGGTCAGCGTCGAGAGGGTGAAGCGCGCCCGCTCGACGCGGCAGGTCAGCAGTGCGCACCGTTCGAGGACCGCCGCCCCGAAATCGGCCCCGGACAGGTCGCAGCGCTCGAACACGACTCCCTCGAGCGAGGCCTCGGAGAAGTCGGCGCCGTTGAACGACGCGTCCTCGAATCGTCGGCCCTTGAGCTGTTCGCGCGAGAAGTCCTGGCCCATAACCGATCTCGGTCCGTCAGTGAAAGAAGTGCCGGGTCCCGGTCAGGTAGACCGTCGCGCCCGCTGCCCGAGCAGCGTCGATGACCAGGTCGTCGCGTACCGATCCGCCTGGCTGCACGACCGCCTGAACACCGGCTTCGAGCAGAACCTCGAGGCCGTCGGGGAAGGGGAAGAACGCGTCGCTGGCAGCGACCGCGCCGACCGCCCGATCGCCGGCGCGCGCCACCGCGAGCCGGGCGGAGTCGACCCGGTTGACCTGCCCCATCCCGACGCCCACAGTGGCCCGGTCACGAGCCAGCAGGATGGCGTTGGACTTCACCGCACGCACCGCCCGCCACGCGAACTCGAGGTCGGCGAGCACCTCCGCGGAGGCCGTGTCGCCGGTGGCCAAGGTCCAGCTGGACGGGTCGTCACCAGGGGCGTGGACGTCGTCGAAGCTCTGGAGCAGCACCCCACCGCAGATCAGTCGCAGGTCCAGGCCCCCCGGATGACCGGTGGTGCGCAGCACCCGGATGGACGGCTTGCGGGAGAGCAGTTCGACGGCGCCGTCCTCGTAGGCCGGCGCGACGATGACCTCGGTGAACACCTCGGCAACCTGCTCGGCCATCGCCAGCGAGACCGGCCGGTTGACCGCGATGACGCCGCCAAAGGCCGAGATCGGGTCGCAGGCGTGCGCCTTCGCGTGTGCCTGCGCGACGTCGTCTGCCGATGCGATGCCGCACGGGTTGGCGTGCTTGATGATCGCCACGGTCGGGGCCGAGAAGTCGTTGGCCGCCCGCAGCGCCGCATCGGTGTCGACGTAGTTGTTGTAGCTCATCGCCTTGCCGTGCAGCTGCTCGGCGGTGGCCAGGGAGTCACCGCTGTCGGGCGAGGTGTACAGCGCGGCCCGCTGGTGGGGGTTCTCGCCGTACCGCAGGACGTCCTTGCGGGTGAAGGTGGCACCGAGAAAGAACGGGAACCCGTCGACCGCGTCGCTGGCGTCATAGGAGCCGGCGAACCAGGAGGCGACCGCCATGTCGTACGACGCGGTGTGCTGGAAGGCCTGACCGGCCAGGACCCGGCGCTGCTCGAAGGTGAAGCCGCCGTCCTGCACGGCCTCTAGCACGGCGGGGTACTCCGACGGGTCGACGACCACCGCGACCGATGGGTGGTTCTTCGCGGCGGCGCGGACCATCGTCGGGCCCCCGATGTCGATCTGCTCGACGCACTCGTCGGGGGTCGCGCCGGACTCGACGGTGTCGGTGAACGGGTAGAGGTTGACGATCACCAGGTCGAACGGCTCGATCCCGAGGTCGGCCAGCTGCTGGACGTGGTCCGGCAGGCGCCGGTCGGCCAGGATCCCGGCATGCACTATCGGGTGCAGCGTCTTGACCCGCCCGTCGAAGCACTCGGGGAAGCCGGTCAGCTCGTCGACCGCCGTGACGGGGACGCTGGCGGCCCGCAGCCGGGCCGCAGTGCTGCCGGTGGACACGATCTCCACGCCGGCAGCGGCCAGGCCCTGGCCGAGCTCCTCCAGGCCGGTCTTGTCGTAGCAGCTGACCAGGGCGCGCTGGACGGCGAGCTTCACGGGATGCTGACCTTTCGTCCGGTGACGGTGAAGCCCTCGCGGGCCATGCGACCGACGGAGTCGACGAGGATCGCCCGCTCCGCGATCTTGATGCGCTCGTGCAGTGCGGCTTCGTCATCGCCGTCCAGGACGGGCACCGCTACTTGAGCGACGATCGGGCCGGTGTCGATCCCCCCGTCGACGACGAACAGCGTGCACCCGGTGACCTTGACGCCGTGCGCCAAGGCGTCCCGGGCGCCGTGTATCCCGGGAAAGCTGGGCAGCAGCGCCGGGTGGCTGTTGAGGAACCGGCCGCCGAACCGCTCCAGGAACGCCGGACCGACCAGCTTCAAGAAGCCGGCGCTGACGACCAGCGTCGGGTCGTACGACGCCACCCGGTCGGCGAGCTCGACGTCCCAGGCGGCCCGGTCCGATGCGCCGGCGACCGGCAGGACGAACGTCGGGACCCCCCGGTCCGCTGCCCGCTGCTCCCCGCGCGTCCCGGCGCGGTCGGCCCCGACGGCCACGACCTCGGCTCCCCAGGCGGGGTCGCCCGAGGCGTCCAGCAGCGCCTGCAGGGTGCTGCCGTTCCCGGAGACCAGGACGACGAGACGCGCAGACAGCTTTCGCTCCCGACTCCCGGTTGACGGAGCGGCCAGCCTAGCGGCGGAGCGCTGCCGGGCCGTGCCGCCGGATCCTGCTCACCGGTCGGCGCGGTGGACCACCAGGGCGACGCTGGCCGCCGCGCCCACTGCGACCTCGACGGTGAGGGCCAGCCCGACCTGCCAGGGTGTCGGCCCGACCGCGCTCAGCCGACCGCCGCCGACGGGCCCGCCTGAGACCGCAGCCAGCAGCGCCGCGGCCACGCCGGCGCACGGCCCCAGCAGCGCGGCCTCGCCGGCCGCCCGCACCCAGCCAACGGCCAGCCGGCGGGCCACCACTCCGCCGGCGACCGCGCCGGCCATCACCGGGACGACCAGCGCCAGGACGCCGAGCCAGGTCGGCGGGCTGCCCCCGGGCAGCCCGGCGAGCAGCGGCACAGCCGGCACCGGACCGAGCCGCGTGGCGAACGGTCCCACCGTCGTCCCGACGCCGACGGCGAAGCCCGGCCCGCTCAGCCAGGACGCTCCCCAGACCGTCACGTTCGGTACCAGCAGCACGCCCAGCAGCAGCAGCGCCAGCCCGCCGATGACACCGGGGTCGGTGCCGCGCGCGAGGGCGCCGGCGCGCGAGGAGTGCAGGGCGAGTGCGGTGCCAGCCAGCAGCGCACCGCCGAGCAGCAGGACGGCGAGCGCGGCCACCGTGCCGACCGCCAGCCCACGAACGCGCGGGTGCTGTCGACGAGCCAGCGCGCCGGCCTGCCCAGACTCCCGCAGGATCCCGGCGCCCGCGCCGGCGATGGCGATCAGCAGGCCGTACAGCAAGGCTTGTACCGGGGCGGGCCGGACCGCGCTGGTCGTGGCGAGGGCGGCGACCACCGCGGAGCCGACGGCGTACGGCGCGGCGATCACCGCCGTCAGCCTGGCGGCAGACCGCAGGTCGTCGGCTCGGGCAGTCCGGGCGGCGTGCCGGCCAGCTCGCCACAGCAGGCCGAGCGGGAGTGCGGCCAAGCCCAGCGGCGTGAGCCCCAGCGTGCCGTCGGCGGCGTGCAGCGAGGTGCCGTGGGCGACCAGCCAGATCTGCGCCGCGGTCCGCACCGCCGCCGCCGCCCCGGTCCCGGACCGCGAGTCGGTCGCCCACACCAGCAGCACCGGGAGAGCAAGCGCAACCAGGCCGGCGCCGAGAGCCCACCCCGCGGCCGTCACACCGGTCAGCACCGGGCTCCCGGTCGGTGCCGGCGCGCGCGGAGGTCGAGCAGCTGATCGCGGCAGCCCACGGTGCTGCGTGGTCGTACGCGTTGACCGGGACGTGGTGGTGGAGGTCATCACCTGCGACTGTGGCAGGGCCTGCGACGCGATCGGACGCAACACGCCGAGCCGCACCTGACCGTGGCCCAGACGAGAAGGGGCCTACCGGAGCTAGCGGCTCTTCATGACCTCGCGCATGAGCTGGGCCGTCGCCGACGGCGTCTTACCCACCCGCACGCCGGCCGCCTCGAGGGCCTCCTGCTTGGCGGCCGCGGTGCCGGAGGAGCCGGACACGATCGCGCCCGCGTGTCCCATCGTTTTGCCCTCCGGGGCGGTGAAGCCGGCGACGTAGCCGACGACCGGCTTGGTCACGTGGGCCTTGATGAAGTCCGCAGCCCGCTCCTCGGCGTCACCGCCGATCTCGCCGATCATGACGATCGCGTCGGTCTCGGGATCAGCCTCGAACGCCTTGAGGGCGTCGATGTGGGTCGTGCCGATGACCGGGTCACCGCCGATCCCGATGGCCGTGGAGAACCCGAACTCCCGTAGCTCGTACATCATCTGGTAGGTCAGCGTCCCGGACTTCGAGACCAACCCGATCCGGCCGGGGGTCGGCGCGATGGTGGCCGGGATGATGCCGGCATTGGCCTTGCCGGGGCTGATCAGGCCCGGGCAGTTCGGGCCGATGATCCGGGTCGACCGACCCTGGCTGTACTGCCAGAACCACGCGCTGTCCTGCACCGGGATGCCCTCGGTGATGACCACGGCCAGGGGCATCTCGGCGTCGATCGCCTCCACCACCGCGGCCTTGGCGAACGCCGGCGGTACGAACAGCACCGAGACGTCGGCGCCAGTCTCCTTCATCGCCTCGGCGACCGTCGCGAAAACCGGGATGCCGTCGCCCTTCCCGGCGTCAACCGTGGAACCGGCCTTGCGCGGGTTGACACCGCCGACAACGTTGGTGCCGGAGGCGACCATCCGCCGGGTGTGCTTGGTGCCCTCCGAGCCCGTGATGCCCTGCACGATGACCTTGGAGTCCGCGGTCAAGAAGATGGCCACTACGCAGCGCTCCCAGCGAGCTCGGCGGCCTTATCGGCCGCGCCGTCCATGGTGTCGACGACCGTGACCAGCGGGTGCGCGGCCTCGGTGAGGATGCGGTGGCCCTGCTCGACGTTGTTGCCGTCGAGCCGGACCACCAGCGGCTTGGTCTCCTTGTCGCCGAGCATCGCGAGAGCCTGCACGATGCCGTCCGCGACCGCGTCGCAGGACGTGATGCCGCCGAACACGTTGACGAAGACCGACCGCACGTCCGGGTCGGACAGGATGATCTCGAGCCCGTCGGCCATCACCTGCGCAGACGCGCCGCCACCGATGTCGAGGAAGTTCGCCGGCTTGACCCCGCCGTGCGCCTCCCCCGCGTAGGCCACCACGTCGAGGGTGCTCATGACGAGCCCCGCGCCGTTGCCGATGATGCCCACCTGGCCGTCGAGCTTGACGTAGTTGAGCCCCTTGGCCTTGGCCCGGCCCTCGAGGTCGTCCTCGGCCGCGACGTCGGCGTAGGCGGTGAAGACGTCCTGGTGTCGGAACTCGGCGTTGGCGTCGAGGGTCACTTTGCCGTCCAGGGCGACGATCCGGCCATCGGGGGTCTTCACGAGCGGGTTGACCTCGACGAGGGTGGCCTCCTCCTGGACGAAGACCTGCCACAGGGCCTGCAGGATGCGCGCCACCTCGGGGGCGACCTCGGCCGGGAAGCCGGCCGCGTCCACGATCTCCTTGGCCTTGGCGGCGTCGCAGCCGGTGACGGCGTCGACAGCGATCCGGGCGAGCGCCTCCGGTCGCTCGACGGCCAGCTCCTCGATCTCCATGCCGCCCTCGACGCTGGCCATCGCCAGGTAGGTGCGGTTCGCGCGGTCGAGCAGGAACGACACGTAGTACTCGGTGTCGATGTCGCTGGCCTCGGTCACCAGGACCTTGTGGACGACGTGGCCCTTGATGTCGAGCCCCAGGATGTCGGTGGCGCGGGCCACGGCCTCGTTCGGCGTCTCGGCCAGCTTTACGCCACCCGCCTTGCCGCGGCCGCCGGTCTTCACCTGGGCCTTCACGACCACCGGCTTGCCGATGCGCTCGGCCACCCCGCGCGCCGCCTCGGCCGTGTCGACCGTCTCGCCGGGGAGCACAGGCACTCCGTGCTTGGCGAAGAGCTCCTTCGCCTGGTACTCCATGAGGTCCACGAGGGGGTCCGATCTGTTCGCGGGAGGGCGATGCCGCCCGTCGGCGAGGGTAGTCACCAGGCGCCGATCGCCGGAAAGCGGCCTCGCTCAGGACCCGCCTGCGACATCATCGTGATATGCGCCGCCTTGCCGCCGTCCTGCTCGCTTCAGTGCTGCTCGCCGCGCCGGCCCTACCGGCGCACGCCGACACCGTCACTCCGTCGCCGGGCACCCACGCCTTCACCACGAAGGACGCGTTCGTGCCAGTGCTCGACGGACTTGACGACAAGCACCAGGCGACGATCGACACCCGCCTGTACCTCCCGGACAACGCCTCGGCCAAGACACCGCAGCCGGCGGTGCTGCAGACCAACGGCTTCGGGCTGTCCAAGACCGCCGCCGAGATCGTGTCGCAAGCGACGTTCCTTGCCAGGCACGGATACGTCGTCCTCACCTACACCGCCCAGGGCTTCGGCCAGAGCTCGGGCTGCGTGACGCTGCAGTCCCGGACGTACGACGTGAAGGACGCCAAGCAGCTCATCAGCAAGCTGCTCGACACGCGGGCCGACGTCCTGCACGACACGCACGGCGCGGTGGTCGGCACCGTCGGCGGGTCCTACGGCGGTGGCATCCAGGCAAATCTCGCGGAGAACGACCCCCGCGTCCACGCGATCGTGCCGGGCCGGACCTGGAGCATGTTGCAGTACTCGCTCGACCCGAACAACCGGGTCGTGCCCGGCGACCCGACCGGCTTCACGCACGAGCTCAACGCTCAGGGCGTGTTCAAGTTCGAGTGGACGTCGCTGTTCTTCGCCTCCGGCAACAGCAACCCTGCGAGCGGGGCCGGCAGCTGCCCGCAGGACAAGCTCACCAGCGGCGACCCGAGCAAGGTGGCGGGGCTGCCGTGCCTGGGCTTCTACGCCGCGGTCTGCCGCACCTACGCCGACGTCTCCACCACCGGCAACGCCACCGACGCAGACAAGGCGCTGCTCGCAGACTCCTCGGGCACCACCCAGATCGACCAGCTGAAGGCGCCGACGCTGCTCGTGCAGGGGCAGAGCGACACGCTGTTCAACGAAAACGACGCTGTCGCGACCTACCTCGCCCTGCGCCGGCGTGAGGTGCCGGTCCAGATGATCTGGAACTCCGGCGGCCACGGCGGCTACGACTCGCTGCCCGGGGAGTGCGAGGTCTACGGCTCCGGCACCGGCGGTGCTGACTTCCGCGGGCTCGACAACTGCTACCTCAGCCTGCGGACGCTGCACTTCCTGGACCACTGGCTGCGCGGCACCCCCGACCCCTCGCCAGCCTTCACCTACTACCGTGACTGGGTTGCCTCCGCCGGCTCCGGCGCCAACGACGAGCAGTACGGACAGGCCGCCGCCTTCCCGGCCGGGCCGGCCACGACATACCGGCTGTCCGGTGCCAGCGCGCTGACGACGGGCCCGGCAGTCGCGGGCTCGGTGAGCTTCGTCAACCCCCCCGGTGGGCTGCCGTCGGCCTACTCCGAGACGTCGAACTTCAGTGGTCCGGACAGCTCGCCGCGGATCCCCTTGCCGCCGACCGAACTGCCCGGGCAGCACGTCGACTTCTCGACGCCGCCCTTCACGTCCGCCCTCGTCAGCGTCGGCGTCCCGTCCGCCCACCTGCTGCTGTCACACGCGGCCCCGACCGACCTCGTGCTCTACGGCAAGGTCTACGACGTTGCCCCCGACGGCTCGGCGACGCTCATCCACCGACTGATCGCGCCGGTCCGGGTGCCGGCCGCCGCCGTCTCGGCACCGGTCAACATCAAGCTGCTCGGCTTCGCGCACCGCTTCGCCGCCGGCCACGCCGCCCGGCTCGTGCTGGCCTCCACCGACACCACGTCGTACAACAACAAGGTGCCCGACGTGATCACCGTGCATTCCGGCACCGGCTCGACGTTCACCCTGCCGGGACGACTGGACCAGGTGACGGTAGCGATGCGGCCCGTCACCCACCCGGCCAGCGGCCCCGTCCCGCCTGCCGCCCGCTCGGCCGCCGGCCCCGGTGCGTCCGGCTCGCGCCTGGCGGCGACCGGGCTCGGCTTCGACCTGCCACTCGCCGCCGCCGGCCTACTCGCCCTCTCCTTCGCCATCCGTCGCCGGCGCGCACGCCTGTGAGGGTCCTGACAGGTGTGCGTCACGCTGCTCGCCGGTACGCTCGTTGAGCTGCCCGGGCCCGGTGATCTGGCGCCCCCCGCGCCGACCACGGAGACGCCGCATGCCCCGAGCGACCGCCCTGCCCCTGGCTCTGCTGACGGCGCTGCCGCTGGTGGCCGCCGGCGTCCTCGCTCCCACCGCGCACGCTGCGGGTCCGGGGTTCAGCACCAAGGCCGTGAAGATCACGGTCAACGTGGCACCGGAGGGGCTCCTCAAGACGAAGAGTTGCCTGGTGGACGCCGACCTCTACACACCGACAGGCGTGGACGCCGCCCACCCGGCCCCAGCCATCCTGGCGACGAACGGCTTCGGTGGCAGCAAGGACGACCAGGCCGGCCTGGGCAAGGCGTTCGCCGCCAAGGGCTACGTGGTCCTGTCCTACTCCGGGCTCGGCTTCGGCTCAAGCCTGCAGGGCGGCTCTCGCGGCTCGGGCTGCAAGATCACGCTCGACGACCGCGAGCACGACGGTGCGGCCGCGTCGCAACTCATCGACTACCTGGCAGGGCTGAAGACGGACACGAACGGCAACAAGGTCAACTACGTCGAGAGGGATAAGGGCAAGGCGCACGACGGCAAGGTGCACGCGGGCGACATCCGGATCGGCATGACGGGTGGCTCCTACGGCGGGGAGATTCAGTTCGCCACCGCCGCGGTCGACCCGCGACTGGACACGATTGTCCCGCTGATCACCTGGAACGACCTGGCGTACTCGCTGGCGCCCAACAACACCTCCCTGCCGAACTCGACCAGCGTGACCTACAAGACGCCGGGCACCGAGAAGATCGACTGGACCACCCTGTTCTTCGGAGTCGGCTTCCTCGACGGGATCATGGCCACCGTCGTCACCCAGGACCCGACGCGGCTGGCGCCGTGTACGAACTTCGCCGACGAGGCGTGCGCCGCGAAGGCCGAGCTCGACACCCTCGGCTACCCCGACCAGACGACCCTGGACTTCGCCCGCAACGCCTCCGTCGAGTCCTACATCGGCAAGATCAAGATCCCCACGCTGCTGGGGCAGGGGCAGGCGGACACGCTGTTCACCCTGCACGAGGCGACCGCGACCTACGCCTCGCTCAAGGCGCGCAAGGTGGCGGTCAAGATGATCTGGCAACAGTGGGGACACAGCCACGCCCCGGTGGCCGGCGAGTTCGACCTGTCCCACCCGGACTCCAACTACGAGGGCAGGGTCATCACGGCGTGGTTCGACCACTACCTCATGGACCGCGGCCCGACCCCCTCGCTCGACTTCACCTACTACCGCGACTGGCTCGACAAGGGCAACGCCGCACCGGCCTTCACCAGCGTCCCGAGCTACCCGATCCCCGGGACCACGACGCTGTACGGCTCCGGCAGCTCGCTGATTCCCAACCGGGATGCGGTGCAGGACGGCTCCGCCACGATCGGCATCCCAGCCGGGGGCGTCCCGCTTAGCTACACCGAGACCTCCGCGCTCGACCAGAGCCTGCCGGTAACCGACGCCCCCGGCGCGACCACCGCCCTGGCGACCGCCCCGCTGGCCGCCGAGGTCGACGTCATCGGCATCCCGACCGCGACGCTGCACCTGTCGTCACCGACGGCTGCCGCCACGCAGGCGTCCGGACCGGCAGGTCAGCTCGTCGCCTTCATCAAGCTGTACGACGTGGCTCCCGATGGGACGATTACCCTGCCGCATCGGGTGATCAGCCCGATCAGGATCGCTGATGTCACCAAGCCGGTTCAGGTGTCGTTGCCAGGGATCGTGCACCGGTTCCCGAAGGGCCACGTCATGAAGCTGGTCGTCTCGCTGTCCGACGCGGCCTACAAGAACAACGCCCTCGCGCAGGTCGTCACGCTGTCGACGTCGAAGACCGCTCCGACGACGCTGACCCTGCCGGGCAAGCTCAACCTGCCCGGCGCGGACACGACGCCCGGTCCTCAAGACGGCCACACCGGACCTGGCCCGGGCATCGGGTCAAGCGCGTCCTCCGACGGCAGCGGGTCCAACGGCAGCGGCTCCTCACTGGCCTCGACTGGCCTGCCGGCCGGGCTGCCGGTCGCCGCCGCCGGCCTGCTTGTGCTGGCCGGGATCGCCCGGCGTCGTCGTACCGCCTGAGCCAAGGCTCCGCCGGCCTGAGCCCAAGCAGGGCACAGCCTGGGCTCAGGCCTCCACGCCGACGTTTTCGCGGACCCAGTCGACGATCGACTGGGTCGTCGCACCCGGGGTGAAGACCTTGGCCACGCCGATCTGGGCGAGCTCCGGGATGTCGGCCTCCGGGATGATGCCGCCGCCGAAGACGACCACGTCATCGGCGCCGCGGGCCTTGAGCAGCTCCATCACCTTGGCGAACAGCGTCATGTGTGCACCGGACAGGACCGACAGGCCGACGCAGTCGGCGTCCTCCTGGATGGTCGTCTCGACGATCTGCTCAGGCGTCTGGTGCAGGCCGGTGTAAATGACTTCCATGCCGGCGTCGCGCAGCGCCCGGGCGACGACCTTGGCGCCGCGGTCGTGCCCGTCCAGCCCGGGCTTGGCGACGACGACGCGGATCCGACCGGCGCTGGTCACGGGTCCTCCATGGATGGTCAGGAATCGACGGGGCTGGGTCGGTGGGAGAGTACGCGCCCGTGACAGCCGACTGGCGAGAGCCGCTCCTCGCCGGGTCGACGCTGCTGGACGTGCGACTGACCCGCCGGGACCCAGCCGGGTGGCCCGGCTACACGCCGGCCGCGGCCGTGCGCGCCTACCGGCTGAGGGGTGGCCCGGGCCGTCCGGGACCGGTTGCGGTCGCGTGGAACTTCTCGGTCTTCGGCGGCTCCTTCGGTGAAGACGACGCGACGACGCTGGTCGCCGCGGCGCGCGCGGCCGTCCGTGAACGGGTGCCGCTCATCACCCTTGTCCGGTCCGGCGGCACCCGGCTGCAGGAGGGGATGGCCGCCCTGGTCGGCATCGCGCGGGCCCGGCTGGCGCTGCTGGCCCTGGCCGAGGCCGGCCTGCCGCACCTGTGCGTGGTCGACGCTCCGACGACCGGGGGCGTGTGGGTCAGCGTGGGCGCGGCCGCGGACCTGCGGTGCGCCGTCGCAGGCGCGACGGTCGGGTTCGCCGGACCGCGCGTCGTCGAGGCCGTCACCGGGGTGCGCCCCAGGCCCGCCAGCCACACCGCCGAGAGCGCGTACGCCGCAGGGCTGGTCGACGCCCTGCTCGCACCCGAGCAGGTGGCCGGCTGGCTGGCCGGGGCCCTGCAGGCTTTCACGCCTGAGCCTGCGGAGGTGGTGACGGAGCTGGTGCCGGGCCGGGCGGAGCCGACCGCGACGACCGGGTGGGAGCAGGTGCAGCGGGCGCGGGCACGTACCCGGGGCGGGGTCGACCTGCTGGCCGAGCTGCTGACCGACCGGGTCCCGCTGCGCGCCCGTCACGGCGACGACACGGTGACCGCTGTCGTCGGACGGCTGGCCGGTCGCCCTGTCGTCGGCGTCGCGCTGGCCTCCCGACCCCGCACCCTGGTCACTCCGGACGGCTTCCGACTGGCTGCTCGCGGGTACCGGCTCGCGTCGCGGCTCGGGTTGCCGGTGCTGTCGCTGGTCGACACCCCTGGCGCCGACCCGTCCGCGGCCAGTGAGGCCGACGGGCTGGTGGTGGCGATCGGCGAGGCGATGGACGCGCTGCTGACCTGCCGGACCCCGACTGTCTCCGTCGTACACGGCGAGGGTGGCTCGGGCGGCGCACTCGCAGCCGCCGTCACCGACGCCGTCCTGGTCATGAGCGACGCCTACTTCGCCGCCATCGGCCCGGAGAGCGCCGCGGCGACCCTGCGCCGCCCCTCTGAGCAGTGCGCCGAGCTGATGGGCATCACGCCGGCGGACCTGCTCGCCCTCGGGGCGGCTGATGAGGTCCTCAACGATCCCTGGCGCGCCGTCGCCCACCTGGACGCGCAGAGCTCGGTGCCCGGTGACGTCCGGCGGGCCCTGCGCCTCGAACGGTGGTCGTCACCGCTGCCTGGCGCGTTGTGACCCCAAGCACATACGGTCCGACCAGCCGATGCTGGGTAACCCGGTGACGGCCGCCCGACCGCTTCGACAGGCCCGACAAGGAGCACGCGTGCGCCACCCCCGACCCGGCTCCGCCCTGCTGTCCAGGGCCACGCGTACGACGCGCCGCGGGATGACGACCCTGTGCACCCCGGCTGGGTTGCGCGGCGCAGGCACCGAGCTGGCCTGGGTGGCCGCGCACGTCGCCCTCTACCCGCTCGGCGTCGTCGCCGAGCGAAGCGCCCGGACGGCTCGAGAGGAACTCGGCCGCTTCTCGCTGGCGGACCTACCGCCGATACAGCGCGGGCTGCTCATCGGTGACGTGGTCGCCGCGGGCACACCGATCATCCTGGTGCACGGGCTGGTGGACAACCGCTCCATCTTCACGTTGCTGCGGCGGGCGCTGCTGCGTCGGGGCTTCGGCCGGGTTCTCACCCTCAACTACAGCCCCTTCACGCAGGACGTCCGTTCCGTGGCGAACCGGCTCGAGAAGCTGGTCGAGCAGACCTGCGCCGAAACCGGCTACGAGCGCGTCCACATCATCGGTCACTCCCTCGGCGGTCTGGTCGCCCGGTGGTACGTCCAGAAGCTCGGCGGTGACGCGCGCGTCCACACGCTGTGCACCCTCGGCACGCCGCACGGCGGCACCTGGGCGGCGAACCTGCTGCCACAGCGCGTCGTCCGCCAGCTCCGTCCGGGCTCGGACGTCATCACCGAGCTGGCCACCCCAGCGTCCGGTTGCCGTACTAGGTTCGTAGCGTTCTGGAGCGACCTCGACCAGCTGATCGTGCCGAAGCACTGCGCCCGAATCGACCATCCCGACCTGCAGGCCCGCAACGTGCTGCTGCAAGGGGTCGGGCACATGTCGCTGCCCATCGACGGGCGGGTGGTGCGCGAGATCGCCGGGCTGCTGGCGCAGCTAGAGGAGGACGGGAGCACGGTCACGGCCGGGGTCACCCCGATCGCGGCCGGGGTCCCCTCGATCGCGGCCGGGGCCGGCGTGGCCCCCCTCGCGGCCGAAGTCACCCCGATCGCGGCCGGGGCCGGCGTGGCCCCGTCGAGCGGCCTCGGACGCCGGGCCGTCCCGGCCGAATGCCCTCCCGTCACCCGCGGCTAACCCAGCTCACAAGGCGTCAGCTACAGGTACTGGGCGCGCGACGGTCAGGAACCGGCGCAGGACGGCAAGCAGTTGGACTGCGGCGGCGAGACCCGACCCTCAGGCGGGCGGGGACTGGCACGCGGCGGCGAGGATCGGGACATGACCCGGTCCACCGCCGGGACCGGGTCACAACCCGACTCTCAGCGTGCGGAGGGTCGTTGGCGGCGACCCACGGCGGGCGGAGGCACCCGGGAGGTGGCGTTGCCCACAGTTCGACGGTGGGCGCGCCTGCACGGCCGCGTGTCCTATAACGTTGAGGTAACGAACCGCTGTCGCCTCGCGGGCCCTAAGCCGACCGCGACCCAGATCAGCCGTCTACCTGCTGCGCCCGCTGGACTGCGGGACCTCGGCGCCCCCGACCTGGAGAGCCCCGCACCGTGCCCTTCGACGCCCACCCTGCCCGCACGGACCCTCGCGAGGACCGGGCCCGCCGTCTGCCGGCCGTCCGAATGGTCCTGCTCGGGGGCCTGGGACTCGGCCTGCTCGGCCTGGCCGTCCCAGCCGCGCACTCGTCCGCCCATGGGGCGACACCCAGCGCCGATGCCCACGCCAGCGCGCTGCCCGAGGAGCTGGCCGTCCCCTACCTAGGCCAGGTCGACGCCCCGGCCGCCGGCGCAGCCCTGACCCGCGACGCCCTGACCCGAGCCAGCCGGTCCCGCCCCGCCGCACCCCGCCCCGCCGCACCGGGTCCCGCAGCTGGCCGGGCGGTCACGGGGCCACGGTGGGTCCGGCCGGTCGACGCTCCCGTCATCAGCGGCTTCGGACAGCGGTGGGGCCGGCCGCACTTGGGTGACGACTTCGCTGCGTCGTACGGCGCCCCGATCCACGCGATCGGCGAGGGCGTCGTGGTCGGCGCCGGCTACCAGCCGGAGGAGGCTGGCTACGGCCAGATCACCCTGATCCAGCACGCGGGCGGCATCACCAGCGCCTACGCCCACCAGTCCCGGATGCTGGTCCGCGTCGGCGAGCACGTCACGGTCGGCCAGGTCATCGGCTACGTCGGATCGACGGGACACGTCACCGGCCCGCACTTGCACTTCGAGATCCGTACGTCGAGGCACAGCGGCCAAATCGACCCGCGCCCGTGGCTGCGGGAGCACGACGTGGTCGTCTAGAGCTTCTCCAGCGGGGCGTACCTCAGCAGCAGCCACTTCGCGCCGGTGCCCGGGCCGAAGTCGACCTCGGCCTGGGCCGAATCACCCGCCCCGCGGCTCGCCGTGACGGTGCCCAGGCCAAAGGCGTCGTGGGTCACCCGGTCACCAACGTCCAGCGAGGGGATGGCTCGCAACCCTGGCCCAGCGGTCCGCCCCCGCGCTGGCGAGGCCATCATCCGGGTAGCGGCTTGCGACAGCGCCGGCGTCGAGGTCACGGTGGACTCCAGCCGGCGCCAGTCCATGAGGTGCTCGGGCACCTCGTCGAGGAACCGCGACGGCGGGTTGTACGACGTCTGCCCCCAGGCCGACCGCAAGTGGGCCCGACTTACGTAGAGCCGCTGACGGGCCCGGGTGATGCCGACGTACGCCAGGCGGCGCTCCTCCTGCAGCTCGGCCGCGTCGCCGAGGGCGCGCAGGTGCGGGAACACGCCGTCCTCCAGGCCGGTCAGGAAGACCGCGGGGTACTCCAGGCCCTTGGCGGCATGCAGCGTCATCAGGGTGACGACGCCGCCGGTGCCGTCGGCGTCCGGGATGGTGTCGGCGTCCGCGACCAGCGAGACCTGCTCGAGGAACTCCGGGACACCGCCGTCGGGCACCCGCTCCTCGAACTCGCGAGCCACACCAACCAGCTCGGAGAGGTTCTCGACGCGGCTCTCGTCCTGCGGGTCGACCGACTCCGACAACTCGGCGAGGTAACCGGTGCGGTCGAGTACCGCCTCCAGCACCTCGGCCGGCGGCATGTTGCCGGCGACCAGCGCCCGCAGCTCGTCCATGAGGTCGACGAAGTCGCGGACCGCCTTGGCCGACCGGGGCGCCATGCCGACGACGTCGTCGCAGGCCTGCAGGGCGACGGCGAACGGGATCCGTTCGCGCGACGCGTGCGCCTCGATGCAGGCCTCGGCCCGGTCGCCGATGCCGCGCCGCGGCGTGTTGAGGATGCGGCGCAGCGACACCGTGTCCGACGGGTTGGCCAGCACCCGCAGGTAGGCCAGCGCGTCCCGGACCTCCCGGCGCTCGTAGAAGCGGACGCCGCCGACCACCCGGTAGGGAAGACCGACCCGGATGAACACCTCCTCGAACACTCGGGACTGTGCGTTCGTGCGGTAGAAGACGGCCACGTCGTGCGGCTGCACCGTGCCGGCGTCGCAGAGCGAGTCCACCTCCTGCGCGACGAAAGCGGCCTCGTCGTGCTCGTTGTCGGCGACGTAGCCCACGATGCGCTCGCCGTCGCCGGCGTCGGTCCACAGCCGCTTGTCCACGCGCCCGGAATTCTTGGCGATGACGGCGTTGGCGGCAGTGAGGATTGTCTGCGTCGACCGGTAGTTCTGCTCCAGCAGCACGACAGCGGCCTGCGGGTAGTCGACCTCGAAGTCCATGATGTTGCGGATGTCGGCGCCCCGGAAGGCGTAGATCGACTGGTCGGCGTCACCGACGACGCACAGCTCGGCAGCCGGCAGGTCGCCCACCGGCTTCGTGAGCTCCTTCACCAGCGTGTACTGCGCGTGGTTGGTGTCCTGGTACTCATCGACCAGCACGTGCCGGAACCGCCGCCGGTAGTGCTCGGCGACGTCCGGGAACGCTTGCAGGAGGTGGACGCTCGTCATGATCAGGTCGTCGAAGTCCAGCGCGTTGGCCTCGCGCAGCCGCTGCTGGTAGCGCGCGTAGACCTCGGCCCGGATCTCCTCGTGGGAGCCGGCGGCCTGCGACGCCGCGCTCTCCCAGTCGACCAGCTCGTTTTTGAGGTCGCTGACCTGGTTGCTCATGGCCCGCGCAGGGAAGCGCTTTGGGTCGAGGTCGAGATCCCGGCAGACCAGCGTCATCAGCCGCTGCGCATCGGCCTGGTCGTAGATCGAGAACGTCGAGGTGAAGCCGAGCTTCTTGGCCTCGGCCCGCAGGATCCGGACGCACGCGCTGTGGAACGTCGAGACCCACATCGCCCGGGCCCGGCCACCGACCAGGGCGGCGACCCGCTCCTTCATCTCCCCGGCCGCCTTGTTGGTGAAGGTGATCGCCAGGACCTCGCCCGGCTGCACCTCGCGGGCACTGAGCAGGTAGGCGATCCGGGTGGTGAGGACCTTGGTCTTGCCCGAGCCGGCGCCGGCGACCACCAGCAGCGGCGCGCCGGCGTGCACGACGGCCTGTCGCTGCGGCGGGTTCAGGCCCTCGAGCAGGCGGTCCGACGGGGGCGTGCGGACGGCCGGAGCGGAGATGTCGAACACCCGTTCAGCCTACGTCCGGCCGAGCCGTCGAGCCCCTGTGAACAGCTCAGGTCGGCGCCTCACCCTGCCCGGCCAGGAACCGCTCGAGCTCAGCTCCCAACTCGTCGGCACTGGGCAGCTGGGCCTCGACCAGCAGGGACCGGCCGCGACCGGCGACAAAGGCGTCGTACTGCTCCTCGAGGGCGTGGACGACCTCGGCGACCTCGGGCGCACCGGCCACCTGCTCGTCGAGGGAGGTGCGGGTGGTGGCGGCCGCCTCGTCGAGGGCGTCGACCGGAAGCTGCAGGTCACCGGCTTTGGCCACCTCACGCACGAGGGCCGCCGCCGCAGCCGGGTAGGCGGCCTGCGAGACGTAATGCGGCACGTGGACGGCGAAGCCCATCGCCTCCATGCCGGCCTCCCCGAGTCGCAGCTCGAGCAGGTGACCGGCGCTCGCGGGCACCTGCACCGTCTCGATCCAGGGCTCGTACGACGCGACGAGCTCCGGCGGGGCGCCGTGCGCGATGATCCCGACCGGCCGGGTATGCGGCAGGCCCATCGGGATGGCGTTCAGGCCGATGGAGCGGCGCACCCCGAGGGCGGTGCACAGCTGCTGAACCGCGACGACGAACCGCTCCCATTGCACGTCCGGCTCCGGCCCGGCCAGCAGTAGGAACGGTGTGCCGGCCTGGTCGCGGAGCAGGTGGAGGGCGAGATCGGGAGCGTCGTAGGACTCCCAGTGGTCCTTCGCGAAGATCATCACCGGGCGACGGGCGCGGTAGTCGAACAGCTGGTCCACGTCGAACCGGGCGACGACCTCCCCCTCGAGGGTGGACAGCAGGTGGTCGACGGCCAGCTTGCGGGCCCCGCCGGCGTCGATGAAGCCCTCCAGGGCCTGCACCAGCACCGGCCGGTCCAGCGCGGGACGGTCGGGGTAGAGCTCGTAGAGCTCACTCGGGTCGAGCTTGCGCATGGGAGTCCTCCTGGTGTCCCAACGCCGAGGGGCGGCACAGACCTTCCCTGCGACATCGCACCGTCCCTAGGACATCATCGGGGCATGACTGAGCAGCAGGGGGAGCGCGCGCTGGTCGTGGTCGCGCACCCGGACGACGTGGACTTCGGCTCGGCGGGCACGATCGCCGGCTGGACCGACGAGGGGATCGAGGTGACGTACTGCATCTGCACCGACGGCGATGCCGGTGGCTTCGACCCGGCGGTCCCGCGGGACCAGATCGGCGGGATCCGGCGCGACGAGCAACGGGCGGCGGCCAAGGAGGTCGGCGTGGACTCGGTGGTCTTCCTGGGCTACCCCGACGGGCAGCTGGTCGCGAGCTTCGACCTGCGGCGCGACATCAGCCGGGTGATCCGGCAGGTCCGGCCGCAGCGGCTGCTGATGCAGAGCCCGGAGATCAACTGGGAGCGGCTGGGTGCTTCCCACCCGGACCACAGGGCGGCCGGTGAAGCGACGCTGTGCGCGGTCTACCCGGACGCCCGCAACCCGTTCACCCACGTCTCGCTGCTGCGGGACGAGGGCCTGGAGGCGTGGACCGTCCACGACGTCTGGGTGATGGCCGCCGGCACGACGTCGGGCGCCAACCGCTGGGTGGACGTGACGGACACCTTCGACCGCAAGGTGGCGGCGCTGCGGCAGCACGTCTCGCAGACCAGCCACATGGCGGACCTGGAGGGCATGCTGCGCGGCTGGCTCAGCGCCAACGCCCTCAGCGGCGGGCTGCCGGACGACCGGCTGGCCGAGTCCTTCCGGGTCATCGCCGTCCCCTGATACCCGGGTACGACGAGCCGCGGGCTACTGGTGCTCGCCCGCTCGCCCGCCGAGACGCACCAGCTGCGAGCCGACCAGCCGGAGCGACAGCGGGACTGCCCAGGCCACCAGGACCGCCGGCAGCAGGAGCAGATGCGGGCCCTTGACTGCTCCGGCGGCCAGCAGCAGGGCCACGCCGGAGCCGACGGCCGCGGTCACACCCCACCGGGCGGGGGCGAAGCCCCGCCGCGCGGCGGCATCGACGGCCCCCACGAACGGCACGACGGTCAGCCCGACCAGCAGGGCCAGGACGGTGCCCGTGACGAGGAGAACGGCCAGCACAGAGAGGATCACAGCGGCAGGCCGATGCCGAGCACGGCGCTGATCGCCAGCCCGAGCACCAACAGCGCGCCGGCCCGCGAGGTGTGCACGAAGCCGATGGCTGCGAACCACAGCGGCCAGACCGGGAAGCCCGGCGGGGGCTCGGCCGGCTTGGGCTCGCGCAGCGCCTTGGCGACCTTGCGGGCGATGGGCAGGTAGCCCAACACCACCAGCGAGGGCCACGGCAGGGCACCCAGGAGCACCGCCAGCACGACGGTGACATAGAAGCCGTAGACCAGCCCGACGGTCAGCGACCGGGCGCGGTCCTCGCCCAGGATGACGGGGATGGTGCGGGTGCCGGTCGGCTCGTCGTACGGGATCTTGTCGATGTGCTTGCCCATCAGCACGGTGGTGCACAGCACGCCGTACGGCACCGAGGCGACCCAGACCTGCCAGGGCAGGTCGCCGACCGCTGAGAAGTACGTGCCCGCAACCATGATCGGCCCCCAGGTGACGAAGACGTCGGGCTCACCGAGGCCGTGCTTTTTCAGCCGCAGCGGCGGGGCGGTGTAGGCGTAGGACAGCGCGAGACCGCCTACGGCAAAGGCGATGACGGGCCAGCCGCGTTGGCTGGCGATGATGACCATGATGACGAAGTCGGCCAGGGTGCAGATCCCGATCGCGCCCAGCAGCTGCTGGCGCGTGACGAGGCCCGACAGGATCGGGTGCGGTGCGTAGAGGGCGCGGGGGTAGGCGTCGGTGTCCAGGCCGATGTCGGTGTCAGCGAGGTCGTTCATGAGGTTGTTGGCCGTGTGGGCGATCGTGATCCCCAGCAGTGCCAGCAGGAACAGGCCCGCGGAGAACCCCGTCGCGCGTACGGCGAGCAGCCCGGCGACCAGGCCGGCGACGATCGTCATGGGCAGCACGGCGGCGCGGGTGACGACGACCCAGCGGGTGACGCCGTCCAGCGACTCGATCGGCCGGTCCGGTGGCGGGTTGGTGGTCTTGAGGGCGTAGAGGACGGCGCCGCGGCGGCCCGGTCCCGGGGGCGCCAGCAGGCGGCTCTCGCTCATGGGGCGAGCGTACGGTGACCGCCCGTAGCCTGCCCGGCATGAGCTCCCGACCCGCGGCCGGTGGCGGCCGCTGGGTGACGGTGCCGCCGGAGCGGCTCCCCCGCTGGTTGGCCGGCTTCGATGAGCGGCACGGCGCCGTCGACACGTCGTACGACGAGACCTCGGTGCGGCTCGCCGGCGCCGATGGCACGGTGGCCGAGATCGAGGTGCCGTTCCCGCCGCTGACAGGCGATCTGGTCGAGCATGTGCAGCGGGAGCGGACCGTCGGGGTGCTGCTGGTCCGACTCGGCGGCCATGCGGTCGGGGTGTTCCGTGGCCCGACCTTGGTCACCTCGAAGGTGGGTTCGCGGCAGGTGCACGGGCGGTCGGCTGCCGGCGGCTGGTCGCAGCAGCGGTTCGCCCGTCGCCGCGAGAACCAGTCGACAGCGGCGATGTCGGCCGCCGCTGATACCGCGGTGCGGGTGCTCGTCGGGGTGCCGCTGGACGCGGTCATGGTGGGTGGGGAGCGCACGGCCGTCGACACCGTCCTGGCGGACCGTCGGCTGGCCCCGCTGCTGCCGCTGGTCACCGGGCGGTTGGTCGACGTGCCCGATCCCCGGCTGACCGTGCTGCACAAGGCGCCGTGGCGGGACGTCTGGATCCGCGTCGTCGACCCCTGAGGGCGGACGGCCGCGGGGGTCTGGGCGGGCGCCGCTAGTCGACGCCAGCCCGCGACCGACAGGTCTAACGACCTATCGCGCCGAGCTTGCCTGCCATGCCACCGGCCGCCCGCAGGGCGATGCCGGGCTCGTACGACGCGCCGGCCTCGAAGCGCCCCTGCTGCGCCCGGGCCTCCTCGACCGCACCCAACAGCAGCTCGGCCGGGGCGACGGACGACGGCCAGAGGTAGAGCGACATCGAGCCGGGGATGGTGTTGACCTCGTTGACATGCAGCACGTCGCCGACCAGCAGCAGGTCGACGCGCGCCAAACCTCGCAGGCCGGTCACCTCCACGACGGCCGCGACGAGCCGCTCAGCCTCCCGCGTCACCGAGTCCGGCACCTGGGCGGGCAGCTCGCGGGGAGCAGCAACCAGACCGTCGGCCTGGAGGTACTTCTGCCCGTAGGAGTAGATCCCTTCGCCAGAGGGCGCAAGCGGCTTCTCCAGCAACGACACCGAGAAGCTCGGGTGCGTGCGGAAGGCCATGTTGAGGTCGACCGCTCCGGCGGTGAACGGCTCCAGGACCGCGCCGGCCCGGGTGTGCACGCTGCCCTTCGCATACGCCCTGGCACTTGCCAGGTCCTCCACGACCTCGATGCCGATGGAGCTGCCGCCAAAGCGCGGCTTGACGATGTACGGCCCGTCGAAGGGTGGCTCGGCCGCTGTAAGCGCGACCCGCGGCAGCGTCGGGATCCCGGCGGACTGCAGGACCGCCCCGAACGCGAGCTTGTCCATGCCCAGCGCCGCGAGCGGCGCGGGACCGCCGCTCATCGGCACGCCGAGCAGGTCGAACACGGCGTTGAGCCCGCCGTTCTCACCGGAGCCGCCGTGGCAGCAGTTCAGCGCCGCCGACATCGCGAGCGGCTTCGCTCCGCCGAGGCCCTTCTTGACACCGAAGCCGCTACGCAGGTCCAGCGACAGCCGGGTGCCCGCTTTGGGCGGCCCCTCCAGAAAGTCCTTGGCCTCCAGTGCCGCCGGGCACAACACCCAGTCCCCGGCCCGCGTCCAGTAGATCGCGGCGACGTCGTGGCCGGCGTCGCGCAGGACCCGCTCGGACAGCAGACCGGTGAGGATGGAGATGTCGTGCTCCGGCGACGGTCCGCCGAACACGACGGCCAGCTGGCCGTCAGCCACAGGAGATCCTCGTCACGGGTAGTGGTCGGGCAGGTCGTTCTCGAACAGTACGACGTCGCCGGGGACGGACCGCTGCTCCACGAGGGCGACGGCAGCAGCCCGGTCCGCTACCTCCACGACCGCGGTGGACTGGCCGGACGCGCCCTCGACCAGGGCCGCGCCGTTGGTCCGGCCGACCACGACCAGGGTCGCCACACCCGACTGCGCGACGTCCCGCGCCAGCTGCTCGTTGCGCTCGGCCTGGACCTCGCCGAGCTCCACCATGCCGGGGGTGACGACGTGGGCCCGGCCGCCTGACCGGCCGGCGAGCTCGACGGCTCGCTGGACGGCCATGGCGGCCCCCGCGGGGTTGGAGTTGTAGGTGTCGTCGAGGATCCAGCTGCCCCCTGGCTGCGCGACGGCCTCCAGCCGGTGCGCGACGGTGGGCAGGTCGGCCAGCCGGCGCAGCAGCAGCCGCAGGTCCTCTCCCAGGGCCAGTGCCGCACCCAGCGCGACGGCCGCGTTGCCCGGCACCGCGGTCTCGGCGAGCTCGACCACCCCGAGGTCCTCGCCGCCCACGTGCAGGTGCCCGTCGACCAGCGCGACGTCCGCGCCGACGTCGGTCACGGAGCAGCGGATGACCTGCTGACCACGCCGGGCGCAGTCGTCCCCGAGCTGTCGCAACAGATCGTCGTTGGCGTTTACGACGACGGCGCGCGCTCCTTGGGTGATCTCAGCCTTGGCGGCAAGGACGCCCTGGCGGGTCTTCATCCGCTGCAGGTGCATCTCCCCGATGGCGGTCAACACGGCGATGTCCGGCGGGAAGACCCGGCACAGCGCCTCGATCTCACCGGGGCCGTAGGTGCCCATCTCGGCGATGAAGACCTCGGTCCCGGGCAGCAAGGCGTCGTTGACCGCCTTGGACAGCCCCATCGCGTTGTTGAAGCTGGCCGGGCTGGCCAGGACGCTGCGGGTGGAGGCGAGCAGGTGGGCCAGGTAGTTCTTGGTCGAGGTTTTGCCGTAGGACCCGGTGATCGCCACGACGGTCGGCTGCACCGTCGCCACCTTCTCCTTGGCCTGCAGGAGGAAGCGCCGGGACAGGCGCTCCTCGACCGGGCGGGTGACGGCCAGTCCGAGGTCCACGATGAACGGCAGCGCGACCGCGGCGAGGGCAGCGGTGAAGGGCAGCAGTAGGCAGAGCACCACGACGATCCCGGCGATCAGGCCGGCCAGCCGGCGGACGCGGGACGTCCAGTGCAGGGGTGAGGTACGGCCGCGAAACGGCAGCCCGATGGGAACGACGAGCGACACCGCTGCCGCGCCCAGGTAGATCCACGGCGTGGTCAGGACGCCGACGACCAGCAGTGCCGGGCCGAGCAGCCCGACGTAGCGCGTGCGCGGGTCGACCGAAGCCCACAGGTTCGCCACCCAGGACGACGAACCCGGCAGGTAGTGCTCGCGCTGGGCCACCCGCAGCCAGCGCGGCAGCCCGACGAGCGCAGCAACCAGGCAGAGCAGCTGGACGACGAGGTGCGTCACGTTCACGCTCATGCCGCCAGCCGCTCCCGCAGCAGGGCGAGCAGCGGCTGGTCGAGCAGGTGCCCGGACGTCGGGCTGACCGTCAGCGTCGCGTCCGGCAGCAGCGCCTGCGCCTCCCGGGCCATCGGCAGCGGGGCGGCCGTGTCCGACGCTCCCCACACCAGGCTCACCGGTGCGGCGATGCCCGACAGCAGGTCCCGGTAGTCCTCGTTGACCAGCCGTACCAGACAGTCCCGCATGACGCCCTGCGCAGCCCGGTAGTCCGCCGAACCCCGCTTGCGGCGCTCGGCCTCCATCCGGTCGTCGCTCAGCAGCCCCAGCCGGTTTAGCCGCTTCACGGCCCGGAAGGCCAGCGGCGGCTTCCCCGACGAGGGCGTACGACGCAGCAGCGGGACCCCGGTCAGGACCAGCTCCGACACCAACTCCGGCCAGCCCGCGGCGAGCTGGACGGCGATCCGGCCACCGAAGGAGTGACCCACCACGGTCCAGCCACCCTCGGCCAGCACCGGCGCGAGCAGGCCGGCAAACTCCTTCGAGCCCCAGGCGGCAGGCGGCGGCGGCGACGCCCCGAAGCCGGGCAGGTCGGGCACGAGAGCGGCCACGCCCGACACCGCCGGCAGCAGGTCGGCGCGGGTACGCCCCCAGCCGTGCAGGGCGAGCACTCTGGCTGTTGGGCCGGTCTTCTCGGCCAGGACGGCGCCGTCGAGCAGGGCGGTGAGGGCCACCGTCAGCCGCCGCGCTGCGCGGCGCTGCGCACGAGGGTGGCGTAGACCTCGGCCAGGTCGCGCCCGGCGCTCGTGACGGCCAGCGGGAAGGTGCTGGTCTCCGTCAGGCCGGGGGTGACGGCGGCCTCCAACACCTGCGGGGTGCCGTCCCAGATCAGATCGACCCGCGAGAGGTCCCGAAGGCCCAGCAGGCCGTGGACCCGCTCGGCCGCTGCACGCACGGCGGGCACGTCGACCCGCGGGTCGTCGTCGGCCATAGAGGTGTAGCGGACCTGCGAGGAGGCGTCGTACCGCGCTCGGTAGTCGTAGCTGGTGCCTGCGGGAACCTCGATGAGCATCGGGGCGAGAGCCGTCGGCCCGTCGCCGAGGTCCAGGACCGGCACCGTGACCTCCGGCCCGTCGACGTGAGCCTCGAGCAGCACCTCCGGCGCGTAGGCGAAGGCCTGCACGAGCGCCCCCGGCAGGTCGGCTTCCGAGCGCACCACGCTCACCCCGAGGGCAGACCCGCCGGCCACCGGCTTCACGACGAGCGGCAGCCCGATGACGCCATCCACCAGGGCGTAGAGGTTCTCCGGGCCGACCTCGCGGAAGATGGTGCTGGGCAAGGTGACCCAGCGCGGGGTCGGGATTCCGGCCTCCACCATCCGGGTCTTGGCGATGGCTTTGTCATACGCCGCGCGGCACGCCCCGGCGGTGGTGCCGACGTAGGGCAGACCGGCCAGCTCCAGCAGCGCCTGGACGGTGCCGTTCTCACCGGATCCGCCGTGCAGCGCGACGAAGGCGACGTCGGCGTCCCGCTGTGAGAGCAACCCGACGAAGCGCTCGTCCACGTCCCAGGCATCGACCTCGAGGCCGCCCTTGACCAGCTGTTCGGCGAGCCGGCGACCCGAGCGCACGGAGACGTCGCGCTCGTGGGACAGCCCGCCGGAGATCACCGCTACCCGCTGCACGAGGGGCAGGCTAGTGGTCGGCGGGGGTCCAGGCAGCCAGGCCCCGTCGGTCGGCCGAGGGGTCGGGCGGTGCCCGGCTGGGGAGGATGCCGGCATGACGACGCCCGTGGACCTGCCCGAGGAGAACTCCCTCGAGGAGACGGTGCTGCCGACCTTCACCGTGTTCGCCCGCTTCCTCGAGCGCGCGCCCGATGGTGCGACCGCCGTGCGGCAGGTCGTGGACCGGCTGACGGCAGCTCAGGAGCCGTTCCACGAGATCACCGTCCGGGAGGAGGACGGCGTGCAGCTCGTGCTGGTCCGGTTCGTCCTGGTGAGCGTCGATGCCCACATCGCCGTGACGGGACTGTCCGAGACGCTGGTGTCGGCCGGGACCGGGGCGGACGAGGTGTGGGCGGGCCCGCAGCTGCCCTAAGGGTGAGGTCGCGATCCCGCCAGACACCGGACCTGGCCCGCGGCAGGCTGGTGGGGTGTACCAGCAGACCGACCAGTGCCTGCGCGCCGTCCGCGCCCAGGATGCACGCTTCGACGGGTGGTTCTTCACGGCGATCGTGACGACCGGCATCTACTGCCGTCCCAGCTGCCCAGCCGTCCCCCCGAAGGCCGCCAACGTCCGCTTCCTGCCGAGTGCGGCAGCCGCCCAGGCGGCCGGCTTCCGGGCCTGCAAGCGCTGCCGCCCGGACGCCTCGCCCGGCTCACCGGAGTGGGACTCCCGCTCGGACCTGGTGGCCCGCGCCGTGCGGCTGATCGCCGACGGCGTCGTCGATCGCGAGGGTGTACCGGGGCTGTCGGCCCGGCTGGGCTACAGCCGGCGGCAGCTCGAGCGGCTGCTGCAGGCAGAGCTCGGGGCCGGACCGCCGGGCCTGGCCCGTGCGCAGCGGGCGCAGACCGCGCGGCTGCTCGTGGAGACGACCGACCTGCCGCTGGCAGACGTTGCCCTGGCCGCCGGCTTCGGCAGCGTCCGGCAGTTCAACGACGTCGTGCGTGAGGTCTTCGCGACCACCCCTGGAGACCTGCGGGCACGGGCCCGACGCTCGGACCCCGCGCCCGCCGGCACCGTGGTCCTGCGACTGCCGTTCCGCCGGCCGCTATGGCCTGACAACCTGTTCGGGCACCTGGCAGCGACCGCCGTTCCCGGCGTCGAGGAGTGGCGGGACGGGGCATACCGCCGGACCCTGCGGCTACCGCACGGCGCCGGGGTGGTCGGGTTGACCCCCGGTCCGGAGCACATCGTGTGCCGCCTGGCCCTGACCGACCTGCGCGACCTGTCGGTGGCGATCGCCCGCTGCCGGCGGCTGCTGGATCTCGACGCCGACCCGGAGGCCGTCGACGCCCAGCTGGCGGAGGACCCGGCGTTGACGCCGCTGGTCGCGAAGGCCCCAGGTCGTCGGGTACCGCGCACCGTTGATGAGAGGGAGCTGGCCCTGCGCGCCGTACTCGGCCAGCAGGTCAGCACCGCCGCCGCCCGCACCCACGCCGGCCGGCTGGTCGCGGCCCTGGGCGAGCCGGTCGATGACCCGGCCGGAGGCCTGACGAGGCTGTTCCCCAGCGCGGCCGCCGTCGCGGAGGTCGACCCGGCGACCCTGGCCATGCCGGCCACCCGCCGCCGCACCCTGGTCGGGCTGGCCCGGGCCCTGGCCGACGGCGCCGTCGACCTGGATCCCGGCGCCGACCGGCTGCGCGCCCGCGCCGACCTGCTGGCACTGCCCGGCATCGGCCCGTGGACGGTGGAGACCGTCGCCATGCGTGCCCTCGGCGACCCGGACGCGTTCCTGCCGACCGACCTCGGTGTCATCCAGCTCGCCCGTCGTCTGGGACTGCCGGCCGGTGCCGGCCTGCTCGCCCACGCGGAGCGGTGGCGTCCCTGGCGGGCCTACGCGGTCCAGCACCTGTGGGCGGTCGGCGACCACGCCGTGAATTCGATCCCCTTGGAGGACAGCCGATGAGGACCCACACGATCGTCGACAGCCCGGTCGGTCCGCTCACTCTGGTCGACGACGGGGGCGAGCTGGCCGGTCTCTGGATGACCGAGCAGCGGCACCTGCCGGAGCCGGCCGGTCACGGCGAGCGGGACGACACCGTGCTGCCCGCGCTGCGCGAGCAGCTGGACGCCTACTGGCGGCGCGAGCTGACGGACTTCGACGTACCGCTGGCGGTGCAGGGAACGGCGTTCCAGCAGCGGGTCTGGGCGGCGCTGCGCCGCATCCCGTACGGCGGGACCTGGTCATACGGCCGGCTGGCCCTCGAACTCGGCCAGCCGGGAGCGAGCCGCGCCGTCGGTCTGGCGAACGGCCGGAACCCGGTCGGCATCGTCGTGCCCTGCCACCGCGTGGTCGGCAGCACCGGCCGCCTCACCGGCTACGGCGGCGGGTTGGAGCGCAAGCGGTTCCTGCTCGACCTCGAGGCCACCCCGGCGTTGTTCTGAACGAGCCGGCGCGGTGTCCCGTCAGGCGGAGCGGCGGCGGCGGCGCAGCACGCCGCCCACACCGAGCAGCACCAGCGCGCCGGTGGCCAGCATGGGGTTGGCGCCGGTCGCCGCGAGCAGGCCGGACGAGCGACTTGTTCCCGCAGCAACACCCGCCGAGCTACCGGTGCCGCCCGGGGTACTGAAGCGGCCGGGGCTGCGAGCGCCCGGCAGCTGCGACGACGGCCGCCGGACCGTCGGCTTGTGGACGGCAGCGGCGTACAGGAACGGCCCGGTGCTCTGGCGCATGACCATGTCGACCGCGCCCTTGCTGCCGCTCTTGACGTCGGTCTTGCAGGCCCCGACGCAGCCGTCGGAGTAGGCGACCAGCACCCGGCCCACCTTGTCGACCGTGATGTCGTTGAAGTCCAGCAGGTTGCGCTGCTTGCACAGGTTGTCGTCGGTGGCGTTCTTGTTCGAGGTGCCCTGCAAGGAGATGCAGCCCCGCTGCACCGGGTCCTTGGGCGTCGTGTCGACGGTCGTCCAGCTCTTTCCGCTATTCAGGGTGGTGGCAATGTAGAGGTGCCACTCGCCGACGAAGCCGTTGTGCTGGTCGTCGCCCTTGCCCGGTGTGCCGATGAAGGCGAACGCCGCCCGACCGGGCCCGCCGCCGATGACCTCCGGGAACTGCACGTTGTGCAGGCCCAGCGACGAGCTGACGTCGTACGGCTTGGTCCAGGTCTTGCCATGGTCCCCGGTCACCGCGATCCGGGCGCTGCTGGTCGTGCCGAACTTCGTCTCGGAGGGGTTGGTGCCGTCCTCCCAGCCGAAGTAGACGAGGCCGCCCTTGTCAGCGGCCACCGAGGGGTCGCTCTCGTCCTGGTTGTGCCCGCCGGGGACCCGCCGGACCTGCCAGGTGCGGCCGTCGTTCTCGCTGACCGACAGCGCCGGTCCGCCGCCGAAGAACTCCGAGTTGGTGAGGTTGCCGGCGGTCAAAGTGCCGCCGCAGCCCTTGTTCGGCAGGTAGGCGGTGCCGTCCGGGGCGACCCGCAGGTGGCCGTGGATGGCCGAGCACGCGCCGCCGGCGCGCCCCGGGTTGGCCGGGGTGTTGTAGGTCGGCACCCCGTCGCCGAAGGTGACCCCGCCGTTGTCGCTGCGAGCGCAGGTGCTGCTGAAGCCATTCTGCGCGCAGTAGTAGACGGCGTTCCGGTAGCCGGTCAGCCGGGCACCGGTCGGCAGCGTTTGGGTGTAGGGACCACCTCCCACCGTCTGGTGGTCCAACAGGGTGTTCACCCCGCACCCCTGAGAAGGCTTGTAATTCCTGCCGGCGTCATCCGAGAACGAGAACAGGCTGCACACCCCGGCCAGCTGCGAGACAAAGGTCCGCGACGTCTGCTGGTCGGTGAAGGTGATCGCGTCCAGTGAGGTGAGGGAGGAAGGTGCAGTCGCGTCGACCACGGTCACTTTCGCGGGGCGCACCCGGTCGTTCCACGTCATCCGCACGTTCTTCTTCCCGGCGCCGTAGATCGCGGCGTTGGCCTTGAGGTCGTAGCCGATCGAGGGCTCGCCCACCGACAGCCCCGTGGCGTACGGCGTGTAAGTGGGCCTGGGCCGCGGGGCGGCTGAGGCGCTGCTGACGAGCGGCACGACGAGCACGGCGGCGGACGCGGCAGCGACCAGGGCGGCAGAGGGACGGCGCATGGGAAGGTCTTCGACGCCGCGCCGACATCTCCTGCTCAGGAACCGGCGACCGTCACCCCGCCGTCCACGACCAGGGTCTCGCCGGTGATCCAGGAGGCGGCGTCCGACAGCAGGAAGGCGGCCGCCTTGGCGGTGTCCTCCGGCAGGCCGAGCCGCTTCATCGGGTAGGCCGCCGCGACCTCGTCCTCCCGGTCGAGGTAGAGCGCCTCGGCGAACCGGGTCTTGACCACGGCCGGTGCGATGGCGTTGACCCGGACCGTCGGCCCCAGCTCAGCGCCGAGCTGCCGGACCAGGTGGATGAGCGCGGCCTTGCTGGCGTTGTAGGCACCGATCGGGGCGCCGGAGCGCAGGCCGCCGACGCTGGCCACGGCCAGGACGGACCCGCCGTGCTCGGACATCCCGGCCCGCCAGGCCTGCTGCACCCACCCCAGCACGGCCGTCACGTTGACCTCGAAGACCTTGCGGACCGCCGACAGGTCGGCCTCCACGAGCGGGCCGTACTGCGGGTTGACGGCCGCGTTGGCGACCAGCAGGTCCAGCCGCCCGAAGCGCTCCACGGCCAGCGCGACCGCCGCGGCCTGGTGTGCCTCGTCGTCGGCGCTGCCGCGGCTGGTCGCGACCCGGTCGCTGCCGAGCCGGTCGACGACGGCCTGCAGCTCGTCGGGCGCACGGGCGGTGACGACGGCGCTCGCCCCGCGGGCCACCAGCTCCTCGACGATCCCGAGCCCGATCCCTCGGGTGCCGCCGGTCACCAGCACGGTCCGGCCGACGAAGTCCTGCTCCACGTGCGCTCCCGGTGTCCTCACGCCGTCCCCGGCACGGCCGCCGGGTTCGTGATCGGCAGCGTGCCAGGTGCCAGGTGCCGGGCCGTACGACGCAACAGCAACCCGCCCAGCAAGGAGCTGAGGCCGGCCGCGAGGTAACCGGCCCGGTAGCCCCCGGCGTGGGCATGCAGCTCACCGAACAGCACCGGCCCGATGGCGATCCCAACCGTCGCGACCAGCGTCGACCGGGACAGGATCCGCGCGTAGTCGGCGAGCCCGAACGCCTCGCCCACCAGCAGCGGCTGGAGCAGCAGGACGTTGCCGACGGTCAGCCCGAAGACCCCCGCACCGACCAGCAGCGCCAGCGGCCCGTGCGCGAAGGCCAGCAGGGCCAGCGACAGCGCCTGGGTGACCAACAGCAGCCGGCCGAACAGCTGCAGCGGGACCCGGCGCAGGACCACCCCGCCCAGGAACCTCCCGGCGAAGCTGCTGAACGCCGCCAGCGACACGGCCGTCGCGCCCGTTCCGGTGCTCGCCCGCTCGGCCCCCAGCGCGTAGAGGTGGGTGAGCGCCCCGACCTGCGCCAACACGGCCAACGCCTGAGCACCGCTGATCCCCCAGAACGCCTTGCTGCGCAGCGCTGTTCGCGCCAGGGCACCCTCGGGCTGCTGGCCCGGCACGTGCTCAGCGCCGTCGGGAGCCAAGCCGAGACGGGCAGGGTCCGGCAGCAGCAGGGCGGTCGCGGCCAACGCCACGGCCAAGAAGATCACCGCGACCACCGGCATCAGCCGCCGGAGGCTGACGTGGTCGGCCGCCGCGGCGACGGCCGGCGCTACGGCGATCCCGCCTAACGAGAGTCCCGTGGTTGCCACCGCCAGCGCCGTGCTGCGTCGTACGACGAACCAGCGGGCCACCAGGGTGGTTCCCGGGACGATGCCGGCCCCGGCCTGGCCGGCCCCGAGCAGCATGTAGACAGCGAACAACTGCGCAACGGTGTGGACGCGGCCGAGCAGCAGCAGGGCCACCGCCATCGCCACCGCACTGCCCGCGACGACCGGCCGGGCGTCGAAGCGGGACAGCAGCGAGGCGATGCCCACCCCGGCGAGGCCGCCGGACAGGAAGAACAGCGCCGTGGCCTGGCTGACCGACGTCAGCGCGAAGGCACCGCTGGCGGTGAGCGCGTGCAGGTAGACGGTGAGGCTGTAGAAGCCGAAGCCCGACACGGCCGTCAGCAGCAGGCAGACCGCTGCCACGACCCGCCAGCCGAGATCCGGGCCGCGGGACCGCATGCTGGCGACCCTAGCCAGGCCGCACCACGACGAGCCGGAGCAGCCGCCGGACAGCCTCACGGGACGCGACTGGTCGCGCATCCAGGCCGTCCGTGGCAGGGTCCTCGCAGCACGTTTCAGCCGGGCGCCACCGTGTCGAAGTCCATGTGTTCCGTCATGGGCCGGTCGGGGGGCTAGGTTCTTCCCCAATAGAGGAGTCCGATCTTGCGCTGCCGCCGGCCCGCCGTGCTTGCCCTGGTTTGTGTCGCGCTGCTGACGACGCCCGTCAGCCCGGCGGGTGCGGATGCCAAGCACCCCACCCAGCAGGAGATCGACACTGCGCGGGCCCGCGTCGGTACCGCCCGGCACACGGTAGCCAGCCTGCAGGTGCGCGCCGAAGCCGCCGCCGAGGCCTACAACGGGGCGGTCGCCCGCCAGCACCAGGCAGCGGTCGCCAGCGCCGAGGCGAACGGCCGCGCGGTCGCCGCGCGGTCGCAGGCGCGCCAGGCCATGGAGCGCGTCACGGTCGCCAACCAGCTGTCCGCAATGGCAGCCGGCCGGGCGGCGACGGCCCTCGAGCAGCAGGCCGCGGCCGTCGCCGACGTCGCCGCCGCCCGTCAGGACCTGGCGACCTTCGCCAACGCCGCCTACCGCACCGGTGGTGAGCTCACGATGGCCGTCCACCTGATGGACGCGCGCAGCCCGCTCGAGCTGGCACAGGGCCACGAGCTGATGAACTCCGTGTCGGTGTTCCAGCAGGACGCCATCGATCGGATGGCCGCAGCCCAGCGGGTGGCGCGCCACAAGGCGGACCTCGCTGCCCAGGCCCGGGTGGCTGCGCAGACAGCGGTCGACCAGGCGGCGGCAGCCCTGCAGAGCGCCCGCGACGCTGCAGCGGTGGCTACCGTCAGCAGCGCGGCCGCCGCCCTCTCGGCTCAGCAGGCCACCGCGGCGGTCACTGACACCGTGCACGCCAAGGCCACCGCGCAGGCGCTGGTCGCCCGAGCCGAGGACTCCCTCGGCTCGGCGAAGGCCACGGTGGCCTCGCTGCAGCAGGCCGCCGTCGTCGCTCGCCGCGAGGCCGAGAAGATCCGGGCCGCCACCTTGGCCGCGGCGCAGGCCGCTGCCGACAAGGCGGCTGCCGATCAGGCCGCTGCACAGGCAGCCGCGGCCCAGGCCGCGGCTGCCGCCAAGGCCAGAATCCCCCGGACGACCAGCCGGAGCAGCCACACCAGCAGCCCGGCCAGCAATCCGCCGAGTAACTCGGCCAGCAATCCGCCGAGTAACTCGGCCAGCAATCCGCCGAGTAACTCGCCGAGTAACCCGCCGAGTAATGACACCACCAGTCCGGTCGGCCGCTCCGCGGCACAGACCGCGATCTACTGGGCCTTCCAGGAGGTCGGGGTGCCGTACTCGTGGGGCGGTGGCGACGAGAGCGGCCCGACCTACGGCTTCGCGCAGGGCGCCAACATCCGCGGCTTCGACTGCTCCGGACTGACCCTGTTCGCGTACGGCCACGCCGGCATCCACCTGGGCCACTACACCGGCAGCCAGTACGACCAGGGCATGCGGATCAGCAACTTCGGTGACCTGCAGCCTGGCGACCTGATGTACTTCGCGACCGACACCAGCAACTCCGCGACCATCCACCACATGTCGATCTACATCGGCGGCGGCAACATGATCGAGGCGCCGCACACCGGCGACGTCGTCAAGGTCAGCCCGGCCCGCAGCAGCGACTTCATCGGTGGCACCCGCCCCTGGGCGTAGCCGACCGCTAGCCATGGGTGTGACGCCGGTCGCAACGTGGAACCTCCAGGGGACCCAGGAGGAGATGGCATGAGCGCAGCAACAGAGCAGAGCACCAGCAGGGGGGCCGTAGACGGCTCACCCCTCGACGTGATGCTGACCGACGCCGCCCTCGGGCCAGTGCGGCGGCTGATGCCCGGCAAGGCCGGGTTCAAGCTGGCGGCGCAGCTCGCGGGGCGCCCGCTCGAGACGGCGCGGCGGGGGGCCGGTGCGACCGCCGAGCTGGTGCGGGTCCTGCGTGGCAGCTCGACCGTCGAGCCCGGTCCGCGGGACAAGCGCTTCGCCGACCCCGCCTGGCAAGGCAACCCGGTGCTGCACCGGATCTGCCAGGCCTACCTGGTCGGCAGCTCGACGCTGGAGCAGGTCGTCGACGAGGCCGACCTCGACTGGCGCAGCGAGCAGCAGATGCGGTTCGTCGTGCAGATGCTGGTGGACGCGCTCGCACCCTCGAACAACCCGGTGCTCAACCCGCAGGCCCTGAAGCGGGGGCTGGATACCGGCGGACGCAGCTACCTGACGGGTGCCAAACAGTTCGTCCAGGACATGTCCTCGCGCCCGCGCATCCCGTCGATGGTCGACAGCCGCGGTTTCTCGGTCGGCGGCAACCTCGCGACCTCCCAGGGTGCCGTGGTTCTGCGCACGCCCGTGTTCGAGCTGATCCAGTACGCCGCCCGCACCGAGCAGGTCCGCGAGGTGCCGCTGCTGGTCGTCCCGCCCATGATCAACAAGTTCTACATCGCCGACCTCGCCCCCGGCCGCAGCATGGTCGAGCACTGGCTGGACCAGGGTGAGCAGATGTTCGTCATCTCCTGGCGCAACCCGCAGGCGGAGCACCGCGCCTGGGACCTCGACTCCTACGTCGGATCGGTCCTCGAGGCGCTGGACGCCGTCGAGGAGATCAGCGGATCGCCCCGCAGCCACGTGCTTGGTCTGTGCGCGGGCGGGATCGTCACCAGCACCGCGGTCGCGCACCTGGCCGCCAAGGGTGAGCAGGACCGCATCGCCGGGCTGACGCTGGGAGTAACCCTGCTCGACCAGGAGCGGGCCGGCACCGTCGGCTCGATGGTGGACGCCAACACCGCCCAGTTCGCGGTCGCGCAGTCGCAGCGCAAGGGCTACCTCGACGGCAAGGCCCTGGCGGGGGTGTTCGCCTGGCTGCGACCCAACGACCTGATCTGGAACTACTGGGTCAACAACTACCTGCTCGGCAAGAAACCGCCGGCGTTCGACGTGCTGGTCTGGAACGCCGACACCACCCGGATGGCCGCCGGGCTGCACAAGGACTTCATCCGGATGACCCTGGACAACGCCCTGACCCACCCGGCTGCGCTGACCGCGCTGGGGACGACGATCGACCTGTCCGCGATCACCGTGGACTCCTACGTCGTGGCCGGCAGCACCGACCACATCTGCCCGTGGGAGAGCTGCTACCGAAGCGCCCACCTGATCGGCGGTGACACCCGCTTCGTGCTGTCCACCGCCGGTCACATCGCGGCGCTGGTCAACCCGCCGTCGAACCCTAAGTCGAACTTCCGGGTCAACGACGCCCTGCCCGAGTCGGCCGCCGAGTGGCAGGCCGGTGCGGTGACGCACCCCGGCAGCTGGTGGACCGACCACGTCGCCTGGCTGGCCGAGCGCTCCGGGGAGCTGCAGGCCGCACCGACCACGCTCGGCAGCGCCGGCCACCCGCCGCAGGAGCAGGCGCCCGGCACCTACGTCATGGAGCCGTGAGCCTCGTCAGCGTCGGACGCGGGCTGTCCGCGACGCGACTGCACGTCGAGCGCACCGGTGAGGGTGAGCCGCTGCTGTGGATCACCGGCTTCGCCATCAGCAGCGAGGTCTTCGCCCCGGTTCTGCCGCTGTACGACGCCTTCGCCTGCGTGCGTTACGACAACCGCGGCGCCGGGCGCTCGCCCGCGCCCTGGCGGCCCACGTCGATCCCGGAGCTGGCGGGCGACGCCGTCCGACTGCTGGACGCGCTCGGCCTTGACAGCGCTCACGTCTACGGGCTGTCGATGGGCGGGATGATCGCCCAGGAGATGGCGATCCGCTTTCCCGACCGGGTGCGGGCCTTGGTGCTCGGCGGCACGAGCCACGGCGGTCCGCGCGCCGTCCTGCCCGCACCGCGGGTGCTGGCGACGATCGGCGGGTCACGCGGACCCGGATCGGTCCGCGCCGCGGTGGTCGGGCGCGCTCTGTTCAGCCCGGCCTTCCGCTCCGAGCACCCCGACCTCGCGCACCGCTACGTCAGGCTACTGGGGGCACACCGCACCTCGGCCCGCGGGCTGGCCAGCCACCTGACGGCCTCGGTCTACCACGACACCCGGGCCCGGCTCGGCCGGATCAGCGCCCCGACGCTGGTACTGCACGGCGAGCTCGACGAGCTGACGCCGCCCGCCAACGCCCGGCTGCTGGCGGCGGCGATCCCGGACGCGACGCTGGCGATGGTGGCTGGCTGCGCGCACGGCTACCTGCTCGAGCAACCCGAGCTGTCGTACCGGCTGTTCGCGGACTGGCTCGCGGCGCGCTCCCCGGTGACTCCCGGTCGGCCGCTGACCGGCCTCGCTGCGCGCGGTGAGCCGTTCACCCGGGCCCTCGGCCTGCAGACCGGGGCGCTGCGGACGGCCCGCAGCCTGGCCGGGATCCGGCCCCGCCGCTAGCTCAGGCTGCCAGGACGCGGGCGATCTCGGCGTAGGCATGCCGGTTGAAGGCCAGGCCGACGTGGCTGCCGGTGACCTCTACGCACCGGGCGTATGGCACGACGCAGGCCCGCCAGCGCACGACCCCGTCGCCCTTGGAATACAGCGACGTCAACGGCACCGACGTCGGGAACGGCGCGCGGTAGTCCTGCGCGTAGCGGCACAGGCAGCTGTGCGTGAAGCAGCCCTGCGCGGCCTTGTCCGGGTCGCGGTGCACCAGCCGGCGTACGCCCTCCACGGCCAGCCTCGTCGGCTCGGAGATGTCGAACGGCTCGTCCAGGCCAGCGCCCATCGAGATGACCTGCGACACCAGGTCCGGCCGGCGGGCGGCGAGCGCCTTGGCGAAGTGGCCGCCACGGCTGTGACCCACGATCGCGACCTTGCGCCCGGTCGACAGGTGCGCGTGCGCGATGACCTTCTCCAACCGATTGACGGCGGTGTCGGAGCACTGCACGTTCATGGCGATGCCGGCCCGCCGCGGCGCGTGGCCCAGGCGACGCAACCACGACGCCATCACCGACAGCGAGGAGTCCCCTGCCAGGAAGCCCGGGATGAGCAGCACCGGCGCGCCGTCGCCCCGCGGAACCCCGACGCCGCGCCACACCGGGTCGGCCAGCAGGCGGGCGAGCTCGGCCTGCCAGCGCATCTCCCGCAGGTGGGAGCCCCACCACTTCGGCTCGAGCAGTGCAGCGATGGGCGCATCGACAACCACTGCTCCACGCTCCTGACGGATCGGACTATTGACCGCCAGTCTGCCCTGCTGCCGCGGCAACTGCGCACCGGAGCACCGGACCCGCCGCTTCCCCGCGTTCCCGCGGCACTCACGACCGCTTCCCGCCCCTCATGCGGACCGGGCTACTCCCACTCAATGGTGCCCGGCGGCTTGCTCGTCACGTCGAGCACCACCCGGTTCACTCCGCGCACCTCGTTGGTGATCCGCGTCGAGATGCGGGCCAGCACGTCGTAGGGGATCCGTGACCAGTCGGCGGTCATGGCGTCCTCGGACGACACCGGCCGCAGCACCACCGGATGGCCGTAGGTCCGCACGTCGCCCTGCACCCCGACCGACCGTACGTCGGCCAGCAGGACCACGGGGCACTGCCACACCTCGCGGTCCAGACCCGCGAGCGTCAGCTCCGAGCGAGCGACCGCGTCGGCCTCCCGCAGCAGGTCCAACCGCTCCTGGGTGACCTCACCGATGATCCGGATCCCGAGTCCGGGCCCGGGGAACGGCTGCCGCCAGACGATGCCCGCGGGCAGCCCGAGCTCCAGCCCGACCCGCCGTACCTCGTCCTTGAACAAGGTCCGCAGCGGCTCGACCAGCGCGAACTGCAGGTCTTCCGGCAAGCCGCCGACGTTGTGGTGGCTCTTGATGGTCGAGGCGCCGGAGCCGCCGCCGGACTCCACGACGTCCGGGTAGAGCGTGCCCTGCACGAGAAAGTCGACCGGCTCGTCCGCGCTGACCTCGCGGGCCGCCTGCTCGAAGGCGCGGATGAACTCGCGCCCGATCGCCTTGCGCTTGGCCTCGGGATCGGTCACGCCGGCGAGCGCGGCCAGGAAGCGCTTCGCGGCGTATGCGACGTGCAGGTTCACGCCGGTGGAGGCGACGAAGTCCTGCTCGACCTGCTCAGCCTCGCCCTGACGGAGCAGGCCGTGGTCGACGAACACGCACGTCAACTGGTCCCCGATGGCCCGCTGCACCAGGGCTGCCGCGACCGCGGAGTCGACGCCGCCGGACAACCCGCAGAGCACCCGTTTGCCGCCGACCTGCGTACGGATCGCGGCGAGCTGCTCCTCCACGACGTTGACCATCGTCCAGGTCGGTGAGCAGCCGGCGCCGTCGATGAGGAACCGTCGAAGCACCTCCTGGCCGTGCTCGCTGTGCAGCACCTCCGGATGGAACTGCACGCCGTACAGCCCACGCTCCCGGTCCTCAAAGGCGGCGACCGGTGTCGCCTCGGTCGACGCGGTGACCTCGAACCCGGGGGGCGCCTCGGCCACCGCGTCACCGTGCGACATCCAAACCGACTGCTGGGCCGGCAGTCCGGCGAACAGCAGCGACGTGCCGGTCAACGCGAGGGCGGTCCGGCCGTACTCCGCCGTGCCGGTCTGCGCGACCCGGCCGCCGAGCGCCCGCGCCATCGCCTGGTGGCCGTAGCAGATGCCGAAGGTCGGCACGCCGGTCTCGAAGAACCCGGCCGGCACCTGGGGGGCGTCGTCGGCGTAGACGCTGGACGGACCACCGGACAGGATGACGGCCTTGGGGGCGCGCGCACGGATCTCATCCGCGGTGATGGTGTGCGGCACGATCTCGCTGTAGACGGCGCACTCGCGCACCCGCCGGGCGATGAGCTGTGCGTACTGCGCCCCGAAGTCGACGACCAGGACCGTGTCTGTCATCGCTGAGAGTCTAGGCGGAGACGGCGATGCCCTTCCAGAAGGCGATGCGGTCGGTGATCTCCTTCGCGGCGTCCTTGGGCTGCGGGTAGTACCAGGCCGCGTCCTGGTTCGTCGCCCCGTCGACGACGACCGAGTGGTAGCTGGCGGTGCCCTTCCATGGGCAGACCGACGTCATGTCGGAGTCCGTCAGCACGTCGGTCTTGACCGCGCTGCGCGGGAAGTAGTGGTTGCCTTCGACGACGACCGTGTCGTCAGACTCGGCGATGACCGTGCCGTTCCAGGATGCTGTGACCATGGCTTCAGTCTCGCCCACTGCCGAGCAGATCGCCAGGGCGCGGGCGGCGACCCGAGCGGTCTGGCGCGCCGACGTCGCCGGGCGCCCGGCGGGTGCCTGGGCCGATGTCGGAGGGCTGGCTCTGCACACGACCGGCCTGCCGGTGGCCGAGTGGAACGGCGCACTGCTGTACGACGTAGCCGGGTTGCCCGGCTTGGACGCCGCTGCCGGCTGGTTCGCCGAGCGCGGTATGCCCTGGGGGTTGCTCGTCCCGGCCGAGCTGGACGTCGCCCCACCGCGCTTCCGGTATGTGGCCGACCAGCAGCTCATGGTCCGCGACCTCGAGGAGCTGCACGCCCTGCCCAACCAACCGCTGCGCTGGGACGCTCCCGCCGAGGACGTCGCGGTCGTCCAGGCCGCCGCTTTCGAGATGCCGCTCGATGAGGCGCGCGCCTTCGTGGCGCCCAAGCTCGGCAATCCGACGTGCGACGTGGTCGTGGCCAACGACCAGGACGGTCAGCCGGTGGCGTCCGCGACCGGTGTCCTGGTCGACGGCGTGGTCGCGGTGTTCGGTGTCGGAACGCTGCCGAGCCACCGCCGGCAGGGCCTGGGGTCGGCGGTAACGCTCGCCGTTCTGCACCGGGCCCGCGATCAGGGTGCTGACCTGGCCTACCTCAACCCCAGCGACCTCGGGTACGGCGCCTACCGGAAGCTGGGCTTCCTCGACGCGCCGGGCTGGCGGATCTGGAGCCCTCTCTGAAGCCGAACGGGTGCGCAGGTCGGTCGCACATGGAAGTGCAAGGAGAGGCGCGGCGAAGCTCAGCGGTGCATCCCCAGCCCCTGCGCGCGCTGGAGCTCCTTGCCCTCGGTCTGCAGGGACGGCGCGACCATGACCTCGACCTTCTGGAACTCCTTGATCGAGGAGTAGCCGGTCATGGCCATCGCCCGGCGCAGCCCGCCGAACAGGTTGGTCGTCCCGTCGTCGGTCACCGCCGGTCCCAGCAGCACCTGCTCGAGGGTGCCGACCGGGTCTGTCCGCACCCGCGTGCCGCGTGGAACGACCGGGTGGTGGGAGGCGTGGCCCCAGTGCCAGCCGCGGCCGGGCGCCTCGGCGGCGCGGGCCAGCGCGCTGCCCATCATCACCGCGTCGGCGCCCATGGCGATCGCCTTGGCGATGTCGCCGCCGGTGCGCATCCCGCCGTCGGCGATGACGTGCACGTAGCGACCGCCGGACTCGTCCAGGTAGTCCCGGCGCGCCCCGGCGACGTCCGCGATGGAGGTCGCCATCGGGACGCCGAGGCCCAGCACCGCGCGGGTCGTGTTGGCCTGTCCAGGACCGACCCCGACCAGGATCCCGGCCGCGCCGGTGCGCATCAGGTGCAGCCCCGACTGGTAGGTCGCGCAGCCCCCGACGATGACCGGCACGTCGAGCTCCGCGATAAAGCGCTTGAGGTTCAAGGGCTCCGACCGCGACGAGACGTGCTCGGCGGACACCACCGTGCCCTGAATCACGAACAAGTCGACCCCGGCGTCGATGACCGTCTGCGCGAACTGCACGGTTCGCTGGGGGGTGAGCGAGGCCGCGACGGTGACGCCGGCATCCCGGATCTGCTTGACCCGCGCGGAGATGAGGTCAGCCTCGATCGGCTTGGCGTAGACCTCCCGCATCCGGGCTGCCGCCCGGTCCGACGGCAGCCCGGCGAGCTCGGCCAGGACGGGCTCCGGGTCGTCGTACCGGGTCCAGAGGCCTTCGAGGTCCAGCACGCCGAGACCGCCGAGGCGGCCGATCGCGACGGCAGTGTCGGGTGAGACCACGCCGTCCATCGCAGAGGCAACCAGCGGCAGCTCGAAGCGGTAGGCGTCGATCTCCCAGGCCAGGCTGACGTCCTCGGGGTCGCGGGTGCGCCGGGAGGGGACGATGGCGATGTCGTCGAAGCCGTACGCCCGACGACCAGCCTTGCCGATGCCGATCTCGACATCGGTCACGAGGACCCGCTGTAGTTGGGAGCCTCGACGGTCATCTGCACGTCGTGCGGGTGCGACTCCTTGAGCCCGGCGGCGGTGATCCGCACGAAGCGGCCCTTGTCCTGCAGCTCGGCGATGGTGGCGGCGCCGACGTAGTACATCGACTGGCGCAGGCCGCCGACCAGCTGGTGCGCGACGGAGATCAGCGGCCCGCGGTACGGCACCTGGCCCTCGACGCCCTCGGGCACGATCTTGTCGTCGCTGGCGACGTCGGCCTGGCTGTAGCGGTCCTTGGAGTACGACTTGGTGGCCCCGCGGGACTGCATGGCGGCCAGCGACCCCATGCCCCGGTAGGTCTTGAACTGCTTGCCGTTGGTGAAGACCAGCTCCCCCGGGCTCTCCTCGACCCCCGCCAGCAGGCCACCGAGCATCACGGTGTCGGCGCCGGCGACCAGCGCCTTGGCGATGTCCCCGGAGTACTGCAGGCCGCCGTCGGCGATGACCGGCACGCCTGCGGGGCGGCAGGCGCGCACGGCCTCGTGGATCGCTGTCACCTGCGGCACACCGACGCCGGCGACGACGCGCGTTGTGCAGATCGAGCCGGGACCGACACCGACCTTCACGCCGTCCGCACCCGCGTCGACGATGGCCTGGGCGCCGGTTCTGGTCGCGATGTTGCCACCGACCACGTCGACGTGCGCGACTGCCGCGTCGGCCTTCAGCCTGGCCACCATGTCCAGCACGCCTCTGCCGTGCCCCTGGGCGACGTCCACGACGATCGCGTCGACCCCGGCGTCGACCAGCGCCATCGCCCGCTTGTAGGCGTCGTCGAAGAACCCGATCGCGGCGGCCACCCGCAGCCGGCCGTCGGCGTCCTTGGTGGCGAGTGGGTACTGGTCCTTTTTGACGAAGTCCTTGACGGTGATCAGGCCCTGCAGGTGCCCCCCGGCGTCGACCAGCGGCAACTTCTCGATCTTGTTGCCCTGCAGCAGGCGCAGGGCGTCCTCGTTGCTAACGCCGACCGCAGCGGTCACGAGCGGCATAGCTGTCATGACCTCGCGAACTGGACGGTTCTGGTCGGTCTCGAAGCGGGTGTCGCGGTTGGTGACGATGCCCAGCAGGACCCCGTCGGCGTCGACCACCGGCAGCCCGCTGATGCGGTAGCGCGCACACATCCGGTCGACGTCCTCGAGCGTGTGGTCCGGCGAGCAGGTGACGGGATGCGTCACCATGCCGGCCTCGGAGCGCTTGACCAGGTCGACCTGCGCTGCCTGGTCCTCGATCGAGAGGTTTCGGTGCAGCACGCCGATGCCACCCTGTCGGGCCATCGCGATCGCCATCCGCGCCTCGGTCACGGTGTCCATCGCGCTGGACACCAGCGGGACCGCCAACGAGATGCGCTTGCTCAGCCGGGTCGCCGTCACCGCCTGCGAGGGGTTGACCTCGCTGTAGCCCGGCAGCAGCAGCACGTCGTCGAAGGTGAGCCCGACCGGCGCGACCAGTCCGCCGAAGGTGTCGTCCTGGACGGGGTCCATGCGCTGCTCCTGGCTGCCCTGGGGGAGCGCGTAATTCTAGTACGACGGGACGCAGCTGACCGGTCCGCGCGACGTAGCTCTTGCCGGGCCTGGTCACTCGCGGGCCTGCTGGCTGGGGAGGTGGTCGAGGCGGGTCAGGTCGTCGGCGATGGCGGAGGCGTCCGGGTAGAGGACGAGGACGGCGCCGACGGCCAGAGCCGCTCCGACCAGCTGCATGAGGACGAACACCGGGACCGACGACGGAGCGATCCCGGCGAACGTGTCGGACAGGGTCCTGCCGACGGTGATCGCCGGGTTGGCGAACGACGTGGAGGACGTGAACCAGTAGGCGGCGGTGATGTAGCCACCGACCGCGTAGGCGACGTGACTGCCGCGACCGGCACGGACCACGCCGAAGATGACCACCAGCAGGCCGAAGGTCGCCACCACCTCCCCGAGCCAGTGGCCGCCGGCGCTGCGGTCGTGGTGGCTGATGTTGACCGCGGCCAGGTCGAACATCAGGTTGGCCAGCACGACCCCGAGACAGCAGCCGAGGAGCTGTGCGGTGACATAGACAGCGGCAGCCCTGGTCGTGATGGCGCCGAGGGCGCGCTCGGCGAGGGTGACGACGGGGTTGAAGGCTGCGCTGACCGGGCCGAGCGCGAGGATGAGGGCGACCAGCACCGCGCCGGTGACGAGCGAGTTCTCCAGCAGCTGCAGACCGGCGTCAGTCGGGCTGAGTCGCTGGGCTGCGATCCCAGAGCCCACGACGGTCGCGGCGAGCAGCGCGCTGCCGAGCAGCTCGGCGAACGCCTTGCGGGTGAGCTCACGGGCAGCTGGGCGGGTCACGGTCTCTCCTCGGTGACGCGGAGGGCGGCCGGCACGAGACCGTGCTCGGATGACGGGGCAACCGCGTCGCTTGACCTTCCCCTGCGCTGGAACGTCTACCGTCCGGGACGTGACCGGCCAGCAGTGGAACCTGATCGTCATCGGGACCGGCGGTGCAGCGATGGCCGCCGGCATCGAGGCCCGCGAACGCGGCAAGGCGGTGCTGCTGGTCGAGCGCGACGTCCTGGGCGGTACCTGCCTGAACGTCGGGTGCGTCCCGTCGAAACGGTTGCTCGCCGCCTCCGGCCACCGACACGCCGCCGCGACGACCCCCTTCCCGGCCGCGCCGACCTTTGCTGCCGGGGTCGACCTGTCGGCGCTCATCGCCCAGAAGCAACAGCTCGTCGAGGCGTTGCGCGACGCGAAGTACCAGGCGGTCGCGGACGCCCACGGCTTCCCCGTCGGCTACGGCCACGCTCGCTTCACCGACGAGCAGACCCTGGACATCGACGGCGAGCAGCTCACCGCCGAGGCGTTCCTCATCGCCACCGGCTCCATGCCCGCCACACCCGACCTGCCCGGTATCGACTCCGTGGAGTTCCTGACCTCGACCACGGCGATGGAGCAGACCGAGCTCCCCGAGTCGCTCGTCGTACTCGGCGCCGCGGATTTGGGCCGCCGGTGACGTCGCCGGCGCCCCGCAGCACGTGTACGTCGCCGCGCAGACCGGCCACGTCGCGGCCGCCAGCGCCCTCGGCGATCCGCGGACGGTGGACTACCGCGGCCTGCCGGGGGTCACGTTCACGACACCGCAGCTCGCCGGCGCCGGCCTCACCGAGCAGCAAGCCCTCGACCAGGGACACGGCTGTGACTGCCGGACACTCGGCGCCGGCGACCTGCCGCGGGCCCTCGCCAACAACGACACCCGCGGTGCCTTGAAGATCGTCATCGACGCCGATACCCGCCAGGTGCTGGGAGTGCACGCTGTGCTCGACGGCGCCGGTGACGTCATCCTGGCCGCGACCTACGCCATCAAGTACGGCCTCACCGTCGATGACCTGGCCGACACGTGGGCGCCGTACCTCACGATGGCCGAGGCGCTGCGGCTGTGCGCCCGGCTGTTCCGGTCCGACCTGCCGACGAGCTGCTGCGCCTGAGCACCGCACGCACCGGGCGGCCGCGGTCCTTCACCTAGGTGACGAGCCCGCGCCGGAAACCAAGCGCGACGGCCTGCGCCCGGTCGTTGACATCCAGCTTGCGGAACAGCCGGCGGGCATGCGTCTTGATGGTGTCCTCGGACAGGTAGAGCTCACGCCCGATCGCGCCGTTGCTCTTACCCTGGCTCATGCCGGTCAGGACCTGCAGCTCGCGCTCCGTGAGACTCGGCACCTGCGGCGAGCTGCGCACCGCAGCACGCCTGGACAGCGCTCGCCGCAGCGTCGGCTCGACGAGGTCCATGCCGTCCAAGGCGTGCGCCACGGTTGCGCACAGCTCCTCGTACGAGACGTCCTTCAGCAGGTAGCCGCGCGCACCGGAGCAGACCGCGGCCGCGACCTGGTCGCGGTCGTCGGCAGCCGTCAGCATGATGACCTTGGCCCTCGGATGCTCCTTGACCAGCCGCCGGGTCGTCTCGAGTCCACCGAGTCCGGGCATCCGGACGTCCATCAGGACGAGGTCGGGCCGCTCGCGCGGGTAACGCGCGAGGACTTCCTCGCCGCTGGCCGCGGTGGCCACCTTGTTGACCCCCGGGACGGCGGCCACGAACGTACGCAGGCCCTCCCGCACGATCCGGTGGTCGTCGCAGATCAGCACGGTCGTCATCTAGGAGGTCCTCATGTCAGGGATTGGAACGGTGAGCTGAAGCCGGTTGGCGAGGTAAGTCAGCTCGCCCACTCGAGCTCGACGACGAAGGGCGGGTCGACCGCCCGGGCACCGGCAGCTCGACCGTCGGAGCCGTCGTACCCCGAGCACGTTCGGGCGGGACGGCATGCAGCGCCTCACCGGCCACGGCGATGAGCTGGCCGTCGGCAGCCCGGACGACAGCGGCCCGTAGGCCCAGCCCGTGGACCAGCTCGGCCAGTGCCTCGGGCAACGGGATGCCCTCGGCCAGCGCAGCGGCCACCCGGCCGAGGATGACGGCCGGGTCGACGACGGACAGCGAGGGATGGGACACCGGCGGCACCTCCGTCCTGGCACATCGAGGGCACCGGGAGCGGCGCGGTCCCCCGCTGCATCGGCACGGACCGGCCAGGACGTGAGCTGGTCACCGCCGCCCGATCGCGAGGAGGCGCGATGCGGGGGCTCAGCCGGCCAGCAGCGCCACCAGCTCGGGCCGGGACAGCCACTGCGCACGTACGCCCGGCGGCAGGTCGCCCGCGATCCTCAGTACCGCGGTCGGGGCGGCGGTCACGCTCCGGCCGCTTTCGGCCAGCTCGGCGGGGTCCTGAGCCTCACCGAGCGGGGCTCCGAGCAGCGCGGGAGGGCCAGACGAGCGGCAGCGCGTACTGGTCGCGCGAGCTCAATCCTCAGTGCTGGAGGGCCTGAGCCACCAGCGCCACGGCGGCCCCCAGGCCATCGGCCACGGCGACCCGGTCCGGCAGTGCCGGCAGGTCCCAGCCGGGGCCGCCGGCGACGACCGCGGTCGCCGGCCTGGTGGTCGGCAACCCCACCAGGGTGTCGGCGTCGCCCGTCGCAGGGGTCTGGGACCACACGAAAAGCACCGCCGGCCCGGTACGGCGCACCGCCGCGATCAGCGCCTCGGCCGGGACCGCGGCGCCCAGGATCCGCGTAGCGGTGCCCAGCTCAGCCAGCCCGGTGGACAGCGCGTGCAGCGGCAGGACGTGCAGGTCGCCTGGGGCGCAGGCCAGCAGGACCGGCCGGACCGGGTGCACCGGGGCGTGGCCGGCGGCGTGCTCGCGCAACACACCGGTGACGCTGTCGCTGAGCAGGTGCTCGACCTCCACGCCTTGCCCGGTGGCGGCCCAGTGGGATCCCACCGCAACCAGCACCGGCAGCAGCACCCGCTCCCACGCCACGACGAGTCCGAGGTCGGTCAACTGTAAGCGCACCGTGCCAGTCACCGTCTCGCTGTCGAGGGCGACGGCCGCCCGGATCAGCCCGCGCACGATCTCCTGTGCCCCGGCTACCTCACCGGTCACCGGGGGCACGTCGGCCGGGACGAGCCGGCCCTGCAGGTCGGGGAACCCGGTCGCAGGACGAACCGCGACGGACGCGTCGAACGGCGTGTCGAGGGCCACCCGGGCCGCCTCGCTGGGCGCCGCCCCGGCCATGAGCAGACGCCGCATGGTCTCCAGGCGGCGCAGGTCGGCGGGGCCGTAGCGACGGTGCGAGCCACTGACGTGCTTGCTGGGCCCGACACCGTAGCGGCGGTCCCAGGTGCGCAGGGTGGCGGGTGCGACGCCGAGCCGGCGGGCGACCGCTGACACGGTGAGTCGGGGACTGGCATCCACTCCCTGGTCGCTCGTCATCGCGCACAGGATGAGGCGCCGTCACCGGTGCCACAACTCCAGATGGATGGCGACAGCACGACACGTAGCCCCTTGAACAATCTATGAAGCGGTTGTAGCCTGCGAGGGTACCCCAGTCGCTCCTGGACCTCGATCGACAGGACATTGACATGACCGACATCTCGCGTCTCCCTGGACCGCAGCTCGACAAGTGGGAGTGGCAGCAGCTCGGCGCCTGCCGGGCGCAGGACACCGAGCTGTTCTTCCACCCCGAGGGTGAGCGCGGCCCCTCCCGCTCCGGTCGCGAGGCCGCGGCCAAGGCGGTCTGCGCGACCTGCCCCGTCGTTGCCTCCTGCCGTGCCCACGCGTTGTCCGCCCGCGAGCCGTACGGCGTGTGGGGCGGGCTGTCCGAGACCGACCGCGAGGAGATCCTCGGAAGCCAACTCACCCCGGGGGACTTGGCCACCGCTGTGTGACGTTCCGGGTCACCGATTCGGCCGCGCTTACCGCCAGCGTCCGAGGCCGTCGCGGTCAGCTGCCGCCGGTCGACCGTCTCGGCTGCGAACCCGGTCGCGTTCTTGTCCGCAGCCGGAGTGCCCAGTCCTTCCGGGGCCTGCTCCTACCGTCACTTCCCGGACGGCACCATCGAGCCGGCCAGCCGGTGGGCGGCGGCCAACATCGATCGGATCGGTTCCGATCCTGGGGCGGGGTACCTGCCACCGGCTGATGCTGCCGCAGCCGCGCGGCGCCTTGACGGACGCCGCCGCCGCGCGCTCGCTGCACCCCCACGACGGCTGCCACGTCCCGCGCTTCATCGAGCGCGACCTGCACCACGCGATCTCGCTGCACGTGGGGCTTCACCATCGTCGTGGACGTGGCAACCCACTACGGCGGCATTAAGGAAGCCATAGACCCCAACAGCCGGCACAGAACGACGGCCCGCCGCCCCAGCAGGGCGACGGGCCGCGTCGTACCGGCCGTGCGGGTGAGCCTGGTGGGCCTAGTGGGCCTAGTGGGCCTAGTGGGCGTGGCCGTGACCGCCGCCGCCGGCGGCCTCGTCCTGCTCCGGCTTGTCGGCGATGACCGTCTCGGTGGTCAGCAGCATGCTGGCGATCGACGCGGCGTTGCGGACCGCCGAGCGGGTGACCTTCACCGGGTCGACGATGCCCGCGGCCACTAGGTCGACGTATTCCCCGGTCGCGGCGTCGAGGCCGTGTCGGTTGGAGTCGGACTCGCGGACGGCGTTGACGGCGACGCGGCCCTCCAGGCCGGCGTTCTGCGCGATCCAGCGGGCCGGCTCGTCGAGCGCCGCTTGCACGATCCGCACGCCGGTGAGCTCATCGCCCTCCAGGCCGAGGCCGCCCATCAGCGCCTTGGTGGCGTGGATGAGGGCGGCACCGCCGCCGGGGACGATGCCCTCCTCGACCGCAGCGCGGGTCGCTGAGATGGCGTCCTCGAGGCGGTGCTTGCGCTCCTTGAGCTCGACCTCGGTGTGGGCACCGACCTTGATGACACCCACGCCGCCGGCCAGCTTGGCAAGCCGCTCCTGGAGCTTCTCCTTGTCCCAGTCGCTGTCGCTGGCCTCGATCTCCTGCTTGATCTGGTTGACGCGGCCGACCAGGTCGTCCGTGGAGCCACCACCGTCGACGATGGTGGTGGTGTCCTTGGTGACCGTGACCAGCCGGGCGCTGCCCAGCACCTCGAGGCCGACCTGGTCGAGCTTGAGCCCGACCTCGGCGCTGACGACCTGGGCGCCGGTGAGCACGGCCATGTCCTGCAGCATCGCCTTGCGGCGGTCACCGAAGCCGGGCGCCTTTACTGCCGCGACCTTGACGGTCTTGCGGATCGAGTTGACGACCAGGGTCGACAGCGCCTCGCCGTCGACGTCCTCGGCCACCAGCAGCAGCGGCTTTCCGGACTGCACGATCTTCTCGAGCAGCGGCAGCAGGTCAGCGATTGCCGACACCTTGCCGTTGACGATGAGGATGGACGCCTCCTGGAGGTCGGCCTCCATGCGCTCGGCGTCGGTGACGAAGTACGGCGAGATGTAGCCCTTGTCGAACTGCATGCCCTCCGTCAGCTCGAGCTCGAGCCCGGTGGTGTTGCTCTCCTCGACGGTGATGACGCCGTCCTTGCCGACCTTGTCCATCGCCTCGGCGACGAGTTCGCCGACGCGGCTGTCCTGGGCCGAGATGCTGGCCACGGCCGCGATCTCCGCCGGCGTCTCGACCGGGCTGGCCGCAGCGAGCAGAGCGGTGTTGACCGCCTCGACGGCCGCATCCATGCCGGCCTTCAGGCTGATCGGGTTGGCACCGGCGGCGACGGCACGCAGGCCGCCGTGGACCATGGCCTGGCCGAGCACGGTCGCGGTGGTGGTGCCGTCACCGGCGACGTCGTTGGTCTTGGTGGCGACCTCCTTGGCGAGCTGGGCACCCATGTTCTCCATGGGGTCCTCGAGTTCGACCTCGCGGGCAATGGTGACGCCGTCGTTGGTGATGGTCGGGCCGCCGTACTTCTTGCCGATGACGACGTTGCGGCCCTTCGGGCCGAGGGTCACCTTGACGGCGTTGGCGAGGGTGTCGACGCCGCGCTCGAGAGAGCGGCGGGCATCCTCGGCGAAGCTCAGGGTCTTGCTCATGCAGGTCCTCTCAGGACTGTTCGAGACGGCTGACGCCCCGAGCCCCGAAGGGCCGGGGCGTCAGGTGGAGCAGGTCGTGCGGGAAGGGTCTAGCCCTCGATGACCGCGAGCACGTCGCGGGCGGACAGCACGAGGTACTCCTCACCGGAGTACTTCACCTCGGTGCCGCCGTACTTGCTGTACAGCACCTTGTCACCGACCTTGACGTCGAGCGGCACCCGGGCGCCGTCCTCGAAGCGGCCCGGGCCGACCGCGAGAACGGTGCCCTCCTGGGGCTTCTCCTTCGCGGTGTCCGGGATGACGATGCCCGACGCGGTCGTGGTCTCGGCCTCGACGGCCTGCACCACGATCCGGTCCTCGAGGGGCTTGATGGCGACCTTGGTCGCAGTACTCACATTTCCTCCAGCGTTGCAGAGCGGTGGGCGGGCTGACGGTCTGCCGTCGCGGGGATCAGACCGGCTCGCGTACTGGCACTCTAACGTGCCGAGTGCCAGCATCACAAGCCCGGCTCACCGGCACAGCACCTCGCGGACGTCCATGCCGGAATCAGCCGGTAGGTCCAGCGACGAACCTGGGGCACCGGTCGCCGCCAACCGCTCCCCCAACGCCGCGACCATCGCACCGTTGTCGGTGCACAGCCCCGGCCGCGGCACCCGCAGCCGGAGGCCGGCCGCGTCACAGCGCTGCTGCGCGAGAACCCGCAGCCGACTGTTGGCCGCCACGCCGCCGCCGATCACCAGGTGCTCGACCCCGCGCTCGCGACAGGCTGCGACCGCCTTGGCCGTCAGCACGTCCACGACGGCCTCCTGGAAGCTGGCACAGACATCGGCCACCGGGACCGCACCCTCGTGTGCCTCGACCCAACGCGCCACCGCCGTCTTCAGTCCCGAGAACGACACGTCGTACGGCGCGCCGCGCACCACCCCGCGCGGGAAGGCGATGGCGTCCGGGCGGCCGGCGCGGGCCTGACGGTCCACCGCTGGGCCGCCGGGGAAGCCCAGACCCAGCAGCCGCGCGACCTTGTCGAAGGCCTCCCCGGCCGCATCGTCGACGGTTTGACCGAGCGGCACCATGGTCTGCGTGACGTCCTCGACCAGCAGCAGGCTCGAGTGGCCGCCGGAGACCAGCATCGCCACGCAGGGCTCGGGGATCGGACCGTGCTCAAGCACGTCGACGGCCACGTGCGCCGCCAGGTGGTTGACGCCGTACAGCGGGACGTCAAGCGCGACGGCGTAGGCCTTGGCGGCAGCCACCCCGACGAGCAGCGCGCCGGCCAGGCCCGGCCCGGCCGTGACGGCGATCGCGTCGAGGTCACAGAGCCGGACCCCAGCCGTGGCCAGGGCTCGGCGCACGGTCGGCACCATCGCCTCCAGATGCGCCCGGCTGGCCACCTCCGGGACGACCCCACCGAAACGGGCGTGCGCCTCGACCGAGCTGGCCACCTCATCAGCGAGCAGCCCACCGTCGCGCACGATCCCGACGCCGGTCTCGTCACAGGATGTCTCGATCCCCAACACGAGCGGCACGCTGGTGAGCCTAGGCGGGAGCGACCATGCTCCCCTCGCCAAACGGCGAGGCGTCCCAAGGCGTCCGCACGGGCCGCCGACCCGCCACCGCGCTCCTGTCTGATCCACCGCGCCCCCTGTCTGATCCACCGCCCCGCTGTCTGATCAACGACCGGAGGCCGCACGCTCGGACACGTCCTGCCGGAAGTCCGACGACCAGACAGGGGCGCGGACGATCAGACACGAGTGCAAACGATCAGACACGGCCGGGCGTCGCGTGACCTGGACCCACTGCCGACGTATGTCCACAGCGCTGCACCGACAGCTCAGGCGGTCCGGGTCATCACCCAGCCGTCGACGCCGCTCGCCTCGTAGTAGCCCCTCCGGACCGCCGTCCTGCCGAAGCCATGCCGTTCGTACAGCCGCTGCGCGACCGCGTTGTCTGCCCGCACCTCCAAGCTGACCGTGCGCTGGCCGCGCCGGGCAGCCTCAGCCAGCAACTCACCCAGCAGTGCCGTTCCCACTCCCTGACCCGCGGCATCCGGGCTGACGGCCAGCGTCTGCACGAACGCCTCATCGGGGTAGTCGCACAATCCCGCATAGCCCACGACCCGCTGACCCTCCATCGCCACGCGGTACCACCGGGTGTCGACCTGGCCGAGCTCGGACCAGAAGTGGTACGCCGTCCACGGCTCGTCCCCGAACAGCAGCTGCTCCAGCTCGAGCACCGGTCCGACGTGCCACCAGCGCATCCGGGCGGTCGTCACCACGAGAACGGGGCGGTGCAGCTCATCACGCGGTCACCCGTTTCGGCGGCCGAGGCTCCTGGGCGTCCGGTCGCCGCAGGTACAACGGGGTCAGCGCCAGCGGCGGCTCGCCGGCCAGGTGACGCGCCACCGCCACGTCAGCCAGCCGGGCCAGTGACGGGTACCGCGGCTCGGACTCGACGGCCAGCCCGGCGAAGGCGTCGCTGTGCAGGAAGGCACCGTCCCCGACCACCCGGCCGACGGACCGCAGCGCCAGGACCGCGGCCGCCGGGGCGCTCACGTGCGGCCCGTCGACCCGGGCGCCCGTCGCGTCGTACCGCGCCCAGTAGACCTCTCGCCGGCGCGCGTCCGTGACCACCCCGGTGCAGGCCGCGGACAGGCCGTCCAGCGAGCACACGCCCAGCGCCGTAAGGCCAAGCGCGTCGGCGAAGGTCGCCGCCGTGACGATCCCGACCCGCAGGCCGGTGAACGGCCCCGGCCCAACCCCCACGACGACCGCGTCGAGCGGTCCAGACCCGACGAGCACCTCGCGCAGACCGACGGCCAGGAGCTCGCCGTGCCGCCGCCCGTCCACGACGACTCGCTCCGCCACGACGGTGGCACACCCTTCGGCGACGTCGACGACGCCGGCGGACACCGCCGGCGTGGAGGTGTCGAGGACCAGGACGCGCACCGCTTGAGGTTAGTTCGGCCCCGGTGTCAGTCGCGGTACTGGGCGACCAGCTCGCGCTTGAGGACTTTGCCGCTCGGCCCAAGCGGCAGCCCGTCCGTGAACATCACCTTCCGGGGGTACTTGTAGGCCGCCAGCCGCTCCTTGGACCAGGCGATCAGCTCGGGCTCGGTCACCTCGCCCCCGTCCGGGTCGAGAACCACGATGGCGCAGACCTCTTCACCGGACTTCGGGTCGGGGATCCCGATGACCGCGACCTGCCCGACCGCCGGGTGGCGCAGCAGCACTTCCTCGACGTCGCGCGGATAGACGTTGTACCCGCCGCGCAGCACCATGTCCTTTTTGCGGTCCACGATCGTCACGTAGCCCTCGGCGTCCTTGGTCCCGAGGTCACCGGTGCGGAACCAGCCGTCCACGATCGCCGCCGCCGTCTCCTCCGGCTTATTGAGGTAGCCCTTGAACACGTTGTGCCCCCGGACGACGATCTCACCGAGCTCATCGGTCGGAAGCAGCTCGATGCGCTCCTCCAGCTCGGCCTTGGCGATCTCGACGTCGACGCCCCAGATCGTCTTGCCGACGGTGCCGGGGTGCGGCGTGAAGCCCTTCTGGTTAAAGGTTGCGACCGGCGAGGTCTCGGTCAGGCCATAGCCCTCCAGCACCTGTACGCCGTACACCTCGGAAAAGGACTCCAGCACGGCGACCGGCAGAGCGGCACCCCCGGACAGCGCACTCTTAAGCGACGGCCGGGCGGCGCTGGCCTTGGCCGCCTCGAGCAGACCGATGTACATCGTCGGAACACCCATGAACATGGTGCACCGCTCCTCGACGAGCAGCCGCAGGGCCGCGGCGCCATCGAACCGCGGCAGGAGCACGACCGTTGCACCGACGTAGAACGCGGTGTTCATGCAGCAGGTCTGGCCGAAGGTATGGAACAGCGGCAGGCAGCCGAGCACAACATCGGTCTCGTCGATGTCGAAGCTGTGCTGGGCGGAGACGACGACGTTCATCGTCACGTTGAGGTGCGTCAGCTCGGCGCCCTTGGGCTTGCCCGTCGTCCCGCTCGTGTAGAGGATCACCGCGGTGTCCTGGGGCTCACGTGGGACCAGCGCGTCGATGGGCGCGACGGTCTGCGCTAGCTCATCGATGCGGTCGATCGAGGCATCCCCGCCGTCCATCACCGCCAGCACCCAGACCCCGGCGAGCTCGGCACCCTTGGCCCCCTCGGCGAGCAGCGGAGCCGCGCAGACAAGGGCCTTGGCGCCGGAGTCGGACAGGACGTACTCCACCTCCTCGGCCTTGAGCAGCGCGTGCACCGGCACCGCCACGGCACCTAGGGCCAGGGTGCCGAAGTAGGCCATGGGGAAGTGCGGGGTGTTCGGCAACAGCAGCGCGACCTTGTCGCCCGGGCCGATCCCGCGCTCGCGCAACACGGCGGCGTAGCGACGGGCCTGCTCCCACAGCTGGGCGTAGCTCAGCCGCAGCTCTCCGAGCACGACCGCATCGTTGTCGGCGTAGCGGACCGAGGACTCCGCCAAGATACTGGCGATCGACATGGACACGCGGCAGCGCCTCTCGTCAGGGATTCGCCAGTCTGCCGCCTGGTGCGCCCGCGAGCCAGTTGCCACCCTGCCCTCCCCGGTGCAGCCGGGCGCGGTCAGGACCAGCGCGGCCCGACCCCGGTCACCGTCGCGGTCCGCCGGTCGTCGGCGTGCCGCTCGAGCAGGACCTCGAGCCGCGAGTCCGACAACGCCTCGACGACACCGTCACCCCACTCCACGACGACGACGCTGCCCTCGAGGTCGGCGTCGAGGTCGAGGTCGTCGAGGTCCAGCGGGCGGGGGCTGTCGCGCAGCCGGTAGGCGTCCACGTGGATCAGCGGCAGCGGCCCGTGGTGCACCCGGGCGATGACGAACGTCGGACTGGTGACCCGCCCGCTCACCCCCAGACCGTCACCGATGCCTTGTGCCACAACGGTCTTACCCGCACCCAGCGGCCCGGCCAGTACCACCAGGTCGCCGGCCCGCAGCTGCGCCGCCAGCTCACGCCCAAAGGCGCGGGTGTCCTCGACCGTCGCCAGCTCGCGTCTCATCCGACCAGCCCCACCGCGGTCCGCAGGTCCTGCGCCAGCAGCCTCATCGGCTCACCCTTCGGGCCGCCGCGCAGCGCCGCCGCCGGGTGGTAGGTCGGCAACACGGACCAGCCGTCAACCTCGTGCACCCGCCCGCGTACGGCGGACAGGGTGTTCCGGCCGAGGAACCAGGTGGCGGCGGACAGCCCCAGGGTGACGATCAGCGCCGGGTCGGCGACGGCTAGCTGCGACTCGGTCCATCCTCGGCAGTTCGCCGACTCCTGGCGGGTCGGCAACCGGTTGGCCGGTGGTCGGCACTTGACGGTGTTGAGGACAGCCACCTGGTGGCGCGGCAGACCGGCGTCGGCCAGCAGCCGGTCCAGCAGCTGTCCGCTGCGGCCGACGAACGGCAGGCCGGTGGCGTCCTCCTGCGCGCCAGGGGCCTCGCCCATCACCAGCAGCCGGGCGTGGTCGGGCACCGTCCCGACGACGACCTGCGACCGCTCAGCGACCAGCTCCGGGCAGGCGGTGCAGCACCGCACCTTCCCGGCCAGCAGGTCCCACCCGGCACGTCGTGCAGAGCCGGATGGTGTCCGGGCCGGGGGGATCATGGTGGCCGGGTCATGCGCCGGTCCGGCCGGCCCGCCGGAGCAGCGCCCGCAGGTGCAGGGTGACCAGGGGGGCGCGTTCCAGCTGGACCATGTGACCGGCCCCCTCGACCACGACCAGGTGGGCCGACGGCAACGCGTCGGCGATCACCTGGCTGTGCGCCAGCGGCGTCACGACGTCCTTGCTGCCGACCAGGACCAGCACCTCGACGTCGCGCAGGACGTCGAGGGCGCTCAGCTTGTCATGGCTGAGGAACGTGTCGTAGAAGTCCGCGATCACATCTACGGGTGTCTCGGCGGTCATCCGCTCGACGACCTCGACCAGCGACGGGCTGACGTCACTGGAGCCGAAGGCGCCCTTGCGGGTGGCGACGAACGCGAGGTCCGTGCCCAGCCGCCGGCCGCGCTCGAACAGCGCCGGCCGACCCCGCATACCGCGGGTGACCAGCGGCAGGACCCGCTTGGACAGGCCGGTGAACACCGCGGGCAGGCCGAACGTCACCGTTGCCAGCTTGCCGGTCGAGGTGGACATCAGCACGACCGCGACCACCCGCTCACCGAACAGCTCCGGGTGCGAGTCGGCCAGCGCCATGATCGTCATGCCGCCCATCGAGTGGCCGACCAGCACGACCCGGCCGGTCGGTGCGGTGGCCCGCAGGACCTCGAACAGGTCCCGGCCGAGCTGCTCGATGGTGCTGTGCTCGGGCCGGCTGTGGCCGGAGTGGCCGTGCGAGCGCTGGTCCCAGAAGACCAGCTTGCCGGGGTTGGCCTGCGCCAGCGCCTGCCGCTGAAAGTGCCAGACCGCCAGCTGCTGGGTGTAGCCGTGGCAGAACACGACGGTCAGGGGCGCGGAGCTCGGGCCGACCTCCTCAACGTGCAACGGGACCCCGTCGTCGGCCAGGACCTGCCGCGCCCGGTCGCAGGGCAGCTCGAAGAACGGCTCGCCGGCGTCGGGATCAGGAGCTAGCCGGGCCCTTCCGATGGCGTAGCGCTCGGCGGCCAGGCCGGCGGCCGCGCCCACCGCCAGGGTCGCGGCGACGGCCCCGAGTAGACCACCTCGCTTCACCCGGCCCCGCCGACGTAGTCCCGGGGGACCCTCGACCCGATGCGGGTGACCACCTCGTAGTTGATGGTGCCGAGCGCCTCCGCCCAGTCCTGGGCGGTCGGCTCGCCGTCGTCACCCGGGCCGAACAGCAGCACCTCGTCCCCCTCGCTCACCGCGTCATCGCCCAGGTCCAGCACGAACTGGTCCATGCAGACGGTTCCGGCGACCCGCCGGCGGCGGCCACCGAGCATCACCTCCAGCAGGTTGGTGCCGGCCCGCGGGACACCGTCGGCGTAGCCCAGCGGGACCAGCGCAACCGTCGTCTCGGCCGCTGTTGTGTAGCGGTGGCCGTAGCTGACGCCGGCACCGGCGGGCACCCGCTTGACCAGGGCGACGTGCGACCGCAGCGACATCACCGGCCGCAGCCCGAAGTCAGCCGGTCGCCCCAGCTGTGGCAACGGCGACAGCCCGTAAACCGCCAGCCCTGGCCGCACCAGGTCGTAGTGGGTGGCCGGCGCGGTCAGCGTCGCCGCGGAGTTCGCCAGGTGGCGTACGTCGGGCCGCAGGCCGGTCCGGTCGGCGACCGCGAGCGCCTCGGCGAACACCGCGGCCTGCCGCAGCGTGACCGGGTGGTCGGCTCCGCCGTCGGCGTGGGCGAAGTGGCTCCACACCCCGGTCACCCGGACCGCGCCGTCCGCCTCGGCCCGCGCCGCGGCCACGCACAGCGCCGGCCAGGCCTCCGGTCGGGTACCGCCGCGCGACAGGCCGGTGTCCACCTTGAGCTGCACCCTGGCCGGCCGGCCGGCCTCCCGGGCCGCAGCGGCCACCCGGATCAGCCCGGACTCGTCGTACACCCCGAGGTCGACGCCGGCGGTGACCGCGGGGGTGAGATCCTCGCCGGGCGTGCTGAGCCAGGCCAGCACCGGAGCGTCGAGGCCGGCCGCGCGCAGGGCGAGGGCCTCCTCGAGGAACGCGACACCGAGCCAGGTGGCGCCCCCGGCCAGCGCGGCGCGGGCGCTCGGCAGCAGCCCGTGCCCGTAGCCGTCGGCCTTGACGACCGCCATCACCTGCGCGGCGCCAGCCAGCTCGTCGAGCACCCGGACGTTGGCGGTGACGGCGTCGAGGTCGATCCGGGCGAAGCTCCTCACCGGTCGGCCTCGCGGACCGCGTCCGGCCAGGCCTCGAGCAGCCGGCTGGCGGAGGTGCTGGCGCCGGCGGCGGACAGCCGGCCCGCCATCCCGTGCAGCCAGGCGCCGACGCTGGCGGCGTCGCGGACCTCAAGCCCCTGGGCCAGCAGCGCCCCGACACCTCCGGATAGCACGTCACCCGACCCGGCGGTGGCCAGCACCGTGGAGCCGGTGTCGTTGACCCGGGCCGCCCCGTCGGGTCCGACGACCACCGTCGCATCGCCCTTGAGCAGCACGTGCACGCCGAGCTCGGCGGCCAGCCGGCGGGCGGCACCGACGCGGTCGTCCCCCAGCTTCGAGCCGAACCGCTCAAACTCCCGGTCGTGCGGCGTGAGCAGGGTGGCGGCCGTACGGTCGCGCAGCCACTCGGGATGCCGGGTGCACACGGTCAGCGCGTCCGCGTCGACGAGCACCGGTACGTCCGAGGCCAGCACCGCCTCGACCGCGGCTGGGTCGCAGGTGCCGAGCCCAGGCCCGACCGCCCAGGCCTGGACCTGGCCGGCTCGCACGACGTCCGCACCGGCCGCCTCCGTCACGAGGGTCTCCGGCCACCGGCTGCGGACCTGCTCGGCCGCATGCGGTGCCCCCACGAAGCGCACCATCCCGGCCCCGGCCCGGACCGCTGCGCCGACGCACAGCACGGCCGCACCCGGATAGGTCTGCGAGCCGGCGACGACCCCCAGCACGCCGCGGCTGTACTTGTCCGACATCCGGTCAGCGGACGGCAGCAGCCGCGCCACGTCCACCGCGTCGAGCACCTCGACGGGCGCTGCCGGCAGGTCCAGGCCGATGTCGACCAGCTCGAGGCGCCCGACGTGGCCGCGGGCGAGCAGCAGCCCGGGCTTGTACGAACCGAAGGTGATGGTGCGGGCGGCCCGGACGGCAGGGCCCGCAACGGCACCGGTGTCCGCGTCCACCCCGCTCGGCACGTCGACCGCGACCACACTTGGGTGCTCGCCCAGCCGGCCCACCAGCTCCGCAGCAGCCGGGCGCAACGGCCCGCGTGCCCCGATCCCGACCAGGCCGTCGAGCACGACATCCGCGTCGGCCAGCGAGCCGGCGTCCCCGACTCGGCCACCCGCGCGGAGCAGGCCGGCCAAGGCGTCGGGCACCGCCTCACCGGCCGGCACCGCGACCACCTGCGCGCCGCGGCGGGCGAGCAGGGCGCCCGCCCACAGTGCGTCCGCACCGTTGTTGCCCGACCCGACCAGCACGGCGACCCGCGCGCCGTAGACGAACGGCAACTCGCGGGCGACAGCGACCGCCAGGCCGGTGGCGGCCCGTTGCATCAGCGCCACGCCGGCGGCGAGCAGTGGATCCTCGGCGGCCCGCACCTGGGCGGTCGTGTGGGCGTACCTCACGACTCCGCCACGACGACGGCGGTCGCGATGCCCGCGTCATGTGACAACGACAGGTGCCAGCGCGAGATCCCCTGTCCAGCAGCCTGTTCCGCGACCCCGCCGTGCAGCGCCAACACCGGCCGGCCGGTCCGGGAGCGGATCACCTCGGCGTCGACCCAGCGCAGGCCACCGGGTGCACCGAGCACCTTGGCGACGGCTTCCTTGGCCGCGAAGCGGGCGGCCAGGGAAGCGACGGGCAGCTGTCGCTCCGCGTCGGTGAACAGCCTCTGGGACAGCCGGGGGGTGCGGTCAAGTGCGCGCGCCAGCCTGGCCACGTCGACCACGTCGACTCCCACGCCGATGATCACCGAGCGGCCCGACGTCGTGGGGACCTCACTCGACCGTGACGGACTTGGCCAGGTTGCGCGGCTGGTCCACGTCATGACCGCCCGCCCGCGCCACCTCCGCCGACAGCACCTGCAGGGGCACGATGGTGAGCAGTGGGGTCAGCAGCGACTTGGTGTCCGGGATCCGGATGACCGTGTCGGCGTACGGCGTGACGGAGTTGTCCCCGTCGGTCGCGATGACGATGGTGCGGGCTCCGCGGGCCCGAACCTCCTGCACGTTGTTGACCAGCTTGGCCTGCAGCGCGTGCCGGGGCGCGATCACGATGACCGGCGTGCCCTGCTCGATCAGCGCGATCGGGCCGTGCTTGATCTCACCGGCCGGGAAGCCCTCGGCGCTGATGTAGGCCAGCTCCTTGAGCTTGAGGGCACCTTCGAGCGCCATCGGGTAGCCGACGTGCCGGCCGAGGAACAGCACCCGGTCCGCGTCGACGAGGTCGCGGGCCAGCTGACGCACCGGACCCATCCGGTCGAGCACCTTCTGGACCAGGTCGGGGATGTCCAGCAGGTCACGCAGGTGGCCGCGCACCTCGTCTGCGTCCCGGGTGCCCCGGACCTGCGCGAGGTACAGCCCGACCAGGTACATCGCCGTGATCTGGGTCATGACGGCCTTGGTGGACGCCACCGCCACCTCCGGGCCACCGCGCGTGTAGAGCGCGGCGTCGCTCTCCCGGCTGATCGTCGACCCGATCGTGTTGGTGACCGCGAGCACCTTGGCGCGCTGCGACCGGGCGTGCCGCACCGCTTCCAGCGTGTCCGCGGTCTCACCGGACTGGGACACCGCGATGACCAGCGTGGTGCGGCCGACGACCGGGTCGCGATAGCGGAACTCGCTGGCCATCTCGACCTGGACGGGCAGCCGGCACCAGCGCTCGATGGCGTACTTGCCGACCAGCCCCGAGTGGTAGGCCGAGCCGCAGGCCACGATGACGACCTGCTCGATGTCGCGGATGTCCTCGTCGCTCATCGACAGCTCATCGAGGTGCAGCAGCCCGTCCTCCTGCATCCGACCGCCGAGGGTCTCCCGGATCGCCGCGGGCTGCTCCTGGATCTCCTTGAGCATGAAGAACTCATGGCCGCCCTTCTCGGCGGCCTCGGTGTCCCAGTCGACGTGGTAGGTCGGGCCCTCGACCAGCGTCCCCTCCAGGTCGGTGACGACGACGCCGGACCGGCGGACCTCGACCACCTGGTCCTGCTCGACGGCGCGGGCCTCCCGGGTGTGCGCGATGAAGGCGGTGACGTCGGAGCCGACGAAGTTCTCACCCTCGCCGAGGCCGATCACCAGCGGCAGGTTCCGGCGGGCAGCGACCACCAGATCGGGCTCGGCCCGGTGAGCGACGACGAGGACGAACGACCCCTCGAGGTCCTTGCAGACCGACCGGACGGCCGCGGCGAGGTCCCCGTCGTAGCGCTCCTCGAGCAGGTGTGCGACCACTTCGGTGTCGGTGTCGGACCGCCGCTGGTGGCCACGTGACTCCAGGCCCGCGACCAGCTCCTCGAAGTTCTCGATGGTGCCGTTGTGCACGACCGCGACCGCGCCGGAGCAGTCGACCTGCGGGTGCGCGTTGGCGTCGGTGGGCGGGCCGTGGGTGGCCCAGCGGGTGTGCCCGATGGCGAGCGTCCCGGGCAGCTCCCTGCCCTCGAGCTCCTTTTCCAGGTTCGCCAGCTTCCCGGCCCTGCGCTCGACCGCGAGGTCGCCCTGGCAAGACAGCACGGCCACGCCGGCGCTGTCGTAGCCGCGATACTCCAGCCGCCGCAACCCCCCCAGCACGACCTCGAGGCCGTCCTGCTGACCGACGTAGCCCACGATGCCGCACATGGCGATCAGGCTATCGGGCTGAGCCTCGTCGACGTCGTACGACGTGGACCGTGGCGATCAGGCTATCGGGCTGACGCCGCGTCGATGTTGTACGACGTGGACCGCTCCAGCGCCCGGGCCGCGACCGCCCGGCGCAGCCCGTCCTGCTCCTCGCGCACGACGCGCCGCAGGCCGCTGGGCAGCCCGTCGCCGGCGAGGAACGCGTCGGTGCGGTCCAGGACCTCCTGCTCGACGAGCACGGAGGGGTACAGCAGCGCGGCGACCGTTCGACCTACCTCGGGTGACCGCTGGCCCCATTGGCCGGCGATCTCGGCGAAGTAGCGCTCCACCCAGGGCCGGCACAGCTCTGCCGACTCGTGCTGCCAGAAGCCGTCGGCACAGGACTGGATGAGATGGCCGGACAGTGACGTGTCCCGCATCGCCAGCTCCCACGCCTGCGTCTTCGCGGCCAGGTCGGGACGCGCTGCCCGTGCGTAGGCCGCATGCCGCTGGCCGGCAGCGGTGGTGTCCCTGGTGAGCTCTGCCTCGATGTCCGCCACGCCCACCCCACCGAGCTGGGCCCTGCGCCGGAGCAGGTGCCACCGCAGCTCGGTGTCCATCGCCAAACCCGCCGGTGGCTGGTCCAGCAGGGCACGCAGCGCGGCGTCGTCCGCGAGCGCCGTCACCCAGGCCAGGGTTGCGGTGAGCTGCCGGTCACTGCCGGGCTCCGCCGTCGCCGCGACCTCGCCGAGCCAGGTGGCGAGCCGCTCGCGCACCGTCACGTCCGGGGACCAGGAGGTCGCAGCCAGCTGCGCCTGCCTCAGCAGCTGGGCCAGCACGGCGGAGTCGGTCTCCACCTCCGCATGGGCGATCACCGCGTCGACAAACGCGCCCGGCGACAGTTCCGCATCCCGGGCGGCATCGTGCAGAGCGCCCCAGCAGACGGCGCGGGACAGTGGGTCGGGCAGCTCCCGCAGGCTGGCGAGCACGGTCTCCAGGGAGCGCGGGTCGAAGCGCACCTTGGCGAATGTCAGATCACCGTCGTTGACCAGCACGAGGTCGGCGTGCAGCGGCCCGTCGACCGGCGTCTGGTCGCCGGTCACGTCCACCTCGTGGCGCGCCGTCAGGACCAGGCCGTCATGGGTCCGGTCGTAGCAGCCGATCCCGAGGCGGTGATCGCGCAGCACGGGATACGCGACGGATGACACCTGCTGAATGGCACCCTCCTGCACCCGCAGCGTGCTGACGCCTGACGTCCGCAGCCAGGACTGCGCCCACGCATCGAGGTCGCGGCCGCTGGCCTCCTGCAGCGCTGACAGGAAGTCAGCCAGGGTGGTGTTGCCGAACGCATGCCGTTCGAGGTAGCGGCGGAGACCGGCGAAGAACGTCTCCTCCCCGAGCCAGGCCATCAGCTGACGAAGGGCCGATGCGCCCTTCGCGTAGGTGATGCCGTCGACGTTCAGCAGAGCGCTCGCGCTGTCAGGGACCGTCCCGGCGATGGGATGAGTGGTCGGCAGCTGGTCAGCGGCGTAGCCCCCCACCTTGCGCACCACGCAAAAGGCCGGCCACACCCCGTCAAACCTGGTGACGCGATCGGTCAGCAGGTAGCCCATCAGGTCTGCGAACGACTCGTTGAGCCACAGGTCCTCCCACCACGTCATCGTGACGAGGTTGCCGAACCACATGTGTGCCATCTCGTGCGCGATCACCACACTGCGCCCGCGGCGCTCCGCGTCGGTGACCCGCGACCGGAACAGCAGGCTCTCGCTGAACGTCACCGCGCCGGGGTTCTCCATGGCCCCGAAGTTCAACTCCGGCACCCACAGCTGGTCGTAGGTGTCGCCGAACGGGTAGCGGATCCCGAACGCCTCGTGGAACCCGTCGAGGCATTGCGCGGTGATCTCGAACAGCTCCTGCTCCTCCAGGTTCGAGGCGAGCGACTGGCGGCACCACATCCCGAGCTCGATCCCGTCATGCCACCGCCGCACCCCGTGCCAGGGCCCGCCGGACAGGCTGAACAGGTAGGTCGACATCCGAGCGGTGGGCGCGAAGCTCCAGTGCCCCTCGTCGTCCCGGGTGCCGCGCCCGGTCGCGATGACGGTCCAGTCCGGCGGTGCCGCGACCCGCAGCCGGAACGTCGCCTTGAGGTCAGGCTGGTCGAAACAGGCGTACATCCGCTGCGCGTCCGCGGTCGCGCTCTGCCCCCAGACGTAGACGAGGCCGTCCGCGGGGTCGACGAACCGGTGCAACCCCTCCCCGGTGCGGCTGTACGCGCACCGGGCCACGACGAGCAGCTCGTTGTCCGCCTGCAGGTCGGGCAGCGCGATCCGGGCGCCCTCGGTGACAGCGGGCAGCTCCACCCCGTTGAGCACCACCCGGACCGGCGAGGCGTCGAGCTCCACGAAGGTGGTCGCCCCCGGCTCCCGGCAGGTGAAGCGGATGACCGTCGTCGAATCGAACCCGCTGTCGTCTCCGCTCAGGTCGAGGTCGATGTCGTACGACGCGACGTCGAGCAGCCGTGCCCGCTCGACCGCCTCCTGCCGGTAGAGGGTCCGCATCCGATGACCCTAGGCGGCGGACGTCGCCCTGTCTGATGGCCACAGCCGACCACCTGCGGCCGTGCTGCGCCTCGTCAGCGACCGACGACGGCGGCGAGCCGCTGCGCGACGTCGGCCGCCTGCTCCTGGGTCGGTGCCTCCACCATCACCCGCACCAGCGCCTCGGTGCCGGACGACCGCAACAGCACGCGACCCTGACCCGCGAGCGCCGACTCCTGGACGGCGACGGCGGCCAGCACGTCCGGCGCGGTGGCCCGGGCGCGGTCGGTGCGGACGTTGACCAGCACCTGCGGCAGCAGCGTCACGACGTCCGCTAGCTCCGCGACCGGCCGGCCGGTCCGCACCACGCGGTCCATGACCTGCAGGGCGGTCAACAGCCCGTCGCCGGTAGTGGCGTGGTCGAGCAGGATGACGTGTCCGCTCTGCTCCCCGCCGAGCCGATGACCACCGTTGGCCATCGCGGCCAGCACGTAGCGGTCGCCGACAGCGGTCTGCACGACCTCGATCCCATGGTGGCCCATGGCCTGCAACAGCCCCAGGTTGCTCATGACGGTGGCGACCAGCACGTCACTGCCGGGCAGCCCGGCGTCCTTGCGGGCGACGGCCAGCAGCCCGAGCACCTGGTCACCGCTGAGCACGCGGCCGGCGGCGTCGACCACGATGCAGCGGTCGGCGTCCCCGTCGTGCGCGATCCCCAGGTCCGCGCCGTGCGTGACCACCGCAACCGCCAGTGCCTCCGGGTGGGTCGCGCCGCAGGCCTCGTTGATGTGCTCCCCGAGGCCCTCGCAGCAGATCGTCGTGACCATCGCGCCAGCCCGCCGGTACACCTCAGGGGCGACCACGGAGGCGGCGCCCTGTGCACCGTCCACCACCACATGCAGGCCGGCGAGGCTGCCGACCGACGCAAGCAGGTCGTCGACGTACGGCGTGACGCGGTCGGTCGAGTCGGTCCGGCCCACGGCCGTGCCGGTGGCCCGGACGAACGGCGTGCGCAGGCCGGCCTCGAGGGCGTCCTCGGCACCGTCGCCCAGCTTGTGGCCGCCGTGCGCGAACAGCTTGAGCCCGTTGTCGGCCATCGGGTTGTGGGACGCGGTGATGGCCAGCCCCAGCACGGCGTCCCAGCGGGCGGTGGCGTGCGCCACGACCGGCGTCGGGACGACCCCGAGCAGGGTGACGTCGCAGCCGGCGGCCGTGAAGCCGGCGGCGGCGGCGGCCTCCAGCATCGGCCCGGACGGACGGGTATCACGGCCGATCACCACCCGCGGCCGGCCACCGTGCTCGCCAACCGCACGGGCCCCCGCCGTCCCGGCGAGCGCGAGGGCGAGCTCAGCGGTGAGCAGGTCGCCGCCCGCCAGCGCACGGATGCCGTCGGTGCCGAACAGTCGTGCCACGTCGCTCCTTTGCAAGGACCGCCGGCCTGCCGTACAACGGGCCGGACAGGCGGCGAGGCGGCCCGCACCGAGGACAACCGGTGCCGGACCGCCTCGGACAGGACCGACGGGCGCGGGAGGTCCGAGCGCGTGGCGGCCTAGCGCTTGGAGTACTGCGGCGCCTTGCGGGCCTTCTTCAGGCCGTACTTCTTGCGCTCCTTGATCCGCGAGTCACGGGTCAGGAAGCCCTCCGCCTTCAGGGCGGGACGGTCGTCGGGCTCGAGTTCGATCAGTGCGCGGGCGATGCCGAGCCGCAGGGCGCCGGCCTGGCCGCTGATGCCGCCGCCGTGCAGGCGCGCGACGACGTCGTACTGCTCGAGCTTCTCGAGCTTGGCGAACGGCTCGTTGATCGCCTGCTGGTGCACCTTGTTCGGAAAGTAGTTCTCGAGCGTGCGGCCGTTCAGCTTGTACTGGCCGGTGCCCGGGATGAGCCGCACCCGGACGATGGCCTCCTTGCGGCGGCCGACGGTCTGGATCAGTTCTGCAGTCACTGGGCAACCTGGGTGAGCTCGTAGGGGACCGGGCTCTGCGCCTGGTGCGGGTGGGTGGGTCCGGCGTAGACCTTCAGCTTGGACAACATCTGACGGCCCAACGTGTTGTGGGGGAGCATCCCCTTGATCGCCTTCTCGATGATCCGCTCGGGGCGAGCGGCGAGGACGTCCGCGTAGGAGGTCTTGCGCAGGCCACCCGGATAGCCCGAGTGGTTGTAGACGGTGGACTGCTGCGCCTTGTTTCCGGTCATGACGACCTTGCGGGCGTTGATGACGACGACGAAGTCGCCGGTGTCCAGGTGCAGGGCGTAGATCGGCTTGTGCTTGCCCCGCAGCAGGATCGCGGCCTGGCTCGCGAGGCGGCCCAGCACGATGTCACTGGCGTCGATGACGTGCCACTGACGGGTCACGTCTGACGGCTTGGGCTGGTACGTGCGCACGGGTCCGCTCTTCCCTCGACAGCAAGATGGGCAGCGCGGGCAGGCGTCAGGGCACGCGCCGCGCAGCAGCCGCTCACGATACCCGAGGGGCGACCGGGCACACAAAGCCGCTGGCAACCCGTCACGCTCGACCGGCCCGACGGGTCTACCCCCCGCGAGGTCCCCCTTTCGACCGTCATGCTGATCACCAGGTGCTCGCTGCGCGATGCAGCCGCCGAGTTGCGCAGCAACCCCCCTGTCGATCATGTGATCCAGCGCTGCATAGTGAGCTCCTGCCGGGAGGGATCCAACGGATACGGCCGCCGCTCGCCGGTCTCGACGAAGCCCAGTCGCGCGTAGGCCGCCCGCGCCCCGGCGTTGTCTTCATGGACCTCGAGCCGCAGCACCGACTGCTGCTGGCTTCTTGCCCAGTCCAGGCAAGGCGCCACCAGCTCGGCCAGCAGGCCCCGTCCGCGGGCGGGTGGTGCGACGAACACCCCCGCCAGCCAGGCGGCATCGCCGCTCACGAAGCAGACGGTCGTCCCCACCGCCCGGTCGCCCACGAGAGCCAGCACCTGCAGGGAGTCCCCACCCTCGGCGCCGCGGGTGGCCCGCGCCTGCCACCCCGCGTCGTCCATCGCGCGGGCCTGCTCGAGCGTCTCCAGGTAGGCGATCGGGGTGTCGGCCAGTGCCTCGAGCCGCAGCAGCCGCAGCACCGGCCAGTCCTGCGGCCGGACCCGGCGTACGACGGGCGGGTCAGCGGGCACGGGCCACGCGCCCCTCGTCCCACACCGGCTCGGCCGACTCGTAGACCCGACCGTCGGCACCGAACACCAGGAAGCGGTCGAAGCCGCGCGCGAACCACCGGTCGTGTGTGACGGCCATGACCGTGCCGTCGAACGCCGCCAGGCCGTCCTCCAACGCCTCGGCCGATGCCAGGTCGAGGTTGTCGGTGGGCTCGTCGAGCAGCAGCAGGGTCGCGCCGCCCAGCTCGAGCAACAGCACCTGGAAGCGCGCCTGCTGGCCACCGGAGAGGTCATCGAAGCTCTGATCGGCCTGCTCCTGCAGCTCGTAGCGGCGCAGCGCACCGATGGCCTGGCCCCGCTCCATCCCGCGCCGCGCGTCGTCGCCGCCCCGGTGCAACACCTCGACCAGCGTCTTGCCGACCAGGCCGGGCTGCTCGTGCGTCTGCGCGAACCAGCCGGCCACCACCCTTGCACCGAGCCGGGCGGTTCCGGTGTGCGCGACCGGTTGATCAGCCAGCAGCCGCAGGAAGTGCGACTTGCCCGAGCCGTTGCTTCCCAGCACGGCCACCCGCTCGCCGTAGAACACCTCCAGGTCGAACGGCTCCATCAGCCCGCTCAGCTCGAGCCGCTCGCAGGTGACGGCGCGCACGCCGGTCCGGCCGCCCCGGAGCTTCATCGTCACCTTCTGGTCGACCACCTGCTCAGGCGGCGGACCGGCGGCCTCGAACCGCTCGAAGCGGGTCTGCATGGCGTGGTAGCGGCTGGCCATGTCCGGGCTGATCTTGGCCTGCTCGCGCAGCGTGATGACCAGCTTGCGCAGCTTCTCGCGCTCCTCCCCCCAGCGCTTGTGCAGCTCGTCGAGCCGGTCGCGTCGGGCCTGCCGCGCGTCGGCGTAGGTCCCGAAGCCGCCACCGTGCACCCAGGTGCCATGGGCCTCGACGGTCACGACCCGGGTCGCGACGTTGTGCAGCAGCTCGCGGTCGTGGCTCACCAGCAGCACCGTCTTCGGTGACTCCGCCAGAGCCGCCTCGAGCCAGCGCTTGCCGGGCACGTCGAGGTAGTTGTCCGGCTCGTCGAGCAGCAGGACCTGGTCCGGTCCGCGCAACAGGGCCTCCAGCGCCAGCCGCTTCTGCTCCCCACCGGACAGCGTGTGCAGCCTGCGGTAGAGGCACTGCTCGTACGGCACGCCGAGGGCCGCGGTGGTGCAGACGTCCCACTGCACCTCGGCGTCGTACCCGTGCGCGTCGCCCCAGTCGGCCAGCGCCTGCGCGTAGCGCAGCTGGGTCTTCTCGACGTCGGACTCCATCATCGCCAGCTCGGCCGCCTCCAGCGCCCGGCCGGCCGCCCGGACCCCGGGCGGCGCGAGGTCCAGCAGCAAGTCCCGGATCTCGCTGTCGTCGCGGATCGAGCCGATGAACTGCCGCATCACACCGAGACCACCGTCCTGCGCGACCGTCCCGGCACTGGGCACGAGGTCGCCCGCGATGATCCGCAGCAGGGTGGTCTTGCCGGTGCCGTTGGCGCCGACCAGCGCGGTCTTGCTGCCGTCTCCGACCCGGAAGCTGGCGTCGCCGAACAGCTCGCGCCCGTCCGGCAGGACGTAGCTCAGCGACTGGCAGTCGACGTAACCCATGACCCCATTGTCGGGGGCGGCCATGCCGCCCAGCGACCCCTTTGCACCGGAGTACGACGAGCCGTCAGTCGCCGTCGACCGTGCGGGTGGCCCGGGTGACGCCCTGCCGGGTCAGCAGCTGGTCGTCCGGCGGGTACTCGACCTGCTCCAGTGTCAGTCCCCTGGCCGGCGCCACGTCCAGGTCGACCGGCCGACTGGCGTGCGCGAGCAGCTCTGCCGGCCACTCGGGCGGACGGCGCTGCTCACCGACGGCAAGCAGTGCCCCGACGAGCGAGCGCACCATCGAGTGGCAAAAGGCGTCGGCCTGCACGGTGGCGACGAGCACTCCATCCGGCTGCCGCTCCCAGCCCAGCCGCAGCAGCGTGCGTTGCGTCGTACCTCGCGGCTTGCGCTTGCAGAAGGCGGCGTAGTCGTTCAGCCCCAGCAGGCCAGCGCTCGCCCCGGTGATCAGCGACAGGTCCACCGGCCTCGGCCACCACAGCGTGTCGTGCCGCCGTAGCGGGTCGGCGGCGGCAGGGTCGTCGGTGAGCCGGTAGCGGTACGTCCGCGACAGGGCCGAGTAGCGCGCGTCGAAGCCGTCGGCGGCGAGGGTGACTCTGCGGACCCGTACGTCGTGGTCGAGCAGGCCGTTGAGCCGCCGGATCAGCAGCCGGTCCTGAGCGACGTCGACCGGCAGGTCCACGTGGACGACCTGCCCGCGGGCGTGCACACCTGCATCAGTCCGGCCGGCGACGACTGTACGCGGAGCGACGCCCGTGCGGGCCAGCACACCGAGCACCCGCTCCAGCTCGCCCTGCACGGTGCGCCGGCCGGGCTGCACGGCCCACCCCGCGTATCCGGTGCCGTCGTAGCCGAGCTCCAGCCGGACACGACGGAGCCCGTCCCCCCCGGCCGGGGTGCCGGGCTCGTCGGCCGGGGTGGTGCTTACTCGGCGTCCTTGTCGGTGGCCCGCTCGGTCGCGGCCGCGTCCTGGGCAGCGAGCTCGCCCTCGGGCACGATGGCCGCGGGGGCCTCCTCGAGGTCCATAGGCTCGACGTCAGCACTCCCGACGGCAGCACCCTCGGCGTCAGCACCCTCGACGGCATCAGCGCGCCCGACGTCCGCACCCTTGGCGTCAGCGGCTGCTACGGCGGCGGCCTCGGTCGACACGTCGGTCGCCGGCTCAGCCGCTGCGTCCATCGTGGCCTCACCTGCGGGGGCGTCCTCGACGACCGCAGCGGCCGCCACGGCAGCAGCGGTCTCGGACTCGCCGGCCAGCTCCCCGGCGGCCTCGCGGGTCGCGCCGGTAGGCGCCCGGCCGGCGGCGAAGCGGGTGCCACGGGCGCGCTCCGCCTCACCCACAGCGGACTGCGCGACAGTCAGGGCCTCGACCAGCTCGATGATCGCCATCGGGGCGTTGTCGCCCTTGCGCGGGCCGAGCTTGACGATGCGGGTGTAGCCGCCCGGCCGGTTGGCGTAGCGGGGGCCGATCTCGTCAAACAGCACGTGCACGATGCCCTTGTCAGTCAGGCGCTTGAGCACCTGGCGCCGGGCGTGCAGGTCACCGCGCTTGGCGAAGGTGACGAGGTGCTCGGCGTAGGGGCGCAGGCGCTTGGCCTTGGCCTCGGTGGTGGTAATCCGGCCGTGCTCGAACAGTGACGTGGCGAGGTTCGCCAGCATGTGCCGCTCGTGCGCCGGGCTGCCACCCATTCGGGGGCCCTTGGTGGGCGTGGGCATCGCGTGCTCCGTTCAGATGCGGGAGGCAGACCCTCCGTGGGGGCGGTACCGCGGTCCTCGTGGACCCGGTGTCCCTGTCTGTCGTGCGGGTGTGCACCGGATGCGTCGAGCCGTCGGCTCGACGCATCCGGATGTGGCTAGAGCTGCTCGGTCTCGGCGTAGCCGGGGTCGCCGTCGTCGAGGGTGCCCGGCTCGGAACCGTCGTCCGAGGGCGAGTAGTCGTCGGTGCCGTAGGTGCTGACAACTGAGCTCGGGTCGAAGCCGGGGGGTGAGTCCTTGAGGCCCAGGCCCATCGAGTGCAGCTTGACCTTGACTTCGTCGATCGACTTGCCGCCGAAGTTGCGGATGTCGAGCAGGTCCGCCTCCGAGCGCGAGACGAGCTCACCCACGGTGTGGATGCCCTCCCGCTTGAGGCAGTTGTAGGAACGGACGGTCAGGTCCATCTCCTCGATCGGCAGGGCGAGGTCGGCGGCCAGGGCAGCATCGGTCGGCGACGGCCCGATGTCGATGCCCTCCGCCTCGTCATTGAGCTCCATCGCCAGGCCGAACAGGCCGACCAGTGTCTTGCCGGCGCTCGCGACCGCATCCCGCGGGCTCATGGAGTTCTTGGTCTCGACATCGAGGATCAGCTTGTCGAAGTCGGTCCGCTGCTCGACGCGGGTGGCCTCGACCTTGTAGGTGACCTTGAGGACCGGCGAGTAGATGGAGTCGACCGGGATCCGGCCGATCTCCTGGCCGGCCTGCTTGTTCTGGACGGACGAGACGTAGCCGCGGCCGCGCTCGACGGTCAGCTCCACCTCGAGCCGGCCCTTGCCGTTCAGGGTGGCGATGTGCAGGTCCGGGTTGTGGACCTCCACACCGGCGGGCGGCGCGATGTCGGCGGCGGTCACCGGGCCTGGGCCCTGCTTGCGCAGGTACATCACGACCGGCTCATCGCTCTCGGAGGACACGACGAGCTCCTTGAGGTTCAGGATGAGGTCGGTGACGTCCTCCTTCACCCCCGGGACGGTCGTGAATTCGTGCAGTACGCCGTCGATGCGGATGCTGGTGACGGCTGCGCCCGGGATCGAGGAGAGCAAGGTGCGGCGCAGGGAGTTGCCGAGGGTGTAGCCGAAGCCCGGCTCGAGCGGCTCGAGGACGAACCGGGAGCGGCGCTCGTTAACCACCTCTTCGGTGAGGGTGGGACGCTGTGCGATGAGCACGTGGAGGGTGTCCTTCCGGGACGTTCCGCGACGTCCGCCATATGACGTCGCGAGGGGTGCACGGGGTGGCGGGTCCCGCGCGATGTGGAGTTGTGGTCGTGCTGGGCGGTGCTGGACTGGGCTGCGCGTGCGGGAGCCGCCGGAGGCCCAGGGATCTCCGGCGGCAACCGATTACTTCGAGTAGAGCTCGACGATGAGCTGCTCCTGGACGGGGGTGTCGATGACCTGCCGGCTCGGCAGGGCGTGCACGAGGGCGCGCATCTGGGTGGAGATGACCTCCATCCACGGCGGCGACGGACGGTCACCCGCGGTCTCACGTGCGATGACGTAAGGGGTCAGCTCGCGGCTCTTTGGACGCACCTCGACGATGTCGTTGGCGGTGACGCGGTACGACGGGATGTCGACCTTCTTGCCGTTGACCAGGACGTGCCCGTGACGGACGGCCTGGCGGGCATGGTCGCGGCTGGTCGTGAAGCCGGCGCGGTAGACCACGTTGTCGAGGCGGGACTCCAGGATCACCAACAGGTTCTCACCGGTCTTGCCGGACTTGCGGTTGGCCTCCTCGTAGTAGCCGCGGAACTGCTTCTCGAGGATCCCGTAGATGCGGGCGCACTTTTGCTTCTCGCGCTTTTGCAGCAGGTACTCGGAGTCCTTCGTGCGGCCTCGACCGTGGTCGCCCGGGGGGTAGGGACGGATCTCGATCGGGCACTTCGGGGACTCACACTTGCTGCCCTTGAGGAACAGCTTCATCTTCTCGCGACGGCAGCGGCGGCAGTCTGCGCCGGTGTAGCGGGCCATGTCAGACCTCTCTAGTGGGGCACGGCCGAGTCGTGCGGGCGGGCAGCGTCATCGTGAGTGGCATGTCGTCAGACCCGCCGGCGCTTGGGGGGACGGCAGCCGTTGTGCGGCATCGGGGTGACGTCGCTGATCGAGCCGACCTCGAGGCCGGCCGCCTGCAGCGAACGGATGGCGGTCTCGCGGCCCGAACCCGGGCCCTTCACGAACACGTCGACCTTCTTCATGCCGTGCTCCTGCGCCTTGCGCGCGGCGTTCTCGGCAGCCATCTGGGCGGCGAACGGAGTCGACTTGCGTGAGCCCTTGAAGCCGACGTGACCGGCAGAGGCCCACGCGATGACGTTGCCCTGCGGGTCGCAGATCGACACGATCGTGTTGTTGAACGTGCTCTTGATGTGCGCGTGCCCGTGGGCGATGTTCTTTTTCTCCTTGCGCCGGACCTTCTTGACCCCGGCGCCGGTGCGGGTCTTGGGAGGCATTAGTTCTCCTGCTCGAGGTGGTCGGTGGCATGCACGAGCGACGCCACTACTTCTTGGGCTTCTTCTTGCCGGCGACGGTCTTCTTCGGGCCCTTGCGGGTCCGGGCGTTGGTGTGGGTGCGCTGGCCGTGAACCGGCAGGCCACGACGGTGCCGGATGCCCTGGTAGCAGCCGATTTCGATCTTGCGACGGATGTCCTGCGCCACCTCGCGGCGCAAGTCGCCCTCGACCTTGTAGTTGGCGTCGATCCAGTCGCGGAGCTTGACCAAGTCGTCCTCGGCGAGGTCCTTGACGCGGACGTCCGGGGAGACTCCCGTCTCGGTCAGCGTCTGCTGGGCACGAGTTCGGCCGATGCCGAAGATGTAGGTGAGCGCGACTTCCAACCGCTTCTCGCGGGGGAGGTCGACGCCGGCGAGGCGAGCCATCGGGCGGGTCCTGCTTTCTGCCCCTGGGGGGCGTGGCGCGGAGGTCGTGCGCGGCCCGCCCCCTCCCGCCCGGGAGGGGCCCCGGCCTCCGACCGGGGGTCCGTACCGCTTTCGGAAGACCCGAGGGCGGTGCGGTTGGGTGCGCTGCTCTGGTGGTGTGGTCGGGCTGGTGGTGTCGGCTAACCCTGCCGCTGCTTGTGGCGGGCGGTGGATGAGCAGATCACCATGACGCGGCCGTGCCGACGGATGACGCGGCACTTGTCGCAGATCGGCTTGACGCTCGGCTTGACCTTCACGGTTCTCGTTCCCTCGGGCCCTGGTGAGAGGGCTACTTGTAGCGGTAGACGATCCGGCCGCGCGTCAGGTCGTAAGGCGAGAGCTCCACGACCACGCGGTCCTCAGGAAGGATGCGGATGTAGTGCTGCCGCATCTTGCCGCTGATGTGGGCCAGGACCCGGTGGCCGTTCTGCAGCTCCACCCGGAACATCGCATTGGGAAGCGGCTCGACCACGCGGCCCTCGATCTCGATGGCCCCGTCCTTTTTCGGCATGTTCCCCTTAGGTCCGGTTCGACGTGCACTGGCGGGTGGTGCAGGCTGTTCGTACGAATGGTCTCGAGCATCGCGGCCCGGCTGTCGGCACGGCAAGTCGCGCCGATCGCAGCCGACACGTGATAGTACGTCGAGACGGCCGCCCGGTCCAACGGCGCCGCTGTGGTCGGGCTCGCAGTCGGCGCGGGCTCAGAGCCGGCCGACCCCGCCGTCCTCGGCGGTGAGCACCCAGGGACCGTTGGGGGTGACCGCCACCGTGTGCTCCCAGTGCGCGGCCTGCCGGCCGTCCGCGGTCACGACCGTCCAGCCGTCGTCGAGCTCCCGGACCGCCGCGCTGCCGAGGGTGGCCATCGGCTCGACCGCCAGCGCGATCCCGACGTCCAGCGCCATGCCCCGGCCCGGCCCCTCGGGCGCAGTATTCGGCACGTACGGCGGCTCGTGCATGGCCTGGCCGATTCCGTGCCCGGTGTAGTCCTCGAGCAGCCCATAGCCGTGCGGCCGGACGACGGCCTGGACGGCGGCGCCGACGTCGGACAGCCGGCCGCCCGGGCGGACCGTACGCAGACCGGCCCACAGCGCCAGCTCGGTGACCTGAGACAGCGCCAGCAGCTCGGGCGCGCAGCTGCCCACCGGCACCGTGATGGCGGCATCGCCGTGCCAGCCGTCGACGATCGCACCCATGTCGATGGAGCAGAGCTCGCCGTCGGCCAGCACCCGCTCACCCGGGATCCCGTGCACGACCTCGGCTCCGACGGAGACGCAGATGACGGCTGGGAAGCCGTGGTAGCCCAGGAAGTTCGACGTCGCGCCGCGCCGCTCGAGCACCTCCGCGGCGACGGCGTCGAGCCGCGCGGTCGTGACACCCGGCCGGACCGCAGCGGTCACCGCCGCCAGGGCCTCGGCGACGACCAGACCCGCCCGCCGCATCAGCTGCAGCTGCTCGGGGGTCTTGAGGGTCACGCCCCGCGGGCGGCGCCTTCGCACGCTGGCCGTTACCCGTCGTGGTGCAGTGAGCGGAGCGCGTCGATCGCCCGCACGGTGACGTCGTCGACCGGCCCGGTGGCGTCGATGCCGATGAGCAGGCCGCGACGGGCGTAGTAGCTGATCAGTGGCGAGGTCTGCCCGGCGTAGACGTTCAGGCGGTTCACGATCGTCTCAGCCTGGTCGTCGTCGCGCTGGTAGAGCTCCCCACCGTCCAGGTCGCAGACGCCCTCCACCTCGGGCGGGTCGAAGTCGACGTGCCAGATGTGGTTGCAGGTGCGGCAGGTGCGTCGCCCGGACAGCCGCCGCACGACCTCGTCGTCGTCGACGACGAGCTCGAGCACGACGTCCACCTTGGACTGCGCCACCTCGGCCAGGATGTCGTCCAGGACCGCTGCCTGCGGGACCGTGCGCGGGAAGCCGTCGAGCAGGAAGCCGGTCACGGCGTCGTCCTCGCCGAGCCGGAGCCGCACCATGTCGATGGTGACGTCGTCCGGCACCAGGTCCCCGCGGTCCATGTAGGCCTTCGCCTGCAGTCCGAGCGGCGAGCCCTGGCTGACGTTGGCCCGGAAGATGTCACCTGTAGAGATCTTAGGCACCGACAGGTGCTCGGCGATGTACTGGGCCTGTGTCCCCTTGCCCGCTCCGGGAGGCCCGACCAGGACGAGGCGCACTACCTCAGGAAGCCTTCGTAGTTGCGCAGCATCAGCTGGCTCTCGACCTGCTTCACGGTCTCGAGGCCCACACCGACGATGATCAGCACGGCCGTGCCGCCAAACGGGATGCGGTTGGCACCGGCGGTGAGGTTGAACAGCAGCAGCGGTAGGACCGCGACCAGCCCGAGGTACAGCGCGCCGAAGCTGGTGACGCGGCTCAGGATGTAGTCGAGGTACTCGGCGGTGGCCCGACCGGGACGGATGCCGGGCACGAAGCCGCCGTACTTCTTCATGTTGTCGGCGACCTCGACCGGGTTGAAGGTGATCGCGACGTAGAAGTAGGTGAAGAACACGATCAGCAGGAAGTACGTCGCCAGGTAGACCGGGTGGTCGCCGCTGGTGAGGTAGCGGGTGACGAAGCGGGTGAAGGTCTCGTTGCTGCGCCAGACGTTGACCAGCAACTGCGGGAGGTACAGCAGCGAGGACGCGAAGATCACCGGGATGACGCCGGCCTGGTTGACCTTGAGCGGGATGTAGGTCGAGGTGCCGCCGTACATCCGCCGGCCGATCATGCGCTTGGCGTACTGCACGGGGACCCGGCGCTGAGCCTGCTCGACGAACACGACCAGGGTGATGACCAGCAGCGCGAGCACCAGGACGAGGGTGAGAATCAGGCCCCCACGCGGCTGGTTGAGGATGCGGGTGCCCTGCGATGGGATGGAGCTGATGATCGAGGTGAAGATCAGCACCGACATGCCGTTGCCGATGCCGCGGTCGGTGACCAGCTCGCCGAGCCACATGATGACCGCGGTCCCCGCGGTGAGCGTCACGACCAGCGTGATGATCCGGAACAGCGAGTCATTCGGGATGATCTTCTCGGAGCAGCCCTGGATGAGGTTGCCCGAACGGGCCAGCGCGACGATGCCCGTGGACTGCAGGATGGCCAACGCCACCGTGAGGTAGCGGGTGTACTGCGTCAGCTTGGCCTGGCCGGACTGCCCCTCCTCCTTGAGTGCCTCCAGGCGCGGGATGACCACGATCAGCAGCTGCACGATGATCGAGCTGGTGATGTACGGCATGATGCCGAGCGCGAAGATCGACAGCTTCAGGAGCGCCCCACCGCTGAACAGGTTGACCAGCCCGTACAGCGAGCTGTCCTTGACCTGGGCCAGGCAGTTCTGGATCGCCACGTAGGAGACACCAGGACCCGGCACGACCGACCCGAGCCGGTAGACGCCGATCATCGCCAGCGTGAACAGCAGCTTGCGACGCAGGTCGGGGGTCCGGAAGGCCCGTCCGAAGGCGGTGAGCACGGGTCCTCCTGGCATCCGTCCCGGGATGCGGGCCGGGTCGTGGCGCTGACCGGCGGAGCCGGGGCGAGGCGGGTTGGCGGGCCGGCGCAGAGCTGCCCGCAGGGCGACTGTAACAGCCGGCCCGGGCGTGCAGCAGTGCTCAGCACCGCCCGGAACGGGTACGGCTCGGGCCGCCACCCCTGGTCGGAGGTGGCGGCCCGGACGGCTGGTGCCGGTGCTACAGCGCGGTGGCGGACCCGCCGGCGGCAGCAATTTTTTCCTTGGCCGAGGCCGAGAAGGCGTGCACCGTGAGCTCGAGCTTGATCCCCAGGTCGCCGCCGCCACCCAGCACCTTGACCAGGCGGTCGTCCCGGACCGCACCCTTGGCGACCAGCTCCTCGACACCGACGCTGCCACCCTGCGGGAACAGCTCGGCGATGCGGTCGAGGTTGACGACCTGGTACTCGACCCGGAACCGGTTGGTGAAGCCCTTGAGCTTGGGCAGCCGCATGTGCAACGGCATCTGCCCGCCCTCGAAGGCGGCCGGGACCTGGTAGCGGGCCTTGGTGCCCTTGGTGCCACGTCCGGCGGTCTTGCCCTTGCTGGCCTCACCACGGCCGACCCGGGTCTTGGCGGTCTTGGCACCGGGCGCCGGGCGCAGGTGGTGGACCTTCAGGGTGGAATCTCCCATGGCTACTCGACCTCCTTGACCGACACGAGGTGCGTGACGGTGCTGACCATCCCGCGGATCTCGGGACGGTCCTCCTTGACGACGACGTCGGAGATCCGCTTCAGGCCGAGCGAGCGCAAGGTCTCGCGCTGGTTGGCCTTTCCACCGATTCCGGACTTGGTCTGGGTGACCTTGAGACGGCCCATGATCAGCTCCCGGCGTGAACGGCCGGCGGAGCGGCAGCAGCCGCCGCGCGGGCGCGCAGCATGGCGGCGGGGGCAACGTCCTCGAGCGGCAGCCCACGACGGGCCGCCACCTCCTCAGGGCGCATGAGGCCCTGGAGCGCGGCCACCGTCGCGTGGACGATGTTGATCGGGTTGGAGGACCCGAGGGACTTGCTCAGCACGTCGTGGATGCCGGCGCACTCCAGGACAGCGCGCACCGGACCCCCGGCGATGACGCCGGTACCCGGGCTGGCCGGCTTGAGCAGCACCACCCCGGCCGCCGCCTCGCCCTGGATCGGGTGCGGAATCGTCGAACCGATCCGGGGGACGCGAAAGAAGCTCTTCTTGGCCTCCTCGACCCCCTTGGCGATCGCCGCGGGCACCTCCTTGGCCTTGCCGTACCCGACGCCGACCTGACCGTCGCCGTCACCGACGACCACCAGGGCAGTGAAGCTGAAGCGGCGACCGCCCTTCACGACCTTGCTGACGCGGTTGATGGCGACGACCCGCTCGAGATTGGCGTTCTTGTCGGGCGCGTTCCCACCACGGCCACCACCGCGGCCGTCACGGCTGCCGCCGGCGGCCGGGCCACCGGTTCCGGTGCCGCCTCGGCGCTGCTGTCCGGGCATCAGAGGTTCCTTTGCGTGTCATCGTTCGGGGAGATAGGCAGGCAGGTCATCAAAAGGTCAGTCCACTCTCGCGAGCGGCGTCGGCCAGGGCCGCGATCCGACCGCGGTACGCGTTGCCCCCGCGGTCGAATACGACGCGGTCGATGCCCTTGTCCTTTGCGCGGCTGGCCACCAGCTCGCCGACCCGCTTGGCCTGGGCGGTCTTGTCACCGTCCTCGCCTCGGATGCTGACGTCCAGCGTCGAGGCCGACGCCAACGTGTGGCCGGCCAGGTCGTCGACAACCTGCGCAGTGATGTGCCGCGAGGAGCGGGTCACCACCAGGCGCGGGCGCGCGGCGGTGCCGGAGACCTTCTTGCGGATGCGGAAGTGCCGGCGGGCCTTGCCCACGCGACGGGCTGCTGAGATCTTCGATGTGGCAGTCATGTCCTACTTACCCGTCTTCCCGACCTTGAGCTTGATCTGCTCGCCCTCGTAGCGGACGCCCTTGCCCTTGTACGGGTCGGGCTTGCGGAGCTTGCGGATGTTGGCGGCGACCTCGCCGACCTTCTGCTTGTCGATGCCGCGCACGACGAACTTGGTCGGCGACTGCACCTCGAAGCTGATGCCGTCCGGTGCCAGGACCGGGACGGGGTGGCTGTAACCGAGTGCGAACTCGAGGTTCGAACCCTTCGCGGCCACCCGGTAGCCGACGCCGCGGATCTCCATCGATTTCACGTAGCCGTCGGTCACGCCGGTGACCATGTTGGCCACCAGGGTACGGGTCAGGCCGTGCAGGCTGCGGCTGGAGCGCTCGTCGTCCGGACGGGTGACCGACAGCGTGCCGTCCTCCGAGCGCTCGATGTGGATCGGCTCGGCGACGGTGTGCGTGAGAACCCCCTTGGGGCCCTTCACGGTGACCAGCGGGCCGTCGAGGCTGACCTCGACGCCGGCCGGCACGGGGATGGCAAGGCGACCGATGCGGGACATGCCGGCCTCCTTAGTAGACGTAGGCCAGGACTTCCCCACCTACGCCCTTCTTGTTCGCCTGGCGGTCGGTCAGCAGGCCCGAGGACGTCGAGATGATCGCGACACCCAGGCCGCCGAGGACCTTGGGCAGCTGCCCGGCCTTTGCGTAGACGCGCAGGCCGGGCTTGGAGACGCGCCGTACCCCGGCGATACTGCGCTCGCGGTTGGGCCCGTACTTGAGGTCGACGACGAGGACCTTGCCCTTCTCGCCGTCCTCGGTGCGCCAACCGGCGATGTAGCCCTCCTGCTGGAGGATCTCGGCGATGTGCGTCTTGATCTTGCTGTGCGGCATGCTCACCACGTCGTGGTACGCCGAGTTGGCGTTCCGGACGCGCGTCAGCATGTCGGCGATCGGGTCGGTCATGGTCATGAGGCCACATGGCCTTTCCCGCCGGGGTTCCCGGTGCACCCGAAGGTGCTGGGCCTACGACGAAGACGGATGCCGAGGAGCGGCAGCTCCCCAGCGTACGGGAGGACTACCAGGACGACTTGGTGATGCCGGGCAGCTCGCCGGCATGCGCCATCTCGCGCATGCAGATCCGGCAGAGCCCGAAGGTGCGGAACACGGCGCGCGGCCGACCGCAGCGGTTGCAGCGGGTGTAGCCGCGGACCGCGAACTTGGGCTTGCGCTTTGCCTTCTCGACGAGGGCCTTTTTCGCCATCTCTACTGCTCCTTGAACGGGAAGCCGAGCGCCCGCAGGAGCGCGCGACCCTCGGTGTCGTCGGTCGCGGTCGTGACGACCGTGATGTCCATGCCGCGGGTGCGGTCGATGCGGTCCACGTCGATCTCGTGGAACACCGACTGCTCGGTGAGCCCGAACGTGTAGTTGCCGTTGCCGTCGAACTGCTTGGCTGACAAGCCGCGAAAGTCGCGGATGCGGGGCAACGCGACGGTCACGAGGCGGTCGAGGAACTCCCACATGCGGTCACCGCGCAAGGTGACCTTGGCGCCGATCGGCATGCCCTCTCGCAGCTTGAACTGCGCGATCGACTTGGTCGCCCGGCGCAGCTGCGGCTTCTGGCCGGTGATGGCCGTGAGGTCGCGCAGGGCGCCGTCGATGAGCTTGGAGTCCTTGGCGGCCTCACCAACACCCATGTTCACGACCACCTTGACCACACCCGGGATCTGCATCGGGTTGCCGTAGGAGAACTGCTCCGACAGCGCCGGCTTGATCTCGTCGCGGTAGCGGGCCAACAAGCGCGGCACCTCGCGGGTGGGGGCGGTCATCAGATGTCTCCGTTGCAGCGCTTGCACGTGCGGATGCTGTGGGTCTTGCCGTTGGCGTCGGCCTCACTGCGGCGGTGGCCGATCCGGCTGGGCTTGCCACACGTCGGGCAGACGACCTGCACGTTGCTCACGTGCACCGGCGCCTCCTGGTGGACGATGCCGCCCTGCTGGGATCCGCGGCCCGACTGCGTCACCCGCGTGTGCTTGGTGATGCGGTTGGCACCCTCGACCAGGATCCGGGAGCTCTCGGGGTGAGCCTGGATGACCTTGCCCTTGAGCCCCTTGTCCTTGCCGCTGATGACCTGGACGGTGTCGCCCTTCTTTACGAAAAGTCCTGCCATGGCTACAACACCTCCGGTGCGAGCGAGATGATCTTCATGAAGCGCTTGTCCCGCAGCTCGCGGCCGACCGGGCCGAAGATGCGGGTGCCACGCGGGTCCCCGCCGTCCCGGATGAGGACGGCAGCGTTCTCGTCGAAGCGGATGTAGGAGCCGTCGGGACGGCGCCGCTCCTTGACGGTGCGGACGACGACCGCCTTGACGACGTCGCCCTTCTTGACACCGGCGCCTGGGAGGGCGTCCTTGACGGTGCAGACGATGACGTCGCCGATGCCGGCGTAGCGCCGACCCGAGCCGCCGAGCACACGGATGCAGAGCACTTCCTTGGCACCCGTGTTGTCGGCGACGCGCAGTCGCGACTCCTGCTGGATCACTGTGTCTCCTGGTGTGAACCCCGTATCCCGTCTCGCAGGGCGAGGGGGACGTGGGCTCTCTCGGTCCTGGACCGGTCCCGTCGTCGGACGGGAGCGGGTAGTACTGGCTTGCCTTGCTACTTGGCCTTCTCGAGGATCTCTACGACGCGCCAGCGCTTGGTCGCTGACAGCGGCCTGGTCTCCATGAGCAGCACCCGATCACCCACTCCGCAGCCGTTGAGCTCGTCGTGCGCCTTGAGCTTGTTCGTGCGGCGCAGGGTCTTCTTGTACAGCGGGTGCTGGACGCGGTCCTCGACGGCGACGACGACGGTCTTGTCCATCTTGTCGCTGACGACCAGACCCTCACGGATCTTGCGGAAGCCACGTGACTCGGTGCTCGTGCTGGTCTCGGTCATGCTGCTGCTCTCGGTCATGCGGCACCGCCCGTACGGACGATCCCGAGCTCGCGCTCGCGCATCACGGTGTAGATGCGGGCGATGTCGCGGCGCACGGTCTGCAGCCGCCGGTTGTTGTCGAGCTGTCCCGTTGCCACCTGGAAGCGCAGGTTGAACAGCTCCTCCTTCGCCTCCCGCAGGTTGGTGACGAGCTCCTCGTCACCCAACTCGCGCAGGTCGTTCGTCCGGTTGTCAGCCATCAGTCGTTCGCCTCCCGGACGACGAAGCGGCACTTCATCGGCAGCTTGTGCATGGCACGGCGCATGGCCTCCTTGGCGAGCGGCTCCGGGGGACCGGCGAGCTCGAACAGGATGCGACCGGGCTTGATGTTGGCCACCCACCACTCCGGGGAGCCCTTGCCGGAGCCCATCCGGGTCTCGGCAGGCTTCTTGGTCAGCGGCCGGTCCGGGTAGATGTTGATCCAGACCTTGCCGCCGCGCTTGATGTGGCGGGTCATGGCGATACGGGCCGACTCGATCTGCCGGTTCGTCACGTAGGCAGGCTCGAGGGCCTGGATGCCGTAGGTGCCGAACGACAGCTCGGTGCCGCCCTTGGCCGCACCGCTGCGGTCCGGGTGGTGCTGCTTGCGGTGCTTGACCCTGCGGGGGATCAGCATGTCAGCCCTCCGTATCAGGAGTCGGCGGGGCGCCCTCGATCACGGTGCCCTCGGTCACGGTGCCCTCGGTCACGGCGCCCTCGTCCGCCGCGGTGCCCTCGGTCGTGGCGCTGCTCGCCGCATCGGCCGGCCCAGCCGGCGTCTCGGCGACATCGGCGCTGAGGGCGACGGGCGTACTGGCGGTCTCGGCGTCGGCGGTCGGCGGCCCGGCATCCCCGTCGACCTGCGGAGAGGTGCTGGCACGACCCGCCTCGGTGCCGCCGGCGGTGGTGCCGGTCGAACCGGAGCGCGGACCACGACGGGCTGGGCGCTCGCGCTGCTGCTGACGCATCGCGGCTTCCTGTGCCTCACGCTCGGCGCGGGACATGACCTTGTCACCCTTGTAGATCCAGACCTTTACGCCGATACGGCCAAAGGTCGTGCGCGCCTCGTAGGCGCCGTAGTCGATGTCCGCCCGCAGCGTGTGCAGGGGGACGCGACCCTCTCGGTAGAACTCCGAGCGGCTCATCTCGGCCCCACCGAGGCGGCCGGCGCACTGGACGCGGATACCCTTGACCCCAGGGCTCTTCATCGCGGACTGCATCGACTTGCGCATCGCACGGCGGAAGCTGACCCGGCTGGAGAGCTGCTCGGCGACTCCCTGGGCGACCAGCTGGGCGTCGCTCTCGGGGTTCTTGACCTCGAGGATGTTGAGCTGGACTTGCTTGCCGGTCAGCTTCTCAAGGTCGCCGCGGATGCGGTCAGCCTCAGCGCCACGCCGTCCGATGACGATGCCCGGACGCGCGGTGTGGATGTCGACGCGGACCCGGTCTCGCGTGCGCTCGATCTCCACCTTGGAGATGCCGGCGCGCTCCATACCCTTGCCCATCATCCGGCGGATCGCGATGTCCTCCCGGACGTAGTCCGCGTAGTTCTTGTCCGAGAACCAGCGCGAGGTCCAGTCGGTGGTGATGCCGAGCCGAAACCCGTGTGGGTTGACCTTCTGACCCATCAGCGGGCCCCGCCCTTCTTGTTGGAGGTGGCAGCGCCGGCGCCCACCGGAGCGTCGAGGACGCTCTGCACGACCACCGTGATGTGGCTGGTGCGCTTGCGGATCCGGAAGGCCCGGCCTTGGGCACGAGGGCGGAAGCGCTTCAGCGTCGGTCCCTCGTCCACGTACGCCTGCGCAACGACGAGGTCGCGCCGATCCAGGCTCTGGTTGTGCTCGGCGTTGGCGATGGCTGAGGCCAGCACCTTGCCGACCGGCTCGGATGCGGCGTGCACGTCGAAGCGCAGGATGTCAAGGGCCGACTGCACCGGGAGCCCGCGGACGAGGTCGACGACGCGACGGCACTTCATCGGCGTCATGCGGACGTACTTGGCCTGCGCCAGCGCGGCGTTGGCCGGCAGGTGGCGGGTCTTGTTCTCAGCCACGACGGGCCCTCCGGTCGTCCTTGACGTGGCCGCGGAAGGTGCGCGTGGGCGCGAACTCGCCGAGCTTGTGTCCGACCATCGACTCGGTCACGAAGACCGGGACGTGCTTGCGGCCGTCATGCACCGCAAGCGTGTGCCCCAGCATGTCCGGGATGATCGTGGAACGACGCGACCAGGTCTTGATCACGTTCTTGGTGCCCTTGTCGTTCTGAGCGTCCACCTTCTTGAGCAGGTGGTCGTCGACGAAGGGCCCCTTCTTCAGGCTGCGCGGCACGTCAGGTCCCCTAGCGCTTCTTGTTGGTCTTGCGACGACGGACGATCATCGCGTCACTCGCCTTGCGGCGACGCGTGCGGCCCTCTGGCTTGCCGGCTGGGTTGACCGGGTGGCGGCCACCGGAGGTCTTGCCCTCGCCACCACCGTGCGGGTGGTCGACCGGGTTCATGGCGACGCCTCGGACGGACGGCCGCTTGCCCTTCCAGCGCATGCGGCCGGCCTTGCCCCAGTTGATGTTGCTCTGCTCGGCGTTGCCCACCTCGCCGACCGTCGCACGACAGCGCAGGTCGACGTTGCGGATCTCACCGGACGGCATCCGGAGCTGGGCGTGGGGGCCGTCCTTGGCCACCAGCTGGACGCTGGTGCCGGCCGACCGGGCGATCTTGGCGCCGCCACCGGGCCGCAGCTCGATGTTGTGCACCACGGTGCCGGTCGGGATGTTGCGCAGCGGGAGCGCGTTGCCCGCCTTGATGTCGGCGGCCGGGCCGGCCTCGACGACGTCGCCCTGCTTGAGGCCACGCGGCGCGACGATGTAGCGCTTCTCGCCGTCGGCGTAGTGCAGCAGCGCGATCCGCGCGGTGCGGTTGGGGTCGTACTCGATGTGTGCGACCTTGGCCGGCACGCCGTCCTTGTCGTGGCGACGGAAGTCGATGAGGCGGTAGGCGCGCTTGTGCCCGCCCCCCTGGTGCCGCGTCGTGATCCGGCCGGTGGAATTGCGTCCGCCCTGGCTGTGGATCGGGCGGACCAGCGACTTCTCGGGCACGCTGCGCGTGACCTCCACGAAGTCGGCGACGCTCGAACCGCGACGGCCAGGCGTCGTCGGCTTGTACTTGCGGATGCCCATGTCAGTCTCTCTATTCCCGAGTCCGGTCGCCGCTAGGCGACCGGGCCCCCGAAGATCTCGATGCGGCCCTCGCGCAGGGTGACGATCGCCCGCTTGGAGGAGGCCCGCTGACCGAAGCCGGCCTTGGTCCGCTTGCGCTTGCCCTGGCGGTTGAGGGTGTTGACGTTGCTGACCTTGACACCGAAGACCTGCTCGACTGCGATCTTGATCTGCGTCTTGTTGGCGTCCGGCGAGACCAGGAAGGTGTACTTGTCCTCATCCAACAGGCCGTAGCTCTTCTCGGAGATGACCGGGGCGAGCAGGATGTCGCGCGGGTCGGTCAGGTCGCTCACGCGGACTCCTCGGTGACTGCCGGCTCGGCCAGGACGGCGGACGGGACGTCGCTGTCGCCCTGGTGCGGCGTGACGTCGCTCGAGGTGGCAACGGCCTTGGCGGACCTGCCCTTGGGCGCCCCCGCCAGAAAGGCCGACAGGGCTGCCTCGGTGAAGACGACGTCATCGCTGACGAGCACGTCATAGGTGTTGAGCTGGCCGGGGCTAATCAGGTGCACGGCCTTGTGGTTGCGCAGCGACTTCCAGGCCACTGCGTCCGTGCGCTCGGCAACGACCAGCACGTGCTTGCGCTCACTGAGCCGGGTCAGCAGCGACGTGGCGATCTTCGTAGACGGGACGTCCCCGCCGGCGAGCGAGTCGACGACGTGGATGCGCTCGTGGGACGCGCGGTCCGACAGGGCGCCGCGGAGCGCGAGCGCCTTCATCTTCTTGGGCGTGCGCTGGGAGTAGTCACGCGGCTTGGGGCCGTGCACGACGCCACCACCCACGAACTGCGGTGCACGGGTCGAGCCCTGACGGGCGCGACCGGTGCCCTTCTGGCGGTAGGGCTTGCGGCCACCGCCCCGTACCTCGCCTCGGGTCTTCGTGGAGTGCGTCCCCTGCCGCGCGGCAGCCAGCTGGGCCACGACGACCTGGTGGATCAGCGGGATGTTGACCTGGACGGCGAAGACGTCCTCAGGCAGATCGACGTTGCGGCCGGTCGCACCGGTGGCGCTCTGCACCTCGACAGTGCGGGTGACACTACGGGTGACGGTCGTTGCGCTGTCGCTTGTGGACGTCATCGCGCCACACCGCCCTTCCCGAGGCCGTTCTTGACAGCGGAGCGGACCAGCACCAACCCGCCGGTCGGTCCCGGAACGGCGCCCTTGAGCAGCAGCAGGCCCTTGTCTGCGTCGACGGAGTGGACCGTGATGTTCTGGGTCGTGACCCGCACGCCACCCATCCGGCCGGCCATCCGGGTTCCCTTGAAGACCCGCCCCGGGGTCGCGCAGGCGCCGATGGAACCGGGCTTGCGGTGGGCGCGGTGCACACCGTGGCCAGCGCCGAGGCCCTTGAAGTTGTGCCGCTTCATGACGCCGGCGTAGCCCTTGCCCTTGCTGGTGCCGACGACGTCGACCTTGACGGCCTTGTCGCCCTGGCTGGCGAACAGCTCGGCGGTGACCTCCTGGCCGAGGGAGTACGACGCGGCGTCGGCGGTGCGGATCTCGACGGTGTAGCGGCGTGGCGGGACGCCGGCCTTGGCGAAGTGTCCCGCTTCGGGCTTGTTGACCTTGCGGGGGTCGATCACGCCAAAGGCGATCTGGACGGCGCTGTAGCCGTCGTTCTCCATGGTGCGGATCTGGGTGACCACGCAGGGCCCGGCCTTGACGACGGTCACCGGCACGATCCGGTTGTTCTCGTCGAAGACCTGGGTCATGCCCAGCTTCTCACCCAGGACACCCTGGACGGTGCGGTTGGAGGTCATGTTCGCGAGTCCCTAGAGCTTGATCTCGATGTCGACGCCAGCCGGGAGGTCGAGTCGCATGAGCGAGTCGACTGTCTTCGGCGTGGGGTCGAGGATGTCGATGAGGCGCTTGTGCGTGCGCATCTCGAAGTGCTCCCGCGAGTCCTTGTACTTGTGCGGGGAGCGGATGACGCAGTAGACGTTCTTCTCCGTCGGCAGCGGCACCGGGCCGGCGACCTGCGCACCCGTGCGGGTCACCGTCTCGACGATCTTGCGCGCCGAGCTGTCGATGACCTCGTGGTCGTAGGCCTTGAGCCTGATGCGGATCTTCTGTCCCGCCATGGTGGCTGTTCCTGTCTTCTGGTGCTGCTGGCGTCCGGAGGGTGGAGCGGGTCGTGCACGCGGGACAGCGACCGACCGGGGCCGGCCGCCGTCCCGCAGGGACTACTTGAGGATCTTGGTGACGCGACCAGCGCCGACGGTGCGACCGCCCTCGCGGATGGCGAAGCGCAGGCCCTCCTCCATGGCGATGGGCTGGATGAGGGTCACCTTCATCTCGGTGTTGTCGCCGGGCATGACCATCTCGGTGCCCTCGGGCAGGTCGACGACGCCGGTGACGTCCGTGGTCCGGAAGTAGAACTGCGGCCGGTAGTTGTTGAAGAACGGCGTGTGCCGGCCACCCTCGTCCTTGGACAGGATGTAGACATTCGCCTCGAACTCGGCGTGCGGGGTGATCGACTTGGGCTTGCACACGACCTGGCCACGCTCGACGTCCTCGCGCTTGATGCCGCGGATGAGCAGCCCGACGTTGTCACCGGCCATGCCCTGGTCGAGCAGCTTGCGGAACATCTCGACGCCCGTGACGGTGGTCGTCTGGACGTTCTCCTTGATGCCGACGATCTCGACGCTCTCGTTGACGTTGACGATCCCGCGCTCGATCCGACCGGTCACGACGGTGCCGCGACCGGTGATCGTGAACACGTCCTCGATGGGCATGAGGAAGGACTTCTCGGTGTCCCGCTCCGGCTGCGGGATCGACTCGTCGACGGCCGCCATGAGGCCGAGCAGCTTCTCGCTCCACTCGGGATCGCCCTCGAGCGCCTTGAGTGCGGAGACGCGTACGACCGGCAGGTCATCGCCCGGGAAGTCGTACTCCGACAGCAGCTCGCGGACCTCGAGCTCGACCAGCTCGAGGATCTCCTCGTCGTCCACCATGTCGGCCTTGTTCAGGGCGACCACGATGTACGGCACGCCGACCTGGCGGGCCAGCAGGACGTGCTCCTTGGTCTGCGGCATCGGGCCATCGGTGGCGGCGACCACGAGGATCGCGCCGTCCATCTGGGCCGCACCGGTGATCATGTTTTTGATGTAGTCGGCATGGCCCGGGCAGTCGACGTGTGCGTAATGGCGGTTCTCGGTCTGGTACTCGACGTGCGCGATCGAGATCGTGATGCCGCGCTGACGCTCTTCGGGGGCCTTGTCGATCTGGTCGAACGCCTGGGTGTCCGGGTTGATCGCCGGGTACTTGTCGTGCAGCACCTTGGAGATGGCAGCGGTCAGGGTGGTCTTGCCGTGGTCGATGTGACCGATCGTCCCGATGTTGACGTGCGGCTTGTTGCGCTCGAACTTGGCCTTGGCCATCTGGCCTGTCTCCTTCAGTGCGGGGTGGTCGCCGTGACGACGGGGGCTGTCGCTGGGCCGGGGTGATTCGGTCTTCCGGGAGCTATGCGCCCCGGACCTTCGCGGACTTTTCGGGCTCGGTCCCGTGGACCCGCTCGCTGGCGCTCACTCTCCACGCACCTTCGCGATGATCTCCTTCGCCACGTTGCCGGGTACCTCGGCGTAGGAGTCGAACTGCATGGAGTAGCTGGCGCGGCCCTGGGTGCGGCTGCGCAGGTCGCCGACGTAGCCGAACATCTCCGAGAGCGGCACGACGGCCTTGACGACGCGGGCTCCCCCGCGCTCCTCCATGGCCTGGATCATGCCGCGGCGGGAGTTCAGGTCGCCGATGACGTCGCCCATGTTCTCCTCGGGCGTGACGACCTCGACGCTCATCATCGGCTCCATCAGGGCCGGGTCGGCCCTGCGGGCGGCCTCCTTGATGGCCATCGAGCCAGCGATCTTGAAGGCCATCTCGGAGGAGTCGACGTCGTGGTAGGTGCCGTCGAGCAGCGTGACCTTGACGTCCACCAGCGGGTAGCCGGCGAGGATGCCGAACTGCAGCGCCTCCTGGATGCCGGCGTCGACCGAGGGGATGTACTCCTTGGGGATGCGCCCGCCGGAGACGGCGTTGGTGAACAGGTAGCCACCGCCGGGCTCGGTGTTGGGCTCAGCGGTGATGATGACGTGGGCGTACTGGCCGCGGCCGCCGGACTGCTTGGCGTACTTCAACGAGTGCTTCTCGACCTTGCCGCGCAGCTTCTCGCGGTAGGCAACCTGCGGCTTGCCGACGTTGGCCTCGACGTTGAACTCACGGCGCATCCGGTCCACCAGGATGTCGAGGTGCAGCTCGCCCATGCCGGAGATGATCGTCTGGCCGGTCTCCTCGTCGGACTCGACCTTGAACGTCGGGTCCTCCTCGGCGAGCCGCTGGATGGCCGTGCCGAGCTTTTCCTGGTCGGACTTGGTCTTGGGCTCGATCGCCACGGAGATGACCGGGTCCGGGAAGGACATGGACTCGAGCACGACCGGGGCGTCGGCGTCACACAGTGTGTCGCCGGTGGTGGTCTGCTTCAGGCCGATGACGGCGCAGATGTCGCCCGCCTTGACCTCGCTGATGTCCGCCCGCGAGTTCGCGTGCATCTGCATCAGCCGACCGATCTTCTCCTTGCGGTCCTTTGTGGCGTTGATGATCGCCTGACCGCTGGTCAGCGTTCCGGAGTAGACGCGGATGTAGGTCAGCTTGCCGACGTGCGGGTCGGTCTGGATCTTAAAGGCGAGCGCTGAGAACGGAGCGTCGAACTCCGGTGCCCGCAGCTCCTCGATGGACTCGTCCTTGACCGAGTGACCGGTGACCGCGCCGACGTCCAGGGGCGACGGGAGGTAGTCGACGACCGCGTCGAGCATGGGCTGCACGCCCTTGTTCTTGAACGCCGATCCGCACAGCACGGCGGTGACAGTCTTCTCGGTGGTGGAGGCCAGGATGGCCCGCCGGATGCCGGCCTTCAGCTCGGCCAGCGTGGGCTCCTGGCCCTCGAGATAGGCCTCCATGACGGTGTCGTCGTGGTCGGCGAGGGTCTCCACGAGCGTGGTGCGCCACTCGGCGGCCTGCTCGGCGTAGTCGGCGGGGATCTCGACGGTCTCGAAGACATCTCCCTTGGAGGTCTTGTCGTCGTTGGCCCAGAGCAGGCCTTTCATCTGCACCAGGTCGATGACGCCGGTGAAGTCACCCTCGGTGCCCCACGGCAGCTGCAGGACCAGGGGCACGGCGTTGAGCCGGCTGACAATCATGTCGACGGTGCGGTAGAAGTTCGCGCCCGTGCGGTCCATCTTGTTGACGAAGCAGATGCGGGGGACGGAGTACTTGTCCGCCTGCCGCCACACCGTCTCGGACTGCGGCTCGACGCCGGCGACCGAGTCGAAGACCGCGACGGCTCCGTCGAGCACGCGCAGCGAGCGCTCCACCTCGACCGTGAAGTCGACGTGGCCAGGGGTGTCGATGATGTTGATCCGGTGGCCGTCCCACTGGCAGGTCGTCGCCGCGGAGGTGATGGTGATTCCGCGCTCCTGCTCCTGCGCCATCCAGTCCATCGTGGCCGCGCCGTCGTGCACCTCACCGATCTTGTAGGCCTTGCCGGTGTAGTACAGGACGCGCTCGGTCGTGGTGGTCTTGCCCGCGTCGATGTGCGCCATGATCCCGATGTTGCGGGTCTTGGCGAGGATCGCGTTGCTGGCCACTGCTGCTTGCCTTCTTCCGGTCTGTACTGCGGGTGGTGGCGCTGGGGGAGTGCAGGGACGCTGGGCTACCAGCGGTAGTGCGCGAACGCCTTGTTCGACTCGGCCATCTTGTGGGTGTCCTCACGGCGCTTGACGCTGGCGCCGAGGCCGTTGCTGGCGTCGAGGAGCTCGTTCATCAGGCGCTCGGTCATGGTCTTCTCGCGACGGCCGCGGGAGTACTGGATGAGCCAGCGCATGGCCAGCGTCGTGGACCGGCCGGCCTTGACCTCGATCGGCACCTGATATGTGGCGCCACCGACGCGGCGGCTCTTGACCTCGAGGGTCGGCTTGACGTTGTCGAGCGCGCGCTTGAGCGTGATGACCGGGTCGCTGCCGGACTTGTCGCGACAGCCCTCGAGGGCGCCGTAGACGATGCGCTCGGCGACCGAGCGCTTGCCCGAGAGCAGCACCTTGTTGATGAGGCTGGTGACCAGCGGCGAGCCGTAGACCGGGTCAGTGACGACCGGGTGCTTCGGGGCGGGACCCTTGCGAGGCACTAGACCGCCCCCCCGTCACAACCGTGAGTGCTACGCACTAGCTCTTCTCCTTCTTGGCGCCGTATTTGCTGCGGGCCTGCTTGCGGTTGCGCACGCCCTGCGTGTCGAGCGAGCCCCGGATGATCTTGTAGCGGACACCCGGAAGGTCCTTCACGCGGCCACCGCGGACGAGCACGATGGAGTGCTCCTGCAGGTTGTGGCCAACGCCGGGGATGTACGCCGTCACCTCGACGCCGCTGGTGAGGCGTACGCGGGCCACCTTGCGCAGCGCGGAGTTGGGCTTTTTGGGGGTGGTCGTGTAGACGCGCGTGCAGACACCGCGGCGCTGCGGGCTCGCCTGGAGCGCCGGCGTCTTGGTCTTGCTGACCTTGTCCTGCCGGCCCTTTCGGACCAGCTGCTGGATCGTGGGCAACGCGTCTCCTGCTCGTTCTTCGGATGGTTCGCTCTGGACGGTCCTGCGCCCCACGCGGTCGGGTGTGTCGCCCTGGCCGCACACCGGTCCGCTGGGTTCGCGGCGGGCGTGGGGGTCTCCGCCTGCGCGCGGCGTCGAGCCGGGGCGAACGGGACAGCCCAGGTCGCCCCAGGCACGAGTAGTGACACTACCTGCCGCCCGGACGAGGGTCAAAGTCGGGGAGCACGCTGCCACAGCCCGCTCGCACAACATGTCCGGGTGCGCACGGCGTCGGCCCCGGCAGGTCGGGCAGGCTGGGCGGCATGAAGCCCGACCGCCGAAGCCTGCAGGCGGCGTACGGCGCCACGGTCCCGGATCTGGTCGCGCCGGGCCGGGCCGTGCTGCTGTGCGGCATCAACCCGTCGTTGTGGTCCGGAGCGGTCGGCCTGCACTTCGCGAACCCCTCCAACCGGTTGTGGCCCACGCTGCACGCCAGCGGCTGGACCGCGCAGCGGCTGCAGCCGCACCAGACCGCGCAGCTGCTGGCCAGTGGGCTGGGCGTCACCAACCTGGTCGCGCGTGCGACGGCACGGGCCGACGAGCTGTCCGACGAGGAGGTACGGGCCGGGTTGCCGGCGGTGGCCGATCTGGCCGAGCGCTGGCAGCCGGGCTGGGTAGCTTTTCTCGGTCTCACCGCCTTCCGGGTGGCGCGTGGCGACCGGCTGGCGGGCGTTGGGCCGCAGGACGGCCTGCTGGCCGGCCGGCCGGTCTGGCTGCTCCCCAACCCGAGCGGCCTGAACGCCTCTTGGCAGCTCCCTGCCCTGGCCGAGGCGTACGGCGACCTGCGTCGGGTCGCCCGCCCCGACCCTGGTGATCCGGTGATGGTGGGAGCTGACCCGACCGGGGCGCGCGCCGGAGCTCGCACGATCCTCGCCGACCCGTCGCACCTGGCCGACCCCGGCCGGGACACGGCGATGGCCGCCCTCCACGTGCGGAGGGCGGCCGTCGAGCGGAGCGGGGCTAGCGGTAGCTGTCCCGGCCCGCCGGTCCGTAGTCGAAGTCATCCAGTGGCACGGCGTTGCCCAGACCGCCGCCGAAGGCGAAGTCGGGGTCTTCGTAGCCGGCCATCGAGTAGACCTGCGCGCGAGCCTCCTCGGTGGGCTCCACCCGGATGTTGCGATAGCGGCTGATGCCGGTGCCGGCCGGGATGAGCTTGCCGATGATGACGTTCTCCTTCAGGCCCAGCAGCGAGTCGCTCTTGGCCTGGATCGCCGCGTCGGTCAGGACGCGGGTCGTCTCCTGGAAGGAAGCCGCCGACAGCCAGGACTCGGTGGCCAGCGACGCCTTGGTGATGCCCATGAGGACCGGGCGACCGGCAGCCGGCTCCCCGCCCTCGGCCACGACCCGGCGGTTCTCCGTCTCGAACACGGCGCGCTCGGTGAGCGAGCCGGGCAGGAAGTCGGTACCGCCGGACTCGAGGACGTTTACCCGCTTGAGCATCTGGCGGATGATCACCTCGATGTGCTTGTCGTGGATCGACACGCCCTGCGAGCGGTAGACCTCCTGCACCTCGGCGACGAGGTGCAGTTGCACCGCGCGGGGGCCGAGGATGCGGAGCACCTCGTGCGGGTTGACCGCCCCGGCGTGGAGCTGGTCGCCCACGCCGATGTGGTCGTCGTCCGCGTAATTCAGGCGGGCCCGCTTGGAGACGGGGTAGGCGATCTCCTCGGTGCCGTCGTCGGGGATGACGACGACCTTGCGGGTCTTGTCTGTGTCGTCGATCCGGATCCGGCCCTCGACCTCGCTGATCGGGGCGACACCCTTGGGGGTGCGCGCCTCGAACAGCTCGACCACGCGGGGCAGTCCCTGCGTGATGTCGTCACCTGCGACGCCACCGGTGTGGAAGGTGCGCATCGTGAGCTGGGTGCCGGGCTCACCGATGGACTGGGCGGCGATGATGCCGACCGCCTCACCGACGTCGACGGCCTTGCCGGTCGCCAGCGAGCGGCCGTAGCAGGACGCGCAGGTCCCGACCTTGGAGTCGCAGGTCAGCACGCAGCGGACCTTGATCTCCTCGACACCGGCGTCGATGAGCGCCCCGATGTTGACGTCACCGAGGTCGGCACCGGCTGCGAGCACGACGGTGCCGTCCTGCTCGACGTCAGCAGCCAGGGTGCGGGCGTAGACGCTGGTCTCGACGTGGGTGCCCTTGACCAGGACGCCCTCGCCGTTCTTGGCGCCGATCGCCATGACCACGCCGCGCTCAGTGCCGCAGTCCTCCTCCCGGATGATGACGTCCTGTGAGACGTCGACCAGCCGGCGGGTGAGGTAGCCGGAGTCGGCGGTCCGCAGCGCGGTGTCCGCCAGTCCCTTGCGGGCGCCGTGCGTGGAGATGAAGTACTCGAGGACGGTGAGCCCCTCGCGGAAGTTGGTCTTGATCGGCCGCGGGATGATCTCGCCCTTGGGGTTGGCTACCAGACCACGCATACCGGCGATCTGCCGGACCTGCATCATGTTCCCGCGGGCACCGGAGTGGACCATCATCCAGACCGGGTTGTCCTTGGGGAAGTTGGCCTCCATCGCCTTGGCGACCTCGGCCGTGGCCTTGGTCCAGATCTCGATGAGCTCCTGGCGGCGCTCCTCGACGGTGATGACGCCGCGGGCGTACTGCTTCTCGACCTTCTCGGCGTCACCCTCGTAGCGCTCGAGGATCTCGGCCTTGCCCGGGGGCGTCACGACGTCCTCGATGGAGATCGTCACGCCGGAGCGGGTCGCCCAGCGGAAGCCGGTCTCCTTGAGGGCGTCGAGCGAGGCGGCGACCTGCACCTTGGGGTAGCGCTCCGCCAGGTCGTTAACGATCGCTCCCAGCTCGCGCTTGGAGATCTCGCGATTCTCGAACGGGTAGTCGACCGGCAGCGCCTCGTTGAACAGCGCACGACCCAGCGTGGTCTCGATGCGGACGACACCACCCTCGACCTCGACGTCGGTACCGGCCGGCGGCACGACGTCGCGCAGCCGCAACGTGACCATGGCCTGCAGGTCCAGCTGTCCGGTGTCGTAGGCCATGACGGCCTCGGACACGGTGGAGAACGCCCTGCCCTCCCCGATGGCGCCGTCCTTGAGCATCGTGAGGTAGTAGATGCCGAGGACCATGTCCTGCGTCGGTGAGGTGATCGGCCGGCCGTTCGCCGGGCTCAGGATGTTGTTCGAGGAGAGCATCAGGATGCGGGCCTCGGCCTGCGCCTCTGAGGACAGTGGCAGGTGGACGGCCATCTGGTCACCGTCGAAGTCGGCGTTGAACGCCGTGCAGACCAGCGGGTGGATCTGGATGGCCTTGCCCTCGACCAGCTGGGGCTCGAAGGCCTGGATGCCGAGGCGGTGCAGCGTGGGTGCGCGGTTCAGCAGCACCGGGTGCTCGGTGATGACCTCCTCGAGAACGTCCCAGACGACCGGACGGGCGCGCTCGACCATGCGCTTGGCGCTCTTGATGTTCTGCGCGTGGTTGAGGTCGACCAGCCGCTTCATGACGAAGGGCTTGAACAACTCCAGCGCCATCTGCTTGGGCAGACCGCACTGGTGCAGCTTGAGCTGCGGACCGACGACGATGACCGAGCGGCCGGAGTAGTCGACGCGCTTGCCGAGCAGGTTCTGGCGGAACCGGCCCTGCTTGCCCTTGAGCATGTCGGACAGCGACTTCAGGGGCCGGTTGCCCGGGCCGGTCACCGGCCGGCCGCGGCGACCGTTGTCGAACAGCGCGTCGACGGCCTCCTGGAGCATGCGCTTCTCGTTGTTGACGATGATCTCCGGCGCGCCGAGGTCGAGCAGCCGCTTGAGGCGGTTGTTGCGGTTGATGACCCGGCGGTAGAGGTCGTTGAGGTCGGAGGTGGCGAACCGGCCACCATCGAGTTGCACCATCGGGCGCAGGTCCGGCGGGATGACCGGGACGCAGTCCAGGACCATGCCCATCGGGGAGTTGCGGGTGTTGAGGAACGCCGCGACGACCTTGAGCCGCTTGAGCGCCCGGACCTTCTTCTGGCCCTTGCCCGAACGGATCGTCTCGCGCAGCGACTCGCCTTCGGCCTCGAGGTCGAAGCCCTCGAGCAGCCGCTGGAGCGCCTCGGCGCCCATGCCGCCGGTGAAGTAGTCCCCGAAGCGGTCGCGCAGCTCACGGTAGAGCGTCTCGTCGGCGATCAGTTGCTTGGGCTCGAGCTTGCGGAAGGTGTCCAGCACCTCTTCGAGCTTGTCCAGCTCGCGCTGGGCGCGGTCCCGCAGCTGCCGGAGCTCGCGGTCGGCACCCTCGCGGACCTTGCGGCGCACATCACCCTTGGCGCCCTCGGCCTCCAGCGCCGCGATGTCGTCCTCGAGCTTTTTCTGGCGGTTCTCGGCGTCGGCGTCGCGCTTGTCCTCGATCCGCTTGCGCTCGACCGAGATCGTCGCCTCGAGCGTCGGCAGGTCGCGGTGCCTGGCGTCCGCGTCGACCGTCGTGATCAGGTAGGCCGCGAAGTAGATGATCTTCTCGAGGTCCTTGGGCGCCAGGTCGAGCAGGTAGCCCAGCCGCGACGGCACGCCCTTGAAGTACCAGATGTGGGTGACCGGTGCGGCCAGCTCGATGTGGCCCATCCGCTCCCGACGCACCTTGGCGCGGGTGACCTCGACACCGCAGCGCTCGCAGATGATGCCCTTGAAGCGGACCCGCTTGTACTTGCCGCAGTAGCACTCCCAGTCCCGGGTGGGGCCGAAGATCTTCTCGCAGAACAGGCCGTCCTTCTCCGGCTTGAGCGTGCGGTAGTTGATGGTTTCGGGCTTCTTGACCTCGCCGTGCGACCACTGGCGGATGTCGTCCGCGGTCGCGAGGCCGATGCGCAGCTCGTCGAAGAAGTTGACGTCGAGCACAGTGCCTTCTCTCTTGGCTTTCTAGCGTGGACGTACGCGGGGGGAGGAGCCGGTACGGCGAGCTGTCGGCGCGCCGTACCGGATCCCGTCAGACCTCTTCGACGGAGCTGGGCTCACGCCGTGACAGGTCGATGCCGAGCTCCTCGGCGGCGCGGAAGACGTCCTCGTCGGAGTCCCGCATCTCGATCGGCATGCCGTCGCTGGAGAGCACCTCGACGTTCAGGCACAGCGACTGCATCTCCTTGATGAGCACCTTGAACGACTCCGGGATGCCCGGCTCCGGGATGTTCTCGCCCTTGACGATGGCCTCGTAGACCTTGACCCGGCCGAGCACGTCGTCGGACTTGATGGTGAGCAGCTCCTGCAGCGCGTAGGCAGCGCCGTACGCCTGCATCGCCCACACCTCCATCTCGCCGAACCGCTGGCCGCCGAACTGGGCCTTGCCGCCCAGCGGCTGCTGCGTGATCATCGAGTACGGGCCGGTGGAACGGGCGTGGATCTTGTCGTCCACCAGGTGCAGCAGCTTCAGAATGTAGATGTAGCCGACGCTGACCGGACCCGGGTACGGCTCGCCGGAGCGGCCGTCGAACAGCTGGGCCTTGCCGGTCTCTCCGATCATCCGCTCGCCGTCCCGGTTGGGCAGCGTGCTGCCCAGCAAGCCGATGATCTCGTCCTCGCGGGCACCGTCGAACACCGGCGTGGCGGTGTTGGTGCCGGCCGGCGCCTCGGCCGCGCCGATGCTCTCGAGCCGGTCCTGCCACACGCCCTTGCCCTCGGCCTTCCAGCCCGACTTGGCGATCCAGCCCAGGTGAGTCTCGAGGACCTGCCCGACGTTCATGCGGCCGGGCACGCCGAGCGGGTTGAGGACCACGTCGACGCTCGTGCCGTCGGCGAGGAACGGCATGTCCTCCACGGGCAGGATTTTGGCGATCACGCCCTTGTTGCCGTGCCGGCCGGCCAGCTTGTCCCCGTTGCTGATCTTGCGCTTCTGGGCGACGTAGACGCGGACCAGCTCGTTGACGCCCGGCGGCAGCTCGTCGCCGTCCTCGCGCGAGAACACGCGGACGCCGATGACCTTGCCGGACTCACCGTGCGGGACCTTGAGGCTGGTGTCACGGACCTCGCGGGCCTTCTCACCGAAGATGGCGCGCAGCAGTCGCTCCTCGGGAGTGAGCTCGGTCTCGCCCTTGGGCGTCACCTTGCCCACGAGCACGTCGCCGGGGCTGACGTCGGCACCGATGCGGATGATGCCGCGCTCGTCGAGGTCGGCCAGCACCTCCTCGGAGACGTTGGGGATGTCCCGCGTGATCTCCTCGGCGCCCAGCTTGGTGTCACGGGCGTCGACCTCGTGCTCATCGATGTGGATCGAGGTGAGGACGTCGTCCTGCACGAGGCGCTGCGACAAGATGATCGCGTCCTCGTAGTTGTGGCCCTCCCACGGCATGAAGGCGACCAGCAGGTTCTTGCCGAGCGCCATCTCGGCCATGTCGGTGCAGGGGCCGTCGGCGATGACCTGGCCCTGCTCGACCCGCTGGCCCTCCTCGACGATCGGCTTCTGGTTGATGCAGGTGCCCTGGTTGCTGCGCCGGAACTTCGCGAGCCGGTAGGTGCGGCGGGTGCCGTCGTCGTGCATGACGGTGACGTAGTCCGCCGACTGCTCCTCGACGACGCCGGCCTGCTCGGCGGTGATGACGTCACCGGCGTCCACCGCGGCGCGGTACTCCATGCCGGTTCCGACCAGCGGTGACTCGCTGCGCAGTAGCGGGACGGCCTGGCGCATCATGTTCGAGCCCATCAGCGCGCGGTTGGCGTCGTCGTGCTCCAGGAACGGGATCATCGCGGTCGCGACCGAGGTGATCTGGCGCGGCGAGACGTCCATGTAGTCGACGATGTTCGGCTCGATGTAGTCGACCTCGCCGCCCTTCTTGCGGACCAGCACCTTTGAGTCGGTGAACGAGCCGCCCTCGTCGAGCGGGCTGTTGGCCTGCGCGACGACGTGCTTGTCCTCCTCGTCCGCGGTGAGGTAGTCGACCTGATCGGTGACCCGGCCGTTGTCGACCTTGCGGTACGGCGTCTCGACGAAGCCAAAGGAGTTGACGCGGGCGAAGGTCGCCAGCGAGCCGATCAGACCGATGTTCGGGCCTTCAGGGGTCTCGATCGGGCACATCCGGCCGTAGTGGCTCGGGTGCACGTCGCGGACCTCGAAGCCGGCGCGCTCGCGGGACAGACCACCGGGGCCGAGCGCCGATAGGCGGCGCTTGTGCGTGAGGCCCGAAAGCGGGTTGGTCTGGTCCATGAACTGCGAGAGCTGGCTGGTCCCGAAGAACTCCTTGATGGAGGCGACGACGGGGCGGATGTTGATCAGGGTCTGCGGCGTGATGGCCTCGACGTCCTGGGTCGTCATCCGCTCGCGCACGACGCGCTCCATGCGGGCCAGGCCCAGCCGGATCTGGTTCTGGATGAGCTCACCGACAGTGCGCAGGCGGCGGTTGCCGAAGTGGTCGATGTCGTCGGTCTCGAAGCCGGATTCACCGGCGTGCAGCTTCACGACGTAGTCGATGGTGCCGAGGATGTCCTCCTCGGTGAGCACCCCCGCGTCCAGCGGGAGCGAGAGCTCGAGCTTCTTGTTCACCTTGTAGCGGCCGACCGTGGCGAGGTCGTAGCGCTTGGGGTTGAAGAACAGGTTCTCGAGCAGGGTCTGCGCGGACTCCTTTGTCGGCGGCTCGCCCGGGCGCAGCTTGCGGTAGATGTCGATCAGGGCGTCGTCCTGACCGGTCGTGTGATCCTTCTCGAGCGTCATGCGCATCGACTCGTAGTCGCCGTAGCGCTCGAGGATCTGCGCATCGTCCCAGCCGAGGGCCTTGAGCAGCACGGTGACCGGCTGCTTGCGCTTGCGGTCGATGCGCACGCCAACGGCGTCCCGCTTGTCGACCTCGAACTCCAGCCAGGCACCGCGGCTCGGGATCACCTTGCAGGAGTAGGTGTCCTTGTCGGTGATCTTGTCGATCTGCTTGTCGAAGTAGACGCCGGGACTGCGCACCAGCTGGCTGACGACCACGCGCTCGGTGCCGTTGATGACAAAGGTGCCCTTGTCGGTCATGACGGGGAAGTCCCCCATGAAGACCGTCTGGCTCTTGATCTCCCCGGTGGTGTTGTTGGTGAACTCCGCGGTGACGAACAACGGAGCTGCGTAGGTCATGTCCTTGTCCTTGCACTCCTCGACGGAGTACTTGGTCGGCTCGAACCGGTGGTCGCGAAAGCTCAGCGACATCGAGCCGGAGAAGTCCTCGATCGGGGAGATCTCCTCGAAGATCTCCTCGAGGCCCGAGGTGGTAGAGACGTCGGTGCGGCCGGCGTCGAGCGCCACCTGCACCCGGGACTGCCAGAGTTCGTTGCCGACCAGCCAGTCGAAGGACGACACCTGCAGGTCGAGGAGGTTGGGGACTTCCAGTGGTTCTCTGATCTTGGCGAACGACAAGCGGGTGGTGGGGCGCGGAGCAGCCAAGAGTGGATCCTTCTCAGATTCCGACGAACGAGGCGCAGTGCTCACCGACCGGCTGCTCAGGGCATCGGGCCCGGGCAGGTATGTGACGGGAGGCAGCGCAACCGGGAACTCTACCCCTGCCGCGCGCGGCCTGTCGAACCCGTTCCTGCAGACGACCTGACCACCGGTCAGGCGCGTGGCAACAGAGTGCCGCCCCGCGGGCCCGGCGTCAAGGCACCTGACCGCCCGATGTGACCGGACGATTCAGGTACGGCGGCTCAGAGCGCCTTCACCTTGGTGACCAGCCACCGTCCGCCGGTGTGGACCAGGGTCATCTCCAGCCGGCTCTGGGAGATCTTCGGCGTGGTCTGAATGGTGCTGGAGGACTGCTGGTTCACGAAGACCAGCGCGACGACCTGGTTCTTGCTGGCCGTCTCCACGGCTGCCGCGCTGACGTCGGCGACCGCCACGCCCTTGTAGCGCATGGCGACATCGGCCACCAACTTGGTGGTCGTGGTGTCGTACTCGGTGCGAAAGGCCCCGGTGGTGAAGGCCTGGCCGGCGGCGAAGTCCTGGGACAGGTGCCGGTAGTCGTAGCTGAAGATCACCCGGGACGAGGCGCGGGCCGCAGCCAGGGCGTCCCGGCGCTGCAGCTCGAGCGGCTCGGCTCCGCGGGTGGTGATGCTCAGCCGGGCGAGAACAGCCACCAGAGCGGCCAGCAGGAGCACCAGCACGACCAGGGCGGCCAGCAGCCCCTTGCGGGCCGTTCCGCCCTGCCCCGCGGCCCGCGGCGTCCGGTCAGCCCCTCCCCCGCGGGCATGCTTACCCGCCTTCGACCGGTCCGGCGCGGCAGTCGGCGGTTGCGCATCACCCGCCCCACCCGGCGGGCTCAGCTCGACCGGTAGGGGCATGGTGTGCGCGGCGGCTCCCGGCACATCACTGGCCCCGGTGTGCGGGGCCGGCTCGGGATAGTTGGGCTCAGGATGACCCGGCTCGGGCGTGGACGGTTGGGGGGTGGCCGGCTGGGGCCCCGCTTCCGGGGTCGGCCCCGGCTGGGTCTCGGTACGGCTCGGCTGCTCGGCGGCACCGGGCTCCGGTGACGGGGGACGGACCGGGTCGGGCCCGACCAGGGTGGACGACGGCTCGTCGTACATCGGTCGGTCGGTGGTGGGCTCTGTCATCAGGCCACCGGCTGCAGGTCGGCGACCAGCCAGCGGCCGCCGTGCTTCTCGAGCGCCATCTGCCAGCGGTCGTGCGCGACCACGCCGTTGGGGTTGGTCTTGTCTTTGAGCTTGCGGTCCACGGCAACGAGGACCGTGGCGCTGTCGGCGTCGGCGCGGACGATGCCGGCGGCCAGGATCTGGCCGGTGGACGTGGTGGCGTTGGCCTGCACCACCTTTTTGAGGTCGCCCTGAGCCTTCATGAAGCTGTCCTTGAAGTCACCGGTCGAGCCGTCGAGCACCCGCTGCATGTCCGTGTCGACCGTCGGCGCACTGATGGCATCCAGGTTCAGCAGCAGCTGCCGCCCGGCCAGCAGGGCATCGCCCCTGGCTTGGTCGAAAGCGTCGCGGTCGGCCCGGTGGCTGCGCACGACCAGGGCGAGGGCGACGGCCGCGGCGACCAGGAGCACGGCCAGGACGGTGAGGGCGGTTGTCAGCCGCCGACCGCGGCGAGGACGATTAGAAGGAAAGCCGCCCGTCACGAGTGGCGCAGCGGGTCGAGCAGCAGCCACTCCCACGAGGCCGAGCCGAACACCGCAGCTGCCCCAGCGGTGGAGGACACGACGTACTGCTTGCCGTCAGCGGTGGTGGTGTGGCCCGTCGAGGGGTCGTAGTCGGCGGGCATCGTGGTGAAGCCGTCGGTGCCAGCGGTCCCGGCGAACAGCGACGCCTTGCTGCCGAACGGCTGGTTGCCGGCGGTGGTGTCCTGCGGGAAGGGCGGCAGCCCCTCGGCGCGTGGGTCGTTGCCGGCACCCCGGACGTTGACGGTCGAGCCCTTGGGCTGATCGCAGTACGCGTTGAGGTAGGCGGGCTTGTTCGACGTCTCGAAGAAGTTGGGCGGTACAGGCACCGGCTGGTAGCCCTTGCCTCTACAGGGGGGCGGTGCCTTCGTGGTCGCCAAGCCGAAGTGCGCCGTGCCGTCCCCCGGGGTCACGGTGAACCCACCGGCAACGACATTGGGGTAGGTCACCAGGATCTGGCGCAGCGCCGGGATCCGGACGGCCTGTACCTGGGCGGCGAACACCAGGTTGTCCAGCAGCACCGGCAGGGCCGCCCGGTTGGCCTCCAGCAGACTGGTCGTCTCGACCGCGCTGTCGGTGCCGTTGGCGAACAGCGCGCGGAAGTCGGGGTCACTGGCCCGCAGCTGCGAGGTCAGTGCAGCCAGGTCGCGGTTGTAGCTCTTGAACTGGCCTGACACGTCACGCTGGGTGTTCAGCACCGGCGTGCTGTCCCTGATGAGCTGCTTGGTCTGGGTGAGGTTGGCGGTCGCTGCTGCCGTCAGCTGGTCCCCGGCGTCGACGAGGCGCTGCAGGTCGTCCCCAGCACCGTAGAACGCCTTGCCTAGCTCATCGAGCACGACGCCGACGTCCTTCACGTCGACGCTGCGCACCAACCGGTCGAGGTTGACCACGAGCTGGGTGGGCTGGATCGGGATACCGGTCATGCTGACCGGAATGACCGAGCCCGAGCGCAGCGCGTTGGTTCCCGAGTCGCTCTGCGGGATGAGGTCAACGAACTGCTCGCCCACGGCTGAGCGGTTGCCCACCTGGGCCCGGGTGGGCGTCGGGACGGTGGTGCCGGGCCGCAGCCGGAGCTTGAGCCGGACGCCGTCCTTGACCAGCTGGAGGTCCTCGACCTTGCCGACCGGAACCCCCCGCTGGGTGACCTCGGCGCCCTTGAAGATGCCGCCGGAGTCCGAGAAGTCGGCGTTGACCAGGTAGCCGGGGTCATTGCCCGGGACGAGCGTGCCGAGACCGGCGTACCTGCCGCCGGTGAACAGCAGTCCGAAGATCGCCACGATGCCGAAGACGACCAGCTGCAGCTTGGTCTGCCGGGTGATCACGTCCTGCCTCCCAGCAGCACTGTGGCGAAGTCGCCCTGCCCGGCGGCCAGGCCCAGCAGGCCACCGACGCCGGGAACGCTGAGCGTGGGGACCGGGACCGGGACCGGCACGCTCGGCGCGCTCGGCAGGCCCGGCACGACCGGAGCCTGACGGGGCAGCTGGCCCAGCGGGGTCTTGCCGAGAGGTGGCGGGCTGAGCGGGCACGGGACGGGGACGGGGAGGGGCGGCGGGCACGGGATCGGCGGAATCGGCAGGGGGCCACCGGGGCCGGTGAGGTTGTCGAGCAGCGTCTTCGGGTTGCCGTCGATCGTCACGAACAGGTCGGCGTAGTTGCCGAAGATGCCCCGGTCGATCGTGCGCGGGAACGGGTAGGTCGTCAGCAGCTCGAGGGAGTTCGGCAGGTCCTGCCCGGCCTGGGCGAGCTGGCCGAGGATCGGCTGCAGCGCCCGCAGGTCGGCGACGGTGCTCTGCTGGGTCCCGGAGATGACCTTCGTGGCCACGGTCCCCAGCTTGTCGAGGCCGGCCAGCACCTGCGTCAGCTGGCTGCGCTCGTCGGCAAGGACGGCGGTGCCCTTCGGGATGTCCCGCAGGGCCACGGCCAGCGTGCCTCGTTGGGCAGCCAGCTTGCCGGACAGCCGGTCGAGCCCGTTCAGGGCGTTGACGATCTGGCCCTTCTGCGCGTCCAGGCCGCCGACGAAGCCGTTGAGCTGGGTCAGGAAGTCACGTACCTGGCTCTCTCGGCCCTTGAGGGCCTTGGTCAGCTCGGAGTTGATGACCTGCAGCTGCTCGAGGCTGCCACCGTTGAGGACCAGCGACAGCGCGCCGAGCACCTCCTCGATGTCGGCGTTGCGGGACGTGCGGTCCAAGCCGATCGTGTCGCCGTCGCGCAGGGTGCCGACTGCCTGGCTTGGCCGGTCGAGGCTGACGAACTTCTCACCCAGCAGGGAGGTCTGCCGGATGGCAGCAGTGGCGTTGGCGGGCAGCACCACGTCCTTTTTCAGCGACACCGTCACGCGGGCGGTGTAGCCGCTCAACTCGATCTTCTTGACCGAGCCGATGGTGACGTCGTTGACCTTGACCGAGGACTGCGGCACGAGGTCGAGCACGTCGGTGAACTCGATGGCGACCTGGTAGCCGCCCCCGCCGACGCCACCGGGCAGCGGGAAGCTGGCCGCACCCTGGAACTTGCAGCCGCTGAGGGTCAGCGCACAGGTGCCGGCCAGGGCGACCCAGGCCGCCGTACGCCGGGCTCCGAGCCGCAGTGGGCTGATCATGAGGACGCTCCCAGGATGCCACCAAGAGTGAGGTCCCGGGCGCTGCTGGGCTTGACGCCCAGCGGTGACTTGGGCGCCCCACTGCCTGGTATGAGCTTCTTGAGGGCGTCGCACAGCGCCGGCGGCGCCTTGGCCGCAGTCAGCAACGTGCACACATCCTGCGCCGGGCCGCCCTGGCTCTGGCTGTTGTCGCGGGTGTCGAGCGTCCCGCTCTTGCTGTTGTAGGCGAGCTGCAGGTTCGACAGCGCCGCCGGCGCGGTGTCAAGGAACTCGCGCAGCGCCCGCTTCTGGTCGACGAGCACCCTCGTCACCGACGCCAGGTCGGTGATGTTGGCGGTGAGGTCGGTCTTGTTCTGCTTGACAAAGGATGCGACCTCGGTGAGTGCCGCCGCCAGCTCCCGCACAGCGACGGCCAGGTCGATGCGCTCCCCTGACAGCTGGGCGGCGACGGCGGCCAGGCGGGAGTTGAAGGTCCGCACGGTGCTGTCGCTCTGCGCGATCACGGTGGTGAACTGCTGCAGGTTGCTGATCGTGCCGAACAGGTCACCCCGGTTGTCGGCGAGTGTCTGCACCGCCTGCGAGAGGCCGGTCAGCGTGCCGTTGAGCGCCTGCCCGTTGCCCTTCAGGTTCTGCGCGCTGACCTTGAGCAGGTCACTGAGGGCACCCTTGCTGTTGGCGCCGTTCGGGCCGAGCGCGGAGTTCAGCGAGTCCAGGCTGCTGTAGATCTGGTCGAGCTCCACGGGCACGGCGGTGCGGTCCAGCGACAGGTTGGTGCGGTCGGCCAGCGTCATCCCGGACTGGTAGACCGGGGTGAGCTGGACATAGCGGTCACTGACAATGGACGGCGCCGTGATGACCGCCTTCGCGTCTGCCGGAATCTTGTACGACGAGTCGTACTCCATGTCCAGGTGCACGAAGCGACCCTTGGGCGTGATCTTGCTGACCTGACCGATCTTGACGCCGAGCACCCGCACGTCGGAGTGCTTGTAGACCCCGACGGCCCGGTCGAAGTCAGCTGAGAAGTGCTTTGTCGACGGTCCGGTGAACGGCAGATTGCAGCCGGTCGCGGTCAGCCCGATGGCGAGCACCGCCGCGACCGGTGCCAGACGTGCCTGCAGTCGCGAGCGGGCGCTCAAGGATGTGGTCATTTCGGGAAGCTCCCCGGCGTGAAGAACGGTGCCTCGCCCATGTTGAAGATGAAGGTGTCGAACCATCGGCCGTTGCCCAGGTTGTTGCCGAAGTAGCGGACGAACGGCGCCAGCTGCTTGAGGCCTTGGTCCAGGTTGCTCTGGTTCTTGCGCAGCACCGTCACGACGCCGCGCAGGTGCGCCAGCGCGGGTGCGAGCGTCGCGCGGTTCTCGCGCGTCACCGCGATCAGCTGCTCGGACAGCGTGGTCGTGCTGGTCAGTAGCTTGTGGATGGCGTCGCGGCGGGCGGTCACCTCTTGCAAGATGAGGTTGCTGTCGGACAGGAAGCCGACCAGGTCGCGGTCCCGCGCGGCCAGCACCTGCGTCACGCCGCGGGAGCGGTCCAGGAGCACCTTGAGCTTGGCGTCGCGGGAGGCGATGGTCTGCGAGAGCCGGGACAGCCCGTCGAGCGAGGCCCGCACGTCGGCGGGGCTGGTGCGGAAGTCGTCGGCCAGGGTGGTGAAGGACGCGGCCAGCTGCTTGGTGTCGATGCCGCCGACCGTCGTGGCGAGATCCTGGAAGGCCGGGCTAATGTCGAACGGCGAGCTGGTCCTGGACACCGGGATGGCCTTGGACAACGTGCCGTCGCCGTCGGGGGTGAGCTGGACGTACTTGCGCCCGAGGACCGTCTTGATGCGGATGGCGGCCTTGGTGAGCCGGCCGAGCTTGGCGCCCTTGATGCGCATGTCGACCACGACGTGGTCCTTGTCCAGCGCGATGTGCGTGACCTTGCCGACCTTGACACCGGCGACCCGGACCTCATCCATCTTCTGCAACCCGGCGGCCTCGCTGAAGTCGGCCTGGTAGACCGAGCCGCCACCGATGATCGGCAGCGAGTCGGTCTTGAACGACCCGACCAGCACCACGGCGATCAGGACAAGGCCGATGGTCCCGATGACCGTCTTGTTCTGCTCGCGGAACGGGCTCATGTGCCGCACCGCTTCCGGCCGTCGTCGCTGGTGTTGACCAGCTGCGGGGCGGCGACCTGACCGACGATCGGCACCGTCGTCCGCACCTCCACACCGCAGAGGTAGAAGTTGAACCACGAGCCGAAGGTGGCGGTGTCGAGGATCCGGTTGAGCTTGGCCGGCAGCCGCTGCAGGACGCCGTCAACGACCGCCTTGCCGTCGTCGAGGTTCTTGGCCAGCTTCCCGAGCTGGACCACGTCGGTGCGCAGGCCCGGCCGGATGTCCCTCAGCAGCCCGGAGGTCGCGTCGGTGAGGTTGCTGATGCCAGCGATCGACTGGCCGAGGCTGGTCCGGTCGGCGGCGAAGCCCTTGGCCAGCCGCTGTAGCTGGGTGACGAGCTCGTTGAGCTGGTCGTTGCGCTGGTCGACGGTGTCCAGCACGGTGGTCAGGTTGTCCACCACCCGGCCGATGACGGCGTCCTTGTCGGCGAGCGTCTTGGTCAGCGAGGCGGTGCGCTGCAGCAGGTTGTCGATGGTGCCGCCCTCGCCCTGCAGCGTCTGCACGATCTCGAAACTGACCGCGTTGACCGTCTGCGGGTCGAGCGCCTGGAACAGCGGCCGGAATCCGTTGAACAGCACGGTGAGGTCCAGCGCATTGCGGGTCTGCGCCAACGGGACGGTGGAGCCGGGCTTGAGCGGATCGGCTGAGCCGGTGCCTTCAGTGATGGCGACGTAGCGCTCGCCCACCAGGTTGCGGTAGCGCAGCTGGAGCACGTTGCCGTGCGTGATGTGGCGGGCACCGTCGAGCTGGAGGGTGACGTCAGCCAGCTTGCCTTTCAGCTTGATGCTGTTGACCTTGCCGACCTTGACACCCGAGATGCGGACCTCGTTGCCGGGCAGCAGCCCGGTCACGTCGCTGAACTGCGCGTGGTAGCTGACGCTCTTGCCCACGCCGAAGTTGCCGATCGTCGCAGCGAGCACGAACGTCAGCATCGAGGTCACCACCATGAAGGTGATGAGTTTGATCAGAGCAGCAGAGGTCTTCATCGGCCGCTCATCCTCACACGAACCGGGGCGATCCTGGGTGAGTCAGTCATGCCAGCCCCACCGCGCTGCCACTGGCCAGCGGCGCGAACAGCACGCTCGCGATATCGGGCACCTGGTCGGCGGGCACCCCCAGCAGCGGTGCGGCCACCGCGTTGACAACCGCACTGCGACCGGCCTGACCGGTCGGGTCGAGGTAGCTGGCGGCGCCGGCGCCGGTCCCGGAGCCCCCGCCCTGCGGCTTGTTGTAGCCATCGGCGAACGCCTTGTCCTTGGCCGGGATCGCCGGCCGCGGCAGGCCGTCGCAGAACGGCGCCCTACCGTCCAGGTACTTCGGCGACTGGCCGGGGACGTAGGGGCCTTGGTCCTTCACCACCTCAAGGGTGATGTGCAGCCCGGGCTGCCCCCCGCCGAACGTCCTGGCCACGATCGGCTCGTAGTCGGCCAGTCCCTTGGCCAGGCAGGGGAACTCCGGCGAGTAGCGGGCGTAGAGGTCCAGCGACGGCAGGCTGTCATGGGACAACGCGATCAGTCGCTGGCTGTTCTGCGCCAGGATGCTGTCGGCGCTGGCTGAGAACGCGTCGGTGGTTTTCAGGAAGCGGTCGAGGGACGCCTGCTCCACCACCAGGTTACGGGAGTTGGCCGAGAAGTTGTCGAGCACCCGTAGCAGGTCAGGCAACGCGTCGGCGGTGTTGTTCGTGAAGTCCGCCAATCCCTGCATGTCCAGCGCCAGCCGGGGCAGCTCGGGATTGAGCTGACGCAGGTAGACGCCGGTGGCCGCGAAGTTGGCACCGACCTTGTCACCGCGTCCGCGCAGCGCACCCGACAGGGCGTTCAGGGTCATCGACAGCTCGGCCGGCCGCAGGCTCTGCAGCAGCGGCATCAGGTCGTCGAGCACCTTCTCGGTCTCGAGGGCCGTCGAGGAGTGGTCCTGGCTGATGACGCTGCCTTCGCGCAGGTGCTTGGTCATCGGCTCGCTCGACTGCGCCGGGATCACCAGGTTGACGAACTTCTCGCCGAACAGGGTCTTCGGCAGCAGCTGGGCCCGCACGTTGCTCGGGATCAGATTCACCTTGCCGGGCTGCAGCGCCAGGTCGATGGTCGCGCCGTCACCGGTCGAGTGGACGGCGCGCACCTCCCCCACGACCAGCCCACGCAGCTTGACGTCGGCCGGCGCGGACAACTGGTTGCCGATCCGGTCCGCCTTGAGCGCGACGTGGATGACCGGCGTGAACGCCTTCTGGTAGAAGAGCACCGTCAGGTAGACCAGCCCGGCGATGACCAGCAGGAAGGCGATGCCGGAGGCGCGCCGCTGCAGCAGAGCGCGCGGTCCTGAGGCGGGAGGCGCGGACATCAGCCGGCGATCCGTACGGTCGTGGTCGCGCCCCAGATGGCCAGGGACAAAAAGAAGTCGACCAGGTTGATGGCGACGATGGCGGTGCGGACGGCACGGCCAACGGCGACGCCCACGCCGGCCGGGCCACCGGAGGCGTAGTACCCGTAGTAGCAGTGGATCAGGATGATGATCACCGCGAAGATCAGCACCTTGACGAAGCTGTAGAGCACGTCGACCGGCGGCAGGTACTGGTGGAAGTACTGGTCGTAGGTGCCGGTGGACTGGCCGTAGAAGCCGGTGGTGATAGTGCGGGCCGCGAAGTACGACGACAGCAGGCCGACGACGTAGAGCGGCGTGACGGCGACGAACCCGGCGATCATGCGGGTGGTGACCAGGAACGGCAGCGACGGCACGCCCATGACCTCGAGGGCGTCGACCTCCTCCGAGATCCGCATGGCGCCGAGCTGCGCGGTGAAGCCGCAGCCGACGGTCGCGGACAGCGCCAGACCGGCCACCAGCGGAGCGATCTCACGGGTGTTGAAGTAGGCCGACAGGAACGCCGTGAAGTTGGCGGTGCCGAGCTGGTTGAGGGCGGCGTAGCCCTGCAGCCCGACCTCGGTGCCGGTGAAGAAGGTCAGGAAGGCGATGACGCCGATGGTGCCGCCGACCAGGGCGAGGGCACCGGAGCCGAGGGAGACCTCCGCCAGCAGGCGGACGACCTCCTTCTTGTAGCGAATGAGCACGCGGTAGGTCCAGCCGAGCGAGCGCGCGTAGAACGACAGCTGCGCACCGAGGTCGTCCAGGACACCGAGAACGCTGTCGAGCAGCCCCTTGACGAACCGGTACGGGGCGGTGAGGACGGGGGGCAGCGGGGTGCCAGTGCTGACGGCCACGTCAGCCCCCCTTCTGCGGTACGACTTGGAAGTAGATCGCCGTGATGATGAAGTTTGTCAGGAACAGCAGCATAAAGCTGATGACGACGCTCTGGTTGACGGCGTCGCCGACGCCCTTTGGACCGCCCTTGGCGTTCAGGCCCTTGTAAGCCGCCACCAGCGCGGCGATGAGGCCGAAGATAGCGGCCTTCAGCTCACCGACGTAGAGGTCGGGCAGCTGGGCCAGGGCGGTGAAGGAGGCAAGGTAGGCGCCTGGCGTGCCGCCCTGCAGGATGACGTTGAAGAAGTATCCGCCCATGACGCCGACGACGGCGACCATGCCGTTCAGGAACACCGCGACCAGCATGCAGGCGAGCACTCGGGGCACGACGAGGCGGGCCAGCGGCGAGACGCCGAGGACCTCCATGGCGTCGATCTCCTCACGGATCTTGCGGGCGCCGAGGTCCGCGCAGATCGCTGAGCCGCCGGCTCCGGCGATGAGCAGCGCCGTGACGATCGGGCTCGCCTCGCGCACGACGCCCAGCACCGCGACCGCACCGGTGAAGCTCTGGGCGCCGATCTGCTTGGTCAGGTTGCCGATCTGCAGGGCGAGGACCGCGCCGAACGGGATGGAGACCAGCGCGGTCGGGAAGATGGTGACGCTGGCGATGAACCAGGCCTGCTGCACGAACTCGGCGAACTGGAACGGCCGCTTGAACAGCCCGCGCAGCACGTCGAGGGAGAGCGCGAAGAAGTCCCCTGCGCCGCGGACCGGCGCGAGGGCGGAGACGGCCATCAGGCCCCGCCGTACGGGCGACGCCGGGGACGCTGGGCCGGTAACCCGGGCGCGCCTGCGGCGACAGGCTGGCGGTCTGCTGCCTCCGGGGAGTCGTCGGTCGGCTCGTCCCGGCCGGCGCCTTCATCGGTCGGTACGTCGATGCCGAGGCCGTCGAAGGAGCCCGGGGGCGGGACGACGCCGTGCTCACGCAGCCACGTGCCGGGAAGGCGCTGGCTGACGCGGGTGCTGCCGTCGGAGGTGGCCAGCTGCGCGGGAATGGGTGGCAGCGCCCCGAGCTCGGTGCCCTTCTCGGACTCCAGCTCGCCGGCGTCCTTCTCCTCGGCCATCCCGATCGGTCCCTCGCGCTGGGCGTTGAGGAACTGCCGGACGACGGGCTCGTTGCTGCTCAGCAGCATCTCCCGCGGCCCGAACATCGCCAGGTGGCGGCGGTAGAGCAGGCCGATGTTGTCGGGCACGGTGCGGGCGGTGTTCACGTCGTGGGTGACGATGAGGAACGTCGCCTCGATCTGGGAGTTGAGGTCCACGATGAGCTGGTTGAGGTAGGCGGTGCGCACCGGGTCCAGGCCCGAGTCCGGCTCGTCGAACAACAGGATCTGCGGGTCCAGCACGAGGGCCCGGGCCAGACCGGCACGTTTGCGCATGCCGCCGGAGATCTCCCCGGGCAGCTTGCGCTCCGTGCCCGACAGCCCGGTGATCTCGAGCTTCTCGAGGACGATCTCCTTGATCTCCCTCTCCGACTTCTTGGTGTGCTCGCGCAGCGGGAAGGCGATGTTGTCGAACAGGTTCTGGGAGCCGAACAACGCGCCGTCCTGGAATAGCACCCCGAACAGCTTGCGGACCTCGTAGAGCTCCTTCTCCTTCACCTTGGTGATGTCCCGGCCGTCGATCATGATCGACCCGGCCTCCGGCTTGAGCAGCCCGATGAGCGTCTTGAGGAACACCGACTTGCCGGTGCCGGAGGGACCGAGGAGCACCGAGATCTCGCCCTTGGGCAGCGTGAGGGAGACGTCCTCCCAGATCGTCTGCCGGCCGAACCTCTTGGTGAGGCCCTCGACCTTGATCTCGACGCCCACGCTCGCTCCGCTCAGTCGCCGTGCCAAGCCGCCCCCGCGGGCGCCTTGCCCTGCTGTGACGCCCGTCTGTGACGCTCGGCACGGGGGTTACTGCAGAGTACGCCCCGTTCGCGCTTACTCGCCCCGCTTCGCGCCGTCACGTGCGACGCGCGAGTGTGAACGTCGTCACACGGTACGCCGCACTCATCGAGCAGCAACGAGTGTCCTGGCCAGGTGTGACGGCGCACACCGAACCATCTCAACTGGAGCGCGGACATGCCGAAGGCGGCCCTGCCTGGGCAGGACCGCCTCCGAGGTTGAGCAGTGCTACTTGACGGTGACGGTGGCGCCTGCCGCCTCGAGGGTCGCCTTCGCCTTCTCGGCGGCCTCCTTGGTCGTCTTCTCAAGGACCGGCTTGGGGGCACCGTCGACCAGATCCTTGGCCTCCTTGAGGCCGAGGCTGGTCAGGGTCCGCACCTCCTTGATGACCTGGATCTTCTTGTCGCCGGCCGCCTCGAGGATGACGTCGAACTCGTCCTGCTCGGCAGCAGCCTCCTCACCGCCACCGCCGCCACCGGCGGCCGGAGCGGCCGCGGCGACGGGAGCGGCCGCGGTAACGCCGAAAGTGTCCTCGAACTGCTTCACGAACTCGGAGAGCTCGATCAGCCTCATCTCCTTGAACTGCTCGAGCAGCTCGTCGGTGCTGAGCTTGGCCATGGTGGCTCCTTGGGGTGTGTGCCGGTCTCCGGCGGTGCGGGTGGGAGTGGTGCGGTACGGCCGGAGCCGGTCAGGCGGTGGTGCTGTCCGTGCTGTCCGTGCTGTCGGTGCTGGCGCTGCTGGGCACGCTGTCGGTGCTGGCGGCACTGTCGGTGCTGGCGGCACTGTCGGTGCTGGCGGCGCTGTCGGCGCTGGCGGCACTGTCGGCGCTGGCGGCACTGTCGGTGCTGGCGGCGCTGTCGGTGCTGGCGGCGCTGTCGGTGCTGGCGGCGCTGTCGGTCTGGTCGGTGCTGGCGGCACTGTCCGTGCTGGCGTCGCCGTCGGGGGTGCCGCTGGTCGGGCCGTCCGCTGGGGGAGCAGCGCTGGCCAGGGTCTCGTCCGCGAGCGCGGCGAGGGGGGCCTCGTCCGTGTCGGCGGGCTCATCCGCGTCGGCCGCCGGCTTGGCAGCGGCGGACTTATCCGCGTCGGCCGCCGGCTTGGCAGCGGCGGACTTATCCGCGTCGGCCGCTGGCTCGCCGGCGGCGGGCTCATGCCCGGCCTCGGCCTGGGACACGGCCTCGGACTCGGCGGGGGCCGGCGGGCCGGCGCCACCGGCCAGGACACCGGGGTCCTGCTGGGCCTTGGCCTCCAGCGCACCGATCGCACGGGCAGCCTGGGCCAGCGGAGCGGCGAACAGGTAGACCGCCTGGGTGAGCGCGGCCTTCATCGCCCCGGCCAGCTTGGCCAGCAGGACCTCGCGGGACTCGAGGTCGGCCAGCGTGCGGACCTCGTCGGCGGTCATCGTGCGGCCGTCCATGACGGCACCCTTGACGACCAGCGACGGGTTGGTCCGGGCGTAGTCGCGCAGGCCCTTGGCCGCCGCGACGGGGTCACCGGTGACGAACGCGACGGCGGTCGGGCCGCTGAGCAGCGCGTCCAGGCCGGTCAGGCCGGCCTCCCGCGCAGCGATCTTGGTCAGGGTGTTCTTCACGACGGCGTACGTCGTGTCGGCGCCCAGTGCGACCCGCAGGTCGGTGATCTGCTTGACCGTCAGCCCGCGGTACTCGGTGAGGACGGCGGCAGCGGACTCGGTGAAGCCGCGCGTCAGCTCGGCTACGGCGTCGCCCTTGTCGGGGCGGACGGTGGCTCGCTTGTGCTCAACCGTCCCGGGGGCGGTCTGGGTGTCGGTGGCGGTGCTCGCCATGCGGTTCCTCTCGGCAGGCCGGGCCTGGCCCGAACACGAGAGACGCCCCGGCGCCGGAGCGCACGGGGCGTGGGAACAGAGCCGGTTGGGGCTCGGAACCGTCCGTGGCACCTGCGCGGGTCGCCCGCGTGAGCGGGACCTTCAGCCGCTGCCCCAAGGGGCAGCGACGACCGGCGGTCTTGGGCTGTGGGTCAGGCTAGCAGGCGGAGCAGATCACGGGTCAGGCGGAGCTGTCGGCGTTCTGGTCGCCGCCGTCGTCCAGCAGGTTGCGGGTCTTGTTGGTGTCAACCTGGATCCCAGGCCCCATGGTCGTCGTGAAAGTGATCTTCTTGAGGAACTTGCCCTTCGACGTGGCCGGTTTTGCCCGGCTGATCTCGTCCAGTGCGGCGGCATAGTTCTCGACCAGCTTGGCCTCGTCGAAGGACGACTTGCCGATCACCAGGTGCAGGTTGGCCTGCTTGTCGACGCGGAAGTTGACCTTGCCGCCCTTGATGTCGGTGATGGCCTTGGTGACGTCGGCCGTCACGGTGCCGGTCTTGGGGTTGGGCATCAGCCCCCGGGGGCCGAGGACCCGGGCGATCTTTCCGACCTTGCCCATCATGTCGGGCGTTGCGACGGCGGCGTCGAAGTCCAGGTAGCCCTTGGCGACCCGGTCGATGAGCTCGTCACCGCCCACCTCGTCGGCACCGGCGGCCATCGCCTCAGCCGCCTTGTCACCCTGGGCGAAGACGATGACGCGCGCCGTCTTGCCGGTCCCGTGGGGCAGGTTGACGGTGCCGCGAACCATCTGGTCGGCCTTGCGCGGGTCGACTCCCAGGCGCATGGCGACCTCGACCGTCGCGTCGTACTTCACGGTGCTGGTCTGTTTGGCGAGGCGGGCCGCCTCGAGCGGAGAGTAGATCTTGTCCGCGTCGATCTTCTCGGCGGCGGCGGTGTAGGCCTTGCTGCGCTTCATGTCGTCCTGCGCTTCATGTCGTCCTGTGCCCTCATGTCGTCGTGCCTTCCTGCGGCGGTGCCGCAGTCGTGTGGTCAGAACGGGCGCGGGCCTTCCGTGCCCTCCCACGGGAGCTGGCGAGCTAGCCGGTGACGGTGATCCCCATGGAGCGGGCCGTACCGGCGATGATCTTGGCGGCCTGGTCCAGGTCGTTGGCGTTGAGGTCGGCCAGCTTCGTGGTGGCGATCTCGCGGACCTGGGCCGAGCTGATGGTGGCGACCTTGTTCTTGTGCGGCTCCGCTGAGCCCTTGTCGACCCCGGCGGCCTTGAGGATCATGCGCGCAGCCGGCGGCGTCTTGGTGATGAAGGTGAACGACCGGTCCTCGTAGACCGAGATCTCGACCGGGACGATGTCGCCGCGCTGCGACTCGGTGGCCGCGTTGTACTGCTTGCAGAACTCCATGATGTTGACGCCGTGCTGGCCCAGGGCCGGACCGACGGGCGGCGCGGGAGTGGCCACGCCGGCCTTGATCTGGAGCTTGATGACGCCGGTGAGCTTCTTCTTCTTGGGGGGCATGTCTGTTCTTTCCTGGTGAGTGAGCGGCGGGAGGCTTAGAGCTTTGCGACCTGGTTGAAGGACAGCTCGACCGGCGTCTCGCGGCCGAAGATCGACACCAGCACCTTGAGCTTCTGGCTGTCGAGGCTGATCTCGTTGATCGTCGCCGGCAGGGTCGCGAAGGGCCCGTCGGTGACGGTGATGGACTCACCGACCTCGAAGTCCACGGCCTTTTGGGCCACGACCTGCTTCTGCTTCGGCGGCGCCAGCTGCTTGACCACCTCGTCGAGGGTCAGCGGCGTCGGGCGGGAGGTCTGTCCGACGAACCCGGTGACGCCCGGGGTGTTGCGCACGGCCGACCAGGACTCGTCCGTCAGGTCCATGCGCACGAACAGGTAGCCGGGCAGTTTCTTGCGCACGACGGCCTGGCGCTTGCCGCTCTTGACCTCCATGACCTCCTCGGTGGGGACCTCGATCTGGTAGATGAAGTCCTCCATGTTGAGCGAGGAGATGCGGGACTCGAGGTTGGTCTTCACCTTGTTCTCATAGCCCGCATAGGAGTGCACGACGTACCAGTCACCGGGCAGGTCGCGCAGCACGGCCTTCAGCTCGTCGGCCGGGTCGAGCACGACCTCCTCCGCCGGCTCAGCGGGGTCGGTCGCCGGCGCGTCGCTGCGCTCGCCGTCCACCGCGGCCGCGTCGGTGACCTCACCCTGCTCCGATGCGGGCTCCCCGAAGGAAGCGCCGTCCTCGGGCTGGAGGGGGGACTCGGTCACGCTCACGTCCTGTTCGCTGGGTTTTCGGTGATGGTCAGGAAAGTCGGGCGCATTGGGCGCGTCGGGGGCATGGGTAGCCGCTGCTACTTGCCGAAGACGGCGAGCACGGCCTTGGTGAAGGCGAAGTCGAACAGGGACACGACCGACACCATGATCACGACGAAGACGAGGACGACGCTGGTGTAGGTCACCAGCTCCTTGCGGGTCGGCCAGATGACCTTGCGCAGCTCGGCGACGACCTGCCGGACGAACAGCACCAACCGGGCGATGGGGTTCGGACGCCCCGTGGAGGCGGGACGGGGAGCGCCGCCGCCACGGGAGGCGGTGGCCGTCCCTGTGCTCTCGCTCACTGTGTCCTCGTCTCATCAGGTGCTGCGTGCGGGTCGGTCGGGGACTGGTCGGCAGGGGTGACAGGGGTCGAACCTGCGACATCCGGTTTTGGAGACCGGCGCTCTGGCCAACTGAGCTACACCCCTCCAGGGGCGTAGCCAGACCCTGCCTGCCGGTGCGCGGGCGCGCCGGAGCAGAGGCGTCGAGCCCCCGGACAGCTGAGTGTACGGCGTCGCCGAGCCCGCACCCAAGCCCTGGGATCCCGGCCTTGGATCCCGGCTCCGGAGCCCGGCCCCGCATCCGGCCCACTTGGCAAGCAACCTGCTGGACCGGGCCTGGAAGGATGACCGGCATGACCGCTGCCGCCTCGCGCCCCCGCGTCTCCGCCCGCATCGGCGCCATCGCCGAGTCTGCCACGCTGGCCGTGGACGCCAAGGCCAAGGCCAAGAAGGCCGCCGGCGAGGACATCGTCGGCTTCGGTGCCGGCGAGCCGGACTTCCGCACCCCGCCCCGCATCGTGGCTGCCGCCGAGGCGGCCTGCGCGGATCCGAGGAACCACCACTACACCCCTGCCAGCGGACTGTCGGAGCTGCGGGAGGCCATCGCGGCCAAGACCGCGCGCGACTCGTCGTACGCCGTGCAGCCCTCCCAGGTGGTGGTCACCAACGGAGGCAAGCAGGCGGTGTACGAGGCGTTCGCAACGCTGCTGGACCCGGGCGACGAGGTGCTGCTGCCGGCACCGTGGTGGACCACCTACCCGGAAGCCGTGAAGCTGGCCGGTGGGGTGCCGGTCGACGTCGTGACGACGGAGCAAAACGGCTACCGGGTGAGCGTCGAGCAGCTCGAGGCGGCGCGGACCGACCGGACCAAGGCCCTGCTGTGGTGCTCCCCGTCGAACCCGACCGGCGCGGTGGCCACCCCCGACGAGGTCGCCGCGATCGGACGGTGGGCGGTCGAGCACGGCATCTGGGTGGTGGCCGACGAGATCTACGAGCACCTCGTGTACGGCGACGCCGAGCACGTGTCGATGCCGGTCGCCGTGCCGGAGGTGGCGGACACCTGTGTGGTCGTGAACGGGGTGGCGAAGACCTACGCGATGACCGGGTGGCGGGTGGGCTGGCTGATCGGACCGGCCGACGTCGTCAAGGCGGCCGGGAACCTGCAGTCCCACCTCACGTCGAACGTGGCGAACGTGTCGCAGCGGGCGGCCCTCGAGGCGCTCAGCGGTGACCTGTCGGCGGTGCAGGAGATGCGGGCGGCGTTCGACCGGCGGCGGCAGCTGATGGTGCGGCTGCTCAACCAGATCCCGGGGGTGCAGTGCCCCGAGCCGCAGGGCGCGTTCTACTGCTATCCCTCGGTCAAGGGCGTGGTCGGGCGGTCGCTGCGGGGGGTACGCGTGGAGAGCTCTGCGCAGCTGGCCGAGCTGGTGCTCGAGCATGCCGGCGTCGCGGTGGTGCCCGGCGAGGCGTTCGGGACACCGGGATACTTCCGGCTGTCATACGCGCTCGGCGACGCCGACCTGGAGAAGGGCGTCACCCGCATGGGCGGGTTGCTGGCCGAGGCCACGTAGCCGTCGGGCGCAGGCCAGCGGCGATGGGCCGCTCACCGCCGGAGCCGGAGCTCCTCGCGCCCGCGGAAGCGCTGCAGGAACCGGTCGTAGGTCTTCTTGCTCTCCTTGTCGCGGTATGCCGGGTCGCTGTCGTGGTAGCCGCGGTGCCGGTCCTGCCGCACCGGCAGGTCGACGGCGACCAGCCGGCCGAGCCCGGCCGCACGCAGCAGGAACGACCACTCCATGTCGGCGTTGCGGTAGAAGCGCGCCTTGGGTGGCAACGGCACGGCGAGCGCCGCGGACCGTCGTACGGCGAACAGGTAGCCGAGCAGTGCCTCGACCTCGCCCGGCCCGGCGTCGGTGAACTCCAGCCAGCCGTCGGCGACGTCCACGCCCCGCCAACCGGCGCCCACGACCTCAGGGTCCTCGAGCACACTTAACAGCGGCCCGATCCCATCACCATCGAGCACCGTCGAGACGTCCATCAGCACGTGCACGCCGGCGACGTCGGCCCGGACCAGCGCCTGCCGGGCCTCGCCCCAGCCGGCGGCGCGTTCGACGTGCAGCTCCTCGACGCGGTCGTGCGCGGCCAGCTCGTGCACGAGCGGTCCGGCGCCGGTGTCACCGTTGTCGAGCAGCACCACCACCACGTCAGTCGGGGCGTGCGCCAGCAGCGCCTCGACGCAGGTGCGCACATCGTCCGGCCAGCCCTCGACGAGCAGCGCGACGGTGCAGCGGCGGGCATCCGGCTCCGCGCTGCGGTCGGGCAGGTCGCGGACCGACTGCACCACGGCGTACGGCGGGAGCGGGCTGAGCAGCTGGCCGTCGGCTGTGTCCCGGACCGCCCAGCCGAGGCTGGCGATCTCGTCGCGGAGCCGGTCGCTGGCGGTGAAATCCTTGACGGCCCGGGCTGCGACGCGCTCGTCAGCCAGCCGCTGGACATCCTGGGGGGCACTCACCCGATCAGTGTCGCGCGCAGCTTCTTGCGGTCGGTCTTGAGCACGCTGGTGAGCGGGATCGCGTCGACGACCCGCACCTCCCGGGGGTACTTGTAGGCGGCCAGGTGCTGCTTGGTGTAGGCGACCAGGTCGCCAGGCGTGGCATCGCAGCCGGGTGCGAGCTGAACGAACGCCACGACCTCCTCCCCGAGCGTGGGATCGGGCCGGCCGACGACGGCGGTCGCGAGGACCTGCGGGTGCGCGAGCAGCACATCCTCGACGTCGCGTGGGTAGACGTTGAAGCCGCCCCGGATGATGAGGTCCTTGATGCGGTCGACCACGTAGAGGTAGCCGTCCGCATCGAGGCGCCCGACGTCGCCGGTGTGCAACCAGCCATCTCGGACGGCGAACTCGGTCGCCTCGGGGCTGTGCCAGTAACCCTGCATCAGCACCGGGCCGCGCACGCAGATCTCGCCGTCCACGCCCGGTTCGGTCGTCCCGTCGATCCGGACCTCCACGCCGGGCACCGGCCTGCCGACGCTGCCCAACCGGCGGGCCTCGTTCGGCTGGGCGCTGATGAGCGCGCTGGTCTCCGTGCAGCCGTAGCCCTCACGGATCTCACAGCTCGGGATCCGCCGCTCGAACTCCTCGGCCACGTCCGCGGCCAACGGCGCTGCCCCGCTGCTGACCCGTTCCAGACAGGCCAGGTCATGCTCCTCCAGCGGCTGCGCGAGCAGCATCTGGATCATCGACGGCACCAGCGCGCTGGCTTGCATGCGGTGCTCCGCGATCAGCGCCACCCAGCCGGCCGGGTCGAACCAGCGCATCAACACCGAACGCCCGGCCTCGCGAGCGTGCAGGCCGGCAACCGTGACAAGCAGACCGTACGCGTGCGCCAGCGGGAGTGGCAGCAGCATGCTGGTCCGACCAGGGCTGTACGCCGCGTCCGAGGCCGCCTTGCCGGCGGCGTCCAGCGACGCGTGGGTCAGGGCCACGCCCTTGGACCGGCCGGTGGTGCCGCCGGTGTAGAGCAGGGCCGCCAGGTCGCTGCCGTCGCGGTCGACCAGCGGCAGCTCCTCGTGGTCCTCCAGGTGCGCCCAGGTGATCCCGCTGTCACCGCCGACGACCACGATCGGCAAGCCAGGCGCAGCGGCCCGGACCTTGGGCAGGAACTCCGGGGTCGTCACGACCGCGACGCCACCCGAGTCCTGGACGACGTGCCGGAGCTCGTCCTCGGTCAGCAGGAACAGTGCCGGCGTCGGAACGGCACCGGCGCGCCAGAGCGCCGTGTAGGTGAGTCCGACCTCCGGGCAGTTGGCCATCACGACCACGACGCGGTCGCCGGGGGCGACGCCGAGGTGGGTGAAGCCGCGTGCCGCCCGACGTGCGCGGCCGCTCAGCTCGCCGGAGCCGAACCAGCGGCCCTCGAAGAACAGGCTGGGGTGATCACCGAACCGGTCGAGCACCTCCTCGCCGCGTCGGCCGAGCGAGACGGACGGGACGGTCAACGGGTTGCCTCCGGGCTCGACGTGACGGTCGTCACCCTAATGTCCCGGGGTGGGATCTCGACGGTCGTGTTGGTCGTGGCCACGTCGCGTCACCGGTGCCGGGTGGGTCGTACGGGCTGAGCGTCGGCTGAGCCCGCGGGCGGTTGAAGGCGGACATTCACCCGGATCGACCGCGTGGGCACTAGCTCAGCCGGACGACAGCCTTGGCCCCGGCCAGCACCTTGTCGGCTCCCACCTTGGCGGTCAGCGCGACCACCACGCGGGAGTCGTCGAGCTTGTCCTGGACCACGCCGCTGACCGTCAGCGTCGTACCGCCGTCATCGGGAACGACCACCGGCCGGCTGAACCGCACGCCGTACGACAGCACCGCGCCCGGGTCCCCGACCCAGTCGGTCACCACACGGGCGGCCTCGGCCATCGTGAACATGCCGTGCGCGATGACGTCGGGAAGGCCGACGGCCTGGGCGATCCGCTGGTTCCAATGGATGACGTTGGCATCACCCGAGGCGCCGCAGTAGCGCACCAGGTCCACCCGCTGCACGGCAAACTCCTGGGCGGGCAGCTCGGTGCCGATCTCGACGTCGGCGTAGGCGATTCTGGCGGCCATCTCAGGGCTCCTTGCTGTCGGGGCGCGGGGCTGCGGTGCCGCGGCTGACCAACGTCCCGCGCAGGGTGGCCACCGGGCTGCCGTCGGCGCCGGTGACCTCCGTGGCGCTGACCATCAGCTCGTTGCGGCCGGCGTCGCGGATGCTCTCGACGCGCGTTACCGCGTGCAGCACGTCACCGGCCACGATCGGCCGGTGCAGCTCAAAGGACTGCTCGCCGTGCACAACCAGGGAGTAGTCCAGGCCGAGCTCGGGATCCACGATCGGGCCCTCGGCGGCGAAACGGAAGCTCAGCACCGTCAGAAAGGTCGGCGGCGCGATGACATCCGGGTGACCGGCGGCGCGCGCGGCATCAACATCGACGTACACCGGGTTCGGGTCGTTGATGGCGACGGCGAAGGAGCGGAGGTGCTCACGCCCCACCTCGTACGGCGCCGACGCGGGGTACTCCCGGCCGACGAAGTCCCGGTTCAGCGGCACGTGCACTCCCTGGTCGCTCTGGTGGCCCCGACCCTAGCCACCCCGGGGCGACACGAAGGCCGGACACCCTTGCGGGGGCCGGCCTCGACGCGGCTGGGTCTAGCGGGTCTCGCGGTGGGCGGTGTGCACGCGGCAGTTCGGGCAGAATTTCTTGAGGTCCATGCGGTCGGGGTCGTTGCGCCGGTTCTTCTTGGTGATGTAGTTCCTGTGCTTGCACTCCTGGCAGGCCATGGTGATCTTGGGGCGGACGTCGGTCGCGGCCATGCCTGTATGCCTGCTCTCGTGCTCGGGTGACTTGTTGCGTGCGAGTTGAGCCTACCGGAGGTAGGCAGGTGCGGTAGCGATGACCGGACTTGAACCGGTGACACAGCGATTATGAGTCGCTTGCTCTGCCAGCTGAGCTACACCGCCCGGGGTCGTGCTGTGCTGCGCCTTCGTCGTGCTGGAGCCCCTTTACGGAATCGAACCGTAGACCTTCTCCTTACCATGGAGACGCTCTGCCGACTGAGCTAAAGGGGCGGCGGAACCGCGCCAGAGCGTACACGAACGGCACCCGCCTCCCAGGTCCCGTAGGGGGGTTCGTCGCCAAGCCGCCCGGCCGTCCGGCAAGCTCGAGTCCGTTCCATGATCCGATCGGGTCCGACGGAACCGCGATCGCCTGCGGCGGCAGCTACGGCTGCGTGAGATGCAGAACCGGGAGCCGGTCCAGTCCTGGTCGCGCCGACTGCGGCGGAGGCGACATCCACCTGCTCAGCCGCGCGGTGACACCTCCGACATCTGCCCCCAGCCCTCGCCGGACATTTCCGCGTTGAGGATCGAGGGCGTGCGCGCCACCACGTCGGGCATCCACGACATGGCGGTCTTGAAGTGAGCCGAGCCGACGTGGCGGCCGGGCGCGTCCCCGGACTGGAAGGCCTCCAGCAGCACGTACGTCGTCGGGTCATCGGCACTGCGGGACCACTCGAAGAACAGGTTGCCCTCCTCAGCGCGGGTGGCCTTGGTGAAGTCGTCGACCAGCGACAGCCACTCTTCGGCGCGCTCAGGCCGGATCGTGAACTTGACGGCGATGAAGATCAAGGAGTCCTCCGGGTGCGGGTAGCAAGCGCACGGTGCCAGACGACGCCGCGCCGCGGTAGCGGCGAGCCCGACCTGCGCAGCGCCCGCGGCAGCCCACAGAGTGCCCGCCAACAATGACCGTGCCGTAGCGGTACGAGACTCGCCCGGTCACGCCGTCCTCCACCGCGCCAGACCCCAGAACGCGGAACAGCCCCTGAGCCGCGTTCGCAGGTCAGGGGCTATTTATCCAGGTGGTGGCGGGTGAAGGGTTCGAACCTTCGTAGGCTGAGCCGGCAGATTTACAGTCTGCTCCCTTTGACCACTCGGGCAACCCGCCTGGTGCGCGGGAGACGATAGCAAGGGAGCGCACCGTGGCAGACCCGTCGTTCGACATCGTCAGCAAGGTCGAGCACCAGGAGATCGACAACGCCCTGAACCAGACCGCGAAGGAGGCTTCGACCCGCTACGACTTCAAGGGGACCGGCGCCGAGATCGGCTGGTCCGGCGAGGACGTGCTGCTCAAGGCCGGCAGCGAGGAGCGGGTCAAGGCCCTTCTCGAGGTGTTCAAGGAGAAGCTGGTCAAGCGCCAGATCTCGCTCAAGACACTGGACGCCGGCGAGGCCGCGCAGTCCGGCAAGGAGTACCGGATCGTGTGCAAGGTGTCCGAGGGCATCACCCAGGACAATGCCAAAAAGGTCGCCAAGGTCATCCGCGACGAAGGACCGAAGGGCGTGCAGCCGCAGGTGCAGGGTGACCAGCTACGCGTGTCGGCCAAAAAAAAGGACGACTTGCAGACGGTCATCGCGCTACTCAAGGGCAAGGAGTTCGACTTCGCCCTGCAGTTCACCAACTACCGCTAGGAGCGCGACTGCTCGGTCATCGGGACGGCTCCTGGGTCCAGGACCTCAGGTACGGGGACACCGGCCAGCAGCTCGCCCAGCACGTCCCGCTCAGCGATCAGGTCGACCGGATCGGCTGCGGACGGGACCAGCTCGGGCGACCAGAACAGCGCGTCGAACGGGCAGACCTCGATGCAGATCCCGCACCACATGCACAGCCCGAAGTCGATCGCAAACCGGTCCAGGACATGGTGCTGACGCGCCCGGCCGCGCTCGCTCCCGGCCGGCACCGCCTCGGTGTGGGAGTCGATTTCGATGCACCAGTCGGGGCACTCCCGCGCGCAGAGCATGCAGGACGTGCAGTTGGCCTCCAGCAGCGCGATCGAGCCACGCGACCGCGGCGGCGGCGAGGGGTGACGGGACGGGTCGGTCATCCCCACTCCTTGGGCGGAGCGCCGAGCGGCGCCGCCCGGCGGCGCGCCGGCCGCGTGAGATCGGCATCGGACTCCCCCGGCTCCTTCGCCCCCGGCCACGGTCGGCCAGCGCGGGCGGCCAGAACGAAGTCCTTGCGCAACGGGTGCCCCTCGAAGGAGGGGGGGAGCAGCAGGGGCGTCGTCCCGTGCCCGTCGAAGGTGATCCCGAACAGCTCGGCGGTGGCCCGCTCGTGCCAGGCCGCACCCGCGAACACCGCCACCAGCGTCGGCACCCGCGCGTCGTCGCGGGGGCAGCGCGCCCGCAGGACCAGGCCCTCCCGGCGGGCCGGTCCCCACAGCCGCAGCACCACGTCGAAGCCCGCGTCACCGAGGTCGACGGCCGTCAGCAGGTCGAACATCGCCAGCTGCAGCTGGTCGCGGACGGCAGTGACCGCCTGGACCCAGCGCGCGCGGTCGACGTCGACGATGGTGCCGCCGTACGACGTGATGGCGGTGACCCCGAGCACGGCCTCGACATCGTCGGCGATCACAGGTCGACCTCCGCGGACGGCAGCAGCTCGACCGGGCGGCGCACCACCGCCTGCAGCTGCAGCAGCCCCTCGAGCAGCGCCTCCGGCCGTGGCGGGCAGCCGGGGACGTGCACATCGACGGGCAGCAGCTGGTCGACGCCGTTGGTGACGGCGTAGCTGTCCCAGTACGGGCCGCCGGTGTTGGCGCACGCACCGAAGGACATGACGTACGGGCACTCCAGGGCGGCGTAGAGCTCCAGGACGGCCGGGGCGGTTACGTCGGTGAGGGTGCCGCTGACCACGAGGACGTTGGCGTCGACGGGCTCCGGCGGCAGAACGGCGCTGCGCAGGAACTCCTCGCTGGTGACCGAGGCGGCGACGAACTCGACGGCGCAGCAGGCCAGCCCGAGGTCGAACAGTGACAGCGTCCAACGGGGTCCCCAGTCGAGGACCAACCGCGTCGGCTCGGGCAGCAGCACGGCCTAGCCCGTGCGGGCCAGCACGTAGTCGGGCAGCAGCAGCAGGGCGTTGCGAGCAGGACCGGCAGGCAGCCGGCCGGCCACGTCACGGGCGCGGGCCGCATGCTGCTCCAGGACCTGTCGAGCCTGCCCGACCGCCGGGTGCGCCCGCAGCCGGCGCAGCGCCTCGGCCAGGTCCACGTCCGAGCCCAGATCCCCGGCCAGCAGCGCGGCCAGCTCCCGGCTGTCGGCGTCCTCGGCCTGCTGCAGCAGCAGCACCGGCAAGGTCGCCACGCCCTCGCGCAGGTCGGTGCCCGGCGTCTTGCCGGACTCGGTCGACTCGCTGAGCACGTCGATGAGGTCGTCGGACAGCTGGAAGGCGACACCGACGATCTCGCCGTACTCCGCGACGGTGGCGACGTCATCGGGGCCGGCGCCGGCCATCAGCGCACCCAGCCGGGCAGAGGTGGCGATCAACGAGCCGGTCTTGTCGGCCAGCACCTGCAGGTGGTGGTCGACCGGGTCCTGTCCTTCGGCAGGTCCGGCCGTCTCGGCGATCTGGCCCTCGACGAGGCGGGCAAAGGTGCGGGCCTGCAACCGGGTCACCTCGGTGCCGAGACCGGCCGTGAGGTCGGAGGCGCGGGCGAACAGGTAGTCGCCGGTGAGGATCGCCACCGTGTTGGTCCATCGGGTGTTGGCGCTCTGCGCGCCTCGGCGGACGTCGGCTTCGTCCATCACGTCATCGTGGTAGAGCGTGGCGAGGTGGGTGAGCTCGACGACCACGGCGGCGTCGAGCACATCCGGCAGCGTCGGGTCACCCAGCTGCGCAGCCAGCAGGGTCAGCAGCGGCCGGAAGCGCTTGCCACCAGCCTCCGACAGGTGCGCGGCCGACGCCGACAGCAGCGGGTGGCTGCTTCGGACGACCTCGCGCAGCCGCTCCTCAACCTGGTCCAGGCCGCCCAGCACCGCCGACTGCAGCGCCGGGTCGCTGCTGTGGAGCAGACCTGCCTGGGCGGTCATCGGACGAACAGCGCTGCCTTGCCGGCCAGGTCGAGCGCGGGCTGCGGCACGATGCCCAGCACGACAGTGACGGCGAGGCCGAAGGCGATGGTGAGAGCGGTCAGGAAGCTGGGGACCGCGACGGTGGGTCCGTCCAGCGTCGGCTCCTGGAAGAACATCAGCAAGATGACGCGGGCGTAGAAGAACGCCGTCACGGCGCTGGCCACCACGCCGACGACGACCAGCGCGGTCGCACCTCCCTCGGTGGCGGCCTTGAAGACCGCGAACTTGGCCATGAAGCCGCTGGTGAGCGGGATGCCGGCGAAGGCCAGCAGCAGGAACGTGAACGCGCCGGCCACCAGGGGGCTGCGCTTGCCGAGCCCGGCCCACTGTGCGAGGTGGGTCGCCTCACCGCTGCTGTCCCGGACCAGGCTGACGATCGCGAACGCGGCGATCGTGGAGAAGCCGTAGGTGAGCAGGTAGAACAGCGTGCCGGACAGGCCGTCGGTGTTGATGGCGATGACGCCGACCAGGATGAAGCCGGTGTGGGCGATGGAGCTGTAGGCCAGCATCCGCTTCACGTCGGTCTGGGTGACCGCCAGGAGGGCACCGATGACCATGGTGAGGATCGCGACGATCCACATCATCGGCCGCCAGTCCCATTGGCTACGCCCGAAGGCGACGTAGAACACCCGCAGCAGCGCGCCGAACGCCGCGACCTTGGTACAGGACGCCATCAGCGCGGTGACCGGGGTCGGGCTGCCCTGGTACACATCGGGTGTCCAAGCTTGGAAGGGCACCGCTCCGACCTTGAACAGCAGGCCGACACCGAGCATCGCGAGGCCCAGCAGCAGCAGGGCGTCGCTGTTGCCGGGCGTGCCGGTGGCGTCGAACACCCTGCCGAGGTCGACGCTGCCGGCGTAGCCGTAGATGAGGGCGACGCCGTAGAGGAAGAAGGCGGAGGCAAAGGCGCCGAGCAGGAAGTACTTCACGGCGGCCTCCTGCGAGAGCAGGCGACGCCGGCGCGCCAGGCCGGCCATGAGGTACAGCGGCAGGGACAGCACCTCAAGTGCGATGAACATCAGGATCAGGTTGTTGCAGGCCGGGAACAGCAGCATCCCGCCGAGGGCGAACATCGCGAGCGGGTAGACCTCGGTCTGCACGTGCTCGCTGTCAGCGAGGCGCAGGTCGTCCTTGGAGCCGGGCAGGTTCGCGGCCTGGGTGACGACGTCCCCACCGCCGGCATCTAGCCGCCGCTCGGCCAGCAGCAGGATCCCACCGAGGCCCAGCACGCACAGCACCCCCTGCAGGAACAGCGCCGGCCCGTCGATGGCCAGCGCGTCCTGGGCGATCAGCCGCGAGGTGCCGGCCAGCCGGACAACGGCGACGAACGCAGCGATCAGGCCCGCGCAGGCGAGGCCGACCTGGACGTCACGGCGGTAGCGGCGCGGCGCGAACGCCTCGACCAGCACGCCGAGGGTGGCCACCCCTAAGACGATCAGGATGGGTGCGAGCGGGCCGTAAGCGATCGACGGGGCCTGGATGTCGGTGGGCATCGGCTACCTGCTCTGCGAGGTCTGGGCGTCGGCGTGGGTGGGTTGCGGGTCGCGCGCCCCCGCGTCCTGCATGGTGAAGCCGATCGCCGGGTTAATGACGTCGGTCAACGGCTTGGGGTAGAAGCCGAGCACCAGCATCAGGACCAGCAGCGGCGCGACCGCGGCCACCTCCCGGAAGCGCAGGTCCCTCATCCGCTCGTGCGCCTTGCTCAACGCGCCCTGCATCGTGCGCTGGTAGGCGATGAGGATGTACAGGGCGGCCAGCACGATGCCGGTCGTGGCGAACACCGCCGCCACCTGGTAGCGGACGAACGTGCCGAGCAGCACCAGGAACTCGCTGACGAACGTCGACAGCCCCGGCAGCGCCAGCGAGCTCAGCCCGCTGATGAAGAACAGCGCAGCCAGGGTCGGCGCGACCTTGGCGATCCCGGAGTAGTCACCCATGAGCCGGCTGCGGCCGCGCACGACCAGGAAGCCGATGACCATGAACAGCGCACCGGTCGACAGCCCATGGTTCACCATATACAGCACCGCGCCGGTGCCGGCCTGCGTCGTCAGGGCGAAGCAGCCCATCCCGATGAAGCCGAAGTGGGCCACCGAGGTGTAGGACACCAGCCGCTTCAGGTCCTTTTGCCCCATCGCGAGCAGCGCGCCGTACAGCACCCCGATGACGGACAAGGCGATGACGTACGGCGCGAAGAGCCGGCTGGCGTAGGGGAACAGCGGCAGGCAGTACCGCAGAAAACCGAAGGTGCCGACCTTGTCGAGGATGCCGACCAGCAAGACGGCGCTGCCGACAGGGGCCTCGGCGCCGGCATCGGGCAGCCAGGTGTGGAACGGGAACAGCGGTGCCTTGATGGCGAAGGCGATGAAGAAGCCGAGGAACAACGCGATCTGCACCGGGTGGCTGATGTCGAGCTGGGTCAGCCGCTCGAAGGAGAACGTGCCGGCGCCCTGGCTGGCGGACACGACGTACAGGCCGATGACGGCGGCGAGCATAAGCAGGCCGCCGAACAAGCTGAACAGCAGGAACTTCACCGCGGCGTAGGAGCGCTTCGGGCCGCCGTAACTGCCGATGAGGAAGTACATCGGGATCAACATCGACTCGAAGAACACGTAGAACAAGAAGACGTCGGTGGCCGCGAACACACCGATCATGAGGGTCTCGAGCAACAGCAGCAGGGCGAAGAACGTCTTGACGCTGCGGCGACCGGATGCGGGCGCGTCGTTGCCCGGCTCGACGGTCTCGACGTCGTCCCAGCTCGCTAGCAGCACCACCGGGACGAGCACGGCAACGAGGGCGATCAGCACCAGCGCGATGCCGTCCGCCCCGACGGAGTAGCGGACTCCGAACGCCGGGATCCAGGTGTAGGACTGCACGAACTGGAAGCGCGGGCCGGCCTTGGCGAAGTCCAGGCACATGCCGACCGCGACGATCAGCGCGACCAGCGAGGTGAGCAGGGCGACCTGCTTGACGAGCAGGTCACGGCCACGGGGCAGCGCGCCGATGACCAGCGCACCGACCAGCGGCACGATCCCGAGGAGGGTCAGCCAGGGCGTCACTGGCCCAGCCTCACAGCGAGCAGGGCGGCGACCACGAGCAGGGCTCCTCCGAACATGGACAGCGCGTAGGACCGGACGAAGCCGGTCTGTACTCGGCGCAGGCGACCGGAGCCGCCTCCGATGCCGGCGGCCAGGGCGTGCACCGCGCCGTCGATGCCGCGGCCGTCGAAGTACACCAGGGCGCGGGTGAGGTACTGGCCAGGGCGCATCAGCACCGACTCGTTGAGTGCGTCGAGGTAGAGGTTGCGGCGGGCCGCCACCGTCGCCGGCGTGACGGCGACCGGCGGCGTGGTCGGCACGGCGCGGCGGCCGTACTGCAGGAAGGCCGCGACCGCGCCACCGGCCACGACGAGCAGGGTGAGGGCGGTGAGAACCAGCGGGCTGATGGTGTGTCCACCCTTCTCGACCTGCGGGCCGAGCGAGGGCTCCAACCAGGTCTGCAGCGGGCCGTTGCCCGGCAGGGTGAGCAACGCGCCGCCGATCGCGGCGCCGATGGCGAGCACGACCATCGGGCCGGTCATGGTGGACGGGCTCTCGTGTGGGTGCACGTCGTCGGTCCAGCGGCGCTGTCCGAAAAAGGTCATCGCCATCATGCGGGTCATGTAGTAGGCGGTGAGGCCGGCGCCGAGCAGCGCGACGACGCCGAGCAGGACGCCGCTCGTCCCGCCCTTGTCGAAGGCCGCCTCGATGATCTTGTCCTTGGAGAAGAAGCCGCTGAAGCCCGGGAAGCCGATGATCGCCAGGTAACCCGCGGTCATGCAGACGAACGTCACCGGCATCGCCGTGCGCAGGCCGCCGAACCGGCGCATGTCGACCTGGTCGTTCATGCCGTGCATCACCGAGCCGGCCGACAGGAACAGGCAGGCCTTGAAGAACCCATGTAGCACCAGGTGCAGGATCGCGATCGCACCGGCACCCTTGATGCCGACCGCGAGGAACATGTAGCCGATCTGGCTGACGGTGGAGTAGGCCAGCACCTTTTTGATGTCGTCGTAGGCGCAGCCGATGACGCAGCCGATGACCAGGGTCACCGCACCGATGATGGTGACGACGGTGCGCGCGGTCGGCGAGGCGTCGAACACCGGGGTCGAGCGGGCGATGAGGTAGACGCCGGCGGTGACCATCGTGGCCGCGTGGATGAGGGCCGAGACCGGGGTTGGTCCCTCCATCGCGTCGGGCAGCCAGGTCTGCAGCGGGAACTGTCCCGACTTGCCGCACGCCCCCAGCAGCAGCAGCAGGCCGATCGCGGTGGCCGTGCCGGCGGCCAAGCCTGCGGAGCCGAAGACGCCGGCGAACGACGTGGTCCCGAGCGCGGTGAACATCACCATGATGGCCAGCGAGAGGCCCACGTCACCGACCCGGTTGGCGATGAACGCCTTTTTGGCCGCGGTCGCCGCTGTCGGCTTGTAGTACCAGAAGGCGATCAGCAGGTACGACGCGAGACCGACGCCCTCCCAGCCGACGTAGAGCGCCAGGAAGCTGTCGCCCAGTACTAGCAGCAGCATCGCGGCAATGAACAGGTTGAGGTAGCCGAAGAAGGTCCGCCTGCGGGGGTCGTGCTCCATGTAACCCAGGGAGTAGACGTGGATGAGGAACCCCACGCCGGTGATCAGCAGCACGAACGTCGCCGACAGCGGGTCGAACAGCAGCCCGGCGTCGACCTTGAAGCCGGCGACCGGAATCCAGGAGAACAGGTGCAGGTCGGCCTGCCGGGCGCTCATCCCGCGCAGCGCGAAGAAGCTGACCAGCCCGAGGACGAAGGACGCGCCTGTCATGGCGCAGGCGAGGTACGGACCCCAGCCGTTGCCGCGCCGTCCGGACAGCAGCAGCACCGCGGACCCAACCGCAGGCAGCGCGATCAGCAGCCAGAGGCCGGTCAGCACTCCGGTGGCACCGACGTAGTGGACCGGCGCAGCGGCCAGCACGGTCACTGCCCGGGTCCAGGCTGGCTCGACTCGTTCGCGTCGTGCACGGGTCGTCCTCGTCTCGTGCGGCGGTTCCGGCCCGGGACTGGGGGCCGGCAACGCAGGGGCAGGGTCAGTACTTCAGGAGGTTGGCGTCGTCGACCGAGGCCGACCGCCGGGTGCGGAAGATGCTCATGATGATGGCCAGGCCGACCACCACCTCGGCCGCAGCCACGACCATCACGAAGAAGGCCATGATCTGGCCGTCGAGCTGGCCCTTTATCCGGCTGAACGTCACCAGCGTCAGGTTGACGCTGTTCAGCATCAGCTCGACGCACATGAACACCAGGATGGCGTTGCGCCGCAGCAGCACGCCGAGCGCACCGATGGTGAACAGCAGCGCGGCCAGGAACAGGTAGTGGTCGGGGCTCATGACCGCACCGGTCCGGTCACAGGGTCATCGACCGGGCTGTCCTGCAGGGTGGGCGCGAGGCTGCCCGGGGCGATGCTGCCGTCCGGCAGCAGCGCCCCACGGGCGATCGAGTCACCGGCGGCGAACACCCCCGGGCCCGGCAGCGGGAACGGGTGACCGGAAGCGAAGCGGGTGCGCGAGAGCTGGCGCTGCGTGGGCCGCTCGACCAGCCGCTCCTTGTGCGCCAGGACCATGGCACCGAGGGCGGCGGTGATCAGCAACGCGCTGGTCACCTCGAAGGCGAAGACGTACTTGGTGAACAGCAGCCGGGCGATACCGACCACGTTGCCCTCGGCGTTGGCCTGCGCGAGCCCGACCCCCTGGTTGCTGGCGACCGCACCGCCGATCGTGAAGATCAGCAGCAGGGCGAACCCGAGGCCGACGACAAAGGCCGCCACCCGCTGTCCGCGCAGGGTCTCGACCAACGAGTCGCTGGAGTCCACGCCGACCAGCATCAGGACGAACAGGAACAGCATGAGGATGGCGCCGGTGTAGACGATGACCTGCACGGCGGCCAGGAACGGCGCGTCCTGCAGGGCGTAGAGCCCGGCCAGGCTGAGCATCACACCGGCCAGCAGCAGCGCCGCGTGCACGGCGTTCCTGGCGACCACCATGGCGATCGCGGCGATCGCCGCCAGCGGGCCGAGGATCCAGAAGCCGACGCTCTCACCGGTGGAGGAGGCGGCCAGCAGGGTCGTGCTCACGGGCGGGCCTTCCCGACGTAGTAGTCCTGGTCGCTGGCACCCAGCCGCATCGGGTGCGGCGGCTGCTCCATGCCGGCCATCAGCGGAGCCAGCAGCTGCTCCTTGGTGAAGATCAGGTTCTGCCGGCTGTCATCGGCCAGCTCGTACTCGTTGGTCATCGTCAGGGAGCGGGTCGGGCAGGCCTCGATGCACAGGCCGCAGAAGATGCAGCGCAGGTAGTTGATCTGGTAGACGGCGGCGTAGCGCTCACCGGGCGATATCCGGTGGTCATCGGTGTTGTCCGCGCCTTCGACGTAGATCGCGTCCGCGGGGCAGGCCCAGGCACACAGCTCGCAACCGATGCACTTCTCCAGGCCGTCGGGGTGCCGGTTCAGCACGTGTCGGCCGTGGTAGCGCGGCGCGACGGGACGGACGTATTCGGGGTACTCCTCGGTGGTCGTCTTCTTGAACATCGTCGCGAAAGTGACCCCGAAGCCCTTGACCGGGTCGAGGAAGCTAGCCACGGGGCGCCTCTTCCTGGGCGCCGTCGTGCAGGACGTCGACGGTGCCCGGCACCGGGGGGGCGCCGCTGAGCGCGAGGGAACGCGGTGTGGGCGGCACGAGCAGGTCCAGCGGCGGCAGCGGGAAGCCGCCGTCCGCCACCGGGATGGGGGCATTCTCGGCCTCCTGCTCCTGCTCGCTCGGCGGCTGCTTCTGCGGCAGGGCGTAGAAGACCGCGAACAGCAAGATCACCGCGGTGCCGATGTAGGTCAGTCGTTCGCGGCTGGAGGCCACCTCGGTGGTCAAGGTGCGGACGGCCGCGACCAACAGGATCCATACCAGGCTGACCGGGATGAGGACCTTCCAGCCCAGCTTCATGAACTGGTCATAGCGCAGCCGCGGCAGGGTGCCGCGCAGCCAGATGAAGAAGAAGATGAACAGCAGCACCTTGAGCAGGAACCACACCAGCGGGAACCAGCCGGTCGACAGCACGTGCACCCGGGAGAACGGGAACGGCGGACGCCAGCCACCGAGGAAAAGCGTGGTCGCCAGCGCCGAGACGGTGACGACGTTGATGTACTCGGCCAGGAAGAACATCGCGAACTTCAGGGAGGTGTACTCGGTGTGGAAGCCGCCGACCAGCTCCGACTCTGCCTCGGGCAGGTCGAACGGTGCGCGGTTGGTCTCGCCGACCATCGCGATGACGTAGATGGCGAACGACACCGGCAGGGTGACGACGAACCAGCGGCTGGACTGCGCGGCCACGATCTCGCTGGTGGACAGCGAGCCGGCGTAGAGGAAGACGGCCACGAACGACAGTCCCATCGCCACCTCGTAGGAGATGACCTGGGCAGCGCTGCGCAGCCCACCGAGCAGGGGGTACGTCGAGCCAGAGCTCCACCCGGCCAGCACGATGCCGAACACCCCGAGCGAGGAGCAGCACAGGATGAACAGCACCCCGACGGGCAGGTCGGTCAGCTGCAGCGCCGTGGTGTGGCCGGCGATACTGACGCGCGGCCCGAACGGGATCACCGAGAAAGCCAGGAACGCCGGCACCGCCGACAGGATCGGCGCGAGGACGTAGACCGGCTTGTCGGCCAGCGCTGGAATGATCTCCTCCTTGAGCGCCAGCTTCAGCCCGTCGGCCAGCGACTGCAGGTAGCCCCGCGGACCGGTCCGGTTGGGGCCGGTGCGCTGCTGCATCCAGGAGACGACCTTGCGCTCGAACACGATCGTGAACAGCGTCAGCAGGACCAGCAGGACGAAGACGAACAGCGCCTTGGCGATGGTCAGCCAGAACGGTTCGTTGCCGAAGCTGGTGACCGGCAGCTGCGTGTCGCCGGCGGCGTGCAGGCTCATGGGGATCCTCCCGCAGAGATGCGGACGACGTCGCCGTGGGCGGCGTGCAGGTCGACGCGGATGTGCGCGGCCGCGGTCCGGGTCGGCACCCACACGACACCGTCGGGCAGGTCCGCCACGACGAGGGGCAGCTCGAGGCTGCCGCGGTCGGTGCTGACCCTGACCGCGTCGCCGCTGGTGACGCCGAGGGTGGCCGCAGTCGAGGCCGACAGGTGCAGCCGGGGACGCTTCGCGGTGCCGGCCAGGAAGGGCTCGCCGTCCTGCAGCGCGCCGTCGTCGAGCAGCCAGTGCCAGCTGGCGAGCAGCGCCTCACCGGCCGCGAGCGGTGCACGTCCGACTGCGTCGTACGTCGGGAGGGCCGGGTGGGTCGGTGCGGCGCCGAGGCGGCTGATCTCGGCGCGGACGGCCGCCACGTCGGGCAGGCCGAGGTCCCGGTCGAGCTCACCGGCGAGCACGTGCAGGACGCGGGCGTCAGGCAGCGCGCCGGAGGTGTGCAGCACGACCTCGAACGGCCGGGCCCTGCCTTCCCAGTCCAGGAACGTCCCGCTCTTCTCCACCGCGGCAGCGACGGGCAGGACGACGTCTGCCCGGTCGGTCACCGCGCTGCGGCGCAGCTCGAGGCTGACCACGAATTGCGCGGCCTCCAGCGCGTCGAGCATCAGCGAGGGGTCCGGGCAGTCACCCGGGTCGACCGCGCCGACCAGCAGCCCCTTCAACTCACCGGACCGGGCCGCGGTGAGGATGCTGGTCAGGTCGCGGCCGCGCTCGGCCGGCATCGCGCCCCAGAGCGCCTCGACCTCGCTGCGGGCCGCGGCGTCCTCGACCGGACGGCCCCCCGGCAGCAGCGTGGGCAGCGCGCCGGCGTCGACGGCGCCGCGCTCGCCGGCCCGGCGCGGGATCCAGGCGAGCCGGGCGCCGGTGACGGTGGCCAGCCGGGCAGCGGCGGACAGCGCCCCCGGCACGCTGGCAAGTCGCTCGCCGACCAAGATGACGGAGCCGGGGCGGCGCAGCAGCGTGCCTTCGTCGCTGGTCACGAGCGAGGTCAAGATCCCGGTCTCGTCCCCCGGGGGGCACTGCAGGAGGGTGGCGCCGGTCTTGGCCGAGCTCGGCGAGCGGAACGGCGCGATCGTGAGCACCTTGGTGCCGTGCCGGCGCACCGCCTTGCGAAGCCGCAGGAAGACGATCGGCGACTCCTCCTCGGGCTCGAAGCCTGCAAGCAGGACGGCCGGGGCAGTCTCGAGGTCGGCGTAGGTGGTCTCGAGGTAGCGGCCCGCGACGTGGGAGGCCAGGAAGCTCAGCTCCTCGTCGCTGTGCGGCCGGGCGCGGCTGTCGATGTCATGGGTGCCGAGGACGGTGCGCGCGAACTTGCTCCAGGCATAGGCGTCCTCGACGCTCAGCCGCCCGCCGGGCAGGAGGCCGACGCCGCCGCTGTCCCGGGCGTAGCCCAGGCCGCGACCGGCGCGTTCGAGGGCTTCGCTCCAGCTGGCCGGCACCAGCTGCCTGGTCTCATAATCCCGGACCAGCGGCTGGCTCAGCCGATCGGGCTGGGTGGCGTAGGTGAACGCCCACCGGCCCTTGTCACAGTTCCACTCCTCGTTGACCTGGGGGTCGTCGCCGGCCAGCCGGCGCAGGACCTTGCCGCGGCGGTGGTCGGTGCGCAGCGCGCAGCCCGAGGCGCAGTGTTCGCAGACCATCGCGGTGGAGACCAGGTCGAACGGCCTGGCCCGGAAGCGGTACGCCGCACCGGTCAGCGCGCCGACCGGGCAGATCTGCACCGTGTTGCCGGAGAAGTAGGACTCGAACGGCTGGTCCTCGTAGATCGCGACCTGCTGAAGGGCGCCGCGCTCGAACAGCTCGATGAAAGGGTCGCCGGCGACCTGCTGGCTGAAGCGGGTGCAGCGGGCACACAGCACGCAGCGCTCGCGGTCCAGCAGCACCTGACTGCTGATCGCGATCGGCTTGGGAAAGGTGCGCTTGACGTCGCGGAAGCGCGACGAACCCGGGCCGTTGCTCATCGTCTGGTTCTGCAGCGGGCACTCGCCGCCCTTGTCGCAGACCGGGCAGTCCAGCGGGTGGTTGATGAGCAGCATCTCCAGCGTGCCGCGCTGAGCCTTCTCGGCGACCGGGGAGGTGAGCTGCGTCCTGACGACCATTCCCTCGGTGACCGTCGTCGTGCAGGCCGTCAGCGGCTTGCGCTGGCCCTCGACCTCCACGATGCACTGGCGGCAGGCGCCGACCGGGTCGAGCAGCGGGTGATCACAAAAGCGCGGGATCTGGATGCCGATCAGCTCGGCGGCACGGATGACCAGGGTGCCCTTGGGCACCCGCACCTCGAAGCCGTCGATCGTCAGCGCGATGAGGTCGGTGACCACCGCGACGTCCTGGGTGGCGGTCATGCGGTGGCCTTGTCGAAGACGGTGCTGGCCACCGGGTCGAACGGGCAGCCAGCCTCAGTGATGTGGGCGGTGAACTCGTCGCGGAACAGCTGGATGCCGCTGACGATCGGACTGGTCGCTCCGTCAGCGAGCGCGCAGAACGCCCGGCCGAAGATGTTGTCGCAGGTGTCGAGCAAAGTGACGAGGTCCTCCTCGGTGCCGGTGCCGGCCTCGAGCCGCTGCAGGATCTGCACCATCCAGTAGGTGCCCTCACGGCAGGGCGTGCACTTGCCGCAGGACTCGTGCGCGTAGAACTCGGTCCAGCGCAGGACCGCGCGAACGACGCAGGTGGTGTCGTCGAAGCACTGCAGGGCCTTCGTGCCGAGCATCGAGCCCGCTTTGGTGACGGCCTCGTAGTCCAGCGGGACGTCGAGGTGGTCTGCGGTCAGCAGTGGCGTCGAGGACCCGCCGGGGGTCCAGAACTTGAGCGTGTGCCCGTCGCGCATCCCGCCGGTGGCATCCAGCAGCTGGCGCAGCGTGATGCCCAGCGGGGCTTCGTACTGCCCGGGACGCCGCACGTGCCCGGACAGCGAGTAGAGCGTGTAGCCCTTGCTCTTCTCGGTGCCCATGGCGGAGAACCAGCCGGCGCCGCCGAGCACGATCGAGGGGACCGAGGCGATCGACTCGACGTTGTTCACCACAGTCGGGCTGGCGTAGAGCCCGTGGGTGGCGGGGAACGGCGGCCGCAGCCGGGGCTGGCCGCGATAGCCCTCGAGGGAGTCCAGCAGCGCGGTCTCCTCACCGCAGATGTAGGCACCGGCGCCGGCGTGCACCACCACGTCCAGGTCGAAGCCGGTGCCGTGTATGTCCCGGCCGAGGTGGCCGGCGGCGTAGGCCTGCGCGACGGCGTCCTGCACCCGACGCAGCACATGCACGATCTCGCCTCGGATGTAGATGAAGGCGTGGCTGGCCCGGATCGCGTAGGAGGCGATGGCGATGCCCTCCACCAGTGCGTGCGGGTTAGCCATCATGAACGGGGTGTCCTTGCAGGTCCCCGGCTCCGACTCGTCAGCGTTGACCACCAGGTAGTGCGGCTTGGCGCCCTGCCCCTCGGTGCCCTGCGGGATGAAGCCCCATTTCATCCCGGTCGGAAAGCCCGCGCCGCCGCGTCCCCGCAGGCCGGAGTCCTTGACGAGCTGGATCAGGGCGTCCGGCTCCATCGACAGGGCCTGCGTCAGCGCGTCGTACCCGCGGTGCCGGGTGTAGCCCTCGATCGCGAACGAGTCGGCCTCGTCCCAGTGCGCCGATAGCACGGGTGTGAACATCAGGACTCCTGCCCACCGCTGCCCGCGGAGCCGGGGTACGGCGGGGCGCTGTCACCGCGCTGCTGGGCGAGCTGGAGGCCGGTGACGGTGGCCGGGCCGCCGACCGGGCCCTGCTGGCCGAGTCCGTCGGGGAAGCCGGCCAGCACCCGCGACACCTCCTTGAACGTAGCCAGCCGCGACGGTCCGCGGGTCGGTGCCGGCGGCGTGCCGGCCTGCAGTGCGTCGACCAGGTCACGCGCAGTGGCGGGCGTCTGGTTGTCGTAGAACTCCCAGTTGACCATCATCACCGGCGCGAAGTCACAGGCCGCGTTGCACTCGAGATGCTCGAGGCTGATCACCCCGTCGGCGGTGGTCTCGTTGTGGCCGATGCCCAGGTGGTCCTTCAGCGTACCGAGGATCTCGTCGCCGCCGAGCACCGCGCAGAGCGTGTTGGTGCAGACGCCGACGTGGTAGGTCCCGGCCGGCCGCCGGCGGTACATCGTGTAAAAGGTCGCGACGGCGCCGACCTCGGCCTTGGTGAGGCCGAGCTCCTGCGCGCACAAGGTGATCGCGTCCTGGCTGACGTAGCCCTGGACGGACTGGCACAGATGCAGCATCGGCAGCAGTGCCGAGCGGCTCTGCGGGTATCGGGCGATGATCTCGCGCGACTCGAGGCGGGTCTGCTCGGTGAGGGCCGGGACCGTCGCACGGTTCACCGGCGGCTGGAGGTCGAGGTCGACCACTAGCGGTCCACCCCACCCATCACAGGGTCGATGGAGGCCACCGCGGCGATGGCGTCCGCGATCAGGGCGCCCTCACACATCGCCGACGCCGCCTGCAGGTTGACAAACGATGGGTCCCGCACGTGGATCCGGTACGGCCGCGTCCCGCCGTCGCTGACGGCGTGCACCCCGAGCTCACCACGCGGTGACTCGACGGCGGCGTAGACCTGCCCGGTCGGCACCCGGAAGCCCTCGGTCACCAGCTTGAAGTGGTGGATCAGCGCCTCCATCGACGTGCCCATGATCTGCTTGACGTGGTCCAGGGAGTTCCCCATGCCGTCAGCGCCGATGGCCAGCTGTGCGGGCCAGCCGATCTTCTTGTCCTGGATCATCACCGGCCCGGGCTCGAGGCGATCGACGGCCTGCTCGATGATCTTCAGCGACTCGCGCATCTCCCGCAGCCGCACCAGGAAGCGGCCCCACACGTCGGCACTGGTCTCGGTGGCGACCTCGAAGTCGTAGTTCTCGTAGCCGCAGTACGGCTCGGTCTTGCGCAGGTCCCATCCCAGGCCCGCAGACCGCAGCACCGGACCGGTGACGCCGAGCGACAGGCAGCCCTGCAGGTCCAGGTGCGCGACGTGCTGGGTTCGCTGCTGCCAGATCGGGTTGCCGGTCAGGAGCGCGTCGTACTCGTCGAACCTGGCGGGCAGGGTCGCCATCAGCTCTCGGACCTTCTCGACGGCACCAGGCGGCAGGTCCTGGGCCACGCCGCCGGGGCGGACGAACGCGTGGTTCATCCGGAGCCCGGTGATCATCTCGAGGACGTCGAGGACCGTCTCGCGCTCGCGGAACGACGCCGTCATCGCGGTCAGCGCACCGAGCTCGAGGCCACCGGTGGCCAGCCACACCAGGTGCGAGGCGATCCGGTTGAGCTCCATGCACAGCACGCGGATGGTGCTAGCCCGCGGCGGCGGCTCGACGCCGAGCAGTTTCTCGACGGCGAGGCAGTACGCCGTCTCGTTGAAGATGGGGGCCAGGTAGTCCATCCGGGTGACGAAGGTGACGCCTTGCGTCCAGTTGCGGTACTCGATCGACTTCTCGATGCCCGTGTGGAGGTAGCCGATGACGGTGCGCGCGCTGGTGACCGTCTCACCTTCCAGCTCGAGCACGAGCCGCAGCACGCCATGGGTCGAGGGGTGCTGCGGGCCCATGTTGACGACCATCCGCTGGTCGTCGACAGCCGCCTCGCGGATCGCGTCCCAGTCGCCGCCGGTGACGGTGTAGACCGTCCCCTCGGTGGTGTCGCGCTGGCCAGCGGCGTAGGGGTCGGCGAGCGGGGCGTCGGCCTCGCCCGGCGCCTGGGAGTAGGTGGTCACGCGTAGGCCCTCCGCTCGTCCGGGGGCGGGATCTGCGCGCCCTTGTACTCCACCGGCACGCCGCCCAGCGGGTAGTCCTTACGCTGCGGGTGCCCGGCCCAGTCGTCGGGCATGAGGATCCGGGTCAGGCCGGGGTGGCCGGTGAACTCGATGCCGAACATGTCCCACGTCTCGCGCTCGTGGGCGTCGGCGGTCGGGTAGACGCCGCACACGCTGGGCACCTGCGGCGCCTCAAGGGGTACGGCGACCTCCAGCCGGATGCGCCGGCGGTACGTCAGCGAGTGCAGGTGGTAGACGGCGTGCAGCCGTTCGTGCTGGGCCGGGTAGTCGACGCCCGAGACACCGGACAGCAGCTCGTAGCGCAGGTTCTCGTCGTCGCGCAGCGCCTGGCAGACATCGCGGACCGCATCGGGGCGAAGGTGCAGTGTGAGCTCGCCACGGTCGACGACGACCTTGAGGATCGCGTCATGGAACGACGGGAAAGCCGCCTCCAGCGCGTCGACGGTCTCGTCGAACCAGCCGCCGTAGGGGCGCTCGGCGGGGGCCGCACCGACGTCGCGCCGGACGAGACCGCCGAAGCCGCTGGTGTCGCCCCCGAACGTCGCACCGAACATGTCATGACCGCTCGAAGCGACCGCCTCACCGGGGCTGACCGCGGACGCGGTCAGATGCGTGCCACCCGTCCCGGCGGAGCCGGTCGGGTCGTGCTCGCCGGAGGGGACGACCGTGCCGTCACCGGGGCCCTCGCTCATGCCTCACTCCCGGCTCGGGCAGCCTTGCGGCCTTCCTTGCTGTAGCGGACCGAGGATGCGACCAGCTCGCGCGGGGCGTAACCGGGCTCCAGGCGGCGCTTGGCGTTGGCGCCGAGCGGCTCCTCCATGATCTTGTCGTGCAGTTTGAGGATGGCGTCGAGCAGCATCTCAGGACGGGGCGGGCAGCCGGGCAGGTAGATGTCGACCGGCACGATGTGGTCGACGCCCTGGACGATCGCGTAGTTGTTGAACATGCCGCCGGACGACGCGCAGACGCCCATGGCGATGACCCACTTGGGCTCGGGCATCTGGTCGTAGATCTGCCGGACGACCGGCGCCATCTTCTGGCTGACCCGGCCCGCGACGATCATCAGGTCGGCCTGGCGCGGCGAGGCCCGGAAGACCTCCATGCCGAAGCGGGCGAGGTCGTAGCGGCCGGCGCCGGTGGCCATCATCTCGATCGCGCAGCAGGCCAGGCCGAAGGTCGCCGGCCACAGCGAGGACTTGCGCGACCAGTTGACGACCTTCTCGACGCTGGTCAGGACGATGCCGGAGGGCAGCTTTTCCTCGAGGCCCATCAGTCCCACTCCAGCCCGCCGCGCCGCCACACGTAGGCGTACGCGACGAAGACCGTGGCGATGAACAGGACCATCTCGACCAGGCCGAACACGCCCAGCCGCCCGAAGGCCACGGCCCACGGGTAGAGGAAGATGATCTCGATGTCGAAGACGATGAACAGCATCGCCGTCAGGTAGAACTTGATCGGGAACCGGCCGCCGCCCATGGGCTGCGGAGTCGGCTCGATCCCGCACTCGTAGGCGTCGTACTTGGCCCGGTTGTAGCGCTTGGGGCCGGTGAAGGACGCGGCGCCGACCGAGAAGGCAGCGAAGCCGAAGGCCAGCACGAACAGCACCAGGATCGGCAGGTAGTACTGGAGCACCGGTTCTCCTCTCGTCTCGGCAAGCAGCGTAGTTGTCGCGGGGGTGGGACGGCTCAGGCGGCGGGGGCGGCCTTTGCCAGGCCGTTGACGAGCCGGTCGAGGGCGTCACCGCCGCGTGGGTCGGTGAGGTTGGCCAGCAGCTTGAGCGTGAACTTCATGAGCAGCGGACGCGGCAGGCCGTACCTGGTGGCCATTTTCATGACGTTCGGGTTGCCGATGAGGGAGACGAAGACCCGGCCGAGCGTGTAGTAGCCGCCATAGGTGGCCTTCATGGCGGCCGGGTAGGCCGCCAGCGCCCGCTCCCGCGCCGGGCCCTCGGGCCGGGCCAGGGCCTGCACCGCGATCTGCGCGGCGAGCCGGCCGCTTTCCATGGCGTAGGCGATGCCCTCGCCGTTGAAGGGGTTGACCGCACCGGCCGCGTCCCCGACCAGGAGCAGGCCCCGGCTGTAGTGCGGCTGGCGGTTGAAGCCCATCGGCAGCGCCCCGCCGCGGACCGGCCCGGTCGCGTGCTGCTCGTCGTACTGCCATTGCTCGGGCATCGAGCCGGTCCAGCGGGCCAACAGGTCCTTGTAGTTGGTGTCCTGCCAGGCCTTGGTGGTGTTGAGGATGCCGAGACCGACGTTGGAGGTGCCGTCTCCGACACCGAAGACCCAGCCGTAGCCGGGCAGCAGGTCGCCGTTGGGGGCGCGCAGTTCCAGCCAGGACTCCAGCATGTCGTCGTCGTGCCGGGGGCTCTCGAAGTACCGCCGGACGGCGACGCCCATCGGCCGGTCGTCGCGCTTGCCGATGCCCATTGACAGCGCGAGCCGGCCGCTGGCGCCATCTGCGGCGATGACCAGCGGCGCGCGGTAGGTGGTCTCCACCTTGTCCGGGCCGACCTTCGCGGTGACGCCGACGACGCGGCCGGCGGCGTCGAGCACCGGGCCGGTGACGTTGGAGAGCTCCTGCAGCCGCGCGCCGGCCTTCTGCGCGGCCCGGGCGAGCAGCTCGTCGAAGTCCAGCCGCGGGCGGACGAGGCCGTAGTCGGGGTAGCTGGCCAGCTCGGGCCACGGCAGCTCCAGCGTGACGCCGCCTCCGATGATCCGCAGTCCGCGGTTGCGGATGAAGCCGTTAGCACCGCTGGTGTCGATGCCCATCTCGACCAGGCTCTTCACCGCGCGGGGGGTCAGTCCGTCGCCGCAGACCTTCTCCCGGGGAAAGCTCGACTTCTCCAGCAGCAGCACGTCGAGGCCGGTCTGTGCGAGCGCGTGAGCGGCGGCGCTGCCCCCAGGCCCAGCACCGACGACGAGAACGTCGGCGTCCACGGGACCTCCTGCCTGGCGCTTGTGAAAGTTTTCACGAGAAGTGTACGGCGGGGCCGCGGGTGGAGCACGTCCGGGCACGCGGGCCTTTCGGGTCGGCCTCAGGCAGGGTTGATGGCCCGGTGCAGGGCGACGATGCCGCCCGTCAGGTTGCGCCAGCCGACAGCGGACCACCCGGCGGCCTGCAACCGGCCGGCCAGACCCTCCTGGTCGGGCCAGGCCCGGATGGACTCGGCCAGGTAGACGTAGGCCGCCGGATCACTGCTGACCCTCCTCGCCACGGTCGGCAACGCGCGCATGAGGTAGTTGACGTAGACGCTCCGGAACGGCGCCCAGGTCGGGTGGCTGAACTCGCACACGACCAGTCGCCCCCCGGGACGGGTGACGCGCCGGAGCTCGGACAGGGCCTGTGCGGTGTCGGCGGTGTTGCGCAGCCCGAACGAGATGGTGACGGCGTCGAACGCGCCATCGCAGAACGGCAGCCGGAGCGCGTCACCGGCGACCAGGTCGACGCCCCTGCCTCGACCGACGCGGAGCATGCCGAGGGAGAAGTCGCAGCCGACGACGCGGGCACCGGCCGCGGCCAGGGGGACGCTGCTGGTCGCCGTACCGGCTGCGAGATCCAGGACGGTCTCGCCGGCCTGGGGGGCCAGTGCCTCGACGACCGTCCGGCGCCAACAGCGGTCCCGCCCCAGCGACAGGACGGTGTTGGTGAGGTCGTAGCGCGCCGCCACCTCGTCGAACATGGCGGCGACCTCGGCCGGGTCCTTCTCGAGCGTGGCACGGGTCATGTCGTGATCCTCCCAGCGGCGGGCCGTCCCTGCTCGACGGGCCCAAGGACCTATGATCGTTCGTGTTCTCGACGCAGCCGCGCACGCTGACCGTGAGCACCGTGCCTCTGGCCGACGACAGTCCGCTGCTCGGGATGCTTCCGGAGACCGGCTCGCTGGCCTGGGTCCAGGACGGTGAGGGTCTCGTCGGCTGGGGTGCGGCGGCGCGCATCGAGCTGACCGGACCCGATCGGTTCGCCCGGGCCCAGCGGTGGTGGGCGGAGCAGGTGGGCGCCGCGCAGGTGAGCGACTCGGTCGGAGGGGCCGGCACCGGGCTGATGGCGTTCGGCTCGTTCGCCTTCGACGAGACCGCCGCGAGCTCGGTGCTGATCGTCCCGGAGGTCGTCATCGGTCGCCGCGACGGCGTGACCTGGCTGACGACCGTCGGGGCCGGGCACGCGCAGGTGCCGCCGACGGCGGTCCGCGCGCCGACCGGGGTCCGGTTCGCGGACGGCTCGCGCACCCCGACCGACTGGGTGGGCGTCGTCGCTGACGCGGTGCGGCGGATCGAGGCCGGTGAGGTCAGCAAGGTGGTGCTGGCCCGCGACCTCGAGGCGCAGCTCGACGAGCCGCTCGATCTCCGCTGGCCGCTCCAGCAGCTGGCTCGGGCCTACCCGAGCTGCTGGACGTTCTGCGTCGAGGGCCTGCTCGGCGCCACGCCGGAGATGCTCGTCCGGCTGCGCGGTGACCGGGCCACCTCCCGAGTGCTGGCCGGCACCTTGCGGCGAAGTGGGGATGCCAACCGGGATCGGCGGCAAGGTGATGCCCTCGCCCGTTCCATCAAGGACGTCGAGGAGCACGGGTACGGCGTGCGCTCGATCGCCGACGCGCTGGCCGTGCACTGCAGCTCGGTCGAGGTGCCCGCCGACCCGTTCGTGCTCGAACTGCCGAACGTCCTGCATCTGGCCAGTGACGTCGTCGGGACGGTGGCGAACGGGGCATCGTCGTTGGAGCTCGTCGCCTCCCTGCACCCGTCTGCGGCGGTCTGCGGGACCCCGACGCACGCGGCGCTCGACGTGATCCGCGACATCGAAGGGTTGTACCGCGGCCGCTACGCCGGACCGGTCGGGTGGCTGGACGCAGCCGGTGACGGCGACTGGGGGATCGCCCTGCGCTGCGCAGCCGTGGATCCCACCGATGCGCGCAGGCTGCGGCTGTTCGCCGGCTGCGGGATCGTCGCCGGCTCAGTGCCGGTGCGCGAGCTGGCGGAGAGCAACGCCAAGCTGGTACCTATGCGTGACGCCCTCCAGCCCTGACGTCGCCGACAGTCAGCGGTCACACCCTCAGCTCACCGCGGCAGTGACCGCCATGCGCACCGCACGGTCCACCTCGACAGCCTCGGCACGCGAGCTGCGGACCTCGACCACTCGTAGCCCCCCACCTTCGAGGGCGGCACGCAGCTGCTCCCGGTCGCTGACCAGCTGGTGGGGCGTGCCGGTCGCCGCACAGAGGGCGGCGAGGCGGACGCCGTGCGGAGTGCCGAAGATCCGCTCGAAGACCGCCGCGTGCTGCGTGGCTCCCTGTTCCAGCAGGCCGAAGATCGCCCCGCCGTCATTGTTGACGACCACGATCGTCAGATCCGGCCGCGGCTCGTCGGGGCCGAGGACGAGCCCGTTCGCGTCGTGCAGGAACGTCAGGTCGCCCAGGAGGGCCACAGTCGGCGTACCGGCGGCCAGAGCGGCTCCCACGGCGGTGGAGACGGCCCCATCGATGCCGGCAGCGCCACGGTTCGCCAGCACGCGGTGGCCCTCACGGGACCCGGCCAGGAACAGGTCCCGGACCGGCTTCGACGAGCCCACGACCAGCAGTGAGGCCCTGCTGCCCAGCACCTCTCGCGCGACCACGGGTTCGGTGAGTGGTCCCTGCGCCAGCAGCCGGTCGACGGCCTGGGCGGCGCGCGCCGCCGGCTCCGTCCAGGACGGCAGCCAGCCGGCGTCGACCGGACCACCTGATGGCGTCGGCACGGCGGGCAGGGCTCGGCTGGCGGTACGGCTGACGTCCGGCCAGGCACCGTGACCACCCACGATGTCGCTCGGACTGCCGGCGATCAGCGCACCGACGGCCCGTGACAGCGTGGTCCGGCCTACGACGAGCACCCGGTCCGGCCGCCGGGCGGCCACAAAGTCGGGCACCCCGAGCAGCGGCTCCGCGACGGGCAGCACGACCTCCGGTGCCCAGGCCGAGGCGCTCGGCTCGGCCACCACCGGCCAGCCGCGCGCCCCCGCCAGCCGCAGGGCCGCCGCCGCCCACGCCGGCGGACAGTCGCCGAGCACGACCACGGTGCGGTCCGGCAGGTCATCGACCACCTGGATCGTGGAGACCGCCACCCGCTCGGTCCACGGCGAGCCGTCCGCCCGGCCGGCGAGTGAGCCGCCCTCCTCGCCACCATCGGGGACCAGGGGCTCCCGCAGCCCGAGATTGAGGTGCACCGGCCCCGGTTCGCCGCCGAGGTCGCCCGCCGCCGCAGCCAGGGCCCGGCAGGTCAGCCCCCGCCAGTAGGACACCTGACCGGCCCGCTCGTCCGGCGTCCCGACGTCGACAGCCAGCCGCACCGCCCCGCCGTAGATGCCGACCTGGTCGACGGTCTGGTTGGCGCCTGTGCCGCGGAGCTCCGGCGGCCGGTCCGCGGTCAGTAGCAGCAGCGGCACCCCGGCGTGGGACGCCTCCAGGACTGCCGGGTGCAGGTTCGCCACGGCTGTTCCCGAGGTCGTGACGACCGGCACCGGGCGACCGGTGACCTTGGCCAAGCCGAGAGCGAGGAACGACGCGGACCGTTCGTCGATCCGCACGTGCAGCCGCAGCCGGCCGGCCTGATCCGCGTCGTACAAGGCGAAGGCGAGCGGGGCTGAGCGGGAACCCGGTGAGAGCACGGCCTCGGTCACCCCACCGCGGACCAGCTCGTCGACCAGGACGCGCGCGAGGGCGGTCGACGGGTTCACCCTGCCGACTCTCCCAGGGGGGCAACGCGACCCCGCAACCCTGTGTCGCCCAGCAGCCCTGTGTCCCCCAGCAGCCCTGTGTCCCCCCGCAGCGTTGTGTCGCCCAGTACCGCCGCGCAGCGGGTCAGCCGTGCCCTCCACCACTGCTGCCTGTCCGGTGCGGCGGCCACGGACGCCAGGAGGTCCGCGGAAGGTGTGACCCGACCGACCGGGATCGAGCCGCCGCGCCCGTCCCGCGAGTCGGTCACCACGTCTGCAGCCATCAACGAGGTGGTCGCCAACCCGCACGCGTACGGCAGGTCCGGCAGCGCCGCGGCCAGCGCCACCCCGGCCGAGATCCCGACGGAGGTATCCAGAGCGCTGGACACGACGACCGGCAGGCCGCAGTCCGACGCCACCTCGAGCGCGCGGGCCACTCCCCCCAACGGGGCGACCTTGACGACCACGACGTCCGCCGCCCCGGCGCGGGCCACGAGCAGGGGGTCCTCGGCCTTGCGGATACTCTCGTCGGCCGCGATCAGCACCTGGACGCCGGCTCGCGCCAGCGCGGTCCGCAGGGCGGTCAGCTCCGGCACCGTCGCGCACGGCTGCTCGGCGTACTCCAGGTCGTAGGGCGCCAGGGCCGTCAGCGCCCGCCGCGCCTCCTCGACCGACCACGCCCCGTTGGCGTCCACCCGCAGCCGACCGCCCGGGCCCAGCAGCTCCCGCACAGCGGCCACCCGGGAGAGGTCGTCCTTCAGGGACTGGCCGGCCTGGGCGACCTTCACCTTCGCCGTCGTGCAGCCAGGGAAGCGGGCCAGAATCGACGGCACGTCGGCCGCCGCCACGGCCGGCACGGTCGCGTTGACCGGAACCGACCCGCGAAGCGCCGCCGGCCAGGGATCACGCGCGCACGCGAGCGCCGACGCGAGCCAGCGCGCGGCCTCGGCGTCGTCGTACTCCAGGAAGGGCGAGAACTCCCCCCACCCCGCTGGTCCTTCGAGCAGCAGGGCCTCGCGGACGGTCACCCCCCTGAAGGGCACCCGCATGGGCACGGAGACGACATGCAACGCCACGCCGTCCTCCTACTCTCAGGGGCGTGGACACCGTGTCAGAGCTGTTCGACCGCAGCCAGTGGAGCCAGGTCGAGGGCTTCGACCTCACCGACATCACCTACCACCGGCACGTCGCGCAGGGCCGGGACGGGATGGTCGTGCGCATCGCCTTCGACCGGCCGGAGGTGCGCAACGCGTTCCGGCCACACACCGTCGACGAGCTGTACGGCGTGCTCGACCACGCCCGCATGAGCCCCGACGTGGGGTGCGTGCTGCTGACCGGCAACGGGCCGTCAGCCAAGGACGGCGGCTGGGCGTTCTGCTCGGGCGGGGACCAGCGGATCCGCGGCCGTGACGGCTACCGCTACGCCGCTGCGGACGGCGCGGCGAGCATCGACCCGGCGCGGGCCGGACGCCTGCACATCCTGGAGGTGCAGCGGCTCATCCGCACCATGCCGAAGGTCGTGATCGCGGTCGTTCCCGGTTGGGCTGCCGGCGGCGGCCACAGCCTGCACGTGGTCTGCGACCTGACCCTGGCGAGCGCGGAGCACGCGCGGTTTAAGCAGACCGACGCCGACGTCGGCAGCTTCGACGGAGGCTACGGAAGTGCTTACCTGGCAAGGCAAGTGGGCCAGAAGTTCGCTCGGCAGATCTTCTTCCTCGGCGACGAGCACGACGCCGCCGACGCGCACCGCATGGGCATGGTCAACGCAGTCGTGCCACACGCCGAGCTCGAGACCACCGCCATCACCTGGGCCCAGCAGATCTGCGCCAAGAGCCCGACGGCGCAGCGCATGCTGAAGTTCGCCTTCAACGCGGTGGACGACGGGATGGCCGGCCAGCAGGTCTTCGCCGGGGAGGCGACGCGGCTCGCGTACATGACCGACGAGGCGGTCGAGGGCCGCGATGCGTTCTTGGGGAAGCGCGACCCCGACTGGTCCCCCTTCCCCTACTACTTCTAGTGCGACGGCTGGTCGCGGTCCCGGCCGTCCCCGGGCCTGAGCTCTCGGACGCACTGCTTTTGGCCCTCGACGGCCGCGGCCCCGCGGTGCTGCCGGTCCCGACCGATCCGGTCGAGGCCGCGCGGGTCGTGGCCGCCGTCCGCCCGGACGAACCGGTCGAGGACGACGTCTGCCTGATCGTCCCGACCTCCGGCAGCACCGGGGAGCCGAAGGGCGTGCTGCTGACCGCCTCCTGCCTCAACGCCTCGGCCCAGGCGGCGCAAGAGCGGCTCGGCGGCCCTGGGTGCTGGCACCTGGCGATCCCCGTCACCCACATCGGCGGGCTGCAGGTGCTGCTCCGCTCGCTGCTGAGCAACGGCGAGCCGGTGACCGGTGACTTCGTCGCGGCGACAGCAGCTCTCGGCCCGGGCCGGCGCTACTGCTCCCTCGTCCCCACCCAGCTCGGCCGGCTGCTCGCCGCCGGTCCGGCCGCGGTGGAAGCGGCCCGGTCGTACGACGCCGTGCTGGTCGGGGCGGCGGCGACCCCGGCGGTACTGCTGGAGCAGGCCCGGGCGGCCGGCATGCGGGTCGTCACGACGTACGGGATGAGCGAGACCAGCGGTGGCTGCGTCTACGACGGCGTCCCGCTGGCCGGGGTGACGGTGTCGTTCGGTGAAGGTGGCCGGGTGCGGCTGTCCGGGCCGGTCGTCGCCCGGGGTTACCGGCTGCGGCCGGAGCTGACGGCCGAGGCCTTCGACGGCGCGACGTTCACCACCGGCGACCTCGGTCGCCTTGCCGACGGCCGGCTCGCGATCGAAGGGCGGGTCGACGACCTGATCAACACCGGGGGCGAGAAGGTCGCGCCACTGGCCGTCCAGTCGGCGCTCACCAGCCACCCGGGGGTCGCGGACGTCGCCGTGGTCGGGGTCCCGGACCCCGACTGGGTCGAGCGCGTGGTCGCCGTCGTCGTCGCACGCGGTGAGGGCATCACGCTGGAGCAGGCCCGGGAGCACGTCGCGCAACGCCTCCCGAGGGTGGCCGCCCCCCGCCGGCTCCGGATCGTCGACGAGCTCCCCTTGCTGGTGTCCGGGAAGATCGACCGGGCGGCACTGGTTCTGCTGGCGACGACCGAGGACGAGGGACCATGACGACCGCAGCCCAGTGGCTCGAGGGTGCGCGACCCCGCACCCTGCCGGCTGCGCTGTCGCCGGTGCTGGTTGGGACCGGCGCGGCAGCTGCAGCCGGCTCCCTACGGCCGGTGCGGGCTCTGATGGCGCTGGTCGTGGCGCTCGCCCTGCAGATCGGAGTCAACTACGCGAACGACTACAGCGACGGCGTCCGGGGCACCGACGCCGACCGGGTGGGGCCGCTCCGGCTGGTCGGGTCAGGGACCTCGTCCCCGCGGGCGGTGCTGCTGGTCGCTCTCGCCAGCTTCGGGGTCGCCTCGGTCGTCGGCCTCGGGCTCGCGGCGCTGACCTCCTGGTGGCTGCTGCTCATCGGCGCGGCCGCGCTCGCCGCCGCCTGGTACTACACCGGTGGCCGCAACCCCTACGGCTACCGCGGCCTGGGCGAGGTCTCGGTGTTCGTGTTCTTCGGGCTGGTAGCCGTCATGGGCACGACCTACGTCCAGGTAGGGCACCTCACGCTGCTGTCCCTGGCGGGCGGCGCGGCCAGCGGTGCGCTGGCCTGCGCGATCTTGGTCACCAACAACCTGCGGGACATCCCGACCGATGAGATCGCCGGCAAGCGGACGCTGGCCGTCCGCCTCGGTGACGGCCGCAGCCGCGTCCTGTACGTCGCGCTGCTCGTGCTGCCGTTCGTCATCACCCTGGCCGTGGCGCTGCGCCGGCCGTGGGTGCTGCTGGCGCTGCTGGCCCTGCCGCTCGCGTTGGCCCCTGCCGCCACGGTCCGGCGCGGTGCCGTCGGACGCGACCTGGTCGCCGTGCTCAAGGGAACCGGCCGGCTCCAGCTGGGCTTCGGGCTGCTGCTGTCGGCCGGCCTCAGCCTGCCGCACTAGCCCTTGGCTCCGGACCACCGCCCGACAACTGTTCCGCCTGCTGCGTACCTGTGCGGCGGGGACCTGCCAGCTGCGGTCGGCGTTGGCGAAGCCCCACACCGGACCGGCCGCGACGGCCAGCAGGTCTACTGCGGGTCCGCCTCGTCGAGGCGCGCGCGCAACGCCGCCTGCCGCTCCGCCCGCTGCGTCGTACGCGCGGCGAGGGCACGACCGACGTCCTCCCGTTGCCTGCGCAGTACGACAATCGACAGCACGGCGCTCAGGACGAGGGACAGCAGCAGCAGCTCCAGGCCGTTGACGCGCAAGAGGCCGTAGATCAGCACGGTGGCCGCGGCGAACAGCAGCAACCGGCCGAGGTTGTAGACGGCGAAGGCACGGCCGAGCGGCGGCGCAGGGCGCTCCCGCTGGTGCTCGTCGTCCATGCGGACCAGCCTAGGTGCGGGTGTGCCGCTCGAGCGGACCGGCCAGCCCGGCCGGCTGACCTGCCGGCTCCCGATCGGTCGAGGGCAGCAGCACGACGAGGATCAGCGCACCGAGCACCGCGGCGCCGGCCAAGTCCGACAGCCAGTGCGCGTGGATGACCAGCATGCTGCCCGCCAACGCGGTCGTGACGATCCCGGTTGCCCACCTCGGCCAGCGCCGGCCACTCAGCGCGGCCAGCGCACCCAGGCAGACCAGCGAGGTGGCGGTGTGACCCGACGGCCACCAGCCGAGCAGGTCGACCGGGGGGCTGCCGGGCGGCCCGGCCCGCCGCAGTGCCACCTTGAGCGCGATCACCGACCCGGCCATGGCGAGCACCGGCGGCAGCACGGTGCGCAGCGCCGCCCGGTTCCCGCGGCGGTGCAGGACCAGCCCGGCGGCCAGGGTGACGGGCACGACCAGCCGGGGGTTCAGCACGGTCGTCAGCGCGTCGGCCAGCTGCTGCACCTCGACGTACCAATCGCTCGCGTGGCGCGGGGACAGGGCGGCGTTGACGGCCCGGTCCATGCCGTCCAGCAGACCGAGGCCGACCGCTGCACCGAGGACGACGAGCACGACGCCCAGCACAGTGGCGGCGGTCCGCCGGATCCTGGACATCCCGGCAAGGCTAAGTGCCCTCAGCTGCTGGCGTCGCTGGGTGGCCTCGTCGTGGCATCGTGATGGCATCGTCGCGGTCGGGATAGCCTGCGGCCGCTGACGGAAGGGGACGCCGGTGCTGTACGCCGACGGGGCGCTGGCGCTCGTGCTGCTCGTGCTGTGGGTCTTCGCGCTGCTCGACGTGCTGACCACGCCGCCGGAACGGGTGCGCAACCTGCCGAAGTGGGGCTGGTTCGTCGTGGTGCTGCTGCTCGGCGAGCTGGCGATCGGACCGGTCCTGTGGTGTGTGGCCGGCCGGCCGCGGGGCCTCGGCCCAGTTGGGCGGGGGCGGGGCGGTCCCAGGGCGGGAGGTCGATCCGGGACGTTGGGGGGCCCAGCGATCCCGGCCGAGTACGACCGGCCGGGACGGGCTTCGGCCAGCTCGCCGGACGACGACGCGGCGTTCCTGGCCGCCCTCAAGGCGCGGGCCGACGAGCAGCGCCGACAAGCCGAGCGGGAGCGCCGCCAGCCCGACGCCTGAGCAGCCAGCTTGACGCCGTGAATCGATCGACGGTTGCGCGCTGCCCGCGGGTCAGTCGGCGGAAGGCCGACGACGCTGTCGTACGCCGTTGACGGGCGGGTTCGCGGTCCGGTCAGCGCTCACCGGCCACCGGACGGGTTCGGAGTCGGGATCTGACCCACCCGCGGGCGGGTGCCGGGTCATAACCCGACCCGGAACCTAGGGCCACCCCGGTGCCGGCGTTGACGGTCGGGACGTCACCCTGAGCAGGCCGCCAGACCGGCCGCCGGCCAGACCCGGGCCAGGCGTACTCGGTCAGGCGTAGGAGTGCAGCCCGACCACGAAGATGTTGACGACGTAGTAGTCGACGATCAGCGCCCCGGCCGCGGCCACGGCGACCCAGGCCGCCTTGCGGCCCTTCCAGCCAGCGGTGGCGCGGGCGTGCAGGTAACCGGCGTACAGCACCCAGGTGATGAACGACCAGGTCTCCTTGGGGTCCCACCCCCAGTACCGGCCCCAGGCGGACTCGGCCCAGATCGCGCCGGCAATCACCGCGAAGGTCCACACCGGGAAAGCGAAGGCAATGACGCTGTAGGAGATCCGGTCCAGCGCGGGAGCCGGTGGCAGGGCGGCACCGAGCGAGATGGGAAACCGGATCGGCCGGCGGGCGGTGACGAGGACGTCGTACCGGGAGCGGGCCAGGTAGAGCAGGGCGAGCACGCCCGACAGCAAAAAGGCGCCGGAGGACATCACCGCCGCGGCCACGTGGATCTTGATCCAGTAGCTGTTCAGCGCAGGGACCAGCGGGCCGGCCGCGGTGTAAAGCACCGTGCCGGCCAGCCCGAGGTAAAGCACGACCGGCGCCATGACGAACGCGCCCAGCGCCCGGTCGATGCGACCGCGGGCCACCAGGACGAGGAACACCGTGACGGCGGTGAGGGCAGCCGCGCTGGAGAACTCGTACATGTTGCCCCAGGGGACCCGGTGCGCCGCGAACCCGCGCAGCACCAGGGAGGCGACGTGTACGGACCAGCCCAGCACGGTCAGCGCGAGCGCCACCCGACCGGCGCTGGAAGGGGCAACCGGCGGGGAGACCGGGGGGGCTGCGGAGAGCGCCGGACCGTCCGTGACCGGCGGACCGCCGGCGCCGACCAGCTCGCGGACCAGCACCGGCGCCGCGACGGCCCGGCGCGCACGCAGCGAGGCCTGCTCACCGGCGTAACCCAGCATGGCCAGTGCGTAACCGACGACGGCGACGAACAGCAGGCCATCCCCGACGTTGCCGAGACCCGTGTTGGGCACGCTCACTCCTCTGACCGGCCGGCGCGCATGCGCTCGGCGAGCTCGTCGAACTCGGTGCGGAAGGTCTCCGGGTCGGTGCGGGCCAGCCCGCCGACCCCGACCACGGTAGGGCCACCGGCCCTGCCCGCGCCTGCCCGCACGTCCGTCACCCGCACCCACACCCGGCGGCGGCGGATGAACAGCGACAGCAGCAGCCCGCCGACCATGCCGATTGCGGCCAGCAACGCGATGCCCTTACCGGGGTCCTGGGTGACCTGGAACGTGGACCACTCGTCGGTGCCGACGTACGACAGCGAGCTGCCGTCGGGCAGCACGAATCGGCCGCCGGGCTGCAGGGCATGCGCCTGCCCCCCGTCGATCGGCGTCATCGCGGAGGTGTCCAGGCTGTAGACCGACTGCGGCGTCCCGCCGTCGAAGCCGAGGTCCCCCTCGAAGGCCACCAGGGTGAGGACCGGCCGGGTCAGCCCGGGCGCGACCGAGGCAACGCGGCCACCGGCATCGGAGATGGTCGTGGGGGTGAACACCCCGCGGAAGCCCAGCTGCTGGCCGCCGGTGTCCCCCACCTTCACGACGCACTTGGACAGGAACTCCGAGTCCTGCGGCAGGCACGGCACCGACCGGTCGTCGACGACCTGGCCCTTGGCGTTGCGCACGACGACATGCGGGGCGTAGCCGTGGCCAATCAAATAGACCTTCGCGGCCCCGACGTGCAGCGGGTGATTGACGCGGATGTCGTACGGGGTGGGTGTCGTGCTCCCGCGTCCCCAGTGCACGTGCGCGTCGAAGGTCAGCGCCTTGCCATCCTTGCCGTAGGTCCCGACGAAGTCGTCCAGCTTGACAGTCATCGGGACGAGGCTGCCGGGGTCGAAGCGCCGGCCCGGGTGGATGTCGTCGTAGGCGATGACCGTGTTGGCGAACGCCTGCCCCTCCTTGACCAGCACGGTGCCCTTGAAGCCGCGGAACGCCCCCAGCGCGATGCCGACCAACAGCAGCACCAGGCTGATGTGGAACACCAGGTTCCCGGTCTCGCGCAGGTAGCCCTTCTCGGCCGACAGCGCATCCCCACGGCGTACGACGCGCCAGCCGCGTAGCGCCTTTTTCGCGGCGGCCAGCGCCTGCTCGGGGGTGGCGCCGGTGTCCCAGCTGGTCGAGGCCGGCAGCTTGGACAACGACGCCGGGACGCGCGGGGGCTTGCTGCGCAGGGCCGACAGGTGCAGCCGCGTCCGAGGGACCAGGCAGCCGGCCAGCGAGACGAACAGCAGCAGGTAGATCGCGGCGAACCAGGCCGAGCTGAAGACGTCGAACAGCCGCAGTCCGTCCATCGCCGGACCGAGGGTGCGGTGGTCGGTGAGGTACTGCGTGACGCGCAGCGGGTTGACCTGGCGCTGCGGCAAGAACCCGCCAGGGACCGCGGCCAGCGCCAGCAGGAACAGCAGCAGCAGCGCAGTCCGCATGCTGGTCAGCTGCCGCCAGGCGGTGCGCAGCGGTCCGAACGGGTCGCCGCGCCGTGTCTCGGGGACCGGCCGGGGCTGCGTCGACATCCTGGTGGCATCGGTGTCGTCGCGGCCGGTGTCCTCGCGGTTCAGGATCGTCATACCGGCGCCGAGAAGCCGCTGATCCGGGCCCGTACGGCGATCATCACGTGCTCCCACACGCCACTCACCAGCAGCAGGCCGATCAGCACCAGCAGGCCGCCACCGAGGCGCGTCACCAGCGCGTAGTGCCGCTTCACGACGTCGAAGGCAGCCAGTGACCTCCTGAACGCCAGGCCGGTCAGCACGAACGGGACGCCGAGGCCGAGGCAGTAGCCGGCGGTCAGCACGGCCCCGCGGCCGGCACTGCCCTGCGTGAACGCCAGGGACTGCACCGCCCCGAGCGTTGGGCCCAGGCACGGCGTCCAGCCGACGCCGAACAGCACGCCGAGCAGGGGGGCACCGGCCAGGCCGGCGCGCGGCAGCGCGTGCACGCGCACCTCGCGTTGCAGCCCCGGGATCAGTCCCATGAAGGACAGCCCCAGCAGGACGGTGAGGGAACCGAGCACCAGGTCCACCGCGCCCTGATGCGCGGCCAGCGCGGCGCCGAGGCCGCCGAACAGCGCTCCCTCGCTGACGAACACCGCGCTGAACCCCAGCACGAACAGCGTGCTGCCCAGGGCGACCCGGCCCTTCGTACGGGTCGCGACCCTGACCAGCACGTCGCCGACCGGGATGGGCCGCGAGTCGCTATGGGGCGCGTCGGCCAGGTCCGCCCCGGTCAGCCCGGTGACGTAGGACAGGTAACCCGGCACCAGAGGCAGTACGCACGGTGACAGGAACGACGCGAGACCCGCGACGGCGGCCACCGGAAGGGCGACCAGGACCGGCCCGTCTGTGATCGCGCTGACGAACGAGTCCGCGATGCTCACGCGCGTTCCCTGGCCAGCACCTGCACCGGGACCTCGAGCTGCGTCTCGGTAACCCCCTGCAGGAAGCGGGCGGCGACCCGCCCTTGCCGGTCGAGGATGAACGTCGTCGGCGGCGTCTGCGGAGCCTGCCCGCGGAACTTCAGCAGCAACGAACCCGGCTGGTCCTCGATCGAGGGGTACCGGACGCCCTTGCCGCGCTGCATCGCACGGGCCGAGGCCGTGTCGTCCTTGATGTTGACCCCGACGAACTCGACCCCGAGGTCCTTGGTCCTGGCGTAGACCGCATTGAGGTTGCGCGCCTCCGCGCGGCACGGCGCACACCACGACGCCCAGAAGTTCAGCACCACGACCTTCCCGCGGTACGACGCGACATCCAGCCGCCGGCCGTCCAGCGTGGTGCCGGACAGGTCGGGGGCCGGCGCCCGGTCGCCGGCCGGAAATACTCCAGCGACCGGGCCGCCAGCGGTCTTGAGCTGGGGGGCGCTGGCCGAGCCGTCACCGACACCGGCAGACCCGGTGCATGCGCTGGCCAACAGGCACGCCGCGGTGACGGCAAGCAGCGAGCGGCGCATGCCTTCAGTGTCGGTGATCGCGGGCGCGGCTGCCTACCGGCTGTCAGGCGCCCTTGCCGGGGCGCCGGGCCGCCTCACCCGCGGGTTCGCTGTAGCCGACGGTGACGAGCCGGTCATCGTCCCAGGTGAGCGAGGTCAGGGACGCCAGCCCGCACTGCCGCCGGTCCGGTCGGTGCCACAGCCGGCGTCCCTCGGCATACCGCCGCAGGGTCCAGATGGGGAGCTGGTGGCTCACGCAGACGACCTCCGAGCCCAGGTTGCGGTCCCGGGCGTCCAGGGCAGCGCCCATCATGCGGCGGGCGATCACCAGGTAGTGCTCGCCCCAGGAGGGCGCGAAGGGGTTCCAGAGGTACGGCCAGTTCGCGGGCGACTTCAGCGCCCCGTCGCCGACACCGAACCGGGTCCCCTCGAAGTGGTTCTCGCTCTCGATCAGCCGCTCGTCGGTGCTCACCGCAAGCCCGAAGACGGCCCCGATCGGGGCGGCCGTCTCCTGCGCGCGCTGCAGGGGCGAGGCGACCACCTCGGTCACTGGCCGGTCGCGCACCGCCTCGGCGGCGTCGTACGCCATCTGCAGACCGTCCTCGGACAGCCCGAAGCCCGGCAGCCGCCCGTAGAGGATCTTGTCCGGGTTGAAGACCTCGCCGTGCCTCAGCAGGTGGACGGTCGTCCTCACGCGCGGTCCTGGGCGGTGGCGGGTAGGACGACCTCCGGGCCGGAGACCGCCGCAGCGGCCCGCGCTGCGACCGGCAGCGCCGCCGCGATCTGCTCCAACGCACGGTCGTCGTGGGCGGCGCTGACGAACCACGCCTCGTAGGCCGACGGTGGCAGGTAGACGCCCTCGGCCAGCATCGCGTGGAAGAACGCCTGGTAGCGGTGCGCCTCCTGCCGGGTGGCGGTGGCGTAGTCGACGACGGCGTGGTCGGCGAAGAAGACGCTGAACAGGGAGCCAGCGGTGTTGACGCGGTGCGCGACGCCCTCGCGGCTGAGCGCCTCCGAGGTCAGCCGCGCGACGGTGGCGGCGGTCGCGTTGACGTGGGCGTACACCTCGTCCGTGCAGTGCCGCAGCGTCGTCAGGCCGGCCGCGACGGCCAGCGGGTTCCCGCTCAGGGTGCCCGCCTGGTAGACCGGGCCGGCCGGCGCGAGCTGCTGCATGACGTCGGTGCGGCCGCCGAACGCCGCTGCCGGCAGCCCGCCCCCCATCACCTTGCCGAAGGTGAACAGGTCGGGGGTGATGCCCTCCAGGCCGTACCAGCCGGCCCGGCTGACCCTGAAACCGGTCATGACCTCGTCGAGAACCAGCAGCGCGCCGTACCGCGTGCAGAGCTCGCGCAGGCCCTGCGTGAAGCCCGGCAGCGGCGGCACGACCCCCATGTTGGCGGCCGCTCCCTCGGTGATGACGCACGCGACCTGGTCGCCCAGCTCGGCGAACGCCGTCTCGACCAAGGACAGGTCGTTGTACGGCAGCACCACCGTGTCAGCGGTCGTCGCGGGGGTGACGCCCTGGCTGTCCGGCAGGCCGAGGGTGACGACACCCGAGCCGGCGCTGGCCAGCAGCGCGTCGACGTGGCCGTGGTAGCAGCCGGCGAACTTGACGACCTTGTTCCGGCCGGTGAACCCGCGCGCCAGCCGCACCGCGCTCATCGTCGCCTCGGTGCCGGAGCTGACCAGCCGGACCTGCTCGACCGGCGCGACCCGGGACACGATCTCCTCGGCCAACTCGACCTCACCAGGGCTGGGGGTGCCGTACGACGTGCCCTTGCCCGCCGCGGTCCGCAGCGCCTCGACGACCGCCGGGTGGGCGTGGCCGAGGATCATCGGGCCCCAGGAGCAGACCAGGTCGACGTAGGTGCGGCCGTCGACGTCGGTCAGCCAGGCGCCCCGACCACTGGCCATGAAGCGGGGCGTGCCCCCGACGGCCCGGAACGCCCGTACCGGCGAGTTGACACCGCCCGGCACCACCGCCAGGGCCCGGTCGAACAGCGCTTGCGACACGGGTGCGTCGTACCCGTAGGGCAGGGGGGCCGCAGTCATGCAGTCATCCAACCGTCTGCTGCCGACGGGGGCAGACTGGGGGGATGAGCGTCACCGTCCCCGCGCTGCACCGGAACCTGCGCGGGCTCGCGTACCCAGCGGCGCTGTGGGTGCTGCTGCGCGGCGGCCGCAAGCTCTGCAAGGCCGGTCAGGCCTGCATGCGGACGGTGCCGTTCGCCGTACCGCTGCCGGACGACGTCGCGCACGAGCTGCTCACCCGCCCGATCAGGTAGCGGCTGGGTCGGTCGGGCCGCTCCGGGACCTGGCAGGACCGCCGGGGCGTCGTATGGGCGCGCAGAACCCCTGGACCCGGTCCGGACTCAGCGGGTCAGCCAGCCCGCGGCCTCGGCCGCCCAGTAGGTCAGCACCATCGAGGCACCGGCGCGCTTGATGCCGATCAGCTGCTCGAGCACGATCCGCTCCCGGTCGATCCAGCCCTTCTCGGCGGCGGCCTCGACCATGGCGTACTCACCGGACACCTGGTAGGCAGCGACCGGCACGTCGACCGCCTCCGACACCGCCCTGACCACATCCAGGTAGGCCATGGCCGGCTTCACCATGACCGCGTCGGCGCCCTCGGCCACGTCCAGCAGCACCTCGCGGACGCCCTCGGACGTTGCCCGCGCCGGGTCCTGCTGGTAGGCCGATCGGTCCCCGAACCGCGGCGCGCACTCGGCAGCGTCGCGAAAGGGCCCGTAGAAGGCCCCGGCGTACTTCGCGCTGTAGGCCAGCACGGCGACATCGCAGAAGCCGCCGCCGTCGAGGGCGGCACGGATGGCCGCGACCTGGCCGTCCATCATGCCGCTGGGGGCGACGACCTGGCTGCCGGCGCGGGCCTGCGCCAGGGCGATGCTGGCGTAGCGCTCCAGCGTCGCGTCGTTGTCCACCTCGCCCGAGGGCGTCAACAGCCCGCAGTGGCCGTGGTCGGTGTACTCATCCAGGCACAGGTCGGTCATCACGACCAGCGCCTCACCGACCTCGGCGACGACGTCGCTCACGGCCAGCTGGACGATCCCCGTGGGGTCGTCGGCACCGGACCCGCGGGCGTCCTTGACCGTCGGGATGCCGAACAGCACCAGCCCCCCGACGCCCGCGGCCGCCGCCTCGTGCGCCGCCTTCTTCAGCGAGTCACGGGTGTGCTGGACGACGCCCGGCATGCTGAGGATCGGGGCGGCCGCCCCGATGCCCTCCTTGACGAACATCGGCAGCACCAGGTCCGCCGCCGCGACGCGCACGTCCGCCACCAGCCGGCGCAGGGCGGGGGTACGACGCAGCCGTCGAGCCCGGGTGGCCGGGAAGCCACCCGGCGCGCGGCCTGGTCCGCTCACCGCTTCGCCTTCGCCGCCGGCTTCTTGCCGCGACGGCGAGCGGACGGCGGCAGCTCGCCGGCGGCCCGGACGCCGAGCGCGTGCTCGGCCAGCGCCTCGACCAGGGAGGTGACGTCGGGCTTGGCGGCGACGACGTCGACGCGCAGGCCCAGCTCCTGCGCGGTCTGGACGGTCTGGGACCCGATGCAGGCCAGCACCGTCGTGTCGTGCGGCTTGCCGGCGATCCCGACCAGGTTGCGGACCGTGCTGGAGCTGGTGAACAGGACCGCGTCGAAGCCCCCGCCCTTGAGCGCCTCGCGGGTCTCGGCGGCCGGTGGGGCGGCCCGGACGGTGCGGTAGGCGGTGATGTCGTCGACCGCCCAGCCGAGGTCCTTCAGCCCCGCGACCAGCGTGTCGGTGGCGATGTCGGCGCGCGGCAGGAACACCCGGTCGATCGGGTCGAAGACGTCATCGAAGGGCGCCCAGTCCTTGAGCAGCCCCTGCGCGCTCTGCTCGCCGGACGGCACCAGCTCCGGTGAGATGCCGAAGTCGCGCAGCGCCTGAGCGGTGGTGTCGCCGACCGCGGCCACCTTGACCCCGGCGAAGGCGCGGGCATCCAGGCCGAATTCCTCGAGCTTCTCACGGACCGCCTTCACGGCATTGGTGCTGGTGAACGCGACCCACAGGTAGCGGCCGGTCACCAGGCCCTTGATGGCCCGCTCCATGGGCGCGGGGGTGCGCGGCGGCTCGACGGCGATTGTCGGCACCTCGACGGGGATGGCGCCGTACGCCCGGAGCGCGGCGGACAGGACGCCGGCCTGGTCGCGGGTGCGGGGCACCAGCACCCGCCAGCCGTAGAGCGCGCGCGACTCGAACCAGGCCAGCTTCTCGGCCTTTTTGACGGCGTCACCCACGACGACGACGGCCTCACCCGCCAGCTCGGGCAGGTCGGCCAGGTCGGCCTCGGCCCCGTCGAGGGTGGTGCGGACCGTGCGCTGCTCAGCGGTGGTGCCACCGGTCGTGACGGACACCGCGGTGTCCGGCTTCTTGCCGTGCTCGACCAGCGCGGAGGCGGCCTTGGCGACGTCGCCTACACCGCACAGCAGGACGAGCGTCCCCGGGGCGCCGGCGACGGACCGCCAGTCCAGGCCGTCCTCGACCCGGGCCACGGTGCGGGGCAGGCCGACCGGGACGCCGGCGTAGCCCGGGACCGCGACGGGCGCGGGCAGGCCCGGGACCACCTCGAGCCGCTGCTTGGCCCTGACCACCGCCTCGGCCTCCTTGACGCCGCCCTCGGCCAGGAACGGGTCACCCGCCAGCAGCCGGATGACGGTGCGCCCCTCTTTGGCGGCCGCGACCAGCAGCGCGCCGTGCGGCTCGCCGGCCACGACCAGCTGGACCTGCGCCTGCGGCGCGAGCGCCAGCACGAGCGGGCTGATCTGCTCGTCGGCAACGACGAGGTCGGCCGCGGCAAGCAGCTCGCTGGCGCGCAGCGTCAGCAGGCCGGGATCACCTGTCCCGGCGCCCACCAGGGCGACCTGTCCGGCTGGCTTCTTGGTGCGGGTCGGGCTCATGCGGGTTCTCCCATCAGGTCCGCCGCGCCGAGGTCGAGCAGCTCGCCGGCGAGCCGGCGTCCCACCCCCTGCGCGTCGGACGTCGGACCGGTGGCCGAGAGGCGCACCGCGTCTGTTCCGTCGAGGGCGCCCACCAGGGCGCGCAAGAACACCTCGTCACCGTCGTCACCGTCGGCTATGACGGCGAGCGCCCCGACCGGTGCCGTGCAACCGGCCTCGAGGGCAGCGAGCAGCGCACGCTCCGCCGCGACGGCGGTGCGGCTGTCGGCGTGGTCGAGGTCGGCCAGCACCCCGGCCAGCTCGTCGTCGGCCCGGCACTCGACAGCCAGCGCGCCCTGCGCGGGAGCAGGCAGCAGCTGCAGCGGGTCGAGCGTCTCGGTGACCTCGTCCTCGCGGCCGAGCCGGAGCAGCCCGGCGCGGGCGAGCACCACGGCGTCGAGGGCGCCGTCGCCCACCATGCGGATGCGGGTGTCGACGTTGCCGCGCACCGGCACGACCGCAAGGCCGAGGCCCAGGGCGTTGAGCTGCGCGGTCCGCCGGGGTGAGCCGGTACCGACCCGTGAGCCGGCGGGGAGCTCGCCCAGCGTCAACCCGTCGCGCGCGACCAAGGCGTCCCGCGCATCCAGCCGGGGCGGTACGGCGGCGATGACCAGTCCGTCGGCGGGCGCGGTGGGCAGGTCCTTGTAGGAGTGGACGGCCAGGTCGACGCGGCCCTCCAGCAGCGCATCGCGCAGCCCGGTGACGAACACCCCCGTGCCGCCGATCTGCGTGATCGCAGCCGGCGAGCGGTCACCGTGGGTGCTGATGCGGACCAGCTCGACCTCGTGCCCGAGAGCGCGGACGGCGTCGGCCACGTGGCCGGACTGGGCTAGCGCGAGGGCGGAGGCGCGGGTGCCGAGGCGCAAAGCCGTCATGCCTGCGCCCCCATTGTCGTGATCGGCCTCATGGGCCGGTCCCCGACCGTGCTGCCGGGTCCCCGAGCAGGGTGATGGGCGTCGCCGCGACCGCGGCCGGCGCGGTCCGGTCCAGCCCGAACAGCTCGCGCAGGGCATCGGCGTAGGACAGGCCCTCCGGTGACTCGGTCAGCTCCTTGACCCGCACCGTCGGGGTGTGGAGCAGGGCCTGCACGACCCGACGGATGGCCTGCTCGACCTCGACCCGCTCGCGCTCACCCAGGTCGGGGACCCGGTGCGAGAGCCGGTCGAGCTCGGCCGCGACCAGCTCATCGGCCCGGCTGCGCAGCGCCACGACGGTGGGTGCCACCTGGCTGGCCCGCTGCCAGGACAGGAACGTCGCGACCTCCTCGGTGGCGATCTCCCGAGCCGCTTCGACTCCCTCCGCCACCGGCGTGCCGACCAGCGCCTTCTGCAGCGCCTCGAGGTCGACCAGGGTGACGCCGGGCAGCGCGCGTACGACGGGGTCGACGTCGCGCGGCAGAGCCAGGTCGAGCAGCGCCAGCGGCCGGCCGGCGCGGGCCGCCACCACCCGCTCGACCAGCTCCTGGCTGATGACGGTGCCGGTCGACCCGGTCGAGCTGACGACGACGTCGGCCACCACCATCTCGGCCTCCAGTGCGTGCAGACCGACGCCGCGTCCCTCGAGCGCGGTGGCCAGCCGCTCGGCGTTGGCCGCGGTGCGGTTGGCGACCACGATGTCGCCGACGCCGGCCCGCCGCAGGGTCGCACCGGCAAGAGCACCCATCGACCCGGCTCCCAGGACGAGCACGCTGCGCCCGAGCAGGGGGCCAACCGCCAGCACGGCCTGCTCGAGCCCAACGCTGACCAACGACTGGCCGGCCTCGTCCAGGACGGTCTCGGAGTGGGCCCGCTTGCCGACCCGCAAGGCGGTCTGGAACAGCTCGTGAAGCACCCGGCCGGTCGCAGCGCCGTCGGTCGCGGCGGCGTAGGCCCGGCGCAGCTGGCCGAGGATCTGCGCCTCCCCTACGACCATCGAGTCCAGCCCGCAGGCCACCTGGAACAGGTGCAGGACAGCCTGGTCCTTCCAGTGCACGTAGAGGTGCCTGGACAACTCCTCGAGCGGTACGCCGGAGCGGCGGGACAGCAGGTCCGAGACGGCGTCGACACCGGGGTGGAAGTCGGTGCTGTCGGTGTAGACCTCGACCCGGTTGCAGGTGCTCAGCACCACGGCCTCGTCGATGGTGCCGTTGGTCAGCTCACCGAGGACCTCGGAGGTATCCCCCAGCCCGAGGGTGACCTGCTCCAACAGCGAGACTGGGGCGCTGCGGTGGGACACGCCCACGACCAGGATGCTCACGCGGACGCCTCGCGGCCGACCCGGCCGCCGTCCACGCCCACCAGGTCGTCGCGCTGCCGGCCGCCGAGCTCGCTGACCACCCCGCGCCGGGACTTTCGGTGCTCGTGGAAGGCCAGCACCATCAGCTCGGATGCCAGGTCCACCTTGCGGACATCCACGCTGTCCGGCACGGACAGCACGACCGGCGCGAAGTTCAGGATGCTGCTCACCCCAGCCCCCACCAGCCGGTCGCAGACCTCCTGGGCGCTGGCGGCCGGGGTGGCGAGGACCCCGATGCTCGCGCCGGTCCCGGCGACCACGCCGTCCAGGCGATCCAGGTGCTGGACCTCCAGGCCGCCGACGACCTGGCCGACCGTTGCCGGGTCGATGTCGAGCAGGGCGGCGATGGACAGCCCGCGGGAGGCGAACCCCGGGTAGCCGGCTAGCGCGCGCCCGAGGTTGCCGACTCCGATCAGGACGACCGCGCGGTGCCGGGTCAGGCCGAGCTCGGAGCTGATCTGCTCGACCAGGTGGCCGACGTCGTAGCCGACCCCGCGGGTGCCGTACGACCCGAGGTGGGACAGGTCCTTGCGGAGCTTGGCGCTGCCGACGCCGGTCGTCCCCGCCAGCTGCTGGGAGCTCACCGTCCCCCGGCCGTCCTCAGCCAGCACGTGCAGCGCCCGCAGGTAGATCGGCAGCCGGGCGACCGTGGCGTCCGGCACGGGGCGGGCGCCGGCACGCACCGGCGGCACGACCTCGGCCACGACGGCTCCTGCGGGAGGCGAGCTGCTGCTCGGCGGACACGGGCCGGACCGCCCGCGACGCTCGACGTTACGCGCTTGTGAACGCGTGCACAAAGTGAGTGGCAGCGGTCACACCGGCACCGTCGAAGGCTCCGGCCCGGGCGAGCCGGCCACTCGTCCGACGCCAGCCCCAGCCCGACGTCAGCCCCGACGCCAGCCCGGCCACCCGCCCGACGCCCGCCCGACGTCAGCCCTGCCAGCCCGGCCACCCGACCGACGCCAGCCCGACGTCAGCTGAACCTCAGCGCAGTGCTGCCCGCAGGGCCTGCTCGTCGACCTGCCAGTACGCGTGCTCGACACCGTCCAGCAGCACCACCGGCACCTTGTCGCTCCACTCCCGCAGCGCCGGCTCGAGGTCCACGTCGCGGACCTCCAGCGGCACGCCGGCGTCCGTGGCCGCCGCCAGCACCACCAGCTGGGCCAGCTCGCACAGGTGGCACCCGGCGCGGGTGATGAGGGTGACCAGCTCCGGCGTACGACGGTGGCGGCGTCGAAAGGATCTCACTCGGCCAGCTCGCGCAGCCGGCCCTTGGACACCTTGCCGGTGGCGGAGTGCGGCAGCTCGTCGACGAGCTCGACGACGGAGGGGCACTTGAACCGGGCCAGTGCACGTGCGGCGTGCGCGAGCACGTCGTCGGTTGTCAGGCCGGACCCCGGCCGGGCCACGACGAGGGCCTTGACCGCCTCGCCGGTGTAGGCGTCGGGGATGCCGAGCACGGCCGCCTCCTGGACGTCGGGGTGGGTGGCCAGCACCTCCTCCACCTCGCGCGGGTAGACGTTGAAGCCGCTGACCAGCACCAGCTCCCGACGGCGGTCGACCAGGAACAGGTCGCCGTCATCGTCCTGGACGGCGACGTCGCCGGTGGCGAACCACCCGTCCGCGTCCGGGCCGTCGGCGCCCTCCGGCCAGTAGCCGGAGAACAGGTTCGCACCGCGCACGACGACCTCTCCGGGATCGCCCTGTTCGACTGCATGGCCGTCCTGATCCAGCAACCGGAGCTCGACGCCCGAGAGGGGACGGCCGATGCTCCCGGGCTTGGCGACCTCGCTGAGCAGCGTGCTGGTGAGGGTCGGTGCGGTCTCGGTGAGGCCGTAGCCCTCGAAGACGTGGTGGCCCGTCACCTGCAGCATCCGGCGCAGCACCTGGGGCGGGAGAGGGGCGGCGCCGGACAGCGCCAGCCGGACGCCGGACAGGCCGGGACCGATGTCGGGAAGGGTCGACCAGGCGACGTACATCGGTGGGGCACCGACCAGACTGGTGATGCCGTGCCGCTGCACCTGCGCCAACGTGTCGACCGGGTCGAACCGCTCGACCAGCACGCCAGTGGCCCCCTGCTTGGCGACCATGCCCAGGGCGGCGTTCAGCCCGTAGACGTGGAAGAGCGGCAGGACCAGCAGCACCACATCGTCGCAACCGACCACCGGAGGCTCGATCTGCGCACTCTGCTCGAGATTGGCCAGCAGCGCCCGGTGGGTCAGCATGGCGCCCCTGGGTCGGCCAGAGGTGCCGGAGGTGTACAGCACGACCGCGAGGTCCTCACCACCTCCCACATCCGCACCAGCCCCCACGTCCTTGGCGCGGGAGCCGCCGCCCAGCAGGTCCGCCAGCCCGACCGCACCCGGGACTGCGGCGCCCGCCACGACCACGTGCTCCGGCGCGTTGTCGAGACCCTGCAGCGCGCTCGGGGCGGTGGTGACGACGGCCCGGGCGCCGCTGTCACCGAGCAGGTGCTCGAGCTCGCGGGCGGTGCTGCCCGGGTTGATCGGGACGGCGACCAAGCCGGCGCGCAGAGCACCGAACCAGCAGGTCACGAACTCCGGCGTGTTGCCGAGGTGCAGGGCGACCCGCTCGCCGCGCTGCAACCCGAGCCGGAGCAGGCCGGTCGCCGCGGCATCGACCGAGGAGTCGAGCTCCACCCAGCTGATCGGGCGGTCCGCGGCGATCAGGGCGGCCTTGTCGGGGTGGCGCTGCGCCGCGGCGCGCACCAGACCGGCCAGGTTGTCGCCGCTCATCACACCCCCGTCCCCCGCCGCCGGCCAGCCGCCAGCGGCGGCGAGCATGGCACAGCCGGCCTATCCCGACGGGGACGGAGACGGGAGCCCTGGCGGCAGCCCGACCCGCGAGGTCGGGCTGGGTGTCGGGCTCGGTCTCGGCCGGGGAGTCGAACCGGGAGTCGGAGGTGCGGTGCGAGACGGAGCCGGCGGCTGCGCCGGCGCGATGAGCAGCGGCCGGGACGTCGGGGTCGCCCGGAGGCGGCGCACCCGGGGGGTCCGGGGCAGCGTGGCGCTCGGCGAGGGGGTGGGCAACACGAGCCCAGAGGCACCAGCGGCGCGGGCCTGCTTGATCTGCCGCAGCAGCTCCTGGGTGCGGGCGAAGATCCTGGCCGGCAGGGTCCCGCCGAAGACCAGACCTTTCACCCCGCCTAGGTCGTGCATGCCCCCGCAGGCCGTCCCGACGACGTGCGAGGTGCTGCCGCGGCACTGGGCGTACTCATAACCCATCCAGGTGGCGATGCAGATGTGCGAGTCCGGGATGCAGCCGGTGAACCACGCATCACTGGCCGAGTCCGTCGTGCCGGTCTTGCCGAACACCGGAAACGGTTGCTGGGCAGCGGTCGCCGTCCCGGACTGCACGACGTCGGTCATCGCCTGCACCACCTCATCAGCGGTGTCCTGCGGCAGCACCCGCACCCGGCCCGCGACCGGGTTGCGGCTGAGCACCTGGCCGGCGCCCGTGCCGGACGCACCGCTGCGGATCTCGGTGAACACCCGCGGAGCGACGTGGGTTCCGCCGTTCGCGAAGGTGCCGTAGGCCACGGCCTCCGACAGGGGGGTTGCCTCGACCCCGCCGCCGATGCCGAACGACTGGTACGCGGCGCTGATGCGGTCGGCCGGGCCGAGGCCGGCCTTGATCGCCAGCGCTCGTACCTTGCTGCGGCCGACCTCGTTCGCCAGCGGGACGTAGACGGTGTTGACCGATTTGGCGAGCGCACGACGCAACGTGTAGCTGCCGGCCTCCTCGGGCTCGCTGTTGTGCACGACGTAGGGCTTGCGCGAGCCCGGGTTCGGCAGGGACAGCACCGAGGGGCCGTTCCTCACTGTGTCGGGCTGCAACCCCTCCAGCAGCGCCTGCGCGTAGGTGAACGGCTTGATGGTCGAACCGGTCGAGCGCACCGCGTTGGTCGCGTTGTTGAAGGCGCCGCGCTGGTAGGCCTTCACGGCCGGGCTGAGCACCTTGCCGGTGGCGTCGTCAGCGCGTTCAGGCACCCGGCGCACGGTGGCCATCGCGCGCACGTCGCCGGTCCGGTAGTCGACGGCCACCACGGCCCCCTGCGGGTCGTCCGCGCCGGGCAGGACCTCCTTGAGCGCTGCCGCGGCCGCTGTCTGCAGGTCGAGGTCCAGGGTCGTGCGGACCCGAAGGCCACCACGGAAGAACACGTCCTCGTCGTACGACGGGTCCGCTTTGAGCCGGGCCGTGACGTAATCGGCGAACTCTGGGGCCACCGTCGGCGTCGCGGGCGGGGAGATCCGCCGTGGCGTGACGTCGAGCCGGAAGGCGTCGGTGGCTTGCTGTGGGCTGATGTAGCCGCCGGCGACCATCCGGTTGAGCGTGTAGGTCTGGCGGCTCCGCGCCGTGGCGAAGCTCTTGACCGGATTCCAGGCCGACGGGGCCGGTGCGATGCCGGCCATGATCGAGGCGCGCGCGAGGGCGAGCGCGGCCGAGCGCCGGCCGGTCCTGGGGTCCAGGTCGAGGTCCTTCACCGGTACGTCGAAGTAGTACGCCGAGGCGGCCTGCACGCCGTACAGGCCGTTGCCCAGGTAGAGCGCGTTCAGGTAGTCGGTGAGGATCTCCTGCTTGGACAGCTGCCGCTCCAGACGGACGGCGAGAGCTGCTTCGCGGACCTTGCGCAGCGCGGTGCGCTCGTTGCCGACGTAGACGTTCTTGACGTACTGCTGGGTCAGCGTCGAGCCGCCCTGGGTGGAGCGCCCGGTCAGGTCGCGGAACGCGGCGCGGACGGTGGCGAGCGGGTCGACGCCGCTGTGGGACAGGAACCGCTCGTCCTCCGCCGAGATGATGGCCTCGCGCATCACCGGCGGGATGTCCTCGGCGGCCACCACGACCCGGCGCTCCGGCGGGGGGATGGTGGCGAACTGCCGCCCGTCGGCGGCCAGCAGCAGGGCAGCCGTCGGAGGCGCCGGAACGGCGAAGTCAATCGGCGCCGACAGCAGACCGCCCACAAAGGTGCCCAGGCCGATGACCAGCGCCAGCACCACGACCAGCAGGCCGCGGACGACGTAGCGGCGGCGGCGGGCCCCCTGGCTCGGCCGGGGCCTCGGTGCCGGGCGCGCGGAAGCGTCGGCCACCATGTCGGGCATCGTACGTCCGGTCGACCGCCTCGACCTTGGGTCCTCGGTCCCGCGCCGGTCCTCGGCTCGGGTAGGCCATCCCGGGTCTCGGCCGGGAGGGTGAACTTCCTGGGTCCCTGCCCGCAGCGGCCCACGGCGCCTTACCCTTGCCGCACCTCGTTGCGGCGGCCCCTCCGCCGGAACCAGCCTGGAGGACCGTGCTCCGTCGTCCGCTCCTGTTCGCGGTCGCGCCTCGCCGCGCGCACGCCGCGGCTCCGGCGTGCCGATGAGCGGCCGTTCGCCAACCCTCGGCGCCGGGCTGTCCGCCCTGCGGGCAGCGGTGCTCGAGGCACGCTGCGAGCAGCTGGGTCGTGCAGCCCGGGCAGGTTCGGTGGCCTGGGACGTCCTCGACGGGCAGCGCACCACCGGGCGGGTGGCGGTGCCGTCCCGCATCCCGGCCGGCAGCGTCCCCAGCCCCTCGCCGCCGCAGGAGGCGCACGCCCCCGCTGAGGGCGAGGCGGCCCTGTCGTTCGCCCTGGTGCAGCGGGCGCAGGCCGGCGGGCAGGACGCCGCCGAGGCGTTCGGTGAGCTCTACGACCGCTACGTCGACCAGGTCTTCCGCTACGTCGTCTACCGCGTGCCGAGCCGGCAGCTCGCCGAGGACCTCACGAGCGAGACCTTCCTGCGGGCGCTGCGCCGGATCGGGACGTTCACCTGGCAGGGCCGGGACGTCGGCGCCTGGTTCACGACCATCGCGCGCAACCTCATCGCCGACCACTACAAGAGCAGCCGCTACCGGCTCGAGCTGACCACCGAGGACGTCACCGAGTCCGGTGTCGGCCCTGTGCAGGACGGCCCAGAGGACCAGGTCCTGGAGGCCATGCAGAACAAGGTGGTGCTCGGCGCCATCCGGCAGCTCGGCGCGGAGCAGCAGGAATGCATCGTGCTGCGCTTCCTGCAGGGCCTGTCGGTCGCCGAGACGGCAGCGGTCATGGGCAAGAACGACGGTGCGATCAAGGCCCTGCAGTACCGCGCCACCCGCACACTCAACCGCCTGCTGCCCGAGGGGATCGAGCTGTGAGCCGGCCGACAGGCGGCGGGGGACGCCTCATCACCGGACCGCTAGTCACAACGAGTCATTTCGGGCATGGGGCCGTCACGGTCCGGCCGGGACCCTCGTTGCACCTTGTGGCGGCGGATGCCGCACGGCGTACGGCGAGAGGAGCCCGGTCGTGAACCCGCTGGGCACCCGCAGGGCGATCGACGAGCTGGCCCGGCTGCTCGAGGGAGCGGTCGCCGGCCCGCACACACCGGCCGCCGCGACCGCTGGTACAGCGGTCGCGATGAGGGTCCGCGCCGTGCGCCCGTCGCTGGCTGACGCCACCACGGCTCGCCCGGAGTTCCGGAGCGCGTTGCGCACCCGACTGCTGGCCGTCGCCTCGATCCAGGCGGCACAGGCCGCTGCTGCTCCGCTCGCGCCGGCCGCGTCGTGGGCGCGCACCCCGAAGGTGCAGCGGCGGATGGGGGTCACCGCCGGTGCGATGGCCGGGGTTGTAATCTTCGCCGGCGTCGGTGTCGCCGGCTCCCGTTCCGTGCCCGGCGAGGTGTTCTACGGGCTCAAGACCGGCGCCGAGGGGCTGCAGCTCGACCTCGCCCACGGCGACACCGGCAGGGGCAGCAAGCACCTCGAGTTCGCAGCCACCAGGCTGCGCGAGGTCCGGGCCTTGGCGAGCGGTGCCCATCAGCTCTCCCTCGGGCGCGGCGCCGCGCCGTACCAGGCCGGTGGCCTGGCCTCCGGCGACGGCCGTGCGGCAACGCTTCGGGACACGCTGGCCAGGATGGACAGCCAGACCCGGGTCGGGGCGCGGCTGCTCACCCAGGTGTTCCGCGCCACCGGGAAGCAGGCGCCGCTGCACTTGCTGGTGACCTTCGCCGCGAGCCAGCGCGCCGGCCTCGACGAGGTGCTCCCGCTCGTCCCGCCCTCGGCGCAGGCATCGGCTCGCTCCTCACTGGCGCTGGTGATGGCGGTCGGCAGCGACGCCGGCCGGTTGCTCGCCCTCGGTGCCTGCTCGACGACCTGCGATTCTCCGACCGGCCGTCCGATGCTCGGCGGCGAGCCGGGGACGACCCTGCGCCCTGGCGGTCCGGGCAGCTCCGACAGCGGCGTGCCGAGCAGCAGCCAGGGCGCCCCGGTGCCGACCACGACCCCGGCTCCCGACGGCGGACGGGGCTTGACCGGCAGCGGTGGCGGCTCCGGTGCGCCGGCCAGCGGACCGCACGGCGCCGGCCCGACCTCCGGGCCGCTCCCGGCTCCCGGCTTGCGCGGCACCTCCGGCCCGGGAGCACCGGCGACGGGTCGGCTGCCACTTCCGGCCGGCAGCCCGCTGATCGCGCCGTCCGGCCCGCTGTTGCCGACCCTGCCGGTCCACCCCGTCCCGCCGACCCTGCCGACCCTGCCGGTGCTCCCCGTCCTGCCGACCCTGCCGATCCTGCCGAGCCCGCTGCTCCCCACCCTGCCCGGCCCGTTGCTAAAGGGCGCTGTGCCGGCGCCCACGAGCCCGGAGCTGCCGCCGGATCCGCTGGTCGGCTCGCACCTCCCGCCGCTCCTGCGGTAGTCCCGTCGGCCGGCCTGCACCGGCTGTGCCGGCGCCCTCGATACCGGGGCTGCCGCCGCATCCGCTGGTCGGCTCGCACCTCCCGCCGCTCCTGCGGTTATCCGTCGACCAGCCTGTACCGGCTGCGCTGCGGAATCGACGGCGAGGCGCGCTGCTGCGCTCAACCAGCCCGGACCCCGCCGGTCACGGCTGACCGCTCAGTTGCCCGGCAGGACCACCTTGCTGGCGAACGGCTTGGCCGCGGCCACTCCGGTCATGCGCACGACGTGGAAGCCGCTGTTGCCGTCGGTCCACCAGATGTCACCGGACTTCTCGTCGTACGCCGGAGCTGACATCGCGAACGCGCCGGCCTTGTTCGGGTTGACGTTGCTGCCCTTGAGGATCGGCTTGTTGAAGTAGGCGATCTCCTTGGGCTTGGCCGGCGTCGTGATGTCAAAGACCCGTAGGCCGGACATGATGAAGCTGCAGGCGATCGTGTTGGGGTCCACTCGGCTCGGCAGGCTGCAGTAGTGGCCCTGGTAGCCCTGGAAGGCCTGGTTGTTGCCCGGGTCCTGCTCGATGGAGCCGCCCTGGAGCTTGGGGGCGTTCACGGCCAGCCGGATGTTGGAGACCACGAAGGGCTTCTTCTCGTTCTGGATGTCGAGGATTCGGGCGGCGCCGATGGCCGCGCCGGAGCCGAACTCGTCGGTCTTGAGCAGGTACCTGTGGCCCCCACGCGTGAACGGTGTGGCGTTCTGAGGGGTGCTGACCTGTGGCCAGGTGGTCCGGCTCACGACCGGCACGGTCGGATTGAGCACACGCTTCTGGACCTGGCTGACGTCCAGCACAGTGAGGCCGGAGAAGTCACTGTTGCCGAAGCCGGCCTCGGCCATGTACAGCCGGTTGCCGTCGTTGCTCAGCGAGACGCCGTGCGGCTGGTAGTTGGCGCTGAAGAACACCACGTGCGGCAGCCGCGGGTCGCTCAGGTCGACCGCGGCCAGCGTGTGGAAGTACAGCGAGGCGACCCAGAACGTTTTGCCGTCGGGGCTAAAGCCACCCTCGTGGCCCAGCACCCCCATCGGGCTGCTGCTCTGCAGCGTCGGGTGCCGGCAGTCCTTTCTGACGTCGTAGACGTCCACGAAACCCGGGTTGGTCGTCGGGTAGGCCATGTCGGCCACCAGCAGCCCGCGCCTGACGTTGAGGCGCAAGGACTCGTGCGGTGACTGCATGGCCGGGGTGACCAGGGTGGCCGTCCTGACCGGTCGCGCAGGGTTGTGCATGTCGTAGACGTAGGTGCCCGGGCCTTCGGTCTTCTGGTCCGGGAGGTTCGTCGGGTAGAGCAGCGTGCTGTCCGCGAAGGCGCACTCGTGGCCTTGGCGTCAACGTAGCGCTCGACCCGGTAGCCGCCGCTCCTGCCCACGTGGCTGATCTGCCTAGCGTTGCAGGTGTAGCCCTTGGCGTAGCGCCCGGTGGCCACGTCCGTGAGCGGGGCGCGTCCCTGGGTGGCCTCGGGCAGCGAGCCGCGGTCGCAGGCGGTGCCCGGGGTCGGGGCCGCGGAGGGTGCAACAGCGGCACCGGCGCTCGTCTGCGTGACGGCGGCAGCCAGGACAGCGGCCGACAGTGCGATCTTGGCGACGCGGAGCATGCAGCATCCAGGGGGCAGGGTTGGTGCTGTCTTCGACACCGGCGCCACGGTTCCTGCTTGCGTCGCGCTGCTCGCACTAGGGTCGACCCGAACCAGAGGAGGACGCCGATGGTCGGCTTCCCGCGCCGCCGCGACCGCAGCGGTGACGGCGTCAGCGCCGTACTCGCCGGGGCCGCGTCCGCTGCTGCGGCCGAGGTCGAGGCGTCGATGTCAGTGGGCGACGACCCGACGGGGGCGGCGTTCTTCGATGTCGACAACACGATGATCCGCGGTGCGTCCATCTACTTCTTCGGCAAGGGGATGGCCGGCCGCGGGGTGGTGACGCGGGGCGACCTGCTGCGATTCGGCTGGCAGCAGCTGCGCTTTCGCGTGCGCGGCAAGGAGGATCCGGCCGCCGTTGCCGAGGCGCGCGAGAAGGCGCTGTCGCTGGTGGCCGGCAAGAGCGTGACCGACATCGTGGCCTTCGGCGAGGAGATCTACGACGAGCTGATGGCGGGACGGATCTGGTCGGGTACCCGCGCCCTGGCCGAGCAGCACGTCGAGCAGGGGCAGCGGGTCTTCCTCGTCACGGCCACCCCGGTCGAGCTGGCGCGCATCATCGCCCGACGGCTCGGGCTCACCGGTGCACTGGGGACCGTCTCCGAGGTGGTCGACGGTCGCTACACCGGGCGACTGGTTGGCGAGCCGCTGCACGGACCCTCGAAAGCCGAGGCGGTCCGTGCGCTGGCCGAGCTCGAGGGCCTCGACCTGTCGCGCTGCACGGCCTACAGCGACAGCGCCAACGACATCCCGATGCTGTCAGCGGTCGGGCATGCCGTCGCGGTCAACCCGGACACCGGGTTGCGGGCGGCGGCGCGCGAGCACGGCTGGGAGGTGCGGGACTTCCGGACCGGGCGCAAGGCGGCCAAGGTCGGGGTGCCGGCCTTCGGTGGGACCGGTGCGGTCGTGGGTGGCGTCTTCCTGGCGCTGGCCGTGCGTCGCCGGCAGGCCGCTCGCCGCCGGCCGCTGTCTCGCGCCCGCGCCGTCGTCCACCGCTGACCGGGCTGCGCCCGAGCCCGACGGCTCGACTCCCCGACATTGGCTAGAAGAAGACCGAACGGCGCTGCATCAGCAGGGTGTACAGCGTCGACTGAATCGTCTCGCGGACCTGGTCGGTGAGGTTGAAGACCAGCATCGGGTCCTCGGCAGCCGCGGGGCCGCCCAGGTGGGCGGTCTCGATCGGCTCACCGAACTCGATGATCCACTTCGACGGCAGCGGGACCAGGCCGAGCGGCCCGAGCCACGGGAAGGTGGGGGTGACCGGCACGTAGGGCAGGCCGAGCAGCCGGGCCAGCGTCTTGCTGCCGCCGATCAGCGGGTAGATCTCCTCCGCACCCACGATCGAGACCGGGATGATCGGCGTCCCGGTGCGCAGCGCCGCCGCCACGAACCCCCCGCGACCGAAGCGCTGCAGCTTGTACCGCTCGCTGAACGGCTTGCCGATCCCCTTGAAGCCCTCCGGGAACACCCCGACCAGCTCGCCGGAGCTCAGCAGCCGCTCGGCGTCGGCGTGACAGGCCAGCGTATTGCCGCTCTTGCGGGCCAGCGGCGCCACGACCGGCAGGCGGAAAACCAGATCCGCCCCGAGCAGTCGCAGGTGCCGGTGCTCCGGATGGTGGTCCAGCAGCGCGAGCGATGTCATGACCGCATCGAGGGGCAGCGTGCCGGAGTGGTTGGCCACGATGAGCGCGCCGCCGGCGTCCGGCACGTTGTCCAGGCCGCGGGTCTCGACCCGAAACCACGTGTCGTAGAGCGGCCGCAGCGGCGGCAGCAGGACGTGCTCGGTGAGGTCGGAGTCGAAGCCGAAGTCGTCCACCGGGTAATCGCCAGTGATGCGACGGCGCAGGAAGGCCAGTCCGCCGGCCAGCTTGCGCTCCCAGTCCGACAGCTCGGCGGCCGCCGGCTGCGCGGACCCGACCGGCGGAACCGGCGCCGCGGCTCGGGCCTCCCGCTCCTCGCGCGGCTCGAGCGGGATCACTCTGGCCTCAGGCACCGGCGGTCTCCTTGTGGCGGGATCCACCGAGCACATCGAGGACCTTGTGCTCGATGGCGGCGGCCATGTCGGGGGTGAGCAGCCGGTGCGACGCCCGGACCTGGGCGAAGTCGGCGAACGCCTCGGCGGTGGGACGCGGGCCCCAGCCGAGCTCGGCCTGTAGCCGGCGCACGTCAGCGACCCGGCCGTGCTCGAGATAGCGCATCTGCTCCGGGGAGAAGTCGACCAGGCCGGCCCGCCGGAACAGCTGCGCGACAAGGGCGACAGCGGGGGCGGGGACCGGGAAGGACGGACGGCCGATGCGTCGTACGGCCTGCGAGAGCAGCAGGACACCCTCGCCGCCGACATTGAAGATCCCGGGATGGTCCTCGGACGTGCAGCGACGCAGCACCTCGATGCCGTCGTCCTCGTGGCACAGCTGGATCCTGGGGTCGAACCCCAGGACCGTCGGGACGACGGGCAGCGAGAAGTACCGGGTGAGCGGCGTCTCGATGTCGGCGCCAATGAAGTTGGTGAAGCGCAGCAGCGATAGGGCCACGTCGGGCCGGCGACGGCCGAAGCCACGGACGTAGCCCTCGACCTCGACGGCGTCCTTGGCGTAGCCGGACTTGGGCATCGACCGCGGCTCGACGTCTTCGGTGAACAGTGCCGGGTCGCGAGGCGAGGAGCCGTAGACCGCCGTCGTCGACTTCACCACAAGCTTGCGCATGGACGGCGCCTTCTGGCACGCGGCCAGCAGCTGCATCGTCCCGATGACGTTGATCTCCTTCATCGCGGTGCGACCACCGGCACCCAGGGGGGTGGCGATGACGTTCATGTGCACGACCGTGTCGACCTCGGACGAGGCGATCACCTTGGCGATCAGGGGGTTGCGGATGTCGGCACGCACGAACTCGGTGCGGCCGAGCTGGGCCAGCGCCTCGGGTCGGGGTGGGACCGTGTCGACGCCGATGATGCGCTCGATCGCGGGGTCGGCAGCCAGGGTGCCGGCAAGCCGGGTGCCGAGGTAGCGGCCGACGCCGGTGACCAGGACGACGCGTGGTCGCACGGCGATCTCCTCCAGATGGCGAGGCGTCAGACCCTACCGGCCAGCATCTGGGGGATCTCAGGCCGTGACGGTGGACGGTGCTTCGTCGTAGACGCGCACCGGGCCGACCGACTGCGGTGGATCGATCTGCAGCCGGCTGAGGACGAGCGGGTCCGCCCGACGCGCCCGCAGGTCCCGCGCGGCGCTGCCGCCGTTGACCGCGACAGTCAGCGTGCGGAAGGAGTCCTCGCAGACGGCCAGCTTGCCGTGGGCCACCTCGCCGTACGTCAGGCAGAACGGCACGCTGAGCGACTTGCCGCCGCAGCGCAGCTCCAGGGTGTCGCCGAGCGTGACGCCTGCGGCTTCGAGGTCGGAGCGCTGGCAATTCAGCGTGAGGTTGCCGAAGTGGTCGACTTGGACGACCTCGGCGTGCACGTGGTCGTCACCGACGCTGGGCGGACGTTGGTCCAGTCTGGCGAGGTCCTCGACGGGGACGGCCGTCCCGACCCGCTCGATCGGGAGCCCGTCGGCGAGCCGGGCGGCGACCGGCGCGTAGACGTCACGGGCGCGGAAGGTGCGGGCCGTGGTCGGCAGCCAGAGCGACTCGTCGTCGAGCCGGTGGGCCGCGACCGCCCCGCCGGCCACGGCCCAGGCCTGACTGGTCAGACCGTTGTCCGGGGCGACGAACGTCGAGCCGTCCGCGGTCCGCACGGCGACCGCCTGCACGGGCGCGGAGCGGAACGGGTCGACCAGCGCGAGGTGGATCGCCGGGGATGGGAGGTACGGCAGGGCACTGGCCAGGACCACCGCACCCTGCTCGACGTCCTGCGGCGCCACCAGGTGGAGGACGTCGAGCACCCGGACGTCGGGGGCGGTACGGGCGATGACGCCCTTGCACACCCCGAGAAAGGCATCCTCGAAGCCGAAGTCGGACAGGAACGTCAGCAACACGGGCACTCCACGGGGCGCAGGCCACCTCGTCGTGGCGCGTCGCCGAGGTTACGTGGTGGCTGCTACTTCTTGTTGCGGCGTTGGACGCGGGTCTTCTTCAGCAGCTTGCGGTGCTTTTTCTTCGCCATCCGCTTGCGACGCTTCTTGATGACAGAGCCCACGAAACACCCATCCTCGATCGAGTAGAAGCCAGCAGCCTACCCGGCTTGCGTGAACGCGTTCCTGAGGTAGTCGTGCACCGCGGCCTCCGGCACGCGGAACGACCGGCCGATCTGGACGCTGGACAGCTCGCCGGCGTGCACCAGGCGGTAGACCGTCATCCGCGACACGCGCATGACGGCGGCCACCTCGGCCACGGTGAGGAACCGCATCTCGGACAGGCTGCTCATGACCACACCACCATCGGCACGCCTCGTGGCCGACGGCTTCCCCACCGTCGATGCCGACACGCACGTGCTCACTGAGGTTAGCGGTGCAGGTGGGACGGCGACAGGCGTACGCAGTGGTGCGCATCAGCCACGGGGAGCCAGCGGGTCCAGCCCGAGCAGCGGGAAGCACTCGTCGCGGGTGTCCCGGATCGCGGCGTCGACCCTGTGCACCAGGCCGTCCAGCAGCTCGGCCGGCTGCCAGGGCAGGAACGCGCCGGTCGCGCCGTCCGACAGCGAGGTCGGTGCGAGCTCACCGCCCAGGTCGGCGGCCTGCGCGCGCCAGTCGGCGGGTGTCGCGCCGTCGACGCGGACCCCCGCAGCCTCGGCCAGCAGGTGCGTCCAGGCCCGCGGCACGACCTGGACCGGCTCGTAGCCACCGCCGCCCAGGGCCACCCACTTCCCGTCGCACAGCTCGTGCGCCAGCTGGTGAAGGGCGGCGTGGGCGACCCGCTGGCCGTCGACGGTCATGGCCAGGTGCGCGAGCGGGTCGAGGGCGTGGGTGTCGCAGCCGTGCTGGGTGACCATGACGTCGGGGCGGAACGCGCGCAGGACATCCGGGACGACCGCGTCGAAGGCCCGCAGCCAGCCGGCGTCGTCGGTGCCGACCGGCAGCGCGACGTTGACGCTGGTGCCCACGCCCTCGCCGTTGCCGGTCTCGTCCGGCCAGCCGGTGCCCGGGAACAGCGTGCGCCCGCTCTCATGCAGCGACACGGTCAACACCCGCGGGTCACCGTAGAACGCGGCCTGCACTCCGTCACCGTGGTGCACGTCCACATCGACGTACGCCACCCGCTGCGCGCCGTGCGCCAGCAGCCAGGCGATCGCGACGGCCGGGTCGTCGTACACGCAGAAGCCGCTGGCCCGGTCCCTCATCGCGTGGTGCAGTCCACCGGAGATGTTGACGGCGTGCTGGTGGGTGCCCTCCCACACGGCGCGGGCGGCGTCGACGGACGCGCCGGCCACCAGGGCGGAGGCCTCGTGCATGCGCGCGAAGACCGGGACGTCGCCGGTTCCCAGCCCCCAGCGCAGGGACAGTCGGCCCAGCAGGTCGTCGGGCGCCCGCCGCACGGAGGCGACGTACAGCGGGTCGTGGACGAGCTGGAGCAGGTCGTCACCGGCGGCGTGCGGGGCGCGCACGTCGACGCCGTCGAGCACGCCGAGCTGCTTGGCCAGGGACATGGTGAGGGTCAGCCGCATCGGCCGTAGCGGGTGCGTGACGCCGAAGTCGTAGTCGCTGAAGACGTCGTCCCAGACCACCAGCGTGCTGTTACTCACCCCGACAGCCTGCCCCACCGCGGGATCCGAGGTCACTGCCGAGCGACAAGCAGGCCCTTGCCGGGGCAACGGCCCGCCCTGCGCCGCGGAGCCCGGCATCGGAGCACGGTCAACCGACAGCCGACTTCGCGGACGCGGACCTGCGGGTCAGCCGGCGGCGAGCTCGCGGGAGCGGTCGCGGGCCGCTTCGAGTGCGGCCAGCATGGCCGCCCGCACACCGTGGTCCTCCATGACCCGGATGGCCGCGATCGTCGTGCCGGCAGGGGACATGACGGCTTCGCGCAGCACGACGGGGTGCTCGTCGGACTCCTTGAGCATCTTGGCCGACCCCACCGCCGTCTGGACGATCAGCTCGGCGGCCACTGCCCGCGGCAGGCCGAGCAGGATGCCGGCGTCGATCATCGCCTCGACCAGGTAGAAGAAGTAGGCGGGTCCGGAACCCGACAGCGCGGTGACGGCGTCCTGCTGGGACTCGGGAACCCGGATCACCCGCCCCACCGGCCGCAGCAGGCCCTCGACCAGCAGAAGGTGCTCCTCGGTCGCATGCGTACCGGGGCTGATCGCAGACATCGCCTCGTCGACGAAGACCGGCGTGTTCGTCATGACCCGTACGACGTGGGTGCCGGTCGGCAGCTCCTGCTCCACGACGGCGGTCGTGATGCCGGCGGCCATGCTCACCACGAGCGTCTCCGGGCGGACGGACGCGGCCAGCTCGCGCAGGGCGGTGCGCATGTCCTGTGGCTTGACGGCCAACAGGACGACGTCCGCGCGGGCCACCGCGTCGGCCGGGGCAGCAGTCGGAACGCCGTACTGCTGGGCGATCTCACGAGCGCGGCCGGCGTAGCGCTCGGCAGCGATCACCTGCTCGGGCGGGCGTCCCGAGCGCAGCAGGCCGGACAGCAGCGCCTCACCCAGCTTGCCGACGCCGACCAGCGCGAAGGTCGCCTCCGACGAACCGGCCGTCATGACCGGGTCGCCAGCGATCGCAGGAAGAACGCCACGTTGGCCGGGCGCTCGGCGAGCCGGCGCATGAAGTAGCCGTACCACTGGTGCCCGTAGGGGACGTAGACGCGGACCGTGTGGCCCTCCGCTGCGAGGCGCTGCTGCTCCTGCGGGCGGATGCCGTACAGCAGCTGGAACTCGAACCTGCCGCGACCGCGGCCGAGCTCGGTGGCCAGCGCGATCAGCGCCGGGTCGTGAGTGGCCACCATCGGATAGCCCGGCCCGGCCATCAGCACCTCAAGGCACCGCCGGTACGACGCATCCACGTCCTCCCGCGACTGGAAGGCGACCGACGCCGGCTCCTGGTAGGCCCCCTTGCACAACCGCACCCGTGATCCCTCGACCGCCAGGTCGCGGCAGTCCGCCTCGGTGCGGTGCAGGTAGGCCTGCACCACCGCACCGGTGTCGGGGAAGTCCTGCCGCAGCTCACCCAGCACCTGCAGGGTGGAGTCGGTGGTGGTGTGGTCCTCCATGTCGAGAGTGACCGTCGTCCCCACCTCGCGGGCGGCTTCGCAGACGGTGCGCGCGTTGTCCAGCGCCATCGACTGGTCGATCGCCTGCCCGACAGCGGTCAGCTTGACGCTCACCTCGGCCCGTCCGCCGGCGGCCAGCCCGGCGTCCGCGAGGCGCTGCAGGACCAGCGTGTAGGCCTTGACCGTCGACTCGGCCTGTCCGGCGTCCAGGGTGTCCTCGCCGAGGTGGTCCAGGCTGACGGTCCGGCCGCTGGCCAGCAGCTCGGTCGTCGCCCGCACTGCGTCGTCCACTCCCTCGCCGGGCACGAAGCGCTTGACGACGTTGCGGCTGACCGGCGCACCGGCCACCACCGCCTTCACGCGGTCGTTGCGGGACGCAGCCAGGATGACCTCTCGGAGCATGCGAGGAAGGCTAATGCGGATGCAGCACGTCGACGTGGTGGTGGCCGGTCTCGGGCCGGTCGGCGCGCTGCTGTCCGCCCGGCTGGTGCAGCAGGGGGCCACCGTGCTGGCCGTCGACCGGGCCTCCTACGTCTTCCCGCTGCCACGCGCGGTCGCCGCCGACGACGAGGTCCAGGAGCTGCTCGCCCGCACCGGACCGGGCCTGGTCAAGCCGATGCTGCACGACGTGCCGGTGCGCTTCGTGGCACCGGCACGGCTCCCAGCGACGGCTCGGTTCGTGGCGCCGGCGAGGCTCCTGGGTGAGGTCCGCCTGCCCACCTCGGCCAGCGGCTTCTGCGGGCTGGCGTTCTTCCACCAGCCGGCGCTGGAGGCGGGCCTGCGGGCACTGCTGACCGGTGCGGACGTCCGGCTGGGAACGGCCGTGACCGGTCTGGTCCAGGACGCCGCCGGGGTGCGTGTCGAGCTGGGCTGCGACCAGGTCCGCGCGGACTGGCTCGTCGGCTGCGACGGCGCCGGCAGCGTCGTACGCCGACTGGCCGGGATCCCTTGGCGGGGTAGGGAGCTGCCGCACCGGTGGCTGGTCTGCGATGTCGTCGGCGACAAGGGTCAGGTCTTCACCTACACCTGTGACCCGGCGCGGCCGACCGTCGACATGCCGCTGCCGGGAGGCCACCGGTGGGAGTGGCTGCTGCGCGGGACCGCGGTGCCAGATGCCCGGGCGCTCGTACCGCCGGACGTGGAGGTGGTGCGCCAGGCGGTCTACCGCTTCGGCGCGCGGCGGGCGGCCCGCTGGCGCGAGGGCCGGGTGCTGCTGGCCGGTGACGCCGCACACACCATGCCGCCGTTCGCCGGCCAGGGTCTCGGTGCCGGCCTGCGCGACGCCTGGGCGCTGGCGGCGCTGCTGACGAACGGGGATCCAGCGGGCTACGAGCGGCTGCGGGCACCACACGTCCGGGAGATGACCCGGCTGTCGCTGCTGCTCGGCTCCGTCCTGCAGGCGCAGCACGGGGCACCGGTCCGAGATGCCCTGCTGCACCGGGCTTTCCGAGCGCCAGCTCTCGGCCCGTGGCTGGCCCGCGGCGGCCCTCGACGCCCCGCCAGCGGCGTCCTCGACCTCTGACGTCACCTCGAAGATCCCCCAGCGCACGAGCGCTCGGGACGTGGGAAGGGTTCAGGCCAGGGAGCGCAACCAGTCGACGACGACCCTCGCGAGCTGCGGGCCGCGGTCCTCCTGCAGGAAGTGGCCACCGCCCTCGATCGTGGTGTGCGGCTGACCGGCCGCTCCCGGGATCTTGCCGATCAGCATCCGGTCGCCCCCGCTGGTGATCGGGTCGGAGTCGGAGAAAGCGCACAGAAACGGCTTGTCCCACGACGAGAGCACCTCCCACGCCCGCTGGTTGTCCGGTGTCGCCGGGTTGTCCGCGTCCTGCGGGATGAGGTCCGGGAACGCCCGCGCCCCCGCCTTGTACGACGCATCGGGGAACGGCGCGTCGTACGCCGCCTGGACCTCGGGCGGCATCGGCTCCGCGCAGCCACCGGCCACCAGGAAGCCGATGGGCAGGTCCTCGGTGCGGACCACGAAGTCGCGGAACCGCCACCAGGCGTCCGGCAACCGCCGCCGGCCGTCCGGCAGTCCGGTGTTGGCGGCCACCACGGCCCGGAACCGCTCCGGGTGCTCGGCGACCAGGCGCAGGCCGAGCAGGCCACCCCAGTCCTGGCAGACCAGGGCGACGTCGCTCAGGTCCAGGCGGTCAAACAGCACCGACCGGAGCCACTCGACGTGCCGGGCGTAGGTGTAGTCCTCGGGGGCGCCCGGCTTGTCGGACCGGCCGAAGCCGATCAGGTCCGGCGCGATGACCCGATAGCCGGCGTCGAGCAGCACGGGGATGACCTTCCGGTACAGGTAGGACCACGATGGCTCGCCGTGCAGCAGAAGCACGACCGGACCGGAACCCTCGTCCAGGTAGGCCATCCGCAGCTCGTCGGAGGTCTGGGCGTACGTCGGCCGCCAGGGAAAGTCCGGCAGGTCGGTGAAGCGCTCCTCGGGAGTCCGCAGCAGGTCCATGCCCGGAACCTACGTCCAGGCGGTCAGCAGCCGGACGCCGAACGGCTCACCGATGACGCCGTCCGGAAAGGCCGCAGCCAGGGAGGCCCGCTCCGCGGCCACGAACGCCGCCACGTCCGGCAGGGCAGCCACGTAAGACTTGCTGAGTAACCACCGCTCGTAGGTCGGCCAGTCCAGCTCCCGCTCCCACGACCCGGTCCAGGTCTCGACGCGTGAGAAGTGCTCTCCCAGCTGGCCCGCGTAGTCAGCCGTGCGGTAGGTCCGCTGGTAACCGGTGGTGCTGAGCGCCTCCAGCCGGTCCTGCTGGGCGTCGTACCAGTCCTGACCGTCGGCGGACACGTCGTTCCACCACACGGCCAGCCAGCCGCCGGGCCGCAGCACGCGCCGCACCTCGGCAGCCGCGGCTGGAGCGTCGACCCAGTGCCACATCTGCGCCCCGCACACACCGTCGAACGAGCCGTCGGCGAACGGCACAGCCTCGGCCCTGGCCACCACCGCCGGCAGGCCCGGGAGGTGCGAACGTAATCGGCTCAGCATCTTCGGCCCGCGGTCGGTGGCGATCAGCGTGCACCGGCCGGCCAGCTCACGCGACGCGATACCCGTCCCCGCACCCAGCTCGAGCACCCACGACGACGCCGACAGGGGAAGTGCGTCGTACAGCGCGGGCGGGTAGGTGGGACGCGCGGCGTCGTAGTCGTCCACCAGGCCTTCGAACGCGACGGCCTGCTCGGTCATCGCGCGGTTGTGTCGGTGACGGGCACGGCCAGGTGCAACCGGGTGAACGCCAGCGCTGCGGCCAGGTCGGCCTCCCGCTCCGCGAGGTCCTGCGCCCTTCGGGTGCTGATCTCGCAGACCACCAGACCACCGAATCCGGAGGTGGCCAGCCCCTCGAGCAGCTCGGCGCACGGCTGCGTCCCGCGTCCCGGCACGAGGTGCTCGTCGCGGGCCGAGCCGTTGCCGTCGGCGATGTGCACATGGGCCAGCCGGTCTCCCATGACATCCCGCATGTCCATGGCGTCGGACTGCGAGACCGAGGTGTGCGACAGATCCAGCGTGAAGTGCCGGAAGTCCTCCTCCGTCGGGTCCCAGTCAGGGGCGTACGGCGTCACCTCCCGGCCGCGAGCCCGTAGCGGGAACATGTTCTCGACCGCGAACTTCACGTCGGTCTCGGACGCCATCTGCTCGATGCCCCCGAGGAACTGCCGGGCGTAGTCGCGTTGCCAGCGAAAGGGCGGGTGCACGACGACCGTCGACGCCCCGAGGGTCTGCGCGGCGTCCTTGGCCCGCACCAGCTTCACCCACGGGTCGGTGCCCCACACCCGCTGCGTGATGACCAGGCAGGGAGCGTGCAGCGCGAGGATCGGCATCTGGTGGTAGTCCGAGAGGCGCCGCAGCGCGTCGACGTCCTGGCTGACCGGATCGGTCCAGACCATGACCTCGACGCCGTCGTAGCCGAGCCGGGCGGCAATCTCGAACGCGGTCGCCGTCGACTCCGGGTAGGCCGATGCGGTGGACATGACGACCTTGGCGGGCGGCGCCTGCACCGCAGGGGACGCTGCTGGGGACGGCTCCATGGCCCTCGCACCCTACGTCGGGGTGCCGGACCGTGCTCACACCCCGGTAGCGTCGACGCGGTGAGCCCGCCCATCGCGCAGGACCGGCTGCGCGTGCTGTGACCTACCTCGGCCTGCCCTCGGTCCGCCCCGAGGTCGACCCGGGCTTCCCCCGCGACATCGTGGAGTTCGTCGACCCCGCCGATCCGGGGCGGATCGTCCGGGCCGATCTCACCTGGCTGCTGTCGTCCTGGACCTGCATCTACGGCGCCGGCTGCCACGGCGTGGTCGAGGGCCGTCCCGACGACGGTTGCTGCAGCCACGGTGCGTTCTACAGCGACGACGCCGACGAGGCGCGGGTGGACGCCTTCGCGGCGCGTCTCACGAACAAGCACTGGCAGCTGGCTGGCGTCGGCCGCCGGCTCGGCCACTCCGAGGCCGACGAGCTGGAGGGCGAGCCGGCCCGCCGTACCCGCACCGTGGACGGTGCCTGCGTGTTCCTGAACCGGCCCGGCTTCGCTGGTGGGGAGGGCTGCGCGCTGCACGCACTGGCGCTGCGCAAGGGCCGCCACCCGCTGGAGACCAAGCCCGATGTCTGCTGGCAGCTCCCGGTACGGCGGCTCGAGGAGGAGCTCGAGCGGCCGGATGACACGACCGTCGTGCTCACCACCCTCGGTGAGTTCGACCGGCGCGGCTGGGGTCCGGGTGGCGCGGACCTGCACTGGTGGTGCACCAGCTCACCGGAGGCCCACGTCGGCGCCGACCCCGTCGTGCTGTCCTACGGCCCGGAGCTGACCGCGCTCATCGGGCCGGCGGCGTACGCCGAGCTGGTGCGGCTGTGCGAGCAGCGGGCCGGCCGGTTGCCGCCGCACCCCGCCACGGAGCGGGCCGAGCGCAACTGACCCCGCGCGTGGACGGCGGCCGGGAAGGCTCTGGCGGGAATGTGCCGCTTGGCCGGCGGCCAGAGAGCACAGCCGGTGAGCGCGTTGCGTGGCCGGCGGACCGAGGGCTCAGCCTGGATCAATGACCCTGGGCGGCGACCGCGACGGCAGCGGCGGTGGCGGCTGAAGGGTCCAGGTAGGTCCCCCCCGCCACCGTCGGCCGCAGCCGGTCGTCCAGGTCGTAGCGCAACGGCTGGCCGGTCGGGATGTTCAGCCCCACCACCTCGCCCTCGGACAGGCCGTCGAGGTGCTTGACCATCGCCCGCAGGCTGTTGCCATGAGCGACCACCAGCACCGTCTGCCCGGCGCGCAGGTCGGGCACGACGGTGTCGTACCAGTAGGGCAGCAGCCGGGCGACGACGTCTGCCAGGCACTCGGTGGCGGGCACCAGGTCCGGCGCCAGCCTGGCGTAGCGCTCGTCGCTCGACACGTCCCACTCCGAGCCGGCGGTGATGGGCGGCGGCGGCACGTCGTACGACCGGCGCCAGAGCATGAACTGCTCCTCGCCGTAGGTGGCGAGCGTCTGCTTCTTGTCCTTGCCCTGCAGGTCGCCGTAGTGCCGCTCGTTGAGCCGCCACGAGCGCACCACCGGCAGCCATGACCGGTCGCAGACGTCCAGTGCAAGGTTCGCGGTGCGGATGGCCCGCTTCAGCACCGATGTGTGTACGACGGTCGGCTGCAGGCCGGCGTCGGCCATCAGCCGGCCGGCCGTCACCGCCTGCTGCTCGCCGAGCGTCGTCAGGTCAACGTCGACCCAGCCGGTGAACAGGTTCGCGAAGTTCCACTCGCTCTCGCCGTGGCGGAGCAGGACCAGGGTCGGCATGCCGTCACTGTCGCGCACGGCTGGCGACGCGCGTCCCGCCGGGTGCCGGCGCCTCAGGCGTCGGGAGCGGCGAAGCGCGCGAACGCCTGCAGGTTGGCGGTGGACTCGCCGTTCTTCTGGCGCCACGCCCACTCCCGGCGGATCGAGCCGGCGAAGCCGATCTCCAGCATCGGGTCGAAGGACTCGTCGGCGTACTGCAGGACGGACCCGAGTATCCGGTCGACCTCGTCGGATGTGATCGACGAGAGCGGCAGCCGACCGACCAGGTAGACGTCACCGGCCTTGTCGAGGGAGAACGCGACGCCGTAGGTGCGGGCGTTGCGGCGCAGCAGGAACCGGTACAGCTCCTCGTGGTTCTCATCTGGTTTGCGGCAGACGAACGCCTCGACCAGCAGCGCGTGCCGGCCGACGACCAGCCAGCAGTTGGTGGCCAGCTTGTGGGTCCCGGGCAGCCTGACGAAGAACGAGTCCGGCTGCGGCTCGTCGTAGTCGAGCTGGGACTCCTGCAGGGCCGCGCGGATAACGTCGGGGGCGCTCACCGGCTCATCCTCCCGGAACTCAGGAAGTGGCCGCCAGCCGGACCTGCTCGGTCAGCACGTCACGGTAGGCCGCGAGCAGGCCGCTGGCCGTCCGCTGCCACGAGAAGCGGGCCGCGTGCGCGACCGCACCCAGCCGCAGCCGGTCCCCGTCCCGCAGGCCGCGGGCGAGGGCAGCGGTCCACGCCGGCACGGAGTGGCCGTCGACCAGCAGCCCGCTGACGCCGTCGGCCACTGTGGTCCGCAGGCCACCCACGCGGGTGGCGACGACGGGGGTGCCACAGGCCTGCGCCTCCAGGGCGACCAGACCGAAGGACTCGTTGTGGGAGGGGACAGCCACCAGGTCCGCTGCGGCGTACCAGTCCCGCAGCCGGTCGGGGTCGGCCGGCGGCTCGAAGCGGACCGGCAGGTCCAGCTCGGCGGCCAGCGAGTGCAGGAGGGCGGGCTCTGACTGTCCGTTGCCGCTGGGACCTCCCACCACGGCGACCTGCAGCCGACCACGCAGGGAGGGATCCTGTTCGAGCAGCCGACCGGCCGCGCGAAGCAGGACGTCGGGCGCCTTCAGCGGTTGCAGGCGGCCGACGAACAGCAGCAGGACGGCTTCCGGCGGGATCCCGAGTCGGGTCCGGGCGCCGCTGGCCTCCCCCGGCCGGAAGTGCTCGAGGTCGACGCCGGGGGCGACGGTGACGACGCGGAAGGGGTCCGCGTCGTACATCTCGACCAGATCGCGGGCCTCCTGCCCGGTGTTGGCGACGAGCCGGTCGGCGGCGGCCACGACCTGCTGCTCGCCGACGACGCGGCGCAACGGCTCAGGAGCGTCGTCCTCGGCCAGGGAGAGGTTCTTGACCTTGGCCAGGGTGTGCGCGGTGTGGACCAGCGGCACTCCCCAGCGCTCGGACGCCAGCCAGCCGACCTGCCCCGACAGCCAGTAATGCGAGTGGACCACGTCGTACCAGCCCGGCTCGTGCTGCGCCTCGGCGCGCAGCACGCCGGACGTCAGCGCGCACAGCTGCGAAGGAAGGTCCTCCTTACCCAGGCCCTCGAAGGGTCCCGCGGTGAGGTGCCGCACCGTCACGCCCGGAGCCAGCTCGACGACCGGCGGCAGGTCGCTGGAGGTGGCGCGGGTGAAGACCTCGACCTCGACGCCGGCCTCGGCCAGGCGCTTGGAGGTCTCCACGACGTAGACGTTCATGCCACCGGCATCACCGGTGCCGGGCTGCTCGAGCGGCGAGGTGTGCACCGACAGCACGGCAACGCGGCGCGGCTTGACGCTGCGCAGGACGCCTGGAGTCATGGGCGTGTCCTCCTCCGGTTGGGTCCCATCCTGCCCTGCCAACGCCGGCGGGGGCAGACTCCATCCCGTGACGACAGCTCTCGTGACCGGTGCCAGCAGCGGGATCGGAGCGGCCACCGCGCTGCGCCTAGCGCAGGAGGGCTGGTCGGTGGTGGCCGCCGCCCGCCGGGAGGACCGGCTCGCCGAGTTGGCCGCGCAGCATCCCGGCATCCGATCGCAGGCGCTGGACGTGACCGACCCGGGCTCGGTGGCGGCCCTCGCCGACGCGGTCCCGGAGTGCGACCTGTTGGTCGCGAACGCCGGTGGTGCCTTCGACCTCGACCCGCTGGCGGTCGCTGACGTCCAGGCCTGGGCCCGGATGTACGACGTGAACGTGCTCGGCCTCGTCCGCACGGTGCAGGCGCTGCTGCCGGCGCTCAAGGCGGCCAGGGGCCAGGTCGTGATGACCGGGTCGACGGCCGGGCGGTGGGTTTACGAGGGCGGCGGCGGCTACGTCGCGGCCAAGCACGCCGTCGCGGCCCTGCGGGACACGCTGCGGCTCGAGCTGGTCGAGGCCGGCGTGCGGGTCAGCGAGGTGGCCCCTGGGATGGTGCGGACGGAGGAGTTCAGCACCATCCGTTTCGGCGGTGACGAGGAAAAGGCGGCGGCCGTCTACACCGGCGTCGAGGCCTTGACCGCGACGGACGTCGCCGACGCGATCGTCTGGGTGGCGACCCGGCCGGCGCACGTCAACATCGACCTGGTCCAGCTCACCCCGCAGCAGCAGGCCGGGGTCGGCAAGGTCGTCCGGCACTGACTGCCGACCGCGCCCTGCGCGACACTGCAGGGATGGACGCGGACCACACGCACGTCGTCAGCAACGGCAAGCGCGACCTGACGATCGACGAGCTGGCCCGCATGCAGCCGGGCATGGACCGGCTGATGGCCGAGGTCGGCCCGCGGCTGCACCGCTGCTTCCACGCCGCACGGGTGGGGAACTGGCCGCTGGCGGCGTACTTCAGCCGGAGCGCGGTCAAGCAGCTTGCGCTGTCGGCGCACTCGCGGCCGAAGTACGAACCGGAGATGACCGCTTACCTGGAGCGGGACTATGCACCGGTGACCGCCGCCATCAAGGCGCAGGACCTGACCGCCTTCGAGAACGCCTGGACGGTCATGGTCGACCGGGCGAACGTCCTGCACGGCGTGTTCGGCAAGCCCTACATCGGCTGGCGGACGTCGGAGCAGCCGCCGGACGACCTGGACCTGCGGGCGGGGATGTGACTTGGGTCCGGCTGGCGCTGCCAGCTGTGGAGCGCGCCGGCCGGCTGGCGCCGCCGGCGTCTGAGCGTGCCGGCCGGCAGCGGGCTAGGGCTCGAGCAGCAGGCTGAGCTCGGCGTCGAGGTCGACGACCTCCTCCTCGGAGCCGGTCGGCACTGCCAGGTAGGTCTGCTGCAGGAACTCCACGAGCACGTCCCGGTCGATCTCGAACAGCGCGCTGCCGCTCGGCGAGGTCATCGCCAGGTTCACCACGCGGTCGCCGCCGTGCAGGGACGGCCAGACGCGCACGTCGCCCTCGCCGCAGGGCGTCGCGACCCCGTCGGTCAGGAGCTGGCGGGCGAACATCCACTCGACCGTGCCGTCACCCTCGCCTCCAGTCTGGAAGGTCACCCGAACGGCCCACGGGTCGTCGCTCGCGTAGCCCAGGCCGGCCACGACCGGCAGCGGGGGGCCGCCGGGAACCACGAGGTGCAGCTCGATCTCGGCGCTGACGGTGGCGATGCGGCTCATCGGAGATCCTTTGGCTGAAGGTGCGGCGACATCCCAGGCAACGACGGTCGGCCCGCCGGGTGACGCAAGCCGTGACCGGCGCACGGGTGACCGCGGATCCGGACACGTCACGGCGTCCCGCACCGTGCTTCCCGTTCCCGGACGTGGGTAGCCCAACGACATGGCCGAGGACCTGGTGGTGTTGCGCGGCGGAAGCCGCGATGGCGAGTCGACGAACGTGCCGGAGGGAGTTCGTCGGCTGCTGGCCGTCTCCGAAGCGCCGGGGCTGCTGGACGTCTACGAGGCCGACGGGACGACCGAGCACCTGCCGGGCAACGACGATGACGCCCTGGTCCTCGTACACGCTGGGCAGCAGTCCGCTGAGGGCGTGGCGCCGGAGCTGATGCACGCCCCCGCCGCCCACGACGACTAGTCCAGGCTGAGGAAGCCGCGCACTACCGCCCGCAACCGCGCCCGCTCGTGGAAAACCACCCCAGGCCGGTCAAACAGTCAGCCGCGAGCGCGGCAGCCCGCCCATCAGTTCGCGGGCGACCTGCATCGGCCTCGCTCAGTAGGTCGTCGGTCAGTGACCCGGACGTCGACCTCGGTCAGTGCCACGGCCCGCCGGGCCGAATGCCGCGCACGGCGGGCCGGACGTCGACCAGGTAGACGATGGCGGCGACCAGGCCCGCGATGCCCAGCACGCCGAAGAGCCCGCGGCCGAGCAGCAGGGCGACGGCCAGGATGGCGATCCAGGCGACCTTGGTCAGCTTGCCGGCGACGGGAAACGCCGCGCCCGGACGGGTCAGGCAGTCGATCAGCGCCCACAGCTTCACGGCAGCGGCGGCCAGCCCGACGATGGCCAGCGTCAGGTTGGCCGGGTCGTAGAACAAGCTCATGCCGCCATCCTCCCAGTCCCCGGCCGGCGCCGGACGCGTCGCGACCCCCGGTGCCGTGGGCGCCGGGGGTCACGGGTCATGCGGGGAAGCGCTAGCCGAGCTTGCCGACCGCGCCCTCGACGGCCTTCTCGCCGGCCCTGGCAGCTGCGCGGGCAGCGACGGCGGCGGCCTCGGCCTTCTTGACGGCCTCCTTGCCCTCGGCGATGGCCACCTCGGTCGCCGGCTGACGACGGATCTGGGTGACGAGGCGCTCGCCGCGGACCGCCAGCTTCGCGTAGAGGTCGTTGGCGGCCTCAGTCACCTTGACGACGCGTGTCTCCACCTCGCTGCGCAGGTCCTTGACCTGGGACGGGAGGGTCTTGAGCTGAGCCGGCACGGTGCTGCGGGCGGCCTCGACCCGTGCCTGGACCTTCTTGGCCTCCAGTGACAGCTCGGTCGGGATGTCCTTGACCTGCTCGAGGGCGAGGTCGAGGACACCGACGCCGGCGAACAGCGGCTTCCTGGCCTCCGCGAGAGGGGGGGCGGGGAGCTTGTCGGTCAGGGTGCTCATGGTGTGCCTTTCGTGACGGGGTCTGGGGTGCTGTTGGGTGCTGCCTTGCGGCTGGTCCTGGCGGCGGCTCTCGGACCAGTTGCCGCCTTCGTTTTCGAGACGTCCGCGAGCGGTGCCGCGTCGGCCGCCTCACCGGCGGTCGTGGTCACCTCGCCGGCGCTGTCCACCACCAGGTGTCCTGCCGTGCTGACGGCGGTGACCGCTGTGCTGGCGGCGTTCTCCTTGCGGAAGCTGTCGTGAATCTCGAGCAGGACCTGCTTCTGCCGCTCGCTCAGTCCGTCGTCGGCGAGTACCGCATCCACGACCGGGCTACCTTCGCGGTGTTCGAGGATCCCGGCCTGCACATACATCGCCTCGGCGCTGACGCGCAGTCCCTTGGCGATCTGCTGCAGGATCTCAGCGCTGGGCTTGCGGAGACCTCTCTCGATCTGGCTGAGGTAGGGGTTACTCACGCCCGCCAGCTTGGCGAGCTGTCGCAACGAGATCTGCGAGGTGGCCCGCTGCTCGCGGATATAGTCACCGAGGTGCCGAACGTCGCTGATGCCCGGCACGATCGGCTCCTCCCGCAGCTCGCCCACTGGCGAACAGTCCTGACGCTACGCCGCAGTGCTAGCTGTTGCAAGCAGTCCGGCTGCCGGGCGGCGTGACCCTTCCCACACGCACGCGTTCACCAGAATGCGCACCCCGCTGACGGGTGCAGCGCTCGACCGCGACCCTGGATGACGCCGTCGGGCACGTGCTGGTCGGGTTCGCCGCGCTGCCGGTCCACCCCGACGTGGTCGACGGTGTGCGTGCCCGGTGGCGGCCCGGACCGCATTGCCGGCAGTGCTGCACGGCTGACAGCTGGCCGGGCAGGACGTGCGGGACGTGCGACTGCCGAGGCGTGACCTGCCTCGCCCTAGCCGCGGTACGCGGTGGCCGGGCCAGCCGTCACTGTTGTCCTCCTCGGCCGCTTTCCGACGGTCACACGTCAGGGCAAGGTGACACGGACCTGACCGACCACGGCAGCCCCGCCGAGCACCGGCGTCGTCGCCAGTTCCTCCAGCACCTGTGCGCGCACGCCGAGCGACCGCAGGCCGGCCACCAGCAGCGGGGTGCGAGCCCGGCCGGCACCGTCCTCGATCTTCAGCGCGACCGCCGATCCGTCCGGCAGAGCACAGGCGTAGACGCCCTCGGCACCGTCCTTGGCGACGAGGCCGGGGATGCCCTCCATCAGCTGGGTGACGTCCCTGCCGGTGCCGCCGACGAGGAAGGGATTCGTGCGCATGGCGTCGGCGACCTCCCGCTCGGGGCCGTCTGTCGCGCTGGCAACCCGCCCGAAGGCGCGGGCCAGGCCGGCAAGGGTGAGTGCGTGCTGCGGTGCTCCGCAGCCGTCGACGGCGATGTGCAGAACCGGCTCACCGGCCAGCTCCTCGAGCCCGGTGGTGATCGCCTGCTGGACGGGGTGGTCCTGCGCGAGGTAGCCCTCGGTCGGCCAGCCGTTCGCGACGCAGGTGGCCAGCATGGCGGCGTGCTTGCCGGAGCAGTTCATCTGCAGGCGGGTCGGGCCGCCGCCACGGGCCAGCGTCGAGTGCACGGCGGCCTCGGACAGCGGCAGCGACGGCGGGCAGCCCAGCGCTCCCTCGCCGAGCGCGCCGAGGATGCGTCGTACGACGTCGAGGTGGGCGGCCTCGCCGGAGTGGCTGGCCGTTGCCAGAGCGACCTGCTGGGCGTCCGCGGGAACCCAGCCGGCGCGCAGCAGGGCGACCGCCTGCAGCGGCTTGTTCGACGAGCGTCCGAACATGGGCCGGTCGAGGTCACCGAGGGCCAGGGCAGTCGTGCCGTCCGGGCGACGTGCCACGACCGAGCCGGTGTGCGTGCTCTCGACGTAGCCGGAGCGGACGACCTCGGCGAGGACAGGAAGCGCGGGCCGGGTCACGCCTGGTCGAGCACGGTGGAGACGTCGGCCTCACCGTCGCGGTAGCGGCGGGTGATCTCGGCCTGGCAGCCGTCCATGACGACCTGGACCTGCCGGCGCTGGCCGGACAGCTGATGCTCCTCCTTGGCCAGCACGTCCAGGGCGTACGCGAGCTGGTCGCTGCTGCGGGCGTTCGTGTCGGACAGCTCGACGTCGGCGACGAGCGCCTCGACGTAGCGGCGGTGGCTGTCGACGCGGGACGGCTCGATGGTGGTGTGCCGGCCCATCCCGCGGGCAGGGGGGCGCGGCTCGTCGGCAAGGACCTGCACCAGGCCGTCGACGAGGCTGCCGGTGGCGTCCGCTGGCCCCTCGCGCCGGTTCAGCTCGGCCCGCACGATGTCCATGCGGCCCTGCACCAACCGACGCAGGTACGACAGGTCGACCTCCTCCTGCTCGGCCTCGTCCCGACGCGCCCGAACCTCGTCCAGCGACCGGGTCTGCAGGCCGGACAGGTAGTCCTGGGCCAACACCCGGTCGATGCGGCGGGCGCCCGGGACCGGCGTGGGCTCAGCGGCGGTCATGCGGCTCCTTCTCGTGCGCGTCCGGTGACGTTCGCGCGGCCATGGTGTCAGATCCGGCGGTCGGTGGCGCCGTCCGGCTGACGACCGCGAGGCCGAGGTCGTGCACCTCGAGGACGCACGACGGGAAGCCCAGCCAAGCTCCGGGTGGAACGCGCCGGCGTCGGCCCGCCCAATAGGCCGGGGCCGCGCGGAACTCCGGTCCAGCCCAGCGGACCGAAGCAAGCGAGGCCTTCGCGGAGCTCAGGGCGACCGCCGGCTACCGGGTGCAGCCGACCGACAACGACACGGACACCGCGGCGCTGCTGCGCGAGCTGAGCGCACTCGGGCTGGAGGACGAGCCGTCGACCCCGGCGGCCACGCGATCGGCACCGCGCCCCTCGGTGAGCGCGGTATCGGCCAGGAAGAAGAAGAGCATGTTCGGGCGCTAGCTGCTGCAGGTCCTCAGCGGGGCAGGCGAAGCAGCCCTGCTCGCGCCGCAGCGGCGGCTCTGGCCGCCGACGGGGGGACATCCGGCTCGGTCACCGGGTCGATCGCGGCGGCGATCCCGTCGGTGAGCAGCACGGCGTCGTCCGGCACCTGGCGCTTGATCAGTGCCAACCCGATCGGACCGAGCTCGTGGTGCCGCGCGGACGTCCCCATCCGGCCCACCTCCCTGCCGGCCACGGTCACCGCAGATCCCACGGCCGGCAGCGTGGAGTCCGATCCGTCGAGGTGCAGCAGCACGAGCCGGCGGGGCGGCCGGCCCAGGTTGTGCACCCGCGCGACCGACTCCTGCCCCCGGTAGCAGCCCTTGTCCAGGTGCACCGCCGACCGCAGCCAGCCGACCTCGTGCGGCAGCGTGCGGTGGTCGGTGTCCAGGCCCTGCCGCGGCCGGCGGGCCTCGATCCGGAATGCCTCACTGGCCAGCAGCCCCGCGAGCGGACCGTCGTACGAGCCGAGGGTGGCGCGGGGGACGAGCTCCCAGGTGCCGCCGCGTTGGACGACGGCCCACTCGGCGGTCACGTCGGCGACCTCGACGCGCAGCATGAAGCGCATCTTGTCCAGGAACTGCAGCAGGTCCGGTGCGGTGCCCGGCTCGAGGTGGGCGAGCAGGGTCGTGCCGTCGTCGACGAGCTGCAGGTGGTGCTCGACGTGGCCTTGCGGGGACAGCACGAGCGCCTCGGTCTGGCGGTCGACGCCGAGCTCGCTCAGGTGCTGCGAGGTCAGGGAATGCAGCCAGGACAGGCGATCCGGGCCCTTGACCGCGATGACCGGCCGGTGCGAGAGGTCTACCAGGGCAGCGGCGAACCCGCGCTGCTCGCGGTAGGGGTCGCCGTAGTGAGCGGCGATCCCGGCGTCCGGCGGCTCGGCCATGACGGCACCGGCACGGGACAGCAAGGGCGAGGTCACACCAGCAGCAAGGTGCTGCGGACGGTCAGGATTCCGGGCCCGGCCCGGGCGAGGTCAGGCGGTCCCTGCAGGCACGGCACCTGCCGAACAGTGAGAAGTGGCCGACGTCGACCGTAAAGCCCTTCACCTGCGCCAGTTGATCGACGACGCCCTGCACCAGATCGACGGACGCCTCCTCCACGCCGTCGCAGTCCCGGCAGACCAGATGGACGTGGTCGTCGGGCCCGCTCGCGGAGTACGTCGGGGCGCCGTGCCCCAGGTGCGTGTGCCGGACGAGCCCGATCTCCTCGAGCAACTCGAGCGTCCGGTAGACCGTCGAGATGTTCACGCCGGACGCCGTCCGCCACACCTGTGTCGCGATCTCCTCGGGGGTCGCGTGACCGATCGCACCGACGGCTTCCAGGACAAGCTGCCGCTGGGGGGTGAGCCGGTAGCCGCGGGCCCGCAGGTCGGCCTGCCAGGCCGCTCCGGTGCTGACGGTGCGCCCCATGGAACAAGGCTAACCTGCGGACTCGTGCAGATGCCCGTGGTCGTGCTGCTGGACGGCCTGTGCCGGGTCGACCCCGGTGAACCGGTCCTGCGGGTCGACGACCTCGGGGTGTTGCGCGGTGAGTCGGTCTTCGAGACGGTGCGGATCGCCGGCGGCCGCCCCGCCTACCTCGAGGCGCACCTGACCCGGTTGGGCCGCTCCGCCGAGCGGTTGGCGATCGACCTCCCCGCCGGTTGGACCGAGCTGGCCACCGCCGCGTGCGAGGGCTGGACCGACGCGGTCCTGCGGCTGGTCTGTACCAAGGGGCCGGTGGGGCAGCCTGGCGTCGGCTTCGCGTTGGTCACCGAGATCCCCGACGACGCCGTCACCGCCCGAAAGGGGGTGACCGCCATCACCCTCACCCTCGGCGTGGGCGCCGCCCAGCGCGAGCCGGCCCCCTGGTTGCTGGGCGGCGTCAAGAGCACGTCGTACGCCGTCAACATGGCCTCGCTCCGGCACGCGCACGACCTCGGCGCTGACGACGTGCTCTGGCTGAGCAGCGACGGCGAGCTGCTGGAGGCGCCGACGTCGACCGTGGTGCTGGTCCGCGACGGGGTGCTCGTCACGCCGCCGACCAGCGTCGGCATCCTGGCCGGCACCACCCTGAAGGCCGTCCTCGACCTGCGCCTGGCCCCCGCCGAGGTACGACGCATCACGGCTGCCGAGCTGACCAACGCGGACGAGGTGCTGCTGCTGAGCTCCATCCGGGGTGTCGCCCCGGTCCTGCGGCTTGACGACCGTGAGCTGGGCCTCGGCCCGATGGGCGCCCTGCTGCCCGGCGCCTTTGAGGCGGCCCTGCAGTACTGAGGCGACCGGTCCAGGGTCCGACTGCGCCGTACGCTCGCCGGCATGGGCCTGGCCGGTGGAGCGCGCCTGGTCGTTGGCATGCAGGCCTTGACCGTCGCCCTGGTCGTCGGGTGGTTCGCGACCGGGCACGCCAGCGCCCCCGACCACGGGCTGCGACAGCTCGACGTGCTGACGCTGCACGAGAAGGTGGCCGGGATCGGGCCGGTGGACGGCAGGCGCACCGTCGTCATCGCACCGTCCACGTGTCCGGTGCAGGCGCACGACGAGGTCGCCCGGGTGGGCCGGCCGCACGGGCTGCCGTCCGAATACGGCCTCGTCGTGCTGCAGGACCCGGCCCTGGTGCGGGCGCTGGCCCTAGGCAGGTCGCTGACGTCGTGCCTGCCCGGCTACGCGCTGGTCGACTCCCAGGGCTTCGTGCGGTACCGGAGCTACGACCCGGGGCTGGCCGACCACGTCGATGAGCAGCTGGTGCTGCTGGAGAACCTGCCGTGATCGGGCTCTCGCGCTGGGCGGCGTGGTCCGGGCTGATCGCGCTGCAGGCCCTGGTCGCCCGCACTTACTACGTGCGCGGCACGTGGTGGCACTACCTGCTGCACGTGCCGATCGGGCTCGGGGTCGGGCTGGCTGGCGGCGCGCTGGTCTCGCTGTGGCGTCGACAGCCGGCGCTGCCCTGGATGCTCGCTGGGCAGCTTCTCTCGATCATCCCCGACCTGATGTTCCGCTTCATGCGGATGCCGCACGACGCCTCGATGGATTGGTACGTCGGGCACATCTCGGTGCATCGCGGGCCGTCGCCGGTGCTCGTGGCGCTCAGCGTTCTGCTGCTCGGCGGCTGGGCCTGGCTCGCCGTACCCCGGCGGGTGGTCTCCAGCGCGCTGGCGCTGTCGGCCGCTGCGGTGCTGCTCGTCGCCTGCCTGCTCGCCAGCCCGTTGCCGTCCCGGCTCGCCGACTTCTGACCCGTTCGGGCCAGTGCAGCTGGTGGGCGCTGACGGTTGACGCTAGTGCCGGGTTCGGCACCTGCCGATGCCGCTCCCTACCGCGCGAAGGCCGCCGGCCGGGACCGCCGCTTTCTGCCGTGACAGACGCGCGCGCTCGATCTAAACTGGCGTCACACGTGAGAGGAGGTGGTCCCTAGTTATTACTTCTAGGACTCGTGAGGTGGCTGTCCGCTAGGACGCCGTTTGCACAGGACACGCGGACAACCGCACGCCTCCGAACGGCGTACGGCGAATCCACGACAGGCACCCGTTCCCCCGAGCGCCAGCCCGTCCAGCTGGCCCGCACCAGATCCGGTCCGATCCCCGGCGCTGCGGAACCGCTCGGGGGTTCGCCATGTCCGGGGCCGGTAGCTCAGGACCCGGTCGGACTGCCCTGGCGCTGGAGCCGAGCGGACACGTGGGCCTGCAGCGGCTGGTCGACAGCGGCCATGTCGACGGCGTACGCCAGATCACCGTCGACCAGGCCGTACAGCCGCTTGAGCGCCGTCACCGGCTTGGCGGTCCCGGTCCGTGCGACCAGGTCGGTGGCCAGATCGATACGCGAGAAGGCCACCTCACCGACGTAGACCTCGACGATGCCGGTGGGATGCGCCAGTACGACCTCGACGTCGCGGGGCTGCTCGCCGGGGCGCCAGAAGCCGGCCTCGGTGCCGGAGGGCTTGTCCCGGGTGCCGTCCGAGTTCAGCAGCCAGGTGCGCGAGGAGTAGGACAGGAACGGGCGGCCGTCGTGGCTGAAGCTGATCTCCTGCTCGAAGTTGCGCTCCTCGATCGTCGGGTACCCGACGACGCCTAAGCCCTTCCAGGTGCCCAGCAGGAAGGCCAGGTGCTCGAGGCGCTCGTGAACGTCCGGCGCGGGTTCGGCGCGGACGCTCACGCGAGGATCGTCCGAGAGATGATGAGCTTCTGGATCTCGGTGGTGCCGCCGCCGATGGAGGCGAGCTTGGCGTCACGCAAGGCGCGTTCGGCCGGGAAGTCGCGCAGATAGCCGTAGCCGCCGTGGATCTGGATGGACTCCAGCGCGTTCTCGACGGCGAGCTTGCCGGCCAGCGCCTTGGCGACGGAGGCCTCGACCGTGTGCGGCTGGCCGTTCTCCTTGAGCCAGGCCGCCCTGTAGACGGCGTTGCGCACCACCTGACAGTTGATCTCCATGTCGGCCAGCTTGTGCGCGATGACCTGGAAGTGCGCGATCGGCTCGCCGAACTGCCTGCGCGCCTTGGCGTAGCGGATCGTGTCATCGAGCGTGGCCCGCATGCCGCCCACGATGCCGGCGAGCATGACGGTGCGCTCCCAGTCGAAGCACTCGAAAGCGATCTTCCACAGCGCCGAGCCGACGTCGCCCAGCACGTCGTCCCGTGACACCCGGCAGTCGGTCAGGGCGATCTCGGCGGTCGGGGACGAGCGGCACCCGAGCTTGTCCAGCTCGCGGCCGACGGTGAAGCCGGGGTTGGTGGTGTCGACGAGGAAAGCCGTCGGCCCATCGGGCGCGAGGGCCAGCACCGTGCAGACGTCGGCGATCGGCCCGTTGGTGATGAAGGTCTTCGTGCCGTCCAGCACCCAGTCGTCGCCGTCGCGACGGGCCGTGGTGCGGAGGGCGCCGGCGTCGGACCCGGCCTCAGGTTCGGTCGAGGCCCAGGAGCCGATCAGCGACCCGTCACACAGCCCCGGCAGCCAGCGGCGCTTCTGCTGCTCGGTCCCGTGCAGCCAGATCGGGACGGTGCCGATGACCCAGTGGGCACCGAGGGAGAGCCCGAGCCCGCCGTCACGACCGCCTTCGCCGAGCGCCTCGTTGGCCAGGCAGCAGTCCAGAATCGAGGCCCCGGACCCGCCGTACTCCTCGGGGATCGGCAGGCCTGGAACGCCCGCCGCCGCGAGGCCCTTCCAGACGGCAGGATCCCAGGTCCCGGCCTGGTCGCGGTCGGCGGCGCCAGGAGCCACCACCTCGCGGCCGAGCCGGAGCATCGAGGCGTAGAGCGCGTCCTGCTCGGGGGCCAGCGAGAAATCCACCTCAGGACGCTATCGCTGGCCCTGGTAGAGCTTGTAGACGACATAGCCCGAGAACCAGGCGATGAACAGGAAGACCAGCACCAGGATGGTCGTGTAGACGGCTTCCAGCACGGGTTCCTCCAGGCGGTGTACGACGAGCCGAGGCTACCCGGCAGTCGCGGGCGGTGCCTCCGAGCGGCGCGATGACGTAGGGGCACACTGCTCGGGTGCGCACCCATCTTGTCGTCAAGGTCACCGCCGGTGCTGACGCCCCCGAGCGGTGCGGGCAGGGCCTGACGGTCGCGTCGATCGCCGCCGCCAGCGGCGTGACTGTGTCGCTGTGGCTGACCGGGGAGGCCGTCTGGCTCGGCGTGCCCGAGCATGAGGTCGAGCTGGCCCACTCCCCAGCGCTGTCGACCCTGGTCGCGGCCGTTCTCGAAGCGGGCACCGTCACCGTCTGCTCGCAGTGCGCGGTCCGGCGCGAGCTCACCCAGGACCAGCTGCTCGACGGCGTTCGGCTGTCTGGCGCAGCGGTGTTCGTCAGTGAGGTCATGGACGAGAACGCCCAGGCGCTCGTCTACTGAGGGCGACGCTGTCACCTGGGCGTCCTTGACGGGCCCGCAACCCAGCCGGTCCCGACCATCGTGTTCGAGGACGGCTCGGTTCTCGTCGAGCCGACGAATGCCGAGCTCGCTGCCAAGCTCGGCCTGCAGACGTCGGCGTCCCGGGCGTTCTACGACCTGATCGTCGTTGGCAGCGGCCCGGCCGGTCTGACCGCCGCGCTGTACGCCGCTCGCGAGGGGTTGTCGGTCCTGGTGGTCGAGCGCAGCGGCGTCGGCGGGCAGGCGGGGGTGACCGAGCGGCTGGACAACTTCCCCGGCTTCCCCGAGGGCGTCACCGGCAACGAGCTGGCGGACCGACTGCGCCGCCAGGCCGAGCGCTTCGGGGTGGAGATCCTGTCGGCCACCGAGGTGACCGAGATCGGCGTGGACGGCTCCTACCGCTGGGTCCGGACCAACACCGGGGAGGAGTACGGCGCCTTCGCCGTGCTGCTGGCCCTCGGCTCGACGTACCGGCGGCTCGGGATCCCGGGCGAGGACGACCTGATCGGGGCCGGCGTCCACTTCTGCGCGACGTGCGACGGCGCGTTCTACCGCGAACGCGAGGTGATCGTCATCGGCGGCGGCAACAGCGCGGGCGAGGAGTCACTGTTCCTGACCCGGTTCGCCTCGCATGTCACGATCTTCACCCGGGACGCGGCGATGTCGGCCTCGCGGGTGGTGGTCACCAAGCTCGAAGAGCACGCAGACATCACGATCCTTACCGGCGCCGAGCCGACCGCGTTCGCAACGGACGACGCGGGCAAGATGCGCGGGCTGGTGGTGGCCCGCGACGGCGCCTCGCAGAAGGTGGCCGCGGACGGCGCGTTCGTGTTCATCGGGCTGTCGCCGAACACGGCGGTGGTCGAGGAGCTGGTCGCCGTCGACGGTGGTGGGTTCATCACCGACACCGCGATGGAGAGCTCCGTGCCGGGGGTGCTCGTGGCCGGGGACGTCCGCGCGGGCTCGACCAAGCAGGCGGCTTCGGCAGCCGGTGAGGGCGCGGCGGCGGCGCTGATGATCCGGCGGTACGTCGAGCCGCTGTCGTCTGGCCTACCGCCCCGCGGGGTTCGGCCGACCGCCCTAGTCAGCGTCTGATCGGCACTCGCTCCCGCGCTGCCCACCGCAGCCGACCAACGATCCAGCCTGCCCTCGGACCGCCCCCGTACCTCGCCGATCATGGGCGTTTGGCGGTCGCTCACGCTCGGGGGACTGCCAGAACCCCATGATCGGCACACAGAACCGAGCGGCGGAGCCTCAGACCTCGACGGTCACGTCCACGGCGCTACCCGTGGCGGCGACGACGGCGGTGTCGACAGCGCCGCCGCGCGACAGGGTCCGCAGCGTCCAGTTCCCGTCGGCGGCGTAGAACCGGAAGTAGCCGGTCGCCGAGGTCTGCACCTCCGCGGTGAACTCACCGGTCGTCCCCAGCAGCCGGACGTAGGCGCCCGGCAGCACCGAGCCGTCCTTCACGACCGTGCCGTGAATGACCGCTTCGTTCGGGCGGACCTCGAGCGGCGGCAGGGTCGCCTGGTCAGGGGCGCCGCACATCAGACGTCCTTTTGGATGGGAACGCCGACCAGCGAGCCGTACTCGGCCCAGCTGCCGTCGTAGTTCTTCACGTCGGCCTTGCCCAAGAGCTCGTGCAGCACGAACCAGGTGTGGCTGGAGCGCTCGCCGATCCGGCAGTAGGCGATGGTGGGCTTGTCGTCGGCGAAGCCCTGCTCGTCGTAGAGCGCCGCGAGCTCGTCATCGCTGCGGAAGGTGCCGTCGTCGGCGGCAGCCTTGCTCCACGGAATGTTGATGGCGGTCGGGATGTGACCGGCCTTCTGGCTCTGCTCCTGCGGCAGGTGCGCCGGCGCCTTGATCTTGCCGCTGAACTCATCGGGGCTGCGCACGTCGACCAGGTTCTTGGACCCGATCGAGGCGACGACCTCGTCGCGGAACGCGCGGATCGAGGAGTCGGGCGCGGCCGCGTTGTACGACGTGGTCGCGCGGACCGGCAGGTCCTTTGTCAGCTCACGCCCGTCGAGCTCCCACTTCTTGCGACCCCCGTCGAGCAGCCGCACGTCGGCGTGGCCGTAGTACGTGAACTGCCAGTACGCGTAGGCGGCGAACCAGTTGTTGTTGCCGCCGTACAGCACGACCGTGTCGTCGTTGCGGATGCCCTTGGCGGACAGCAACCTGGAGAAGTCGGCCTGGTCAATCAGGTCGCGGGCCTCCGGCTGCTGTAGCTCGGTCGTCCAGTCGAGGCGGACGGCGTTCTTGATGTGCCCGCCGTCGTAGGCGGACACATCCTCGTCCACCTCGACGAACACGACCTTCGGATCTTCCAGGTGGGCCTCTGCCCAGTCTGCGTCGACGAGGACGTCTTCGCGGCTCATGCGGTAGCTCCCTTGGTGGTTGATCGGGTGTAGAGCAGATACAGCTCGCAGCCGAGGCAGAGCCCGACGGCGGCATTGAGCAGAGCGGCGACCAGCGCGAAGGCGGTGGCCACCTGGCCGAGCACGGTCAGGCCGGTGAGGAAGCCGACCGCGCCGACCGCGGCGAAGCCGAGCCCGACGACCTGGGCGAACCTCGGTGGCGCGGCGGCCTCCAGCTCATCGGGCTGGCCGGAGCGCAAAAAGCGCTTCCAGACCAGGACGTACGGCGAACGCCCTCGGCTGCCAAGGGCGAACACGGCCGCCTGGGCGGTGAGCAGCAGGCCCGCAGCAACGTCGCTGCCGGACAGCAGCAGGACGAGGGCCAGGACCACGGAGGTCACCCAGGCGCCGAAGCGCGGGCCGCGCGGGTCGATCAGGTCAGGACTGGACATGGGGGTGCCTCTCAGGGCTCTTCCGGACGGGTCAGGTCAGGAGAGCGGACACAGGCTGCTGTGGGCGCGGCAGAGGTCGATCGACCTCCGCTTGACGAGCACCAGTCGCATGGTCACGAGGGTACTGCCTGTCCGAGGGCTACCAGGACCTCGGCCTTCCTGGGCTGGCCACTGGCGCGGACGATCTCCCGGCCGGAGGCGTCGAGGACCAGGGTCGTGGGCGTCTTGATGATGTTGAGCCGGCGCACCAGGTCCAGGTGCGCCTCGGCGTCCACCTCGACGTGGGTCACACCTGGGACGACATCGGCGATCTCGCCCAGCGTGCGGCGGGTGGCCCGGCACGGCGCGCAGAAGGCGGAAGAGAACTGCAGCAGGGTGGCCCGGTCGCCGACCGGCCCGGGGACCAGCGGGCGCAGGTCCACCGTCAGGGCGCGGGGGCGCAGCGCGCCGTCACGGCGCCGGTGCCAACCGGCCAGCACTGCGGTCGCGGCCAGTGCCGCGAGCAGGACAAGAGCACCGGTCATGAGTGCCTCAACCCGCGACGGGGCCCTCTGCTTCCCTCAGCACACGCGCGGTCATCGCTCGTGGTCCCCAGCCACTCGCAGGCCTTGAGGCACTCGACGTCCCCTGTTGCACTCGCAGTCCCAGTACGAAGCACTGGCAGCCGTCAGCGGGCCTGCAACACCGCCGGCCCGCTGCTGGCATCCACCACGATCCCGTCGGCCGTGCTGTGCACGCTCATGAGACGCAGGCCGTACGGCAGCGATCCGAGCGGCACCCGCAGGTCCAGCCGTCCGGCGAGCGCCCGGTCTACGAGCGGGCTGCTCTGCCCCTCGACCGCGACTGACTGCGCCGTCAGGACCAGAGCGGAACCCCGCAGCGACAAGGTGGAGACGGTGCTGGCGGTCAGCGCCTGGCCGAGAATGGTCAGCCGGCCGGTGACCCGGGCGCGGTCGCCCGACAGCGGGGTGACGACCAGCTCGGTGTGCCGGCGTACCAGATCCGCGTAGCTCAGGGTGACCGAGCCGCGGAGCGCCTCGACCGGCACCGCGGGCACTGCGCCGGAGATCGCCTGGCGGGCGGGGATCCGCGCCCCGATCAGGTCGACCGTCAAGTCGGACAGCTGGGCGCCACCACGGTTGACGTCCTTGGCGTCGACCGTGATGCGGTCATACCGGCCGGCGATCGCCTGGGTGAGGAACGGGAACCCGGTGATGCGCACCGACGGGTCGGCGGCCAACCCGGCGCTGGTCCGCAGCTTCGCCGCGACGACCTGGCCGGCGACGTAGGCACCGAGCCGATCTGCCCCGACGAGCAGGACGGCCAGGACGAGCAGGACGACGACGAGCTTCTTCACGACGGGAGCAGCCGCACTGCCACGAGCACAATCGGACCGAGTACGGCGAACGGCAACAGCAGGCCGACCGGGCGCAGCGCAGCGATCCGCCGCTCGTCACCCGCTTCCGGTCGTAGCTCGGCCGCCGACAGGTCTGCCAGCAGGTCGGCAGCGGCGACAGCGGCGGCAGCGGCCAGGCCGAGCAGCGCAGCCCGACCGGGCGAGAGCTCACCGCGCACGAACACGGCGCAGCCGGCGACGCCCGCCCCGAGCGCAAAGACCAGACCGGGCCACCCGCGCACCGCACCGACCGCCACGGCCGGCCGGCGGACGACGCTGTCACCGAGCCGGCCGGCGAGCAGCGCGCAGCCGGCGGCGGCCAGGGCACCGCGCACCGACACCGCGCCGTGCGGCAGCTGCAGTGCCGCCGGCAGGCAGGCCGCGCTGCAGGACAGCACAACCAGCACCAGCGTGTCGGCCAGTGACTCGGTCACCCGGCTGCGGTGCCGGCGGCACAGCTGGTGGAGCAGGCCGGCTACCAGTGACAGGGCCACAACGCCGGCCAGGCCGGCGACCCGGCCGTCATCGACCAGCACCACGACGTCGGCCGCCGCGGTTGCCGACGCAGCGATCGCGAACACGACAACGGCAACCGGCGCGTCGACCAGCGCGAGCAGACCCAGGGCCAGCAGCACCTGGATGACGACGACGCCGACCATCAGCACCGAGGTGCCGACCACGGCCAGGCCGAGCAGGGCGGCGGCGACCAGCGCCGCCACCAGGCCCTGCACCAGCAGCGGCGGCCGCAGCCGGCGACGCGGCTCGTCGCGGTCCAGGTGCTGCCCGACCGGCAGCACGTCCGGGGCCATCACCCGCTCACCCGCCGGTGCAGACGGGGTCCACCGTCCGTCCGCCATGTCAGCCACCCGCGAACGGCGGCAGGCAGTCCACCAGGCCGCCGTCGACCACGAGCACGCCCTCGTGTGCCCGGCTACCGACTGGGGCGCCGTCCACGACGAATGCGCACCGAGCCAACACGTCGGCGAAGCGGGCGTCGTGCCTTTCCCGGGCGACGTGCAGCACCTCGGCCAAGGTGCGACCGTCGACCGGCTCCTCGGCGACACCGGCGGCGGCCTTCGCAGCGGCCCAGTAGCGGACGGTCAGCACGCCACCAGCTCCCGCATCCGCCGGGCCAGCGGCTGCGGGCCGGCGGCGACATCGACGTCGAGCACCTCGAGGCCGCCCGGGGTCGACCGGCCGGTGAAACGTCCGTGACCGCGTGCGTCGTACGCGAGCACACCCGCGGAGCTGGCCGGGAAGTCCGCGATCCGCCGCTCACCGCCGGGCGTCAGGAAGTCCACGCCCGCCAGTGTGCAGTACCGTCGCTCCATCGTCCGAGGCAACGGCGCCTCTCCCACGGCACGCTGCGCCCGGAGGCCCGCCATGGCGACCCTGCTCCTGCTCACCAGTGCGACGACCCCGTCCGCCGAGGTCCTGCCGGCGCTCGGCCTGCTCAGCCACATCGTGCGGATGGCACCGCTGGACGTTTCCTCCCTGCTCGACGATGGCCCGCTCGACGCGGTGCTCGTCGACGGCCGACGCGACCTGGTCGCGGCCCGCTCGTTGTGCCGCCTGCTGCGCACCACCGGCGTCTCGGCTCCGGTGCTTGTCGTCCTCACCGAGGGCGGCTTGACCGCGTTGACCGCGGAGTGGGGTGTCGACGACGTGCTGCTGGCCACCGCCGGCCCGGCCGAGGTCGAGGCCCGGCTGCGGCTGGCCGGTGGCCAGGCTGAGCCGACGGCGGACACCGGCACGGTGCGCGCCGGTGACTTGACCATCGACGAGCGGACCTACACCTGCCGGCTGCGGGGGCGGGTCCTCGAGCTGACGTACAAGGAGTTCGAGCTGCTCAAGTACCTCGCGCAGCACCCCGGCCGCGTCTTTACCCGCGCCCAGCTGCTGCAGGAGGTGTGGGGCTACGACTACTACGGCGGCACCCGCACCGTCGATGTGCACGTGCGTCGGCTGCGCGCCAAGCTCGGAGCCGAGAACGAGTGCCTCATCGGCACCGTGCGGCAGGTCGGCTACAAGTTCGTGACACCACCCCTCGTGCCGCTTCCGGACCCGGCGATCGTCGCGGCCACGTCCGAGAGCAGTGGCCGCCACTAGCGTGCGGTGCGTGACCGCCCCCGAGGTGCTGACCCGGCTCTCACCCAGCCAGGTGGCGGCCGTCCGCACCCTCGTCGACGACGTCACCGCCGCCGACTCGACGGCCCCGTTGTCCGAGCACGTGATGCTCCACCTGCCGCAGGGAGGGGACGCCGACGTCCGGCACGTCCTGGTCCACGACGGTGGGCGACTGGCCGCCTACGCCCACCTCGACGTGACCGATGCCGTCGCCGGTTCGAGCGCGGAGCTGGCAGTGCACCCGGACTGCCGGGGCCGCGGGCTCGGCCGGGCACTGGTCGAGGAGCTGCTGCGGCAGAGCCCGGACGGCCGGCTGCGCCTCTGGGCGCATGGGGAGCAGCCCGCCGCGGAGGCATTGGCCGCCGGCCTGGGCTTTGCCCGGACGCGCGTCCTGTGGCAGATGCGGCGCCCGCTCGACCAACCGCTGCCCGGGCCGGTGGCCCCGGCCGGGGTGCAGCTACGGACCTTCGTCGTCGGCCAGGACGAGCAGGCCTGGACCGAGATCAACAACGTCGCCTTCGCCGACCACCCCGACCAGGGCAGGTGGGGTGTCGGTGAGGTGCTGCTGCGGGAGGCCGAGCCGTGGTTCGACCCGGCGGGTCTGTTCCTGGCCAGCCGCGGCGACCGGCTGGTCGGCTTCCACTGGACCAAGGTGCACGGTTCAACCCCTGCCGACCGGTCGGGGCCGCACGAGCACGAGGCGATCGGCGAGGTCTACGTCGTCGGTGTGGACCCGGCCGAGCAGGGCCATGGACTCGGGCCGTGGCTCACCCTGGTCGGCCTGCACCATCTGCAGCAGCGGGGGCTACGCGAGGTCCTGCTCTACGTCGACGAGGGCAACACCCACGCCATCCGGGTCTACGAGCGGCTGGGCTTCACCCGACACGCGACCGATGTCTGCTTCTCCGTGGGCGCCGCACGGGAGCGCCGCAGCCCCGGTTCTGCACCCGACGGCTGAGCACCGGGGGGCAGTGGGGCGGTAGCGGCCACCGCGAAGCCGAGCGACGCGCCGCGGCCTCGAACAGCTTGGCTCAGGCAGCGTAGGGGCCGGCGACCACAGCAGCGGCGGGCGTCAACCCCGGGACGGCGGGAGCTGCTTGGCGGCCCTGCGCGCGCCGCGGGTGACCCGTCCAGCGGCGTGCGGCAGCGACTCACGCCCACCGGTGTCGGCCGCAGCCAGCAGCAGGCCGCCCAGCAGACCGAGGTTCTTCATGAAGTGGATCTGCTGCTGCTGCTTGCTGGCTGCCTCGGACTCCGCCCAGAAGGCGTGCCCGACGTAGGTTGTCGGGACCAGGGATCCAGCCAGCGCCAGGGCTGCCAGCCGCGGGAAGCGACCGGTCGCCAGGGCGAGCCCACCGGCCAGGTGGACTGCGGCGTTGACCTTGACGAGCTGCTCGGGGCTGCTCAAGCCGGCACTCTCCACGGCCTGCACCCGGCCGCCCGGCTTGCGCAGTGCGTCGACACCGCCGGCGATGAACATGCTGGCCAACAGCGGGCGGGCAACGGTGCGGGTGGGGCTCACAGGGCTCTCCTCGGGACGGCAGGCGTACGACGAGCCGTACCCACCGCGGGCCTGGCTACCCGGCGCTCTGCTTCTTGAGCGCAGCCAGCAGCGGAGCACCGTCCTTGACCTGCGACGCCGGTGGCGCGGTCACGTCGACCTTCGTGCCGAAGTCGTACAGCTCCACCGTCGTGGTCGAGTCCGTCTGCTGCCCCTTCACGGTCAGCACGACGTGCTGCATGAACTTGCGGAGCCGGCCCTGACCGTCCAGGTAGGCGTCGAACGGCAACGTCGTGACGCCGTTGGCGACCAGGCTCTTCTGCACCAGGTCCTTCGCCACGCCGGTCAGCGAAGCCACCGCCTTCTGCACGTCGACGGTGCCCTTGTAGTGCGTCGTCTGCTCGCCGCGGAGTTGCTCAGTGCCGACCTTCGTCACGCTGTCGGTCACACCGGCCAGGCTGCCGAACGACGATGTCGGGTCGCTCCCGGCAGCCAACGAGGTGCCGGACAGGTCCGCCAGCTTGAGCTTGTAGAAACTGTTCGGCGTCATGGGCAACGCGAGGTACAGATCACCGCCGGTGATCCGCTCAGCGATCGTCGCTCCCTTGCTGCCCAGGCCACCCACGTGCAGGTCGATGGTGCCGGTCTTCTTGGTGTAGTCGAAGGCCCCGGCGCCGTTGAAGGTCACCGCCTGGCCCTGCACCATCGTGGTGCTGGTCAGCGCCAGCTTGCTCGAGCCGGTCGACGAGGCCTTCACAGCGGCACTGCGGATCTGGTCGGCGTAGCTCCCCCCGGTGGACCCTGAGCTCTTGCCGGCGCCGCCGCAGCCGGCGACCAAAGCCAAGGCGACAACAGGGATCAGCGACACACGACGCACAGCGACTCCTCGGTAGGTCCTCAACGGTGCCACACCAGCAGCCCGGTCACACACCAGCGGGTGCTCAGATGAGCAGCCGCAGGGCGCTGGCCACCGCGAAGCCGGCCAGCACCACGCCACCGATGCGTCGTACGGCGCGCATCGGGACCCGCGCGACCGACCTTGTCCTCGATGTCCTCGATCTCCGCCGGCGGTTCGGCCGAGCGCTCCGGCAACAGCAGCAGGACGGCGCCGAGCGCGAACAGCACGGTGACCACGGCTTCGACGGCCAGCTCGGGCAACAGCTGCAGCAACCGGCAGCGGTGACGGCGATCAGGACATGGGTGAGGAAGGCACCGCTGACCCCGAGCCAGACCCAGCCGGCGCGGTAGCGGGTGGCGAGCAGCAGCGAGGTGAACAGGCTCTTGTCGGGCAGCTCGGCCACCAGCACCACCGCGAAGGTGGTGAGGACCCGGAGCAGGTGCACGGTGCGATCCGGTGACCGCCGGTGGAGTCGGCGATCCGGCCGCTACGCCGCGCCGTCCGGTGCTGTCCGCCGGGAGGAGCAAGGGGCAGGCAGCGGACCGGTGCGGTCGGATGTGCCGCTGACCGGCCGTACGCTCAGGCTCACGGCGTGCGGGCCGTAGCCACGTCGTGGCGGAGGCGGGTCCAGGAGGAACGGCGATGCGTGAGCTGTCACGCCGTTCGGTCGCGGGTGCTTGGTGACCGATCCTGCTGACCCTGCCGAGCGCCGTGCGGCAGCGGATCTGGACGGCTGGCTCGCGGCGGCCGCCGCGGACCGCGACGAAGGCGCGTTCGAGCAGCTGGTCCGCCGGCACACCCCGTCGCTGTACGCCGGGGCACTGCGCGTGACCGGCTCCCCCGAGACCGCGCAGGACGTGGTGCAGGAGGCCTGGCTGTCGGCGTGGCTGCACCTGCCGGGCTTTCGCGGCCAGAGCCAGGTCCGGACCTGGCTGGTGCGGATTGTGACCACCAAGGCCCTCAACGCCCTACGCCGTACGCCGTACGCATCGCCCCTGGAGGCGGCGCCTGAATCTGCCACTCCCGGCCCCGAGCAGGAGGCCGAGCAGTGGGAGCGGGTCGGCGCGGTCCGCTCGGCGGTGGCAGCGCTGCCGCCCGGCCAGCGCGGGGCGGTGGTCCTGCGTGACCTGGAGGGCCTGAGCTATGAGCAGGTGGCGTCGGCGCTGGACTGCTCGGTCAGCTCGGTGAAGAGCGCCCTGTTCCGAGGCAGGCAGTCCCTGGCCATGACTCTCGCGACCCACCGGCCCGGGGACGAGGGATCTGGTGCGCCCGGACAGCCCGGGGGGCATCCTTGACCCCGATGCCTGAGCCCGTGGACACCGGAGACGTACTCGGGTGCGGTGCTCTGGTCGCTGATGTGGTGGACCAGGTGGACGCCGGGCGGCTCGAACCTTCTGATTCGCATCAGGCGCATTGCCGGTACTGCCGGTCGGCGCTGCGCGACGCGGCTACCAGCCGGCAGGCTCTGGACCTGCTGCGCGCCACCTCCGAACCTGTCCCGGCCGGGCTGGTCGAGCGGGTGATGCACGAGATCCGGCTCGACCGGCGCACCGGCAGCACGATCGAGCTAGCTCCGGGGAGTCACCGGCCCGGGCGGGTTACCGTGCCGGGCAGCGTCCGGGTCCATCAGCAGGTCGTGGCGGACCTGGCCCGGGTGGCGGCAACCACGGTGCCCGGTGTGACTGTGGCCCGGTCGTCGGCCGTCGGCCGGATCGGCCGACCGGGTGCTGTCGACGTCGACCTGGGGTTGCTCACCGACGGCCGGACGCCCCTTCCCGACCTGGCCGTGGCCGTCCGCCGCGCTGTCAGGGCGGCGCTCGTACGGGCCATCGGGGCTCAGCATGTGCAGGTGGAGCTGACCGCCCTGGACGTGCTGCCGCTCGGCTGATCCGCAACTGGTGGGCTCAGACCCGCAACTTCTGGCAGCCGACGGTGTCTAACCAGATGTCGTCCCAGTCCGGCCCTGCTGCCGGAGGGAAACGCTGACCCGGAAGGACCACCCGTGAGCACGCCCAGCCCCTCGTCCACCGTTGAGACCCGCAGCACCCCAGCTACCACCAGCACCACCGCGTCGGAGCAGACCAAGAGCGCCTTGGCTACCAGTGACGGCAAGATCAGCGTCGCTGAGTCCGTCGTCACCAAGATCGCCGGCCTGGCGACCCGTGAGGTCGCCGGCGTGCATGCCATGGGCAGCGGCGCCAGCCGGGCCTTCGGAGCGCTCAAGGAGCGGATCCCCGGCAGCTCCGGTCCCAGCATCACCCAGGGTGTCGCGGCGGAGGTCGGCGAGACACAGGTCGCGCTCGACCTCGACGTCGTGATCGAGTACGGCGTGTCCATCGCCGACCTCGGCCGGTCGATCCAGCGCAACGTGAAGCAGTCGGTGGAGCGGATGACGGGCCTGGAGGTCACCGAGGTCAACGTCAACGTCGGCGACGTCTTCCTCGGTGACACCTCCGAGCAGGACGCGCAGCCGCCTCGCGTGCAGTGACCGCCACCTGCCCCGGCGCCACCCCCGGCTTGCTGCGGCCGGTCGACCCCATCACCGTCCCGCGGTCCCCCGGAACGGCACAGCAGCCGAGTCGGCGGTGACGGGCACGGTGTCGCTCTACGACATCGACCCGGACACGGTGGCGGCGCTCGTTACGTCCTGCCCGGCCGTCGCCGGCCTGTCCGGCGGCCCGTTCGGTGGGGCGGCGACCTACCTGCCCGGCCGCAAGGTCGCTGGCGTGCAGATCAGTGCCGACACCGTGGAGGTCCACGTCGTCGCCGCATACGGCGCTACCGTCGCGGTCCTCGCCGGCCAGGTGAGGCAGGTGCTGACCGGGCAGGTCATGGGCCGCGGCGTCGACATCGTCGTGGAGGACCTGGAAGATCCGCCCGCGACACCGGCCGACGGTCCGCGCTGACAGCCACGCAGAACGGTGGGACGCAGGTGCTGGTGGACGGCTCGAGCGAGCAGCTACGCCGAGCCCGGCGTGCCTTCGTACGCGAGCACCACCCGGACCGGGGTGGGGACCCGGCGGCGTTCGCGGCGGGACTCGCCCGGCTCGACCGGCACCTGGCGACAACGTGCGGCGCGGCCGAACGCGTGCAGGCGGGCAGGGTCACTGTGCTGCGTCGTCCGCGTGGTGCCCTCGGCTGGCTGCGACACCTCACCGCCCTCGCGGCAGCGGCGGCCGGGCGCCGGGGCCAGCCCAGGAGGGTGCGGTGACCTGCCGTCTCTGCCGGCCCTGCCCTCGGCGACCTCGTCGGCAGTACTGAACTGATCTGCACGTCCGCATCGTTGAAGGAGATCTAATGTCCCGCAGCACCCTCGGGCTGCTCGTCGGCCTGGTTCTGGGCTACGCCGCCATCTTCGGCGGCTTCGGCGACATGCTCATCGTCGCGCTGATCGGCGCGATCGGGTTCGTCGCCGGTAAGGCCCTAGAAGGTGATCTCGACCTGTCACAGATCAGCGAACAGGTCGCCGACGCCGTCAAGCGCCGCTGATGGCGGCAGGATCGGTGCTCGCGCGACGCACAGCAGACGTCGCCCGCCGGCTCCCGCGGCCGCAGAGCCTGCCCGTGCAGCCCGCCAGCCAGCCGGGTGAGCACGGCGTCGGGCAGACCGCCCTGGGCACGATCAGCGTCACCCACGGCGTCGTCGAGAAGCTCGCCGCCCGCGCCGCCGTGGAGGTTGACGACGTCGGGGCTGCCGCGAACCGGGTGCTGGGCAAGGAGCTGTCCGGCGCGGGCCTCGGCAAGCTCATGAAGACCTCCGAAATCGGCGCGTTGCCGGCCTGCTCGGCGCAGGTCGACGGCCAGCTCGCCTTCGTCGAGCTGACGATCAGCGTTCGCTACCCCGCCTCCGTACGGCAGGTCGCCGCGGCCGTCCGTGAGCGGGTCATGAGCAGGGTCGGCCAGCTGACCGGCATGCAGATCGTCGAGGTCGACATCGTGGTCCCCTCGCTGGTGCGCGCGGTCCCCCGCCCGCCGCGCGTCCGCTAGCCATCCCGCACTTCCTGAGAGGCCCGTCATGCGTGTCGTCGAACGGTTCCTGTCCCTGCTGCTGGCCCTCGCGGTCGTCGTCGGCTCCGTGCTGCTCGCCCTGGAGGTCGGCTGGACCGTCGCTGGCGAGGCGCCGCTGCTCATCGACTGGCGCTCCGCCTACGCCAGCGGCGGGCACAATGCCTGGGACAGCACCCCCGCGCGTCTCATCGCCGTCGTGGCGGTCGCGGTCGGGCTGCTGCTGCTGCTGGCCGAGCTCAAGCCTCGTCGCGCCGCCCGCCTGACGATGACCAGCACCGACCCCACCATCAACGCCGCGATCACTCGACGCAGCGTGCGGGCGACGTTGCTCGACGGCGCCAGGCACATCGACGGCATCAGCGGCGCCACGGCCACGGTCGGCAAGCGGAAGGTGACGGTCAAGGCGGTCAGCCGGCTCGGGTCAACCGACACCGTCGAGGGCCTGACCGGGGAGCTGGAGGACACGTTGCGAAGCCGGCTGGATGCGCTCCAGCTCGCCAGGAGCCCCCGTCTTCAGGCCAGCGTGACCCCCCGACGCGGAGCGAGGAGCAACTGATGGGCACCACCGCACGCTTGGACCGCTTCCTGCTGCTGCTGCTTGGGCTGGTCCTGACCGCCGGCGGCGTCCTCATCCTGCTGGTGGGGTTCGGTGTGTTCGGCAACCGGCTGCGTACCAAGGCCGTCTTCGACAATGTCATCAGTGACGCCATCGGCCGTAACGGGCAGTGGCTGTGGCCGGTCATCGCGCTCGTCGTCCTCCTGCTGGGCTACCTCGCGCTGCGTTGGCTGATCGCGCAGCTACGCCCGACCGGCGTACGCCAGCTTCAGCTCGAGCCCCGGTCCGCCACCGGTCACACCCACCTCGCCGGCGCCGCCGTCACCGACGCCGTCACCCACGAGGTCAGCAGCTACCGAGGGGTCGCCGGCGCCAGCGCCCGACTGGTCGGAGACGAGCTCGATCCCGAGCTGCGATTGCGAGTCCAGCTGGACTCCCGCGCCGACATCGCCGCGCTGCGCCGCAGGATTGAGACTGATGCCATCGCCCATGCCCGGCAGGCCATGGACAACGCGCAGCTTCCCGTCCGGCTGGACCTCGTCGTCACCACCAAGAAGGCTGCCCGAGTGTCCTGAGTCCCCCGCCTTGCGAGACGGCCACGCGTGTCGTGATGACGACAGGCACGACTCGAACGGTAGGCACAACTCGACGGTAGGCACAACGCGACGGTGGCGCGCCTACCGGTGAACAGGTAGGCGGACCTGACCGCTGGTGGACGCACGTTGTTCCAGCATGCCCAGGACCGCCCCGAGCGTCCCCCACAGCAGCGCCAGGGTGGCCAGCGACAGTAGCCGGAACTGCCAGAGCAGCGCGGCGGGGACGAGCAGAGCGTCGGGATCGGCCGGCAGGACGAACGTGAGCCCGAGGCTGGCCAGCAAGACGCCTGTCACGGCGAGCTGCCGGACCGGGGCGGTGGTCAGGGCAAGGTTCCGGGCCACCAGGGCAGCGGCGATCACACCGACCAGCCCGATCACCAGGCAGGACAGGTAGAGCTGCGTGCGCTGGTCAATGGTCGCGGCGTCACCTACCCCCGGCGGGTTGGCCGGGTAGCGCAGGAAGGGCACCAGCGACAGGCCGAAGAAGCCACCACCGGCCAGCTGCAGGGACCGCCGCCAGGAGCGCTCCGTCCGTAGCACGCCCGACACGACGCCGACGATCACCCCCAGGGCAAGGCCGGTGACCGCAGTCGCCACCACGAAACCGGCGTGCTGGGTGCTGCGGCTGAACAGCTCGACGGCGTGCTCGCCTGCACGGGCTTCCCGGTCCGCCTCCAGCCGGACGGCGCGGTCCATCACCGGCTCGGCGAGCAAGAAGCCGAACAGCCCGGCCAGCAGCCCACTGGCCAGTCCGGCGACTGCCCCATGCCACAGACGGGACAGCAGGTCCACTAGTGGCAGGGAGCGCCGAGCAGGTGGCGGCCGTCATGGGCCAGCTCGTGCAGGTAGTTCGCCGAGGCAGCCACCTTGCCCAGCGCCGGGCTCAGCAGCTGTCCCTGGTCGAGAAAGACGGCGTAGAGGGCGATCAGCGCGAGCAGCACGGCGCCGCTCGCGATCACGACTGCGATGCAGACTGTGCTGGCGGTGCCTGCCCGGGAGATGACCTGGGTGCTCACGGTGGTGCCTCCTCCGGGGTTTCCACGCCCCGCTCGAAAGGACGACGACGGAGCAGTCTCTGACTTCCCGCCCCTTGATGAGGGGGGGTCACAGTGGCGGGACCGTCCCGGGTTCGCACCGGGTTCCTGCAGACCGTCGTACAGCGCGCAGCCTACGCACCCTGTTGGCGGGGGCTGGAACGCACCCACCGCACGCCTCCGGCAGCGGTCATGAAGGGGTCACGTCCGCGAAGATCGATCAGGCGTTGGCCGCGTGCAGCGCTGCCTGCGTCAGGCGCCCCACGACGCCGTCAGCGGTCAAGCCGTGCGTGCGCTGGAAGGCCACCACCGCAGCGCTGGTCTGCGGTCCGAACTGCCCGTCCGCGTTGACGTGGAGCAGGCGCTGGAGCGCGGTGACGGCAGCACCGGACGATCCCTGCTGCAGGACAGCCGTGCCCGTGTAGCTGACCGTCACGACGGGGGCGGCGCTGCCGGCCAGCGCGGCTTGAGTGGCGGGCCCGACGACACCGTCGGCGGTCAACCGGTGCGCCGCCTGGAAGGACCGCACGGCGGCGGCGGTCGCCGGGCCGAAGTCGCCGTCCGCAGCGATGCGCAGGGCGCGCTGCAGAGTCACCACCGCGGAGCCGGTCGAGCCAAGGCTCAGCGTGCCGGACGCGATCGACACCGGCTGCGGGGCGGTGGGCACCGCCGTGGTGCTGCCAGAGGGACGGCCGAAGGAGACCGCTGTGCTGTAGACCGGCTGCCTCTTCACGACGTCCCCGGTGTGCGGCGCAGCCCACATGTAGCCGTTGCCGGCGTAGATCCCGTCGTGGCTGATCGCGCCGGCGGAGTCGTGGAAGAAGACGATGTCACCCGGCAGGGCAGCCGCCCGGGACACGTGCGGCATCGCGTAGTACTGCATGGTCGTGTTGTGCGGCAAGGAGATGCCGAGCTGGAGGTAGACGTACCGGACCAGCCCGGAGCAGTCGAAGCTGTTGGGGCCGGCGGCGCCGTAGACGTAAGGGTCTCCGGCCTCGTGCGAGGCCAGCGTCACGGCCCTTTCCCCGACCGTCTCGGCGGAGGCCGAGGTGGCCGTGAAGCTCGAGAAGCAGGTGGCGGCGGTGGCGACTCCGGCCGTGGTGGTGATGACGCGCAGCGCGCGGCGAAGAACGGGACGAGACAACGAGGGACCCTTCGGCACGCCTGCGGGGTTAGCTGTCGGGTTCGGGCGCAAAGGCATGCCCGGCCGCGAGCGTCAAGACGCCGCGCACTTCACCCCAGGACGACACGTCGTCCGGTGGACCTGGTGGGTCCCCCGCTCCCACCCCAGTGCGTACGACGACGCCACGACGCGGGGTGGGACTCGGCGGTCCAGCGTGACGGCGTCGCTGCGCGACGCGAGGCGAAAGGTAGCGGTACTCGGGCCGCGGCACCACACAAACCTGGGCATACGAAAAACAATCCGGTCAGCGAGCGGTCCAGCCGTTGTCCATGGGGACCGCGACGCCGGTGAAGGCTCGGCCGGAGGGGCTCAGCAAGAAGGCGGCGGCGTCCGCCACCTCGCTCGGCTCGATCAGCCGCTTGACCGCCTGCGGCGCCAGCAGCACGTCGTCGAGGACCTGTTCCTCGGACAACCCGTGCGCCTTCGCCTGGCTGGCGATCTGAGACTCCACCAGGGGGGTGCGGACGTAGCCCGGGCACAGGGCCGTTGCCGCCAGCCCGTGCTCAGCGCCCTCGAGCGCCAAGGTCTTCACCAGCCCGAGCACGCCGTGCTTGGCCGCGACGTAGCCGGCCTTGAAGGGGCTCGCGACCAGCGCGTGGGCGGAGGCGATGACGAGGAACCGGCCGCCTCCGGGGGCCTGGATGAGCTGCGGCCAGGCATGCTTGGCAAGCAGGAAGGGACTGGTGAGCATCAGCCCCAGCAGCGCATCCCACGTGTCAGCCGGAAACTCCGCCACCGGCGCGACGTGCTGGAAGCCGGCGTTGGCCACCACCGCATCGACCCTGCCGAAGGCAGCGACCGCAGCCGAGACGGCGCCCGCGTTGCCATCGCGCGTGGTGAGGTCGGCGGCGTACGGGCTGCCCGGGCCGGCCGGGTCGGGGCGCAGGTCGACGGCGAGAACGTCCCACCCGTCAGCGACGAGTCGCTCGGTGATGGCCCGGCCGATGCCGGAGGCCGCGCCGGTGACGAGGGCTGCACGCCGTTCGCTGTCGACCATGGGCGCACCCTACGGAGGGCCTCGGCTATCCCCATGAGCCTTGTTCACTGCCGTCGCACGCCAGCTGCTCGGGTGCTGCTGTACTTGTGAGCCGGAGTTGCTCGCGACAGCCACGAACTTGGGGGGTCGCTGGTGCAGGTCAGCGCCGCCTCGGGCACTCCTCGATCGCGATCACCGCGGACACGTACGCACGCGTGGCGCCGGCCGTCGCCCAGGCGTCGAGTGACAAGCGGGCTCATGATGCGGTGGGCCGCCAGGGGATCGAACCCTGAACCCGCGGATTAAAAGTCCGCTGCTCTGCCAGTTGAGCTAGCAGCCCCGGCACCATCCTGGCACCGCCGGCTCCAGCGGCGTCGGGACGCCCGACGCAGCCCGCCCTACGTCATCGCTCCACCGACACCCGTCGACACCGTCCGGGGCTCGTGGCGGCGCGATCACCGGTTCACCGTTGACCGTCGGCAACCAGCGCCTGGTGCGAGGCTGTCGAGCATGAACCCGCTCGCCGACCTCGCCGAGCGGGCGGTCGGTCGGCTGCCGCTCCACGACACCATGGCGTTCGAGGGCACCCGGTTGACCAATGTCGACCTAGCCAACCGCACCGCCCGGCTGTCCGCGGGCCTGGTCGGTCTGGGCCTTGAACCGGGTGACCGGGTGGCCGTCGTGCTGCCCAACCGCCCGGAGCTCCTGCAGGTCTACGGCGCGCTGTGGCGAGCCGGTGCTGCCGCCACCCCGGTCCTGCCGGCGGTCACCCCCGCCGAGCTGCAGCACGTGCTTGCCGACTCGGGCGCTGTCGCTCTGGTCACCGACCTCGCCTCCTTCGCCGAGGTGTCCGGCGTGCCCGTGCTCGACCTGGCCCGGTTGGCCGAGCTCGAGGACAACGAGGCGCTGCCGGCAGTCGAGCGGGCTGAGGACGACCTGGCCGCGCTGCTCTACACAGGCGGCACCACCGGGCGGGCCAAAGGCGTGCGGCTGTCGCAGGGCAACCTGCTGCACATCACGGCCGCCCGCGAGTCCGTGGTGGCGACGGCTAGGGCGCGCATCTCCGTCGTACCCCTGCCGTTGTCGCACGTTTACGGGCTGGTCACGACGGTGTCCCGGATGCACATGCAGGCGCCGGGGCTGCTGGTGCTGCAGCGCCGGTTCGACGCAGCCGGGTGGGTGACGCTGGTCGAGGAGCATCGGGCCGAGTCCAGCTCGATGGTGCCTTCGATGATCTCGCTGCTGCTGCGCCAGCCCCTGGAGGAGCACGACCTGTCGTCCCTGACCTACGTCACCTCCGGCGGTGCGCCCTTGCCGGTGCCGGTGTGGGAGGAATTCGAGCGGCGACTGCCGCACGTCCGGCTCTGCGACGGCTACGGCTGCACGGAGGCGTCCTCGACAGTGTCGATGAACCCACCGGACGCCCGCCGGCACGGCTCGGTCGGCCTGCCGGTGCCGGGCGTCGAGGTACGGATCAGCGAGGCGGGCGAGGTGTTGGTCCGCTCGCCCGGCGTGATGCAGGGCTATCACCAGGATCCGCAGGCCACGGTGGCCGCGATCATCGATGGCTGGCTGCACACCGGGGACGTCGGCCGGATCGACGCCGACGGCTACCTATGGGTCGTCGACCGAACCAAGGACGTCATCCTGCGCGGCGGTTTCAACGTCTACCCGCGTGACGTCGAGGACGCCCTGATGGCGCACCCTGCGGTGGCCCGGGCGGCCGTCGTCGGCAAGCCGGACGCGCTGCTGGGCGAGGAGGTGGTGGCCTTTGTCTCGCTGCGCGGACCGGCCACCGCGCAGGAGCTGCTGGAGTTCGGGCGGGTGCGAATCGCCGGCCACAAGGCGCCGCGCGAGGTGCACGTGGTCGAGGAGGTGCCGTTGACCAGCGTCGGCAAGACCGACCGCAAAGCCGCCCGCGTGCTGCTCGAGCAGCTCTCCCCACCCCCTCCCTCGTGATGGTGCAGGCGCTGGTGGAGCAGTCGTCGGTGCACTCTCGGCTGAGACCTGGCTGAGCTGCCCGCCGTGCACGCCCTACGGTGACCTGGACCGACGACCGGTGTGCTTTCGAGAGGCAGGTGGCATGGCTGCGATTGCGCCGTCCTCCACCTCGACGCCGGCCCGGACCAATGACAGCGAGCCCTCGGCCGCGCGGCCCGGCAAGCTGACCGGTACGGCGCTCACGAGCGCCCGGTGGCTCGCTGAGCTGCTCGTGCTCGGGATGCTCTACCTGGCCTACGCGCAGGTGCGTGACGTCCACGGCGACAGCGCCGAGGGGCACGCCGACGTCGCCCAGGCGAACGGCCTGGCCATCGCCCACCTCGAGCACCGCTGGCACCTCGGCTTCGAACAGGCCCTGCAGGCGCAGGTGCTGCCGCACGCCGGCCTGGTCCGGATCCTCAACGGCTGGTACGGCGGGGCCCACTTCGCGGTCACCCTGGCCGTCCTGTGCGCCCTGGTGCTGCGCGGCGGTCCGGCGTACCGACACTGGCGCAGCACCCTGGTCCTCGGCACCGCCGTGGGGGTCGGCGTCTTCGCCCTGCACGCGACCATGCCGCCACGGCTGCTGCCCCCGCCGTACGGCACGGTCGACACGCTGCACGTCTTCGGCGGACTGTGGACCTACGACGGCGGGTCGCTCGAGCGCATCGCGGACCCGTTCGCGGCCATGCCGAGCCTGCACCTGGTGTGGGCGGGCTGGTGCGCAGCCGTCGGCTGGAGCCTGCTCAAGCGCCCGTACCTCAGGGCGCTCGCCGTGCTGTACCCCGCGGTCACCACCTACGCAGTGATCGCCACCGGCAACCACTTCCTGCTCGATGCGGTCGCCGGTCTGCTGGTGCTCGCCGTCGCGTGGGCGGCGTCCGCCTACGCGACCCGGCGGCTGGGCGCGCTGCGTCGCGCACGACGCCGGGAAACGGCTCCGGGTTGACCGACGAGGGGCCAGGAGGCCCCGGCACGTCCGCTATGCTGCTGCGGTCCCCGACGGTCGCCTGGCGTGGACGCGCCGGCAGCCAGCGGCGACGTCCTCATCGTCCAGCGGCCCAGGACTCCACCCTTTCAAGGTGGCTACGCGGGTTCGAATCCCGTTGGGGGCACGGCACGGTCAGCAGCATCTGGTCACACGGCCTGAGCACCACCCAGGCCCCGTAGCGCAGTTGGTTAGCGCGCCGCCCTGTCACGGCGGAGGTCGCGGGTTCGAGTCCCGTCGGGGTCGCAGCACGACATGGTCAGGTAGCTCAGCTGGTAGAGCATGCGACTGAAAATCGCAGGGTCGGCGGTTCGATCCCGTCCCTGACCACTCCGGCCGACTCAGTTGACGCCGCTGCCGGGCAGGAAAACACCGTCGTCCGGCGAACACTCCTACATGTCCTTCAAAGTTCACGGCCGATCGGCCCTGCACCGGACCCTCGCGACCGTGTCCTGCGCGCTGCTGGTGACCGCGGTGACGCCCGCCTTGGCCGACAGCCCAGCGCCGCCGTACCTGCGTGACGACTTCTCCGGCGGCCAGACGTACTCGGTGCTGCCGCCCGGTGAGCACGGGCTGTACAACGCAGCCGACGTCGCGGCGTTCGAGGCCGGCGGCACCCGGCCGCGCGGCTCATCGGACCAGAAGGCCAAGTACGACGGCCTGCTCTACGGTGCGCCGACCCTCACCGACGGCCGGCTCGGCAGCTACTACGAGCCTGAGACGTTCGGGGTCAAGCCGGGCGAGCTGACCCGCACCGAGACACCGTCCGCGAGCGTGCCGGTCACCATCTACCGCGACAAGGCCGACGTCCCGCACATCTACGGCAGGACCGACGAGGCCACCGAGTACGGCGCGGGCTACGCGGGCGCGGAGGACCGGCTGTTCCTCATGGATGTGCTGCGCCACTACGGCCGCGGGACGACCTCGGAGTTCCTCGGCCCGTCCTGCGGTGACGAGATGATGGACCACGACCAGCTGCTGCTGACCGGCTACACCGACGCCGACCTGCAGCACCAGTTCGACCAGCTCTCGACGCTGTACGGCGAGCAGGGCGTCCGTTTCAAGCGGCTGTTCGAGAACTACGTGACCGGCATCAACGCCTACATCGCGGCGAGCCAGACCGATCCGACCAAGCTGCCCGCCGACTACGCCGTCGTCGGCGCGCCCCCGCAGCCCTGGTCAGTGAAAGACATCATCGCCATCGCCGGCCTGGTCGGTGGGATCTTCGGCAAGGGTGGCGGCGGCGAGCTGCGCAACGCCCAGCTGCTGCAGTACCTCACCCGCCAGATCGCGGCGGCCGGTACTCCCCGCACCGACCCTCGGGCTGCCGCGCAGGCCGAGCAGACGCTGACCGCCTTCCACTCCCGCAACGACCCACTGGCGCCCACGACCATCAAGAACCTCTCCTTCCCGTACGACGTGCCGGGGCGCGTCGACCCGAAGACGCGGGCCGTGCCGGACGACGCCTCGAAGCCGCTGACCGGCGGCCCGACCAACACCACCGCCAACTGCGACGCCACCGCCCCCAACGTGCCGGCCCTCAAGATCGTCTCCACCGTGCTGGCGTTCCCGAAGATGCTGAGCAACGCGCTGCTCGTCGACGCCAGGCACTCCACGAGCGGGCACCCGCTGGCCGTCTTCGGCCCGCAGGTGGGGTACTTCACACCCGAGATCTTGATGGAGCAGGAGCTGCACGGCCCGGACCTGGTGGCGCAGGGCGCGTCCTTCGCCGGAACAAACGGCATCGTCGAGCTCGGTCGCGGCGAGGACTACGCGTGGTCGGCGACCAGCGCCGGCACCGACAACGTCGACACCCGCCTCGAGCGGCTGTGCAACCCGACCGGCGGCGCGGTCGCTGCCGAGCAAAAGGACTACCTATTCCAGGGTAAGTGCGTGCCGATGCGGCACGAGACGTTCTCCGAGACGGCGGTGACCAAGCCCGGCGGCTTGGGCATCCCTGTCCAGATCAACCACCAGCTGTACTACACGGTCCACGGCCCGGTGCAGGGCTGGACGACCAGCGGCAGCAAGCCGGTGGCGGTCTCCAGCCAGCGGTCGACGTACGGCCACGAGCTCGACTCCGGGATCGGCTTCCTGGCATGGAACACCCCGTCACTCACCCACGACGCCGCGTCCTGGATGAGGGGCGCCGGCCAGATCGAGTACACGTTCAACTGGCTGTACGTCGACGACCGCGACATCGCCTACTACCTGTCCGGGGCGAACCCGGTGCGCCCCAAGAACATCGACCCGTACTTCCCGACGTGGGGTGACGGGACGGCCGAGTGGCAGGGCTTCCAGTCGTTCGCCGAGCACCCGCACCAGATCAATCCGCCGTCAGGGTTCTTCACCTCCTGGAACAACAAGCCGGCGCCCGGCTTCAGCGCCCATGACAGCAACTACGCGTACGGGCCGGTCTACCGGTCGCAGTCGCTCGACGAGGGGATCGCCCGCCAGTTCGCCGTACACGGCGGCAAGATCACCCGGGCGAACCTCGCCCAGGCGATGGAGGGCGCAGCCACCGTCGACCTGACCGGGCGCCGAGTCCTGCCCGAGCTGCTGCCGTACCTGTCGAAGGTGCCGCTCGACGCCACCGGCAAGCAGATGGTCGCCCGCCTGACCAGCTGGCTGGCGAGGGGCGCCCACCGCATCAAGCCCGACCCGTCCGCGCCGCAGTACACCGACGCGGATGCGATTGCGATCATGGACGAGCTGTATCCGCGGCTGGTGACCGCGCTGTTCGACCGGCTGTTCGCCAAGGGCGGCGTGCACAGTTACCTCGGCCTGCCGTACTCCTACGACGTGCTGCCGCAAGTCTTCTCCGACACCCCCAACACCGAGGGCGCCCACCTCGGCGCCTACGACGGCGGCTGGGAGGGGTTCCTGCTCACCACGCTGCGGCAGCTGCGCGGCGTCCCGGTCGCCGACGCCTTCCCGACGCCGGTCACCTCCCGGCTCTGCAACGGCGGCCAGAAGACCTGCCCTGCCGCCATCGCCAAGGCCTTCACTACCGCTGAAGCCGGGCTGAAAGCGGCCAACGGCGGCTCGTCCGACGTGTCGACCTGGCACGACAACACCGCGAATCACAGCGGCGGTGAAACCCAGCCGGTCTACGACGACCTGCGCTTCACCGCCGTCGGGATCGTCGACCAGGCGCACTCCGACTGGCAAAACCGGCCGACGTTCCAGCAGGTCGTCATGTTCCCGGGCCACCGGCTGCGCCCGGGCACCGGCGACCATGGTGACCAGCGCGGCCCCACTGGTGGGACCGGCGGCACACCGGCCCAGGCCGGACAGGCGTCCAGGCCGACTGGGAGCCTCGCGGCGACCGGCTTCGACCACCGGGTCGCCGGGCTCGCCCTGCTGGTCCTGGTGACGGCGCTGACCATGGGTCGGCTGCGTCGCCGCAGCGTTCGCCGGGCCTGACCGAGCCGATGCCTGACCGAGCTGGGCCGAAAGCGGGACCGGACCCAGGCCCGGAACGTTCCAGCCGGGTCACCTCAGGTTAAGCGGATCACACCGCGCGGGGTCAGCTGTTGCGGGGCTGCGGAATGCCGGCCAGCAGGGCGCGGACCTCGACCTCGCGGTATCGGCGGTGGCCACCGAGGGTCCGGATGGAGCTCAGCTTGCCGCTCTTGGCCCACCGGGTGACTGTCTTGGGGTCCACGCGGAACATCGACGCAACCTCAGCCGGCGTCAGCAGTGCCTCGGCATCGGGGGTACGACTGCTCATGGCGGGACGTCCTCTCAAGCCAGCAGCCAGGTGCCGCTCCGGTGACCAAGGGTGCGCGATGCCCTCCTTGTCCGGTATGGCCCATCCGGGCCATCTTTCGGCTAGTCCTCGCGCTCAGGACCTGCCGCTCAGCCCAACCCACGCAGCGGCGGCTAGTTGGCCTGTTCGACGGCCTGCAGCGCCTTCATCCGAGCCGTCACCCGGGCGTACACCGCCGCCGCGCGGTCGCCTTTCCCCTCGCCAAGCAGTGCCAGGGCGAGCGTCACGTCCCGCGCCGACTCGTCCTGGACCAGCTCGGCGTCCTCCAGCAGGTGCACCAGGTCGCCGTAGTCCAGCTCCACGACGGACCGCGGGTGGAACTCCTCCAGCCACCGGCCGAGCTCCTCGACCCCCTCGGTCACCGCCGGGTCATCCAGCGAGCGGCGGAGCACGGCCAAGGCCCGTGCGACGCGGCGCCGGGCCCGCGACATCGGCGTCCGGTAGACCAGCGACCGCCCGGTACGACGCCCCGGCGGCGCTCCGGTCAGCCCCTCGGGCTCGCCGACGCTGACCACCCGTTCATCGGCATCGACCAGCACGAACCAGCGCAGCGGCACCTGCCAGGTGCAGGTCCGGACGTGGGTGGAGGTCGACCCCCGCTCGGCCCGCCAGCGGTCCAGCTCGACCTCCGCCCGCTCCAGCAGCACCGCGGGGGCGAACGCCTCCGCGACGACATCCGGGAGCTCGGACCAGAAGTCGACGAGCGCCTCGCAGGAGCGCACCGTGGTCCGCCACGGGGACACCAGCGTCACCCCGTCCACCTCGAGGACCGCGGCGCGCTCCGGGCCGCTCGGCAGCCGGCCTGCCACCAGCGCGCGCAGGACCTCCTCCCGCTCGAACTCTGCAGCCCCCAGGTGCTCGGCACCGGCGACCCAGGCGTCCCACTCGGCCCGCTCGTCACCGTCGAAGGCGGCCAGCGGCTCGTACACCCGCAGGGACGCGGCCCAGCGCGTCACGCCAGCATCACGTCAGCCTCACGGCGTCCGCCTCACGGCGGCATCCCTACACCGGGCATCCCTACGACGGCATCGTCGCGGCGGCATCCTCACGGCGGCACGTCGCGGCGGCATCGTCACGGCGGCATCGTCGCACGGGGGATCGCTAGGCTCGCCGCATCGGGGCACACCTCCCCCGCACCACCGCGCCCCGCCTCACAAGGGCAGCGCACCCGCCACCAGGAGAACCCGATGGGCGTCTTCGACCGTACCGACCACCTCAAGGACCTCGGCCACGAGCAGGTGGTCTTCTGCCAGGACCCCGCCAGCGGGCTGCGCGCCATCATCGCGATCTACTCGACCGCCCTGGGTCCGGCCCTCGGTGGCACCCGCTTCTACCCGTACGCCGATGAGGCCGCTGCCCTGTCCGACGTGCTGGCGCTATCCAAGGCGATGGCCTACAAGGCGGCCTGCGCGGGCGTCGACCTGGGCGGCGGCAAGGCCGTCATCCTGGGCGACCCGGCGACGATGAAGACCGAGGGGCTGCTGCGCGCCTACGGGCGCATGGTGGAGTCGCTCGGCGGCCGCTACTACACCGCCTGCGACGTCGGCACCTACGTGCAGGACATGGACGTCATCGCCAAGGAGTCCCGGTTTGTCACGGGCCGCTCCCCCGAGAACGGTGGGGCCGGGGACAGCGCGGTGCTCACCGCCTTCGGCGTCTTCCAGGCGATGCGGGCCGCAGCCGAGCACACCTGGGGGGCGCCCACGCTGCACGGCCGCACCGTCGCGGTCGAAGGCGTCGGCAAGGTCGGACACCACCTCGTGGAGCACCTGCTGGAGGACGGCGCGACGGTGGTCGTCAGCGACGTCAACCCGGCCGCTGTGGAACGGGTGCAGTCCCTGTCGGGTGAGGTCCGCGCCGCCTCGGTCACCGATCTCCCGACCCTCGACGTCGACGTCTACGCCCCCTGCGCGCTCGGCGCCTCGGTCACGGACGCCCTCGTGCCGGCTCTGGTGGCCAAGGTGGTCTGCGGGGCCGCCAACAACCAGTTGGCCCACCCCGGCATCGAGAAGGTGCTGGCCGACCGCGGGGTCCTTTACACGCCGGACTACGTCGCCAACGCCGGTGGCCTCATCCAGGTCGCCGACGAGATCGAGGGCTTCCGCTTCGAGCGGGCCAAGGCTAAGGCCGCCCGAGTTTACGACACGACCTTGGAGATCTTCCGCCTCGCCGACGCCGAGGGCGTGCCGCCCGCGGTCGCGGCTGACCGGCTCGCGGAGCGCCGGATGAGCGAGGTCGGGCGGCTGCGGACCTTCCTGCTGCCTGGCCGGCCCTGAGCCCACCGACCCACCGGCAGCGTCTTGGCGGCTGCAGGTGTCCTGCGGCCGCCAACGCTGTAGCCTGACGTGCCAGGGCGCCGTCGGCACGTCAGGCCGATCGTCCGCCGTCCAGCACCCGCGGGGCCTCGCAGCCCCGTCACACGAGGGGGTCGAGCCATGGGGCGCGGCCGTGCGAAGGCAAAGCAGACCAAGGTCGCACGCGAGCTGAAGTACAGCACCGGCTCGCTCGACCCGGAAGCGCTCAAGCGCGAGCTCGCCTCGCAGGGCGCCGGTCGGTCCACCTCCACCGTCCACGAGGACGACGAGGAGGACGAGGAAGACAAGCAGAAGTAACGACGAGCCGTGGGCCACGAGACGTGGCCCGAAGGCGGTGTTCGCCGTGCCGAAGGGCAGCCACCCGACCGGGGTTGCTGCCCTTCGCGCTGACTAGGAGTGGCGGCCCTCCAGGACGGCTGAGCCGTCGCCCGGCGCCACCTCCCCGACCACCCAGTTCGGCACGTGCCGGGCGGTCAGCAGGGCCATCGCCCGGTCGACGTCGGCCGGCGGCAGTACGGCGACCATCCCGACGCCCATGTTGAAGGTGCGCTCCATCTCGGCCCGCTCGACCTTCCCGCGGCCCTGCACCAGCGCGAATACTGGCTGCGGCGCCCAGGTCGACCGGTCCAGCCGGGCCGACAGGTGCATCGGCAGGACGCGCGCGAGGTTTGCCGCGAAGCCGCCGCCGGTGATGTGGGCGAAGGCGTGCACGTCGGTCTCGGCGATCACCGCCAGGCAGTCCAGCGCGTAGATGCGCGTCGGGACGAGCAGCTCCTCACCCAGCGGCCGGCCGAGCTCGTCGACGACGGCGTCGAGGGGCAGCCGCGCGCCCTGCAGCAGCACGTGCCGCACCAGCGACAAGCCGTTGCTGTGCACCCCCGAGCTGGCCATCGCGACGACGACATCGCCGGCCTGCACCCGCTCGGCGCCGAGCACCTCGTCGGCCTCCACGACGCCGACGCCGGTCCCGGCGATGTCGTAGTGGTCGTTCGCCATGAGACCGGGGTGCTCGGCGGTTTCCCCTCCGATCAGGGCGCAGCCGGCCTGCGCGCAGCCGGTGGCGATGCCACCGACGATCTCGGCCACGCGTTCCGGCACGATCCGGCCGACCGCGATGTAGTCCTGCAGGAACAGCGGCTCGGCCCCGCAGACGACTAGGTCGTCTGCCACCATGCCGACCAGGTCGATGCCCACGGTGTCGTGCTTGTCCATCGCCTGTGCGATCGCCAGCTTGGTGCCGACGCCGTCGGTGCTGGAGGCCAGCAAGGGGTCCCGGTACTTGCCGACGTTGAGTCGGAACAGCCCAGCGAACCCGCCGAGCCCACCGACGACCTCGGGCCGACCCGCCCGGGCGACCTTGCTGCGCATCAGCTCAACGGCGCGGTCACCGGCCTCGATGTCGACCCCGGCCGCGGCGTACGACGAGGCCGACCGCCCGGCAGCGTCGTACGAGAACGTGCGTCCCCCGTGGGGGGTCATCACGATCGGCGGGCCGCGTCGCCGCCGGCCGGCAGCAGGGCGTCGAGCTCATCCGCCGGGCTGATCCCGTTGTGGACGACGGTCGTGCCGTTGCCGGCGTGCGCGTGGTCGGCCTGCTCGGCCTGGTGGCTAACGGTGGCCGACCGGGTGAGCCCCTCCAGGACGTGCTTGCCGATCAGGTCCTGCTCGGGCAGGGCGATGGGGTAGTCGCCGGTGAAGCAGGCCCGGCACAGCTTGTCGGCAGGCTGGGCGCTAGCAGCGGTGAGCCCGTCGAGGCTGACATAGGCGAGCGAGTCCGCGCCGATCGAGGTACGAATCTCCTCGACCAACAGATCGCTGGCGATCAGCTCGGCCTTGCTGGCGAAATCGATGCCGTAGAAGCACGGGTGCATCACGGGCGGGCTGGAGATGCGCACGTGCACCTCGGCGGCACCGGCCTCGCGCAGCATCCGAACCAGCGCGCGCTGGGTGTTCCCGCGCACGATCGAGTCGTCCACGACAACCAGCCGCTTGCCCTTGATGACCTCGCGCAGCGGGTTGAGCTTGAGCCGGATGCCGAGCTGACGGATGGTCTGCGACGGTTGGATGAAGGTGCGGCCGACGTAGGAGTTCTTCACCAGCCCCATGCCGTAGGGGATGCCGCTCTGCTCAGCGAACCCGATCGCGCCGGGGGTGCCCGACTCCGGCACCGGGATGACCAGGTCGGCGTCAACGGGCGCCTCGAAGGCCAGAGTCCGGCCGACCTGCACCCGGGTCGTGTAGACCGACTGGCCGGCGATGGTGGTGTCGGGGCGGGCGAGGTAGACGTATTCGAACAGGCAGCCCTTGGGCGTCGCGGGCGCGAACCGGGTCGAGCGCAGGCCGTGCTCGTCGATCGCCAACAGCTCACCGGGCTCGATCTCGCGTACGAACCCGGCGCCGACGATGTCCAGCGCCGCCGTCTCGCTGGCCACCACCCAGCCACCCTCCAGCCGGCCGAGGACCAGCGGCCGGACGCCGTGCGGGTCGCGCGCGGCGTACAGCGTGTGCTCATCCATGAACACCAGGCTGAACGCGCCGCGCAGCGTCGGCAGAACCTCCCTCGCAGCGACGTCCGGGCTGACGTCGGCGCGGGCGGCCAGCAGCGTCGTGATGATGTCCGAGTCGGTGGTGGCGTCCATCGGGCCGCGGACGAGGCCGCTGTCGGCGACCCGGCGGGCGAGCTCGCTGGTGTTGGTCAGGTTGCCGTTGTGGCCCAGCGCCAGGCTGCCGCCGGCCGGCAGGGCGCGAAAGGACGGCTGGGCGTTCTCCCAGGTGCAGGAGCCGGTGGTGCTGTAGCGGCAGTGGCCGATCGCCAGGTGCCCCTTGAGCGACTGCAGGATGCCCTCGTCGAAGACCTGGGCGACCAACCCCAGCTCCTTGTAGACCACCGTGGCGCTGCCGTCGGAGACGGCCATGCCGCAGGCCTCCTGGCCACGGTGCTGCAACGCGTAGAGGCCGTAGTAAGTCAGCTTGGCGACGTCCTCGCCGGGGGCCCACACGCCGAAGACGCCGCACTCCTCGCCGACCGGCTTGAACGGGTCGTGATCCTGGCCGAGTGCTGCAGGCACGCGGTGGCTCCTCGAGGCAGGCGGTGGGGGAGGCAGCCCCAAGTGTACCGGCGCGCCAGACCGACCTGGGTGGCTCGCGGACGGCGTGGGTGCACAGACCGGGTGGGCTCGAGGACGGCGTGGCCACGCGGATCGACACAGTCCCGCTGGTCTGGTCAGCGGCCGACCGGACAGTCGTCGCGACGTAGGTGAGCACCGGTCACGGTCGCCGCCGCACCCGGCGCATCGCACACGGTGTCGACTCGCTGTCGTCGTGCAACGGCGCAGCCACGCTCGATCCGACCTGCTGCCGGCGGCTACTGAGTGCGACACGCCGGACGGCGGGTGGCCCGTCGGGGTTCACGCCAGGCGCCGCGCCGCCAGCATCCGGCGCTGCTGGTCGGAGCGCTCGACCACGGTCCGCTCGACGATCGGGTGAACGGCGTCCGCTGCAGCGACGCCGGCCAGCCGGTCGAGGTACGCCGCATCAACGCCGACCCGCGGGAACAGGCAGCCGGCAGTGACCATCGCGGCGATCATGCCGCGGCTGCCCATCTCCGGCAGGCCGTCGAGGTAGCGCTGCGCGAAGGGGGCGAGCACCTCGGCCTGCGAGGGCTGCCAGAAGGCCATCGCAAGCGCCTGGGAGCTGCCGAGCGGGATGGTGTTGCCCGACAGGACGGCCTGCCACGCGTCTTCCTTGGCGGCCGGGTCCGGCTGCGCTGCCCGGACGAGCATCGCCTGCACCCACGCCTCTGGATCTGGGTCCTCCGTCTCCAGCCCGTCCAGCTCAACCAGGTCTACCCGGCCCAGTGCCGCGAGCCTGGTGAGGCGGCGCCAGCGCAGGTCGACGTCGTCACCGACCAGTTCGGCCAGCGACTCCAGCTCCGCGTCGGTGACGGCGGTGCGCGCCAGCGACCGGACGGCGACGACCCGGCGACCCGGATCGGCCGCCAGCACCAGGCAGGTCTGCGACACCTGCGACAGCAGCGCATCGCGAGCAGCGTCGGCGACCCACAGCTCGGCGGCGGTGACGGCCAGCGAGAGCACCGGCTCGATGACCGCGTCGTTGCTCTCGCGCTCCAGCACGGCGGTGGCGCAGCCGACGAACCGGGCTGCCGGCAGCTCCCCCAGCACCACGAGCTGCCATGCGGTGGTGACCGCCACGGTCCGTGCGATCGCGGTGGGCAGTCGCGCCGCCGAGCTCAGCAGCACCTCCAGCGAGGCGGTGTCCGGGCGGACGACGGCGAAGGTCAGGTCCTCGTCGTTCGGCAGCAGCAGGTCCGCCGCCGCGGCCGGCACCGGGGTGGTGGCTCCGGTCGTCTCGACCGGCAGCAGGTCGCGGCGGACGAGCAGGTCGTCCTGGAGGTCGTACACCCCGACGTCCAGGCGGTGCGAGCGGGGCTCAGACCCACCCGGCCCGTCGGCCCTCAGGACCCCGTCGGCCAGGGTGAGGGTGTCGGTGCCGGCCGTCTCCAGCCAGGACCGCGTCCATCCCGCGAGGTCCCGGCCACTGGCCGCCGCGATCTCGCTCATCAGGTCGTCGAGGGTCGCGTTGCCCCAGGCGTGCCTGCTGAAGTAGCTGCGCAGGGCCGCCACGAACGCGTCCTCACCGACCCAGGCGACCAGCTGCTTCAGGACACTCGCGCCCTTGGCGTAGGTGATGCTGTCGAAGTTGGCGGAGGCGGTGGCGACGTCGGCTGTCGCCTGCCGGATCGGGTGCGTGCTCGGCGCCCGGTCGGCGGCGTAGCCGCCGAGCTTCCAACCGGCCAGGAACGACGCCCACACGTCGGTGTAGTCGGTGGCGCCGACCGCCGCCCAGTGGCAGGCCCACTCCGCGAAGGCCTCGTTGAGCCACAGGTCGTCCCACCAGCGCATCGTCACCATGTCGCCGAACCACATGTGCGCCATCTCGTGCAGCAGCACCAGCACCCGGATCTCCCGCTCACCGTGGCTAGGCGCTGTGCGGTAGACGAAGGCATCGCTCCAGGCCACGCAGCCGTAGTTCTCCATCGCGCCGCCCATGTCGGGCAGGAAAACCTGGTCGTAGCGCCGCTGAGGGAAGGCCAGGGCGAACTGCTCCCCGAAGAACGCGAGCCCCTTCGCAGTGACGTCGAACAGCTCGTCGGCGTCGCGGTCAAGGTTGGCGCCCAGCGACCGGCGGCACAGCAGTCCGAGGTCGTAGCCCCCGACCTCCCGGCGGATCTCGTGGAACGGCCCGGCGTTCAGCGCCGGCACGTAGGTCGACAGCTTCGGAGTGTCCGGGAACGCCCAGCGCCTCCCCACCCCCGTCTCGATGACGACCGGGTCGCCACTGCTGCTCAGCACCGTCCAGGACCGGGGTGCATCCACGGTGAAGGCGAAGACCGCCTTGAGGTCCGGCTGGTCGAAGCAGGCCCAGGCTCGGCGGGCGTCGTCGGGCTCGAAGGAGGTGAAGACGTAGACCTCACCGTCCGAGGAGTCCACCGCCCGGTGCACGCCGGTACGGGCTCCGGTGTTGTGCTGCACGGAGCGGATGACCACGACGTTGTCCGCTGCCAGCCCGTCAAGGGTGATCCGCGGGCCGGCACCGCCGACGCTCACGCCGTTCAGCTCGACTGACTCGACGTCAGCCGCGCAGTCCACGAACGTCGAGGCGCCCGGCTGCCGGCAGCTGAAGGTGATGGTCGACTCCACCCGCAGGGCGTCACCCTCGAGCAGGCCGACCAGATCCACCGCCAGGTCGTAGCGCTGCACGTCCAGCAGCTCGGCGCGGGTGCGCGCCTCCTCCTGGGTCAGGCTAGGCAGGACGTCCACGGTGCTCCTCAGGGTGCGGCATGACGTTGACCCCGCATGCTGCCACTCAGTCCAGCAGCGGGAGCAGGCCCGACAGGTCGGAGCGCTCGCCGCTGGCCCGCACCCTGCCGTCGCGAACGGCGTCCGGCCAGGCGAGCACGCCAGCGCACAGGTCGACCCAAGCGAGCGGGTCCGCCTCCACGACGTTCGGCGGCGTCCCTCGGGTGTGCCTGGGTCCCTGCATGCACTGCACCGCCGCGTACGGCGGGACGCGCACCTCGACCGTCCGGCCAGGGTGCTGCTCGGCGAGCCGCCGGCAGAGCTGGCGGACGACGAGCCTGAGGGCCGAGCGGTCCGGCTGCTCCCGCCGTCGGCGGGCGGCGACGACCGCCTCGACCAGCGCATCCAGCGTCGCCTCGGCCGGTTCCGAGCCGAGCTGAGCGGCCAGGGCGGCCCGGATCGCTTCGTTTGACGGGGCCCTGGCCACTAGCCGAACAGTGCCGGGAGGGTGCTCTCATGGGCGGCCCGCAGCTCTTCGAGCTCGACGGTCAGCACGTCTTGCACCTCCAACGCGGCGCCGTCCGTGACCCCGATCCGCGTGCAGGCAAGGCCGCGGGCGCTGCACATCTCGGTGAACCGCAGCTCCTCGGAACGCGGCACGCTGACCAGCACCCGGCCGGCCGACTCGCTGAACAGCTGCACGAACGGGCTCAGCCCCTGGGGCAGCACCACGCGGGCGCCGATCCCCTTGCGCAGCGCGGATTCGGCCAGGGCCTGGGCCAGTCCACCGTCGGAGAGGTCGTGGGCGCTGGACAGCATCCCGTCACGCGAGCCGGCAACCAGCACCTCACCCAGCAGCTTCTCGTGCGCCAGGTCGACCGCGGGCGGACGGCCGCCCAGGTGCCGGTGCTGCGACCAGGCCCACTCCGAGCCCCCGAGCTCGTCGCGGGTCTCGCCGAGCAGCAGCAACGACTCGCCCTGCTCCTGGAAGCCCATCGGGGTGCGCCGGGAGACGTCGTCGAGCAGCCCCAGCACGCCGACCACCGGAGTCGGGTTGATCGGGGCGCCGGCCGTCGAGTTGTAGAAGCTGACGTTGCCGCCGGTCACTGGGGTTCCCAGCGCGGTGCAGCCCTCGGCCAGTCCACGGGTGGTCTGCGCGAACTGCCACATCACCTCCGGGTCCTCCGGGCTGCCGAAGTTCAGGCAGTTGGTGACCGCGATCGGCACGGCCCCGGTGGCGGCCACGTTGCGGTAGGCCTCTGCCAGGGCGAGCTGCGCACCGGCGAACGGGTCCAGCCGGGTGTAGCGGCCGTTGCCGTCGGTGGCCAGCGCGATACCCAGGCCGGTCTGCTCCGACAGCCGCACGACGCCGGCGTCCTCCGGCCAGGCGAGCACCGAGTTGCCGAGCACGATCCGGTCGTACTGCTCGACGACCCACCGCTTGCTGCACAGGTTGGGGCTGGCCACCATCTCCAGCAGCAGCTCCTTGGTAGCCTCTGGGTAGGCCGGCAAGTCCTTGCTGCGCAGTAGATCCAGGTCCGCCGGCCGGGACATCGGCCGGTCGTAGACGGGACCGTCGTCGGCCAGCGACCCTGGCGGCACGTCGACCACCGACTCGCCGTGCCACAGGACCCGCAGCCGGTCCCCCTCGACCACCTCACCGATCGCCGTGGCGATGACCCCCCAGCGCGCGGAGATGTCGAGCACCTGCTGCAGCTTGGCCGGCTGCACGATGGCGAGCATCCGCTCCTGGGACTCACTCGCCAGCACCTCATGCGGCTCCATGCTCGCCTCGCGCAGCGGCACCCGGTCCAGGTGCGCGACCATCCCCGACTTCCCGGCTGCCGCCGTCTCGGTGAGGGCACATGTCAGACCGGCGCCACCGAGGTCCTGGATCCCGTCGACCAAGTCAGCGTCGTACATCTCGAGGCAGGCCTCGATGAGCAGCTTCTCGATGAAGGGGTCGCCGACCTGCACGGCGGGGCGGTTGACGGGACCGCCGGTCTCGAACGTCGCCGACGCCAGCACCGACACGCCGCCGATGCCGTCGCGGCCGGTCTTGGCCCCGAGCAGGACCACGACGTTGCCGACGCCACGCGCTGCGGACAGCTGGATCCGCTCCTTGCGCAGCACCCCCAGGCAGAGCGCGTTGACGAGCGGATTTCCCTGGTACGACGGGTCGAAGACCACCTCGCCGCCGACGTTGGGCAACCCCAGGCAGTTCCCGTAGCCACCGATCCCGGCCACGATGCCAGGCAGCACCCGCTTGGTGTCGGGGTGCTCGGCGTCACCGAACCGCAGCGGGTCCATGACCAGGACCGGCCGAGCCCCCATGGTGAGGATGTCGCGCACGATGCCGCCGATACCGGTGGCCGCGCCCTGGTACGGCTCGACGTACGACGGGTGGTTGTGGCTCTCAACCTTGAACGTCACGGCCAGGCCCTCACCGACGTCGACGACACCGGCGTTCTCGCCCATGCCGACCAGCAGCCGGTCACCCTTGGGGATGTCACCGAACTGCTTGAGGTGCACCTTGCTGCTCTTGTACGAGCAGTGCTCGCTCCACATGATGGAGTACATGGACAGCTCGGCAGCCGTGGGCCGCCGCCCCAGGATCTCCCGGATCCGCTGGTACTCCTCGCCTTCTAGGCCGAGCTCGTTGTACGGCTGCTCCTGGTCTGGCGTCTGCCCGGCATTCTCGACGGTGTCCAGCATCAGACCAGCGCCGTGAGGACGGAGGTGAAGAAGCCCAGTCCGTCGGTGCCGGGACCGGTCAGCTCCTCCACCGCGTGCTCAGGGTGCGGCATGATCCCGACGACGTTGCCGCGCGGGTTGGTGATGCCAGCGATATCGCGCAGGCTGCCGTTGGGATTGCCTTGGTAGTAGGCGATCACGCGGCCCTCACCCTCCAGCTCGTCCAGGGTGCGATCATCCGCGACGAAGCAGCCCTCGCCGTTCTTGACCGGGATCGTGATCTGCTCCGGCAGCTCGCTCGTCCAGGCGGTCGACCGGTTGGCGATCCGCAGCCGCTGGTCGCGGTGGACGAAGTGCAGGTCGGCGTTTCGGGTCAGGGCGCCGGGCAGCAGGTGGCTCTCGCACAGGACCTGGAAGCCGTTGCAGATGCCGAGAACCGGCATCCCGTCGTTCGCCGCGTCGACCAACGGGCCCATGACGGCCGCGAACCGGGCGATGGCGCCGCAGCGCAGGTAGTCGCCATACGAGAACCCACCCGGGAGGACCACTGCGTCCACGCCGCGCAGGTCGGCGTCACCATGCCAGAGGGAAACGACCTGCGCGCCGGCCAGCCGCACCGCCCGCTGCGCGTCGCGATCGTCAAGGCTGCCGGGGAACGTGACGACACCGATCTTCACCGGGTCAGACTACTGGGGCGAGGGGGCGTCCTCGAGGTGATCGTCGGTAGCCCAGGGACCGTGCCTGGAGGGTCCCTTGTCGAGCCGCTCGATGACCGCTCCCGGGGTCCAGGTGAGCTGCTTTTCGAGGTGGACCACGGTGCCGTCAGTCGGCTTGTTGACGAACGTCACCCGGTCGACCAAGGCCCGCATCAGGTGGATGCCCCTGCCGGTCTCAGCGCTCGACTCGGCCTCTCCGAGGCCCCGCATGGTGGCATCGAACTGCCGAGCGCCGCGGTCGACCACCTCGATCACGCACACGGTGCCGTTGATGCCTGCCGACACCTCGTACTCCTCGCCACCGGTCGCGTGCTTGAGCACATTGGTGCAGGCCTCGGTGAGCGCCAGCTCGATGTCGCTGACCACACCGGCGTCGATGCCGAGCACCTCCAAGCTGGCCTTCAGCGTGCGGCGGATGACCGGGACGGAAACCTCGTCACGCGGCAGCGCGAGCGTCAGCTTGATCTCCACGCCCGCGGACCTACCCCGTCATGGCTGCCTGACGCAGAAGTCCTCGATCACCGGGTTCGCCAGCAGCTTCTCGGCGATCGCGGTGGCCTGCTCGAGCGCACGCTCGGGCGACTCCGCCTCCAGGGCCAGCTCGACGTGCCGGCCGATCCGCAACCCCGCAGGCGCGGGGAAGCCCAGGCTCGGCAGGGCGTTGGCCACTGCCTGCCCCTGCGGGTCGAGGATCTCGGGCTTGAGCATGACGTCGACGACCACCCGGTGCACACCCACGAAGCGGAGCCTACCGACGCCGGGGGAGGGAGGAGCCGCTCAGGAGTTGCGCAGGTAGGCATCGAACGAGGAGCCGGTGAGCCGCTCGTAGGCCTCGACGTACTTCTCGCGCGTCCGCTCGACCACCTCGGCCGGCAGTTCCGGCCCCGGGGAGGTCCGGTCCCAGCCGGCGGTCGTCAGCCAGTCGCGGACGTATTGCTTGTCGTACGACGGCTGCGGCCGGCCCGGCGACCACGACGCCGCCGGCCAGAAGCGGGAGGAGTCCGGGGTCAGGACCTCGTCCCCCAGCACCAGCTCGCCGGCGAGCAGCCCCAGCTCGACCTTGGTGTCGGCCAGCAGGATGCCGCTTGCCTCGGCGACCGCCGACCCGCGCGCGTAGACGGCCAGGGTGACGTCCTTGAGGCCGCGGGCGAGGTCCGGCCCGACGAGCGCCGACACCTCGTCGTACGTCATCGGCAGGTCGTGCTCACCGACCGGCGCCTTGGACGTGGGGGTGAACACGGGCAGGTCGAGCCGCGAGCCGTCGACCAGGCCGGGCGGGAGGGCGACGCCGCACACCGTCCCGGTGCTGGCGTAGTCGGCGAGCCCGCCCCCGGTCAGATAACCGCGGGCCACGCACTCGACCGGCACCATCTCGAGCCGCTGCACCAGCACCGCACGGCCGCGCAGCTCGGCGGCCCACGACCCGAGCGCGGGCACCAGATCGGCTGTCACGACGTGGTTCTGCACGACGTCCGCCAGCTGCTCGAACCACCACAGCGACAGCCCGGTCAGCACCGCGCCCTTGTCCGGGACGGTGGTCGGCAGGACAACGTCGTACGCCGAAAGCCGGTCGCTGGCCACCAGGAGGAGCTGGTCCTCACCGACCGCATAGAGGTCCCGGACCTTGCCGGAGTGCACCAGCGGCAGGGGGATCGTCACCCCGGCAGTCTGTCAGCCCATGCGTTGCCTGAGCTCAGCTAGTCGAGTGCGGCCAGCCGCTCGAAGACCGGGGCCAGCCGCTCGAGGTACCGCTCGGGGCGGCAGACCTCGTCCAGCCGGGCCTCGTCGAGCTGCGTCCCCGCCGCAGCGGCCTGCTCGCTCAGCGTCTCACGGAACGGCCGGCCGGTCTCCCAGGTGGCCATCGCGGCCTGCTGCACGAACGAGTACGCGTCCTCCCTTGACAGGCCGCCCTCGACCAGCTCCAGCAGCACCGTCGAGGTGTAGATCAGCCCGCCGGACGACTCCAGGTTGACCCGCATCCGCTCCGCGTCCACGACCAGCCCGGTGACCAACCGGGTCGTGAGGTGCAGCAGGTAATCGGTGGCAAGGGACGCGTCCGGCAGCGCCACCCGCTCGGTGGAGGAGTGGCTGATGTCCCGCTCGTGCCACAGCGGGATGCCCTCCATCACCGGCACCACCTGCGCCCGCACGATGCGGGCCATGCCGGCGATCCGCTCGCTGGCGATCGGGTTCTTCTTGTGGGGCATGGCCGAGGAGCCCTTCTGACCCTTCCCGAACGGCTCCCACAGCTCCCGGACCTCAGTGCGCTGGCCGTGCCGCACCTCGAGCGCGAACGCCTCGCAGACGGTGGCGATGACCGCCAGCGCGCTGACCCACTCGCTGATGCCGTCGCGGATGACGACCTGGGTAGCCGCCGGCGCAGCGCTCAGCCCGAGTCGGGTGGCCACCGCCGCCTCGACGTCCGGTGAGATGTTGCTGTAGGTCCCCACAGCCCCGCTGATCTTCGCGACCGCCACCGCTGACCGGGCCCGCTGCAACCGGTCACGGGAGCGGGCCATCGCGAAGGCCAGGTCGGCGACCCGGTGCCCGAAGGTGGTCGGCTCGGCATGGATGCCGTGCGTCCGACCGACCCGGACGGTGTCCTTGTGTCGCAGTCCGAGATCCCGCAGGGCCCCGACGAGGCCGTCGGCCTTGGCCAGCAGGATGTCGGTGGCTTCGACCAGCTGAAGGGCCAGAGCGGTGTCGAGCAGGTCGGAGGAGGTCATCCCGAAGTGCACGTACGCCGCTGCGTCGCGCGGTGAGGTGTTGTCGGCCCAGGCCGACAGGAACGCGATCACGTCGTGCTGGGTGACCGCCTCGATCTCCGCGACCGCCTCCGGCGTCGGTGGCACCGCCACCCGGACCGGCTCGACCGCGTCGACCGGCACGGTGCCAGCGGCCGCGTGCACCTCGAGCACGAGCACCTCGACCCGGCACCACAGCTCGTACTTGTGGGCCTCGCTCCAGACCCGCCCCATCTCCGGCAGGGTGTAGCGCTCGATCACAGCGGGCTCCTTCGGGTACGACGGTCCGGCACAAGCCATCGTCCCAGAGGAGTCACCGGAGGCGGAGGTCCGCAGAGGTCCGCAGGAGGTCCGCGAAGGCCGGCAGAGGTCAGCGAAGGGCGGCAGAGGTCAGCAGGAGGTCCGCGGCCTACCGAACGGCGGCCAGCTCGAAGTCGTCCTTGAACTGCCGGACCCGCCGGCGCAGAGCGGCGTCCCCGACGGCCAGGACCTGGACGGCGAGCACCGCGGCGTTCAGCGAGTTGTCGATGCCGACTGCCGCGACCGGCACGCCAGGCGGCAGCTGCGTGAGGCCCAGCAGCGCGTCACGTCCATCGGTCGGCCCTGCCGACAGCGGCACGCCGATCACAGGCAGCGTGACGTGGGCCGCGACGATGCCGGCCAACGCCGCTGCCCCGGACGAGCCGGCAATCACGACCTCGACGCCGCGTGGCTCAAGCTCGGCCATCCACTCGGCGAGCGCCCGCGGTGACCGGTGCGGCGACATGCAGCACTCGTCGTACTCGACACCGAAGCGGGTCAGCAGGGCGCCGGCCTGGGCCATGGCGTCGTGCTCGGCAGGGCTGGCATAGATGATGGCGACGCGCGACAGGACCACGTCGTCCAGGGCCTGGGTCATCGCTTCTCCTGTTCGGGGACCGAGATCTCACCACGGGCCGCTTGGGCGCCGATGTCGGTGCGCGAGAACCCGCCGCGCAGCGTGACCGCCGCGACCCCGTGATAGGCCGCCAGCCGGGCAGCCGCCAGGTCCGCACCGACGCCGGTCACCGACAGCACCCGGCCGCCGGCGGCGACGACGCGACCACCGTCGCTGCAGGTCCCGGCATGCACGACGTGTACCTGTGCCGGCAACTCACCAACGAGGACCTCGTCGCCAGCCGTCGGCGTCCCCGGGTAGCCCTCCGCAGCGACGACCACGGTCACGGCCGACAGCGGGCGCCAGGCCAACGGTGGTTGGGATGCCAGATCGCCTGTGGCACAGGCCATCAGCAGCCCTGCCAGCGGCGTAACCAGCAACGGTAGGAGCACCTGCGTCTCGGGATCGCCGAAGCGGCAGTTGAACTCGACCACCTGTGGGCCGCACGAGGTCATGGCCAACCCGGCGTAGAGCAGGCCGCTGAACGGCGTCCCGCGCCGAGCCAGCTCATCGACCACGGGCTGAAGGACCTCGCCCAGCACCCGCTCGACCGTTCCAGGGGGTAGCCACGGCAGCGGTGCGTAGGCCCCCATACCACCGGTGTTGGGGCCGGTGTCACCGTCACCCGCCCGCTTGGCGTCCTGTGCGGGCAGCATCGGCACGACCGTGCTGCCGTCGGTCAGCGCGAACAGCGACACCTCCGGGCCGTCGAGGTAGTCCTCGACCACGACCCGAGACCCGCTCGTCAAGGCAGCCGCCGCAAAGGCCGAGGCCGCCGCGTGGTCTGAGGTCACCAGGACGCCCTTGCCCCCGGCCAGGGCGTCTGCCTTCACGACGTACGGCGGCGGCCGGTTGCCGAGCGCGGCGTCAGCCTCGCCGGCCGTGGTGCAGGTGTCGGCCTGGGCGGTGGGCACACCGGCGGCGGCCATCACGGCCTTGGCGAAGGTCTTGCTGCCCTCCAGCTCGGCGGCCGCGGCGCCGGGCCCGAAGCAGGCGACCCCGGCCGCCCGCACGGCGTCGGCGACTCCCGCCACCAACGGTCCCTCCGGACCCACGACCACCAGGTCGACGGCCTGCTCCGCAGCCAGCGCCGCTACGGCGGCCGGGTTCAACGGGTCCACCGGGATATTGGTCGCGGCGTCCGCCGTCCCGGCGTTGCCCGGCGCGCAGAGCAACCCGGTGACGGCCGGGTCGGCGGACAACGCCAGCAGGATCGCGTGCTCGCGGGCGCCGGAGCCGAGCACGAGGACCTTCACGGGCGCGAGGCTACTGAGTTGTCGCGCTCAGCTGCGTGGGTGATCATGACCGCTGTGGAGACCGCGATCCTGTTGAGAGTCCCCGAGGCCGAGCCGCTCGTCGGCCGCTGGCGCCAGCGGGGTGACTCGTCGGCCGCGCTCGGCGTACCGGCCCACGTGACGCTGCTCTACCCCTTCGTCCCTGAACCGGATGAGGGAGTCATCGAGGAGCTGCGCTGGATGTTCCGCGGCGTCGATGCCTTCGAGCTGACCTTCAGCGCCATCGGCCAGTTCCCGCAGGTCGTCTACCTCGCGCCCGAGCAGGGTGAGCAGTGCCAGCAGCTGACCGCGGCCCTGGCCCGGCGCTGGCCCGACTGCCCGCCGTACGGCGGTGAGTTCGACGAGGTCGTACCGCACCTGACCGTGGTCGACAGCGAGGACGAGCAGCTGCGCGCCCGCGCGTGCGCCGAGGTGCCTCGAGGACTGCCGGTCCGGTCCACCGCCCGGCAGGCCTCGCTGTGGGTCCGCGACGACGGTGGCCGGTGGTCTGAGTTCGCTGCCTTTCCCCTTGCAGCAGGCGGATAGCAGCCTCAGACGAGCGGGCGCAGCTGCAGGGTCTGCTCGCGGTCCGGTCCGACGCCGATGGAGCTGAACGGCGCCCCGCTCATCGCCTCGAGCGCACGGATGTAGCCCTGTGCGTTGATCGGCAGGTCGTCGAATGTACGGGCCGCCGTGATGTCCTCGGTCCAGCCGGCGAAGTGCTCGTACACCGGCTTGGCATGGTGGAAGTCGGTCTGTGTCATCGGCATCTCGTCGAACCGCTGACCGTCGACCTCGTAGGCCACGCAGACCGGGATCGACTCCCAGCCGGTGAGCACGTCGAGCTTGGTCAGCACGAAGTCGGTGACGCCGTTGACGCGGGCGGCGTAGCGGGCGATGACGGCGTCGTACCAGCCGCAGCGACGCGGTCGGCCGGTCGTCGTGCCGAACTCGCGACCGACCTCCCGCAGCCGCTCGCCGTCGGCATCGAGCAGCTCGGTCGGGAACGGCCCCTCACCGACCCTGGTCGTGTAGGCCTTGACGATCGCGATGACCTTGTCGATCCGGGTCGGCGGGATGCCGCTGCCGGTGCAGGCGCCGCCGGAGGTCGAGCTGCTGGACGTGACGAACGGGTAGGTGCCGTGGTCGACGTCGAGCAGCGTCGCCTGACCGCCCTCGAGCAGCACGGTCCTGCCGGCGTCCAGGGCCTCGGCCAGCAGCAACCCGGTGTCGGCGACCATCGGCCGCAGCCGGTCGACGTAGGACAGCAGCTCCTCGACGACACTGTCCACCGTGACGGCCTTGCGGTTGTAGACCTTGACCAGCACCTGGTTCTTCAGCGACAGCGCGCCCTCGACCTTCGCCCGCAGGATCTTCTCGTCGAGCAGGTCCTGGACGCGGATCCCGACGCGGTTCATCTTGTCGGCGTACGTCGGGCCGATGCCGCGCCCGGTCGTCCCGATCCGCCTGGATCCGAGGAAGCGCTCGGTCACCTTGTCCAGCACCCGGTTGTACGACGCGATGACGTGCGCGTCAGCCGACACGACCAGCTTGCTGGTGTCGATCCCGCGGGCCTGCAGCCCGTCGATCTCGTCGAACAGCACGCCGAGGTCGATGACGACACCGTTGGCGATGACTGGCACACAGCCCTTGGACAGGATGCCGCTGGGCAGCAGGTGCAGGGCGTAGGTCTCGTCCCCGATGACGACCGTGTGGCCGGCGTTGTTGCCACCGTTGAACTTCACGACGTGGTCGACCAACCCACCGAGCTGGTCGGTGGCCTTGCCCTTGCCCTCGTCCCCCCACTGCGCGCCGATCAGGACGAGTGCGGGCATCGCGGGCTCCCTGGACAGAGAAGAAGGCCCCGCAAGGGGGCCTCTTGCGGGGGCAGTCTAGCGGCCCACCCATGGCACAGCCGCCGTGTACTTGACGGCCCGCAGGTGATCGTTATGGTCCACGGCCAAGGCCGGCCCGGCCGGTCGGGGAGGCGCCATGACCACCGTCCAGGAAGCACAGCCCGCAGGGCTCCAGCGCGGCGCCATCGGGCTGCGGGAGGTGCTGTTCCAGAGCATCACCGCCATGGCGCCCGGCGCGGCGATCGCCGCCTCCGTACCCGCGGGCGCCGCGTTCGCGGGTGGCGCGCTGCCGCTGTCGGTGCTGGTCGCCCTCATCGCCTGCCTGTTCACGGCACTGTCGATCGGTGAGCTGGCCCGGCACCTGCCGTCCAGCGGTTCGGTCGCGACCTACACCGCCCAGGGACTGCACCCGGGTGTCGGCTTCCTGGTCGGCTGGGGCTACGTGTTCGTCGAGCTGCTCGTGCCGCCCCTGCTGTTCCTCCAACTGGGCTTCACGGTGGCCGGCACCCTGCACGCCGAGAGCTCGTCGTACTCCGCTGACCTGTGGTGGCCCTGGGCGCTGGTCGGGGCGGTCATCGTGTTGCTGGCCGGCTACAAGGGGATCACCGCCAGCGCCAAGCTGGGCACCATCCTCGGTGCCTTCGAGGTCGCGGTGTTCCTCGTGCTGGCGGTCCTGCTCGTCATCAAGGCCGGGGGGCACAACACGCTGTCGGTCTTCACCACGACACACACGCCGGCCGACCACCGGGGCATCGCCGGGGTCATCGCCGGCAGCGTCTACACGGTGCTGGCGTTCAGCGGCTTCGAGGCGGCCGCCCCGCTGGCCGAGGAGGCCAAGGACCCGAAGCGCACCATCCGCCGGGCGGTGGTCGGGGCGACGCTGGGCATCGGAGCCCTGTACGTGTTCACCACCTACGCGGTGGATGTCGCGTTCGGACCCGGGCGCTTCAACACCTTTACCACGGACGCGACCTCCGGTGCCTCGTGGCAAGGGATCGCCCGGGCGTCGTACGGGCTGTTCTGGGTGCTGGTCTTCCTGGCCGTCGTGAACTCGACTGTGGCCAACGCCAACGCCGGGGCCAGCGTCTCGACGCGCACCGCCTATGCACTCGGCCGGATCCGCCTGTTCCCGCGCGCGGTGACCGTCCTGCACCCGAAGCACCGCTCGCCGTACCTCGCCGTTTACGCCCAGTTCGTCATAGGGGTGGCGGTCACCCTCGGACTCGGCTTCGCCTACGGCCCGGTCACGGCGTTCCTGCTGGTGGCCACCGTCATCGTCATCGTCGTGGTGCTGGTCTACATCCTGTGCAACCTGGCGTGCGTCGGGTTCTTCACCCGCAAGCGGCGTGAGGACCTCAGCCCGTTCCTGCACGTCCTGGTGCCCGTTCTCGGTGTCCTCGCGTTCATCCCGGCCCTGTTCACCGCTGCCGGCATCAAGATCTTCAGCTTCGTCGTCCCGCTGACGTCGCCGGTGTCGTACGCCGGTCCGGTGGTGCTGATCTGGCTGCTGCTCGGCGCCGGCTACCTGGTCTACCTGCTGAACGCCCACCCCGAGCGGGTCCGGCAGATGTCCCAGGTCCACCTGGTGGACGAGCTCGACGAGCACGAGCGGGAGGTCGCCGGATGAGCCCCGAGGTCCTGTCGTACCGGCCGGGGCCCGACGACTACGCCTGGACGTTCGGTGGGGCAGCGCCCGTGCGGTCGGTCGCCCCGGGCACGGTGCTCGAGCTGTGGACGGAGGACTGCTTCGCCGGCAAGGTCCGCAGCACCGACGACCTGGTGTCCGTGGTGTGCGAGTTCCCCTTCCTCAACCCGCAGACCGGACCGTTCTTCGTGGAGGGGGCGCAGCCCGGTGACACCCTGGCGGTGCACTTCGTCTCCATCGAGCCCAGCCGCGACTGGGCGGCGTCCACGACCGTCCCGCTGTTCGGGGCGCTGACCTCGACGCATCTGACGGCCACCCTGCAGCCAGCACTACCCGAGGTGGTCTGGATCTGGCAGCTCGACCGGGCGGGGCGGACGGCCCGGTTCAGCGCGCGGGACAGCGACTTCGTCGTCGACCTGCCGATGGACCCGATGCACGGCACGGTCGGGGTCGCGCCGGCCAATTTGGAGGTCCTGTCGGCACTGACCCCCGCAGCCCATGGCGGCAACCTGGACACCCCGGAGATGCGCGCCGGCACCACCTGCTTTCTCGGCGTCAACGTGGCGGGCGCGCTGTTCTCGCTCGGCGACGGGCACGCCCGCCAGGGCGAGGGTGAGACCTGCGGCGTGGCGGTCGAGTGCGCCATGGACACCGTTGTGGTGATCGACCTGGTCAAGGGACAGATGACACCCTGGCCCCGCATCGAGTCCGACACGCACGTCATGACGGCCGGTTCGGCACGACCGCTCGAGGACGCGTTCCGGATCGCGCAGGCAGACCTCGTGCAGTGGGTCGCCGATGACCACGGGCTGTCGTTGATGGACGCCTACCAGCTGGTCTCGCAGGCCGTCGAGTCCCCGTTGGCGAACGTCTGCGACACCAACTACACGTCGGTCGCCAAGCTCTGCAAGCAGTGGTTGCCCGCCCGGACCGGGGCGCTGGCCGGGGTGCATGACCGGCTGCGGGACGTCGGTCGCGCCTACCTCGCGCAGCGCTGAGCCGTACGCTCGGCCGGTGGCGAGGATCCCGGGCTTCGACAGCATGGTCGGCGGCGTCTTCACGGTGCTGCAGGCCCAGAGCGAGGCGCTGGCCGCCCTCCCCGGTGCCGTGCAGTCCCTGAGCTCCGCGGTACGCGGCCTGGTAGAGGTGGCCGCCTCCGCGCGCGACACGGTGGTGGCGGTCAACCGGCTGGTGCAGCGGGCCGACGGGATCGTCGCCGAGCTGGAAGGGCCGCTGCTGGCGCTCGGTCCCGGGCTCCAGCGGCTGGCCGTCGTGCTGGACGACCCCGTCATCGAGCAGCTGCCCGCGACGCTGGCCCAGGTGCAGGCCGACATCCTGCCCGTGCTGCGGACCCTGGCGGACACGCACGAGCGGGTGGCGTTCATCGCTGGGTCGACCGAGCGGATCATGACGTTCGTCGACGACACCAGCCGCACGCTGGCCGGGCTGCCGGGTGCGGCCCTGCTCGGCCGCCGCCGCCCCCCGCTCGCCCGCCCCTGACCCCCTCCTGTACTTGTGGACCGGGGATGAGACTCAAGGTCAGCCGGTGAGGGCGGCCCGGGCGGTCGGGTCGCTGTCGTCGAGGAACGCCGATATCCGGTCGGCCTCCTCGGTCTCGCCGATCGTGTCGGCAGCCCGGCCGAGGGCGTTGAGCGCGCGCAGAAAGCCCTGGTTCGCAGGGTGCGCCCACGGCACCGGACCGAAGCCCTTCCAGCCATGCCGGCGCAACGCGTCCAACCCCCGGTGGTAGCCGGTCCGGGCGTAGGCGTAGGACTCCACGACCGACCCACGCGCGAAGGCGGCGTCGGCGAGGGCACCCCAGGCAGCGCTCGAGGTCGGGTGGGCCGCGGCCACCTCGGCCGGGTCCGTGCCGCTCGCGAGCAGCGCCGTACCCGGCTCGTCGGGGAGCAGGGTGGGCGGCGGTCCGCCGAGCAGGTCCTTGCCGGTGTAGGTCATGCAGGCATGATGCCTGTCATGACTTCCGAGCCCGTCGGCCGCCTCCTGCCCGTCCACGACACCGAGCTGTTCATCGCCGAGCGCGGGCCCGCGGACGGGCTGCCCCTGATCGTCCTGCACGGCGGCCCCGGACTGGACCACGTGGAGTTCGCCGACTACCTCGACGCCCTTGCCGACACCTACCGGCTGGTGCTCGTCGACCAGCGGGCACAGGGCCGGTCGCGTCGTGATGCCGACCCGGCGACCTGGACGCTGCAGCAGCTGGCCTCGGATGTCAGTGCGGTGGCCGCTGCCCTGGGCGCCGAGCGCTACGCCGTCCTCGGACACTCCTACGGTGCCTTTGTCGCCCTGCAGCACCTGGCCGACGCTCCTGGGGCATCGGTCGCAACCGTGGTCAGCGGTGGCATCCCGGCCAGTCGGTTCCTCGACGGGGTGGAGGAGGAGCTTGCTTCCTTCCAGCCGGAGTCGTTGCGCCAGCAGGTCGCGGACAGCTGGGCACGCGAGGCGACGGTGACGACCGAGCAGGAGTGCGCTCAGCTGATGCACGACCAGATGCCCTTCCACTTCGGCAATCCACTCGATCCGCGCATCGCCGACTACGCGCGGCGCACGGCCGCACAGCGGTTCGCACCCGATGTGCTGCGGCACGCCTCGCTGGAGAGCGGGGGGATGGACTTCGACGTGGAGGAGCGGCTGACCCACGTCCCGCAGCCGGTGTTGGTCCTGACCGGGCGCCTCGACCGGGTGTGCCGGGTGGACGCCGCAGAGCGGATCGCCGAGCTGGTGCCGGATGCCGAGCTGCACGTCTTCGAGGAGTCCGGGCACATGACCTTCGTCGAGCAGACGGACGACTACGTCGCGGTCGTCCGCCGCTTCCTCGACCGGATCCCCTCCTGATACGACGCCGCAGGTGGGGCCGCACCGGCCTCGCCGGGATCGATCACTGAACGGCCAGCTGATCGCGTGCCAGCTGCGGCACAGGCCATGATGGTTGGCGTGGACCGCATGGACTACGCCAGCCGGATCGCCCGTGCGCTGCTCGGCGTGACGGCCCACCCGGGGGGCATCGCCTTGAGCCGGTACGTGCTGGACGTGCTGGACCTGCCGGTCGGATCGCTGGTGGCCGACGTGGCCTGCGGGCGCGGGGCGACGCTGGACCTGATGGCCGACCGAGGCCTGCTGGGCATCGGCGTCGACCTGCGGACCCAGCACCCCAGGTCGGTCCGCGGCGACGCCCAGGCGCTCCCGATACGCACGGCGGCGTACGACGGAGCGGTCGTCGAGTGCTCCGTGTCGACGTTCGCCGACCCGGAGCGGGCGCTCGCGGAACTGCGGCGCGTCCTGCGGCCCGGCGGCCGGTGGGTGCTGACCGACATCGTGCTGCGCCGTGACCTGGCCGGGCCGAAGGTGGTAGCAGCGGTCGACCGGCTGACGACCGCCCGCAGCCTGGCCGGCTACGTCGCCCTGGCCGAGGCCGCCGGGCTGGCGGTCACCACCCAGCAGGACCGGCACGCGGACGCCCTCGCCCTGGTGCGACGGCTACGACATCGGCTGCCGTGGTCTGCCGACGTCCGCGCCTGCGAGATCGCGGTCCGCGACCGGACCCTCGGCTACGCACTGCTCGCGGGCGCCGCCTGACGCCCGCGAGCAGTCCTCAGTACCTCGATCGGCGAGCCAGCTCAGCTGACGGGCAGCAGCCAGGCAGCCGACCAGACAGCAGCGTCGACCGTGCCGTGGCGTGCGGTGTGCAGGCGCTTCTCGGCGGCGAACCGGGTCGCGACAGCTGCCGTCTTGGGCCCGAAGCGGCCGTCGACAGCCAGGTCCCAGCCTCGGGCGACCATCCGCGCCTGCCACGCGCCGACGTCCGCCCGGCGGGCAGACAGATCAGCGACGGACAGCACATGGCCGCCGAACCGGGGAGCCACCGCAGGGCGGACAGCCGCAAGCCCGATCGCGCGATGAACGGTCACCGGCCGTGACCGCGACGCGGCCACGGCGAACGCGCGGCCGCCACCGCCACCGCCGCCGGTCAGGCCCAGCTGACGGGAGCAGGACGGCCACGGCTGCCACCCGCGGGCCGCCTGCAGTCGTGCAGCAGCGGCGTCCTGGGTGGCCGAAGAAGCGTCAGACGGTCGGCCGGACAGCCCGAGTCCGTGCCAGGTCTGCAGGTCGAACTGGTAGGCGCCGTAGAAGCCGTTTCCGGTGGCGGCCCGGTAGTTCCCGCTGCTCTCGCAGGCCCGCAGCCGAGCGAAGTCGTTGCTGGTGGCGGCGGAGGCGGTGGTTTCCAGCCCGGCGAGCGCAGCGGCGGCGAGCCCGCCGACTGCCAGGACCGGGGCGGCCTTCGAGAGACGGGCATGGCGGGGCTTTCGAGTACGCAGCAGCACAGTGGGTCCTCCCGTCGCCTACGAGGTGAGCTGTCGGGTTCGGGCTGGGCGCCCGGCTCCCCATGACGGCGGAGCTTCACCCCAAGGGCCGTGAAGGGCCCGGAGGACGTGGGTCCCCCGCTCCTGCCCCGGAACGTCAGGACGTGCACCCGGGGGCAGGACTCGGCGGGTCGGGGCACGACCACGCCGTACGGCGTGGCGTCTTGACGGTAGCGCGCGGGTCAGCCTCTTGGCGAGGTGCCTGTGGATCGGAGGTCCTCGCAGGCGTGCGCGACCCGGGCCGTCATGCCGGCCTCGGCAAGCTTGCCCCAGGCGCGCGGGTCGTACAGCTTCTTGCTGCCGACCTCGCCGTCGATCTTGAGCACGCCGTCGTAGTTCTTCAGCATGTGATCGACCACCGGCCTGGTGTACGCGTACTGCGTGTCGGTGTCGACGTTCATCTTCACGACGCCGTAGTCGAGCGTCTCGCGGATCTCCTCGAGCAGCGAGCCGCTGCCGCCGTGGAAGACCAGGTCGAACGGCTGGTTCTGGCCGACCGCGGCGCCGACCTGGTCCTGGATCTGTTGGAGGATCTCCGGCCGCAGTTTGACGTTGCCAGGCTTGTAGACGCCGTGCACGTTGCCGAAGGTCGCCGCCAGGATGTAGCGGCCCTGCTCGCCGGTCCCGAGCGCGTCGGCGACGGCCTGAGCGTCGGCCGGGTGCGTGTAGAGCTTTTCGTTCTCCCCGGAGTGCTCGACACCGTCCTCCTCGCCACCGACCACCCCTATCTCCATCTCCATGACGATCCGGGCCTTGGCACAGGCGGCCAGCAGCTCCTTGGCGATGGCGATGTTCTCGTGCAGCTCGACCGCCGAGCCGTCCCACATGTGCGACTGGAACAGCGGGTCCTTCCCGCTGTCGACCCGCTCCTGGCTGACCGCGATCAGCGGCCGCATGTAGCCGTCGAGCTTGTCCTTGGGGCAGTGGTCGGTGTGCAGGGCGATCGTGACGTCGTACTTCGAGGCGACGACGTGCGCGAACTCGGCGAGGGCTACTGCACCGGTCACCATGTCCTTGACGCCCTGGCCGGACAGGTACTCCGCGCCCCCGGTGCTGACCTGCACGATGCCGTCGCTCCCGGCCTGCGCGAAGCCGGCGATCGCGGCGTTGAGCGTCTGCGAGCTGGTGACGTTGATGGCCGGGTAGGCGAAGCGGCCGGCCTTGGCCCGGTCGAGCATGTCGGCGTAGGCCTGGGGGGTGGCGATCGGCATGCGGGGCGCTCCTTAGGCAGGTCCGACGGTGTCGCCGAGCATGCCAGAGGGCTCCGCGGCGTGGAGGCGTGCCGAACGACGAGCGCTTCGGACCACTGGCCGTCGCGGTTGCCCGGTGGGCGCCGCGCGCACGTTCACGCCGCTGATGGCCATACCTCGGTCGTCGTCGTCCTGTCGCGCGTACTGGCTGTCAGGCAGGCGCGAAGGTCCCGTCGCTAGCGTGCTCCAGGTGAACACCGCCCTTCCCGCCATCCTGGACGGCCGGCACCTGGTCGAGACCTTCGGGCTCACCGGCCTGCTGCTCATCGTCTTCGCCGAGACCGGCCTGCTGCTGGGCTTCTTCCTGCCGGGCGACTCGCTCCTGTTCGCGGCCGGCTACGCCGCCACCGGCGCCATCCCCGGTCTGCACCCGAACATTGCCGTCGTCTGCGTGCTCGTGAGCCTGGTCGCCATCGCGGGCGCGCAGACCGGTTTCTTCATCGGCCGCAAGGCCGGCCATACGCTGTTCGACCGCGAGGACAGCCGGCTGTTCAAGAAGAGCTACGTGACGAAGGTTGACCACACGATCGAGCGCTACGGGGTCGGCAAGGCGATCGTGCTGGCGCGCTTCATCCCGATCGTGCGGACGTTCCTCAACCCGATGGCCGGCGCCACCGACCTCGAGACGCGGACCTTCCTTATGTGGAACGTCGTTGGCGCCGTCCTGTGGGGCACCGGTGTCAGCCTGCTGGGCTACTTCCTCGGCCAGGTGTCGTTCATCGGCAAGAACCTCGAGGTGTTCGCGGTGCTCATCGTGATCATCAGCTTCGTGCCGATCGCCCTCGAGTTCCGCCGCAGCCGAGCCTCCCGCTAGCCCGATCGACCGGGGCTGGCAGGCCGCGGGTTCCGGCTGTGCACGGGCCGGCAACCAAACTTGGCGGCGGGGCGGCGCCGACCGACCCTGCGCCTGGCCGGACTGGACGCATCGGGCCTGGGCGTCGGTCACGCCAGGTCGAGATCGGCCAGCCCGTAGATGAACCGGTACGGCACGCCCTCGGCCTCGATCTTCTCGCCGGCCCCGGTCGCCCGGTCGACGATCGTCGCGACCCCGACGGCGATCGCACCGGCCTCCCGGACAGCCGCGAGTGCCTCCAGCGGTGAGCCACCGGTCGTCGAGGTGTCCTCGACGACGAGCACCCGGCGGCCGGTGATGTCCGGTCCCTCGATCCGGCGCTGCATCCCGTGCGCCTTGGCCGCTTTGCGGACCACGAAGGCGTCGAGCGGCCGGCCCTGCGCCGTCGCCGCGTGCACCATCGACATCGCGATCGGGTCGGCGCCCATCGTCAGGCCGCCGACCGCGTCGTACTCGAGATCGGCTGTCATCTCGCACATCACCCGCCCGACCAGCGGCGCGGCGGCTCCCGACAGGGTGGTGCGCCGCAGGTCGACGTAGTAGTCGGCCTCCAGACCGGACGACAGGGTGACCCTCCCCATCACGATCGCCTGGGACCGGACGAGGGACAGCAGCTGGTCGCGGTCGGTCACGGGCCGACCCTAGCCAGCCGTGACAGCAGCCCCTTCACCCGGCGATGACGCGGCCGGCACCCGCTCGGCTGGGCGCACCGCCAGGTCATCACCGTCCCGCTCCACGAGCACCTCGTCACCGTCCCGGATTCCACCGGCCAACAGCGCCCGGGCCAGCCGGTCACCGATCGCTTTCTGCACCAGCCGGCGCAGCGGCCGCGCGCCGTAGACCGGGTCGTAGCCGGACAGTGCAAGCCACTCGCGAGCAGCAGGCGTCACGGTCAGCCTCAGGCGGCGCGCCGCGAGACGTCCTGCCAACAAGGCAATCTGCAGGTCGACGATCCGCGCCAGCTCTTCCGAGCCGAGCGCGTCGAACACGACGATGTCGTCGAGCCGGTTGACGAACTCCGGCTTGAAGGCCTGCCGCACCACGTCCCTGACCCGCTGCTCGTAGTCGACCGCCCCGGCGAACGACGAGCCGAGGTTTGAGGTCAGCACCAGGATCGTGTTGCGGAAGTCGACGGTACGGCCCTGGCCATCGGTGAGCCGGCCGTCGTCGAGGACCTGGAGCAGCACGTCGAACACGTCGGGGTGCGCCTTCTCGACCTCGTCGAGCAACACGACGGAGTACGGCCGGCGGCGGACCGCCTCGGTCAGCTGACCGCCCTGGTCGTACCCCACGTAGCCGGGCGGCGCGCCGACCAGCCGGGCGACGGAGTGCTTCTCGCCGTACTCCGACATGTCGATGCGGATGAGTGCCTTCTCGTCATCGAACAAAAAGGCGGCCAGGGCCTTGGCCAGCTCGGTCTTGCCGACGCCGGTGGGGCCGAGGAACAGGAAGCTGCCGGTCGGCCGGTCCGGGTCGGAGATGCCGGCCCGTGCCCGCCGGACGGCGTCGCTGACCGACTGGACCGCCTGCCGCTGACCGACGAGCCGACCGGCCAGGGCGTCCTCCATCCGCAGCAGCTTCGCGGTCTCCCCCTCGAGCATCCGGCCGGCGGGGATGCCCGTCCAGGCACTGACGACCTCGGCCACGTCGTCGGCCGTCACCTGCTCCTTCACCATGGCGTCAGCCACGGTCTCGGTCTGGGCCAGCTCCTTCTCCACGGCCGGGATCTCGCCGTACAGCAGCCGCGAGGCGACGCCCTGATCGCCGGTGTCGTAGGCCTTCTGGTAGTCGCGCTGCAGGTCGTCGAGGCGCTTCTTGAGCTCACCGACACGGTTGAGACCGGCCTTCTCCCGCTCCCATCGGGCAGTCAGCGCGGTCAGCTGCTCGTCACGGTCGGCGAGCTCGCGGCGCAGCTGGGCCAGCCGCGCGGTGGAGGCCTCGTCGCTCTCGCGGTCGAGCGCCAGCTCCTCCATGCGCATCCGGTCCACGGCCCGCTGCAGCTGGTCGATCTCGACAGGTCGCGAGTCGATCTCCATGCGCAGCCGGCTGCCGGCTTCGTCGACGAGGTCGATCGCCTTGTCCGGCAGGAAGCGGGCCGGGATGTAGCGGTCCGACAGCGCCGCGGCCGCGACCAGCGCACCGTCGGTGATCTCGACCCCGTGGTGCGCCTCGTATCGGCCCTTGAGACCCCGCAGGATGGCGATGGTGTCCTCGACCGACGGCTCGCCGACGAGGACCTGCTGGAAGCGCCGCTCCAGCGCCGCGTCCTTCTCGATGTTCTCGCGGAACTCATCCAGCGTGGTCGCGCCGACCATGCGCAGCTCGCCGCGGGCCAGCATCGGCTTGAGCATGTTGCCGGCGTCCATGGACCCCTCGGCCTTGCCGGCGCCGACCACGGTGTGCAGCTCGTCGATGAAGGTGACGATCTCCCCGTCGCTGTCCTTGATCTCGTTTAGGACCGCTTTGAGACGCTCCTCGAACTCGCCGCGGTACTTCGCGCCGGCGACCATCGCCCCGAGGTCCAGGCTGACGAGTCGCTTGTCCCGTAAGGATTCCGGGACGTCACCGGCCACGATCCGCTGGGCCAGCCCTTCGACGACCGCTGTCTTGCCGACGCCGGGCTCGCCGATGAGCACCGGGTTGTTCTTCGTACGCCGGGACAGCACCTGCACGACCCGCCGGATCTCGGTGTCCCGGCCGATGACCGGGTCGAGCCTGCCCTCGCGCGCGGCCTGCGTGAGGTCGACGCCGTACTTCTCGAGGGCCTTGTACGTCGACTCCGGGTCCTGGCTGGTGATGCGACGCACGCTGCCCCGGACCTTGTCGAAGGCGTTGGTCAGCGCCTTGGGCAGGCCACCGACCCCCTTGAGCAGGTCGGCGACCTCGCCGCCCTTGTCGGCGAGGCCGACGAGCAGGTGCTCGGTCGAGACGTACTCGTCCTGCGCGGAGCTCGCCGCCGCCTGCGCCGCAGCCAACGACGCGAGGAGCTGGCGGGACAGCTGCGGGGCGGCGACGCTGTTGCCGCTGGCCGCGGGCAGCCGCCGCAGCAGCTGGTCCGCGCCAATCCGCACCTGCGCCGGGTCGGCGCCCACGGCGGTCAGCAGCGCACCGGCGATGCCGCCCTCCTGGTCCAGCAGGGCGAGCAGCACGTGGACCGCGGCGACCTCAGGATGACCGTGGGCGGCCGCGCTCCGGACCGCCGCCGAGACGGCCTCCTGCGACTTGGTGGTCAGCCGGTCGGTGTCCATACGCTCCTCCAGAGGTCGAACCAGCAGCGGTCGAGGTCAGCGGGACGGCCGCCAGACGACCAGGGCGCTGTCCCGCAACGGCACCAGGTCCCGGCGCAGCGAGGCGGCGGCCATCGTGTGCGCCGCGGCGGCCGTGACCTGCGCCTCGTCCAGCTGCGCCTGCAGCTCGACGAGTCGCTCCTGGAGCCCCGCCACCTGATTCTCCAGCTCGATGATGCGCTTCACGCCCGCGAGGTTGACGCCTTCCTCCTGCGACAGCCGCTGCACCTCGCGCAGGAGGGCCACGTCGCGCGGGGAGTACCGCCGGCCGCCGCCACCGGACCGACCAGGTGTGACCAGACCCAGCCGGTCGTACTGCCGGAGCGTCTGCGGGTGCATCCCGGACAGCTCCGCCGCCACCGAGATGACGAACACCGGCCGGTCCAGATCCTCTCGGCCGGTGCTCATCGCGCCACAGACGCCAGGTGCGCCCGCGGGTCGTCCGGAGCGGCGGCGGCGTAGGCCTCCAGTGCCTCCCGGGCGGCGGCCGTCAAGGTCGTGGGAACCACCACCTCGACGGTGACCATGAGGTCCCCTACACCGCCCTTGCGGGTGAAGCCGCGGCCCTTGACCCGGAAGGTCCGGCCGGACGACGTGCCGGCCGGGACCTTGAGGGTGACCGAGCCGTCGGGCGTCGGAACGCTCACCTGCGCACCCATCGCCGCCTCCGGATAGGTGACCGGCACGGTGAGCGTCAGGTGATCGGCGCGCCGGCCGAACACGGGGTGGGGCGAGACGGTGACCGCCACCAGCAGGTCACCGGCCGGACCGCCTCGCTCGCCCGGCATCCCCTTGCCGGCCAGCCGGATTCGCTGCCCGTCGGCCACCCCAGGAGGAACGCGCACCGTGATGGTCCGCTCATGATTCTGCTGGCCGGTGCCGGCGCACGTCGGACACGGCGTGTCGACGACCTGGCCGGTTCCGCGGCACGCGGTGCACGGCTCGGCGAACGAGAAGCTGCCCTGGTTGCGGGACACCATCCCCTGACCGCCGCAGACCCCGCAGGTGTGCGGGGCCGTGCCCGGCGCCGCGCCGCTGCCGTGGCAGACATCGCATGCGCCAGGGGTGCTGAGCCGCAACGGCACAGTCGCCCCGCGCAGCGCGTCGAGGAACGCCAACGTGACCACCGCCTCGACGTCCCCGCCGCGCCGCGGTCCGGCACCGCGGGACCCGCGCTGCCGCCCCCCGCCGAACAGCCCACCGAGCACGTCACCGAAGCCGCCCGTCTGCCCGAACAGGTCACCGACGTCGAAGCCACCGGCGGGCGAGGCCGCCCGTGGCCGCGGTCCCCGGCCGAACAGCGACCGGGCCTCGTCGTATTCCTTGCGACGCTGCGCGTCGGACAGCACGTCGTACGCCTCGCTGACCGTCTTGAAGCGCTCCTCCCCGCCGGGGTTCCGGTCGGGATGGAGCTCGGCGGCCATCTTGCGATAGGCCTTCTTTAGGTCGCCTGCGGACGCGTCCTTGGGCACGCCGAGAGCGGCGTAGTAGTCCTTTTCGACATCACGGGCGCTCACGGCGGGCCTCCCCTCAGGCCTGTGAAGAAGCGGCCGGAGCCGCCGCCTCGGCCACGGACACCCGGGCCGGCCGCAGGACGCGGCCGGAGCGCAGCCGGTAGCCCTGCTGCAGGACCTGGGCGCAGGTCGCGACAGTGCTGGTCGCATCGGGCTCGGCCTGCATCAGGGCCTCGTGCTGGTTGGGGTTGAACGGTTCCCCCGCGACGCCGAACCGCTCGAGGCCGAGCCGCTCCACGACCGCCTCGAGGCCCTCGCCGACGCCCTTGAAGCCACCGGTGAGATCACCGTGCTCGCGGGCCCGCTCGACGTCATCCAGCAGCGGCAGCAGCAGCTCGACCAGCGAGCCGGTGACCCGCTCGATCGCGGCCAGCCCGTCGGACTCGGTGCGGCGCTTGTAGTTCAGGAACTGCGCCCGCTCCCGCTGCAGATCCGCAAGCAGCACCGCCTCGCGGTCCTCGACGACAGCGTCCACGACCTCGACGGCGGGCTCCGGTGCAGGAGCCGCCACGGGCTCCCGCAGCTGGCCGCTGTCGGGGTCGAGCCGGCGCTTGTCGCGGATGACGACCCGCTCCGGATCGCCGGGCCTGTGGTCTGGGCCGACGTCCGGCTGCGGCTCGGTCACTTCTGCTCGTCCACGATCTCCGCGTCGACCACGCCCTCGTCCTGGGCGTCAGCCGACCCGGAACCGGCAGCACCGGTTGCACCGGCTGCGCCGCCCTCGGCGGCCTGCGAGGCGTAGAGCGCCCCGCCCAGCTCCTGGCTCTTCTTGGCCAGCGTCTCGGACTTCTCGCGGATGGCGGCGATGTCGCTGCCACCCAGGACGCCCGACAGGTCGGTCAGCGCCGCCTCGACATCGGCCTTGCCCTCGGCCGGCACCTTGTCGCCGTTCTCGGCCAGGAACTTCTGCGTCTGGTGGACGAGCGCCTCGGCCTGGTTGCGGGTCTCCGCCTCCTCCTTGCGCGCCTTGTCCTCCTCGGCGTACTGCTCGGCGTCGCGCATCATCCGCTCGATGTCGTCCTTGGGCAGCGCCGAGCCGCCGGTGATGGTCATCCGCTGCTCCTTGCCCGTCCCGAGGTCCTTGGCGGAGACGTGCACGATGCCGTTGGCGTCGATGTCGAAGACCACCTCGATCTGCGGCACGCCACGCGGCGCCGGCGGCAGGCCGGTGAGCTCGAACATCCCGAGCTTCTTGTTGTACGACGCCATCTCGCGCTCGCCCTGGAAGACCTGGATCTGCACCGACGGCTGGTTGTCGTCCGCGGTGGTGAAGACCTCGGAGCGCTTCGTCGGGATGGTGGTGTTGCGCTCGATCAGCTTGGTCATGATCCCGCCCTTGGTCTCGATGCCGAGGGACAACGGGGTAACATCCAGCAGCAGCACGTCCTTGACCTCGCCCTTGAGCACGCCGGCCTGCAACGCGGCGCCGACGGCGACGACCTCGTCCGGGTTGACGCCCTTGTTGGGCTCCCGGCCACCGGTCAGCTGCTTGACCAGATCGCCCACGGCCGGCATGCGGGTCGAGCCGCCGACGAGCACGACGTGGTCGATCTTGTCGATCGAGACGCCGGCGTCGCGGATGGCGTTCTGGAACGGCGCCTTGCAGCGGTCGAGCAGCGACTGGGTGAGCTTCTGGAACTCCGCGCGCGTCATCTGGACGTCCAGGTGCAGCGGCCCGTCGGCGCCGGCCGTGATGTACGGCAGGTTGATCGACGTGGCCTGGCTGCTCGACAGCTCGATCTTGGCCTTCTCGGCCGCCTCGCGCAGGCGCTGCATCGCCATCTTGTCCTTGGCCAGGTCGATGCCGTTCTGGTTCTTGAACTGCTTGACGAGGTGGTCGACCAGCAGGTTGTCCCAGTCGTCGCCGCCGAGCTTGTTGTCACCGGAGGTCGCCTTGACCTCGATGACGCCGTCGCCGATCTCGAGCAGGGACACGTCGAAGGTGCCGCCGCCGAGGTCGAAGACCAGGATGGTCTGCTCCTTGTCACCCTTGTCCAGGCCATAAGCCAGCGCGGCCGCAGTGGGCTCGTTGACGATGCGCAGGACGTTAAGCCCAGCGATGTCACCGGCCTCCTTGGTCGCCTGCCGCTCGGCGTCGGAGAAGTAGGCCGGCACCGTGATGACGGCATCGGTGACCGGCTCGCCGAGGTAGGCCTCCGCGTCCCGCTTGAGCTTCTGCAGCACGAACGCGCTGATCTGCTGCGGGGTGAAGTCCTTGCCGTCGACCGTCTGCTTCCAGTCGGTGCCCATGTGGCGCTTGACTGACCGGATCGTCCGCTCGACGTTGGTGACGGCCTGCCGCTTGGCGACCTCCCCGACGAGCACCTCGCCGTTCTTGGCGAAGGCCACGATCGACGGAGTTGTGCGAGCTCCCTCGGCGTTGGCGATGACCGTCGGCTCACCGCCTTCGAGGACGCTGACGACGCTGTTGGTGGTACCGAGGTCGATGCCGACCGCTCGTGCCATGGAGGAGCTCCTTCGGGTGAGTTGAGTGCTTATCGCTCAGGTTACCTGATGACGGCAGCAACCACGGGTCTTTCCTGAGTGTTCCCGGCTCAACCCCAGGGCGTGCGAGGCTGGCGCTGTGCTCAGAGAGATGCGCGGCCCGCACGGAGGCCCGTCGCTGGTCGTCCGCTTGCTGGCGTTGGTTCTCGCGCTGCTCTTGGCGCTGCCCCTGACCGTCCTCGGCTGGCGGGCCCTCGCTGCCCTGCTCAGCGCGCTGGGTTGAGGGGCCAACCGCTCGTTACCCACGAGTAGCAGATCGTCACAAGCCCCGTAGGCTTGCCCTCAGTAACCTCGCCCCGCGCGGCAGGACGTACCGCTCGGGACGGCGAACAGGGCTCTGCCAGGAGGCAACATGGACACCGACCAGATCATCCGGCTTGTCGTCGGGCTGGGGATCATGGCGGTCAGCCTGGCCATCGCCGGCCGCCGGGTGCTGTTTCTCTACCGCCTGATCAGCAGCGGACAGCCCAGCCCCGGCCGCACGGACGGAGCGCTCAAGCGTCTCGGGGTGCAGGTCAGGGAGGTCTTCGGACAGTCCCGGCTGCTGAAGTGGACCGTCCCCGGCATCGCCCACTTCATCACCTTCTGGTCTTTCATCATCCTGACGCTGACGATCATCGAGGCGGTTGGTGCGCTGTTCGACCCGCACTTCGCCATCCCGATCATCGGCCGCTGGCGGGTCGTCGGCCTGGCCGAAGACCTCATCGGCACGCTGCTGCTGCTCTCCCTGCTGACCTTCGCCATCATCCGCAAGCGCAACGAGCCCAAGAAGATCGAAAGGGACAGCCGCTTCTACGGCTCCCACACCCGCGCTGCCTGGCTCGTGCTGTTCATGATCACCATGGTGGCCGTGACCCTGTTCGGCTACCGGGGGCCGCAGATCAACAACGGCACGTTCCCCTACCAGTCGCACTCGAACTGGACCTTCGCCTCGAAGGCCGTCGCGCTGGCCCTGAACCCGCTGGGCGCCACCGCGAACCAGGTGCTGGAAACGTTCTTCATCCTGGCCCAGATCGCGGTGATCTTCGGCTTCCTGGTGCTGGTCGTCTACAGCAAGCACCTGCACATCTTCCTCGCCCCGATCAACGTCTCCACCAAGCGCAACCCGGACGGCGTGGCGCTGGGCCCCCTGCTCCCCATGATGAGCCAGGGCAAGGTGCTCGACTTCGAGCAGGCCGACCCCGAGACCGACACGTTCGGCGTCGGGAAGGTCGAGGACTTCACGTGGTCCGCCATGCTCGACATGGCCACCTGCACCGAGTGCGGCCGCTGCCAGAGCCAGTGCCCGGCGTGGAACACCGGCAAGCCGCTGTCGCCCAAACTGCTGATCATGGACCTCCGCGACCACCTGTTCGCCAAGGCGCCGTACCTGCTGGCCGTCGATAAGGAAGCCGCGCTCGCCGGCGCCGTCGCCGTCCCGAAGGCGCTGACCGGCATCGAGGAGGCCGGTGACGAGTCCGGCCGGCCGGGGGCGGCACACCACGGGGTACCCGAGTCGGGCTTCGAGCGGATCCGGGGCAGCAACAAGGAGCAGTATGAACGGCCGCTGGTCGGCACCGCCGCCGAGGGCGGCGTCATCGACCCGGACGTGCTGTGGAGCTGCACCACCTGCGGCGCCTGCGTCGAGCAGTGCCCCGTCGACATCGAGCACGTCGACCACATTCTGGACATGCGCCGCTACCAGGTGCTCATCGAGTCGGCGTTCCCGAGCGAGGCCGGCGTCATGCTGCGCAACCTGGAGAACAAGGGCAACCCCTGGGGGATGAACAACTCCTCGCGCACCGACTGGATGCAGGGCTTGCCGTTCGAGGTCAAGGTGGTGCAGGGCGAGATCCCCCCGGAGGTGGAGTACCTGTTCTGGGTGGGCTGCGCCGGGGGCTTGGAGGACCGCTCCAAAAAGGTCAGCCGCGCGTTCGCCGAGCTGCTGCACACCGCCGGGGTGGAGTTCGCCGTACTCGGCTCGCGGGAGTCATGCACCGGTGACCCCGCCCGGCGCCTGGGCAACGAGTTCGTCTTCCAGATGCTCGCCCAGCAGAACGTCGAGCTGCTCAACAGCGTCGGTGCGACCCGTGAGCACAACGTCAAGATCGTGGCCACCTGTCCGCACTGCTTCAACACGATCGCGAACGAGTACCCGCAGCTCGGAGGGGACTACGAGGTCGTTCACCACACCCAGCTGCTCGGCAAGCTGATCGCCGACGGGCACCTGGTGCCGGTGACCCCGGTCGACTCGACCGTGACCTACCACGACCCGTGCTACCTCGGCCGGCACAACAAGGTCTACACGCCGCCGCGCGAGATCCTCGGCGCGGTGCAGGGCCTGATGGCGACCGAGATGCCGCGCTGCAAGGAGCGCGGCTTTTGCTGTGGGGCCGGCGGCGCGCGGATGTGGATGGAGGAGAAGATCGGCAAGCGCATCAACGTCGAGCGGACCGATGAGGCACTGGCCCTGGACACCGACATCATCAGCACCGCCTGCCCGTTCTGCATCACGATGCTGAGCGATGCCGTCACCGCTAAACAGCAGTCCGGCGAGGCCAGGGAGCACGTGCAGGTCCTCGACGTCTCCCAGATCCTGGCCCGCTCCATGGTGCCGCGGGAACCGGCCCTGGCGGGCGCGCCCGCGATCACCGAGGACGCCACCGTCGAGGCGCCCAAGCCGGTCGAGGCGACCCCGGCGCAGACGGCGACCGCCGACTACGTGCAGCTGGCCCAGAACGAGCAGGCGCCGAAGACCGAGCCGGGCTCGGGTCCGGCTGCCTCGGCCAGCCCGGCCGAGGCAGCGGCTGTGAGCAGCACGGCCGGGGACGCTCCCGGCGGCGCGAGCGAGTCGCAGCAGGTCGGGCCGCCGACCGCGCCGACCCCCGACGAGGCAAAGCCGATCTCCGAGAGCTGATCGGCCCCGCCTGCCGATCCGGACAGCGACTTCACGAGGTCCCGGGTGACCATCCGGGTAGGGAGGGGCGCAGAACTGCTCGCCCGGACCCCGGAGCCTTTCGGGACTAGCGGGTCTCGAGCAAGCCGAGCAGGTACTGGCCGTAGCCGCTCTTCTCGAGCGGCCGGGCCAGCGCTGTCAGCTGCTCACCGGTGATGTAGCCCTGCTCCCAGGCGATCTCCTCGATGCAGCCGATCTTGAGGCCCTGCCGCTCCTCGATCACCTGCACGAACTGGGCCGCCTGCATCATCGACTCGAAGGTGCCGGTGTCGAGCCAGGCTGTGCCGCGCCCCATCGTCTCGACCTGCAGCGCGCCGGCAGCGAGGTAGTGCTGATTGATCGCGGTGATCTCGAGCTCGCCGCGCTCGCTCGGCGTGATGGTCCGGGCGATCTGCACCACGTCGTTGTCATAGAAGTACAGACCCGCCACGGCGTACGACGACTTGGGCTTGGCCGGCTTCTCCTCGATCGACAACGCCCGGCCGGTGTCGTCGAACTCCACAACGCCGTACCGCTCCGGATCGGCCACCCGGTAGGCGAACACCGAGCCGCCCGTGATGTCGGTGTGGGCAGCGAGCTGCTCACCGAAGTCCGGGCCGTAGAAGACGTTGTCACCCAAGACGAGCGCGACCTTGTCGTCCCCGATGAAGTCGGCACCGATGATAAAGGCCTCAGCCAGGCCGTTCGGTTCGGGCTGCACCGCGTAGTCGAAGCGGCAGCCGAGGTGGGAGCCGTCACCGAGCAGGCGCTGGAACTGCGGCTGGTCCTGTGGAGTCGTGATGACCAGGATCTCACGGATGCCGGCCAGCATCAGGGTCGCGAGCGGGTAGTAGACCATCGGCTTGTCGTAGACCGGCATCAGCTGCTTGCTGACGCCCTGGGTGATCGGGTAGAGCCGGGTGCCGGATCCCCCGGCCAGGACGATGCCTTTCACAGCTGCGTGTCCGCCCGGCTGAACCGCAGGTACGACCGCGACGGGGTGGGGCCGCGCTGGTCCTGGTAGCGCGAGCCGTACACATCCGAGCCGTAGGGGTGCTCGGCCGGCGAGGACAGCTGCAGCACGCAGATCTGCCCGATCTTCATGCCCGGGTAGAGCCTGATCGGCAGGTTGGCGACGTTGCTCAGCTCGAGCGTCACGTGACCGGAGAAACCCGGGTCGATGAAGCCCGCGGTCGAGTGCGTCAGCAGCCCGAGCCGGCCCAAGCTCGACTTGCCTTCGAGGCGGCTGGCGAGGCCGTCACCGAGGCTGATGACCTCCAGCGTCGAGCCGAGCACGAACTCACCGGGGTGCAGGATAAACGGCTCGTCACCCTCGGGCTCGATCAGCTCGGTCAGGTCGTCCTGCCGCTCGGCCGGGTCGATGTGGGTGTAGCGATGGTTGGCGAAGACCCGGAAGTACCGATCCAGCCGCACATCGATGCTGCTGGGCTGCACCATCGACTCGTCGTATGGCGTCAGGCCCAGGCGGCCCTCGGCGAGGGCGGCCTTCAGGTCGCGATCCGAGAGCAGCACGCGGGGGAGGCTAGTACGCCCTTGTACGATCGGACGCGCACGCTGCGGGCGTAGTTCAGCGGCAGAACATCAGCTTCCCAAGCTGAGAACGCGAGTTCGATTCTCGTCGCCCGCTCCACGCTCAGCAGCAGACAAGAGCGCAACTCACGCGGGGGTCCCGCGTAACCGGCGGCGGCCCAATGCTCGCCCCAGTCACCCGCGAAGCCGCGCCGTGGCGCGGGTCCGAACCGCCCGTGCCTGGGGCAGACTGCCGTGGCGCGGCGCAAGGTGACGCCGGCTAAACGACGGTCAGGAGCCGACAGATGCCGTCCGGCGAGGTCAAGCAGGTCAGGTTCGACACGAGCGTGGTTGCCAGCGGCAACAACACCGGCGTGGTCGTGCCGCCGGCACTCATCGACGCCCTCGGTGCCGGCCAGCGACCGCCCGTGTTGGTGAACCTCAACGGTTATGAGTACCGCACGAGCGTCGGCGTCATGCGCGGCCGGCACATGGTCGGGATCAGCGCGGCAGTCCGCAGCGCAACCGGGCTCAAAGGCGGGGACCCGATCGCCGTCACCCTCACAGTCGCCGACACGCCGCGTGAGGTGCTCATCCCGACGGACTTCGCCGCCGCGCTGGCTGCACAGCCGGCCGCCGAGGCGTTCTTCGCGACACTGGCGAACAGCGTCCAGCGCTTCCACATCGACAACATCAACGGAGCCAAGACCCCAGACACGCGCCAGCGGCGCACCGACAAGGCGGTCCGGCTCTTTCTCGACGGGAAGCCACGCTGAAGCAGCGGTGCGCGCCAGCAGTCATTGGGACGTGGCCGGTGGTGAGCACCTTGCCGGACGGCCGCAGATGAGGGGGTGGCTGCGCACGGTCGCGCGGCCTGTTTCGCTCATCGCCTTGCTCGGGTCGGTTCTAGCCGCGAGCTACTGCGGCTATGTCGCGGTGCGAGGCATGCAGCCCATCGAGCTACCCGTCCCGGGCGGCTCGTACCCGGTTGGGCGGTCGACGTACGAGTGGACCGATGCATCCAGGTTCGATCCGCTGTCGCCGCACCGAGGCACGCCCCGTCAACTGGCCGTGTGGCTCTGGTACCCCGCGGTCGGCCAAGTGAGGACTTCCAAGCGCTGCGCACAGCAGCTGAGCACCACCGCGAGGTACGACCGTTACGGGACTCTGCGCCCCCATGAGGAAGCGCGCGATTGTCCGCGCTGCTCGCTTACCCCATGACTGCGTAGTCGACGAGCAGATATCCGCTGGGTGAAGTCAAGCTTCGGAGGGCCTCCAGTCCGACCGTCGGCAACCCGTCGAGCAGCCTCCGGCCGCTGCCGACATTCACCGGCGCGATTGCGCGCCTGAGCTCATCGCCGACGCCCGCGGCAAGCAGTGCCTGGACGACCGAGATGCTGGCGTGGACCCCGATGTCGCCTCCTGGCCGATCCTTGAGGTTCCGCACGAATGCGACCAGGTCGCCCTCGATCACGGTCATGTTGGCCCAATGCCGCTCCAGGGGTGCGGATGTCGTGACGAACTTCTGGACCCCGTTGATGAACGTCGCGAACGGCTCGATGTCGCTGCCCGGCCAGAACTCGGCCCACTCGTCGTAGCTTCGGCGGCCCAGGATGACCGCGTCCTGCGGTGCGACGAGTGTTGCCCCGCTGGCGTCCTCGACGTCGCTTGTCCTGGGTGGAGTCGCCGTGGGCGACGGGCACAGCAGGACCGAACTGCCCGCTGTCGCGCAGCATCTGCTCGATCGGCCTCATGGCTGCCAGCGCAGCGCTGCAGCGCTCGCGGCCCAGGTCGGGCTCGCCGCCTAGCGTCTTGGCAAGGTCCCAAGAATGCATCCAGATGTCGGCGGTGTAGAACTCGTCCATCGCCTCATCCACGGGCTTGACGCCGGTATGGGGGTTGCTGAGCACCCGCCCGGTGGGGTCGTCCAGGACGGACTGGATGTCGTAGACGTGCTGCTTCCAGGCGGCGCCGGGTCAGCCTCGACGTCCAGGGCTGGGAGCTCAATGCCTGCACCTTTGAGGAAGCCGCGCGACCACTCGACCAGATGCTTCAGGATGTCGAGGGCCGTCCACTCCGCAACCGGGCTGGGTCGCGCCCAGTCAGCGGCGATGCGGATTCGACCAGTTCGCTGAACCGGGCCGCGTCGTAGGCATGCCGCTGGGCCGGACTCTTCGGCGATGCAGACTTCACTTGGGCCGTCCACCAGCAGCACCTGAACCTTCTTCGATGGGTCCGCGAAAGCCACCGCACGCGGCCTCATGTTGGAAAGGCTATCCCGGTTCTGCACTCGGAAAGCGGCGGTTCTTCGAGGTTCGGCTTCCCCACTCCAGGCAACGGGTTGGCTTCGTTGGCACTATGTGAGCCGTGGCTGTCGGAGATGGGCGGGCCGTGGAGGCCGCTGTTGTCGAAATGGTGCGTGTCCTCGGCCCTCATACTTCGCGTGACTGGTCTGTCGCGGCGGGCGGGTTGGCCTGGAGTTGCTGGAAGACGGCTGCGCACGTCGCCCACGACCTGTGCGCGTACGCCGGTCAGGTGGCAGCGGAGCCGAGCCACGGTTATCTAGCGTGCGACTTGATGGTGCGACCGGCAGCGTCGCCGCAGGCCATCCTGCAGGTGGTACTGGCGAACGGACGCCTGCTGGCAAACGCGCTTGCGTCCACGGCCCCCACCGCGCGCGCCTGGCACTTCGGGATGACGGACCCTGCCGGCTTCGCGGCTATGGGGGTCGGCGAGACGCTGCTGCACACGTACGACATTGTTCGTGGCCTCGACATTTCGTGGTCGCCGCCGGAGCGACTGTGCGCTCCCGTTCTGGCTCGCCTGTTTCCCGACGCCCCGAGGACGAACGCCGCGGGAGCGCTTTTGTGGGCGACGGGCCGGGGGGATCTTCAAGGGCACGGGCGAGTCACCGAATGGGTGTGGAAAGCCGCTGTGTAGCGGCGGCTCCCAGCGCCTCGTACCGCTCGCCCGGACCGGCATCACCTCGCCGGGAGTGATCTCGACCGGGGTGCGGTCCTCGTTCAGGTAATCGATCTGGGGAAAGTGGTTCTTGTGCGACGGTTCGACGCGTTGTGGATGCCCGTCGGCCTCGGTCCGGGGCTAAGAGCAGGCCGGCCTCGATGTGGTCGAGCAGTGGCTCGCAGACCTGGTCGCCGTGCTGCGCGGTCCTGGTCGCGCAGCGGGCCCTCGATGAGCAGCATCGCCAGGCCGTGGACGGAGGACCAGGCCAACACAGCGTACGGGCGGCGGTCCGGTGGCAGCAGCCCGAGCTTCTGTTCGATACCGCGGCGCCCACGGCCGTTTGGTCGCAGCTTCGAGCCACGTGACGCCCATGACGATCCCCGACCCCTACCCGGCGAGCCCAGTTCGGTAAGACGGGACGCCGGCCAATGCCTGTCGATGCGGCGTGACGCGGTCAGCAGCGGGCAGGTAGCCGACATGCCAACACCTCCCGTCACACCGCGGCCCGGTCTGGACCTGGAGTACCCCCGGTCCCTCGGGGTCTACGACGACTACGCCGAGGCGCAGCGGGTGGTGGACTACCTGTCCGACCAGGAGTTCGCGGTCATCAACCTGGCGATCGTCGGCACCGACCTGAAGTCCGTCGAACGCGTGACCGGCCGCATCACCCGCGGCAAGGTGGCCGCCGCCGGGGCGCTGTCCGGATTCTGGATGGGGTTGTTCGTCGGCATCGCGTTCTCCCTGTTCAGCTCCCAGAACAGAGCCGGCTTCCTCATCACCACGCCGCTGCTTGGTGCCGTCTTCGGGCTGGTCTACGGCCAGCTCGGGTTCACCGCGGTGACCCGCAAAGGCACCCGCGACTTCTCCTCGGTCAGCCAGGTCGTCGCGACCCGATACGAGGTCCTCGTCGAGCACCGGCTCGCGGAGGAGGCGCGCACCCTGATCGCCGGCATGCCGTCGCCCTAAGGTGAGCCGTCAGGCGATCATCTCGGGGTGCTCGCGGAACCACGCGATGGTGCGGGACAACCCCTGCTCCAGGGAGACCACGGGCTCCCAGGCCAGCTCGCGCTTGGCAAGCGTGGTGTCGGGCTGGCGGATGGACGGGTCGTCCTCAGGCCGCGGGATGAACACCACGTCGCTGGCACTGTCCGCGAGGGTGCCGATGGTACGGGCCAGCTCCAGCATCGACAGCTCGTGCGGGTTGCCGATGTTCACCGGACCCACCAGGTCGGAGCGCATCAGGCGCATGATCCCCTCGACCAGGTCGTCGACGTAGCAGACCGACCGGGTCTGCGAACCGTCTCCGGCAACCGTCAGCGGCTCACCACGCAGCGCCTGGCGGATGAACGTCGGGATGGCCCGGCCGTCGTTCGGGCGCATCCGCGGGCCGTAGGTGTTGAAGATCCGCAGGATGACGGTGTCGACGCCGTGTGTGCGGCGGTAGGCCATGGTGAGCGCCTCGGCGTAACGCTTGGCCTCGTCGTAGACCCCTCGTGGACCGATCGGGTTGACGTGCCCCCAGTAGGTCTCCGGCTGCGGGTGCACCTGCGGATCACCGTAGGTCTCCGAGGTCGAGGCGATGAGGAACCGCGCTCCCTTCTCCTTGGCCAAACCAAGCGCGTGCAGCGTGCCGATGGACCCGACCTTCATCGTCTCGATCGGCAGCTGCAGGTAGTCGATCGGCGATGCCGGGGAGGCGAAGTGCAGCACCTGGTCCACCGGCCCGGGCACATGCACGTAGTCGGTGATGTCGGCCTTGACCAACCGGAAGCTCTCGTGCTCCAGCAGGTGCGCGACGTTGGCTGGCGTGCCTGTCAAGAAGTTGTCGAGGGCGAGCACCTCGTCGCCGTCGGCGAGCAGCCGCTCGCACAGGTGGGAACCCAGGAAGCCGGCTCCGCCGGTGACGACTGTGCGCACGACCGGACCCTAGCCCGGCCGGCAACCCGACGCGGCCTGATGAGCGAGGATCACCCCATGAGCAGTCCCGCCGTCGGTCAGCCCGCCCCGTCCTTCGAGCTGCGGGGCGTCCACCTGGTCGACGGGGAGGCGACGACGTCGACGTACTCGCTGGCGGGGCGAGCGGCGCCACTGGTCCTGGTCTTCTACCCGGGCGATGCGACGCCGGTCTGCACCTCGCAGCTGTGCAGCTACTCCAGCGGGCTGGAGGCCTACACCGACCTCGGCGCCGACGTCTGGGCCATCAGCACCCAGGGCCTGGCCAGCCACGAGCGCTTCGCGCGCGAGCACGGCCTGCGGGTCCCGCTCCTGGCTGACGACGACAAGACCGTCGTTCAGGCGTACGGCGTGGCGCGCCTCGGCGGTCGGCACACCGCCCGCTCGGTCTTCGTGCTGGATGCGCAGGGCGTCATCCGATGGCGCGACGTCCGTGCCGTCGGCCTCACCTGGCAAAAGGACGTGGAGCTCCTCCGCGCGGTAGCTGCTCTTGGGTAGCCGAATTGCCACCTTTCGAGGCTGAAGACTCGCGCCCAACCTGTCGAGAACCCTGAGCAAGGGCGCAGCGTCGAGCTGCGGTGGACGAATGGAACGCCCGTGACGGCCGCATCCAGCGCTTGGCCGGGAGGCATGCGCTCCATGACCCGCCCCCAGCAGTCCGGGCCGCTGCTGAGCACCGAGACGCCGGCCGACCTGGACCTGGTGGCCACCCTGCAACTGATCACCGACACCATCGTGGAGTCGCTGGGCTTCGAGGTCGCGGTCATCAACATCGCGGACGCCGACCTGGAGGCCATGGAGGTCGTGGCGGTATCCGGGCCGGAGTCCACCCGCCAGCTGTTGCTCGGCCGGCGGCAGGGCTACGCCGGCTGGAGCCTGCTCCTGGAGGCCAGCGAGGCCTGGGGTCGGCTGCGCTTCCTGGATCACGCCACCGCGCCGAGCGACCCGGATGACGTCCTGAGCTGGATCCCTGACATCCCGGTGTCGGACGCCCCGGACGCCTGGCACCCCGAGGACTCGCTGTTCGCACCGCTTGTCTCCGAGGACGGCGAGCACGTCGGCATGCTGTCAGTGGACGTGCCGCGCGACGGCAGGCGCCCGGGACCCGTGACGCAGCGGGCACTGGAGGCCTTCGCGGTCACGGCCACCCTGGCGATCCGGCACGCGACCCTGGCCAGCGAGAACCGCCGTGCGTTCCTGCAGTTCCAGGCCGTCTTCGACTCCAGCCCCGTCGCGATCGCCCTGCTGGGCCCTGACGGCTGCTTCGCCCGCGTCAACGACTCCTTCTGCCGCTTTCTCGCGCGGTCCCGAGCGGAGCTGCTCGGCCAGGACGCGTTGGACTACGCGCACGCGGACGACCGTGAGCCGCAGGTGCAGCTGCCGGTCGAAAGGCGCTACCTGCTGCCCGACGGACAGGTCGTCTGGGGCCGGTTGCACCTGGCGGTCCTGGACGGCACCGGGATCACGGTCGTGCAGGTGGAGGACATCACCGACCGCAAGCAGGCCGAGCAGCGACTGGTGCTGCAGGCCACCTATGACGGCTTGACAGGGCTGCCGAACCGCTCGACCACCCTGGAACGGCTGCGCGGTGCCATCGCCCGCGACCGTGGGCGCGGCCTGCTGACCGTCGTGTTCTTCTGCGACCTAGACCGGCTGAAGCTGGTCAACGACGGCTACGGCCACGCGGTCGGCGACGCCTACATCCGCGAGGTGAGTGCGCGCATCCGCGCCGCCGTCCGGGAGGGTGACATCGTCGGTCGGCTGTCCGGTGATGAGTTCGTCGTCGCGCTGGAGGGTCTGCCGAGCCTGGAGAGCGCCATCGTCGTGGCGACGCAGGTGATAGACGCCGTACGCGCGCCGCTGCGACTCGGTGGAGCCGTGTTCACCCCCTCCCTGTCCCTCGGCATCTCACACACAGCGACGCCTGGCGGCACCCGGGCGGTTGACCTGGCAGTCGCCGCCGACGCGCTGTTGGCGGGCGCCGACGCCGCGATGTACATCGCCAAGACCGGCCGGAGCGGCGGGTGGCACGTGCACGATGATCCGACCCATAGCTCGGCCATCGCGCTGCTCGAGTTGCAGTAGGCAATGGCCGGTGCTGACCGGCTGCGCAGAGGGGTGACGGCAACTGGACCACTGGGTTACCGACCGGTAATATGGTGCGGCTACGCCTCGTAGCCGAACCAGGAGAACGAGTTGATGGGGCACTACAAGAGCAACCTGCGCGACATTGAGTTCAACCTGTTCGAGGTATTCGGCGCGGAGCGCGTCCTGGGCTCGGGCCCGTTCGCAAACCTGGACGTCGACTCGGCCAAGGACATCCTCAAAGAGGTCGAGCGGCTGACCAGCCATGACCTCGCGGCGAGCTTCGTCGAGGGCGACCGCACGCCCCCGGTTTTTGACAGGGACGCCGGGACTGTCGTGCTCCCCCCAGCCTTCACCAAGAGTTATGACACCTTCCACCAGGGCGGCTGGGACCGGTTCGCCCTGTCGGAGGAGCTCGGCGGAATCGGCGCCCCGCCCAGCCTGATCTGGGCGGTGTCGGAGATGATCCTCGGCGCCAACCCGGCGATCTACCTGTACTCCAGCGGACCGGTGTTCGCCCAGATCCTGCACAAGAACGGCACCGCGGCGCAGCGGCGCTTCGCCGAGCTCGCCATCGAGCGCGGCTGGGGTGCCACCATGGTGCTGACCGAGCCGGACGCCGGCTCAGATGTAGGTGCCGGCCGGGCGACGGCCCGCCAGCAGCCCGACGGCACGTGGCACCTCGAGGGCGTCAAGCGCTTCATCACCAGCGCCGAATGGGACTGGCCGGAGAACATCTTCCACCTCGTCCTGGCCCGACCAGTCGGCGTCGAGGGCAAGGGTGGCCCGGGGACCAAGGGGCTGTCGCTGTTCCTCGTGCCCAAGGTCCTCGTGGACCTCGAAACCGGTGAGCTGGGCGAGCGCAACGGTGTCTACGTGACCGGTGTGGAGAACAAGATGGGCCTCAAGGTCTCCACCACGTGCGAGCTCACCTTCGGGGAGAAGGCACCCGCGGTGGGCACCCTGGTCGGAGACGTGCACGACGGCATCGCCCAGATGTTCCAGGTCATCGAGTACGCCCGGATGATGGTCGGCACGAAGGCCATCTCGACGCTGTCGACCGGCTACCTCAACGCCCTGGAGTACGCCAAGATCCGCGTCCAGGGCCCGGACATGACCCGTATGACCGACAAGGCCGCGCCTCGGGTAACCATCAGCCACCACCCCGACGTCCGGCTGATGCTGATGCGACAAAAGGCGTGGGCGGAGGGGATGCGCGCACTGGTGATGTACACCGCCAGCATCCAGGACCAGGTCGAGCTGGGCCACGCCAACGGCCAGGTCGACGACCTCGCTGTCCGCCTCAACGACCTGCTGCTGCCGATCGTGAAGGGCTACGGGTCGGAGAAGGCGTACGAGCTGCTGGCCACCTCGCTGCAGATCTTTGGCGGGTCGGGCTTCACGCAGGACTACCCCATCGAGCAGTACCTCCGGGACGCCAAGATCGACACGCTCTACGAGGGGACGACCACGATCCAGGGCATGGACCTGTTCTTCCGCAAGATCGTGCGTGACCAGGGAGCGGCGCTTGGCCGGCTGGCGGCGGAGATCCAGGCGTTCACCAAGGACACCTCGACGCTGGTGCGCGAACGCGAGCTGCTGGCCCAGGCGCTCGAAGACGTGCAGGGCATCGTCGGGCACTGCGTGAACCAGCTGATGGCTTCGGTCGAGCAGCCGGAAAACGTCTACCGGGTCGGCCTGAACACCACCCGGATGCTGATGGCACTAGGTGACCTGGTGGTCGGCTGGCTGCTGCTGCGCCAGGCCGCGGTCGCCGCTGGGAAGCTGCCGGCCGCGACCGGGCGCGACCGAAGCTTCTACGAGGGCAAGCTCGCCGCGGCCACCTGGTTCGCCACGACGGTCTTCCCCGAGCTGACTGCCAAGCGGGCCGTCGCCGAGGCGGTCGACGGCGCTCTCATGGACCTCGACGAGGCGGCCTTTTAGGCCGCAGCAGGACGCCCACCGCCACGGCTCGTGGTGCAAGTGGTGACCGCGTGTCACCCGTCTGACGGGTGTGATCCGCACGACAGTCGGGTAATACTGTCGGCAACCGCGGCGCTCGTCGCGGGTCCCGGAGGGGTAGCCATGGGTATCGGCATCAGCGTCTTCCTGCTCGCACTCGGTGCGATCCTGGCGTTCGCGGTCCACGCCAGCATCAGCGGCCTGGACATCAACGTGATCGGTTACATCCTGATGCTGGCCGGTGCGATCGGTCTGCTCATGACGTTGCTGGTCTTCGGCCGACGCGACCGCGGTGTTGCCACCGGCGTCGTCACCGAGGAGCGCGTCGTCCGCGACCGCAACACCTACTAGATCGACTGGTCGCCCGGCTTCCGCGCTGGAGCGGCCAGCTCAGGTCCAGGCCAGCGCCGTCGACGGGTCCGTGAGTACCCTCGCGACGTCCGCCAGGAACTGCGAGCCGAGCTGTCCGTCCACGCAACGGTGATCGAACGACAGCGCCAGCTGCGTCACCTGCCGCACCACGATTTCGCCGTCCACGACCCAGGGAGTCGGCCGGACCGCGCCCAAGCACAGGATCGCGGATTCCCCTGGGTTCAGGATCGGCGTGCCGTTGTCCACCCCGAACACCCCGACGTTGGTGATGGTGATGGTGCCGCGCGCCATGTCGGCGGGCGACGTCCTGCCCTCCCTGGCCGTGCCGACCAGGTCCTGCAGCGCCGAGGCCAGCTGGACCAGCGACATCTGGTCAGCGTCCTTGACGTTGGGGACGAGCAGCCCGCGCGGGGTCGCCGCAGCGATCCCCAGATTGACGTAGTCCTTCACGACGATCTCGGCCGTCTCGCCAGCGCCGGCGTAGGTGGCGTTGATCTCCGGGTTGCGCTTGACCGCGAGCAGCAGCGCCTTGGCGACGAGCAGCAGCGGCGTGACCTTGACGGCGGCGAACTCAGGCAGGGCCTTGAGCCGCTGCACCAGCTCCATGGTCGGCGTGACGTCAAGGGTGATGAACTCGGTCACATGCGGCGCGGTGAACGCGCTGGCCACCATCGCCTGCGCCGTCATCTTGCGAACGCCCTTGACCGGGATCCGCCGCTCACGCGTCGCGGGGTCGTACGACACGTCCGCAGCCGGCCCCGCCGACACCTCGGACCGGCTGGTGGCGGCGGCTTCGACGTCCGTCCGGCTGACCGTCCCCCCCGGTCCGGTACCGACCAGGCCGGCCAGCTCGACACCGAGCTCCTTGGCCAGCTTGCGCACCGGCGGCTTGGCCAGCACGGGGACCGCGCCGGCCGAGATTGCGGCAGACAACCCGACGGCGGCGGCCGAGACGCGGGCAGCGGTCGCCGGCGGCGGCGGGGCCTTCTCGACCGGCACCGGCTCGGGCGGGGCGTCGGCGCGCGCCCGGCGCTTCGCCGTCACGGACTTGGGGCCGTAACCGACCAACGTGGCGGTGCGGCCGGTCGGGCCGACCTCGCCGATCAACGCGCCCTCGGCGGCCTTGGGAGCCGGGCTGCCGACCATGCCGGGCTCCGAGGCGAGCGCCTCGGCCGGGAGCCGGGGGATCATGTCGCCGGCGCCGGGCTGGTCCGCGACCGCGGAGACGTCCCGCACGGCCTTGGACTCGACGGGGTTGGCCGCTGCTCCTTCGGCGGCGTGGCCGGCGGCCTCCTCCAGCGGGCCTGCCGACGGGTCGGTGTCGACGCTGATGATGACCGAGCCGACGTCGACCGTGGTGCCGGCCTCGTGGTGGATCCGGGTGACGACCCCGGCGTACGGCGACGGCACCTCAACGGCGGCCTTGGCGGTCTCGACCTCGACGATCGGCTGGTTGAGCTTGATGGTGTCGCCTGCTTTGACCATCCACTGCAGGATCTCGCCTTCGGTGAGACCCTCGCCGAGGTCGGGGAGCTTGAAGTCCCGCACGCGTGCCGCCATCAGAAGGCCAGCGATCGGTCGACGGTGTGCAGCACCCGGTCGAGGTCCGGGAGGTACTCCTCCTCGACCCGCGACGGCGGGTAGGGCGTGTCGAAGCCGGTCACCCGCAGCACGGGGGCCTCCATCTCGTAGTACAGCTCCTCCTGCAGCCGTGCGGCGATCTCGGTGCCCATGCCGACGAACGACGGCGCCTCGTGCACGACCACCGCGCGTCGTGTACGTCTGACCGAGGCGAACACCGTCGGGTAGTCGAGCGGCGACAGCGACCGGAGGTCGAGCACCTCGAGGTCGCGTCCCTCCTCGGCCGCGGCGGTGGCGGCATCCAGGCAGGTCTTCACCATCGGGCCGTAGGCGATCAGCGTCAGGTCGGCTCCCGGCCGGACCACCCGCGCTACATGCAGCGGGTCGGGCGTCATGGTCGCGTCCACCTCGGCCTTCTCCCAGTAGCGCCGCTTGGGCTCGAAGAAGATGACGGGGTCGTTGCTGGCGATCGCCTGCTGGACCATGAAGTGCCCATCGACGGGGTTCGAGCAGGCGATGACCTTCAGGCCGGCGGTGTGCGCGAAGTAGGCCTCGGGCGACTCGCTGTGGTGCTCGACCGCGCCGATGCCGCCACCGAACGGGATGCGCACCACGATGGGCAGCTTGGTCTGGCCGCGGGAGCGGGCGTGCATCTTGGCCAGCTGGCTGACGATCTGGTCGAAGCCGGGGTAGACGAAGCCGTCGAACTGGATCTCACAGACCGGCCGGTAGCCGCGCATCGCCAGGCCGATGGCGGTGCCGATGATGCCGGACTCGGCCAGCGGGGTATCGAACACGCGGGCCTCACCAAAGTCCTTTTGCAGCCCGTCGGTGACGCGGAAGACGCCACCGAGCTTGCCGATGTCCTCACCCATGAGGATCACCTTGTCGTCGCGCTCCATCGCGGCCCGCAGGCCGTCGTTGAGGGCCTTCGCCAGCGTCAGCACAGCCATCAGTGGGCACCCTTCGCGAAGCCCGACTCGTACGCCACGAAGGCGGCCTGCTGCTCAGCCAGCAACGGCGTCGACTCGTCGTACACGTCCTCGAACATCGAGCGAGGGTCAGGATCGGGCATCTCGAGGCAGCCCAGCCGGATGCGGGCAGCGAGCTCGTCAGCGTCGTGCTCGACGCCCTCGAAAAAAGCGCTGTCGACGATCTGCTGCTTGAACAGGAAGGCCTTCATCCGCTCGAGCGGGTCCTTGAGCTTCCACGCCTCGAGTTCGCTGGACAGCCGGTAGCGGGTGGGGTCGTCTGAGGTGGTGTGCGCCCCCATCCGGTAGGTGAAGGCCTCGATCAGCGTCGGGCCCTGACCGGTGCGGGCGTCGTCCATCGCCTTGCGGGTCACGGCGTACGACGCGAGCACGTCGTTGCCGTCGACCCTGACGCCGGGGAATCCGAAGCCCTCGGCGCGGCGGTACAGCGGGATGCGGGTCTGGGTGGCGGTCGGCGTGCTGATACCCCACTGGTTGTTCTGGCAGAAGAAGACGATCGGCGCGTTGTAGACGCTGGCCCAGACGAACGCCTCGTTGACGTCGCCCTGGCTGCTGGCCCCGTCCCCGAAGTAGGCGATAGTCGCCTCCCCGGTCTCCGGGTCGCCGACCGCACCGTCCTTGGTGATGCCCATGGCGTAGCCGGTAGCGTGCAGCGTCTGGCTGCCGATAACGATCGTGTAGAGGTTGAAGCGCTTCTCCTGCGGGTCCCAACCGCCGTTGCTCGCACCGCGGAACAGTCCCAGCAGCTTGAGCGGGTCGACGCCCTTGCACCAGGCCACCCCGTGCTCGCGGTACGTCGGGAACGCGAAGTCCTGTGGCCGCAGGGCGCGCCCTGAGCCGACCTGGGCGGCCTCCTGGCCGAGCAGCGCGGCCCAGATGCCGAGCTCTCCCTGGCGTTGCAGGGCCGTGGCCTCGACGTCGATGCGGCGGACCAGGACGAGGTCGCGGTAGAGCCCGCGGTAGTCCTTATCGGTCATCTCGACGTCGTAGTCGGGGTGCGAGACGCGCTCACCCTCGGGGGTGAGCAGCTGCACGAGCTCCGGACCGGCCGAGCTGCTCGAGGACACCTCGCCGATGGCGCTGGGGGAAGACGTGGTCACGCGTCAGGCTCCTCTGCTCCGCTGCCCGGGGTCACCGGGGCCTGGAGGGCGGGTGGGGCGGGTCGGCCGTCCTCCCGGTACCGCGGGGGTGGGCGGCGGCCGGGACTCCGGTCAGGATCGTGGGGCACCGCCGGGGCGGCCGAGGCCATCGTGCCAGACGGGACGCGCTGCTGTGACTAGGGTCTCCGGCTTAGGGCTGATGGGGCCGGCACTGGCCGTGGTGCCGGGCAGCCTCATGGCGGGCGGCGTGGTGCCGGGCAGCCTCATGGCGGGCAGCCTCAGTGCCGGGCGGCGTGGTGCCGGGCGGCATGGTGGCGAGCAGCGTCAGGGCGCGGCTTACGGTGTCCGGGTGTCCTGGCCGCGCCCCGTCCCGCTGATCGGTGACGCCACCTCCGCCGCCGAGCGGGCGGCCGCGCCCGAGGCCTGGGCCTTCGACCCCACCACCCGCCAGGGCTTGTACGACGTGATCGCCGCCCGGCGTGACGTCCGCCGCTTCCGGCCGGACCCCATCCCGGACGTCCTGCTCGAGCGGGTCCTCACCGCGGGCCACGCCGCCCCGTCGGTCGGGCACTCGCAGCCGTGGCGCTTCCTCGTCGTCCGTGACGCCGGCGTGCGCGAACGGGCGGCCCGGATGGCCGACCGGGAGCGGTTGGCGCAAGCAGGGCTGCTCGATCCGGACGCCGCCCGGCACCTGCTCGACCTGCAGCTCGAAGGCATCCGGGAGGCCCCGCTCGGTGTGGTGATCTGTTGTGACCGGCGGACGCCGGCGGCCGGGGTGCTGGGCCGGGCGACCTACCCCGACGCCGACCTGTGGTCCTGCGCCTGCGCGATCCAGAACATCTGGCTGGCCGCGCGCGCCGAGGGCCTGGGACTTGGGTGGGTGACCCTGTTCGAACCGGCTCACCTGGCGGATCTGCTCGGGCTGCCGGACGGGATCGTCACGCTGGGCTGGCTCTGCCTCGGCTGGCCCGACGAACGACCGCCCGCGCCCGGCCTGGAGCGGGCCGGCTGGTCCCGCCGGCAGCCGCTGGCGGACGTCGTACGCATCGACCGCTGGGCCGAGTCACCGGCGCCGCCCTCCCGGCTGCGTGCACCGGACCAGCGGGCCGTGGTGGGCGCGCGTGACACCGCGGACCGGCTGCTCACCCCGCCCGGCTCGTTGGGGGTGCTGGACCGGGCGGTCGACCGGGCGGTCGCCTTGGGGCACCTCGACCTGGTCGGCGGCACGCTGCTGCTGGTGGCCGGCTCACATCCCGTCGCGGACCTCGGCGTCACGGCCTTCTCAGCGTCAGTCACCGCCGACGTGCTGGCGGCGGCCCGCGCCGGACAGGCGCTGGGCACGGTCGCCGCTGCCGCAAGCGGCCTGCAAACGATCGTCGTGGACGCCGGCCGTGCGTCCGGCGACCTGCTGCTCACCGATGCGCTGACCGCCGGGGAGCTCGAGCAGCTGCTGGCCCGAGGTCGAGCAGCCGGCGCGCAGGTGCCAGGCCTGCTGGCGCTCGGCGAGGTCGGAGTCGGCAACACCACCGTCGCGGCCGCACTGGCCTGCGGGCTGCTGGGCCTCGACGTCGAGTCAGCCGTCGGGCTGGGTGCCGGCGCGGACAGCGGGATGCTGGACCGCAAGCGCGAGGTGGTGGCCGGCGCCCTGAACCGCTGCGCCGGCCGCGGCCTGGCTGACCCGCAGGTGGCGCTGGCCGCGGTCGGGGGGCCAGAGGTCGCGCTGCTCGTCGGAGCCGTGCTCGGTGCTGTCGAGGCGGGCGCGGTCGTCGTGCTGGACGGCCTGCTGACCTCAGTGGCCGCGCTGGCCGCCGTACTGCTCGAACCTGCCGTCAGTGAGCATCTGGTCGCCGGTCAGCGCAGCCGCGAACTCGCCCACCCTGCTGTTCTGGACCGCTTGGGCCTAGAGCCGTTGCTCGATCTGCGGCTGCGCGCCGGCGAGGGGGCCGGTGCCTGTTTCGCCGCCGGCTTGCTGCTGGCTGCCCTGCGGGTGCGCCGCGAGACCGGCCGCACCCGCTGACGCAGCAACTGGCCTTAGGCGCCAGGCGCGGACGCGCTCATCTGCCGGCTGAGCAGCAGTCGGAGCTCGTTACGGCTGGCTGGTGTGGGGGCGTTGGCGAGAGCGAGGCGCATGGCCCGCTCCCGGCGGCGGAGCTGCAGGGTGGCAAGGTTTCGTGTGTACATGCTCTTGACAACCACCTCGGTCGTCTGAGTCCTCCCCAAAGCCGACGTGTGCTTGATCATTGTCCTGGGTCACACCTGTGACCGCCGGAGCGGCGCCTAGTCGATGAGGGCACTCGACACGAGCTGGCGCAGCTGCGGCCGGATGGGGTGGGTCGAGGACGGCAGCAGCTGGGTCATCCAGACCACGCTGACGCCGGTGAGGGGGTCCACCCAGAAGGCGGTGGAGGCGGCGCCACCCCAGTAGTACTCCCCGACGCTGGCCGGCACCTTGGCGGGGACCGGGTCCATCGTGACAGCGAAGCCGAGGCCGAAGCCGGTGCCCTCGAAGGTCGCCTCCGCGAACCCGCCGGTCGACAGCGCGCCGAGGTCCAGGCCACCGGGTAGGTGGTTGCGGGCCATGAAGTCGACCGTCCGCGGGGCGAGCAGGCGGATCCCGTCGACCTCGCCGCGGCCGACGAGCAACCGGCAGATCTGCCAGTAGTCGTCAGCGGTGCTGATCAGGCCGCCACCGCCGGACAGGAACGTCGGCCTGGTCAGGGCAGGACCGCCCATGAGGTCGTAGCGGACCGCCTCACCGGTGCCGGGCGTCGGGACGTACAGCGCGGCCAGCCTGGCGGCGTCGGGTGCATCGACCCACCAGCGGGTGTCCGGCATCCCCAGCGGGTCAAGGATCCGAGCCTTGACGAACTCCTCCAGAGTCTGGCCGGACAGCAGCTCGACAACCCGGCCAAGGACGTCAGTCGACACGCCGTACCCCCAGGCCGAACCCGGCTGGAACAGCAGTGGCAGTCCCGCCCAGGCATCACAGGCGGCCTCGAGGTCCAGGCCCTTCGGGACGCCCCATTCGTAACCCGCCGCGCGGTAGAGGGCATCGACCGGGTGGGTGTGCATGAAGCCGTAGGTCAGGCCGCTGGTGTGCGACAGCAGGTGCCACATCCGGATCGGCTCGGCCGCCGGGACCAGGAACGGCTTCTGCGTGGAGCCCTTGTCGTAGACCTGCACGTCCGCGAACGACGGGATGAAGCGGCTGACTGGGTCGGTGAGCTCGAACAAGCCCTCCTCCCACAGCAGCATCGCGGCGATGCTGGTGATCGGCTTGGTCATCGAGTAGATACGCCACAGGGTGTCATCGCCGACCTCCCGCCCCGCCTCCCGATCGGCCATGCCGTACGACGAGCGGTGGGCGATCTGGCCGTGCTGGCCGACCAGCACCTGCCAGCCGGCGAGCCGACCGTCGTCGACGTACCGGGCGAAGTGGCGGTCGATGCGGGCCAGCCGGTCACGATCGAAGGTCATGCCACGCATCCTGCCCGACGGGCGGTCAGCTGGGGTTCATGTCCACGAAGCGCGAGTAGTGGCCCTGGAAGGCGACGGTGATGGTGCCGGTCTGACCGTTGCGGTGTTTGGCCACGATGAAGTCGGCCTCACCTGCCCGCGGGCTCTCCTTCTCATAGGCGTCCTCGCGGTGCAGCAGCAGTACGAGGTCGGCATCTTGCTCGATGGATCCTGACTCACGCAGGTCGGACAGTTGGGGCTTTTTGTCGGTGCGCTGCTCGGCGCCGCGGTTGAGCTGGCTCATCGCGATGACGGGGACCTCGAGCTCCTTGGCCAGCAGCTTGAGGTTCCGGCTGAGCTCGGACACCTCCTGCTGGCGGCTCTCGGCCTTTTTGTTGCCGGTCATTAGCTGCATGTAGTCGATGACGATCAGGCGCAGGTCCTTGCGCTGCTTGAGGCGCCGGGCCTTGGCCCGGATCTCCATCATCGTGAGGTTCGGGGAGTCGTCGATGTAGAGCGGTGCCTCGTTGACCTCACCCATGCGCCGGGCCAGCCGTGCCCAGTCGTCGTCGGTCATGGAGCCGGAGCGCATGTGGTGGAGCGGGACCCGCGCCTCGGCTGAGAGCAGTCGCATGGTGATCTCGGTCTTGCTCATCTCGAGGCTGAAGATGACCGCGGCCTGACCGGTCTTGATGGCCGCGTTGCGCGCGATGTCCAGTCCCAAGGTGGAGTTGTGCGTCGGGATGAACGCTCGGCCGGCGAGGTAGAGATGCTCGTCGTTGTCCACCTCGACGCAGCGGACCGGCACCGTCTGGACTGGCGTGACCGACGTGATCCAGCGCCCGAGCCGTGCCGGCTGGCTTCGGGACCGGTCCTTGTGGGCCAAGTGCTTGCGCTCCAGACGGAAGGTGCGCTCGTCCGTCGTCCAGTTGAGGGTGTACGCCGTCGACGACTCCCCGACCCGGCCCTTCACGCGCTTGACCGTCATCGTCACCCGGTGGCCGAGGCTGAGCACGAGCTCGTGCACGTCTGCGGCGAGGCGACGGTTAGTCAGCGCTATCTGGAGATGGCCGGTCGGGGTGACCGTGCCGGCCGTGTCCATCAACCCGGCGAGCAGCGCTTTTCTCTGCTCGAGGCCGGCACGCAGGTACTGAGCGGGAACGTGCTCGTCGTTGAGGACCCGCAGCGGGAGTGACTGCTGACGGATCTGCATCCCCTCTGACTCGAGGTGCATGAGTATCTCGGGATCGGCAGTCGTCAGCCGGGCCCCTGCGTTGTGGCCGTCCCCCAGCCATGCCCCGAGGGCGTAGGGCGGGACAGCGAGGTCCAACACCGGCAGATCGAGGGCAGCCGACGCTGCGACTGAGTGGTTCAGCCGACGGTCCGCCGTGTCCAGGCGAACCGTTGCTGCGAGCTCAGCCGTCGTCCGTACGGCGGCGCGCCGGCCACCGGCGGCCCGGCGCTCCGCCCTGGTGGAGGTGAGCCACTGGTGCTCGGCGTCGGCGACGATCCGGGTGCCGTCGCTGAAGGTCAGCTCGTAACACGGCCGGCCGACCATGACATCTGTGATGGCCAGAACCATGGTCGGCTTGCCATCCGCCCCTAGCAGCCGGTCGCCGACGCACACCTCTCCCATCGTCGTCCAGCCAGTGGGGGTGGGCAGGGGAGTATCCAGAGCCAGGGCCTTGCCTAAGCCCGGACGGCCGGCGATGACGATGAGCTGGCCGGGGTGCAGGCCGTTGGTCAGGTTGTCCAGGTCGACGAAACCGGTCGGCACCCCGGACATGGCCCCGCTCCGGCCGCCGATGGCCTCCAGCTCGTCCATCGTGGGCTGCATGAGGTCCTCGAGCAGCGTGTAGTCATCGCTGGTGCGGCGCTCGGTGACGTCATAGATCGCTTGCTGAGCCCGGTCGACGACGTCGTCGACCTCGCCCTCGGCGGAGTAGCCCAGCTGCACGATCCGAGTGCCGGCCTCGACGAGGCGGCGCAGGATCGCGAGCTCCGCCACGATCTTGGCGTAGTAGCCCGCGTTGGCAGCCGTGGGGACCGTCGACATGAGCGTATGCAGGTAGCTGCCACCGCCGATCCGGCTCAGGTCACCGTTCTTGGTGAGCTCGGCGGACACGGTGATCGGGTCCGCGGGCTCACCGCGGCCGTCGAGGTCCAGGATGACGTCGTAGACCAGCTGGTGCGCCGGCCGGTAGAAATCACTGGACTTGAGAACCTCGACGACGTCGGCGATGGCGTCCTTGTTCAGCAGCATGCCGCCGAGCACCGACTGCTCAGCGGCGACGTCCTGCGGCGGCGTGCGCTCGAACTCGACCGCGGGGCGGGTGGCCTGGGCGGATGGCCGGTTCAGCTCGACGACCCGCTCGCTCACCGGTGCACCAACTCCTCCAGCACCAGCCAGGCGACTGGGTGCTGGCCCTTCCTACCGGTCGGGCCGGTCCGCGTCGGCGCGTTTCGCCACGTTCGGTCCGACTGGCTGTGGACAGTCGTGGGGACCGGGTGGGGACGGGTCGGCGCGCCCCTGTGGACGGGCCGGTCACCTTCTGGGGAGGGCGAACAGCGGCGCGGGGCGCGCAGGCTCCGGCCACGCCCACAGCACTGTCCACCGAGTGTGGACAACACAAAGTCGGCCTCCAGGTCCCGGCGCGAACGGCTGGCCGCGGTGGCCGTCACCCGGCGTGTTCCAGTCTCGTCTGGCCGGTCTCGAGCTCGGTGACGCAGGCGCCGCACAGCCGGACGGCGCGGGTGACGAACAACTCGCCGGGCTCACCGCACAACGCGCATGGTGGCCGGACTCGGCCGACCGGAGCGGGGCGTGGCCGACGGGGGGCACCGAGGTCGCTGCGGATCTGGCTGATCCACCGCTGCCGCGACTCGGGGGTGGCCGGCTGCTCCGCCGCGCTGGAGCTGGCCGGGGCCGGCCGGGCCGCTTTCTCTGCCTGCCAGCGACGATCCGGGGCCTCGCGCTCGGCCAGGGCGCGCAGGTGGGCCAGCACCTCGGCGGCCGGGTCAGGACCGGCCGGCAGCGCACCCAGCCGGTAGCTGAGCTGACCGGGGCGCCAGCCGGCGCGGAGGAGCGCCGTCACGGCCACCGCCACCTCGGCGGTGTCGAGAGTCCTCGTCAGTGACGCCGGCAGGTTGCCGAACACCGTCGCTAGGGTCGTGGCGGGTAGCCGGGTCGGGACGTCGAACAGCTCCATACGCCCAGGGCACCATGGACGTCCGACAGTCCGCTGCGGCCGGCCACAGCCTGTGGACAACCTGCCGGGCAGTCTGGGCGCCGGGCAGGCAGCTCCCGCGGTGACAGCCGCCAGCCGCACGAGTACGACGGCCCGGCGCCTGACGGGCAGGGGGCCAGGCCGTCGTCGCGACGTTGTCGGTACTAGCTGGACACGACCTGCAGCGCGAGGTTGACCTCGACGTCAGAGTGCACCTTGATCTGCACGCTGTGCGCTCCGACCGACTTGATGGCGGTCTTCATGGTGACCGAGCGCTTGTCGAGCTTGGGGCCGCCGGCTTTGCTGACGGCGGCGACGACGTCGGCGGAGGTGATCGAGCCGAACAGCTTGCCGCCCTCACCGGCCCGGGCCGGCAACGTGACCGTGAGGTTTTGCAGCGACTGCTGGATCTCGTTGGCGTGGCCGAGGTCGCGGACCTGGCGTACCTCCCGGGCCCGCCGGATGGTCGCGACCTGCTTCTCGGCGCCGCGGGTCGCCAGGATGGCCATGCCCTGCGGGATGAGGAAGTTGCGGCCATACCCGTCGGCCACGACGACGGTGTCGCCGGGCGCGCCGAGGTTGGGCACGTCAGAGATGAGGATCAGCTTCATCGCCGGGTCACCGGGCCGTCGAGGTGTAGGGCAGCAGCGCCATCTCGCGGCTGTTCTTGACCGCGACCGCGACGTCGCGCTGGTGCTGTGAGCAGCAGCCGCTGACCCGCCGGGCGCGGATCTTGCCGCGGTCCGAGATGTACTTGCGCAGCGTGCCGGTGTCCTTGTAGTCGATGTAGGTCACCTTGTCCTTGCAGAACTGGCAGACCTTCTTCTTGAGCTTGCGGGGCGGCGGCTTGGCCATCGCGCGGATCTCCTGTGTCGGTAAGTGGTGGGGTTAGAAGGGGGGCTCGTCGGACCAGCCGCCGCCGGACGGCGCCGGGGCCGAGGTGGCCCACGGATCGTCGGAGGCGGGACGGCCACCACCGGAGGACGCATTGCCGGAGGAGCCACCGCCGTAGCCGCCGCCCCCACCGCCGCCGCGTGAGGCCTTGGTCACTTTCGCGGTGGCCCAGCGCAGCGAAGGCCCGACCTCGTCGACGTCAAGCTCGTACACCGTCCGCTTCTCGCCCTCCTTGGTTTCGTATGAGCGCTGCTTCAGGCGGCCCTGGACGATCACGGCACTGCCCTTGGTGAGGGACTCCGCGACATTCTCGGCGGCCTGCCGCCAGACAGAGCAGCGCAGGAACAGCGCCTCCCCGTCCTTCCACTCGTTCGAGTTCTTGTCAAAGGTGCGGGGTGTGGACGCGACGGTGAAATTCGCGACCGCGGCACCTGACGGGGTGAAGCGCAGTTCAGGGTCTCCGGTGAGGTTCCCCACGACAGTGATGACGGTGTCGCCGGCCACGGCGGTCTCCTTGGTCCCTTCCGCCTGCTGGCGGATTCCGGTGGATGGGTGTGGATGCGTGTGGATGCGTGCGTTCGATCCGCACAGTGGTGCCGGGGAAGGGGCGGGCGCGGCTAGCGGAGGTCGGGGCGAAGGACCTTGGTGCGCAGGATCGCCTCGTTGAGATTGAGCTGGCGGTCCAGCTCCTTCATCGTGGCGGGCTCGGCGCGCAGGTCGATGACGGCGTAGATGCCCTCGACCTTCTTGTCGATCTCGAAGGAGAGCCGGCGACGACCCCACACGTCGACCTTTTCGACCGTTCCGCCGCCCGCGCGGACGACGTTGAGGAAGGTGTCGAGAGAAGGAGCGATGGTCCGCTCCTCGAGGTCGGGATCGAGGATGACCATGAGCTCGTAGTGACGCAAGTGACCCACCTCCTCCTGTGGACTGGCGGCCACGGGCTTTCCGTGGCAGGAGGGTTGTTCGCGTCAGCAAACGTGACCACGCTACCAGCGGCCGCCACCGAACCACGCCGGTCCGACAGTTCGGTGTTCTGGTACGACGAGCCGCGCCGACCCTGGCCGCACGGCGGTGATGGTGACCGCACGGCGGTGATGGCCGTCAGTCGACGACGGTGACCTGGCGCCTGGCGACCACGGCGCTCCGGCGGCGCACCGCGGCCGGCTCGGAGAGCAGCAGACGCAGAAGCAGCGAGAGCACGCCGGCCATGGCGACGACAGCCAGGGCGGCCGGCAGGCCGTAGTGCCGACTGGGCGAGCGCTGGGCCAGCGAGCCGCCGGACGTCGGCGAGCCGGCGGTGCCGGTGGAGCCCGACACCAGCGCGCCCGCGCCTGGGACGGGCGGGCCGCCGGCCACCGCGCCGTCCGAACCAGGCAGGGCGGACGGGGCGGGCGGGGCGACGTTCGGGGCGGGACCGGTTTCGGGGGCGGCAGCCGGGGGTCCGAGGCTGCCGCCGAGGAACCCTGGTAGTAGCGGTGAGGTCGCGGTGCCGCTGCCGCCGGTCCCCCCGCGGCCTCTGGCGCCACCCGCGCCACCACCCGCACCTCCCGCGCCGCCAGTGCTCCCAGTCGCGGCCGGCGACGCGGACGTGCCGGGGCTGGGGGCCGGTCCAGCAGCGGTTGGCTTAGGCGAGGCGGCGCCGCTGGCGGTCGGCCGAGGGGAGGCGCCGCCCGACGGTTTGGGGGCGGCGGTGGCTGACGGGGACGGCGACGGCGACGGCGACGGAGCAGAGGTGACCCTGACGATCCCGGTCACCGCGGTGCCGACCTGGACACTGGTGCCTGGCACCAGCCTCGCATCTTGATAGGTGAACATGCCTGCGGTGGTGAGCAACGGCGTCCGAGCGGTCGCCCCAGTCTTCACGGTCAAGTCAAACTTGAACCCCTTCGTCGCGGTGACGTGGTGAGTGAGGTTGTCATTGTTGTTGACGAAGACCACCTGGCCACCGACCGGGATCATGACCGACAGCGGTACCGGGCCGCTCCCCGTCAGCTTGACCATGACGGTGGGGGCAGCTGCCGATGCGGACGGCCCTCCGAGCACGGCCAACACGAGCCCCGCCACGAGGGCGAGCAGGGAGCAGCGGCGGGCAGTCATGCGCCATCCTCCCATGCGCAGCCGTCGTACGGTCTGTGCATGCCCAGCATGCCCAGGATCGGGGCCCACGTCGGTCAGCACGAGCCGCGTGGGGACGCCGACGCGCGCGGTGCCGACGTGGTCCAGTTGTTCCTCGGTGACCCGCAGAGCTGGAAGGCGCCGGTCGTGCCGGCCGGGCTCGACCTGCTCGAAGGCATCGACCTGTTCGTGCACGCGCCGTACGTCGTCAACGTGGCCAGCACCAACAACAAGATCCGCATCCCGAGCCGCAAGATCCTGGACAACCACGCCAAGGCGGCAGCGGCGGTCGGGGCGAAGGGCCTGATCGTGCACGGCGGCCACGTCAGCAAGGGCGACGACCCTGGCGTCGGGGTGGTGAACTGGGTCAAGACGTTCGCCCGCATGGAGCTCCCGCTGCCGGTGCTCATCGAGAACACCGCGGGCGGCGACTTCGCCATGGCCCGCCGCCTCGACGCGATCGCCCGGCTCTGGGACGCGATCGGGCACCACGACCAGGTCGGGTTCTGCCTCGACACCTGCCACGCCCATGCCGGCGGACAGGAGCTGCTCGACCTGGTGGACCGGGTCACGGCGATCACCGGCCGGATCGACCTGGTGCACTGCAACGACAGCCGGGATGCGTTCGGTTCAGGCGCCGACCGGCACGCGAACCTCGGGAGTGGGCACATCGAGCTCGACGCGATCGTCGCCGTGGTGCGCGCAGCAGGCGCTCCGGTGGTCGTCGAGACCCCCTCCGAGGGCCAGGCAGCTGACATCGCCCTGCTGCGCGAGCGGTTGGCGGCGGGCGGCCCGTGACCGCCGCGGCTGCGCCCGCCACCGCGACCAGCCCGGCGCCGCCGCCTACCGGGCAGCTGTCGGCCGGGCCCAGCCCCACGCGGGCCGCGTGGCGCGGAGCGCTGCCCGTCTGGCTCGGCAGCCGGCTGGCCGTCCTGCTCCTCGGGCTGGGCGCTGCCCGGGAGGCGACCGGCGCGCGTGCCGATGCGGTGGGTGGTCCGCTGGTCGGCTGGTACCACTGGGACGTCGCGCTGTTCATCGAGGTGGCGAGGTACGGCTGGTTCTCCCCGGCCTACACCGACCGCACCGCCGTCGACTTCCCTGGCATGCCGCTGGCCCTGCGGCTGATGCACCTGGTCGCCCGCGACTGGGTGCTGTCCGGGCTGCTGGTCTCGCTGGTCGCCGGTGCGGTGGCGAGCGCCACCCTGTGGCAGCTCGCCGCCGACGAGGCCCAGCCGCAGGACCGGGAGGCGGCCGGTCGGCTGGCGGTCCTGCTGCTGGTCCTGTCGCCGTACGCCGTCTTCTTGTTCGCCGGTTACTCCGAGGGGCTGTTCCTGGCCTTCGTGTGCACCTCCTGGCTGGCCGCCCGTCGCGGCAGGTGGGCCCTGGCCGTCGGCCTGGCCTGCGGTGCGACGGCGACCCGCGTGACAGGCATCCCGTTCGCCGCTGCACTGGCGGTGGAGTACCTCGTCCAGCGGCGCGGCCGGCCCGACCGCCGGGCCGTCCTGCTCGTGCTCCCCGCCCTGCCTGTGGCGCTGTTCATCGCACACCTGCACGCCCTCAGCGGCTCGTGGACCGCCTACACGGACGCCCAGCGCGAGGGCTGGGGCCGAACGCTGGCCGCCCCCTGGTCCGGCTGGAGCTCCACCTGGCACGCCGCGCTAAACGGCTCGCAATCGGCTGCCTACCAGATGTTCTGGATCGGGGAGCTGTCGGCAGCCGTGCTGGGCGTCGTGCTCACGGTCGTCCTGGTGCGGCAGCACCGCTGGGGGGAAGCGGTCTACGTCGGCGGCAACACGCTGCTCATGACGAGCAGCTCCTACTACGCCAGCGGGGTCCGCTCGGCGCTGGTGTGGTTCCCGCTGTGGCTGCTGCTGGCCCGCACTGCCGTCCGGCGGCCCTGGCTGTCGGGGCTGCTGCTGTGGGCCAGCGCGCCGCTCATGGCTGCAGCAGTCGTGGGCTTCACGACCGGGGCCTGGATCGACTGATCAGGCCATCTGCAGGCGCCGGTCCGGTGCGCCGTCCAGCAGACCGCCGGCCGGGTCGTCGGTGCCGTCGGCGCGGACGACGTCGTGCTCGGGCCGCAGGACGTCCCGGACCACCAGCGCCGCCACCATCAGCAGCAGCGCGTCGCGCAGCAGGACGGCCGCGAAGAACCAGCCGATGTCGATGCCCTGCGTGGGCTTGTCGTTCTGGATGAAGAAGTAGAAGCGGCTCAGCAGCACCAGCAGCTCAGCGGCCTGCCAGGCCAGGAACGGCCGCCACCGCGGCCGGGCCAGCACCGCCAGCGGCAGCAGCCACAGGACGTACTGCGGGCTGTCCACCTTGTTGGCCAGCAGGAAGGCCACCATCGACAAGAACAGCACCTGCGGCAACCGGGGCCGACGCCCGGCCCGCAGCGCGAGGACCACGACGGCGGCGAGGCCCAGCAGGACGAGGACGGCGACCACCCGGTTGAGCGCAGGGACGTCGACCAGCGTTCCAGGCGCGAGGTGCTGCAGCTGCAGGTAGAGCGAATCCCAGTCGGCGCCCCGGGTGGAGTTCAGCTGGAAGAAACGCCAGACGGCGTTGACCCCACGACCGCTGTACGGGTCCAGCGCGGCCAAACCCTGGCTGCCGAGCCGGGTCAGCGGGCTGCCGCCCACCCTGGCCAGCGTCACGGCGTCGTACGACGGGGCGGTGAGGTAGACCGGCAGCGTCACCGCGACAGCGGTGATCACCAGCGCGCCAGCGGTCGCCGCCCACGCCCGGAGCCGGCCGGCCCGCCAGCACAGCGCAAGCAGCGGGACCAGGAACAGCACCGGGTACAGCTTGGTCGCCGTCCCGAGCCCCAGCAGCACGCCGGCGGCGACCGGGCGGCGGCGGGCCCAGGCCAGCAATCCGGCTCCGGCGAACGCGGTGGCCAGCAGGTCCCAGTTGGTCGTCTCGTGAACCAGGAGGCCGGGGGCGAGCGCGAACAGCGCTGCGTCCCAGGGCCGGCGGCCGGCGAGCCGGGCGGTGGTGACCGTGACGACCAGCGCGCAGGCGGTCAGCAGCAGCCAGCTCACGTCGTAGAAGTGCCGCCCGCGGGCGTTCGCCTCGGCGTAGGCCACCGCTGCGGTTGCCTGGGACTGCTCGGTCGAGGTGCTGGCAGCGGCCAGTCTGGCGCGAGCCTGGCGGGTCGGGCCGTCCGCCGGCAGCACCTCGGACAAGCCGTCGGCCAGCACGGACGACAGCTGCATGACGCCGCCGATGACGACGGGGTACTCCACCGGGTGGTCGTAGTACGGCACCTGCCCCTGCGCGAGGCCTTCGGCGGAGTACAGCGCGACCACGTCGGTGTAGCAGGCGCGGGTGTACTGGTACTCGTGCTGCCAGTTGCTGCCGTTGCGGCAGCCGCCCTTGACCGCCCAGCCCAGCGTGCAGGTGAGCAGGGTCAGCAGCAGCAGCAGCCGGGTGGCGGTGAGCAGCCGGCGCTCACCCGTGCGGGCATGCCGCCCCGGCGGACCGCCGGCCAGCTCGGCCGCCCCCCGCACCACGGGGTCGTCGTACGACGGGACGGTCACGCGCGGCGGGCCTTGCAGGAGCGTCACGCCCGGGATGCTGCCAGAGCGGGTCAGCGCCGCTTCGTCGGCGATGGCGTCGGCGACGGCGTCGACGTGGGCGGCAGGAGGGTGAGGGTGACCGATGGAGTCGGGACGATCGGCGGCGGCGTGGTGGCCGGCGGGGTCGTGGGCGGCGGTGTGGTGGCCGGCGGGGCGGTGGTCGGGGCGACGGTCACAGTCGGCGCGACGGTGACGGCGGGCGGCGGCGAGAACGACGGCGGCGGCACCGGCGAGGGCGTGGCGACGTTGCCGATGTTGGCCCGGGGCGGGAAGTCCAGGACCGGCGCGCCGGCGAGGGCCTGGTCCATGTACTTCTTGAAGATCTGGGCCGGGATCTTGCCGCCGTAGATCCCGCCGCTGACGCCGAGCACGTTCTTCAACGAACCGCCGGTCTTGCGACCGAGCCAGACGGCCGTCGACAGCTGTGGGGTGAAGCCGATGAACCAGGCGTCCTTGTTGTTGCCGGTGGTGCCGGTCTTGCCCGCGGTCGGCCGCCCGTCGAGCTTGGCGTTGGTCCCGGTCCCACCGTCGACGACCTGCTGCATGGCGTAGGTGACATCGGCTGCGACGCCCTCGCTGAAGCCCTTCTTGACGTCCTGCTTCGCGGCGTAGACCGTCCCGCCGCCATCGACCTCGGTGACCTTGCCGACGAAGTACGGCTGCGCGCGCTGGCCCTTGGCCGCGAAGGTGGCGTAGCCGACGGCCTGGTCCAGCGGGTGGACCTCGTAGCCGCCGGAGCCAAGCGCGATCTGGGCGGACGGGTTGCCGTCGCCGTCGAGCTTGTCGACGTCCGGGACGCCCGCCGCCCTGGCTGCGTCCACGACGCTTTTCGGGCCGACGTCGCAGGCCAGCCGTAGGTAGACGGTGTTGACCGAGAACTTCAGGCCGGTGGACAGGTCGATCTGCCCGAACGGCGGATCGCCCTGATCGTTGGTGACGGCCTGCTGGCCGCAGATGTCCTGCGGTGAGGAGCCGTCGTACTGCGTGTCGAGGGACGTGCCCTTCTCCAGCGCGGCCGCCAGCACGTACGGCTTCATCGAGGAGCCCGGCTGGACGCCCTTGGTCGGCGCGTCGTTGGCGAAGTCCAGCCCCCCGGGCTCGCGACCACCGACGTAGGCGACGACCTTGCCGGTACCGGGCTCGACCGACGCCAGCGCCGCGATCGGCGCGTCCTTTGCCTTGTCGGCCGGCACCAGCGAGTCGACGGCCGCCGTCGCGGCCTTCTGCGCCTTGGAGCTCAGCGTCGTCCGGATGACCAACCCACCTGCGGTCAACCGCGCCTCGTCGATCCCGTGCCTGCCGAGCTCGGTGATCACCTGGTCCTTGATGAAGGACAGCGGCCCCGGGAAGTCCTGCGTCCCCCTGCCGTCCTTCAGTGCCTTCACCTTGGGGTAGCTGGCCGCGGCACGGGCACCCGGGTCCAGCCAGCCCTGCTTGACCATCCCGTCCAGGACGTAGTTCCAGCGGTCCTTGGCGGCCTGCGGATGCCGCTCCGGGTCATAACCCGCCGGCGACCGCACGCTGGAGGCCAGCACCGCTGCCTGCGGCGCGGTGAGCTTGACCGCCGGGACCCCGAAGTAGGTCTGGGACGCCGCCTCGATGCCGTACGCCCCCCGACCGAAGTAGATGGTGTTGAGGTAGTCCTCGAGGATCTTGTCCTTGCTCACCGTGTTGGAGAGCTTCAGCGCGATAAAGACCTCCTTGATCTTGCGGGAGAAGGTCCGCTGCTGGGTGAGGAAGGCGTTCTTGGCGTACTGCTGGGTGATCGTGGAACCACCCTGGGACACCCCGCCGCCCCTGATGTTGGCGTACAGCGCCCGGGCGATGCCCTTCGGGCTGATGCCGGGCTCGGAGTAGTACGACCGGTCCTCGGCGGCCAGCACCGCCTTCTGCGCCGGGTCGCTGACCTTGTCCAGGGTGACCAGCGTCCGGTTGTTCCCGATCCGGCCCATGACCGGGCCGTCGGCGTACAGCACCTGCGTCGCCTGAGCGGTCGCGGTCTTGGACGGCTCCGGCACGGTGGTCACGGCGTAGCCGATGCCGAGAAAGGCCACCAACAGCAGGACGAAGCTCCCGATGCCGAGCCCGAGGAGCTTTTTCCAGCCGATCCTGCGCAGACGTGTCACCCGTCCATCGTCCCCCATGGCACCTGACGGCGAGCCGCATACATGATCACGGATCAGCAGCGGTCCGGCGGCTGCGCCGGGCCGGCGGGGTGCCGGGGGTGCCGGTCCGCCAGGTCTCGACCAGGTGGTTCCACCCGCAGGCCCGGCAGACCTCGACCCGGTAGACCGCAAAGTCCGGGCGTTCCCGGGCGAGGGCGCCGACCTGGGCGGCGGTGCGCGCGGTGCCGTCTGCGTCACCCACCGCATCGCCGTACACCCAGAGGACCTCCCACAGGGGCTGCCGGCCGCAGACGGGGCACGGCCGGTCGGTCCGGACGCCGAGGCGCTCGGCCGCGCGCTGCAGGTACGGCGAGGCGTCGCAGGCCTCCAGCCGGTCGCTGCGGCCGGCTGTCAGGTCGGCCAGCGCCGCCCGCCGCTGCAGCGCGTGGTCGACGACCGCGCGGCGCCGCGGGGCGGCCCGCCGCGGGCTCCTGTCCGCCGCCTGCTCTGCCATGACCGCGACGGTACGTCGAGCCGCCACACCCCAGCCGGCTACCTCGGGTTGCCCGGCAGGACATCCGTAACGTACTGTTTGGCCTTCCACCGCGATGTATCACTGCGATACATCGCACCGCACTCCAAGCACAGATCGGGGGACGGTGCTCGAACTCGCCATCCTCGGGCTGCTGTCGGAGAGCCCGCTGCACGGTTACGAGCTGCGGCAGCGGCTCAAGGCCACGCTCGGCACGTTCCGCGCGTTCTCCTACGGCTCGCTCTATCCGACGCTGCGTCGGATGAGGGACGCCGGCTGGATCGCCGAGGACGAGGGCGACGCCGAGGTCGTGGCCGGGGCGCCCCCGCTCACCGGCCGGCGCGGCAAGGTGGTCTACAAGCTCACCGCCGAGGGCAAGGAGCGGTTCGCCGAGCTCCTCACCGAGGCGGGTCCTTCCTCCTGGGAGGACGAGACGTTCGGTGTCCATTTCGCGTTCTTCGGCCAGACCGACCCCGAGGTGCGCGTGCGCATCCTCGAGGGCCGCCGGTCCCGGCTGGAGGAGCGGCGCGACGGCGCGAGGAGTGGGCTCGCCCGCACCCGCGGACGGCTTGACAGCTACACCCTCCAGCTGCAGGAACACGGGCTGGAGTCCGTAGACCGCGAGGTCCGGTGGCTCACCGAGCTCATCGAGACCGAGCGCCAGAACACCCCCCGCACTCCCTAAGCAGTCCCTCTCATCACAAGGAGCACCCGCATGGGTTCCATCCGCGTCGCCATCGTCGGCGTCGGCAACTGCGCCGCGTCGCTCGTCCAGGGCGTTGAGTACTACCGCGATGCCGACCCGGCTGCCCGCGTGCCCGGCCTGATGCACGTCACGCTCGGCGACTACCACGTCCGCGACATCGAGTTCGTCGCCGCGTTCGACGTGGACGCCAAGAAGGTCGGCTTCGACCTGTCTGAGGCGATCTTCGCGTCCGAGAACAACACCATCAAGATCGCCGACGTCCCGCCGCTCGACGTGACCGTCCAGCGCGGCACCACCCTCGACGGCCTCGGCAAGTACTACCGCGAGACCATTGAGGAGAGCGACGCCGAGGCCGTGGACGTCGTCCAGGCGCTGCGCGATGCCCGCGTCGACGTTCTGGTCTGCTACCTGCCGGTCGGGTCCGAGCAGGCGGCGAAGTTCTACGCCCAGTGCGCGATCGATGCCAAGGTCGGCTTCGTCAACGCCCTGCCGGTCTTCATCGCTGGAACCCCGGAGTGGGCCGAGAAGTTCCGGTCTGCCGGTGTCCCCATCGTCGGTGACGACATCAAGAGCCAGGTCGGCGCCACCATCACGCACCGCGTCATGGCCAAGCTGTTCGAGGACCGCGGCGTCATCCTGGACCGCACCTACCAGCTCAACGTCGGCGGCAACATGGACTTCAAGAACATGCTGGAGCGTGACCGCCTGGAGTCCAAGAAGATCAGCAAGACGCAAGCCGTGACCTCCAACATGGAGCACGACATGGGTGCCCGCAACGTTCACATCGGGCCGTCCGACTACGTCCAGTGGCTCGACGACCGCAAGTGGGCCTACGTCCGCCTGGAGGGTCGCGCTTTCGGCGACGTCCCGCTCAACCTCGAGTACAAGCTCGAGGTCTGGGACTCGCCCAACAGCGCCGGCGTCATCATCGATGCGCTGCGCTGCGCCAAGATCGCGATGGACCGCGGCGAGGGTGGACCGGTGCACCCGGCCTCTACGTACTTCATGAAGTCCCCGCCGCGCCAGGTGCGGGACGACATCGCCGGCCCAGCCCTCGAGGCCTGGATCAACGGCGAGGACACCGGCGAGCATGCCGCCCATGAGGCCGAGCAGGCCACCCAACCGTAGTCCCGATTGGTCGGCTGCACCCCGGCTCGCCTGACGGCCCGGCCCTCCGCGAGGAGCGCCGGGCCGGCTGGCTGCACCCGGACGAATAACTGGGGCAACAGTGCTACGATCACGCCCATGAGCACGGTCGCTTCACGAGATCTCCGCAACCACACGGCTGACGTCCTGCGGCAGGTAGCCGGAGGGACCAGCGTCACGATCACCGTGAACGGCCTGCCGGTGGCTCAGATCAGCCCGGTCCGGTCGGGTCGCAAGCAGTTCCTGTCACGCGCCGATCTCCTTGAGATCCTGACGGCGCGTCAGGCTGATTCCGCGCTTCGCGACGACTTGGCGGCGCTCGCCGGCGACACCACCGATGACCTCGATCCACTGTGAACGCTCGCCGGGCCTTGCTGGACACCAGCGTGCTGATCGCTCACGAGAGTGAGCGTCGTCTCGACGTCGAGCGGGTACCTGAACAGACCGCGGTGAGCGTTGTGACTCTTGCCGAGCTGCACGCAGGTGTCCTCGCCGCGACCGAGACCGTCACCCGCGCGCGCCGCCTCGCGACACTGGATGCCGTCTCCGCCGTCGAGGCGCTGCCGATCACCGCGGAGGCAGCCCGCCAGTGGGCGACCCTCAGGGTGCGACTCGCAGAGGAAGGGCGCAAGGCAAAGATCAACGACTTGTGGATAGCAGCAGTGGCTGCGGCCAACGGAATGGATGTCGTCACGCAGGACAGCGACTTCGACGAGATCGAAGGTGTCGGCGGTCCCCGGGTACTACGGCTGTGAAGCCCGCGCGGCTGGACGGTTGCGGATCTGGTCGGGAGCCTTCGCCGGCGGTGTCCTAGGCACCGCCTACCTCGGACGGCACCGCTGCGTTGCCTGGATGCTGCTGGACGACGGGTGCCTAGGGTGGTGCGGGTGGGCGGAGTAGCAGGCGCGGCGGGCCGGTGAGCGAGCACCAGCGGCCGGATGGACAGCCCCCCGAGCCGGTCGTGCGGCGGCTTGCCCATCTGCGGGTGCTGACCGACGTGCTGGACTTCCGGCGGTTGCTGCGGACCAGACTGCTCGGCCAATGCGCGGACGGGCTGTTCCAGGCCGCCCTGTTCAGCGCGGTGTTCTTCGACCCGCAACGGGCCACCAGCGCGCGGCAGGCGGCGATCGGCTTCGCCACATTGTTGCTGCCGTTCAGCGTGATCGGCCCGTTCGCCGGGGTGTTCCTTGACCGGTGGCGACGCCAGCAGGTGCTCCTGGTAGGCAACCTGGCCCGTGCCGCGATGGTCACCGGGTTCGCCGTCCTGCTCAGCGGGTTCGGGCCGACCAGCCCACCCGTCGTCGCCCTGGCGCTGGTGGTGGTCAGCGTCAACCGGTTCGTGCTGTCGGGGCTGTCGGCGTCCCTGCCGTCGGTGGTCGACCCGCGCGAGCTGGTCACTGCCAACTCCTTTGCGACCACCCTCGGCGGTGGTGCCTTCGCGCTCGGCGGAGGCCTGGCGCTCAGCATCCGCCCACTCGTCGGGACCGATGCGACCGGCGCCGCGCGCACCTGCCTGGGCGCCGCCGCGATCTATCTCGCCGCCGCCCTAGGCGCCCGGGCCATCCGGAGGGACCGGCTGGGACCAACGGCGCCACCCGCGCACGCCTCGGTCCGGGCCGCCCTCGCCGGGGTCCTTCGCGGCCTGGTCGAGGGAGCCCGGCACGTCCGCTCGCACGGCCCGGCGGCCCGCGGCCTGGCCGCCATCAGCGCCCACCGGCTGTTCTACGGCTTGAGCTTCATCGCCACCCTGCTGCTGTACACCCCACGGGGGGCGCTGCACCGCGGCGGCTTCCTCGGTCTGGGCGCCGTCGTGGCCGGCAGCGTCCTCGGGGGGCTGCTGGGGGCCCTGGTCACTCCGCGGGCCACCCGCCGGATCGGTACTCAGAAGTGGGTCGCGGCGCTGTTCGTCGCGGCCGCCGTCGTCGAGGTGGCGTTCGGCGCGCCGTACACGTCCGCGTCGTTCGTCGTGGCGGCGCTCGGGCTGGGCTTCGTCGCCCAGGGGGCGAAGATCTGCATCGACACCCTCGTGCAGGAGAGCGTGGCGGAGGACTTCCGGGGCCGGGTGTTCTCGCTGTACGACACGCTGTTCAACGTCAGCTTCGTGGCCGCCGCAGCCGTCGCGGCCCTGCTCGTCCCGTCCAACGGCAAGAGCTACGTCGTACTGGGGGTGGTCGCGGCTGGCTACGCCCTGACCGCGCTGGTGTACGGCGGCTTCGCCCGGCTGCGCGCCCCGACCGAGCCGGCCGAGCCGATCGTCACGGCAGGCTGACGCCGAGCCCTGGCAGCGGCGCCGGCAGGAACGGTGCCAGCCGGCCGGTGGTCGCCGCCGGGGAGGCGGACGGAGCCGCGGGCGGAGCGGCGAGCAGCGCGACCACGGTGTCGACGACCTGCTGGACGAGCACCGGCGGGGTCGGCAGGGTCGGGACCGGCACCGGCAGTGGTGGCAGGGGCACCGGTAACGACGGCACCGGCACCGGTAGCGGCACGGGAACCGGAAGTGGGCTGGCGGACGGCGTCGGCTGCGGCGTTGGCGCCGGGCCGGCGCCGGTCCCGCCTGTGGCCGGTGCGGTCGGTCCCGCCGGCCGGGCCGGGCCGACGGTGCCTGGCGCGGTGCCGGTACCGCTGCCGCCGGTTCTGCCGAGCAGCGCCAGCGGGCCACCGGCTCCGGGTCCGAGGGCCGCGACCGGGGCGGTCAGCGGCAGTGAGCCGTCGAGCAGCGCACTGACGTCACCGACCGGAGCATCGGCGAGCGCGGCCACGACCCCCCAGGAACCGCCGTCGGTGCGGTCCCGCTGGACAGCCCGCAGGTGCTCGACGGCCGTGCCGCGGGTGCGGGCCGCCTGTGACAGCGCGACCCGCAACGCCTGCTCGCCGACCGAGGCCGGGTCGATCGCCTTCGACGTGGTGTCCCGCAGGACGGCAGGTGCGCCGGTGAGCACCGTCCGGCCGAGCGGCCCGTCCAGCCCGTCGGCCAGCGACCGCAGCGCGAAGTCGGCGGTGACGAGTGGCAGGGCGACCCGCTGCTCCCAGCTGTCATCGGCCAGCGCGAGGGCCGTCGTCCGGCCCGGCAGCCCGGCGTAGGTCGCCTGCACCTGGTGCAGCACGGGCACGTCGAGGACCAGGGAGCGGCCGGCCGCCCGCAGCGAGGCCCGGCCGCCGAACACCCCCACCCGCAGCAGCGGGCCACGCTCCACCCTGACGACCGCGCCCGCCCGGGCCTGCACGGTGCCGGCCTGGCTGTCGAGGGCAAGCCGCGGGCCGCGCCGCGCGTCGACGAGCAGCTGGCCCCGGTCCAGTCGCTGCCGGACGCCGTCCAGCACCGTGACGCTCGTCAAGCCGCCCAGCAGGACCTGCCGGCCGGCTGTCACCAGCTCCGCCGCACCACCTCCCCCCGTACGGACCGCGGTTCCTCGGGGGACCTGCGCACCGTCGACGGGGGTGCTGGTCCTGCCGTCCGGGGCGACCAGCTGGACGTTCCGAGCGGCCCGCAGGAAGGTGTCGGCGGAAGCCGGGTCGGTGCCGCTGACCAGCAGGGCGACGGTGGCCGCGAGCAGGACGGCCAGCCCACCGGCCAGCACGCCGAGCGGACCGCGCAGCCGGCGCACGCCCGAGACGTCCGTCATGTACCCATCATCACCGCAGTGACCAGCGGTTGCCATGACTCGAAGTGACTAGTCCCGCGCCGACATGATGCGTCTGGGCGGTCAGCAGCCCTGCGCCGCCCACCAGCTCCGCAGCTCCTGGACAACCCGGTCGTGCGGCAGCGGCCCGTGCTCCATCCGGAGCTCGAGCAGGTGCCGGTAGGCCCGCCCCACCGCCGGCCCGGGCGGCACCCCGAGCAGCGCCATGATCTGCGTGCCGTCGAGGTCAGGGCGAACGGCCCGCAGCTCCTCCTGCTCCGCGAGGACCGCGATCCGCGCCTCGAGATCGTCGTACGCCCGGGCCAGGCGCTCGGCCCGGCGGCGGTTCCGGGTGGTGCAGTCCGACCGCACCAGCAGGTGCAGCCGCTCGAGCTCAACACCTGCGTCGGTGACGTAGCGGCGGACGGCGGCGTCGGTCCACGGCGAGGTGCCGGGCTGCCCGTAGCCATGGAAGCGCAGGTGCATCTCGGTCAACAGGAACACCGGCTCGACGACGTCCTTGCCGAACGTCAGGGCCTTGAGCCGGCGGCGGGCCAGGTGGGCGCCCTTCACCTCGTGGTGGTGGAAGGTGACCTTGCCGCCGCCCTCGAACCGGCGGGTGGCCGGTTTCCCGACGTCGTGCAGCAGGGCCGCCAAGCGCAGGACCAGGTCGGGGCCGCCGCCCGGCAGAGAGGGCTCCAGGGCGATGGCCCTCGCCAGCACCTGCAGCGTGTGCTCGTACACATCCTTGTGCTGGCTGTGCTCGTCGATCTCGAGGCGCAGCGCCGGCAGCTCGGGCAGGACGACCTCCGCCAGCCCGGTGTCGACCAGCAGCTCCAGCCCGGCGCGCGGGGCCGGCGTCAGCAGCAGCTTGGTCAGCTCCCCCTTGACCCGCTCGGCGCTGACGATGGCCAGCCGCGCTGCCCGGGCCCGCATCGCCGCGACCACGTCGGGCGCGATGGTGAACCCCAGCTGGCTGGCGAAGCGGGCCGCCCGCAGCATCCGGAGCGGGTCGTCGTCGAAGGAGTCCTCCGCGGTGCCGGGAGTGCGCAGCCGCCCGCCGGCCAGGTCGTCCAGCCCACCAAACGGGTCGACAAAGGCGTCCGCCGCCCGCCAGTCGGGCAGCGCCAGGGCCATCGCGTTGACGGTGAAGTCACGGCGGACGAGGTCCCCCACGAGGTCTTCGCCGTACGTCACCTCCGGGTGCCGGCTGGTCGGGTCGTAGGCCTCCGCCCGGTAGGTGGTGATCTCCACGCGGGCGCCCCGGCGCTGCAGCCCGACCGTGCCGAACGCGATCCCGGCGTCCCAGGTGGTGTCGGCCCATCCGTCGACCAGCGCGAGCACCTCGTCCGGACGGGCGTCCGTCGTCAGGTCGAGGTCGTCGCCCAGTCGGCCGAGCAGGGCGTCGCGCACCGAGCCGCCCACCAGGTGCAGCGCGTGACCCGCGGCCCTGAACCGCTCGCCGAGGTCCACCAGCAGCGGCGCGGCGCGGATCAGCTCCCGGACCGCGTTGTTCTGCAGAGCGCTGAGCGGCTCCGGCGACCCGAGAACCGCGGACACAGCGGACTCCGGGAGCACCGGCTCCGGAGGCACAGCGGACACGGGGGGCACGAGGCATGAGCGTACGGCGCGGACGCCGGGTGAGCCGCTCGGTCGGAACGCTGACAAGCTCCAGGAGGTGCTGGACGCCGGCGCCGGCGAGGCGGGTGTGCGCTCGGCATCCGAGCCCGGGACCTGCTGGTGGCCGCGTGACAGCAGGTCAGGTGCGGGCCCCCGCCGTAGGGTGAGGCGGTGAGTCCCGTCCCCCGGCCGCCGGCCCGCCGGCCGCTGCGCCGCGTGGACGAGACCAGCGCCGGCGGACTGGTCCTGGACCGGCTTGGTCCGGCTGCCTCAGGAGCTCTGATCGGCCGGCTGGACCGACGTGGCCGGCTGCTGTGGTCGCTGCCCAAGGGTCATGTCGAAGCCGGCGAGACAGTGGAGCAGACGGCCGAGCGCGAGGTGGCCGAGGAGACCGGCATCACCGGTGCGGTCGTCGGTAAGCTAGGCGTGATCGACTTCTGGTTCGTCGCGGAAGGACGGCGGGTGCACAAGACGGTGCACCACTTCCTGCTGGTGGCCGTCGACCCGGTGGGCGGGCTCGAGCTCTCGGACGCCGACCTCGAGGTGAGCGAGGTCGCCTGGGTGCCGCTGGCGGACCTGGCCGAGAGGCTGGCCTACGCCGACGAGCGCCGCCTGCTGGTGAAGGTCCCTACCCTGCTGGCCAGCGCGTGAGGTCCAGCCGGCAGGCGCGTACCCGCGTGCTGCTGCTCGCAGCCGGCCTGCTCACCTTGTCTGCGCTCGGCACCGCCCCGGCGGATGCCGATTCGACGCCCGTGCCGGGGGCCGGCGGCCCGACAGCGAGCCCCGCCCTGACCGATGAAGAGGCGCCGTTGCGGATCAACGTCGCGCGGCTGCTGCCGCGCGCACCCGTTCCCGGGCAGGCCTTCGAGGTGTCCGGCACGGTGACCAACGTCGGGAGCCGGCCGGCGATGGGCATCACGGTGCAGGTCCGGATCGGTGACCGCATCTTCACCCGCAGCGGGCTGCGCGACGCCGACCGTGACCGGCCGCCCACCAGCTGGCGCGCGAGCACCGTCCTGGCTAAACCCGACCTGGCGCCGGGCCAGACCACGACATTCGACCTGCGGACGCTCGTCGACCGCCTGCTGCTGGGCGATGCCGGCGTCTACCCGCTCGACATCGAGGCCACAGCCCGGTACGGCGACGCCGGTCGCGCCCGGCTGGGGATCGCACCCACCTTCCTGCCGTGGATGGGAGGACGGGGCATCGCACCGACGCGGGTCGCCGTCCTGTGGCCGCTGGTCGACGAACCGCACCGGGGACCAGACGATGAGCTGCTGGACGATGATCTCGCCACTCGGCTGAGCAGCCAGGGACGGCTCGGCCGCCAGCTCGCCGTCGCCAGCGCCGCCCGGCGGGGCGCCTGTGACGCGGTGCCGCAGGCACCGATGGGTGGCGTGGTACGGCCGGTGCCGTCGGCCCTGGCGTCCCGCTGCGAGGCAGCGCCGGTCACCTTCGCCGTCGACCCCGACCTGCTGCAGACCGCGCGGGCGATGACCTCGCCGTACACCGTGAGCAGCGGCTCCGGCCCGGCTCGGCCCGGCGCCGGCAGCGGGCAGGCACGGGCCTGGCTGGCCGAGCTGACGGCCGCGACAGCGGGCGCCCCGGTGCTGGCGCTGCCGTTCGCCGACCCCGACGTCGCCGCCCTGTCGCGGACCCTGCCGGGCAGGTACGACCTGGGCCTCGCGGGGGCTCTTGGCAGCCAGCTGGTCACCGACCAGCTGGGACGGGCTCCGCTGGCCTCGGTCGTCTGGCCGCCGGCCGGCCCGGTGCCGCCGACCGCGGTGGACGCCCTCGTCACCCAGGGTGTGCCCGGTCCGCTGACCCTGGTGCTGGACCCCACCGCCCTCGCGGCCCCGCTCGTGGACCTCGGCGCCACCCCCGACGCCCACGTACCGCTCCCGCGCCCGATTACCGGTCAGGCCTCGGCGCTGGTCTCGGACCCTGACCTGTCGAACCTGGTGGCGGGACGCTCCGCCGCCGACGTCGGACCGCGGCTGGCCGAGCAGCGCTGGATCGCCGAGACCGCCATCATCGCAACCGAGCGGCCCAGCCAGTCCAGGACCCTGCTGGTCGCGCCGGACCGGCGGGGCGACGTCGTTCCGGCCGCTGCCGCCCCCGCCTTGCAGGACATCGGCCGGCTGCCGTGGCTGTGCCCTGTCTCGCTCGCCGACGCCGCGTCCGACCGGGAGACCTGCACCACGACGCGTTCCGGCGCACCACCCCCGCCGCCCAAGCTCGGTGACCTGCTGCTGGACGGCGCCGGGCAGCTCTCGGGGACCTTTCTCGCGAGGGTCGGCACCTCACGAGACCACGCCACCCAGTTCACCGACCAGGTGCTGGACCCGAGCGACCCCGCTGCGACGCAGACCTCGGCCCGGCTGCGGCGGGCGGTCGCCCGCGCCGAGTCCAGTGCCTGGCGTTCCGACGGTGCAGGCGGCCGGCAGAGTGCCGACCGGCTGCGGCAGGCCGTCGCCCGGCTGGAGAACGGCCTGACGGTGCAGGGCGCGCCGCTGCTGCTGACCAGCACCAAGGGCACCCTGTCGGTCGGCGTCGACAACCGGCTCGATGTGCCGGTCACGTGCGCCGTGGCCTTCGACCTCGTCCCCGGGGCGTCGCTGTCGAGCTACCGGACGCCGGTGCAGACCATCCCCGCCCACCACAGCGCCCAGCTGTCGGTGCAGGCCACCGCCCGCACCTCCGGTCGCTTCCCGGTGACCGCACACCTGGTGGGCCGGGACGGCCGCCCCTTCGGTGACCCGGCCCGCTTCGTGGTCCGTTCCACGCAGTATGGCCGGCTGGCCCTGGCCGTCACCGGTGTGGGCGCCGGCGTGCTGCTGGTGGCCGCTGGGTTCCGCATCGTGCGGCGGGCGACCGGCCGGGGACCGACCGCGGCGCGGCAGGCGTCCGGCCGGTGAGCCTGCTCGGCTCCGCACGCACGATGGCGCTCGGCACGGTTGCCTCGCGGGCCACCGGCTTCCTGCGGACCGCGGTGCTGGCCGCCGTGCTGGGTGTGCTGGGCGTCGCCGACGCGTTCAACGTGGCCAACACCGCGCCGAACATCGTCTACGACCTGTTGCTGGGGGGGATCCTCACCAGCGTCGTGGTGCCGCTGCTGGTCCGGGCGGCCAAGGACGGCGAGGAGCAGGGCCAGGCCTACGCGCAGCGGCTGCTCAGCGCGACCCTGGTCGTGCTCGGTGGCGCCTCGGTGCTGCTGGTGCTGCTGGCCCCGCAGATCATCGACGTCTACGCGCCGGCCAGCACCGACCAGGCGACCCGTGAGCTCGCGGTGCTGTTCGCCCGCTTCTTCCTTCCGCAGGTGCTGTTCTACGGCCTTGGCGCCGTGATGGGCGCCTACCTCAACACCAAGGGCCGCTTCGGCCCGCCCATGTGGGCGCCGGTCCTGAACAACGTCGTGGTCATCGCCACCGGCCTGCTGTTCCTACTTGTGCCGGGCCCGACCCTGCTGCGCGCCGGGACCATCACTGACACCCAGGTCGGCGTCGTCGGGGTCGGGGTGACCCTGGGGATCATCGCGCAGACCGTCGCCCTCCTGCCCGCCCTGCGCGCGACCGGCCTGCGCCTGCGGCTGCGCCTGGACCTGCGCGGCTCAGGACTCGGCAGCGCGGCCCGGCTGGCCCGCTGGACCGTCGTCTACGTCGCCTGCAACCAACTGGCGCTGCTCGTGGTGGTGCGGCTCGCCCTGGCCAGCTCCAGCGGCGCCCAGGGCCGCGGCTACTCCGCGTTCGTCTACGCCTTCCTGCTGTGGCAGCTCCCGCACGCCGTCGTCGCCGTCAGCGTCATCACCGCCCTGCTGCCGGCGATGGCGCGGGCCGCTGCCGACGGCCGGCCGGTGGAGCTGCGCGAGCAACTGGACCGCGGCCTGCGCCTCACCGTCGCGGTGCTGGTGCCGGCCGCTGTGGCCTACCTGGTGCTCGGCCGTGAGATCGCCACCGTCGTGTTCGCGCACGGCCGGGTGTCGGTGCCGCAGGCCCGGCTGATCGGCGAGCTGCTGGCGGTCTTCGCCTGCGGCCTGGTCGCCTTCAGCACCTACCAGCTGCAGCTACGCGCCTTTTACGCCCTGCAGGACACTCGGACACCGGCGCTGGTCAACCTGGTCGTCAACGTGACCGCCGTCTCGGTCGACCTGCTGCTGTTCGTGGTGCTCCCAGACCCCCAGCGGGTGCTCGGCCTGGCTGCCGGCCAGAGCGCGTCGTACGTCGTGGGGGTTTCGGTGTGCACCCGGGTGCTAGCTCGGCGGGTGCCGATGGACCCGGCGGGGCACGTGCGACGCACCGCGGCCCGCTGCCTGGTCGCGGCCGTCCCGGCCGGGGTGCTCGCCGCCCTGCTCGGCTGGGGCCTTGGCGCGGTGCTCGGGCGGGGCTGGCCGGCCGCGCTGGTCGTGCTCGCCGTGGCCACCCCGGCGCTAGGGCTGAGCTACGTCGCCCTCGCCCGCTGGGTCCAGGTCGACGAGGTCGTCGAGCTCGCCGGACCCCTGCTGCGCCGGCTGCCGCTCAAGCGGACGGCCTGACCCGCCGCACCTGCAAGGGTGAACAGCGAGGGCTCCATCGTGCTCGGCTGGCTGAGCCGGCTGGCCATCATCCTTGGACTGCTCGCGCTGGTGGCCTTCGCCCTACGTGTGGGGAGCGACCGGACCGGATGCCTTTGACTGCTCCGGCCTCACGGGTGCGTGGTACGCTGCGGCCGGGCTCACCGTGCCGAGAACGGCCCAGTAGCAGTGGTAGGCCGGCCTACACGTCGGGCTCACGCAGCTGCAGCCCGGCGACCTGCTGTTCTGGGCGACCGACCTCGCCGACCCCGCGACAGTCCACCACGAGGCGCTGTACTGGGGCGGTGGTCAGATGCTGGCCGCGCCGCGCACCGGAGCGTTCGCCCGGCTGCAGCCGCTGTACCTCGACGGCTACGCCGGTGCGGTGCGGCCAGCGGCACGGTGTGATGGACGAACCGCCCGTCGCGCCGACCGGCTTAACGGCCGGCTGGCTGCCCCGGGAGCACGGCCGGCGCCCTTAGCATGGGGTGGCCGGCTGGGCCGTCGGCTTTCAGTACCGCTGCCGGCAGGAGGCCCGTGACGACCTCCGACACCGACCCGCGCCTGCTGGCGGCCGACGAGCTGCTCGCAGACCGCTATCTGCTGCTGGCCACCGTCCCCGGCCCCGGCCCGGCGGTCTTGTGGCGCGCCGTCGACGAGGTGCTCGCCCGCCCGGTCGCCGTGAAGGTGCTGCCCGCCTCTGGTTCGCCCGGTCGGGCCGCTGCCGAGCCGTTTCTGGCCGCCGCCGTCCGGACCGGAGCCGTGGTCCACCCCGGCCTCGCCCGCGTGTACGACGCAACCGTGCACAGCCGGCCGGGGACCGGCCCCGACGTGGTGCTGGTGATCTCGGAGTGGGTTGATGGCCCGCCGCTCGACGTCCTGCTGGCCGAGGGACCACTGGATCCGGTGGCGGCCGTGGACCTGCTCCGGCAGGCGGCAGACGCGCTGACCAGCGCGCACGCTGGTGGGCTCGTCCACGGCCGGCTGCAGCCCGGCAACCTGCTCGTCACGTCCGACGGTCGGGTCAAGCTCACGGACGCCGCGGTGGGTGCCGCCGTGCACGGCGCACCGGTGCCGGACACCGCCACCCCGGCGGCGGTACGTGCCGACACCCGCGACCTGGCGGCCGTGCTCTACGCGCTGCTGACAGCCCGCTGGCCGGGTGCGCGGGACACGTCCGCCGGCCGGCTCGAGGGCGCCCCTGTGTCCGCCGGCCGGCCGCTGCGGCCACGCCAGCTCAGCGCAGCGGTGCCGCGTGCACTGGACGCGGTCGTCGTCCGGGCGCTCGACCCGGCGGTAGACCCGGGCAGCCCCCTGGTCACCCCCGCCGCACTGTCCGCAGCCGCCGAGCAGGCCGTCGGTGAGCTCCGGCAGCAGCGTGCGGCAGCCGCTGCCCCGCGGCCGCCCACCCGGACCCGCCGGCTGCTGCCCTGGGGCCTGGTGCTGCTCCTGCTCGGCGGCATCGGCACCACCGGCTGGTTGCTCGGCCTGGCCGTCGGTGACCTGCCGCGGCGGGACGGCGCCGTGGAGGCCATTGTCAGCACCACGTCGGCGCCGTCGCCCGGTGCCCCGGCCGTCGCATCCATCGACCTCAGCAAACTGCCCGTCACCGACTTCGACCCCCCGCCCGGCGATGGCCAGGAGAACCCCGACAGCGTCCGCAACGCCGTCGACGAGGACCCCGGCACGGCCTGGCAGACGTCCACCTACAGCACCTCCGCGTTCGGTGGGCTCAAGAAGGGGGTCGGGCTACTGGTCGACCTCGGCCGCTCCCGGACCCTTGCGCAGGTGCAAGTCGGCTTCACTGGGCCGGGTACCTCCGTCGAGCTCCGGGTCGCCGACACGGTGGCCCCGACCACGGCGGACGGCTTCGCGACGGTGGCTGCGGAGCGCGCGGCGTCGGCGGTCGCCACGCTGCGCCCGGCAGCTGGGGCGCGCGGGCGCTACTGGTTGGTCTGGCTGACCGGCCTGCCGCGCGCCGACCGAGGCTTCCGCGCAGGCATCTCCGAGCTGCGCTTCAGCTGACCGTTCAGCGTTCCCCGCCCAGCTGCGGGCGGCAGCCCCGCCAGCCGCAGGTCACCCGGCAGCCGGGTGAGCACCGAGTACGTCTCGGCGAGGGCATGGCCGCTGAGGGCGATCTCGCGGTGATCCCACCAGCGGGTGACGGCGTGGTGGGACGAGTGGGTCTGCACAAGCAGGGGTATCGCGACGCTGGTGTCGACGGCGAGGGCAGCGGTCACCGTCGCCCGGCGTCGAGCAGCGTGAAGACGGCCTCGTCGTCGAATCCGGTGCTGCCCGTCGCGACCGTGACCCCGTCCTCCTGCACCAGCCGGGCGGTGCGCGACGGCGGAACCAGCTGCAGCCCCACCCCATAGCGGGAGATGTCCACGGTCGAGCCGGCGGTCAGCCCCAAGCTGTCACGCAGCGGGCTTCGGCACCACGACGCGGCCCACGGAATCAACCACTGCCCTCATAGGGAAGACCGTACCAACGGGTTCCCAGTTCACAGAATCCCCGAAGCAGGGAGCGGCCAGAGCTACCGTCGGGCCGTGGTCGACGACGGGCGCGAGGACGACGCGCGCGGGGACAGCGTCGCGGACCCGTGCCACAGACCGACCGGGGCCAATCCGGCCGACGCACCGGCGGACCCGGCCGCGGAGGCGGACGCGCGCGACCGGTGGCTGCTGGCCGCCCATGTCGACGGCGATCCGCACGCCTTTGACGAGCTGGTCCGCCGGCACCGCCAGCGGCTGTGGGCAGTCGCGCTGCGGACCCTCGGCGACCCCGAGGAGGCGGCGGATGCGGTCCAGGACGCCTGCCTGTCGGCCTTCCGATCGGCGGCGTCGTACCGCGGACAGGCGCGGGTCACGACCTGGTTGCATCGGATCGTGGTCAACGCCTGCCTGGATCGGCTGCGCCGCCGGGCCATCCGGCCGACGGCGCCGCTGCCCGAGCAGGTACCCGCCGACCCTCGTGACCGGCTGGCGGAGCGGGAGACCGAGATCGACGTCCAGCGGGCGCTGGCCCAGCTGCCGGACGACCAGCGGCTGGCCCTGGTGCTGGTCGACCTGCAGGGCTTGCCGGTCGACGAGGTGGCCCGGCTGCTGGGCGTGCCGAGCGGGACGGTGAAGAGCCGCTGCTCGCGCGCCCGGGCCCGGCTGGCCGTGTCACTCGGCCACCTGCGGAACGCTGGGCCGTCCGCACCCGTCCCACCTGGGACGACCGTCGGAGGAGGGCAGGCATGACCGGGCAGCACCTGGACCTCGACCAGCTCGCCGACCTGCTGGCTGACGGGTACGACGCCGCACCGTCGCTGGACCCGGTGACGCGGGAGCACGCCGGCAGCTGCCCGACCTGCGCGGCCGGGCTGCGGGAGCTGCAGCACGCGCAGGACCAGGTCTCAGTCGCGCTGGCCAGCCTGCCGGACCCGCCGCTGCCGGCGGGGCTCGCGGCGCGACTCGAGGAGGCAGTGGCCCGCGAGCGAGGTGGCACGACCGTTCCCACCAGCCCGACGGTCATCGCGTTCCCGCCAGCTCGTCAGCCGGCGCCCACGGCACAAGCACCGGTCACGCCCCCGACTGTCGTGCCGTTGGTCGGCCGCCGTCCGAGGTGGCAGCCCTGGGCGGCGGGAGCGGCCGCGGCGGCGGTCCTCGGGACCGGGGCTGTGCTGCTCACCCGGCCCCCCGGCGGCGGATCGGCGAGCACGTCGTCCGCGAGGTCGGGTGGCAGCAACGCGGCGCAGGCCCCTGCTCGGCCGGACGTGCCGACGAGCAGCAGCGGCACCGACTACCAGGGGACTCCGGCGCTGGCCGCCGCCCTGCCGGGACTGCTGCGCGGGGCAGCCACTGCCCCCGGTCCGGTCGCCGCGAGGTCGACGCATGGCAGCCCCACGCCGGACCCGGGCTCCGCCACGAGGCCCTCCGACGCGGTCCTGGGCGCGGCCGCCAGTGCACAGCTCGACCGCCTGCGGGACCCGAGGGCGCTGGCCGACTGCGTCGCCGCCCTGCAGGCTCCCGGCAGCCCTGTCCTGCCACTGGCCGTGGACTACGCCCGCTATGCCGGTGCGCCGGCCCTCGTCGTCATCCTGCCGTCCACCCGACCCGGGAAGGTCGACGTCTACGCCGTCGGGGCCGGCTGCTCGCGAAGCGACGCCCGGGTGCTGGCCTTCAGCCGCCTGCCGGCGCCTTGACGCGCGGCCGCCTCCTGGGCGGCTGGGTCCACAGGAAGGACGCGGCCGCCGCGATGGCGTAGGGCACCAGGACCTGCGAGCTGCTCGACAGCGGGTGGTGGGTGCCCTCGTCCAGCACGCCGTATGCGACTCCCACGACTGCGGCGAGGACGCCGATCAGCCGGACGCGCAGCCCCAGCCGGCTCCGGAGCACCGGGACCCGTGCCGCGGCCGTCGCCGCACCGCCACACAGCACACCCAGGACGGCCGGTGACAGGTACTGGAACGTGGGCGCCCCGATGTACTCGCTGGTCACCTTGCCCCACAGCAGGGCGACGGCCTCGGCGGCCAGCGCCGCCCGCACCAGGCGCTCCAGGTCACCCGCGGCTCGCCGTACGCCACCGGGCCGGAGGCTCGGGCCGAGGGCGCTGCCGCCGCAGACCTGGCAGGCCGGGCTCTGCGCATCGGCGCCGCAACGGGGCCGGCCGCAGACCGGGCACGCGTCGAGGGCCGGCCGGCCGGGGTGCGCGGCGCAGCGGGCGGAGGTGATCACGGCCGCGATGCTGCCACGCGGGTGGAAGGATGCTGTCTTCGAGCGTGTTGAGCGGAACGTCGACAGAAGGGCTCGTGGTGAGCACCGAGGTACGCAGCAGCATCGTCATCGGCTCAGGCCCGAGCGGTTACACCGCCGCCATCTACCTGGCCCGGGCCGGCCTGGCTCCGCTGTGCTTCGAGGGCGCGGTGACCGCCGGCGGGGCCCTGATGAACACCACCGACGTCGAGAACTTCCCGGGCTTCCCCGAGGGGGTCATGGGCCCGGACCTGATGGACAAGCTGCGCGAGCAGGCCGAGCGGTTCGGGACCGAGTTCGTCACCGATGACGTCACCTCGGTCGACCTGTCGGCCGATCCCAAGGTCGTCACCGTCGGAGACTCCACCTACCTGACGCACACCGTCGTGCTGGCCATGGGCTCCAGCTACCGAGAGCTCGGCATCCCCGGTGAGAAGGAGCTGTCCGGCCACGGGGTCTCATGGTGCGCCACCTGCGACGGCTTCTTCTTCCGTGACCAAAACATCGTGGTCGTCGGCGGCGGCGACAGCGCCCTGGAGGAGGCAACCTTCCTCACCCGGTTCGCGCGCAGCGTCACCCTCGTGCACCGCCGGGACACGCTGCGGGCCAGCAAGATCATGCAGGAGCGGGCCTTCGCCAACGAGAAGATCCGCTTCGCCTGGGACAGCGAGGTCCTCTCGGCCGATGGTGAGGGCAAGCTGACCGGTGTGACGCTGCGCAACCTCAAGACCGACCGGCACAGTGAGCTGGCCGTCACCGGGCTGTTCATCGCGGTCGGGCACGACCCACGCTCCGAGCTGGTGAAGGGCCAGGTGGCTCTGGATGACGACGGCTACGTCGTCGTAGACGTGACCGCCGGACCCAGCACCCGCACCGACGTGCCCGGGGTCTTCGCCTGCGGCGACCTGGTCGACCACACCTACCGGCAGGCCATCACGGCCGCCGGCACCGGCTGCCAGGCGGCGCTCGACGCGGAGCGCTGGCTGGCCGCCCACGAGGACTAAGCAGCCCGCACCCGACGTTCCACCCGCACCCGAGAAAGAAGGAGCCACACCGTGGGCGCCAACACCAAAGTCACCACCGACGCGGACTTCGCAACCGACGTCCTGCAGAGCGACAAGCCCGTG